>Ga0316209_1000071_pt1 | contig 212460 bp, 152 predicted proteins | sample 6monopyrite_MG_FD_204945 | JGI IMG/M metagenome (GOLD analysis project Ga0316209, IMG submission 204945) | Microbial mat bacterial communities from mineral coupon in-situ incubated in ocean water Damariscotta River, Maine, United States -... | ecosystem: Environmental > Aquatic > Marine >... | reverse complement strand
CCTCCTGTCCCGTCGGATTGGACTCTTCCACTTCGAAGGCCGCCAAGATCTCGCGCGAAGACTCGAGCCAAGCGCGCATCTCGAACTCGATCGAGGTGTATCTGGCCAGGCTTGCCTCGCGGGTCGCGAGCGACTCCTCGCGCTCCTTCAACGCTTGTTCCTGTGCGCTCAGTCTCTGCTCGAGCCCTGCAACCTCTCGCTCCAGCTCCGCTCGCGTTCCTTCCAGATTCCCGACCTCGCCCTCGAAGTGCCGGGTTCGCTCGCGTCCCTCGGAGAGCATTCCCTCCAACCACCCGGTCTTCTGTTCCAGCTCCTCGACCAGAGTCGTTCGCTCGGACACGACACCGTCTAGCCACTCCGCCTTACGCTCCAGCTCCTCGACTGCGATGTTGCGCTCTTCGACAACACTCTCCAGCCACTCGACCTGTTTGCGCAGGTCCGCGAGCTGCAGCGCTTGCTCCTCCAGCTCCGCCGTCTTGCTCTCGAGGATCTCGGCGTGCCAAGCCTCCCTCTTCTCGGCCTCGGCAATCTGAGACTTCAGACTCTCGATCGTCTCGTCCTGCCAGTTCGAGCTCTTCTCGAGCTCATCGATCTCGGTCTGTTTCGCCTCGAGCGCACTCTCCAACCACTCGCGCTGCTCGTCGAGGTCCTCGCGCGCGCGCGCGATGTCGTCACGCTCTAGCGCGAGCGCCTCGACCTCGCTCTTCTTGGCCGCGATCGACTCGCTGAGCCAGTTGCGCTCCCGCTTGAGATCCGCGACGGCCTTCTCGCGTCCATCGACGACCTCGCTCATCCACTCGATCTTCTGGGTGAGCGCATTCAGCTCGCGTTCTTCCTCGACCAGGGTCTGGCGGACCCAATCGGACTCCCTACGGCGATCGCGAAGCTGGTTCTGCGCCTCCGACCGACGCGCGAGTGCAGCAGCGAAGAGCGTCATCTTGTCCGGCGCCGACTTCTTCAGGAGGCTGGCACTGAGCTCGTGAATACCGTCCATCGCTTGCGTGAACAACTCGCGGCTGGGCAGCGAGCGCAGCTCTTCGTAGCGGGCGACAGACTTGACCAGGCTCGAGGGAAGTTTCCGCTTGGCGCGCGACTTCTTCGTGGGGGCGACGGAGCTGTAGAGCTCGCCAAGCTCCTTGGCCTGGTCGTCGATGTTGTGAACGGGCTTGATCTTGCCCGCGAGTTTGGCGAGCAGACCCTGCTCGTTCGCACAACGCTTCAGGAGCTCCGCGAGCTCGTCTGCATCCCCGGGCTCGAACAAGAGCCCGTCCACGCCGTCGCGCACACTCTCCGGCAGCGCGCCCAGACGACTCGTGATTACCGGACGGCCCGCCGCGAAAGCCTCGCGAATCACGATCGGGTAGTTCTCGACCCAGAGCGAGGGCACGACGACGACATCGACGTCTGCCAGCGCACTCGGGAGCTCTTCCGACTCGTAGGGTCCGCACCACTTCGCCTTGACCGCTCGCGCACGCTTGCGCAAGAGCTTCACGTAGGGCTCGTCGCTTCCGATGCCGTGCAGCTCGAGCTCGGCCTTCCCACCCAACTGCTCGAATGCATCCAGCAAGACGTGCACGCCCTTGTGCTTCGAGAACCCACCGAAGTACCCGATCTTCAGCGGAGCCTCGGTGTCTGCACGGCGCTGCTTCACGGGAGAGTCGCGGGCCACCTGCTCCAGCTGCTCCGTCTCGATTCCGTAGGGCAGGTGCTTGATCTTCTTCCCCTCGAGGCCTCCCTCGATCAAGCGTGACCGGAGGAAGCGCGTCGGTGCGAGGACGAGGTCGAGCTTCGCGAAGTCCTGCGCCCGACGTTCGTCGAGCTTGCGCCGCAGCTTCAGCGTCTCGCGCTCGTCCTCCTTGGAGAAGCCCGCGTCCTTGGTCTTGCCCTTTAGCGCTGCTGCCAGGCGCTTGCCGACTTTCTCGGTCAGTTGCTCCGGTAGCGCGCCCATCTGATAGTCGCCCAGCGCCTTGACGCTGTTCAGAACGGCCAGCGCGGTATCGCAGCGAGCGCAGGCCTTGGAGTCTCCCACCACGTCGCAGCGCTCGAGGTCGGGGCGCAGCAGCGTGTAGCGATGGCAGTACGCGTAGTAGTCGTGCGCGGTGTAGACGGTCGGGATTCCGCGCTTCTCCGCTTCCGCGATGAGCCCGGTTCCCAGCTTCACCACGTGCTGGAAGTGAACGAGGTCCGGTCGCTCGCGATCGAGGAAGTCGCCGAACCGGCTCGCCACCCCATTAGGGTTCAGCATCTCCTCGGGATTGCTCGGCGGATCGCCGGTGGCCAGCCACGTCACTCCGTAACCATCGACAAGCTCTCGGCGCAGCGCCAAGTTAGGAAGCTTGCCCGCCGGACTGGGCGCGAAGACTTCGATCGAGTGCCCGGCGCGCGTGAGAGCAGCAGCCAGACTTCTGGTGTAGTTCTCGACGCCCGTCCGCTCATGCGGGGGAAAGCCGTGAACAATCAGAGAGATGCGCATGGAAGATGGGATCGAGAAACGAGCAGAGGAGATCCTCCTTTGCATTCTGCACCGCCCGGCGGCCAGCTTCAATCAATGAAGGGGACGACCCGGAAAGAACGCCGATCTCCGGAAGCTCGCGCTTCGCGGTAGTCGCTTCCGCGGCGACAACCCGTTCTGACGGAGCGACACGGAAATTCGTTCCGTACCTCCCCCGTCCGCGCTCGAATCCGCCCCTTCCTCTTCTTTCGTAGCAACTCTGTCAAAGCGCCAGCTTCGGTCAAGTCTGGAAGCGCCGTAGGTCGAGATGGCTGTCCGGGACGCGATCTTGGGAAGGATCGCAGTAAGGGAAAACATGAAGGAAGCGGAAGTAGCGCGCGGCGCCCGTCGGGGTGAACGCGTGAACAACATTCAGCGGGGAGGCTTCACTCTCGTGGAGCTATCACTCGCGATGACCGTCTTGGTCGTGGCCCTCGTGAGTATCAGTGCCGCAACTCTGCGCGCTCACTCGCTCCGGCGCCAGAACCGGGAACACACTCTGGCAAACAGTGCGATACGCTCGATCTCCGAACGCATCCACTCGTTCTCCTACATCACTGTAGAGAACTCCCCCGAGACGTGGGTCCAAGACATGCTGGCGACCTACGGACCGGGCGGGAGCGTGGGCAACACCTTCGACGTGGAAGAGCTCAATCCGGTCGGAGCCGGAGGAACTGTCGGCACCATCCTCTTCGTAACCGACGAGACACTGACGGACGCCGACGTCGGCGCCGAGCTGGGCCTGCCGCGAGACCTCAATGGAGATCTCGACGAAACCGACACCGATGTAACCGGCGATGCTCGCATCTTGCCCGTCGTCATCAACGTCTCCTACCAGGGCGGCAGCGGCGCGGTAAACATGACACACACCTTCTTCGCGGTGGGGTTCTAGATCATGATCAAGCACTCGAACAACTCGAATCGCGCCGGCTTCACGCTGGTCGAGATCTTGGTTACGGGCTCACTCTTCACGGTCATCATGCTCTCGTCGATGGCCCTCATGGAGCGGGACGCGACGCTCTCGGAGTCCACGCTCTCACTGGCGGCGCTCGAAGATCGCTCGGGTCAGATGCTGCACAAGATCGAGCGCGAGATGGCCGACGCGCTGATCAGCGCTCCGACCGCGGTCCTCGCGACCCCACTCCTGCCCAGCACCACGAGCGAAGCGATCGTCTCCTCGACGCTCGGGTTCCCCGAGCAGGGCTTCTTGATGCTCAGCCGTGGCACCGCGGACTACGAGATCGCGAGCTACGACTCGCTGGGTCCCGGAATCGATCGGTTCAGCGCACTGACGCGCGGACTCGCCTGCACGGATGACAGCTCTCACAGCATCAACATGGAGATCGTCTGGGCCGGACTGGCGGAGGCGATCGCGGACCAGACAACTCCGCCGGCAAGCTCCTTCGACGGCATCGCGCTCGAAGAAGGTACCGGCGTCTTCTTTCGAGGATCGGGAACGGGTATCTCCTTTCGAGTTCCGGTGGACCCGGCGGGCGGAACGAACTACCTGAGTGGAGAAGACATCCAGTGGGGATCCGTGGTCGGAAATGTTCCGCTCCTCTCCGGCTGGAGCTCGATCGAGTTCGTCCCGAACACCACCTTCGACGAAACCACGACCGGCGACGACATCAACAACGATGGCGACACGCTGGACAGCTTCGACGTCGGACAGCTGCGACGCAAATCTTGGGATACGAACAACCCGGGGGGAATCGTGGACGACCTGGGCTTGGGCCCGACGGCCATTCTCCAAGAACGCTGCAGCTGGGGCAGCGACCTGGACAATGACGGATTCGAGGATCCGATCTTCTTGTGGAACGAGCAGACGCGGACCTTGCACATCCGACTCTTTCTGATCGGCCGAAGTGTCAGGGACCTTCCGATCGTCCGAAGAGTCGAGTCCGTGCTGTTCTTGCGGAACGAGAACGCACTGTAGAGCAGATAGAGACTAGAGCGAGCACACGGGCTTCCTCCGGGAAGGGGAAGCCTGAGAACGACAGGGGATGAAGCGGATTTCGCTTCAGGTAAGGGGAAGTTATGCGATTAAGAAAACTACGGGCGAGCACTGGCTCGCGTACTCCGAGAAACAGAGGCTCAGTCCTCGTGATCAGTCTGGTCACGGTTGCAGCGCTCTCGATCTTCGGCCTGGCACTCTTGATGACCGGGCTCTCGGGAACTCGATCACTGAATCAGCACAACGACGACTACCGGCTCTCGAGCGCGGTAGAGAGCGTTGCGATCTTGGCTGCGGACAATCTCTGGTCCGGATACTGGGGAGCCAATCTTGCGGCCTTCCCGGGTGAGTCGGGGAGCATCCAGAACTTCCAGGCCTATCTCGACTCGATCGGAATCGTGGACAACGGCCTCGGAGCACCGCCCTCCGCAGCCGAAGGCCAGAGCATCCTCGACACAGTCGGGGTCGCCGGGGCCGCGGTCGGCAATCCTGAGTTCAACAACGTGAACATCGATGCCGTGCAGGTCTTCAGACGCGACCAGATCGACTCGACCCAGCTCTACTTGACGGTCTCGGCGAGTACGAACCGCGGGCAGGGCATCGTCAACCCGGTGCTCAATCGCGCCGTCCAACAGGTCTACACGGTCGAGCCGACCGCGTTCGACGGCTTCGACTACGGCATTCTCGCCAACAACGTCAACTGCATCTTCTGCCACACGCAGATCGACTCGACCGATCGGTTCTACGACGCCAATCCCGGCCCGCTGGCCGAGTACGACCGCGTCAAGGTCGGCACGCTCGAGAGCTTGATGCTTCGTCACGACATGGACGGCAAGACCTGGGTCATCAACGACTATGACTCGGACAGTGTTGTCGGCGGCACGATCTATGCTCGCGGCAATGCCACGGACCACGCGGGCGTTCCCTTCACTTCGAGTGACTGGTCTTCGCTCAGCATGGGCAGCGTCGACTTCGACTCCTCCGGCAAGATCATTCCGGACGCGTTCGGAGATGTCTCGATCAGCAAGCTTGCGCCGGCCGGCTCTCCTCCCATGCCGATGGAGAACCTGTACCTGAACTACCCGACGGAGTACGAGGACATGGTCGACGGCGGCCTGCCGAAGTCCTTCCCTCCGCCGATCCCCGACGACGGCGGAGTGGATCCGAGCACCGGCATTCCGGCCGGAGCGGGCGCGGGTAACAAGCTGGTCGACGACGAGGAGTTCTTTGCTGCGACCATGGATTCCGAAGGTTCACTGACCTCGGGCTTCATCTCGGTAACCAGCGCGGCGACACCTATTACGACGATTCCCGACTATCAGACCGCTCTGACCACGGTCGACCTGGACGGAATCCAGAACCTCGCGAACGGCAACGTGATCTTGCGCGGAACGTCGAACAATCCGATTCACATCGAGGGCGATGTCGCCATCGACGGTGACCTGATCATCACGGGTCTGATCACCGGTGAGGGCACGATCACCGTCCGCGGAAACGTCTACATCCCGACCGATATCGAGTATCTCGATGGAGTCGATTCCGACGGGAACCGCACCTTCGGCTTCGCACCCGAAGGACCGCTCTACAACGGACAGGTCAACAAGCTCGGGATCTCGGCCGGTGGAAACATCATGGTCGGCGACTACCTGCGCCCGATGTTCTCGCCCTCGACGAGTACCGAGGTCGTGAGCGGAAACGACACGCCACAGGGAGCGGGCGTCGCCAAGTGGTCCTTCTCTCTCGCTGAGATCACACTCTTCAACCGCGGCGAGTGGATGAAGACTCAGCCCCTCCTGCCGGGTCCGGGCGAGGACAATCAGGATCCGTTGACCTGGACGGTTGCCAACCCGCACTACGTACCGCCGGACGGGATGGGCAATCCCTACACCCCGCGGTACTACTCGTACGGGTCCGGCGACAAGATCCCGATGTACAACAAGGGTGGACTCTACTACGACTCTACCGCGGACACCTGGCTGGGTGACTTCGAGGTTCCGCTCGACTGGGATCCCGCACTGCTGACCTATCTGCCCTCTACGGGCGCGGTGGTCTCCCAGGTCTCACCCAGCGATGGTTGGATCACGGAGGACATGTACAAGGTGTCGCTCGACTACTTCATGCAGACACGCCCCTTGGGTAAGCCGCTTCAGATCGATGCGCTGCTGTACACCAACAACGCGATCTTCGGAATCGTGAATCGCAACACGACGATGGTTGGACAGCTGCGCGTGAACGGCGCCTTGGTGTGCTCCGACCTCGGGGTGCTCGCGCCCGGCCTGAAGTACACGCCAGGAGTTGGAACCGGTCTGAACGTACCGGGCTCCAACTACCTGATCGGTCTGCGACTGAACTACGACAAGCGGGTCAAGAACCTCCTGAAGGTCACCAACCCCAACCAGGTCGAGATCAAGCGCACTCTGTGGAACCCGACCTCCAACGTGCTGTAGGGCGCCACGCGAGCGGCTCGTAGCGAGGGGCCGCCAAAAAAACAGAGGAGGGAGAGGCGCTGGCCTCTCCCTCCTCTTGCATTGGGCCTCGGTGGTCGTCGCTAGTCGTTCACAGGGCTCGATTCCGGAAGGAGGCCCGCGCGGCCGAGGAGCCCCTCGGTCGCCAGGCTGCCCGGTTCGCGCCCGAGCTCGAACTCGATCGCGCCGAGCAGCCCCGCGACGCGCTGCGGCATGTGCAGCGCATTCTCAGGGTCTCTCTCCTCGATGACCGCGAGCAGCTCACGCGCGCGCTCGACCTCGTCGTGCAGGAGGTAGTAGGTCAGCTCCCCCACCAGGACGTGCCGCCGCGTGATGATCCCGACCTCCCAGAAGTCGACGACGTTCTCGCTGCTCAGGTCGTCCGCATCCCCCGCTTCGAGGTCGTCGTCGATGTACCCGAGCTCCTGGAGCATCTCGAGCATGTCCTCCTCCGCCTGTTCGGGAACGGCGACTTCATTACCCGCGTGCCAGTCCATGTCGTAGGCCGGGACGCGCTCGATCGGCCACTCCTCCAGCAGCCCCGGACGCAGGACCTCTTCGATGACTCTGCCCGGGAGCTCGTCGGAGATCGGCAGGCCCACCAGCGTCAGCAGCAGCGGAGTGACGTCCATGATCGTGATGATCTCATCTCCCTGCCCCGGCCGAATATCCGGCCCGGCGGCGAGGAAGATTCCGTCGTGGCGGTGGTTCCCGCTCAGGACCATGCCCTTGCCCTCGGCGACCTCGTAGTCCTTCGTCGCCGGCCCGAAGCCGTGGTCGGAGACGATCACGATGTTCGTGTCCTCGCCGCAGCGCTCGACCAGCTCGCCGAGCATGTCGTCCATGTAGCGGTACGCCTCCGGAATGATGCCGCCCAAGAGAGCCTTGTCCGTCTCGTCCGTCGGCTCATCGAACTTGGAGTCGTCGAAGTAGCGCCAGGTTGCATGGCTGCTGTGATCGACGACACGGAAGTAAGTCGTGAACAAGTCGACCGGGCGATCCAGGAGCTCCATCGTCGCGCGGCGGTAGATCTCATCGCGCTCGACGACCTCGTCCACTCGACCGGAGACGATGAGCGAAGCGGTGTGCTTGGGATCCGTCGTGTCCTTGGCGGCGGCAGGTGAGTAGTCCCAGGGCAGGAAGCGCCCCAGCAGCGCGTCTCTGGCTGCCCTACCCGAGAAAGCCCCGTCGAGTTCAGCCTGAATGCCCGTGGGGAAGCTCGAACCCGGCACTCTCTGGTGGAACCGATCCGTGAGGATGAAGCCATCGACCTCATCGGGCGGGTGCGAGACGAAGTAGCCGATCTGACCGACGCGCTTTCCGTAGGTCGTCGCGATGTTCCAGATCGCCGGATCGCGTCGCATGCTCGAATCGACCGGGCGCGCCTTGGGGCTGGGCCCGAACGGAAAGGTGAAGCCCAGGATTCCGTGGCTGCGCGGGAAGGTCCCCGTCGCCATCGTGGTCCATACGATGGGCGACGACAGAGGCGGGAGCGCAATCAAGCGCGTGCGCCGACCGCGAGCCGCGAGCTTGGCGAAGTTCGGCAGCTCTCCGCGCTCGATCATCGGGTCGATGACGTCCCAGGTCGCGCCGTCGATTCCGACGAAGACGACCTTTGCCCGCGGGCTCTCCCGCTCCTCGAGCTGAGGTTCGCCACCGCACGCCAGCGCGCACCCGGCAACGAGGAGACCAGCCACGTTGATTCTCATCTGATTCATGCGTGGCCCAAGTCTAACCCGTGATCTAGCGCGGATTATTCATGAGCCGCGAGAGAAAACGTCGCGACTCGGTTCCTGCTGGTGCTTTGCGTGCGTCGGACCCACAGACGACCTTGTAAGGTCGTCGAGGACGCCGGCGTGCGCAAAGTGCCGGCAGGGGCCGAGAGGCTGGCAACGCCGGCCGTTCGTGGCGTTTGCTCCGTGTGGTCATGAATAGTCCGCGCTAGAGTTGGCGATCGCTCAGCCGGCGTGGACCGAAGTCAGTGCGCCTGCTCTTCGAGCCAGCGCTCGCAGTCGATGGCGGCCATGCAGCCCATTCCGGCCGCCGTGACCGCCTGTCGATACTTGGTGTCCGCGATATCGCCGCCCGCAAAGACTCCCGGGATATTGGTCTCGGTGCCATTCTTCACGAGCACGTAGCCGGCCTCATCCAGGTCGATCTGCCCCTTGAAGATCGACGAGTTCGGGACGTGCCCGATCGCGATGAAGAGCCCGTCGCAGGTGAGGTCGGACTCCTCGCTGCTCACGGTGTCGACCAGGTGAACCCCGTTCAGCTTGCCGCTCTCGTCGGTCAGGTAGGCCGTCGGCTTCTTGTTGAGGATGAATTCGATCTTCTCGTTGGCGCGCGCGCGGTCGAGCATGATCTGCGAAGCGCGGAAGCCTTCGCGGCGATGAACCACGGTGACCTTCGACGCAAAGCGGGTGAGGTAGTTGGCCTCCTCCATCGCACTGTCGCCACCGCCGATAACCACGAGCTCTTTGTCGGGAAAGAACGCGCCGTCGCAGGTCGCACAGGCCGAGAGACCTCGCCCCATGACCTCGGACTCGCCCTCCAGCCCCAGCAGACGCGCAGAGGCACCGGTGCAGATGATGACCGCGTTGGCCTCGAACTCGTCGAAGTCCGTCTTGAGCTTGAAGGGACGACTCGAGAAGTCCGCTTCGATCACTTGTCCGATGACGAACTCGGTGCCGAAGCGCTCCGCCTGCTTGCGAAAGTCTTCCATCATCGCCGGGCCCATGACTCCGTCGGGGTAGCCGGGGTAGTTCTCCACGTCGGTAGTGATCGTGAGCTGCCCGCCGGGCTGCATACCATCGATCATGAGCGGCTTCAGGTTGGCACGCGCGGCGTAGATGGCGGCCGTGTAGCCGGCGGGACCGGACCCAATGATGATGACTTCGCGGGGACTGCTCATGGCTTCGATGTGGCGCTGCGGAGGGCTCGGACTGCCGGCCGCCTCTGGTCGGCGGACGGAACTGGGAGGGAAGAGCTTAGTCGCGGGCGGAGCGGGGACAAGCTACTCTCGGCCCGCTCGCCTCCATTAACCAAAGCCATGTCCCCCACAGACGGATCCTTCGCCTCCTGGCGCCCCAGGCTCTTCGCGCTCTGCCACGAAATCGAGCGGGCGACGCGAGCGCTGCTGCTGTCCGCCCTGGAGCAGCGCAACCTGAGCTCGATCTCGAGGGCCGTCTCGGAAGGCGCCGGAGACACGACCTTCGGGCTCGACCTCCCCAGCGAGGACCTACTCACGGAGTGGATCACGAGCTGCGCGCGCAGCGGCCCGCTCTCGGTCATGACCGAGGACTCCGGCTGGCGCCACTTCGGTCCCGGACCCGAGGGCGGCGAGCCCGTCGCGCTCGAGGGTTTCGACCACGGCGGCCCACGCATCGCCTTCGACCCGGTGGATGGCACGCGCAACCTGATGGCGGACCTGCGCTCCGCCTGGACCGTCGTCTCCTTCGCCCCCGCCGGACGAGCAGAGCCGAGGCTCTCCGACCTCACTGGAGGAATCGTCAGCGAGCTCGCAACCTCGCGCGTGCGCACTCGAAGGGCTCTGGTTGCCGAGCGCGGTGGGACCTGCCAACTCGAAGAGGTCGAGCTCGACTCGGGGAGCGCGCTCTCCAGTCGACCGCTCTGCGCCGACACCGACGACCGCGTAGACCACGGGTACTTTCCATTCTTCCGGTACATGCACGACCTCGGTGTCGCGACGGCGCAGCTGGAGTCGGACTTCCTTACGCGGCTCGAGCGTGAAGAGGGCGCGGACGTTCGGAACTGCTACGACGACCAGTACATCTGCTCGGCCGGACAGCTGGTCCACCTGGCGGAAGGCACCTACCGCTTCGTCGTCGATCCGCGCGCACTGCTCGCCGAGCGACGCGGGAGACCGACCATCACCACCAAGCCCTACGACATCGGTGGTGCCGTACTCTGCGCACAGGCCGCGGGCTGCGTCGTCACGGCGCCAGATGGTTCTCCGCTCGACTTCGCCATCGACACGCATTCGCCGATCAGCTTCGTCGGCTACGCGAACGCGGCCACCCAGCTGCGCTTGGAGCGCCACTGGCTGGCCGTCTCGAGCTGACCGCGAGTTCGGCGGTTCACTCCTCGACCTGGAGGGTCACGCGCAGCTCTTCTTCGCCGCCGCGCACGATCACGTCCTTCACCTGCTCGGGCAGGCCGTCCGCTTTCGCCGTCACGCGATAAGCACCCGCCGCGACGGGACCGACTCGCGACCGGAGCTCGTCGGGGTTCCCCATGTTCATCGCGGAGAGCGCTCCGCCGAAGGAGCGCAGGTCGTTCATCGAGCGACCGCGGTCATCGGCGACCCCCACCTTCGCAGGCAACAGCTCTCCGTCTCGATCGAGGAGCTCGATGACGAGGAGGACGCCCTCGTCGATGGTGAGCGTGATGCGGTCGCCCTCGTTCTCGTCGACGCGCACCGGCTTGGAGAGCGGCGAGACCTGGTCCTTCGTGCGCGCCATGAAGCTGTAGTGGCCCTCCGCCACGCCCTCGTAGATGAAGCGTCCGGAGGCGTTGCTCGTCGTGCTGGAGAGGCCGTCCACCGGAACGCCGGAAGCGTCGAAGGCGAAGATCGTGGCGCCATTGACGGGCTTGCCATCGCGATCGACGACATCGCCCCGGATCTCACAGGAAGCGCCGAGCTGGATGTCTACGCGACGGTCTTCATCTTCCTCGAGGCGCACCGTGTCGGAGAGCGTGCGACCGAAGCCGGCCGCTCCGCCCAGGAAGAGCGCGATCATCGAACTCCCCGCGCCGACGATGTAGGAGCCGGGCTCGAGCCCGTCGAACTCGTAGTTGCCGTCGCTGTCGGTCTGGAACTGTCCGGGGAACCAGTTGCGTCCGGAGGAGTGGGTGCTGGGCAGCCCGATGCGGCGCAAGGTCACCGGAACCTCACCCGCGGGTTCCCGATCCGGATTGAAGATCGTGCCGGAGATTCGACCGGCGGGAATCGAGAAGTCGAAGACCATCGCCTCCACCGGACGGACTCGACGGAAGACGCTCAGGCTCCCCCGAGCAGTGTCATCTCCCAACGGATCGACCACGACCGTGTAGTCACCCGGGAACTCGAGCTCGAGCTTGTAGCGACCCTGCGCATCGGTCTGCGCACGCTTCGTCTTGGCCGCCAGTGACGACTGGCGCGGTGTGTAGGTGACGAACGCCGAAACGGGGTCGCCCCGTAGCGTGACCTCGCCGGTGACGGCAACCGGATCGCCGAGGCCCTCGACGATTCCACCGAGTACCAGGTGGGCTGTCTCACCGTCGAAGAGCTCGAGCTCCGCGGAGATGCGTTGCCGACTCGACGTGTTCATATCGCTGAACTCTTCACCGAGGTAGCCCAGGGCTTCGAGCTGTCCATCGGGATTCAAGGGATAGGCCGTGACGGTCACCTCACCGGGAACCAGTCCGTTGAACTCCACCCAGCCGTTGGAGTCCACTTGCGAAGCACTGCGCGAGCGGTTGCCGAAGGGGCGAGGGCCTTGCCGCTCCCCCGCCACGACGACGTTGTACTCGTCGGCCGGCTTGCCCGTCGGGTCGAGCACTTCGACGGTCATGCTAGCGCCCGCACGCAGCGCGATCGTGACACCGGACCGGAGCTCTCCCGGCAACAGGTCGAGCTTGGTCTTCTCGGAGCCCACCCACTCCGAGCTGGCGGCGACCAGGGAGATCTCTCCCGGCTGTAGCTGGTTGAGAGCGAATTCTCCGCGGCCGTTCGTCCGCACGCTGACAGGAGCCTGCACCTCGGCGAGGAGCATGTCGACGGACTCTTCGGAGTCCATGCTGAGCGAGACCTCCGCTCCGGGGACGGGTGCGCCCCGCGGATCCACGACGACGCCGGTCACTCCGGAGAAGCCGAACAGCTCGATCTCGAGAGGCGGCGTGTCGAAGCCGATCGGGAGGCGGAAGCCGAGCGGCGTCGAGCTTGCGAAGCCCTCGGCAATCGCGGTCACGGTGTAGTCGCCGACGTCGAGGCGCTCGATTCGGAAGCTGCCGTCGGGCGAGTTGAAGGATCGCTCCGACTCCTGATCCTTCCGCATCCAGACCGTCATCATGCTGCCGGCGCCATCATCCGTTCGAATCTGGAGCTCGAAGTTCTGAACCGGATTGCCCTCCTCGTCGCGAACGAAGCCGGTCAGGAGCGGGTTCTCGCGGAGCACGAGCTGGATCTCTTCCTCCTCACTCGCCTTGACGCCGTCCATGCGGGCGACGCCCTCCACCCAACGTCCACCGCTCTCGCGCGAAGCCCAGGCCCAGATCGAGCTCGCCCTGCGCTTGAGCCCGACGACCTCGAACTGTCCCGCCACATCCGCCTCGGCCGTCCCGTAGCGAGTCCTCAGGTTGGCATCGATCCCCCCCGTCTTCCCCGTCGCATCCCGTCCGACTTCGAGGATCGCTCCCTCTGCCTTCGTTCCGTCTCCCCAGACCACCGTGCCGCGCAGTGCTCGTCCGCGGCGCATCTTGAACACGAGACCGGTCTCTTCCCCGCCGGGTTCCAGCTCGAGCTTCTTCCGGATCGGCTTGCGGTAGCCGGCCAGCTCGGCGTGAACACGCAGCTCGCCGGGAGCGACGCCGAAGATGTCGAAGCTGCCGTCGCCGCGACTGAGACTCTCACGCGCGACGAGCTTCATGCGCTCATAGCCGACATCGTCGTCGGAGTTCGTGACGAAGACTCGCGCGCCGAGGAGCGGCTTGCCCGACTGGTTCTCGACCGTCCCCGAGATGTGCGAACCGCGTACCAGATCGACTTCGAGCTCCGCCTCTTCACCGGGAACGAGCTCGATCTCATCGGAGATCGCCGATGCCAGACGCGGCGGATGCGAGACCAAGATCCAATCCACGGTCGGATCGACGCCGCGCAGTTCGAAGGTTCCGTCCGCGGCAACCCACGTGCGATGGAAGGCCGGCACACCATCGTCTGCCGACATGTCGAAGATGGCCGGCATGTTCGTGTTGGAGATGGTCGTGAGGTAGACCATGCCCCCGGTGAACTCTCGCTCGACCGCGTTCGCGTCTTCGCCAACCACCCAGGTGCCTTTCAAGCTGGAGCCGAGCAGAGGGGCCAGGTCGACGTGAGTGACGGGCCCTTCCAGCTTCACCGCTTGAGGCTCGGCCAGATAGAGGAACTGAGCATCGATCTCGAGGTAGGCCCACTCGGCGTCTTTCGCACACGCGACCTTGAAGGTTCCATCCGAATTGAACTTGGTGCGGTAGAGCACTTCGGTCTCCGCCGTCGGGACCTGGTCTTCGCGACTGATCATCCGAAACAGTGCTCGCGAGGCTCGCTTTCGCTCGGGCGTGGCCACGGACAGGGCCATCGCCGTGTCGTCCCAGATGGCGCCCTCCGGCAGAACCAGGCGTCCCTCGATCCAGCGCAGCTGGTCCTCCGGAACATCGGCCAGTGCGCCCCGCTGTGCTTCGGTGCGTCGCTCCTCCGCGAGCTGCGCCGTCGAGGCCAGGGGCTCGGAGCTCCTGTTCTCCGTGGGCCGGTTGAGCTCCGCTCGCGAGTCGTCGCCGGGTTCGGAGGCGTTCACCTCGAACGGAGCGATGTCCACCACCCCTTCCTCGCCCGAGTCGCTCAGGGCAAACCAGACGACCCCAATCGCTACTCCAGCAAGCAGCCCAAAAAGTGCGAGCACATGTGACTTGCGCATTCAATCCTCCGGTTCGTCGCCGACCAAATGCCGCTGCCAGCGACCCAAATACGAGCGATCGGCCCCCTGATCCTACTCGAAGAGGCCAATCGATCCCGAGCCCTACGCGCCCGGCGCCTTGCCCTTGCAGGCAGAGAGGCCTCTTTACAATCCCTCAACCGGGGAACTGGAGAAGTTAGCGACTCCAATCTCTACGTCGGATCGGATCGGGGCGGTAGGATCCGAGCATGTCTCCCTCCGCAACTGGAAGCGCCCGCACGAATTGGTCCCTGGTGCTGGTGCGTCTAACCGTCGCCCTCTTGCTCCTCACTCAGGGTTGGGCCGCGATTCAAGCGGGAACGCCGGACGGCGGAGCACTCCAGGGCAGCATCAGCGATCGACTCGGTGAGGCGAGCGGTCTGGTGGAGTGGTGGGGCGAGACCGTCTTGCTTGCCAACCCCGACGGAGCGGCCTTCCTCTGGCGCTGGGGCCTGTTCCTGCTCGGCTTGCTGCTGACGCTCGGCGCGCTGACTCGCCCCGCAGGTCTGTTCGCCGCCTTCCTCATGATCAACGCCTGGGCCTACGGTCCGGCGTATCTCTCGGAGACCTTCTTGCTCGCCGTCGCGTGCTGCCTCTCGGCATCGATCTCCGGATCCGGCCGACACTTCGGCCTCGACTCGATCTTCGATCAGCACTTCCCGAGTTGGCTGACCTGGGTTCGAACGGCGCGCTCGCCCTTCGGCTAAGCAGACCGACTCAATCGCGAGACTAGGGGCGCCAGGAACCCAGGATGCGCTGGGTCGAGACTTCAGCCTGAACTCCAGCAATCTGGGGCCCGCTTCCGGGAGCGTGGTCGAACTCGATCAAGAAGCGCGCGCCATCTTGCGAGCCGAGGAACGGCGAGCGTGTCCGCATGGCGCCGAGGGACTCGAGCTGGATTCGAAGAGTCTTGAGAACGCGCGGCTCTTCGACCGGGCCGAGGAGCACCGCGGTTCGTGTTCCGCTGTCGGGGTCGTCGGAGACTGCCGCTTCGACCTTCGCGCCGATGACATAGAACCGCGTGCGGTTGTCGGTTCGATCGGAGAGTCCTTCCGCCAAGATCGCGAGGCCGTAGCGCGCAGCGAGGTTGCGTGATCCGAGCACGGCCAAGCCGGAGTCCAGATTGGTGGCGAGCTCTTCGGCTGCGCGTCCGGTGTCCGCTGCCGGACGGGTGCTGACGCCCACGCCAGTTAGCCAATCGCGGCACTGAGAGAGTGCGCTCTGGTGCGAGGTGACCACCGCAACGTCGTCGAGGTGCGTTCCGGGCACGGCCATCAAGCAGTGGCGAATCGGCAGCTCGACCTCGCCGACGACTCCCAGCTCCGAGCGTTCACTCAGAGCCTCGACCAGGCCGTCGAAGAAACCCGTGACCGTGTTCTCGACCGGCACGACTGCGAACCGGGCTCTGCCTTCGGAGACCGCGGCGAGCGCCTCGCGCGAGCTGGCACAGGTCAGTGTGAGAGTCTTGGTGCCGAAGAAGCGCAGCGCGGCTTCCTCGCTGTAAGCGCCGGGGGCGCCACTGAAGGCGACGGGGAGGTTTGTGGATACCATGGTCATTTCGGGCGGGGTGGACCCGGTTTCATCGTCCCCTTGGTTCGCCACTCTTGACTCAACCACCCAGCTCTCCCCGATTTCCTGCCAAGGACTCGAGCGGTCTGCTTCGGACGGTCTCGATCCGGCTCGGAGATCTGCCGTCGGAATCGCTCCTGAGTCTTCAAGGCCGCCCCGGGGCCGTGCTAGTTTGGCTGGATGGCCGCAAGCTCTATCGTCGACACCTCCGAACTCGGACAGCCTGATCGGCATCCCGGTTTTGAGACTTCGACCCGCCTCTGGCTCCTGCGTCACGCAGAGGTTCGCGAGGACTACCAGGGCCGGGCTTACGGCAACCTGGATGTGCCGCTCTCGGAAGAGGGACTGGCCGATACCGAGCGGCTGGCCCAGGACTTCGGCCGGCTCGAGATCGCCTCGATCGTGAGCTCTCCCCTCTCGCGAGCCAACCTGCTCGCGGAGGGCATCTCGAAGTACTCGGGAGTCGACGTCGTCGTCGAGCCCGGACTTGCCGAGATCTACCGCGGAACCTGGCAGGGCCAGGCGGTCAGCGAATTGCCCGCGGCCCAGGTCGCCGAGTTCTATGCCGACCCGTGGTCGTGGCGAGCGCACGAGGGAGAGAACGACTCCCAGCTCCTGGCTCGCTCGTGGCCCGTCGTCGAGAATCACGTCGCCGGAGAGACCGGTCGGGACGTGATCTTCGTGGCCCACTACAACGTGATTCGAGTTCTCGTCGCCCACGCGCTCGGGATCCCCGCGAGCGCTTCCTTCTCGCTCCGCATCGACCCCGGTCGCGCGGCCTTGCTCCTCGACGTCCGCGCCGAGCCGTCGGAAAGCCGCACGGAGATCCCGCAGACGAGCGGGTGGGTCCTGCGCCACTCCAACGTTCAAGACCCGCATGCGATCGTCGGACTCCGGGAGGACGAGCAGTGAAGGTCTTGTTCGTCTGCCCCTTCTTTCCGTGGCCGCTCAACTCCGGCGGGAAGATTCGGACGTTCAATCTGATTCGGACGCTCGGCAAGGACGTCGAGATTCACCTGCGCGCGATCACCGAGCCGGGAACCAGCCGCGAGGGCATCGACCGACTGACCGGCACCTGCGCCAGCATCAAGCTCTTCGATCGCGTTCGACCTGGGCGCGTCATGCGCTGGTCGCGCCCCAAGCTCGAGCGCTGGTTCTATTCACCGGCGCTCCGCCAAGCGCTCGCACAAGATCTGCGTGACGACTACTTCGACATCGTGCACCTCGATGAGCTACTGCTCGCCCGTACTCTACCGTCCGCCCCCGGCGTCCCCGTGGTGCAGCACCACCACAAGCTGGACACAGTGCTCTACGACGACCTGTCCGGGCACAAGGGTCTCCATCGACACTTCGATCTCTGGAAGCTCCACCGCCTAGAGTCCGAGTCCGCGCGGCGGTTCGCGTGGCACATAGTCTGCGGTGAAGGCGACGCGAAGATCCTCGGCGAACGCTACGAGGGCCTTAAGTTCGGAGTCGTCCCGAGCGGTATCGATCCCGACTACTTCAAGCCGCGTGTTCCGGCTGCGCCGCGAACCACGCGTCGGTTGCTCTACCTGGGCACGCTCTCCTACGGACCGAACATCGACGCCGTCCGCAGGTTCGTCTCCAGCAGCCTGCCGAAGTTGCGCGAGCGCTTTCCCGACCTCGAGTTCGATCTGGTAGGAGGCGGCGCGACGCGCGAGATCCTGGACCTCCACGGTCACGGGGGTGTCCATGTGATCGGTGGCGTGCCCGACGTTCGCCCCTACCTGGAGGGAGCTGCCTTGATGGTGGTCCCGCTCCGCATCGGAGGCGGCACGCGCCTCAAGATCGTCGAGGCTCTGGCGATGGGCTGCCCCGTCGTCTCGAGCACGATCGGCGCCGAGGGGCTCGACCTCGTCGATGGCGAGCATCTGCGCATGACCCCCACGGAAGCCGAGCTGGAAGAGGCGGTGATTCACCTGCTCGAGCACCCCGAAGAGGCTCAGGCCATGGCCGAGCGCGGGCAGAAGTGTGCGCGGGAGGACTTCACTTGGGACGTGCTCTCTCAGCACCTCCTGAAGTTTTGGGAGCGTGTGCGCGACGAGGCCGGCTTGCCGCAAGGCTCGCCGGTCGAGTAGGAGGGAAAAATCTTCGGGAGCTTGTTTCGGGAGCGCTTCAAGGACGCGTGAGCCCGAGTCCGATAGAGCGGCAGGTCCATGGACCCTCACGCCGCACTCCGCGCCAGGCCGCAGCCTCCGCCGACTCTCACAAGACGCCGCTCCAATGGTCTCGAAAGTACTCCTCCGCCTCCTCGCTCTTATTCCGCTCCTCGTCTTGGGTTCTTGCCAGGCGATGTACCTGGGAACTCTCGAACAGTTTGGCTTCGAGAAGCGCGAGATACTTTGTGAACGCATCGAAGCTGCCAGCGACGCGATCGTGATTCTCGAGCAGCGCCTCGACGAGACCTTCTCGGTCTACCGCGAGGCCATTCACCAGGAGGGCGGCAACCTGTCCGCCAGCCAGAAGCGCTTCTCCAACTTCTACGACAAGACCGAAGATGCCGCGAGTGAGTTCAACTCGCGCATCGAGAAGGTCCAGGCCGTCGCCAATGCGATGTTCGAGGAGTGGAACGCGGAATCGGGCGAGATCATTGACACCGAGCTCCGTCGCAAGAGCCGCTCGAACTATACGCGCGCCCTGACCCGCTACGGCAACCTCTTGCGCTCCATGCGCGCCGTGCAGGCCGAGACCGATCCGATCCTCACACGTCTCCGCGATCACGTGCTGTTCATGAAGCTCAACCTTCACCCGAACGCCTACGCTCCGCTCCGTTCGACGGAAGACGACTTCGTCGCGAGCGCCGTGGCGGTCTCGGAGACGATGAAAGCGACCATCGAGGAAGCGACGAACTTCCTCCGGATCGTCTCGAACTAGTTGCCGCCGAGCGCGCGCTTGAGGCGACCGAAGAGTCCGGCCTTCGCGGGCGCGGGCTCCGGCGAGAGGTCTTCGAACGGATGGACGAGCTCGGGCATGGAGCCCGTAGTCTCGAGGATGACCTCGACGTAGGCGCGCTCGAGCTGGAGCATCATGGCCTCGGTCGAACGCGGCTCGGTGGCTCCCGCACCACACGCTCGGCTCTCCGCGAACTCTCGCAGCGCCTCCGCCCATGCCGCCCACTCGTCGCGCGCAACGATCCACGCGCCGCGCTGCGCCGCGCCGATGTCGTCGGCGCCGACGACATCGGGGAGTGCTCCCGCGCTGCTCACGAGAACCGGAAGTCCAGCGGCTCGGGCTTCGCGAACGGAGAGTCCGAAGACCTCCTCCCAGCGGGAGGGTGCCGCGACGCCGTCGAGTCCGGCCAGAATCCCCGGAAGGTCTTCGCGCGCGTACGGCCCGTGTACGGTGAGAGTCGGAGTGGCGGCGGCGAGCGCCTTCAGCTCCGTGAGGTACGAGTCGTCGCCGTGGTAGGTCGGTAGGTTGCCGTGGATCTCGAGTGTGAGGCCTTCGATCGCCGCGCTCGCGAACACTCGCGCCAGCTCCAGGACGCCCTTGCTGGGCAGAACGGTTCCGAGGATGCCGAGCTTCCGGCCCGTGCTCTCTTCTCCAGAGCTTTCCGATCGAAGGCGCTCCACCTGCTCGGCGAGCTCAGCCACCTCGACACCATTCTCACAGACGGTCAGGCGGCCCCCATCGAGGCCCGCTCTCAGGTAGACCTCTCGCGCAGCCGCTGAAGGAGTGAAGAGTCGGTGAGGCAGGCCCAGCATCTCGAGCGCGAAGACCGTGCGCAGGTCCACCGCTGCGTGGTCGTCGGCGAGCGCCTCGTTGCGCGGTCCACTCGGGAGTCCACTGCCCGAAGGCATCAAGTGCGGCCAAGTCGCCGAGAGGCAGGTCGCGCAGGCGTCGGTCTCCGGACGCTCGCAGATCGCTCCCGCCGCGCTCAGCATCTGCCCGCGCGGACAGAGCGGCCAGTAGTCGTGGAGGGTCATCACACAGGGCGCACCGATGTCAGCGACCGCGCGCAGCGCGCCCATCCCGAAGCCCGTCAGGTGATGCACGTGAACGACATCGCAGGGAGTCTCGGCGAGCCAGCCGTGAATCGCGTCCTCTGCCTTCGAGTTCACGACCACGGCGGCGAGCCGATCGTGATCGCCGTAGGCATAAGCCATCCGCCGGACGGTCACCCCATCGACCCGGGTCGTGTGCGTGGAGAACGGCTCATGCGCTCCGCTCGTGTCCAGGCAGAACACATGCACCCGATGCCCGCGCGCAGCGAGAGCGCGCGCCAGGTCCTGCGCATGGCTCTCGACTCCGCCAACATCCGGCGGCCATCCCGCACAGAGGAAGCCCACATCGAGACCGGTCTTCTGAACTTGCTTGGCGCTCTCGCGGGGATCCATGGTCATGATCTCTGGTTCGGGCGCGGCCGCGGCGCCGCGGGTTCAGAGGGTTACGCCCGAGTAGATTTCTTCGATTCGGTCGAGGTGCCCACCGAGCGTGACGGGCAGGTCGTGCCGACCAGTCCTCGCAATCTTGCGCAGGATAACCTCGCGCATCGCGTTGGCGAGAGCGTGCGGATCGCCGACCGGGCAGAGCACTCCGTGGACACCATCCTCGAGCACCTCGCGAATACCGGGCACGTCGCTCGCGATGATCGGTACGCCAGCAGCGCGCGCCTGCAAGACGGTCAGAGGAGCATTCTCATCCCACTCCGACGGAACGACGACCGCGTTGAGGCCTTTCAGGATGCGTCCGCACTCGAGCGGTGAGAAGGGTTTCTCGACGAGGACACGCGGACCGCGATCCTTCGCGAGCAGGTCGATCGCGTACTCGCGGTTCCTTCCTCCCGTCGCGCGCCCGTAGAGCAGGAGCTCCCAGGGCTCGACGGACTCGGGCAAACGACAGCCCATGATCTCGACCGCTTCGAGCAGGGCCGCAAGCCCCTTGTGCGGAGTGAACTGCCCCAGGTAACCGAATCGGATGGTCTTCGAATCGGGCTCCTTGCGCGCCTCTTCGAGCCCCGTCGGATCGAGGCCGTAGCACAGGTGTGAGATTCGCTCGGCTGGCGCGCCGAGCTTGAGGAAGGCTTCACCGATGATCCTCGTCGGCGCGACCAGGTGACCGACGGTCGCAATCGACTCGCGCACGGCAAGCTCGCGTTCCTCGAGATCGGCGGGCATGACCACACGGCCCGCTCCACCGACACGGGCGAGCGTCCGAACCGCCGTCCGTTTTGCGGCCAGCTCCATCCTTGTTCCGTCGAACCGCCCGGGCTCACGAATGCAGCGGGCGCATACATCGGGCGGGTGCGGACCGAAGCAGCGGTTCATCGTCCAGTCGAACATTTGTCCGCGGTGACAAACCAAGCTGTAGTCCGTCAGTGTGACGACGGTCGGCACGCCCTCGTCGCGGCACACGATCGGCATCCGAACCGAGAGTCCCCACAAGAGGTAGGTGAAGTGAACGACGTCCGGCTTCCAGTCTCTCAGGATCGAGCGGAAGCTCTCGTCGACGCGCGCATCCTGAAAGCTCTCGGCAAAGGTCTTCTCGGGGTCGCCCTCGTTGTAGAGCAGGTAGACCTTTACTCCGCCCGCACCGGTGGTCTCCTCGAGGGTGTAGCGCGAGCGAGAGCCGTCGCGCTCCGGGTGCAGGACAGCGACCTCGTGACCGCGCTCGACGAGTCCACTCACCAGCTGGTGCGTGTAGTACTCGGTGCCCCACTGCCCGCGCGGAGGGAAACCGTTGCTGACGACCAGGGCCTTCACCGAGCTCCTCCGGTGATGTCCTCGAGCTCGGCTTCGATGCGATCGATGAAGGTCGAGTGAGAGTAGACGGACCGTACGCGCTCACGCGCGGAGCTCGCGAACTCAACGCGCTGGCTGTCGAAGCTCGCGAGGCGCTCGAGTCCGGCGGCCAGCTCCTCTCGACTGCTGGCGTCGAACACCAAGCCGTCTTGTTCGTGGCGAACAATCTCGGGGGATGCACCGGTGTTGCTGACCAGTGGGCACAGCCCGTGGGCCATCGCTTCGAGCGTCGCCAAACCGAACGGCTCGCCCCACAGGCTCGGAAGCGCGAAGACGTGAGCCGCTCGAAGCTCCTCGGAGAGCTCCTCCGGCTCCAGCATTCCTCGAAAGGTCACGCGGCCCTCGAGCTCGGGCCTGGCAGCCACAGTTCCCAGGCGATCCAAGTAGTCCGTTGCTCCACTACCGGCCAGCACCACGCGGAGATCGACACCGCGAGATACCGCCAAGGCGCACGCCTCCAGCAGGACGTGCTGGCCTTTTCCGCTCCACAACATGGACGAGCAGACTACACGCAGAGGCTCGTCCTGCCCTCTCTGTCGAGCCTCAAAATTTTCTGCGCGCCGCGCCATTTCCGGCGCCAGCCCGAGCGGAACGACGCCGAGCGCCGAGCCTTCCATCCCGTCGCGCCCGAGCTCACCGGCGACGAACTCGCTCGGAACCAGGAGTCGACCGAGCCCGGTCAGCCCTCGGAAGGTCCGCCAAGCACGCGTCAGAGCAGCCAGCTGAATCGGTTTGGACTCCGCGCGCTCCCGGTTCTCGCGCCAGTCGCGAGCCCAGTGATTGAGCGGCCACAGGTCCGCGATGTAACCCAGGGTCGGGACCCCGGAGCAGCGAGCCGCGAGTATCGGCGCCAGGGAGACCAGGCCCAGGTTGAAGAAGAAGAGCGCGTCGGCGCCGGTCTCGGCCAAGGCTCGCCGTGTCGCTCGCCAGTTGGAGAGGCGCAGGAAGTGGAGGCGGAAGCGCTCCGCGTTCGAGGCGGCATTGCTCCAGCCGAAGAGGTCCTCGTGGTCGTCCAGTCCCGGCTCGAGCCAGGGCAAGACTTGGTCCTCGCCATCGAAGCGCTCGCCGCGTCCCGCCAGCACCGTCACTCGATGATCGCGCTCCTCGAGCGCGCGCACGACATCTCTGGTCAGCAGCTCGTAGCCCCCCGCCACGTAGGGCGGATAGCGCAAAGTCACGACGAGAACATTGCGGCGCGCCGTCGATCCTCCGCTGCCCGTATCCGACGGATGTCCCGCGACGCTCGTCCCGGCGCTCAACGCTGCTCTCCGATATAGCCCAGCTCTTCGAGCCTCTCGATCGTCGCTCGATCCGAGACTTTGCTCAGCTCGTGCGACGCCTGCAATACTTCCCAGGCATCCGAGAGGTTTCCGAGCCACGTGGCCACCGCCTGTTTCAGCTCTTCCGCTGTCGCTTCGGGCACGTCTCCCGTCGAGGTCGACTCGCCACCCGCGAGCTCCGCGTCGTACCTGTAGAACCTGCTCTCCGTCAGTCCACCCGCTGGCTCCGCCGTACCGAACCACTGCTTGATGAGATCGGGCGAACGCACATCGAAGCGCAGCTCTTCGAAGGCCCACTCCTCACCAAAGACGACCGAGCCGTCGGCGACTCCTCCCGAAGCAAAGGCATAGGGTCGAATCTCCGCCACCTCACCGCGCAAGAGCGGAAGGTGCGACAGTCCGTGAGTACCACTTGGAATCGGAATCCCCTCCCACTCGAGCAGAGTCGGGGCAACATCGACCAGGGACGCGAGGTGATCCAGGTGCCGACCTTCGTGCGTGCCGAGCGGCGCTCGTTCGCCGGACTCGCTCATCTCCGGCGCGAGCTTCAGAATCCAGGGAACCTGAAGCTCGGCGACCGAGAGCAGCCCGCTCGAAAAGAACAGCCCGTTCTCCCCGAACTGCAAGCCATAGGTTCCGACCACGCAGACGGTAGTCTTCGACCACAGCTGTTCGACCTCGAGATTCCGAAAGAGCCTGCCGAGCAGCTCGTCGATGCGCCGAACCGCTCCGTCATAGCGCTGCTCGTGGAGGGCCATGGTCCGAGGCCAGCCGGACCAGCGCGACCTGGGAATCGAAAAGAACACGTCATCCGTCGCGCCCGTCGGCGGAACGAAGGTCGGCCCTTCGCGCATCGGGAAGTACTCGTCCCACTGTGCGTTGCTCTCACGCCAGACCCGAGAGAGGTCGCGAATGTGGAGGTAGGCAAACCAGTTCTGGTCAGCGGGCAAGTCACTCAGCCAGGCGCGCAGCGCCTTCGACAACGCCCCTCCCCCTCGCTCTTTTCGGTTGCGCCAATTCTGCGGATCGTCGCGCTCGAAGACCTGGAACCCGTGGTCGTAGCCGCCGAAGTTGTTGAGTGCCTCGGTATCGAGGAAGGCGGCGGTCGAGTAGCCGGCCGCCAGAAACTCCATCGAGAGGCGCGGGAGGACCTCGGGAATACGCCACCGATTGGACTCGGGGATCTTGATGTTTTTCGGAATCCGGCGACGGGACAGGACCGGATAGCAGCCGGTCATCAGGCTCGTGTGCGACGGAATCAGGAGCGGCGCGGTAGAAAAGGCCCGCGAAAAAAGGACTCCCTTGTCAACCAACTGGTCGAGGTTCGGCGTGGTGGCGCGGTCGTAACCATAGGCCGACATGTGGTCGGCCCGAAGCTCATCGATCGCCACCACGAGGACTCCCCTGCCGGAGCCTTCTTCGCCGGCACTGCACGCTGAAGCCAGCGCCCAGACGAGAAGGGCGAGCAGCTTCGCTTGCGATGAGATCCGCGATTTGCGCATGTTGCTCGTCAGCATCGCGCGTCCAGAGGAGAGTGACAAGCTTCGCCAGCTTCCTCTTGCTCGCGAGGAGCAAAATGAGTGGCAGCCGGACATTCTCGAGCGAATCGGAGGACTCTATCTGAGCTCGAAGACCGACGAGCGAGGGGTCCAACCACGCTCCTCTTGATCCGTCTGTATCCGAACCCAGTCGCCCAGCTCGTCGAGTAGCTGAACATCCGTGCCCGCGCCGGCCTGCGCCACGACCGAGTGTTCCGCGCCGGGCTCGGTACGGAGGGCAGCAGCCGGCTGCTCGATGACCATCGCAACCGGGAACTCCGTCTCCTCGGAGAGCTGCCAGGCGAGTGGTGCGGAAGAGATCAGCACGGCGAGGAAGCCGAGGAGGGAGAGGCGTCGCCAGAGGCTTCCTCCACGGACGGCCTCCATGATCAGAGCGACGGACCAGAGGGCGATGCACAGGAGCATCATCCAGCCGGCTTCCGAGCGATCGACGGCCGAGAGGATGCGAGCAACGGTCGAGCGCAGGTCGCCCCGGTCCGCCGCCTCCAGCTCCGCTTGGCGGCGGGCGAACTCGAGGTTGTTCCAGGCGAACCCGTCGCGTGGCGTGGTCCGAATGCAGGAGGTGTACCAAGCGATCGCTTCGGTCACGCGACCCTGCCGGTAGACGGCGTTTCCAATGTTGTAGAGCAGCCGGCCGCGATCCTCCGAGCTGAGCTCGTTGGAGAGTGCGGCTACCCAGTTGGTTTCCGCAGTCGCGTACTCACCGGCGCGATAGGCCTCGATGGCTGTCGCGTTCAGCCCTTCCAGATCTTGCGCTCCCGCTGTCGGCGCGATCAAGCTGGCCACGACCAACGCCAGAAAACTCGTCAACCACTTGCCCAGCATTACAGTCCACCTCGAATCAGTTGATCTGCGAGCTGGAGTAGCTCGTCGCGCCCGGCGTGGCCGTTGCCATTCTTCGAGGAGGCGTAGGCGCCTCGCTCGAGCTGCGCGATGGCCGTCGCCAGCCTCTCACTCGTGTCCCCGAATCCATCGCTCAGATGCTTCGCAGCATCGCGACCGACCCAGGCCACCTCCGGCTCTCGCGAGCGTGCGGCGAGGAAGCTATTCAGCGCTCTCAGCTCGTCGGCCGGATCCGTGGCGGAAGCCAGGTCCTTCGCAAGTTGCTTGCGCGCACGGCGTCGACGTCGCTCCACGGGCCCATTCGGATCACCGCGACGGCGCCGAACCTGAGTCCTGAGAGCGAGCCACCCGATGAAGACTCCCCCACCGATGAAGCCGAGCGTCAGGAGATTCGGAGCGGCAAGCACAGAGCCTCCGCTCGTCGCGTGCAGCGGAGCCGCCACAATGTCCTCGATATCTGTCGCGAAACCCTCGCCTTCCCCGAGGTCATCGAGCGAGACGGCGTTCTCGAGCGGCCGAACTCGAATTCGAATCGGCTGCGTGGCGATCGAGACGAACTCGGACTTGGTCGGGTCATAGACCGAGAGCTTGACCGGCGGAATCTCCTGCAGCTTGTCGTCCAGCGGAGCGATGTCGAATTCGATCGTCCTCCGCTCCAAGCCCTTCTCGCGGTTCGCGCTTCCGAACACGCGAAAGCCCTCGAAGGCCTCGTCGCGATCGAGCTGCGGAGGATCGAAGAACTGGAAGTTGCCCTGACCGCTCCAGGTCACGTTGAGCTTGATCGACTCGCCCACGTCGACATCGCGCGCGTCGACATCGGCCTGCACATCGAACATGCCAACGGCACCCGTGTAGTCGAGCGGCTGACCTTCAGCGGGCAGCGCTCCGACCGACAGGACCAGTGGTCTTGCCGAGACGAAGTAGGTCTCCTTCTTGCGCGCGTTCGAGGCTCCGAAGATCGAGCGCTGTCCCTGTCGCCCGAACTCGAGGAACGGCTTCGCCAGGTTGAGCTCCGTCGGACGAGTCGGCAGGAAGACGCGCCCCAGCCGGAAGGTGCGGAACTTCCGTCCCTCTCGCTCCGTAAGACCGATCTCCTCGACAATGACTTGCTGGTTGCCGTTGAGGCCGATGCGCGTCTCGCGATCCATCAAGCTCGGAGGACGCTCGAGCTCGAGCAGCTCGTTCAGGTTCCCCCACCAGGGCAGGATCAGCTGAGCGTAGTCCACCTTGCCGGCCATGGCAGCGTCCCAACCGAACACCATCTCCAGCTCGAACGGCATCTTCTCGACGAGGGTGTCACCCGAGACCGAGAACTCGAAGAAGCCCAGCTCCTCGCCCTTCAGGTCTTCGACGACCGTGAGCTGCAAGGCCTTGGTCGAGACGCGCTGCGAGTCGACGATCATGTCGACCGGAGGAATCACGTACTCGCCAACCGCGAGCGGGCGAATGCTGATCCGCCAAGTAAGGCTGCGCGTCGCGACGCGGCGTGCACCCGTGATCGAGATGCTGGAGCGCTCGGACGGCGAGCCGATCCTGCCGATCTCGAGTCCCTCGACCTGCGGCGCCGACTCGATACTCGCTGTCGCATTCTCGACCGTGATCAGGAGCGCGAGCTCCTCTCCGAGGCGAGCGACACCCGTCGTCAGGCGCGCGCCGTAACCGGCATCGCCTTGGGCGGCCGCCGGCGCGCTGAACATGCACGCCAACAGGGCTGCGGCGAGTGCGCAGCGGTGCAGCGCAGAGAGAGTGAGGTTCTTCATTACCAGTCTCGATCCACGGGGACTCGTCGCGATTTGTAGAGAGCAGCGCGCAGCTTGGCGGCGAGCTTGTCGAGCTCGTTCAGGCGGTCCAGGATCATCTTGACTTCTTCCTGGCTCATCTCGGGGTCCGACTCGGCTCCCCCCTCTTCCGACTCGACCTGATCGTCTTCGCGACCCTTCTCCTTCTGCTCTTCCTTCTCCGCTTGGGGCTTCTCATCGGACTCCGAGGTCGGGTTGGGATCCTGGTCACCATCCTGAGCACCCTCGCCCTCCTGCGGGTCGGCGTCCTTGGTCTCCTTCTGGTTCTCGTTCGAGGAGTTGTCCCCAACCTCGCCCTCCTCGTCGTTCTCCTCTTCGTTCTCCTGGTTGCCCTTGTCGGTATCTTCGCCCTCTTCGGTCTTCTCGCTGTCCTTGCCCTCTTTCGACTTCTGCTCCGTCGTCGACTCGTCGCGCTTCGACTCGATGTCATCCAGCTTGTCGAGGCGCAGCTGCACGAACTCGAGGTTCGCTCGCGCATCTTCGTCGCGCCAGTCGAGGCGGAGGTGTGCGATCAGCGCTTCGCGCGCGTTCAGGAACTCTTCCCTGGCCTGCGGCAGCGTGTCGATCTCCTTCTTGTCCGGATTCGACGACTTGATCATGTCCAAGGCCATGCCCTCTGCCTTGACCTCCTCGATCCGCTGGTAGTAACGCTCGCCGAGATCGATGTGCACGCCGGCTTGGTTGTAGAGCGAGTCGAGCCGGAGCTGCCCAGGTCCGGCCAGGACACTCGCCGTTCTGAAGGCCTCGGCCGAGAGTTGGATCTTCCCCGCCATGTCTTCCGACACGCCGCCCGCGTAGCAGAGCTCGGCCTGTAGCTGCTCGTCGCCGGTCGTCTCGGCCACACGTTCGATCAAGACCTTGGCGAGCAGGCCCGCTTCCTCGCCGCGACCGTCACGCGCCAGCCGTTCCAGCTCGACCAGGCCCGCGTGAGGAGTTCCGACGAATGTGGGTGCCGCGGCAACGTTCGGTTGGATGACGACCGGCTGATCCAGAGGCGCACCGGCAGAGTCCCCTGTATCCGGCCTCAACGTGCCGCCCTTGTCGTCTCCGATGTCGATAGACTCCTTGCCCTCCTGCAGGCGAGGGTTGTTCTTCAAGTCGACGGCGGGAACGCCACTGATGTTCTTCTGCCCCTTCTCCTGCAAGCCCTTCGGCTTCTTCAGCTCGATGTGGCCGTGCTCGACCTCTTTCTCGGGCGTATTCTCTGTCGAATCGACGGACTGGCCGTAGGCCGGCGTTCCGAAGACGAGCAGTGCGAGTGCGATACTGATTCCAAGCTTCATGAGTTCACCTCCCGCAAACGCGCGCGGCGTTCGCGAAGTCCAACTTCACCTACGATGCACACGAGAGCGAGCACCAATGTCCATTGATAGCGGTCATGCGGAACGCGCTCCACACCACCGTCGAGTTCGCGACGGTCCATGCGCGAGATGCTGCGCTCATAGATGTACTCGAGCGGAGTCGTCGAGCTCTCCGTCGACAGGTACAGACCGTTCGTAGCCTTTGCGAGCGCTTCGAGCGTCGTCGAGTCGAGACGCGAGACGATCTCGGAACCGTTCGAGGCCTGCATGAAGCCCTCGGTCCCATCCGGCAGGAGCACCGGAATCTTGCCGCCCTTCTCCGTCCCCACTCCGATGACGTAGACGCGAATCCCCTTGTCCGCGGCCTCATTCGCAGCCTTCAGGCCATTGCCCTCGAGGTCTTCACCATCGGTCAGGAGCACGATCGCCTCGTGGTTGCCGGTGCGGCCGTCGAACATGCGGAGCGCGCGCTCGATAGCGACGCCCAGGTCGGTGCCGCCCTTTCGGTTGTCCGCCGGTGAGACGGACTCGAGGAGGGCTGAGAGAGTTGTTCGGTCGTGCGTGAGCGGCGCGATGTCACGGGCATCGCCGGAGAAGCCGACCAGCGCGACGCGATCACTGGCGAGCTTACCGAACAGGCCGCGGATCTCGCGGATGCCCCGGTCGAGACGGCTGGGGCGAGCGTCGCGCGCGAGCATGCTGCGCGAGGTGTCGAGACAGATGACGAGGTCGACGCCGCGGCGCGTGACCTCGCGCTTCGTATAGCCGCGAACGGGACCGAGCAGAGCGACGGCGACGAGGACGCTGCCGGCGGCGGCCAGTACCACGCGCAGGCGCGCTCGGTTCTCGGAGTAGCCGGGCAAGAAGCGCCGGGACTGAGCGCCGGAGACGAGCCGTTCGCGCTCGCGGCCGCGCGAGACGAGTCCGTACAGGCCGATACCGAGCAACGCGAAGCCGACCAGCAAGAAGGGCCAGTACTCGACGCGCAGGAGATCGAAGCCGAGCACTCTCATGTCAGCCTCCGTGCCCAGGTTGACGAGAGCAACCATGCGAGCAGATAGACGAGCAGCGCCGGCTGGAGGAAGAAGGGGTACAGGTCGAAGGTCTCGACGTAGCGCCGCTCTTCGCGCGGCGTGCGCTCCAGCTCCTCGATCTCCTCGTACACCTCTTCCAGCGACTCCTTGTCGCGCGCGCGCCAGAACCGACCGCCGGTCTCCGCCGCAACCGCTTCGAGCTCTTCGGTGTTCGGAGTATCGGAGGTCGGGATTACGCCCCGTGCCGTGTTCTTGTAGACGTAGCGAGCGGCATGAATCGCGTGGATGCGAATGTCTTCGGCCGCTGCCATCCCCGCCGCTTCCATCGGCGTGATCTCGTCGAGGCGATTCTCGCCGTCGGTCAGGAGCACGATCACCTTGGACTTGGCTGCCGACTCGCGTAGCAGGCTGACCGCCTTGGCGAGCGCGATACCGATCGCCGTTCCGTCTTCGGCGCCGCCGCCCTCGACCGTCTCGCTGGTCCGCAAGAAGTTCGTGAGCGCGTTGACATCCAGCGTGAACGGGCAGAGCACGGTCGGGTAGTGCGCAAAAGTAATCAGAGCGACGTTGTCCGCATTGCCCTCGCGGTCGGTCATGCGGCGAACGGCGAACTCCTCGATGACTTCCTTGACGACGTCGTAGCGCGTGGCGGAGCCATCATCCAGGAGGTCGTTGAAGTCCATCGAGCTCGACTTGTCGAGGACGAGCACGATGTCCACGCCTTCGGAGAGTGTGTTCTCCTCGATGTTGCCGCGCAGCGGACGAGCGAGCGCGATCACGAACAAGACCAGGGCGAGCGCCTGGAGGAACGGCGGGATCCAGGTGATGCGCTGACGGAAGCTCTTGGGGAGCCCGGCGCTGGGAAGCACCGAGACTCGCCCGGCCGTCCGTCCTCGGCGCGCTCGCCCCCAGAACAGGAACAGGAGTGCGACCGGCAGAATCGTCAGGAACCAGGGATCGGCGAGCGAGTACTGGTCGAACAGCTCGAGCCCGACGGCGGCTGCGCTCTGGCCCTCCTCGACCCGGCGGGGAGCGAGTGCTGCGACGGCGAGGTTCGGGAGGAGCGCGCTCATGCCTTGCCTCCCGGGACACTGCCCATGCTCTCGATGACCTCGCGCGCGGCGGAGAGCGTCTCCTCGACGGCGTACTGCGAAGGCTTGATGCGTGCGTACTTCACGGACTGCGCGCTCTCGAACACGCGGCTCAGCTGCTCTTCGACATCGCCGCGGACACGAGCGTCGGAGCGCACGAGGTCCAGCCACTCCTCGTCGGTCGTTCCGGAGAAGGACGTGCCGAGGCGCTCTTCCGTGGCTTCGCGAACGAGTGAAGTCAGCGAGTAGTGCAGCGACTGCAGCGACTGCAGATCGTCCGGCAACTCCTGCCCCATCGACTCGAGTTGAGCGAGCGGCGCCACCCTCGGTGTCGACTTGGGACCGCGCCGCTTGCGCGCGAAGAGCCACCAACCCACGACCAGGACCAGGCTGACACCGGGCGCGATGAGCCACCACGGCGTGCGCTCTTCTTGTACCGGTTGCAGCGGATCTCGGAAGGTGCGTCGCGGACGAGCAAAGGGCTCGCCGGGACCGAGGAGCGATTGGACGACGAGCTCGCCTTCCGAGGTCAATACCGAGAGTGCGCCGCTGCCTTCGCCGAAGAAGATCTCGAGCGAGGGCAAGACCTTGGCCTTACGCAAGGCCACGACCTGCCAGCTCTTCCTCGTGATCCAGAAACCGACCTCGTCGATTCCATCGGGCGAGGCTTCAGTCGTCGCACCGTAGTCTTCGAGGACCACCCACTCTGAACCGAGACCGAGGTCTTCGCCGGGCAGGAGCGGGATGAGCTCCTTGGGATGGTGGATCTCCACCGTCCAGCGCATCGGCTCGCCGACCTCCACCTCTGCCGGGACGGACTTCAGCTCGGCGCGCAGGCCCGGAACCAGGAGAGGATGGACCTCCTCGACGACTGGGGCCTTCTTCTTGCCCTTCTTGGACTTCTGCTTCTGAGCCGCGACCGCCGAAGCCATCGAGACACACAACAGGAGAACGAGGAGTGCTTGAACGAGCTTCATCAACGCCTCCTCAGTCGCTTGCGGAAGAAGCGCACGACGGACTCACCGACGTCGCCACAGGTCGAGAGATCGATGCGTTCCGAGCGCGCGCGCAACAGGATCTCGTCGAGCTCGTCGGCACGCCGCCTGGCCGCGTCCGCCCAGTGACGACGAACCGCCTCCGAGCGTGTATCGACATCGACCATCTGACCCGACTCGATGTCGCGCATCGTGATCAGGCCCGACTTGGGCAGCTCTTCCTCGAAGGGATCGGTGACGCGCACACACACCACGTCGTGCTTGGCGGAGAGCCTCGACAACACGAGCGCCCACTCCTCTTCGGAGGTGTCGAGGAAGTCGGACACGACGAAGATCATCGAGCGACGGCGCAGCATGCGCAGCTGCAGCTCGAGCGCACTGACGAGCGAGCTCCCTTCGCCGTGCGGCTCGGCCGCGATGACCTCGCGGATCACGCGCATGACGTGGCTGAGTCCCTTCTTCGGATTCAGGTGCAGGCCCGGCTCGTCGGAGAAGAGTGAGAGTCCGACCTGGTCGTGCTGGAAGACAGCGACGTAGGCCATCAGCGCGCAAAACTCGGCGGCCGTCTCGCGCTTCGACCGGTCGCGACTGCCGAAGTCCATCGAGTGCGAGGTGTCGACGACGAGCTGGAGCGTGAGCTGGCGCTCTTCGACGAAGGTCTTGACGAAGGGCTCGCCCGTTCGAGCGGTGACGTTCCAGTCGATCGTGCGAACATCATCGCCGGGCTGATACTGGCGAACCTCTTCGAACTCGATCCCCGTTCCGCGGAAGGTGCTCTTGTAGGCACCCGACAACATGTTCGACACCATGCGATGAGTGCGAACTTGAATCTGGCGCACACGCGCCATCAGTTCGGGCGCGAGGACCTCGCTGCCCGCTGACTCCCTGTTGTCCGAATCGACCACGGGTGAGCGCTCTACTAGCCCGGACTATTCATGAGCCGCGAGAGAAAACGTCGCGACTCGGTTCCTGTTGGTGCTTTGCGTGCGTCGGCCCCACAGACGACCTTGTAAGGTCGTCGAGGACGCCGGCGTGCGCAAAGTGCCGGCAGGGGCCGAGAGGCCGGCAACGCCGGCCGTTCGTGATGTTTGCTCCGTGTGGTCATGAATAGTCCGGGCTAGGGTACCGGTACGGTCTCGAGAATCCGCGTGACGATCTCGTCCGAGGTGCGTCCCTCGGCTTCCGCTTCATAGCTCGGAATGATTCGGTGTCGCAGCACGTTGTGCGCGACCTTCTTGATGTCGCCCGGCGTCACGAAGTCGCGGTGCTCCAAGAAGGCATTCGCACGCGCACACAGTGACAGCGCCATCGTCGCACGCGGCGAAGCGCCGAACTGAATCTGGCCGACCAGCTCCTGCATGCCGCCTTTCTCCGGAGCGCGCGTCGCGCCGACGATGTCGACGATGTACTCGCGCAGGCGTTGATCGACCGTGATGATGTCGACCAGCTTGCGGCTCTCGACGATCTGTTCGGGCGTCACGACCTGGCGAACCTGCGGCGGTGTCTGGGTGGTCGCGTGGCGATCCATGATCTCGAGCTCTTCGCTTCGGTTCGGATAGGTCACGATGATCTTGACCAGGAAGCGGTCGACCTGTGCTTCGGGGAGCGAGTAGGTGCCCTCCTGCTCGATCGGGTTCATCGTCGCGAGGACGAGGAACGGTCTCGGCAGCGGGAAGGTCTCGCCACCGATCGAGACCTGCTTCTCCTGCATCGCTTCGAGCAGCGCCGACTGAACCTTGGCGGGCGCTCGGTTGATCTCGTCGGCCAGGACGAACTGCGCGAAGATCGGTCCCTTGCGCGGGCGGAACTCTCCGGTCTTGGCGTCGTAGATCTCGGTGCCGATCAGGTCCGCCGGGAGGAGGTCGGGCGTGAACTGCAGGCGCGCGAAGCTGGCGTCGACCGCTCCGGCCAGGCTCGAGACGGCGAGGGTCTTGGCGATCCCGGGGACTCCCTCGAGCAAGACGTGTCCGCTGGTCAAGAGACCGAGCAGGAGACCGTGGACGAGCTGCTCTTGGCCGACGAGCACGTCGCCCATCGTGGACTTCAGGTCATCGACCCACGCGCTCGAGCGCTCGATATCTCCGGGGGACAGGGTGGCTTGGGCAGTGGGCATGGATCGTGAAAGGGCTCGGGTGAGGGTGGCTCGGGTTGGAGTCGGGCTGAGTCCGGCCAGTACGCCCTGTGAGCACAGGTGTTAGGGCTGCCAAGCGGCGGGAGAGAGCCGGAATCGAAGTGTGACCTCTTCCGACGCAGGGCGACGGGTTCAGGTCTCAGAAAGTGGCGAGCATTCTAAGCGAGATGGCCTCGCGAATGCCCCAGCGGCTCCAGCGTTGACTCAGATTTTTCGGAGCCGGGGCTCAGCCCCCCCGGCCGAGTCGAAGCGGTCTAGCCCGAAGCGAGCTCTCGGCCGTTCTCGAGGTAGTCGTTCAGGCGCTCCTCCCACTCGCGCATGAAGGTCTCGAAGTGGGCCTCGGTGAACTCCTCGACCAGCGTGTCCCCCGCCGGCCCGAGGCTCGTGTGCTGGTAGGTGATGTCGGCCTGCGAGCCGGCCTCGGCGCTCTTCAACTGAATCGAGAGGCGGCAGACCGTCTCTTCGGGCGTCACCTTGAGCATCTCGACGAAGCCCTGCTCCGGCTCGTGGCGCGTGATGGTCCAGATCGAATCGTGCGGCGTGGCGTCGGTGACGAAGCTGCAGTCCGGCTCGGCGACGCCCGACTCGCTCACGACGAGCAGCGGACTCCAGCCCTCGATCCAGTCGGCCTCGCGTACCGGGCAGAGCAGTGGAAAGACCTGCGCGGGGGTGCCGACCAGGTTCTGGGTGTAGCTGCGCGAGACGCGCTTCGGGGGCACCACTTCGAGTGCGGCCTCCTTTGGTTCCGCAGCTCGGGTACTCGTCTCCCGGTGGTCGAAGCAGCCCTCGATCCTACTCATCAGCAAGCTCCAAGCGATGTCGGGAGTCGAGCTGGAAACTTCACTGTCGGGCAGCCAATAGAAGAGGCCGCCGGCAAGAACCGCGATGCCGTCGTCGAAGCGATGTGCACGGAACTTCTCGCTCCACTCACCCGACCCGATCCAACCGTCGAACTCCCAGTGGAACCGATGCTCGCCGAGACGAATTCGAAGCGAAGTGCCCAGCCGCGGGTCGGTCTTCTTGATGCGCACCTCGCGCTGCTTCTCGACCAATGGAACCACGATCAGCGTCGCGGAAAGCAACAGGAGCAAGACGGCGCCCGAGTTCATTCCCCAATACAAGAGCGCCAGAGCCCACACCGCCGCGGTCGCGCCCAGCATCAGCTTCGTGTTTCGGAACCAGGCCGGATCTTTCTTCAGCGCACGAACGCGCTCCATCCGCGTGCGGAGATAGTTCTCCGTGTTCCGAATCTCGTAGGCAACTCTCCGACTGGACATGGGCGCTCTCGCACTTTCGGGCTTGCGACTTCGCGGGACACCACTCCATGCGTGGGTCGAGCGCGCTCAGCCTACTTGTCATCTGGCCGAAGCGCTCACGGCCTTAGAGAGAAGTGGGGGACTAGCCGTGTGTGCTACCTTGAGTCGATGCGAATGCGCTCGCTTGCATCGGCACTACTCCTCTCGCTCCTGGCCCCCGGCTGCGACGAGTTCGAACCGCTGGAGGTCCTGGCAAATGCCGATTCGAAGGGGCTCGAGTGCACAACCATCGAGGAGCTGTTTGCGCTGCCCGAAGAGGAGCTGGACATCGGGCGCGCCGCGCTCGTGATCCAGGACGGGTTCGCGGAAGGCCTGAGCATCGACAGCGCGATCGATGCACTGGACGAGCTCGCGCGCGGCTGCGGCCAGCCGAACGAGCCTGACTTGGCTGTTGAGGCTCTTCGCCGGCTCGACTACCTCGCCGTAGCCGAACGCGTCGGCCTCGACCCCGCGGAAGTAGAGATCTCTGGACCCATGTACGTCGGCTCTCCAGAGGTGAAGTGGAGACCGGAGGTCTGAGGCTCTCCTCTGGACGTCTTGCTCGGCGACGAGTTGCGGAGCAAAAAAAAATCTTCGATTTCCCTATACTGGCTTGTCGCGGTTCGACGCCTTGTTAAGTGTGAAAGCACTAGATACGATCCTGCACCCTATGTCGCGTTCGCCTCGATCCCGCGAGGCTGACAATTGTTGCCTTGGAGGGGAGAATCCATGGGTGAGGTAGAGGGTGAGTGAGATCGGCACTAGCTCGGTGTGGGGAAGGTCTCGATTCTATCTCTTGGCCGCTCGCGTTCTGCAGCGCTTTACGGGATCCAATTCCGAGGAGCACCTGGCGAGGCTTGCCAACCCTCGAAGTCCGTCGCATCAGGCAGTGGAACGCGCTCTCGCCCTTCTGGCTGAACGCGCTCCTCGCAGAGCTCGCATCGTAGAGCTGCACTTGTTGCGCGATGTCCGCATGGAGGAGCTCGCATCGATACTGAATCTTGATCAGGCAGAAGTTCGACTTCACTGGCGCCTCGGTCGCGCTTGGTTGAACCGACAGCTCAACAGGGACTTTGAATCAGAATGAGCACCAACTCGACCTTTGAGCGAGTTGCGCAGCTTTTCGCCGCGGCTTGTGAACTGCCCCGATCCGAATGGCGCGCGTTCCTCGAGTTGGAGTGCGAGAGCGACACTGAGCTCATCGCCGAAGTGCTTGACTTGCTCTCGCAAGACGCCGATTCGTCAGGTCCGATTCTAAAGGATCCGCAAGCAGCGAGACCTCAAGACTCGGGCTCTGCCGAGTTTCTCGACCAACTCTCACGGCACAAACAAAGAGAATCGCGCTATCGCATAGAGGGCGAGCTTGCTCGCGGCGGAATGGGCGCAATCCTGAAGGTCTGGGACGAAGATGTCGGTCGACAGTTGGCCATGAAGGTCATCCTGGGACAGGAGGAACCGACCGGCGAAAGTCCAAAAATCCCCGATCGCGCACTCAATCGATTCTTGGAGGAAGCGCAAATAACGGGGCAGCTCGATCACCCCGGAATTGTTCCTGTGCACGAGCTGGGACTCGATGATGAAGGTCGCGTCTACTTCACGATGCAGCTCGTCAGAGGTCGAGATCTTCGTGAAATCTTCAAGCTAGCCGAGGCAGATGAAGAAGAGTGGACGCAGACGCGTGCTCTGGGAGTGCTCCTCAAGGTTTGCGAGGCCATGACCTACGCTCACTCCAAAGGCGTCATCCATCGAGACCTGAAGCCGGCCAATATCATGGTCGGGCGATTCGGCGAGGTGTACGTCATGGACTGGGGCCTCGGCCGCGTCCTGGGCTCGAAGGAGTCCAAGGACGTACGCCTCGCTGGCCCCCCACCACAAGAATCGGAAGGCGTTCGCACTTTTCGCGAAGACTCCGATCATCGACCCGACTCCCCGCTCTACACACTAGACGGGGATGTTGTCGGCACACCCGCCTACATGTCGCCGGAACAGGCACGCGGAGATATCGAACGAGTCAACCACCTCTCCGATGTCTATTCGATCGGTGCAGTGCTCTATGAGCTTCTGTCGGGACGGATGCCCTACGCACCAAGTGAGGGTCGCCCGAGTCCCCGCGCTGTATGGCGCTGGGTCTTGGATGGACCGCCCCAACCCATTGCACAGATAAGAACAGCCGCTCCGGAGCTCGTGGCAATCTGCGATCGTGCCATGCACCGCGAATCGAGCAGGAGGTACTCCGATATGGGAGCACTTGCGAGGGATCTCCGAGCCTGGTTGGAAGGTCGCGTCGTCACTGCTCATCGCACGGGCATTCTCATCGAGGTACGCAAATGGGTCGCTCGTAACCGAGCGACAAGTGCGATCTCAGTCATCTTGGTCAGCACGCTTCTGGCCTTTGGCGTCGAGGTCGGCCGCCAACAATCTGTTCGTGCCGAAGCTTCACAACTGATCGCCGATGCCGACCTATCGGCGGCGCTCGTTGAGTCCGCTCGCTATGCCTCTCACTCGGATGCCCAGACGTGGATAGAACAGGCCCAGTCCCTCGTCGCGAGAACTCGAAGCGCTCGGCTCGAGCTGACCGAGCTACGCAATCAAGAACAATCGAGAGGTCGCGCAACTGTCGAGTACAGTCCCGAATCTCACGAAGATTACTCGAGATGGGTGCTTCTCAAGAACCACAGGACGGGATTCGAGCTAGCAATAGATCTGGCTCGGGCAGCGCTCGAGCAAGACCCAGAGGATCCGGTATCCCAGCGTGAACTCGACTACCTGCCCGCAGTCATCCAAGACTTAGACGTTCAGATTCAACTGCTTGGTGAACGGCTCGAAAGGCACGAACAGTGGATCTTCGCCGACAAGGGCAGGGGCGCGAGAAACGAGAGCCTCACGGCACTCACGAACAACATCTGGGAGCTCGAGAGATCGGGTGGATTGATAGAGTTGGTTTCGAGAAATTTGAAGCGGACGAGCAAGCTTATCCTCGGGGCCCAAAAGGATTGGGAACAGGCCATCGCTGAGATTCGGAACGACGACCGCTATGGCGGCCTGGTACTCGAGCCTCAGTCCGATCTGGTTCCGATTGGCCCCAACGTGCAAAGCGGACTGTGGGAATTCCTGCATGTACCCTCCGGCGATATGCCCGCTCTATCCGAAGCAACCGGAGAGTTACTCATGCGGCCCGAATCAGGGATTGTCTTGGTCTTGATTCCCGGCGGGCAGGCAAAGCTCGGAGTTCAAAAAACGGAACCGAATAGCCCTCGCTACTTCGCGAGTGCTCTCGACAACGAATGTCCCGTCTCTGAGATCCCTCTGGATCCTTATTTCATCTCGAAGTACGAGATGACCCAAGCCCAGTGGATCAGAGCAACGGGAAGCAATCCGAGCGAGCGAAAAATGCACATGTCCGCCGACAAGAAGAAGCGGATTTCGCCAACTCATCCCGTCGAGCTCATCGATTGGAATGAAGCAAGGCTCGTCTTGAGGCGCTGGGGATTGACGATTCCCAGCATCGCGCAATCCGAGCACGCTTCGAGAGGAATGCAAGACGGGGTCTTCTGGTCGATTTCGGACGCGGACTATCCACTGTTCATCAACTCCCAAGTTGCGGCAGACGGATTCACGCTGCACGCACCCGTCGACTCCCTCCGCCCCAACGCATTCGGCCTGTACCACACGACGGGGAATGTCTGGGAGTGGTGTCGCGACTGGAACTACAGCAGTGACATTGTGGTCGAGTTCGGTGAAGGAGACGGGCTCTTGGAGACTGAACTCGGACCCTATCCAGATATCCATTTCCTGAAGATTCGCCGGGGCGGAGGTTGGAAAACAACCGATCGCGATCGACTACGATTCAGCTTTCGCGAACGGCTGAGCCCTGGAGCTCGCGACGACGATCTTGGCGTTCGCCCTGCTAGAGCTGTCAAGGGCAACCAATGAGCCGCCGCTTCGAACTTCCCCGCATCTGATCTTCTCTGCCTCTGACGGAGCACTGCATTCCAACTCAGTCCTTCGGACGAGCATTCCAAAGACTTCGAACCCTCTCAGCCCCTGGCAAGAGTCATTCACACCATCATTAGCCGAAAGCATTCAATGAAGCTTCCCCATTTAACCGTCGCCTTCGCACTCGTCCTATCCCTCGCTAGCTGTAACGGCCCTGGGTACATGAGCCTTCAAGAGGGAGGCGGCATAGTCGGAGGGCCACTACTCGAATGCGAGATCGTCGTACGTCCCGAGGCAAGTGATCCAGTCGTCGCCGAAATATCGTTCGGCTTTTTTCCGCCATTCCAACAGCCCGCGCACTTCAAGTTCCGCAGTTTCGAATACCTTGTGTTCGCACCGGCCAAGGACCTCTTCGTCCGTTACTATAAAGTCGATGAAGGCGGGAGCTTTCTCATTGACTCGAACGGCAATAGAGAAGAAGGCGAGTTGAGCGTAAGAGATAGAGACCTCTTCTATTGGTTCGATGACCGCTACGATCTCGGAATCCCGCCGGGTAGGAATCAAGACTTCACGCTAACTCGGCGTAGCAACGACGATAAAGAAATCCTTGTAACGACGAGAAACCCGGGCGTACCATACGCAGTAGAAGTCAAGGATCGACGAAGAGGCGCAAGCACCAAGCACGAGATGGTGATAACGATCGACGAGAATTCCTTTAGCCTCTATTACGATTGAGGTCGTCGAATTGGGCGAGGCGCACACCTCGCCCAATTCGACGACCAGGCGATTCTCATGGAGCCCAGAGAACCAGATTCCGCAGCGCTTCGCGCACTGCCCTCGAACAGAGGTTCCAAAGAAGCCAAGGAACTGACTTGTTTGGTCTACGACGACCTACGCTCACAAGCTGCTCGATCATTGCACAGGAATCCGGATTGCACACTCGATCCGACGGATCTAGTGCACGCCACCTATTTGCGGCTCATCGACATCAGTCGGATAGACTGGTGTGGCGAGACACACTTCAAAGCCATGGCCGCGCTCACGATGCGGCGGGTCCTGATTGACCACGCGCGCGAGAATCGGGCGCAAAAGCGCGGCGGAGACAAGCGCCCCATCACGCTTTCGGGGATCACGATCGCCGCCGAGAGCCGACTGGATGCACAAGATCTTGTCGATGCTCTGGCGAAGCTTCGGACAGTTCAGGCGCGTCAGGCGGATTTCGTCGAGCTCCGCATCTATGGCGGGCTCACGCTTGAACAAGCGGCAACCGAAATCGGCGTTTCCGTTCCAACAGCGAAGAAGGACTGGCGACTCGCTCGCGCCTGGCTCAATCGTGAGCTTTCGAAGTAGAGCGACCGAGAACGGCTGGGTGTCTATTCGAGCTTTAAAGTTCGCCGCTGTCACTTTGGCGGGTGTCATTGGGGCTTCTTGTAGCGACCACGCGCCGCTCGATGTCCTGGCAAATGCCGATTCGAAGGGACTCGAGTGCACAACGATCGAGGAGTTGTTCGCACTCCCCGAAGAGGAGCTGGACATCGGACGCGCCGCGCTCGTGATCCAGGACGGGTTCGCGGCAGGCATGGACCTGGACAGCGCGATCGAGGCACTGGACGAGCTCGCGCGCGGCTACGGCCAGCCGAACGAGCCCGACTTGGCTCGAGAGGCTCGTCGCCTGCTCGACTACCTCCACGATGAGTGTGGCTTCGTCTACGCCGCGGATGGAAGCACCAGGGAGTCTCGGCTGCTCGCGCGCGTCCTCGAGAATCGCGAGGGCAACTGCGTCGGGCTGTCCACGCTCTACCTCGCCGTGGCCGAGCGCGTCGGCCTCGACCTCGCCGGCGTTCAGATCCCGGGACACATGTACGTCACGCTGAGGCGCGGGGACGCGAGCCTTGCGCTCGATCCGTCGACGGGCGAGCTGTTCGAAGACTTCGATGGATTCGAGGGAGACAGCGCGGAATCGTCGGCCTGGCGGAAGAAGCGGGACGCGCATCTGATGTCTCCGCGCGCGACTCTCGGGTACTTGCTGGGCGAAGCCGCGCGACTGGCCGATGACGGCTCATTCGAGCAAGACTCCATTCACCTGGCGCAACTCGCAACCGAGTGTGCGCCCTTCGAACCCGTCGGCTATCGGACTCTCGCCATCGTGCTTCGTCGCCGCGGAGGTACGGAGGAGGCGCTCGCCGCCATCGCGATCGCACTGAAGCTCGACCCCAACGACGCGGACGCTCGAATCGTCAAGGCCGACATTCATCACGGCATCGGCGAACAGGACGAAGCTCTCGAGGAGACGCTCGCAGCGATCGAGCTCGATCCGATCCACCCCGGCTACCACTTCCTCGCCGCTCGGATCCATGCGTCGCGCTTCGAGCAGGATGCGATGTTCCGGGAGCTCGACCTCGCACTGAGCACTCCGTGGGACCGCTTGCACCCCTACCATGTCGTCAAGATCATGAGCTGGATCGGCGACCCGTGGGAGTTCGAGGGTGACGTCTGGGGCTACCTCTGGCAGAAGCACAAGTTTGCGGCCAAGCGCCTCGAGTCCATCGAGAGAGGCGGCAAGGAGATCGACATGGACGAGTTCCGACTCCACATGGCCTGTGCCGACCTGGCCTCGCGGATCTTCGACTCGCGGGGCGGCATCGAGACTCCGCCGAGCAAGCTCGACGCGGCGATCGACTCCAACCCCAAGCTGCGCGACCATCCGCGAGTCGTCCGCTATCGTGCCGCCTTGAAGCACGCGGAGAGCTCGAGGACGAATTAGATTCTTCGGCGCTTCTCGCGCACCCCCGACATGTCTCGCCACCCCATCGAGCGCTTCCAAGCGCCCAACACGATCACGGCCGGACAGCCGCTCAAAGACCTGTTCGATCGCAAGCTCGTCGGCCTGATCGGGCAGTCTTTCGCGGCCGTCTATCCCGAGTTCGACCTCCGGTCCTTCAAGAGGCGAGCGATCGACGGGCTCGAGGACGGGACCATGAGCCAGCGCTCCGCACACATCGCAGACGCTCTCGCCGCCGCCCTGCCGGATGACTTTCGCGAAGCGAGCCAGCTCCTGATCGCGGCGCTCGGTCCCGAGGAGACACGCGGAGAAGGCCACGGCCTGCGCAGCTTCTTCTACATGCCGCACTCGAGCTTCATCGCGCGCCATGGCGAAGCGCACTTCGCGGAAGGCATGGCGGCTTGCTACGAGCTGACCAAGTGCTTCACGTCCGAGTTCTGCCTGCGCCCCTTCATCGTGCGCCACCAGAAGCGCGCGCTCGCTCTCCTGAAGAAGTGGACGCGCGACGAGGACCACCACGTGCGCCGCCTGTGCAGTGAAGGCTCACGCCCGCGTCTGCCGTGGGCTTCGCGCCTGCCCGCGCTGCAGGCGGATCCGACTCTCGCGCTCCCGATCCTCGAGGTCCTGAAGGACGACGAGGAGCTGTACGTCCGTCGCTCCGTCGCCAATCACTTGGGCGATCTCTGCAAGGACCACCCGGACTGGGTCTTCGACCTGTGCGAGCGTTGGATCGAAGAGGTCGCGAGCGCGGAGGAATCGCGCCGGAAGGAGCGCCACTGGATGATTCGCCACGCCGTGCGCCTGCCCGCGAAGAAGGGCGATCGGACGGCGCTAGAGCTGCGCAAGCGCGCTGGTCGTCACCGCTCTCCTTCAACAGAGTGACGCTCGCGTCGGACCGGTTGTTCTCCGTGTCGTTCAGCAGGCATTCTCGGTCGGCGCTCTCCCGCGTCCAAAGCTTGGCTTTCGAACCCTGAATACTCGCCCGGGCTGGCCCGGGAAGAGTCCGTGATCGCGCTTCATGGAAGAGTTTTCCGAGATTATGGACGCTCCGCATCGCTCACGGCAGCGCCTTCCTCGCTCGCTCTAATAGGCACAACAAAATTGCGCATTTCTAAAAGATCCGAGCACGGCGGGTCCGATAGCCGGAGAGTTCGAACGCCATTCGTTATCGACAAGGAATCTGAACGTCGAATGAGCGCCTTCTCCTCCGAGGAGAAGCCCGGTGAGGAAGTCCTCGCCTGGTCGGCACACCGCTAATCCCCCCCACCGAGTCTAGTTATGCCCCATCCGCGGTATAGCGCCGCCCCCCGATTCCAATCGGAGGCGCGCACCCGCCCGTTCGTTGACATCCCCGCGATGTCGATTCCAGAGACGGGTATTGAGTTCGGCACATCGCGACGCGACAGCCACGAGGCTCTGTCCGAGTCCTACATCCGGCAGATCGACTCGGCCCGACAGCGCGGCGATTTGGCTGAAGAGGCCAGAGTGCGCCAGGAGTTCGAGGGCTTCTTGGCGGCCTTCCGAGCGGTCGAGCAGCTAAACCAGCTGGTTCCCGTTCGCTCGATCCTGGCCGGCGAGCCGCTCCCCAGCGAGGCCGACGTCGAAGAGATCCGCGAGCTGTTGATCACGCTCGAGGACTGGCGACCGGACTCGATCGACGGCCACCTGGTTCGCGGGTGCGCCTTGCTCCTGACGGGCAAACCCGACAACGCGCTGCTGATCTTCAATCGCATGCTGGCCGAGGGCGAGGGTGGCGTGTACCTGCACTGCGCGCGCGGCCAGGCGCTCTTGGCGTTGGGCCGCAGCGCCCAGGCCGAAGAGTCTTTCAAGCATGGGTTCGAGCTCGATCAAGACGAATCGCTGAGCCTGATCGGGCGCGGGCGCGCCTGCATGGAGCTCGGCCGACCGGATGAAGCCCTCGTCGCTTTCCGCCGCGCGCTGCACCTCGAACGATTCCGGGCGGAGATCTGGTTCCTGTGCGGCGACGCGCTGCTGATGGCTGGCCGCTCCGATGAAGCGCTGCTGTTCCTGCGCCGCGGCCTCGCGCTGGCACCGGACAACGAAGCCGCGAACATCAGCGTTGCGCGAGCACTCAGCTTACTCGGCCGAGGCCGCGAGGCTCTGCTCGCCTACGAGCAAGTCTTCAGCCATCGCGACGATGCCGAGAAGCCCGCGCACTCCGCGCGCGCCATCGAGCCCATCGTCGAGCAGCTCAGCAAGGGCCAGGAGAAGACCATCATCCGCCGCACGCGCGCCGATCGTCCGCTTCGGTTCAAGACTCGCCATGTAATCCTCGCCGCCTTCGGCATCGCGCTGATCGGGTTCCTGCTCGGCCTGCAGTCGTAGGACGGCTAGCCCTCGAGTGACTCGCCAAGTGCCGCAGCAAGCCTCGCCAGATCGGTCTCTAGTTTGGTAACACGATGGGTAAGCGCTTCCAGTTCAGAGGCTTCAGTGGGCGACGAGCTCGCGGTCGCAGGAGGTGCCCCTCGCACGGGAGCAGCGGCGGCTGGAGTCGCGACCGGCTGAGCCACTCCACCGGCCGAAGCCTGACCCAGCTTGGAGAGCGTCTCCGTAACCCGAGCCGCGCGCGAGCCGGCGAGAGGCGGCAGGTCCGCCACCATGCCCTTGTTGCGCAGCGCCTCGAGCGTTGCCGCCAGCTCATCCTGCGAGGCGAAGGCCTGCATGCGATTCGCGCGCGTGCGCAGCTCGCCCTTCGTCTGAGCGCCGCGCATCAGGAGCTCGGCCAGGACGGCCAGCTCGCGATCGTCGGCCGACAGGACCTGCCCCGCGCTGTGCGCAAACTTCTCGACGCGACTACCCGCCGCTTGCACCCGGCCGGCCAGACGCATCATGCGAAGGCGTTCGACGGCCGAAAAGACCTCGCCCTCCATCATCTCGACCTTCGGGTCGCGATTCGACTTCTGGTTGCAGCCGAGCTGTAGCCCGTTGAGCGAGAGCGGATACTGGTCCGGCGTCGTCAGCGACTTCTCGATGAGGACGCCGAGCACGCGCGCCTCGGCGGGTTCGAAGTGGAGGTCGTGGGTCAAGGTTGTCGCGCTCCGCTCTAGTCGAGCAAGTTGCCGTCGGCGTCTGCGCGAAGCGGCGACGGAAAGCCCGCCTCCTTCAGCTGCGGAAGGACGGCCTCGGCATCTCCGACGAGCACGACCTGCAGGTTGCTCCAGTCGTAGATTCCGCTCCGCGCAAGCTCGTTGAGCGCGCCCAGCGCCACGTGGTCGAGCGCGGAGAGCTCCGCGCGCTTGCTGTCGAGCGGCCGGCCGTTCGAGATCAAGCTCGAGAAGGTCGCGGCGATTGCGCCAGTCGTTCCAAAGCCACCCATGACATCGGTGCGCGAACTCTCGATCGCCTTCGCCAGCTCCTCCTCACTCACGTTGCCGGTCGCGAGCGCATCGAATTCCTTCTTGAACTCCGCCAGCGCAACGCCCGTGACGTTCGTGCGCACCGAAGAGCTGGCCAGCATCAACACCTGGTCACCCTCCTGATTGATGCGTGAGCCCGCGCCGTAGGAGTAGCCGTTGCGCTCGCGCAGGTTCATGTTGAGACGACTCGTGAAGCTCCCGCCGAGCGCGGTGTTCAAGCAGGTTCGAATGGCGCGCTCGACCGACTCCGCCTGAGTCATCGGTCGCAGGATGTACACCACCGTCTGCGGAGCGCCGGGCTTGTCGATCAAGATCGTGCGACCGGCACTCGGGCTCACGAGCGGCGGCGCGGGAGTCGTCAGGGTGCTCAAGAGTTGTTCGGCAAGACCCCCGTTCACAGCCGCCGAGGCCTCCGCGACTTGCTGGCCGCGCCTGGCGGTCTCCTTGTCGACTCCACCGAACTTCGCTTCGAGGAAGCCGAGGAGCTGCTCCGACTCGAAGTCGCCGACGAAGACGAAGGTCGAGTCGTTCGAGTGGATCAACCACTCGTAGGCGCGAACGATGCTCTCCCTGCGCCCCGCATCGTTCATGTCGCCCAGCGCCGTGATCGTGCTCACGTAGCCGTCGACCGGGCGACCGCGGTACGAATCCGAACCGAAGAGGAGCGTACGGCTCGCCAGTCCGGCGACTGCGCGCGGGTTGTCCGCGCGACGCTGGATGTTCCCGATCAAGAGCTTGCGCTCGCGCTCGAGGTCATCGCCGTCGAGGTTCGGAGCCAGTGCGGCCTGCCGGAAGTACTCGAGGGTCTCGTCGAACTTCGACGTCAATCCGCTCACGCGAACGATCATTTCGTCTCGACCGGAGGAGACGCCGACCGAGGCGCCGATCGACTCGACCTCCTGCGTCCAGTCGGAGGCGTCCTGGCCATTGGCGCCCTGCGTCATGCCTCGCGCCACCAGGGTCGAGAGGCCGGCGTGCTCGTTCGGAACCATCGACTCTCCGCCCGGCACCATCCAGACGCCGGAGAAGAGCTTGGTCCCGGGGCGCTCGACCATCACGACCTCGATGCCGTTCGACAGGGTGTGCGTCGTCGGCGTCGGAGGCTCGAAGCTGCGCGCCTCGAAGTTCTTCGGGCGATCGTCGAGGCTCGCGACCAAAGGCTCGTCGCCGCTGGTGGACGGGAGCTCGACCAGCTCGCCGATCTGCTCCTCGGTCTCGGCAGGCAGGACGCGCATGTCGAGGCGGCCTTCACCGAGGACGCGCGAGGACCAAGAGCGGATGTCCTCGGGCGCGAGACTGGTCCAGCGCGCGAGGTCCCGAGCGAAGCCGTCCGTCACGCCCCAGTAGTGGATGTAGCGGTTGATGGCGTCGGCGCGCGAGAGCAGGTCTTCGCTGCCCTGCAGGAAGCTGCGCTCCAGTTGAGCCTGCACGCGTTCCAACTCGGCGGCGAGGCTGTCCTCCCCTTCCGGCTCGACCAGCTCGTCGATGACGGCCAGCACTTCGCGCTTGATCGCGTCGAGGTCCGCGTCGGCGGTCCCGGTCACGTCGATGTAGAAGACCGAGCCGAGCTTCGCCGAGCCCTGATAGGCGTTGACCTCCTGCGCCAGACCGAGCTCGTTCACCAGGCGCTTCTCGAGCCGCGTCGCCGGGCCGCCCGCGAGGATCGAGGCCACGACATCCATCGCGCCGTCGCCGTCGGTCATGTAGCCGGGCGAGTGCCAGGCGAGGATCAGCTTCGGAAGCTGCACGTCGTCATAGGTGACCGCGCGCTTCTCGTACGGCAGAGAGACGGGTGACGCGCTGTTGTGCTTCGGAACCGGCTTGGCCTTGAGCTGCCCCATCGTGTTCTCGACCAGCTCGACTACTTGGTCGCGGTCGAAGTCGCCGGCGACGACCAGGCTCGCATTGCCCGGCACGTAGTAGTTGCGGAAGAAGCCGATCACGTCTTCGAGCGCCGCCGCCTCGAGGTCTTCGTGGCTTCCGATCACGCTGTGCCTGTAGGGATGACCTTCGGGGTACAAGAGCCCCGGCATCATCAAGCGCGCACGGCCATAGGGAACATTCTCGCCGGACTGGCGCCGCTCGTTCCGAACGATCTCGCGCTGCGCGTCGAGCTTCTCCACGGTCATCGCGTCGTCGAGCGCCTCGAACCGATCCGCATCCAACCAGAGCAGCGTCGGCAGCAGCGAGCTCGGCCCCTGGCTGTAGTAGTTCGTCCGGTCCTGGCTGGTCGTCGCGTTGTTGAAGCCGCCGCCCGACTCCATGATCACGTCGAACTGACTGCCCGGCACGCGCTCCGTGCCCATGAACATCAGGTGCTCGAACAGGTGTGCGAAGCCGGTGCGACCGATGACCTCGTCCTTCGAGCCCACCGTGAACCAGGTGTTGATCACCACCTTCGGGAGCGAGTGATCCCGATAGAGCGTGATCCGCATTCCATTCGGAAGCGTGTAGCTCTCCACATGGACCGTCAGGCCTTCGTCGCCGCTCGGCGGAACCGTGGGAAGGGAGAGCGAGAGCAGCGTGCAGATGGCCAGTGAGAGCATCGGATCGTCCTCGGTTGGAGCCCTGTTTTTCGCGCCGCTCGCAGGCTCGGAAGAGGATCCGGCCGCTGTCAGAGCGCGAGTCGTGTCGTTCGAGTGATGATATCAGCGCACCCCGAAGATTCGCTGCATCCAGGGCTCTTGCTCGAAAGCAATTTTACCGAAGAGAGTCCTTCATGGATCAGCCCCAGTGTTCCAGCTGCCGCGCGTACCAGATGACCTGGGAGCCGGAGAAGCCTCACGCCTGCCGCGCCTTCGGCTTCAAATCCGCGGCGCTGCCTTCGCGTGTCGTCGAGGAGAGCTCGGGTAGTCCCTGTTCGTACTTCGAGCCGAAGCCCAAGCCCCCCGTCACGCGGTCCGAAGCCCCGCTCTGGTAGCCGACGCTCCCGAGCTACTTGCCCGGCTTGCGCCCCAGCTGCTCCGCGAAGTACGCCTCGTCGTAGCCCACCGCGCTGGGCCTCTGCCCCTCGAACGGCTCGAGGGTCTCGCGCGCCACGCGCTCGCCCACCTTGCGGCCACGCGCCGTGCCCTCCACATCGCTGGCCGGACGATCGGGATGCTCCAGGTCCTCCGGCTTGGCGACGTGAATCGTCTGCGTCGGGAAAGCGAAGCTGACGTTGAGCTCCTGCGCGACGCGCAGGATGTCCAGGTAGAGGCGCTGCTTCTCGCGCAGCTCGGTCCCCCAGTCGGGGCACTCGAGGAAACAGTAGAGCAGGACGTCGAGGGACGCCGCCGAGAAGTTGTTCAGGTAGACGTGGTAGTAGTCCTTGCGCGTGTAGGGATGCTCGCGCAGCACCTCGCGAATGCCCTCGCAGAAGGCCTCGACCTTCTCGGGCGGCGTGTCGTAGGTCACCGAGAGCATGGTCTTGATCCGCCGGTAGCGTCGCCGGCCGTAATTGTCGACGGAGGTCGAGATGAAGTGCCGGTTCGGGACCGAGATGATGCTGTCGTAGAAGGTGCGGATGCGCGTGCTGCGGAAGCCGACCTCTTCGACGGTGCCCTCGAGGCCGTCGGAGACGACCCAGTCGCCGAGCTGGAAGGGCTTGTCGAGCAGGACCGTGAACGTTCCGAAGAGGTTCTCGATGCTGTCGCGTGCCGCAAAGCCGACAGCCAGCGAACCGATCGAGAGACCCGCCACGACGCCCCACAGGTCTTCACTCATCAGCGAGGCCAGGTAGATCAGGCCGACGATCGTGACGAAGATCTTGAGCGTGCGCCGCAGCAGCGGCACGAGCATGTCGTCGAAGCGATTCGCCGTCTCGCGAGCGCGCTCGCCGATGTAGCCGCAGACGACGTCGACGAGCCGGTAGGCGGCCCAGACGCCCGCGAAGACCGCGAGCGTTCCCGCGGCCAGGTCGAGCAGCACGCGCAGGTCCGCCTTGATCCCGAGGATGGGCAAGAGCAGCTGGAAGAGGAGCGCGCCGAAGACGATGCCGGCCGGACGCTCGAACCGGACGACCTCCTTCTCTTCGAGCCGAGTCCTCCCCGCAAGCCGCCGCAGGATCACGCTCAAGATCCATCGACTGATTCGATCGACGATCGCCGCCAGCAGCACCAGCGCAGCCAGGCCGAGCCACTGCCAGTTCTCGAGCAGGAAGCTCTCCTTGCGCAGAGGCTCGGGCATGCTCTCGCGCAGAGTCATGCGCAGGTAGGCGGCGAGCGGCATGTTGCGCCGGTACTCTTCGATCGTCGGCAGTGTTCCGAACTCCTTCGTCATCGAGCTGATGCCGGCCACCGTCTCGTCGCTGATGCGCCAGCCCTTGTCGTCGGTGAACTCGAAACGAACCTCGACGAACCCACTCTGCTTGGGCGGCTGCTTGCGATAGGTCCAGGAGCTTGCACCGGCGAGGGCCGCCGGCAGCGCATCGGTGTCGATGTACTCCGTGCGGTTGAGCACGTCGTAGAGCTGGTAAGCCAGCTCGATGGCAGACGACTCGTTCTGCAGGTTCGGCCGCTGCGAGAAGTCGAACAGGCCAGACTCGTAGACCTGCTCCGGCAAGTCCTCGAGCATCGTCTTCAGGAAGAAGCTGAGCGCTTCCTTGGGGCTCTCGAAGTATCGCGTGGTCGGCGCCTGCTCCTCGAGCTCGGTCTGCTCGGTCGCAGGCTCACCCTGGCCCAACAAGTCCTGCGTCGGTAGAGCACGGACGGGCTCGGCCAGACCGGAGGCGACGAGCAGAACGAACGCGGCGAGTAGAACGAACGCGGCGAGTAGACTCGAGAGAGTGCGCCCGCTATTCCTGGTGTTCATGAGTGGTTTCGAAGTATCCAGCCTTCGCGATCTCATCCCGATAACGCATGACGCGATGGGCATAGGCCAGAACATCGGAGTTCCCCGCCGCCATGCGCTCTTCTCGCCAGGCAGCATAGCTCCCGGCCTCGCGAACCCAACGGGCAAGTCGGAACGGCCCGGTGTTGTAGGCCACGAGCGCCGCTTCGAGATTCCCCTCTTCGCGCTCCAGCAGATAGGCCATGTAGTTGGCCCCGAGGCGCGCATTCAGGAGCGGGTCCGAGATCAGGTCCTCCTTGGTGGGCTCCTCGAGCCCGAGGAGCTCCGCTCGCTCGACCGCCGTCGAGTGCATCAACTGAAGCAGGCCCAGCGCGCCCTTGTGAGAGATCGCGCTGATCCGCCCACTGGACTCGGCTCGCATCATTCCCGCCAGGAGACACGGGTCGAGGCCCGACTCCTTCGCGGCAAACACGATCTCGTCGTGATGAGCGCGCAGGGTGCGGCGGGCGATGCTCGCTTTCACGGCCGGCTCCGCTTCGTACACGATGACGACTCCGACCAAGACCAGAGCGGTCACCAGCGCGATTCGGCGAACGAGAACGAAGCGCGCGCGAGGAGCTTGGCCGGACAGGTCCATCACTGCGGCCAGTGCCTCTCCAGGAACTCCTCGCGCTCCGCCTGGGTGTTCGGGCGGCTGAACCCGGCACCGACGAGGCGCGCCAGCTCGCGTTCCGCGCGCGTCACCAAGAACTCTTCTTGCGCTTGAAGGAGCGAGAGCAACAGCTCGGCGCCCTCGCGTGTCCCTCTGCCACTCAGCGCGCCCTCGGCCGGCGAGCGCAGGCCGAGTCGCTCGGCCGCCGCGAAGAGCCAGGCCTCCGCACTGTCCTGTCGAACGGAGTCCCACCAGGTCCACCACGCGCTGGCGGGCTCCGCCTCGCCGCGATAGTCCACGCCGGTGAGGATCGCCAGCTCGAGCGCGACGCGCTCATCAGCCGGAGCCTCGGTCAGGATCGTCAGCAGAGAGGCTGCGACCTCGGGCACACCGCCCTCGGCCAGAATCAACGCGGCCTCGCGAGAGAGACCGGGCTCGCGGCGGTTGACGATGCGGAGCAGCTCGTCGTGCGCGCCGGCACCCAGGTCGGTCAGGCCGCGACGCGCCGCGTCGAACACGATCGCGCGCGGACCGCGAGCGAGCAGCGAGACCAGCACCGGTGCGAGACTCGGATCATGAATCGCGGCAAGTCCCTCCGCGGCTGCCTGCCGCACGGCGGGCAGGTCGTTCGAGAGCGCCGGCAGCATCGAGCCGATCGCGCGCTCGTCGCCGGACTGCGCCATGGCGCAAATGGCCGCGATCTGAAGCTTGCCCACCTCGCTGTCGAGCCGCGACTCGATCTCGTCGCTCCACGCCTTGCGGCGAGCGCTCGTCTCCGGGCGATGCCGAAGCAGGGCGCAGCGCTCGCCCAGTGCTCGAACCGCCGCCGCTTCGACCTCGTACTCCTTGTCGTTCAGTGCGCGCACCAAGACCTCGTCGACGCCCGGCGTCAGGTCGAGCGCGAGGCAGCGAACTGCCGCCGCTCGCATGGCGGGCTTCGAGCTGGTCGCACTCGCGCGCGCGAACTTTGGATCGCTCGCGAGCAAGATGCTCATGACCTCTTCGATTGCGGCGGTGCCGAACTGCGTGCTGACCAGTGTGGCCAAGCCGTGCGCCAGCTCATCGTCGATGGCGGGGCTTCCATCGAGAGCGCTCTCGGGAGGTGCGGCGCCGGGCTCGGTCCGCCCCCCCACTTCTGCGCGCGCCGCCGTCAACGCGAGCCCGACCAAGCGAGTGACCAGCGCCGAGTAGAACGGTTCTCCCGTCAGCCTCTCGCGCAGCGCGTGAACATCCGATGCATCCGGCACTCCCGGCACGGCGAACAGTCGCTCGAGCTCGAGCAGCCCGGCCTCGAGCTCACCTTCTTTCAGCTCGGACAACCCGCTCTCGACGAGTCGCTTGAATCGCCTCGCTCGCTCCAGCTCCCCGCGCTCTTCGGACCAGAACCGTCGCTCCTCGAGCCAGGCACCGGGATCGGCCACGCGCCTCGACTCGGAGAAGAATCTCTGCCAGCTGTTCTGTTCGCTCAACGACCGAAGCACTCCAACGACTCGCTCGAACCAGGGCTCGGTGTCGGTCGCGTCCACGAAGAAGACCTTCTCGTAGGGGCCCGCCGTCAGGTTCAGCTCGCGCTCGGGCGCCGACGCTCTGCCGCGAATGGCGGGGAGGCGCTCCGCACTGAAGAGCCCCTCCTTCTCGAGCACCCGGTAGAGATCGATGCACTGCTTCCGGGAGAGCCAGTAGGTCTGCGCGCCAGAGTCGGGCGCGGGCTCTGCGTCATCGCCGTGGAAGTGGAGCGACAGGTCCTCGGGCTCGCTCCGGTAGCTGATCGTGAGGGACTCCGCATCGGCGCTGGTGATCGGGATGAAGGCGCGGTGAGCGCGGAAGCTCTTGGCCGACTCCGTCCACCACTTCAGCCAGGCGCGTCCATCCCCTCCGAAGTCGCGCCCGGAGATCAGAGCCAGTCTGCGCTGGGCCGTCCCCTCGAGCGAAGCCAGGTCCGGATGGAACTCGGTTCCGGAGACGATGCGCACCAGGTGGTGCGGGACCAGGAGCTCGAGCCACTGGCTCGGCGTCGAGCGGTCGCTGCGGAAGCCGATACCCGCGAGTGCACAGGCCGAAGCTCCGACAGCGAGGTCGATGCCTTCCGCCAGGTTGCGCAGGAGCACGTCGGTCGAGTCGCTGCTCAAGATGGCTCGACCGTGCAAGTCCTCGCGTTCGACGATCGCGAGCAAGGCGTAGGAGTCGAGGCGAGTGAAGGATGTGCTGGCCGAGACGAGCTCCAGCAAGCGCGGCTCGACACTCTCGTCGCGTGATCTCGCCAGAGCTCGAGCGGCCTGCGACGCCACTCGACCATCGGTATCGGCCAGCCCGTTAAACATCAAGTCCGTCGAAGCGGTCGAGTCCAAGGCGCTCGCGAGCTCGATCGCGTGAAGCCGCGTGTCGGCGTAGCGCGAGCTCGAGAGCTGCACCAGATCACCGAGGCGTGACTCGTCGAGGTCGACGGCCAGGAGACTCGCGGCGGCGGCGCGCATCGAGGCTTGCGAGTGGTTGAGCAGCTCGAGGTAGAGCTCCGGCGAAGCGGCGACGGGGTCGAGCTCCGCGAGTCCCTGCAGCAGTGCGCTGGCGGAACGGCCGGGCACTCTTCCGTGCAGTGCGTTCAAGACGAGCGCGCGGTCTGTCTCGAGACCGCTCGTGAGCAACACGCGTTGGGCAGTCACCCTGACCAGCGCGGACTTGGAGGTCAGCGCTCCTCGAAGTGCGGCCAGGCCCGGCTCACCGAGGGCCAAGAACTTTTCGGCGTACTCCGCCTCGCGAGCGCGGTCGGCGGAGCCCAACCGGCGAAGCTCCGTCAGGAGCGTGCTCGCCTCCGAGAGGTCGCCGGGGACCGCGGCGTCCCCACCACCGGGGGTCGGCTCGGTACTCGAGGCTGGCGCGGGCGTGCTCGCTCGCCCTGGCGGCGGGGTCGAGGGCAGATCGAGGCCCGGGACGCCGCTTCGCCGCCGGGGGCGCTCTCGCTCGGCTTCCTCCCCTCGGGGCGCGTCCGGGAGGTCGAGCTGGGCCGAGGCCGGTGCGGCGAGGATCGTCCAGAGGACGAGCACTCCTATAAGTAGGTGGGGTCTCATGGTGGCGGTGCTATCCGCGCAAGCATCGTCGGCAACCAAGGCGGTCGCAAGGAGCTCAGAGGCCCCTCGGGCGCTGATCATGCCCTTTTTTGGGACCGCGATCCGGGGAAAGGTCCATTCACGGCCCCGATCGCTGGGCGAGCACTGGGTAAAAAGGGGGTTCTGCGCCCCTCAAGTCCGGATCCGGGGAAGCCGATTCAAGAACCTGACGGCCCCCCCCAATCACCGAGCTGCGGGATGTAGCCAATCCCTTTCGGCACCTCCACCTGTTCACAAGACACATCGACATGGCCCCCACCAACCTCGACGAGCTCCCTCTGGCAATCGCGAGCGCCGACAACCTGCCCAGCATCCCCAGCGTGGCGATGGAGATCCTCCGTCTCTCGCGCGACGAAAACTCCGAGCTGGAGGACTACGCGGAAGCGATCTCCCGGGATCCCGCGATGTCGGCCAAGCTGCTGAAGCTCTCGAACTCCTCGATGTTCAGCATGACCCAGGACGTCACCAACATGCGCCAGGCCACGATGGTCCTCGGCATGAAGACGATCCAGCTCATGTCGCTCTCGTTCTCGCTCACGCGCAGCGCCGCTTCTAGCAAGCCGAGCGGAAACTTCGACTTCGCCGAGTACTGGCGCCGCAGTCTGATCGCTTCGGTCGCCGGAAGATCCTTCGGCAAGCTGCTCAACATTCCGATGGGCGACGAGGCCTTCATGTGCGGCCTCCTGTCCAACATCGGGCAGCTCGTCATGAACCAGTGCATCACGGAGGACTTCGCAGAGGTTCTCGAGAGCTGCGACCACTGGCCGACCAACGAAGACGAGGAGCGCATCCTCGGCTACTCCCACTCCGCCCTCGGCGGAGTCCTCTTGAAGAACTGGGAGCTCCCTCAGCTGATCTGCGACACCGTCACTCACATGCATGATCCGAGCGAGCTCCCCGAGGACTCCGACGAGCGCACCGTGGACTTGACCATGATCATGAACCTCGCCTCCCATACCGTCAGCATTCTGTGCGACGAAGCGAAGGGCGACGCCATGGCCCAGCTGATCGAGAAGACGAGCGAGCGGGGAATCCCGGAAGAGCAGATCTCGAAGTTCTTGATCAGCCTCGAAGGCGGAATCAATGAGACCGCCGACCTCCTCGAGCTCAAGATCTCCGAAGGTCAGGACCACTCCGAGGTGGTCGAGGCGGCTCGCGAGCAGATGATGCACATCAGCCTTGGTACGGCAGCCAGCCTGCAGCAGGTCGAGCGCCGCGCTGAGAACCTGGAGCACGAGAAGCGCGATCTACAGGCCAAAGCAACCACCGACAAGCTCACCGGCATCGCCAACCGAGCTGGCTTCGACGAAGCCATGGAGTACGAGGTCACTCGACGCATCGAGAGCGACGTTCCGAACGCTCTTGGTCTGCTGATCATCGACATCGACAAGTTCAAGAGCTTCAACGACACCTACGGACACCAGGCAGGCGACAGCGTGCTCAAGGTGGTCGGCGCGGTGATGAAGCAGCTGACTCGCGAGTCCGACATGCCCGCCCGTTACGGCGGTGAGGAGTTCGCGGTCATCGTCCCGCAGACCACGCCCTTCGCCCTCGGCTGCTACGCCGAGCGTATTCGCACCGAGATCGAATCGACTCCCCTTCCGGTCGACGGACACACCCTCAACATCACGATCAGCGTGGGCGGAGTGTGCATGTCCAAAGCCAAGGACATGAGTTCGACGATCAAAGAGATGGTCTCAGCAGCCGATGCCTTGCTCTACAACTGCAAGGAGAACGGCCGCAACCGCAGCGAGATCCAGCGCGTGATCATGGACACTACTCAGTCCGAGTAGGTCCCTCTTCCGCTCCGGTACTCTTCGACTCCGAGTCGGTTCCGGCTTCCGAATTCGACTGATCTCGAATTCGGAAGATCGCCAGGCGCGGCCCCCACACGTGGGCGTTCAGGACGATCTCCAGCATCTCGTCCTCCTGATAGCCATCGTTCGCGTACATCGCACCGGGCTCGTGCTCGGTCATCCAGACGCGATCGGAGATCTGAAACAGCGCTTGCCTCAGCCCCTCCGTTCTTCCGGCACCATCGGAGATGACGCAGAGCGCGGCTGTCGAGTTCTGTTTCCGTAGAGCCCGCTTGAGCTTCGCAATGTCGGCGGGCAGCCCGCTCCGCGTCAGCGAGTTCAACTCGGGAGGAAAGGCCACGAGCTCGCCGCCGCCCGAATCGAGTCCCTCGCGGTTGCGCTTCGACAGATAGCGAAGCCAGGCCGAGGAGTAAGGCATTCGACGGGTCGCATCGGTGGCGCTCTCATCGAGGTGGCCAGCTAGCGGCAGGAACGCGCGCGGGTGCAGCAGGATGCGTTCGCTCTCGAGGCTCTGCTCCAGGAAGCTCGCTGCCTCTTGGAGGGTGTCCGGTCGAGAGCGCAGCCAGACCAGCTTGGCACTCGCGAAGCTCGGAAGCGCGAGGAGCAGTACGGCCAGAGCAATCCCGACCGGTGCGCGCAGCCGAGGCAGCGCACGCCCGACCAGCGCCGCAATGTCGTGGAGAGCGAGCGCCGACAACAGCCCGAGGAACGGGTAGAGCGGGATGAAGAAGCGCTCGAAGCTGAACCGGAACAACCCGAAGGCCAAGGTACACGGAATGGCGAAGCCGAGCATGACGAGCAGGTCCTTGCGACTCTCCGCCGACTCGGGATCGGGCGCGCCGAGCTTCCACTTCACCAGCCTTCCGAGTGCGAGCAAGAGACCCAGCGCGCTCGACCAGAGCAGCACGGGATCGTAGCCGCGCAACGCGTCGTACCAGATCACGAAGCCGCCGCCGGTGAACATGCTCGCGCCCAACATGTGTGGGAAGCGGTTGCTCGTCTCCTGGTTCGCGACGACGAAGGTCTCGACGGGTCCGTACAGGAAGGGCCAGAAAGCCGCCAGAGAACCGAGCACCACGACGGCCTGCCAGCCGAGAGCCGAGAGCGGGAGACGCCCGCGCTCACGGCTGAGCCAGACGGCCAGCAAACCGGAGGGCAACAGGAAGGCCGCGCTGTGCAGCGTGCCGACCGTAAGGAACAGCAGCGCGCAGTAAGCGGCCAAGCGCGGAGCATTCGGCAAGCGTCGCAGGCGCATCGCCGCGAGGACCGCGAACAGGGCCAGCGTCGCGAAGGGAACATGCGGGCGGGCTTGCTGCGAGAAAGAGACGTGCAACAGACTCGTTCCGGCCATCAGCGCGGCGAAGAAGGCCCAGCCTCCGCTGAACCAGTAGCGCGCGAGCCAGTAGGTTCCCGGCACGACGAGCGCACCGAGGATCGCGCTGATCCACCGCGCTCGCAGGTGGTTCTGCCCGGCAACGTCGAAGTGCGCTTCTACGCTGGCCGTCTCGAGCGCCGCCTCCGTGTGAGGTCGCGGCAGCACCGAGATCCCGCGCGGAATCAGGTGCCCGTACTTGCCCCAGGAATAGGCGTACTCCGACTCACCCGTCTGGATCTTCTGGAGCTGGTCGATCGCGTGATCGTCCGGATCGCTCTGATGCGGGAGGAAGAAGTCGATTCCAACCACGCGCATCGACAGCGCGAGCATGAAGCCGACGATCGGCAAGGTCCAAGAGCGACGCATTCGGGAAGAGAGGTTAGGTACGCGGGGTGAATCAGGGAAGGCTCTCTATCGATCGGAGCGCCAATTGGACGTCGAACTCCACTCGAGTCGAGTCGCCTCTCGAATCAAACCAGGCTCTACTCGACTCGGTCCGGACCGAATCGACTTTTTAGCGCTCGGGCTCCGATTCGAGCTCCTCCGGCTCGCGCTCGTGGAGATCGAGCGTCGAGTAGCGAGCGCGGAGCTCCGGATCCTCCCGGACCAGATCACGCGCCACCAGGACGAGCGCGAGGTCCGCCTCCGGACCGTCCAGCCCCTCGTCGTTGACTCCCGCCTGTCGTAGCCCCGTCAAGCTCCCCATGCCTCGCTGGACCAGATCGAGCTCCGCGATCTCGAACCCGTCGCCCGTTCTAGCCAAGACCTCCATGCGCTCGCTCGCGCTGTCCTCGCCGAGCAGGAAACACCAGCTCGCCTTCGACCCTCTCCCGACTCTCCCTCGAATCTGGTGCAGCTGTGCGAGCCCCATGTGTTCCGCACCGTCCACCACCATGACCGTCGCTTCCGGGACGTCGACGCCCACCTCGATGATCGTCGTGCCGACGAGCATGTTCGCGCGCCCACTTCGAAAGCGCTCGAGCCGGTTCGCGCGCTCGGCCGCCGGAAGCCGCCCGTGAACCAACATCACTTCGAACTCCGTCTCTTCGAGCAGCTTCGCCCAGTGCTCGTGCGCCGCCTTGGCGCCCTTCTCGCCATCGATGCGCGGCGCGATCCAGAAGACTCGCTCGCCGGCAGCCATGCGTTCGAACAAGAACCCGCGCATGGCCTCCTGCTTCCCGCTCACCACGCGCCGCGTCTCGACCTTCGCGCGGTTCGGCGGTCGATCCGCCAGCAAGCTCGTCTCCATGTCACCGTAGATCGTGAGCGCGAGCGTCCGCGGAATCGGAGTCGCCGTCATCAGGAGCACGTGCACATCCTCGCCCTTCTCGAACAGGCGCTCGCGCTGCGCGACACCGAACCGATGCTGCTCGTCCACGACGGCGAGCGCCAGGTCGTGGAAGACCGTCTTGGCGGAGAAGAGTGCGTGCGTGCCGATCGCGATCTGCGCGCGACCCGAAGCGAGCTCTTCGCGGACCTCGCGCGCTCGATCTGTTTCGAGCGAGCCCGTCAAGAGCACGGCCCGTAGTCCCAGCGCTTCGAAGAGCGGCGCCAGTCCGATCGCGTGTTGCTCGGCGAGCAGCTCGGTCGGCGCCATGAGCGCGACCTGTTTGCCACCACGCGCAACGAGTGCGGCACTGAAGGCCCCTACCCAGGTCTTGCCCGAACCGACATCGCCCTGCAACAAGCGGCGCATCGGAACGCGCGTCGCCAGGTCGCGGGCAATCTCGGTCGCCACCTTTCGTTGGCCCTCGGTGAAGGGCGCCGGGAAGAGAGCCATTACCGCGCTCCACTCGGCGTCCTCCACCGCGATCGTTGCCGCTCGTCCGCGAGCGCGCCGAGCTCGGCGATCGGCGAGGCGCGCTTGCAGAACCAGGAGCGGCTCCAGTGCAAGCCGACTGCGCCCCGCGCGAAAGGCGGCCGCGTCCTCGGGACGATGGACCTGCGCGACGGCTGCGGAGAGCCGAGGCAAGCCCCGCTCTTCGAGGATCGCCGTGTCCAGCGGCTCGTCCAGTTCGCTCGCCCACTCCTCGCAGACTCCGCGACACAGCTTGCGCAGATACTCCTGACCGATGCCGTCCGTCAACGGATAGATGACCTCTGGCTCATTGCTCGTCTCGTCCTCGCGGAGGAACCTCGGCGCGACGATGGCCGGTCCCTTCGAGTCGACGAGCAGTCCCTCGCAAGCCACCTCGTCCCCGACCTCGAACCGCTTTCGCATCCAGGCCTGGTTGAAGTACAGGAGGTCGAGGCTGCCACTCTCGTCCTCGATGCGCACGCGCAGCACGGAGCGTCGCCACCCGCGCCGATACATGCTGAGGTTCTTGACCGTGCCGCGTGCACGAACGCGCAGGCCGATTAGCTCGGCTGCCGCGCCGAGAGCCTCGAGCTCCCGATAGAGCTCCAGCCGGCGCGGAACGAACAAGAGCACATCCCGAACGCTGACGAGTCCAAGCTTGGCGAGCCGCTCCGCGCGCACGGGTCCGACGCCGTTGAGAGTGGTGACAGAGAGGGTCGCCGGATCGCGCTTGACCGCTCTGGACACGGAGGCCTACTTGCCGAAGACGAGCGGCAGCCACTGCTCGGCGGGCTTGCCGAGCGGTGAGAAGCCCGAGTCGGCGGTGCCCGCCCGATGCGGGTTGGTGGAGAACTTCCACAAGTAGGCGCCCGCGAGCTCGCCTCGCTCGCGTGCACCGGCGAGCACTTGGCCGAGGGCTCTATAGAGCCGGCTCTGGCGCTCGAGCGCGACGCCTTCGCCTTCGCGCCCCGGCAGCCTGGGCTTGATCCCTGCCTGAAGCGATGCCGGATAGCCGATCGGCAGAATGAAGAGCGGGCGCTGCGCGGCTCTGGCCTTGCGCACCATCGCGGCCACCTGCTTCTCGAGTTGTTCGACGTCGTTGGAGACCTTCCAGGTCTTGCGGTCGACTGGCTCGAAGAACGCGGCCGAGACGAAGTCGAAGTGGCTCCACAACTCGAAGGCGCCGATACTGTAGCCGCCGAAGCTGCTGCGCACGGCGTAGGTCAGGCCGCCGTCATAGCACGCGCGAACGCGATCGATCATCGAGATCCAGCGCGCGCGCTTCTCGTCGATCAGCGCGAGGTTCACATTCTTGCGACGCGGGTCCGGCACGAAGTCCATCGCGCCGACAAGCTCTGATCCGAAACACAGGAGCTCGATGCCGAGCAGGTCCGAGAGCAGAGCGTAATGCTCGATGAAGCGCTCGTACTCGAACAGGAAGCGGTCGAGGCTCGCTTGCCCGCTCCAGGCCTGGCGGCCCGCCAGGATTCCGGTCGGGCTGGTCAGGAGGTGAGGCTGCAACAAGACCTCCATCGAGAGCGAGTGTGCTTTTCCGACCGCGGCGGCCAGGGCCGCGTCGCTGACCGTCGCGCGGCGGCGAAGCCCCAGCGGCGGATCCGGGCGGCGCGGAGAATCGTTCTCCATGAACGCGTTCGTCGAGAGCACCACCGCGTTGGCTCCGAGCGAGCTGGCTCGCTCCAGAACCGCGTCGGCGGCCGACGAGCCGTAGCTTCCTCGCGCGAAGCCATCGCGAAGCCCCGACCTCCGCTCCGCTTCCAACGCAACTCCCGCGCGGTAGCGGGTCTCATCGAAGACACGCTTCGCCGGCGTGAACGCGCTGGCTGCAGCCGTGAGTCGCGACTCGTAGGCGAGTAGGAGCGCACCATCGGTGACGTCGATCGGTCGCGCCCCGGTCCAGAGCTCGAGAGCGCGGCCCGCGCCCCCCGCTTCGATCAGGACGGTGAACAAGAGCGCGCGCAGCGGAGCCAGGAGGTGCGGGGAATAGTCCTCATCGGTTGCGGGATCGATCAGCTGCGCGGGGGTGAGCGCGATGCCAGCCGAGCCGATTCGACCGAGCTGAGACTCCAGGCTGCGTCCCCACCAGTGTCTCGCCGCCGCAACACTCAAGCCCTCGCCGACCCAGCTGTCGGCGGGCGGGCCGAGCACTTTCGTCGCGAGCGCATGGATCGCCGCCACTCCGCCGTCGTCGGGAACTCCGGGCGCGAGCAGGACCTGCGCACCCGGCCGCTCGAAGTTGGGCATGGCGAGTACCGCGCCCCGGGACAATCCGCGCAGGCTCTCGAACTGAGAGTGAATGCGGAGCCGCAAGCTGAGCTGCTCCTCGGTCAGCCCGAGCCAACGGGCCGCGCGCGCTCGCGCCGCCAGGACCCGGGCCCGATAGGCGAGGTGTCGCTCCGGATCCACATCCGGCGAGAGCAGGCTGTGCACACGCGGCCCCCACACTCCGATTGCCTTCTCCCGATACTTGGTCCACGTCGACCAGGTGCTGAAGCCGGCTCGAGGAGGCAGCTTGCCCCTGGCCGAGAGCCCGGACTCGAAGTAGATGTAACCGCCGTGGTAACAGAGCACCGACGGAACCGACGCGGGCATGAAGTCGGTGATGATCGGGATCAGGTCGTCGAGCTGTTCGGAGAAGTAGAGCGCGACGGGCAGGCCGGGCCGCTCGGGGTCTTCGAACCACGCGACCAGCGCGTCGCCCGGCCGAGCGTAGGACTGGCGGTCGTAGCGGAAGCCGCCCTGCTCGCGCCGAGTGATCTCGAGGGCGTCGGTGAGAGCCTCGATGCCCGGCGTCTCCCACGTCCCGAGCACGATGCGCGGTCGCGAGGGATCGGTCGCTTCGCCGGGTGCGAGGAGGACGAGCTCCAGGCCCGTCCGTGCGGTGAGGAGCTGGCCCGCGGCCCGACAGCGCTCTGCGAGCGGCCCTTCCGCGACCACGACCTCGAGCTCCCCCCGCTTCATCAGCGCGTGAGACAGCTCCCACCCATCCGCGGAGCGAGGCTCGGCCAGGAGGCACGCGAAGAACCAGAGGAAGCACGCGCCGTGTCGGAGGAGGGAGGTCACGCAACGAAGTCTACGGGGCGAGACGCCCGCGGTGAAACGGCTCTCGGCGGGAATTGCCGATTCGAGCGGAGACGCCATGGAATCGAGATTCGGGCTGGAGAACCGGCTGGATCGGACGCACTTTACTTGCTCCGATAAACTGCTCCCTCCCGTACCTCTCAGTGTCTCTCGCCGCCGGAACCGTGCTTCACCTCGCCCTCCTCACCGCCTGCTTCTTGATCGCCATCCAAGCGTGGGGGCCGGGAACGCACATGGAGTTTGCCGAGCGGGTCTACCGGCGCCGCAAGGAGCTCTTGACCAGCGGAGTCGCCCGGCTCTTGACCGAGGAGCGCCGCAGCTTCCTGTACGGAAACATCGCCGCCGACATCGTCAACTTCAAAGCCTTCGGCGGTCACCAGAACCACTGCCACCGCTGGACCATCATCTCCGAAATGAGGGAGCGCGCGACGACTCCGCGCGAGGAAGCCTTCATCCTCGGCTACCTCTCACACCTGGCCGCCGACACGATCGCGCACAATCACTTCGTCCCCTACCACCTGGTGCGCTTCGCGCGCATGAAGGGACTCGGCCACCTGTACTGGGAGATGAACGCCGACCGCTTCATCACGGAGCGGCGCTGGGACGAGATCAGTGTCCTGAAGCGCGACCCGGAGCTCGACCAGCTCGACGAGCTGATCAACACGACCGTCATCAAGAAGGCGCTCTCGATGAAGACCAACAAGCTGATCTTCAGCCACGTCCTGCTCGTCAGCGAGCGCGAGCGCTGGCGCAAGGGCATGTCGCGCTTCCACCCGATCAAGCGCGTCACTCTCCAGAAGGGCTTCCTGGAGCTCTTCCGCAAGGCCGCCGTCAAGCGCATCCGACTCGCGCTCCGCCCGCGCACGCTCGACCAGCTCATTCACATCGACACGACCGGCAAGCGCGCGCAGAAGATGGCGATGAAGGAGCGCAAGCAGATCGCGACCAAGTTCAAACCGGGTAAGAAGCGCGACGAGGAAGCCGCCGAGAGTGCCGCCTACTTCCTGAAGGGCATGGAGTCTCCCCCGTCCCACGGCGGCGACCCGCACTGGTAGTCCAACGCGAAGAGGGTTCTCCGCCTCGGCCGGCCCCATTCCAGCCGGTGCTCGGCATACTTGGCGACATGAATACCACCCACCTCACCCTAATCGCCTGCGCTGCCATTGCAGCCGGCGGCACCACCCTCAGCTCGAGCCATCGAGCTTCCGAGATCCGTCGCACGACCTTCAGCTTTCGAGAGAGCGCCTCGATGACCGAGATGCAGCTCACGCAGAACGGCGAAGAGATGCCGGACATGATGCAGATGGAGCAGGACCGCGGCTCCACTCGCAACGGCAGCTTCATCGACACCACTCTCAAAGTGGAAGACGGTCAGAGGCTCTCCTTCGACCGCCAGTACGTGGACCTGGAACAGGTCAACTCCATGTCCTTCAGCGGTCCGATGGGAGACGACCAGTCGAACGACTTCGAGCTCTCCAGCAGCCTCAACGGCTTGCGCGTCCGCTTCGATCTCGAAGAGGACGAGTTCAAGGCCAGCTACGCCGACGAAGAGGAGGGCGAGGACGAGTGGCTCGAAGGCCTCGAGGCCGAGCTTCCCTGGGCAGCCTTCATTCCGGAAGGTGAAGTCGAGGTCGGCGATAGCTGGGAGCTCGATGCAGCCAGCTTCATGCAGGCGATCGATTTCGGAGGCGACCTGGTCTTCACCGACGGCTCCGACGATTCCCGCGCAGGCATGATGGAGCCCCCGTCGGGAGACGACGATGTCGAGTACGAGGGTTCGATCACCGCCAAGCTCACGGCTCTCGAAGACATCGATGGCGTCTCACACGCTGTGATCTCACTCGTGATCGACATCTCGAGCGTCCACGACCTGACGGAGTTCATGGCCGAGATGGCGGCCAACCCTCCCGAGGATGTTCCGGCCGGAATGGTCATGCCCGACATCGACCTGATGGAGATCGAGACGGCGCTCAGCGGCGAGGGAACGCTCTCCTGGAACCTGGCGGCCGGCCACCTCGAGAGCCTCAGCGTCGAGTACGACACCGAAGTCATCGAGACCGTTGTGCTCTCGGTGGAGATGGGCCCCGATGTCATGGAGATGGAGCAGGCCATGACCTTCGAAGGCGAGACCAGCTTTACGGTCGAAGTGGAGGTCACCGATGAGTAGTCGAGTCCTCCTGCGGTCCGCACTGATCGTCCTGGCGCTCGGAGCGGTTCCCGCCCATGCGGGCAACGCAGCGCAGCCGCTCTCAGCGGTAGCTCCAGCGGTTGGTGACTTCTCGGCCGACAAGGAAGCCTTCGACATCGCTCTCTCCACCTGGAAGACGAAGCTCAAGGTGACCACGGACCGCGCCGAGAAACGCGCTTTGCGCAAGGCTCATCCGGCGGTGAAGTTCGCGGCACGCATGCGCGCTCACGTCACGGCCGGTGACCTGTCCGCGGCCGAGTGGTGCCTCGAGTACCTCAAGGACATGGACCTCAAGCGCAGCGATCGCGAGGACCTGCGCGTGGAGCTCTACTCCTCGCTCATCGCCTCGACGGACTCCGCCCAGCGCGAGCGGACCCTGAAGCGCATGATGAACGACAGCCAGCTCCTTCGCGGTGCAGGCTTGGAAGGTCTCGAGGGGATCGTGCGCCAGTTCATCGAGAAGGAGCCGAACCCCGAGCTGCGTGGGCAGGCCATGTTCAAGCTTGCTGCGCGTTTTGCCACTCGAGGCAACGACCGCCAGAAAGCCTGGGCCGAAGAGACGCTCGCCGCTCTCATTTCGGGCACCTCGACAGCGAGCGACGGCGAGCCGATCGAGATGACTCTCTCTGCCGGCGACCGCGCGGAAGCCGAGAAGTTCCTCTTCGCACTCCAGCACCTGGCCATCGGAAGGATGGCGCCGGACTTCGACGGCAAGACCATCGACGGCGAACCGGTCTCGCTGGCGAACGCGCGCGGCAAGGTCACCGTGATCGACTTCTTCGGCTTCTGGTGAGGCCCTTGCCGCGGAGAGATGCCCACTCTCCGGACGCTGGTCGAGCGTCACGATCCTGATTCCTTCACCCTGATCGGAATCAACACCGGCGATAGCGAAGAGACCTTCCGCAAGGACTCCAAGGAGATGGAAGTCACCTGGACCGTCGCCTACCAGGGCGAAGAGTCCACGCCGATCGCCGACCTCTACCAGGTCATGGCCTACCCGACGATCTACGTGCTCGACGCCGAGGGACGCATCCGCTTCAAGGACCTCCGCGGCGAAGCGCTCCTGAAGGCCGTCGAGAAGCTGCTCGCCGAAGAGAGCTAACGCGCTGCGAAGGTGAGATACCGCGCTCGGCGCATCTCTAAACTTTCAGAGGCCCTCCACTGGCAACGCCAGTGGAGGGCCTCTGAAAGTTTAGAGATGCGCCGAGCGCGGTATCTCACCTTCGCGGGCTTCGACTTAGTCGATGGTCGCAGATCGACCAAGTACTTGAGCGTAAATGGGCGGGATCTCATTGGGGCTTCTTGCCGGTTTGCCGATGTGGGAGGACACTCTGCGTAGCGAGCGTTCTTCTCGCTCGCCTGTAAACGCAACGCATGCCCAGGCCAAGCGCTCCCCCATCGCCTCGTGTGCCGCGGCTCTTTCGAGATCCGCTGCGCTCGATGCCCGTCAAGTACAAGCTCACGATGATGATCGTCGTCATGAGCTTGATGGCGTTCGGTGTGGGTGGCTACCTGGTCAAGAGCACCGCGCAAGGCGTGCTCGAAGAGGCCCTGTTCGATCGCCTCCACGCCCAGGCACAGGCCTCGGCGATCGCGTTGCGCAGCGAACTCTCCGCACTCTCCAGCCGCGTGCAGGACTTCGCCTCGGACGGGTACATTCGCTCCCACGCCAAAGCACTGGCGCGCCCCTCCTACGGTCAGCAGACCTCGCTCGTCGAGAAAGAGCTGCGCGACCACCTGATTCGAAACAAGCTGCCGCTCGAGCCGGCCTTCCATGACCTGGCCGTCCTGACACCCGACGGACAGACACGCCTGAGCGCGCTCCACGGCTCGCAGTCGACTTCGGTCCCGGCGGAACTCCTGACCGGCGGCGTCGCCTACGGCCCGCTCACGATCGAGTCCGCCGAAGACCCGGCTCCGCGCTTCGCCATCTGCACGCCGCTGACCACGGTCGAGAGTCGGACTCCGATCGGCTATCTCGTCGCCTGGGTCAACCCGGGTCCCGTCCTGGTTCGCGCCCTGCGTATCGACGAACAGACCGAGAGCACGACGCCGATCGACTTCCGCCTGATCGATGGAAACAACCAGAGCCTCGAGGTTCCCAGCACCTGGCTCGACATGGACGGTCCGACGGCTGGTTCGGAGGTCGTGACGAGCGGCCTCGGCCTGCAGCTCGGCCGGAACCCTCGGGGTTCGAGCACCCGGCAGCCGAGCACGCTCCTGACCAACCTCTACCCGATTCGCGACACCGGCTACTCGGTCGAAGTCAGCCTGGACTCGGCGGAGGCCGTGGCCACGGTGGCCGGACTCCAGAGTCGCTTCCTCGCGATCGGCGCCTGTCTCGCGGCGCTCAGCTTCGTCCTCCTGATCTTCCCGATCCGCTTCCTGGCGCGGCCGCTCGAGAACCTGACTCAGGCCGCGCGCCAGCTGAGCGAGGGCGACCTCGCCGTGCGCGTGCCCGTCGTCTCGGAGGACGAGATCGGGCACCTCGGGACGGCCTTCAACGAGATGGCCGCCGCGATCGACGAGCGCACGACGCGCCTGGAACAGTCCGCCATCGACCTGCGCGCCCAACGCCGCGCCGCCGTCGCGGAGCGCTTGCGCCTGTCCGCGGTCATCTCTTCGATGCGCAACGGCCTGGTGGTGCTCGACTCGTTCGGCGAGATCGTGTTCGAGAACGAGGCCGCGCGGCCGCTGATCCACATGCTGCGCGACCGAGAAGAGTCGACCGCTCTCTCCTCCCGCCACCCCTGCACGCAGGAGACCTCGCACGAGCGCTGCGCCGACTGCCTGCTCTCCTCCGGCCTCGAGTCGCGCACGTGCATCCTCGAGTTCGAGGGCGGCACGTTCGAGATCCACGCCACGCCGCTGCTCGGCGAAGCGTCGGGACAGTCGGGTCGCTTGCTCGTCAGCCATGACATCACGAACCGCGTCGCTCAGGACGAGCGACAGATGCACCAGGAGCGGCTCTCCGTCCTCGGCGAAGTCGCCGCCGTCATGGCGCACGAGCTGAACAACCCGCTCGCCGCGATTCGAATGTATGCCCAGCTGATCGACGAGAATCTCGCCGACGACTCCGACCTGCGCACGCACGTCGAAGTGATCAGCCGCAACACCGACAACTGCTCGCGCACGATTCGCGACCTCTTGTCCTACGCGATGGATGCCACGCGCGAGACCGGCGCCGTCGACCTGCGCGACATCGTCCTCGACGTCGTGAACTTCCTGCGCCCCATGCACGAGCGCGCGGGCGTCACGCTGGAGCTCGAGCTGGGCGACGACGAGGAGCCGGCACTGGTCCAGGGCGACGAGCTCCAGCTGCGACAGATCTTCGTCAACCTGATCATGAACGGCGTCCAGGCGCTCGAGTCGGGCGGTCACGTGGCGGTGCGGCTCGAGACGAGCGGCGATCACCACGTCATCGAGGTCGCGGACGACGGGCCCGGCATCGCGCCCTCGAACCGAGAGAGCATCTTCCGAGCCTTCTTCACGACCAAGGCGCGCGGCGAGGGAACCGGGCTCGGGCTCTCGACGGCTCGGCGCATCGCCGAGCTGCACGGTGGCGGCCTGGAGCTCTTGGATACGAACGAGCCTGGATGTACCTTCCGCGTCCGACTTCGGAGAGCAGTGGAGCTAGCTGTATGAAACCTGAATCCCTTCTCGATCTCGCGCAGGGCGAACAGCTCACCGGCCTGCGCATCCTCGTCGTCGACGACGAGCTCGACATCCGCCAGGGGCTGCAGCTCCTGCTCACCAAGCTCGGCGCCGAAGTCATGAGCGCGGCCGATGGAGTCGAGGCGCTGGAATGCATCGGCACCGAGGGCGTCGACATTCTCCTGACCGACCTGATGATGCCGCGCATGTCGGGGTCCGACCTGTTGCTGGCCGTCAAGGAGCGCTGGCCCGCCACGGTCGTCATCGTGCTGACCGGATTCGGAACCATTCAGAGCGCGGTCTCCTGCACGCAAGCCGGCGCGGCGCACTTCATGACGAAGCCCTTCGACAACACGGAGGTCCGCCGACTCGTCACCCGCCTCGGCCGTTCCATTCTGGCTTCGCGCCTCACGCCCGAGCCGGGAGTCGGCTCGATCATCGCGCAAGACCCGGCCATGCTCGAAGTGCTCGACCTGGTGCGGAAGGCCGCGAAGACGCGCGTGCCGGTGCTGATCGAGGGAGCTTCCGGTACGGGCAAGGAGCTCATCGCGAAAGCGCTGCACGAACTCGGCCCGAACCAAGAGCTGCCCTTCATGGCCGTGAACACGGCTGCGCTCTCGGAGAGCCTGCTCGAGTCCGAGCTGTTCGGCCACGCACGCGGCGCCTTCACCGGAGCCGAGCGCGCCAAGGAAGGGCTGTTCGCCCAAGCGCGCGGCGGCACGGTCTTCCTCGACGAGATCTCTTCGATGCCGGCCGCCTTCCAGAGCAAGCTGTTGCGCGTCCTGCAGGAGCACAAGGTGCGCCCGGTCGGCGCGAGCGAGGAGCGCCCGGTCCAGTTCCGACTGGTCGCCGCGAGCAACCGCGACCTCGAAGCCATGACCCGTGCGGGCGAGTTCCGCGAGGACCTGCTCTATCGCCTGGCCGTCTTGCGCATCATGCTGCCGACGCTGGCCGAGCGGCGCGCGGACATCGAGCCGCTCGCTCGCTGCTTCCTGAAGCAGTGCGCCAAGGACTGCCTCGAACCGGGCACCGCGATCCCCGAGCTCGGCGCCGACGCCGTGGCCGCTCTTCGCGCTCACTCCTGGCCCGGCAATGTGCGCGAGCTGCAGAACGCCATCCAACGAGCGGTGATCGTCTGCGGTGGCTCGCGCATCTTCGCCCACCACTTGGGCCTGGAAGCGCGTCCCCTGGCGAACACGAACAATCGCGACGAGCTCAACTACCTACAAGAGAAGCAGGAAGTCATCGAGCGCTTCCAGCGCGAGTTCGTGCACCGCTCACTCGAGACGGCCGACGGGAACATCTCGCAGGCGGCCTCCAAGTGCGGCCTGACGCGCGCGGCCTTCCAGCGCATCATGCGGCAGCTGAAGATCGACCGCCAAGACTTCACCTGAGCGCGAGGCGAGCTGGTCCTCAGCTCACCTCGGTCGTTCTTCGCGACAGCTTCGCAAGCTCGTCGAGGACACCCATGGCGAAGAGAGCCAGCAGCCCGACGAGCGGACCGATCTCCCAGAAGCCGAGGGTCGGTTCGGTCATGTGCAGCGACGGCTCGACGATGATGTAGAGGTCCAGGGCGTGTCCCACCAGCATCACACAGGCGACGCGCAACAGGACGGCCGAGCTCCTGCGGGCTGCTTTGGGCATCATCACGAGGAAGGGAATCGCCCAGTTGAGGATCAGGTTGACCGGCGTCAAGTACTGCCACGGACCGCGCATGCGCGCGACGAACCAGCCGGTCTCCTCGGGCATGTTCGTGTACCAGGTCAGCATGTACTGGCAGTACCAGATGTAGGCCCAGAAGAGGCTGAGCGCGATCGTGATCTTGCCCAGGTCGTCCAGGATGTCCGCGCCGCGCTTGGCTTCGAGGACTCCGGTCCGCTTCAGCCCCACCACGATCAGGATCGTCGCGGCCAGTCCGGAGAGCGCGATGCCGGCGAGGATGTAGAGCGCGAAGATCGTGCTGAACCAGTGCGGGTCGAGCGACTCGAGCCAGTCGACACTGGCGAAAGAGAACCCGATCGCGAAGACCGCCATGAAGATCGAGGCCGAGCGGAGTAGCTGTCCGCGCTTCGACTCGGGGTTGGCGAACCGCCGCGTCAGAACGCGCGCGGCCCAGATCCAGGCCACGAAGTAGAGCACCAGGCGCAGCGTGAATCCGACGCTGTTCAGGTAGCCCTGTTTGTGTTCGAGCAGGTGATCGCCCTCGACGACCGACGCGTGCGACCACTCGTAGATCGAGGAGATCCCGAGGCACAGCAGGATGCCGAGCAGCGCCGCAATCGGAAGGCGCGACGAGAGCACTCCGGGAATGAACGACGCTTCGTCTGCCCAGCGTGCCCCGCACAACACGAGGACGGCGAGAAACAGCGCGCCGGAGAGCGCCAGGCCGGTGAAGTAGTGGAACCCGATCAGGTAGCCGCCCCAGGTTCGGGTCGGCTCCATGATCAAGCCGAGGACGAAGATCACGGCGCCGGCAATCGCGAGCCCGCGCAACAGTCGGCGCGTGCTCTCCGCTGGACGGATCGGAACACTGGGCAGATTCACTGGGCACCTTCCTGAAGGACGCGGATCCATCGAATAGCTCTCCATCGGTCCTCGGGCAGAATCTGAGCCGCGTGGGACTTCATGTTTCCTTGACCGCGAGTCACGACGTGGAACATCTCGCCGTCGGGCATTGCGAGCGCACGGTCGGCGAGCAGTGAGGGCGGAGGCAACATGCCGCGCATCACCACCGGACCGCGCCCCTCACCCTGCGAGTCGTGGCAGTTGGCGCAGAAGATCCCGTAGACCCGGCGGCCGCGTTGGAGCGTCTCGGGAGTCGACTCCGCGAACGGATTCACGAGCTCGCGGCCAGCGCGCTGTGCCTCTTCGGGTCCGTCCCCGTAGGCGAAGGGCAGCTCACCGCGCGGGATGACTCCCTCGACTAGCTCCTGCTGGGTCATGCCGCCCGGCAGGACGGAGCTAAGCCGGAAAGTCTCCTGTGCCTTGGAGTCCACCATCTCGGTGAAGATCTCGTAGTTGCGGACGTCGTGCCGCGGCTCGACGACAGCCTCGAGCCCGAACAGAATGAAGAGGACCACGACGGCGGTCATCACGAACTCACGTGTGAGACTCATTCGTAGACCTCCTCTCGAGTGGAAATCGCGCCGCTTGCGCGCAGGATCTCCGCATGCGTGCCGCTCTCGAAGCGCGCGTCGTCTTCCGCGACTACCAGCGCCATCTCGGAGTCGGTCGTCGTCGCGAACGACTCATCGCTCTTGCGTCCGGGCCAGAGTCGGCAGCGCATACAGAGCGCGGCCGCGGTCGCCAGGCCGGCGAGCAGGATGGTCATCTCGAAGGCGATCACGATGAAGGCCGGCAGCGAGTCGAACGGCCGCCCCCCCACATCGATCGGCCAGTCGGTCGCGGACGCCCAGTACTGGAAGTAGAGGCCGATCGTGAGCCCGGTCGCTCCCGCGATCAGGGTCACCCACGGAAGTCGAGACGGTCGAATGTCAAGCACCTCGTCGATGCCGTGGATGGGGTAAGGCGAGTAGGCATCGACGATGTCGATCCCCCGCGCTCGAAACTCCTTCGCAGCGACCAGGAGGTCTCGCTCGTCCTCGAAGAATCCAATGTGTACGCGACGACTCATTGTCCCGCTCCCGCTGTGGTCAGGTCCCGATCAGAGGCCGGCGCCTCTTCGGAGCTCGATGGAGAAAGGCTCTCTGAAGCTGACGGCTCCTTGCTCGAGGACGCGCTCCTTCGAGCGTCTATCGCACGAACCGGTCGTGTCAGCACGGACTTCACTTCGAACATGGCGATCGCCGGCCCGAAGCGACAGAAGAGGAGGAAGCAGGTGAAGAACAGCCCGAAGCTGCCCACCAGCGCGCCGACTTCGATCCATGTCGGGACGTACCCGGACCAGCTCGAGGGCAGGAAGTCGCGGTGGATCGAGGTGACGATGATTACGAAGCGCTCGAACCACATGCCCACGTTGATGACGAGGGACAGGATGAAGAGCACGAACAGATTCTCGCGGACCTTTCTGAACCAGAGGAGCTGCGGAGAGATCACGTTGCAGCTGAACATCGTCCAGTAAGCCCAGGCGAAGGGACCGCTCATGCGGTTGTTGAAGACGAACTGCTCGTAGTTGCTCCCCGAATACCAGGCGATGAAGAGCTCGGTCATGTAGGCCAGCCCGACGATCGTGCCTGTGAAGACGAGGATCTTGCACATCGCCGTGAGGTGAGCGCTCGTGATGTAGTCCTCGAAGTGCATCACCTTGCGAGCGACGAGCATCAGAGTCAGGACCATCGCGAAGCCGCTGAAGACCGCACCGATGACGAAGTACGGCGGAAACACGTTTGCATGCCACCCGGGGATGACTGCGGTCGCGAAGTCCGAGCTGACCACACTGTGGACCGAGACGACCAGTGGTGTCGCGAGGGCGGCCAAGAGCATGCAGGCCGTCTCGTAGCGCGACCAGGTCCGCGCGGTGCCACGCCAACCGAAGCTCAGGGTGCCGAGGATACGCTTGCGCAGGCCATTGGCCCGGTCGCGCATGGTCGCGAGGTCCGGAATCAAGCCGACGTACCAGAAGGTCAGCGAGATGATGAAGTAGGTGCTGATCGCAAAGACGTCCCACAGGAGCGCCGAGCGGAAGTTGACCCACAGCGGTCCGCGGAAGTTGGGATACGGGAAGACCCAGTAAGCCAGCCAGGGCCGCCCCATGTGGATCAGCGGGAAGATCGCGGCGCAGATCACCGCGAAGATGGTCATGGCCTCGGCGGAGCGGTTGATCGAGGTGCGCCACTTCTGTCGGAAGAGCAAGAGCACCGCGGAGATCAGAGTTCCCGCGTGGCCGATGCCGACCCAGAACACGAAGTTCGTGATGTCGAAGCCCCAGCCCACGGTTCGGTTAAGACCCCAAGTACCGATTCCGGTCTTGATCTGGTAGCCGACCGAGAGCACGCCGAGCGCCAACGCGCCGACCGCGAACAGCATGCCCACTCTCCAGAGAGCGGTCGGCCCTCGCTCGATCGGAGTGCAGACATCACGCGTGACATCGGAGAGCGTCTTGCCCCCGGTGATCAGCGGAAGCTCGCCGCTACTAGCCTTCATGGGATGCCTCCGTCCCTGGAGCGTTGCGCACCTCGGTCAGGTAACCGACCGAGGGTCGGACATTGAGCTCTTCCAACGCGCGATAGTGGCGCGGCCGTCCCATCGCGAGTGACACGTCGCTGCTGGGATCCGAGAGATCGCCGAACACGATCGCCTTCGTCGGACAAGACTGCTGGCAAGCCGTCTGAATCTCGCCATCGGCAATCGCTCGCCCCTCGCGATGCGCGGCGTTCTTGGCCTCTTGAATTCGCTGCGCGCACATCGAGCACTTCTCCATCACTCCGCGCGAGCGCACCGTCACATCCGGGTTGAGCGCATGGTTCGCATGCTCGTCATCACGCGGATAGTCGAACCAGTTGAAGCGCCTCACCTTGTAGGGGCAGGTGTTGGCGCAGTAGCGCGTCCCGACGCAGCGGTTGTAGACCTGCTGGTTGAGCCCCTCGCTCGAGTGCACCGTCGCCAGCACCGGACAGACCGACTCGCAAGGCGCGTTGTCGCAGTGGTGGCACATCATCGGCTGGTGCGAGACCCGCAGCGCATCGTCATCCCCACCGTAGTAGCGATCGATCCGCAGCCAGTGCATCTCGCGGTGCCGCGCGACCTCGTCGCGACCGACCACCGGCACGTTGTTCTCCGCCTGACAGCTGACCACGCAACCGCTGCAGCCGGTGCAGACCGAGAGGTCGACGACCATGGCCCAGTTGTGGCCGGGCCGCTTGTGGTCGTCGGGCCAGAGGTTGACCGCAGCGGCATCGCCGACGTGGGATGCATGTGCGGCGTGCGCGCCCAGGACCGTGCGCTGCAGGACGTCGCGAACCTCGCCACCTTTCGGTGCCAGGTGTTCGGGGACCTCGAGTCGGTGATAGTCCTGAGTGCAGGCGAGCTCGTGGTTACCGTCGAGCTTCGTGATCGTGACGTCCAGCACGTCGGAGCGCTGACGGCCGTCGACGATCCTCAGCCACGGGGCGGCGTTGACGCCGATCGTCTCGCCGGCCTCGATCAGCGCGTTGCCTTCGAGCCACTTCGGCGCGAGGTTCGCGAACCGGTCCGTACCGATCCTGCCGTAGCCGAGCGCCACGGCGACGACTCGGTCGTGCTGGCCCGCTTGAATGTGGACTGGCAGCTCGAGAGCGCCCTCGACGTCCGCGCAACTGATCCGAACCAGATCACCCTCGGCAACACCGAGCTCCTCGGCGTGCGCACGCGAGAGTGCTGCGTAGTTGTCCCACACGATGTGCGAGACGGGATCGGGCAGCTCTTGCAACCAGGGGTTGTGCGCGTGAGCGCCGTCGCGCAGGCCGACCTTCGGATAGAGCACGAGCTTCAAGCTCGTGTCCGCTTTCAGCTCCGCAGGCTGGCGAATCGCGCGGGCATTGAACGTGGGTTGATCCAGCTCCTCGCGCGGCGCCTCGATCGTGCCGCGCTGCCTGGCGAGCGCGAGGAAGTCCTCGAACTTCGCGTCGCCGCCGGCCGCAGGGAAGACCACCTCTCTCAGATAGTCGTCGCACAGCTCGCGGTCGCTGCGCTCGTCGCCCAGCCACTTCGCCAAGCTCTCGCGCAGGGTCCGGCCGTTGAACAGAGGTGCCACGGTCGGCTGCGACAGGACCCACTCGCCGTGCACCGGCTCCGCCTCTCCCCAGCTCTCCAGGAAGTGCGGCTCGGGCAAGCTCCAGCTGGCGAGCTTGCTGGTCTCGTCGACGGTTCCGCCGAAGGAGACGATGGTCGCTGCTCCGCCGAGCACCGCCGCGATGTCGGGCCGGTCATAGGCGGGATTGCAGCCGGCGACGAGGAGCAGGTCGACTCGACCCGCCTCGAGCTCTTCGACCAGCCCCGCCACGGCGCGATCGTCGCCGCGCTTCTGATACGACGGCTTCGCGAGATCCAACACCGTCCCATAGGCACCGAGCAGCTCGTTCGCCTGGTTCGCGTAGAGCTGGGCCTTGAACTGATTGCCGCCGCACAGGACGACGCTCTTGCCGCGGTTCTCCCAGAGCTCGTGCGCGAGACGCTCGACGGCTTCGCCTCCCTCGACGAGCTCCAGCGACTTCGCCGTCGGCTCGATCCGGTTCGCATAGCACGAGAGCAGCTCCACGAGTCCGGCGAGTGCGGGCAGGACCTCGAGCGGCGCGATGCGATGGCGCTCGTCGGCCATACCGCCCGTGACGGTCAAGATCGACTCGAACTGCCAGTGGCGCGACATGTGCCCGGAGTCCGGGCGGCGGTTGGCTGCCCAGCTCGCCGAGTGCTCGACCGGCGCATAGCCCGTACCGAGGAAGTCGGCGCCGAAGGATGCGATCACGTCGGCCTTGTCGAGAGCGACTCGAGGCAGCGCGCGGACTCCGTGCGTCGCGGCATTCGCGTCCAGCTGTGCGGAGTAGGAGAGCGCGTCGTACTCGACGTGCTCCGCTCCGAACTGCGTGGCGAAGCTCTCGATCTGGAGTCGTGTGCTCGGAGAGGTGACCGTGCTCGTCAGCAGGCGAATGTTGCCGCGCTTGCCGTGCAGCGCGTTGAGCAGAGTCTGCATGGCCGCGTCGGCCTGGTCCCAGGAGCGACTCTCGCCCTGCTCCAGCGGTCCCTGGATGCGCAGCGAGTCATACAGCGAGAGCACCTCGGCCTGGCCCGTCGAACAAAGTCCGCCACCCGTCGCGAGCTGATCCGGATTGCCTTCCAGCTTGATCGGTCGCCCATCTCGACAGCGCGCGAGGATTCCGCAGGAGGAGGAGCAGCCGGCACAAGCCGACGCGACCCAGTAGGGAACGCCGGGAGTCAGCGCGGTGGAGGCACTCGGCGAAGCGAGCGCGAGGATCGAGGGGGCGCGTGAGCAACCGGTCATCGCGGCCGATGCGATTCCAAAGCCGGCCATCTGGAGAAAGGCGCGCCTCGAGGGATCGGTCAGGTCGCCGGGCAAGAGCACCGACTCCGTGAGCATCGCTTCCTCTCTGAACTCTTCGGGTGTATTCACGGTTAAAGGTGGCAGGTGACGCAGTCGGTTGAAACGTGGCGATGGAGATCGTTGTCTGGTGCAAAGCTCGTCGGCGTGGCTTCGTTCTGGCGGTGGCAATCGATGCACCAGCCCATCGAGAGGTTTTGCTCCTGGCGCATGCGCTCCATGCTCTGAACGGGACCGTGGCAGGTCTCGCAAGCCTGCTCCGCCGCGATATGAACGCTGTGGTCGAAGTAGGCGAAGTCCGGAAGCTGATGGATCCTCTGCCAGGGAATCGGTGTGGCCGGAGCCAGTTCCGCCTCAGCCGCCATCGGATCCGGGTTCCAGCCCGCGTAGTCGAACAGCTTCTGCAGCTCCGGCGAGACGACCTGCTCGGCCACCGCGCCTTCCGTCTCCGCGCGCTCGTTCTCGACGCGCGTCGCGTCGAAGCCACCGGCGATGATCGAGTGGCAGTTCATGCACACCGAGCTCGAGGGAATCCCCGCGTAGCGACCGCGCTCTGCCCCGTAGTGGCAGTACATACAATCGATCGCAAGCTCCCCGGCATGCAGCCGGTGCGAGTAGGCGATGGGCTGCTCGGGAGCGTAGCCCTGGTTGTTGGCCATCAAGCGCGCATCCGACTTCGCGAGGATCGTGCTCCCCCCGAGGACCAGTGCGCTGATTGCAAAGACTTTTGTGCTGGTGTGCATTAGAGGGCTCCGATCAACAGGGCATCTCCGCATTGCGACGCGCGTAGAACCACCAGTTCACGACCAGGCAGGAGAGGTAGTAGCCCGCGAAGCCGTAGAGCGCGTACTGAGGAGTTCCCGCCTTGATCTGCGTTGCGAAGATCTTGGGGATGAGGAAGGCGCCGTAGGCAGCGATCGCAGAAGTCCATCCGAGAACCGGACCCGCTTGCTCCTTCTCGAAGATGATCGGGATCATCCGGAAGGTCGAGCCGTTGCCGATGCCCGTCGTTGCGAAGAGCAAGATGAACAGGAGCAGGAAGGGCATGAAGTACTGCTCGGGAGTCGGTGACTGCGCGGCTTGCGAGACGAACCAACCGGCTCCGATCGTCGCCCCGATCATGATCACCGTGTCCCACTGCGTGACGCGCGCTCCGCCGAGCTTGTCGGACAACCAGCCTCCCAGCGGACGAATCAACGCGCCGACTCCGGCGCCGATCCAGATGAAGTTGGAGGAGACCGGCGCGGACGGGTTCACCAGCGCTTCGGAGAGCGCGCCACCGTCCGCTCCCACTCGAATGAAGCCGAACACGTCGTCGATCAGCTTCGGGAAGGCGTTCGCATACCCGATGAAGGAGCCGAAGGTCATCGTGTACAGCCAGGTCATCACCCAGGTGTGCTTGTGCTTGAAGATCGCGAACTGCTTGATCAGCCCCTGCTTGGTCTCATCGGGCGTCAAGAAGCGCATGGCGAGCAGCGTCACGATGACCGCGACCACCAGCACCACGAAGATCTTGAGCAGCTCGGGGAAGCCGCCCCACGGAGTCAGGAGGAGCACGATGCCGATCGCCGCTCCCACATAGCCCAGGAGAGTCAGCCAGAGGAACTTGGCGATCGCGACCGGAGTCGGGCCGCACTTGTGCTGCGGCAGGTTGTTCATTCCGAAGAAGGCTGCGATCAGGAAGACACCCAGGATCGGAACCCAGACGAGTCCGGCGTTCTGGATCCAGATCTGCTTGTTCGCGCCGGCGGAGACCAGCTCATAGGGATCTCCACCGATCGAACCGAAGGCACCGAAGGTGATGATCCAGGGCAAGAGGAACTGCATGACGCTGACGCCGGCGTTGCCGAGGCCCGCATTCAACCCGAGCGAGAGTCCCTGCATCCGCTTCGGGAAGAAGAAGCTGATGTTGGACATGGAGGAGGCGAATGCTCCGCCGCCGACGCCCGAGAGAGCGGCCAGCAGAATGAACGTCATGAAAGGCGTGTCGGGATTCTGGAGCGCGATGCCCGCGCCGATCGCCGGCAGCAGGAGCAAGAGCGTCGTCATGAACTTGACGTTGCGCCCGCCGCAGATGGCGATCATGAACGAGTTCGGAATCCGAAGCGTCGCCCCGGCCAGACCCGCTACCGCCGGAAGAGTGAAGAGCAGCGCTCGATAGCCGTCGCCGTCGTAGGTCGCACCGTCGTTCCGGAACGTGAAGTTGAAGAGGTCCGGATTCGCGAAGTGAAGCTTCTGAATGAACTTCGCGACCATGCCCCAGTAGAGCCAAACCGAGAATGCACACAGCAGGTTGGGGATCGAGATCCAGAGATTCTGTTGCGCGATCTTCTTACCAGTCGAGGACCACTGGGCTTCGTCTTCCGGGTCCCACTTCTCTAGCGTGCGGCTCATAGGGTTCTACTTCGATCTGGCATGGATGGGTGGTTGTGCGTGGAGCTCTGGCTCGAGTCAGTCAGAGCTGCGAATGGTCTTGCGGTTCCAGTTCCAGCGAACGAGCTGAGTCCTTCTCCACAGGTAGTGGTTGGGAACCACGAGCACGTGAACCAGGCGCGTGAACGGGAAGAACCCGATCAGGAGGAACGCGTTGACGATGTGGAGCTTGGCGAGGAAGGGCAGCGGCGCGACGTAGCTCACGTCGGGTGACAAGAAGAGCAGCGAGCGCAGCCACGGAGTCATGTTGGTGGCGAACCAGGAGCTCCCCCACCCGTGGTAGACGGCGACCATCAGGCCAGAGGTGACCTGCACGAGGAGTAGCGCGTAGATGATCCAGTCACTGATCGTGGTGACGACGCGGACCTTCTGGTTGCCGTAGCGGCGCAGGATGATCATCACCAGGCCGACCAGCGTGATCACGGCGAAGGCCATCCCGGTCACCTCGAGAGCGACCAGGCGGACCGGAACCGAGTTCCACCAGAGCAGGCTGCGCGGGATCAGGAAGGCGCCGATGTGGCCGGCGAGCACCGCGAGGATTCCGTAGTGGAAAGGCACCGAGCCCCAGAAGTGCTGGCGGTTCTCGAGGAACTGCGAGGAGAGGCTGGAGTAGGAGAATGCTCGCGAGATGTAGCGCCTGATCGTGACGATGAAGAACAGGACCAAGCTGACATAGGGCAGCACTGCGAAGAGGAAGAAGTCATTCATTGGGAGCTGCTCCGTTCTGAGGGCAACACGCCAGCGCTCGAGTCATCGGCGCTGTGGAATTCCGCCAAGAAACGCTGCATTCCGTGGAGGACGCAGCAATAGGGATTGGTCGAGTCTTCGAAGCCCTCGAGCAGCTTCTTCAGCGCCGGTAGCACGATCCCCCGCGCCAACGCACCGCCGCGCTCTTCGTCGAGCCGGCCGACCAGACCGAGCACGACGCCCAGGTGATCGGGTAGCTCACTGGTCTCGAACAGGTCGAGCTCACCCAGCAGCTTGCGCAACCGAACCATCAGCGCACCGCGCGCGTAGTTCTCGCCGTGCAGGTGCCAGCCGACCTCGAGCGCGCAGTCGTCCGAACCGTCGAAGGTCCGCGTGAAGAGCTCTTCCCGCCCCGCGATCTCTTCAGTGGCGAAGAACTCACGGAAGGGGCCGAGCAGCTCCGCACCGGTCACGCTCTGCTCGTCGAGATCGAACAAGGCGCGAGCCGCGAAGATGGAGCCGGTCTCATCGGGGTAGGCCAGGAGGCTCGCCCAGGCATCGTGAAGCTTGGCTGGTGTGGTCATCGTTTCAGCTCCTCTTCGGTGCGGACCTGAATCCGAACCCGGCTTCCGCCTTGAGCTCTTGCGGATCGATGATCATCTCCATCGCCATCTCCCTCTGGAAAGGCGGGATGACATAGCGGTCGTCCGTCGTCGCAAGAGCGGTCAGACGGAAGATGTCGTCGGCTTCCTCGGCGGTGCAATCCGCCTCGAGCAGAGCGCGACGAGCTTCCTCCTCTTCGATATCGCCGACGGTCACGTAGCGGCGCCAGATCTTGACGGCCAGCTCCTTCTTCAGCGAGTAGCGCAGCTTGCCGAGGTTGCCCGCCGAGAACAGCTTGGCCATGTACTCGAGCGGCGCGCGTCCCTTGTCGATATCGGCGAACAGAGAGTCGAGGTCGTTGCGGACCACATCGCCCTGTGTCGTGGACATCACCGGCAGGAGCGGCGGCACGTAGAACAGCATCGGGAAGGTGCGGTACTCGACGTGCATCGGCAGGGCGAGCTTCCACTCCTTCACGAACTTGTAGACCGGCGAGTTCTGCGCCGACTCGATCACGCCGTCCGGGATGCCCGCCTTCTCGGCGGCTTCGATCACGTCCGGGTCGTGCGGATCGAGGATGATCTCACGCTGCGCATCCACCAGCTCGTCCTCGGGACGCATGGCGATCTCGCGCATCTTGTCCATGTCGTAGAGGACGTTGCCCAGGTAGCGAATGCGTCCGACACAGCTGTGGAAACAAGCGGGCGCTTCGCCGGCCTCGAGGCGCGGGTAGCACAGGATGCACTTCTCCGATTTGCCCGTGGACCAGTTGTAGTAGGTCTTCTTGTAGGGGCAGGCCGGGATGCAGGAGCGCCAGGCGCGGCACTTCTCCTGGCTGAGCAACACGATGCCGTCTTCACCACGCTTGTAGAGCGCGCCCGAAGGACAGGCCGCGACGCACGACGGGTTCAGGCAGTGGTTGCAGATGCGCGGTACGTAGAACATCGAGATCCGCTCGATCTCGAGCATCTGGGCGCGCTGCTCCGCAGTCAGCCCCTCCATGTTCGGGTCGTTCTTCGCATAGATGTTCGAGCCGCCGAGGTCGTCGTCCCAGTTGGGACCGGCTTCGATCTTCTCCATCGGCTCACCCGTGATCTTCGAGATCGGGATAGCCGTGGGCTGGTCGTCACCTTCGGGTGCATCGAAGAGCGTCTGGAACTTGTAGGTCCAGGGCTCGTAGTAGTCGTCCAGACTCGGCTGCGCCGGGTTGTGGAAGATGTTGGGAACGATCTTGGCCTTGCTGGTCGAGCGAAGCTTGAGCTCGTCGCCCTCGACCATCCAGCCGCCCTTGTAAGCATCCTGGTCTTCCCAACGCGTCGGGAAACCCGTGCCGGGCTTCGTCTCGACGTTGTTCCACCACATGTACTCCGTACCCTCGCGGTCGGTCCAGATGTTCTTGCAGGCGATGCTGCAGGTGTGACACCCGATACACTTGTCGAGGTGAAAGACCATCCCAATTTGACTTCTAACGTCCATATTCGTGGTCCTAGTAAGAGATGGACTCCAAGCGGCGAACAACGATGTGCGTATCGCGGTTGCACCCGGTCGGGCCCCAGTAGTTGAAGTGGTAGGTGAACTGCCCGTAGCCGCCCAACATCAGGTTCGGCTTGAGGCGCGTACGCGTCAGAGAGTTGTGGCCGCCAGCGCGTCGGTTGCCGCGCGTCGGTGACTTCGGAACCCCGTAGGTGCGTTCCGGCGAGTGGTAGATGATGCAGATGCCCTCGGGGATCCTTGCGCTCACCGCCGCTCGCGTAACGACGACTCCGTGGTCGTTGAGCACCTCGACCCAGTCGTTGTCCACGATGCCGATCTTCTCGGCGTCATCGACACTCATCCAGAACGGCTCGCAGCCGCGGGAGAGCGTCGTCATGCGCTCGTTGTCACCGTAGGTCGAGTGGATGTGCCACTTGCCGTGCGGCGTCAAGTAGTTGAGCGTCAGGGTCGGACCCTTGGCTTCGGTGAAGATCAGGTCGGAGTACTCATCCGGCCGCGGCTTCGGCTTGTAGGTCGGCAGGTGCTCGCCGAACATGATGTAGCCGGGGTGATCGAGGTAGAGCGACTGCCGCCCCGTCACGGTTCGCCAGGGAACCATGCGCTCGATGTTGTAGGTGTAGGAAGCATAGGGACGACCGTCCGCGCACAAGCCCGACCAGAGCGGGGCGTTGTGCAAGCGACGCGGACGAGCCTGCAGGTCCTTGAAGTTCGTGCGCACACTGCGGTGACGCTCGGCGAGGTCGGCCAGCTCGAGGCCGGTCTTGACCTCCATCTCCTTGTAGGCGCGGTAGGCCAGCTCGCCGTTCGTCACCGTCGAGAGCGCGAGCACCACGTTGGCCGCGTCCTCGGCATCCTTCAGCGAGGGATAGGTCTCCCCCTCCCAGCGATGGACCGGCTTCGTGGCCTGAAGCTCATCGTAGAAGTCCGTGCACTCGTAGTGCGTTCCGTGAGCACCCAGACCCTTCTCCCGCGGAATCCTTCCGTAGGAGACGAACTGGTTGTAGAGATTCGTGTAGTCGCGATCGACAACGGCGATGCCGGGCATCGTCTTGCCGGGAATGGGCTCGCACTCGCCCTTCGTCCAGTCCGCCATCGTCGGCTGAGCCATCTCTGCCGGCGAGTCATGTGCCAGCGGCGCTAACACGATGTCGCGCGTCTTGCCGGGCAGGTGCTTCTCGGCCATCTCGGAGAAGCGCTTGGAGAGATCGCGGAAGATGTCCCAGTCGCTCTTCGACTCCCAACACGGCGGAACGGCGGGCGCCAACGGATGAATGAAGGCGTGCATGTCCGTCGAGTTCATGTCCGCTTTCTCGTACCACGTCGCTGCCGGAAGGATGATGTCCGAGTACAGCGCGGTCGTATCCATCCGGAAGTTCAGATCGACGACGAGGTCCATCTTTCCGGAGGGTGCTTTCTCGGCCCACTCGACGTCCTGGACCGCATCTTCAGCGAGGTCCTGACCGACGCGGTTCGTGTGCGTGCCGAGGTAGTGATGCAGGAAGTACTCGTGGCCCTTGGCCGAGCTCATCAGCGCATTGCCGCGCCAGATGAACCACAGTCGCGGCCAGTTCTCGGGCGCGTCGGGGCGCTCGATCGCGAACTTCAGCCTGCGCGAGACGAGCTCGTCCTTGACCCAAGCGACGACCTCTTCCTTGGTCTTCGCGCCCGCGGCTTCCGCGCGCTTGGCCAGCTCGATCGAGCTCTCGTCGAACTGCGGGAAGAACGGCAGCCAGCCGCTGCGCACCGCGCGCACGTTGACGTCGATCGTATGAGAGTCCGTCATCCGATCCTCGGCGTCACTCGGAACGGTGTTGTAGTCCGTCCCGTTCTTCTCGTAGCGCCACTGATCGCTGTGGATGTAGTGCCAGCTCGGACCGTTCTGCAGTCGCGAAGCCGGGTACCAGTCCTTGGCGAGCGCCAGGCTCGCCCATGAGTCCATCGGCGCGAGCTTCTCCTGGCCGACGTAGTGCGCCAATCCCCCGCCATTGACTCCGACACAGCCGGTGAAGACCAGTGCGTGGATCGCGGCGCGATACATCAGGTTGGCGTGGTACCAGTGGTTGATGCCGGCACCGATGATGACCGTGCACTTACCGCCGGTCTTGTCGGCGGTCACGGCCCACTCGCGAGCGAAGCGAATCAGCGTGTCGCGCGAGATGCCCGTATAGAGCTCGGCCCAGGCGGGCGTGTAGACGGCCTTCTCGTCGTCGTAGTCGGCGGGGTAGGCTCCCTCGAGTCCGCGACCGACGCCGTACTGCGCCATCAAGACGTCGTACACCGTCACGACTCGCACGGTCTCGCCGTCCGAAGTCTGGACCGTCCGGTAAGGCACGCCGCGCGTCACCTTCTCGCCGTCGGCGAAGTCGTCGAAGCGACACTGCGCAACGCCGGCGTGGTCACCGAGGAAGGTCAGCTCGGCATCGATCTCGCTGCCGTCCTTGCCGTCCTTCGGGATCAGGTTCCACTTGCCCTGCTGTTCGCCCCAGCGGTGACCGACGCTGCCCATCGGCATCTTCGCCGTGTTCTCGTTGCGGTCCCAGTTGAGGAACTTCCACTCGTTGTTCTCTTCCTCGGTGTAGCGATCGAGGCGTCCGGCGCGCAGGAGCTGTCCGGCCTTCCAGTCGTCGCCGTCCGCAACCAGCTCGATCAGGAAGGGCGAGTCGGTGTACGTCCGCGTATAGTTCAGGAACTGCTCGTTCTGCTGCTCGTGGTGGAACTCCTTGAGGATGACGTGGTTGACCGCCATCCACCACGCGCCGTCTTGGCCCGCGTTGACCGAGACCCACTCGTCCGCGAACTTCGCCACCTGGCTGAAGTCGGGCGAGAACACGACCATCTTCGAGCCATTCGTGCGAGCCTCGGCCGCGAAGTGCACGTCGGGCGTGCGCGTCATGTTGAGGTTGGCCCCCATCACCGCGATGAACTTCGCGTTGAACCAGTCGGCCGACTCGTTGACGTCCGTCTGCTCGCCCCAGACCTCGGGCGAGGCATTGGGCAGGTCGCAGTACCAGTCGTAGAAGGACAGGTTGACCCCGCCCATCAGCTGGAGCATGCGCGAGCCCGCCGCATAGGAGAGCATCGACATGGCCGGGATCGGCGAGAAGCCGACGACGCGATCGGGACCGTGCTCCTTGATCGTGTGGATCGCGGAGGCGGAGATGATCTCCTTGGACGTCCGCCAGCTCGTGCGACGCAGGCCGCCCTTGCCGCGTGCTCGCTGATAGCGAGCGCGCTTGGCCGGGTCATCCATGATCGACTTCCAGGCGTGCACCGGGTCGTCGTGCTCCGCTCTCGCTTCACGCCAGAGATCGAGCAGCGCGCCGCGGATGTAGGGGTACTTGACCCGCAGCGGACTGTAGAGGTACCAGGAGTAGGAGATCCCGCGCTGGCAGCCGCGCGGCTCCATCGGCGGGATGTTCGGGTCCAGGTCCGGGTAGTCCAGAGCCTGCATCTCCCAGGAGACGATGCCCTCCTTGACGTGGACGTTCCAGGAGCACGAGCCGGTGCAGTTCACGCCATGCGTACTGCGCACGACCTTGTCGTGCTGCCAGCGGTTGCGATAGAACTCTTCCCACTTGCGCGCTTTCGGGTCCAGCGAGTCCTGCAGAAAGGGATTGTTCGGCAAGTTCTTCATGCGTTCCGAGCCTCATGCACCAAGGAGCGTCGAACGCCCCGGAATCGGTCGCGCCAGACCAGGTCGAAGATCACGAGCAGGGCGGCGGCGAGTCCCAAGCCCGTGAGTAGGAATGGCAGATTGCTCGACTCGCTCTCGTCGAGACCGGAGGCGGCTTCGTCTCCGAAGAAGGCGACGAGCGCCAGGACTTCTTCGCTACCGATCGGTCGATCGGCGAAGAGCGGCTGCATCGTCTCGGAGGGCGGCGAGCTGAGCCAGGCGCCCAGTGCGGTGCGGCCTTCGAGGCGCGCGTAGACCGCGGTCAGGTCCGGCCCCAGGTTGCCTCCACCGAAGCCCCCGATACTCGCGCTCGTATGGCAGGAGACGCAGGCCGGAGCTCCCGACTCGAAGTCGGTGGCACCGAGGAAGAGCTCGCGTCCCTTCTGGACGTCGGCAGCCGTCAGAGGCCGATCGCTCATCTGCACACCGGCAAACTGCGACTTCTCCTTCAGCTCCTCTTGCTCGATCAGAGTGATCAGCTTGGCCGCCAGCCCGGCGTTCATTCCGACCGGAGTCGGCATGTACACACCGCGCGCTTCGGCGAGCAGGCGCTGCTCGTACTCGCCGCCGGCGTCGATGGTCCCTTTCGGGTCGATCAGGAACTGGGTCACCCACTCGGCGTCTTTGCGCTGAGTCAGTCCCTTCAGATCCGGACCGGTTAGCCGACCGCCGCCGATCGTGTGACAGCTCGCGCAGTTGCGAGCGAAGTAGCTGATGGTCTCTTCGGAAGGCGGGTCTTGAGCGAAGACCGGGGCGCCGACGACGGAGGCCAGGAGCAGACCGAGAACACTCGAAGGGTCGAACATCTTCATGACGTTCGCCCGCTAGCAAGGGACGTGCCCCTCGCGGACGCATTCGTATTGGGGTACCTAAAGCCCTGGGATAAAGGGCTCTCTGACAATGCGGATTCGACTGGACACGGTATGTGAAGCGGGAGCCGCATAGCTTCGTATGCAGCTCCCGCGCGACCTGTATGCAGCCCTCTCGAGCTGCACTCGAGGCTCAGCTCTTCGCCGGCTCGGGGTCCTTGTCGTCCGACCTGAGGAGTCGATCCAGGGAGAAACGTCCCGCTCCTTGCCAGAAGAAGACGAGCAGGGTGACCAGCACGAGCGCGGCGAACTGGAAGTTCAGGTTCTCGCCGAGGAAGCCGAAGCCCGTTGCCCCTTGCAGGTGAACCGAGACAGCCCCGGCGAGGACGATCGCGTTGAGCCCGGCGGCGATTCGCGTCGCGAATCCGAGCGCGAGAGCCATTCCACCCACGGCGTGAGCGAAGACCACGAACCACGCGATCAAGGTGTCCATCTGGCCATAGCCTCCGCCCATCTGAGCTTCGAGCTTGCCCATATCCATAATGTAGAAGATGCCCTTGATGGCCAGAGCGACACCCAGGTAGACGCGCAGCACCGCCATGGGTGAGAGGCGTCCGGGAACGGGAGCCGCGGTCGGGAGCTTGAATCTCGGCGCCTTGCGAGTCGCGGCCCGTGTCTCGAGTGCTTTCTCGTGCTCCTCATGGGCCAACTTCTCGTCCGCCTCGCTGAACCTCACGAAAAAGGTCATGAAGGACATGCCGAGTACGCAGAAGCCCAGGACCATGAGAGCGTTTGCCCAGGAGAGCTCTTCCGACCGGAACAGGAAGCCCGCGCTCACTGCTCCGAAGTTGCCTCCAGCACCGACGATTCCGGCCACCGATCCCAGCGCCTTCTTGTTGATGAAGGGCACGACGGAGTAGGTCGCGCCCTCGGACATCTGGGTGAACAGGCTGAACACGATCATCGTGCCGATCGCAATCGGGAGGTGGGTCGCTCGCGAGAACACGAGCAGGGCGACCCCCTCAACGACCAGCGCAAGGAAGAGCCAACGAACACGCCCCTTCAGCCCGAAGCGGTGTCCGAACTTGTCCCCGATGATCCCGCCCGTTGTCCGAGCAAAAATGTTCATCAGCCCGAACAGGCCGGCGACGAGCCCTGCCGATGCCAGTCCCAGACCGAAGTTGTCGATGTAGTACAGCGCTGCGATGTTGTTGATCGTCAGCTCAACACCGAAGCAGGCCCCGTAGACCAGGAAGAGTGCCCAGACGCGCCCATCCTTGGCCGCAGCCCAGAAAGCTCCCTTCGTCTTGGCCTTGTCCGGCATCTCGCCTCGCGCTCTAAGCTCGGCAAAGTTTCCGTCCGGCAGGTCCTGAGTGAGGAAGAAGTAGGCGATGCCGGTGAGGAAGCACACACCACCAGCCACGACCATTGCCAGGCGCCAGCTGACCACCTCCGTGTAGCCGAGCCCCACGAAGCCGGCCAGGATCAATGGCATGACCATCTGCGTCACGCCCCCGCCCAGGTTGCCCCAGCCCGCACTCGTCGCGTTGGCCGTGCCGACGCAGTTGGGAGCAAACATGACCGAGGTGTGATACTGGGTGATCACGAAGGAGGCGCCGATCACGCCGATTCCGAGGCGGAAGAGCATGAAGCTCTCGTAGCTGTGCGAGAGGCCGATGCCCATCACGGGCAGCGCGCCCAGAATGAGCAGCACGCTATAGCTCTTGCGTGGACCCACGTGGTCGCACAGCCAGCCGATCGCAAAGCGCGCGAGGATCGTGATCGAGACCGAAGCGATGATCGTGTTGCCGATCTGCGTCTTCGTCAGTCCCAGCTCGTCCCTCACGATCGCCATCAGGGGCGCGATGCCGAACCAGGCGAAGAAGCACAGGAAGAAGGCGAACCACGACATGTGGAAAGCCCTCATCTGAGGGGTCTTCAGGCTAAAGAGCTCAATCCGCGTCGCCTTGTTCTTGACGTCCATTCGCGATTTCCCGGGGCCATGGTCTCCGAGCCACGAGCGACGCGGAGTTGGACTGCGGCTCACCCGGCTTCATGAAGGAGTGGGCCAACGGAACGCGCGCGGGCAATCCGCGTGCCGAACGCCGAGAGCCGAGCTGACGCCGCTCAGCGCGCGCCCTCTCCCACCAGCTGCATACCGAACTATGCGCCCTGCATACGCGCCGAAGCGTCCCCCGCGAAGGTGGGATACCGCACACGGTGCATCCCTACACCTGGTGCGGTTTCCCACCTTCGCGCGGGCGTTAGTTGCTCGTGAATCGAACGTCTTTTTCGTCGCCGGCCTCAAGGTCGACGAACTCCACTCGCTCCTCGGAAAGTCCACTGATCGAAACACAAAGGCGACCCGGCGGAACCGTGAAGGACGCGTTCGCGCCACTTTGGATGCTGTTGCCACCCACAACGATGTCGCCGAGCGAGATCTTGATGTGTGCGTAGCCCTCAACGCCTTCGTAGAACGCCGTCAGCTTGGCCGCTTGCACGAGCGTGAGTACAAGACCCTCGACGTCCGTCTGATCTGCGACCCGGACTTGGATGAATCCGGCCTTCCCAGATCCGTTCGTCGCAAACAGCCCATAGGTATTCGCGCCCAGCCCCTGAACCTCGAACTCTCCCTCTAGTCCGAATCGAAGCTGATAAGAACCAGGACGGTCGGCGGTTTCCGGCCACGAGAGCGTCATATCCGTCTTGACGGGTTGTCCGCTCACTCCATCGAGAATCACCCCGCGGATTGTGGCACCCAATCGCAGTCGAAGAACGAGGCCGTCATCGCCCGGGTGGGCGGGTATTCGTTCTGAGTCCTGGTACCCGGTCAAGATCGCGCCGCTCGCTTGAAGTTCGTGGACGCCCGGCATCAATGGGCCCATTGAAAACCTACCGCCTCTCTCGGTCTCCGCGGTCACGACATGTCCACCCTCGGAGAAGCCAGTCACGTAAACGGTGCCTCGCATGCCTCTCCCGTTCGGATCGAGCACGATCCCCTCGATGTAGAGCCCGAAATGCAAGACCAGGTTCACTTCCCGGACTTGATCGCCGGGCAAGACCTTTACCGACTCTGGGAGCGACGCTGATTCGCCGTTTTCGAGCGACTGCCAATTTGCGGTGGCGGGGGCGGCTCCAACACTCCAGTCACCGGGATCGATCCGGTTGAATTCGAACTGACCATCCGCATCGGTACTCACCCGAGCAGCCGGGCTCTCTTCAGGACTGAAACCGAGTCCCGTCGGCTGCCCGTAGACCAGCCAGACCTCTTGGCGGGGAATTGGAGCTCCGTCAGCATCCGTGACAATCCCACGGATCGTGGCTCCGGATTCCAGTCCGATGACAAGCTCGCGCAATTCACCCGGCTCCAATCTGATCGTTCCGGGCACAACCTTGCTTCGATCACCCTTGCTCAGCGAAACCGTCAGAGGGGCGCCGGGCGGAAGCCCCCCGAGCACGCAAGTCCCGTCCGCTGCGGTACTCTCCGTCCAAACGGGATCGGGGGGAAAGAACATCTCGAACATGCCCTCCGAATCGACGATCTGATACCCATCGGTAGTACATGTGACTCGCACCGCTTCGCCGTAGCCATCCGTCACAATGACCCTCAACTTCGCCGACCGCTTGATCGTAATCAGCCGAGCCTCGTCGCGACGTGCATGTTCAGGACCGATCGAGAACAGAACATCTGCGCAATCCGGCGCGCTAGCACGCCCCGAGACATTTACCCATGACTTCACAAGCAGCTCGAAGAATCCGTCCGGATCGGGAAGCACCCGAGTACCGTCTGTGAGCTCCACACTCGCGTCCAAAACCGGTGTCGACCCTTCCGTGACAATGCGGCCCCAGAATCGGACGTCAGGGAGAGTGGTCAACTCCACGACGAGCTCGCGTTGCTCTCCCGTGATCAGTGCCGATACCTTTTGATTGGATCTCTTCCCTGCATCCTTGGGAACGGAGACGAAGAGCTGATACTCAATGCCCGGTTTCAAGCGATAGCGCACGCGCCCATCCTCCGCGGTCGCCAATTTATCTCCTGCTACTCCATCTGAACTCGGCTCTTCCTCGCTGCTCGCGTTACTCCAGCTTTCGCCTTCGAATAGCAGTACAGATGCGTTCGAGATCGGAATTCCGGATTCCACTGCGACGACTAAAACGGTGAGTGCCGCGTCTTGTCTCGCTGTCGCACCAGCAGATTCCTCCCGCGGAACTACCGACGTCCGATCTTTCCCCCGCTCCACGGATTGGGCTGAAGGAATGGATGTGGACTCAAGGGCAGCCGACGCTTCCACAGCTTCCGACTCGAACTCGACGACCTGAACCGCCTCCTCCTGAGGCGACGCGACGCTCGGTGCCGAGCTCTTCCAGATCAGGAGCGCTCCGATCACGGCGCAGAGCAGTCCTCCCAAGACGGCCAAGCCCTTCATTGAGTGTCGCGATCTCGCATGAGTGAATCCTAGCAAAGATTCAGACGCTACGGCGCTTACCCGAGGGAGGGTGAGCGGTAATACCAAACCCGGTTTATCCCTAAACAGTAAGGCTGCAGGACGATCGCCTTCGAGGGCGATCATTCTGCAGCCTTACTGTTTAGGGATAAACCGGGTTTGGTATTACCGCTCGCGGGGAGACGCTGCGCTAGGGCAGACCGAAGAAGAGCACTACGTCTTCGCCGATGTTGCCGTTGTTGTTCAGGTCGAGGCGCGCGTCGGTCTCCGACGCGATGAACGCCGCGCCTGCAACTCCGTCGCTCAGCAGCAAGTCGTCACCGCCGGCGGGGTTGGTCGTGGTGCCCATCAAGATCGGGTCGCAGGAGAAGAGCGAGTTGCGCACGAGGACGAAGTCCATCGAGTCGCCATCGCCGTTGATGTCGGTCCCCTGCGCGGCTTCGCTGACCCGGAAGTAGGCGGACGACTCGTCGATGAACATGCCGGGATTGGCTGGCGACATCGCGAGGCCGACTCCGGGGAAGATCAGGTCCGTTGCGCTGAAGCGGGCGAAGGTCGGGATCTCGTCGTCGGTATCCCCGTCCGCGAAGCTGATTGACTTGCAGGCTGAGTTGAGCGAGGTGCCGAAGACGGACTCCTGGAAGGCGATCGCCAAGCGGTTCACTCGCGGCTCGTCCGTCATCCAGGACGCTCCCACGAAATTGGCGCCGTGCATGAAGGTCCAGGTGGTCAGCATGGCGTCCGCCGGATCGAGCCACCCGACCAGGTCCTCGGTCTTCCCGTTCACCATGTTGATGTCGTCGTCATCCATCAGCTCGCTGGCCACGATGACGAAGCGATTGTCCACCGAGGCGAGTCCCTCCGAGGGGCCGGGCAAGCTGACCGCGAGCGCATGGAGCTCGGCCGCCGCGCCGGGCGGCAGGATGTCCGCCATCGGATCGGTCGGCGCGTCCGTCCAGCGAACGATTCCATCATTCGTGTCCATGTCCACATTCAAATTGCAGGCCGCCGAGCTCTCGTCGCTCACCGTTGCGAGAAAGCCTTCGACGATGACCAATCGATCCGGTTCGATCCCGCCCGGCGTGCGGCCGGTCAGGCCGGTGTTGCGCGGCGGGTTCATGGCCGAGTCCGCGAACCAGGCCTCGAAGTGCAAGAAGCCGAGGACCGAGTCCGTTGCGTCCGTATCGCGCGCCGTGCACTGCATCGGATTCCAGGCCGTGCCCATGAACTGTGCGCCCATGGCATCGTTCAGGCTCGCTCCGCCCTCGTCCGCTTCACTGACGAAGAAGCCCACCAGCCAGTCGGTCCCCGCGTCGTTCAGGCGCGCGCGCACCGGCGAGAAGGCGGGAGTCGCGAGAGACATGCGCAGCGGGATCGCGCGCTCGACACATTTAATGCCACGCGTCGGGTTCGTGGCGTCGAGCAGCGCAAGCACGGCCGTGTCGGTCATGTCGCCGTCGCCCGCATTGAGCGGCGCCATCTCGATCGTCTCGTCGTAGGCGAGCACGAGAATGCCGTCGGGATCCGCGGAGACGATGCGAGGACGTCTCTGACCAAGGTCCGTGTGCGTCACGATCATCGGGGTCAGCGGCGCCGACGACGCGAGGCGATTGAGCGATGTGTCGCCGTCCAGCAGCATGCCGAGCGCCAGGTCGCTGATCGCCTTCGTGTAGTAGAGGTTCGTCCCGTGCGCGATCGCCGAGCGCGCCGGCGCGACCACCGCCGGGTCGAGGTCATCGACATAGGCGGCCCCGCTGGCCTTGCTCATGCCCGCTCCGTTCGGCACGCCTGGCATATCCGACGACCAGTGCACGAGCACCAGGTCGTCCTTGAACATGTCGCCGTTCCAGTCGAAGTCGTCGTCGGCCTCGACCACCTCGAAGTAGATCTCGTCATCGACGATGTGCGCCGCGCGCGCCGCGAAGTCGAGCGGGAAGATCGAGTCGCCCGTCACGCTCACCACGACCGGAACCGCGTCCGCATCGTCGGCGTCGCCGTTGAGGCTGCCGGGCGCCACCGCGGGCGGCACCGGATTCTCGTCCTCGAAGTAGACGATCCAGTTTCCGCTGACCTCGATTCGCAGGCTCGTATCCACAGCGCCCTGCGTGATCCGTACCACGAAGGCCTGGTTGCCGTTATTGCCGTTTCCAGAGCAGCTTCCCGCTCCGAGAGCGAGCACGAAGAGGAAGAGCGCAAGGAGAGACGTGGATCGATTCATGACTTGGGAGGCGACGACGAGACAGACAGCAGGACTCGCGAGGTGGCTTCGCGTGCGGGCGAACACAATAACGAGTGCCCACCTGGAGCTGGTGAACATATCCGCACTTGACACACGAACTGTGTTGCACGCTTAGGCGAGCGAGGGATGATGGTCACCATGCGCGTTCTCCTCGCCTCTTCGCCCCACCGCGACACCTTTGGCTACTCGATGCCTCCGCCCGGGCTTCTGCGCCTCGGTGGAGAGCTGCTGCGCAGTGGATTCGACGTGCGCTTGGAAGACCTGGCCTATCGACTCGCGGGCGGAGAGCTCGATTCCGGCGACGCGCTGTGCAGCGACGCGGCCGAGCTGATCCTGCGGGATGGCCCTCCGGACGTCCTCGGGCTCTCGACGATGGGCGCCACGCTGCCTGCGGCGCTCGAGATCGCACGATTGGTGCGCGAAAGTGCGCCGTCCGTAAAGGTTCTGCTGGGCGGTCCGGGGACGCAGGGCATCGCTCGGCCACTCGTCGAGAGATTCGGCTTCATCACGGCCGTCGTTCGGGGCGAGGGCGAGCAGACCCTGCCCGAGTTGCTCGGCCGCTGGGCTGCGGGCGCGGACCTCGCGGGCGTCGCCGGAACGACCTGGCGCACGAGCGAAGGCGCGGTAGTCGAGGAAGCGGACCGGGCGCCCATCGCCGACCTCGGCCAGCTGCCGGAGTACGCGCGCTCCTTGCTGGCGCCCCTCTCGAGCTACAAGGCCATCACCGGTTTCGAGGACGGGCTCACCCCGATCGACTCCGGCCGCGGCTGCGTCTACGACTGCAGCTTCTGCACGATCGGAAGGTACTGGGGAAGGCGCTCGCGCACCCTGCCGGTCGAGCGGCTCGTCGAAGAGGTGCTCGAGGTGCAGAAGCTGGAGAGCGCGCGGAGCGCCTACCTCTGTCACGACATCTTCGGTGCCGACCGCGAGTACGCGCTCGCCTTCTGCGCGCGCCTGATCGAGCTCGGCTCGCCGGTGCCCTGGGAGTGCCGCGCGCGCATCGACCACATCGATCCGGAGCTGGCCGAGCAGATGGGTCGCGCCGGGTGCTACCGCGTGCTCTTCGGCATCGAGTCCGGCGACCCGGCACTGCGCAATGCACACGCCAAACACCTCGACGTCGAGCTCGACCTGCTCGCGCGCATCGAGGCCTGCTCGCGACACGGAGTGATTCCGATCCTGTCGATCATCCTGGGACTCCCGGGAGAGGATGAGGCTGCGCTGGCTCGGACGCTCGAGTTCGCCGCACGAGCGGGACTCGCCAGCGGTATTCAGATTTCCTTTCACCTAGTCAATCCTCAGCCCGGCTGCGCGATGGGTGAAGAGCTCGCCGCCGTCTCGCGACCCGTCGAGGGCATCCCGCCCGACATGGCGCTCGGCGCGGGCGAGACGACGGCGGAGCGCGCGCTCATCGACGCACACCCGGACCTGTTCTCGACCTGGGCGCTCCTGACCTCGCTGCCCGGCGGCGAAGAGCACCTCCGCGCTCTGCACCGGATGACGAAGCGCGTGCCGGACCTGTTGATGCGCTACCCGCGCAGCTTCCTGGCGCACTGTCGAACTCGGGGCGAGAGCGCCCTCGACGTGTGGCGGCGCTACTCGGACTACGGACGCTCCTTCGAGGCCTTCACGCGCGTCGAGCGCGACCCGCTGCTCGACGACCTCATGGCCTGGGAGCAGTCGATCCTGCGCGCGCCGCTGCGACTCGCCGACTCCGCGGGTCGGCGCTTGCCGGAGCGCGTCAGCGTGCGCTTCGACCCGCTCGAGCTCGACGCCTGGCTGCGCGGAACTTCCGACACGCGGCCGGACGCGCAACCGACAACCCTCGCGGTCCTCGCCAGTGAGCGCGGCGTTCGCACGACCAAGATCTCGAGCGACATCGACGAGATCCTCGAACAACTCGATGCGGCCTCCGATCCAAGCGCTATGGTCGCCGCCACTCCCGGCCTGCACGAGGCGCTCGAGACACTTGCCTCTGCCGGAATCCTCACCCAGCCATGAACACGACTCACCTTGCGATGTGGTCCGGCCCTCGCAACATCTCGACCGCCATGCTGCGCTCCTTCGAGAGTCGCGGCGACTGCAAGGTCCACGACGAGCCGCTCTACGCGCACTACCTCGCAGCGACCGGTCTCGACCACCCGGGTGCCGAAGAGATCGTTCGCGTCCACGAGTCGGACTGGCGCAGGGTCGTGGCCGAGCTGTGTGCCCCGCTCTCGAACGGCGTCGCGCTCTACTACCAGAAGCACATGGCTCACCACCTGTTGCCGGCGCTCGGGCGCGACTGGTTGGATCGGCTCGACCACGCTTTCCTGATTCGCGACCCGGCCGCCATGCTGATCTCGCTGCACAAGGTCACGCCCGGACCGCGCGTGGAGGACACCGGCTTGCCGCAGCAGCTCGAGCTGTATCGCTCTCTGCGCGAAGCCGGCAAGCGCCCGCCGGTGATCGACTCGCGCGACGTCCTCGAGAATCCGCGCGCCCTACTCACGGCCCTGTGCGACCGCCTCGGCATCGAGTTCAAGGAGTCGATGCTCGCGTGGGCTCCGGGACCGCGGCCGACCGACGGCTGCTGGGCCCCCCACTGGTACGACAATGTCTACGCGAGCACCGGCTTCGGAACCCCGAAGCCGAGGACGGAAGAGCTGCCCGGTGAGCTCGAGTCCGTGCTCGCCGCCTGCCAGCCGGCCTACGACGAGCTGTACAACGAACGCCTCACCGCCAACTGATCGACATGCAACAGACCTTCGATGAACGCAACCGGGACCTCGTCGTCAACGTGAACGGTGTGCTCGCCCACCGCGACGAGGCGCGCATCAGTCCTTTCGACTCATCCGTGCAGGGTGGCGATGCGGTCTGGGAAGGGCTGCGGCTCTACGACGGCAAGATCTTCAAGCTGGGGGAGCATCTCGAGCGGCTGCGTCACTCGGCGCTCGCGCTGGCCTTCGCGGAGATCCCCGCGCCCGAAGCGATCACGGAAGAGCTTCGTCGCACGCTCGCCGCGAACCAGATGCGCGATGGCGTTCACATTCGGTTGACTCTGACGCGCGGCGAAAAAATCACCTCGGGCATGGACCCGCGCCTCAACCAGAGCGGCCCGACGCTGATCGTGCTGGCCGAGTTCAAGGCGCCGGTCTACGACAAGCAGGGCCTGACTCTGATGACGAGCTCGGTGCGCCGCTTTCCGCCGGACTCGCTCGACCCGAAGATTCACAGCGCCAACCTGATCCAGTCGATCCTCGCGAAGATCGAGGCGACGGCGGCGGGAGCGGATGACGCGCTGATGCTCGATCGCCACGGCTTCGTCGCCGAGACGAACGCGACGCACGTGTTCGTCGTCGAGGGTGGCGTCGTGCGCACCTCGCGCTTGGTCGCCTGCCCCGAAGGCATCACGCGTGCGACCGTGCTCGACCTGTGCGAAGAGCACGACCTCCCGTACGAAGTGCGCGACCTCACCCAAGCCGAGGTCTACCGCGCCGACGAGATATTCTGCACCGGCACGATGGGCGAGCTGGCGGCCGTGACGAGAGTCGACGGCCGCACGATCGGCGATGGTGAGCGCGGGCCGCGAACGGAGCAACTCTCGGAGCTGTTCCGAGCGCTCGTCTCTCGTTCAGGCACTGCAGTCTGTGATTGAGTCTCGCTCAGCGAGGAAGCCCGGAAAACTCGATATCCACGAAGCCGGCCTCGAGCAAGACGTCGAGCAGCGGCGCGACGTCTCCGTAGATCGTTCCTTCACCCGCGCTGATACGCGCACTCAGTTCGGGTGAGGTCGACTTCAATTGGTTCAAGAAGAACGCCATCCCGGCGAGTGAGTCGACAGCCATGCCCTGGCTCGCGGACATCCCCGAACCGTCGGGAGCATCGGCTTCGGTCCCTGCGGTGTACATGATGCTGCGGTCTTCGAAGTGGTAAGGACCGCTGCCGCTCCAGGCTTCGCCAGATTCGACATCGACTTTCCGCCCAGCTTTCAAGACCGAGATGTCGAGTGTCACAACGGGCGGAGCCTTCGGATCCGAATCGACGGAGTCACTCGCGGCGAGAGCAGCGGGAATACGGCGCTCGCCCTCTAGCTGGAACGCGATGGCTCGCTCGCCTCGAGTCGCAAACATCTCGAGCAGCCGCAGCCAAGCCCGAGTTTCGGAAGAGGCCGCGACCTTGATCACCACAGGAATCTCAGACTCTGCAGGGCTGTCCTTGAAGGTCTGAAAGACAGTGTCGAAGAGCAGTGGATTCATTCCCGACACGACCACTTCACTCCCCATCGTGACACCGGACTCCGCGTCCCCATTGAGGTTTCGTTTGGGAAAGCGAACCGCAACTCGGCCGTCTTCGCGCAGCGAGACGAAGCAGTAGAAATCCTCGGGCTCGTACTCGCTTCTATCCAAGGGAAGCGTCGGCATGAGCTCTATCCATCCATCCGGGTCCTCTTCCGTCTGTTCGGAGGTGACGACAACGTCGATGTGTTCGGGAGGATTATCCGCACTGACTTCCGGTCCCGCGCATGCCATTGCGGTGGCGAAGCCGCCGATGCAGACGAGTGTGCCGATCCGCGCTCGCATCGAACTCGGGGCTTCGGATCGAGACAGCAAGCGTTCGACGCGCGACACGAGTGCCGAGCTTCCCGCTTCCGCGGGCAGCACCATCGCGGCGCCGCTCCAGGCCGGGACTCGTTCGGACCGAATCGACCAGATCGCAACCTGACGCAGGCCTCGGGCTAGGGCGATGGACTTGCCCGACCAGGCTACAGCACGGTCGTCGCACAGGAGCTCGGCCTCGGTCTCGATTCGGCGAGCGCTGAAGCGAAGGAGCGGTTGGAAGAAGAAGATGCGCGCGAGCAGTGCGAGGGCGAGCTGCCACTCGGGATCGCGACGCACGATGTGTGCGAGCTCGTGGGCGAGAACAGCCTCTTGCTCGTCATCGCCCATCGTCTCGACAACGGCGCTGGGCAAGTAGAGCCCTCCCCCGGCGATGGCGATCGGCGAGGCAAGTTGCGTTGTAACTCGGAGATTCACCCTGCGCCCGAGACCCGACAAGCCTAGGATGCGGTTGAGGTAACGCTGCGTGGAAACTTCGGCCGGAGTGCTCCCTGCCCGCAGCTCTCTCAGGCACCGGCGCCTCGAGAGGAGCAGCTGAGCGACGCACAGCAAGGCACCCGCCGCCCACACGGCGACCAGGAGGGAAGCAAACGGAATGCTGCTCCAGGCGAATCCACTCGAGCTCTGCTCCGCGCCACTCAATCCGGCGGCGGGCACCGGCGAGTCGGTCTGCACGACTCTCGGCGCAGGGTCTCCTGCGGCTTGCGTCATCAGGCCGCTCTGCACGACGGGCGCGCTCGGAAGCGCTGCGCTCTCCTCGAGACGCCAGGCTAGCGGTCGCTCTCCCCCTCCGAACTCGCCGATCAAACTCGCGGATAGTAGTGCGCCGACAACCGACGCCTTCCAGGTCCACTCGCGCAGCTGGGGAGTCTTGAGGAGGCGAGTGAGCGACCAAGCGAGTGCAAACCACAACACTCCGTGAAGGGCATAGGTCGCCAGCCACGTCGCAATCTCCACGATCCACTGGGGTTCATTCGTGCTCATGAGAGTTCCTCTTTCTGTGCTTCGTGATCGGCGATCATGTCGCGAATGCGATCCAAGTCACCTGGACTGAGTTCGTGTTCCTTCAAGAGGTGACTGACGAGCCGCGGGACATCGCCGCCGAAGAGGCGCTCCGAGAGCTCCGTCACCATCGAGCGCGTGGCGCGCTCCTCTTCGACGAGCGCGCGGAAGATGTATTGCCGCCCTTCGGCGCGATGATCGACGAGGCCGCGCTCCTCCAGCCTCCGAAGCAGAGTGGCCACCGTGGTCGGGGCCAGATTGTGGTTGCCGGCGAGGTCGGCGTGCACGTCGGTCACGCTGGCCTCCTTGCGCTTCCAGAGCGAGCGCATCACGGACAGCTGGAGTGGAGTCAGGTCGGTCTTGGCCATGGGGTTCACCTCTATGACACCTGTAATACTACACCTGTCACAGGTGCGCAACCCCCTCTTTCAGGCCCCGAGAAGCCCCAAAATCCCGCCTGGCTCGCCGCCTCGCCCTCGCACCGGGGAGCGGGCCCCCGTAGAACTTCTCCATGATCCAGAAGAGCGCCGCGTTTCCGATCAGCCTGATCTTCCCGCCCCAGGGCCACTTCACCCAGCCCTACCTGGCGCTCCCCTGCCTGAAGGCCTGGCTCGAGCAACACGGCTTCGGCGAAGTCGACCTGATCGACGCCAGCATCGAGGCCTACGACCACTTCCTGTCACCGGACGAGCTCTCCTGGGCCGCCGACCGCGTGCGCGAGCGACTGCCGCTCGACAGTTTCGGGAAGAGCGGCGAGCTCTCCTTCGACGAGCTCGAGGGCTATCGCGCCGCAGCCGAGAGTGCGGTGTCCGCCGACGCTCTGATCTCCGGCATCGAATCCGCCAAGCGCGTCGTGCGCGGCGAAGAGTTCTACTCGCCCGACGCCTACCTGCCGGCCATGCGCTCCGTCTACCACGGCCTGCGCCTCTACTCCGCCGCGCACTTTCCGAGCCAGCTCACGCCGCACAACTTCACGATGCGCTGTGCGAACGATCGCTCCGAAGAGGTCCTGGCCGCTACGCTCAACGAAGACGAGAACCCGTTCATCCGCTTCTTCCGCGAGCGCGTCTTGCCGGGCCTCGTCGAACGTCAGCCGCGCCTCGTCGGACTGAGCGTCATCTACGGCAGCCAGCTGATCCCCGCGCTCACGCTCGGCCGCATGCTCAAGGCCGCGCTGCCCGACTGTCACGTCACGGCAGGCGGCGGCTTCCTGGCCTACATCGGCAAGAAGCTCCTGGCCGCACCGGGCATCGACGCGTGTCTCGACTCGCTCATCTTCCACGAGGGCGAAGCGCCGATGCTCGCGCTCGCGAACGCACTGCAGGCCGGCGAGTCGCTCGGGACGATCGGCTCACTCGACTGGTACGACCGCTCGAGCGGCAGCGCGGTGCGCGTCGAGAATCCACAGGGTCATCCGATTCGACTGGAGGACGCACCGACCCCCAGCTTCGACGGCCTGCCCTTCGAGAAGTACTTCACGCCCGAGGTCGTCATCCCCTACGACATCAACCGCGGGTGTTATTACGGAGAATGCGCGTTCTGCACGCTCCCGACGGTGATCGGCCCCGGCTACCGGACGCGCTCGGCCAAGCGCATCGTCGACCACGTCACCGAGCTCTCCGAGAAGCTCGGCACGAAGAACGTGAACTTCATCACCGACTGCATGCCGCCCGGCATGATCGCGGACTTGCCGAACGAGCTGATCGAGCGCAAGGCCGACCTGCGTTGGTGGTGCGATGCGCGCGTCGAGCCGAAAGCCTACACGCCCGAGGGTGCGCGCAACCTGTACGCGGCGGGCTGTCGCAAGCTGCTGTTCGGTTTCGAGACGGCGACGCCGCGCTTGCTCAAGCTGATGAAGAAGGGACAGAGCGCGCGGGCAACACTCGACGTCGCGCGCAACTGTACGAATGCCGGCATCAGCGTGACCTTCTACGCGATGGTCGGGTTCCCGTCCGAGACGCGCGAGGAAGCGCGGGCCACGCTCGACTTCATCCGGGACAACTCGGATGTCGTTCGCGAAGTCTCGCTGCAGACCTTCCACATCGACGAGGTTGCGCAGACCTACAAGGACGCCGAAGCCTTCGGCATCGAGATCCTCGATGACGAGCACGCCGACCTGCAGCTGTATCACGACTACATCTCCGAGTCGGGTATGACGCAGACCGAGTCGGCCGAGATGTTCGAAGAGATGATGGCCGCCTTCCGAGAGCACCTGCCGCTCTTCTCCGGCGACAACATCTACTACTTCATGAACAAGAGTCACTACTTCCTGCACCTGGCTCGCGACGTTGCGCCGGACGAGTTCGTCGAGCTGTGCCGCGCGCGCACCGAGCGACGGCAGAGCAACGCCACGACGCACACCGACCTCGCCCCGGCGCAAGACCTCGGCGTCGCGACGCTCCGCTTCCGCTACACCGATGTCATCCGCGCTCTCGCTCATCCCCTCGCGCGTGCCGTCCGTCCCGACTTCCTCACTGGCCGCTACGTCGAGGACCTCGTCGCTCGCGCCGACGCGGAGATCGGAACGATCAAGCCCGTCGAGAACGTCCTCGCCTATTCCTCGCGAGGCGCCGAGTACACCGAGCTCACCCCCGACGGCAAGCAAGTGCTCGACGCACTCTCCGAGGTAGGCTCCCTCGACCTCCTCTTCGACTCGCTCGCCGGCGCCGACGAACGCGGCCGCGCCGACCTCGTCCGATTCGCCGCGCGCCTGGAACGTGCCGGCGTCCTCAACCCAACTCGCTAGACTTCACTCCGCCCCTCCGCTCACCCTCCTCCTACCGAGCCCAGCCATGTCCGACAAGCAAGACCAAGACTCCCAAACCAGCTCCAAGCCCGCCGAAAAACTCGAGACCCTCGCCGAGAAGCTCAAGCTCGGCAAGCTCGACCTGAAGGTCGAAGAAGTCGAAGAGCGCATCAGCCCCAGCGAGACCAACGTCTTCGACAAGTGACGCCCCGCGAAGGTGAGATACCGGGCTCGGCGCATCTCTAAACTTTCGGGCCCGGATCCCTCGGATCCGGGCCCGAAAGTTTAGAGATGCGCCGAGCCCGGTATCTCACCTTCGCGGGGCGCGCAGGGTGGAGGGGAGCGGCATGGGCTGCATGCGAGCGTCGTGGATGTCGAAGCAGACCTCGGGGTAGTGCAGCACACCGCAGAGGTGCAGCCAGAATGCGTTGAGAATGGACGACGCCACCGCGAGGTTGGCGAAGAGGATTTGAGGCGTGGAGCTCAGCGCGTCCGTGCACGAGACTTCATTCGGTAGCTGGTCGGCCGGGCTCTCGATCTCGGGGTGGAACTGCGTCAGTGCGGGCGTGATGTCAATGCCCTCTTGGCTCAAGTAGATCTGAACATTGCCGTAGGTCCCGCGCTGGATGACGCCGGTGGAGTCGGAGCCAGCTCCTTCGTTGCCGCCTGAAATCAGACAGACATCGTTCAGCTTGTCGCGCACATAGTCGGAGACGAGCTTGCGCGTGGCGTGATTGTCGACCGCGAGCAAGACCGTGTCGCCCTCGCGAATCAATCGCGGCAGGTTCTTATCGGTGACGAACTCCTCGATCGCGACCACCGAAAGGAAGCTCTCGTCGACGGCCCGCATCAGATCTTCGCACACCACCGACGCCTTGTTGCCGTGGCTGGAGAAGAGCATGCGCGAGGCGTTCTTCGGCTCGAAGACATCTCCGTCGATCAGCACGAGACGTGTAGCCTCGTCGAGCGCGGACAGATAGAGCGCGCCGTAACGAGCGACGATTCCGCCGACACCACCGAGGCCGATCAGCTTCACGTCTCGGAGCCGCTCGGGCAGCGGAGCCAACACACGCGGCGACTGGAGATCAACGCGGACACTCATGATCGATCCTGCTCCTCGTTCTTCGATTTTTTATCGGCAGACGAAAAACCACCAGCCCACCCCCCCGATCCCCAAGATCCAGCACTAGAAGACGCGGTCCACGAAGACGACGCCTCGATCTCGACTCTCTCGATCCACTCTAGGGGCACATCGCTCGAGCGAGCCTCGTAGCCCTCGACCACATCTTCGATCCGCATCTCGAAGCGCTCACCGTCGACCACGGCTTCGACGTGCGTGTCCATCGGCTCGCGACTCAGCCGCCCCACGACGACATGCAAGCCCGCGCTGTGCAGCTCATCCTCGACATCCGTGCCGGACGAATAGGCCGCAAGATCAACGTGGCTGTGAATGTCGCCGAAGATGATCCAGTTCGGCGGCAGGTCAGTCGGCGGATAGTAGAAGAGCCCAATCGGATACTGGTAGCCGTCGGAGTAACGAACCACCGTCGCGGTCTGATCGGGGACCACGAGCTCAACGCTCTCGTTATCCCGGTCGTAAGCGAGCAGCACCGAAGCCTCTGAGTTGTGCAGCTTCCGGATCTTGTCGAAGAAGCCCACGACCTGCTCGAACAGCACCTGCGGGATGAGCGGGAAAGAGCACTCCATGAAGGGCTCCTGCGCATCCAGCTCACCGGGCCCTCCGGTTGCGCGCACGCAGCTCCGAAAGAACTCGTGGTTCCTGCACTTGTAGAGCCCCGAGTTCGCGAGCAGATAGAACATTCTGCGATCCGCCGGCCACTCGAACTCACCGTCGCGTTTCATGAACAGTGTCTTCAACGTAGGCACGGGAACTGCCGACTCGTTTTCCTTTTGCTTCATTGTTTTCCGCCTGTTCTCTTCGACTCTTGAAAGAGGACCCGCATCAGGTCGCGCGCGGTTGTGACGCGCGATCGATCGGTCCCGCGAAACTCGGCAATGCGCTCGACGACCTGCTTCAGTGAGCTCCCTGTCGAGAGCCACGGGACCTCCAGCGCAAAGAGTGGGTCCTCGATCGTGGCTTGCTCCCAGGCTTCGATCGAGGCTACGCGCGGATCGACAGCAGCCTTGACGGTCTCCGAGAACCACGACGAGAGTTCGTGATTCTCCGACGAGAGATTGAAGCGCGACTCGAGCAAGTGGTGCAGCAAGGCCTTGATCCCCATCCGAATGGATGCGCTCTCTGACTTTGCGCCCCTGCATGAAGACGCGCTAAGGTGCTGAACGCAGATCCAGGAGAGCGGCTTCTCCGAAGCGTCGATCGGAAAACGACTGCAATTCAGGAGCGCGGGGAAGTGGAGCTCGGTGTCTACGCCCTGCGCATCGATGGGCCTGTTGGAGAAGAAGCACTCCGAGTTGCCGCCCAGCTGAAGGTACGAGCCGCGCGACGCGTCGAACACCGCCAGAACGATCAGATAGGGCAGCGCGATACTCACCTCGCGATAGGTCGCCTCCGATCCGTACGGCGCCGGAGAGTCGTTCGCGATCCACTCGAACCGGTGCACCCGCGGCGGCGTCTGATGAACGAATACCGCTCCTTTCGGGATTGGGATCACGCACTTGACGCCGTCCGGCAGCACTGTGTCACAAGTGCTGATCCGCGGCGGCGCGACACGCTCCAGTAGGTCTGCGAGCTTCATCGTGCGCTCGTCGCCCTCCGGCGAGACCGCCCGCACCACGTCGCATTCGATCGAAACTGTGTCCGGATTACCGGGCGGAGGGCCCTTGCCCTTCCCGAGTATCGTTAGCTGCGGCATGAGTTCAGCGAGCCTTTCTCACCAGCGCGCCGCACGAACATCAAGCTCTGCCCGGCCTGCACGGTCACATCTTCGTCCGCTGGTGCGCCGTCCAAGACCGCCGTTGCCTCCGGATGAATGTCGAGCAGATCACCGAAGCGGCGGCGCACCTCCGCGACGGACATCTCCGCGACCGGCAGGGACTCGACGTAGGTGCCGTGGATCACCGTCGCGAGATCCGCAACTCCCGACCCGGCGCCCAGCTCACCAAAGAGATCATCGCCAGGACCGGCGGCTACCAAACTCTGTTTCGTTTTTTGCTTTTCCATAGTTCTTCTCGTTCATGGGTGGTTCCGCCGAGACGGAGCCTTCGGTGAGTCTTTGCGAGACTCAAGAAGCGCGTTCGAGCTCCATCGCCAGTACGGCGGGCTGCGCGATGCGACGAACCGCGGAGACACGCACGCCCTCCGGCAGAGTGAGGTAGCGATCGCAGGTCTGCGCTGTGAGCTGCGTCGCGATCTGTCGCACCTGCGCGTCGAGTGCGTTCAGGAGTCGAACCGTCGACAGCCCGGGGTCCTGTGCTCCCTGCCACTCTGCATCACAAGCACCCTCGCAAGCGTCTTGAACCGCGCGGTCGATCAGAGCGGCAGTAAGGAAGTCGCGGTGGTGCTTCGTTACGGCCGTGGTTTGGCCGACGTAGGTCAGTTCGACCACGCCCTCCTGCGCCGCATTGGAAGCGAAGAACCAGCTCACGAGGTCGGCGATGCAGCTCGCCCGAGCATCGGCGGAGGCACCCGAAGTCGCCCCCTGAAACTCGCGACCGGCCAGTTGCTTCTCGAGCACCGCGCGAAAGCCCGCGCGATCCAGCCGCCCGAAGCTCTCGACCCTTCCACCGACGCGCCGCACGAAGGCCGAGTCGACCAGCTGCGGCGTGTTCGTGGTGCACACGACGAACACGAGTCGATCGCGGAACAGGGAGTTCGCCGGATCCAGGTTCTGCAACAGGGTCGTCTGGATTCGATCGTGAATCGGGTCCTCGCCCCGCTCACGAGCAAATGCCTCGCACTCCTCAACGATGAGCAGGAGCGGCATTTCCATCTCGGTTCCGTCCGCCAGGACGAGGGGCTGGGCTGCAATCTCCGACGCTTCCGCGAAGAAGCGCGCGATGTTGCGGTCCGAACTCCCGACCCACTTCGACAGGATCTCCGACACCTTGAGGTGCATGACGCGCGGCGGCAGGTCCGCCATCGGCACGGCGCTGGCCTCGCTCAGCACGCTGTACATTCGATTCCAAAAGCCCTGGATGCTGAAGGTCTTGCCCGTGCCCGGAACGCCGGTGAGCAGGCGGGAGAGCGAGCGCCGCAGTCCGTACCGCCTTCCGATCTCCGGGTTGAAGAGCTCACGACGAAGGTGTCGGGTGAAGCTCTCGATGAAGGCCGGCGGCGCTCCGATGTCTCGCTCGACCACGACGTCCGGTACCGAGTCCTGGCTCAGGAAGTGGAAGTTCGAGAGACCGTCTTCTTTGGGCAGGGCTCGGAAAGCAAACCGGCGCCGCGGGCAGACGACCAGAGTGCTCCCGGGCTCCGCCTCGCCGCTGGTGAGTTGATCGTCGAGCTCGCCTGCGATGCGATACACGAATTTTCCAAGCTCCCCGACCTGCACCTCGACCGTGTTGGGAGTGAGGCAACGCTCGAGCACTGCGAGATCTCCAAGCTCGACAACGTCCGCTTGACGGTGGAGCAGCGCTTTGCCACTCGCCTCGAGCCAGACCACATCGCCGGGGCGAAGCCGAGCAGCCAGCTCCTCATCGGGAACGGACGTGAATGCCGGCGCTCCGTCCGGGAGCAAGACCTCCGCACGCATGCCGAAGACTGCCGAACGAACCAGGTTGACGAAGGTCGCCTGGCGCAGAGGACCGCTCATCATCTGCTCGATAAGCTCGGCGAGCTCTTGCTTCTTGGCCTCGAACAAGTCCTCGGACTTGCCCGCGCGCGCCGCATCGAGAACCTGCTGAAGCACAGCGTGGCCCTCCGCCTCCTCTGCAATGACCAGCTGCTTGAGAATCTCGATGCGCATCTCTTTCGGAGTGTCCTCGTCGAGGAGCATGCGCATGATTTTCGGTGTCTTGGCCTGCTTGGCCTGCTTGGGCTTCTTGACCTTCTCCTCGGTCTTCTCGGTCTTGGCTTTTGTAGTCATCGGAGTGTCGGGGGTGGGTGTTGTTGCAGTGCGAACAGAGGAAGGCCTGTGCTGACTCGAAGCGGCGGTGTCGGGTCGGACGAGCTCTGTCAGCCGATGGCTTGGGGAACGAAGCTCTCCAGAACGAAGTAGCTGCGCGGAACCAGGCGGCCGCCGTACTGGCCGTAGAACGCCTCGACGCCTTCTCCGCGCGCGTTGAGGCCGAAGACTTGGCTGAGCTGCCAGGGTTCGGCGCGGAAGACTGCCCGACACCAGGCCAGGTCCTCCGAGGACAAGAAGGCACTCGTGCGGTCGCAGACCTCGAGTGCTGCACAAGCCTCGCAGGGCTCGAGGCCCTCCATCGGGAGGAACGAGTGACCGTGCACTTGCCCGAGCAGTCTGTGGCTCCGTGTTGCTGAGTGCGCGCGCTTGGCATTCATCACGGCCTGGATGCGCGCCCAGGTCTTGCCGGAATAGGTGAGCGAGTACTTGGTGCACTCCGAGTGCGAAGCCTCGAGCACGTCGACGACCACTGCAAACATCGCTCCGGTCTCCGGGCAGCTGCAGAGCGGGCCGACGAAGAGCCCGCCGGTCTCCACAGCCGGGTTCGACAGCGCCCCCCTGCGCGCAGCGACCTCAGCCTTGTCGCGCGCTTCGCGGGTGAAGAAAACGGGATAGTCCCCGGCGATGCTGGCCGTCGCGTTCACCTCCTCGGCGGCTTCGAGCAGCGGAGCCAAAGCCGTGTGGAGCACGGAGAAGGGCTCGGGGGCGACCGAACTCACCGCGACGACAACGGCTGCACCCGTTCGTTCGACCTTCGGAGCGTCGAACTCCGCGCGCGGCTCAGCTCTGAGCTCCCAGTAGTAGGTGTCCTTGGCCTCGAGCGTGCCGGCCTCGACCAGCTTGCGCCCCATGCGCGCCGCCACCGGTTCGAGCGAGCTGCGCGCAAAGTCGCGCCGCACCGACTCCCCCGAGGGCGTCTCGCAGGTCAAGCTGAAGCCGACGCACACTCGGCCGCCGTTCTTTCCATCGCGGTAGATCGGCTGCGCCTCGGCGCGGACCTCTTCCATGGGCACTTCCAGGTGCCCGTGGCGCAAGAGAGCCTCGAACCAGAGCTCCGCTTTGGCGTCAACGAGATCGCGTTCCGACACGAACTCGACGGCGATCGCGGGACCCTGCTCCTCTCGGCGCAGGAGTACCGCGAGCTCGCTGATCCCCCTCTCGGATCGCTTCGGCATTGCTTCGGTTCGAGGCATGGCTAGTCGCTTGCGCTGGTTACCTTCGATGAGCGGGCTCTCAACCCAGGTGCGTGCGAGGAGTGATGACCACGTGGCTGCCGGGCTCCAGCTGGTCGCTGATCGGCGCAGCCTCGTCGAGGAACTGACCGCGATCCGCGCGAAGTGACCAGTTCACGTCGTCGGGAAGGGCCATCAGGTCCGCGATCGAATCGGTCACATCGCCGACCGACGCGTTGCCGCGGACCTCGATCGGCAGCTCGCGCGTGCCAGTGATGTTGCTCGCACGGAACGAGAAGACGTCCAGCGGGCCGTCGTCGGGGTTGAGTGCTGTGGGTTGGAAGGATTCGGGCTTGATCATTTCGATGTGCTCCTTTTGAGCGAGTGGTGTGAGTGTCGATCGAGCGCTCGACTCGGAGCGTGGATGTCGACGAGGAAAGTCAGCGGGGAGAGCACCCACACAACGGCCCTGGCAAGGGCTTCGAGTGCGAGTTGCACGAGCGGACGCGCCCATTCACTGGGCACACCGCTGAGATCGATCTCGGCTCGAACGGAGCCGGAGGGCGCGTCGACTCCGAAGCGCACCAGCCGCCACAGCCGCTGGGCGTCGAGTAGAAGCTCATCGAGCCAGGATCTGCGGGCGAGCGAGAGCTCGGCGGGGAGGCGGACCAACTCGGGAAAAGCCAGTGCGAACCGGCGGGGCTCATGGACGAGCACACCTTTGGCGAGCAACGGCCCCGAACGCAGGTTCATCCGCGACGGCAAGATCCAACTCTCGACTTCCTCGCGCGGCGGCGGCGTCCAGCCGGGCGGGCACTCGCCACGCTGGGTCGCGGAGGCCCAGTCGACGAGACGCGAGAGCGACGCCATGAAGGAGTCACCGGCGGGCTCCGTTTCCGCGTCCGGCGTGAGTGTTCGCAGGGGCGGCAGCTCGTGCACGCGCGCGAAGCCCGCCCCCTCCTCCAGGACGCGCCACAGCCCCGGGCTCCCGAGGCCGCCCGCGAGCGAATCCTCGGGAGCCCTCTCCACCAGCGCGAGCCAGTCTCCCTCGGACCGGAGCGAAAAACCGTTGAGCGTACGCAGGCCGTCGGCGGCAGACTCCGCGAAGCCGAGCTCGTCCGCCGACCGCGGCCAGGGAATCGATGCGAAGGTCAGACGATCGGTCATGACGTCGGCTCCTCTCCCTGCACATTCGTTCCCTGCGACGATTCCTGCGCGTCGATCGAGGTGGAGCTCTCCGGCTCGTCCAGGAAGGCCGCAGTCGTCAGCGGAATCAGCGCCGTGTGCGCGTTCCAGAACTCGAGCGCGTCGGGATTCATGAGTCCGGCGGAGTCCGCCGGGTCGAGCGTGATCGACTGCAGGGTGAGCGCCGCGTAGCTACCGAGCACGGCCTCGCGCAGCGGAAGGCCCTGAGGCACGTTCGCTCCCAAGCAGAGCGACTGCGGCCCCTCTCTCCCGATGTTGGGGTGCCAGACGCGTCGCGGCATAGGGATCTGTACCAGGGCAGCGCCCGGCAGCGGCCCGTGCAGGATCTCCTCCGGATAGCGCAGCGCCAGATCGACCTGGCCCACCACCACCAGCTCACCGTGCGCAGGCATGCAAGGCACGGGGACCTTGATGCGAACGATGGCGAGCAGCTCGGTGGACAGCTCGATCGCGAGCACCGTCACGCGCGGCGCGATCGCCTCGAGTGCCAGGAGATCGCGAGCCTCGGCACGCTTGCGCGCGCGCCAGACCGGCGAACCCTGACTGGTCGCCTCGAGATTGCTCAGGAGCTTCGCACGCTCGGCCGGCAGCGGCACCGCGTGAAGTGTGGAGAGGCCGTACTCGTTCGGAACGGCCGCGGCCTCTGCTGGCGCGGGCTGTGCAGTCATGGGCTCACCTCCTGCGTGACTTGCGCGGCTTGGTTGGACGGAACGAGCTTGCGGGACCGAGCCGACGCGCGCGGGCTGTGAAAGAGAGACGCTTCCTCGGCGACGCGCACGAGCACGGTGCTCGGCTCGGCAACTCCGAGCTCTGCTAGCGTCTGATCGAGGCTCGAGCAGAGCGCCTTGCCGGGCACAACCTCGTAGGTGTAGAGCGGGTGGGGCTCCAGCCGCGCCTCGCACTTGGCGCACAGTGAGGACTCGGAGAGAGCGGGCACGAAGCGTCCGAGAGCGGGATGCGCCACGCAGCCGCAGATGCCCACGCGGCAGAAGCGATAGCCCGCGACGGTCATCGAGGCGGCGACCAGCGAGTCGCCCCCATCGCAGCCCGCTGCCGAGAGGAGCTGGCGCGGCGTGGCATTCGCCAGCGGACCTGCCCACTCGGCGACCCGCCAGACGGAGTGATCACTGGGGCACTCGGCTCGACGGTCGAGCGACGTTACCGTCGTCTTGTGGTTGAACCCGCAATAGGTCACCACGCGACTCTCGGAGGCGGACACCAGCTCTGTGCAGCGGGCCAGAAGCTCCGTGATCGCCAGGCTGGCCGCCGTCGAGCACAGGCTCGGAGGACTGACCGTCGGGATTCCATTGCGCTTGGCCGGGCCACCGGTGCACGAATAGACCGTGCCTGTATTGAGCGCCTCCCAATCTGCGGCTTGATAGCCGCAGGTCAGGCAAGGGCCGTCCTCGCCGACACGATTGGCGAGCGAGCGCACTTCGGCCACCAGAGTCGGGCCGTGTACCGAAGCCTGAATCAGCGGCAGGCCCAGGTGAGTGGAGACCCGGCTGACGGCGCGCTCGCACTCGAGGTTATCAGAGGCCAACAGGACAGCGGTGGCGCCTACGAACGCATCCAGCGGCAGGTCTTCCACGGCGCCGTCGAAGACCCGGACGCGCGTCGCCGGGCAAATCGCCTTGGCCCGCTCGCCTCCAAGCGTGGCTTTCGGGCGACCGATATCGCGAGGATGCAGCGGATGTGTCAGGACGCTCTCGCTCTTGCTGACGTCGCGATCGATCAGGAGCAGGGACGCCACTCCCATGCGCGCGAGCAGCTCGGCGAAGTACGAGCCGATGCTGCCCAGGCCCACGACGACGATGTGCTGGGCGCGCATGCACTCGCCCGCCTCGCTCACGCCGGCGGGCAAGTCCAGGAGCTTGGGCATGCGCGCATCTCGGTCGAGCTCGCGCATCTCGAGTGCGCCGGCGCCGCGGCGTGTGCGAATCTCTCGAATAGGGTTGGGGTTGTTCACGGGCTTCTCCTACAGCTCCGGTTCCCAGACATGGCCGCTCGACGTGTTGACCGCGGTCCCGCAAGAGGGGCAGTCGCCGAATTTCGCGCACTCGAGGCGCTCGGCCTCTGGTTTGGACTCACCCTCTTGCTGCTCACCCTCCAAATGCAGTGGGCAGCCGCAGCCGGAGCAGACGTAGATGGTCGTGCCGGCCTCGACGGGAATGCGGCAGACACCGCAGAGGCGCCCGAGCTGCTCGGGACCCGGGGAGACCGCGCCCGCGCCCCGAAACTCCGTCACGTGCAGGATCGTGTGGGGATCGAGCTGGAGCTGGTCGCCGACCTGCAGCAGGACGACCAGGGGCGCGGCCTGGCCGTTCAAGCGCGTGCGCAGACCGGCCGGGCTCACCATGAGCAGGCGGGAGCGCCCTGCCGACTCGATCGACTCGAGCATGTGGGCAGCCGAGCTGGGCTTCCGGGGCACGAGAGCGAGCGGCTCCCGAGTCGGCGAGAGGTGCGAGATGCCCTCGGGCACTTCGAGGACCGGCAGCTCTGCGGCGGTGCGTCCGGAGGCACCGGGAGTGGCGGGATTCGAAGTGCTCGAGCGCTCGCCAGGGGTGTCGGGACCGCCCGGGAGAGGAGCGCTTGAACCGAGCTGGGTTGCCAGCGTCTCGACCAAGAGATGGAAGCCCGGCTTGCGTGCGGGCGGAGCCGAGGAGGCGCGCTCCAGCGAGCTCGGCAAGAGAGGTTTGCGAATAGAAGAAGTCGAGCTCATGAAGACCACCCTACGCGCCCGCGAACCGGGACATCGCCGTGCGAGAAGCGTTGCATCTGCGATTTTTCTTCGTTGCTGCCGAAGTGCGCCGCTTGCAGCGCGGCCAACCGGTCCAGCTCCGCTCGGGTGGCTCGGGTAAGCTCGTTCTCCGCAGCGATTACGAGTTCGTCGAGATCGACTCCGGTCGCCCGAACCCCGCACTCGGGTAAGCAGTACCCCATCCCGTAGCCCGGGTGCTTGATCGGCATGTCCACGTCAAGGTCCATGCCAAGCTCCGACAGGAACGTGGCGAACTCTCTCTTCAGCCTTCGAAGCAGCCCGCGCTTCTTCCCTCCGAGCGTGCTCTCCGAGACCGGATTGCCCGGTCCCGGCATGGCCGCGATCAGGACCCCGAGCTTGATCAGGCTGCGGTGCCCCTGCTTCACGGGCCTGCCGGCGCGCACGTCCATCTCGCGCGCCACGATCAGTGCGAGTAGAAGACTCGAGAATCCCGGCGGGATATCCATCATGAAGGTACCCCCCGCACCGAAGTCGTAGACGAGGGTGCCGGTGCAACCCGCGTCCGCATGCACGTGGAGAACCCAGCCAGGAGCCGAGCGAGGGGGTTGAGTTTTCATTCGAAGGCACTCTTTCCGAGAGGCGTGACCGGAGAATCGCTTTGTCAGACAGAAGCCACGCTACATCCGGTTCCATTTTTTTGCTCACCTTCTTCTGCCTCGAGACCGCCCAAAAAGCGTATTTCTAGGCGTTTTGATCGATGACAAAAATGTCAATAGAGTGCCATCTATCAAAACCCCGGCGTGGCACCCTGTGCACATCCGTGCGACACTGTTGACAGTGAAGCGCAAGTCCACGCGCCTGCACGGTTAAGCACGCTCGCCAGAACTCCACCTAGGCATTCCCATGGCAAAACAATCGCATCCGACGTTGACCGACCCTTCAACCGAACTCCACATCGCTAGTGTTCTCGCCGCACACCACCGCGAAAAAAAATCTTTCGTCGCGCTGGCAAAAGCCATCCACGAGGCCAACCACCTCGGCGAAAAGGACAAGCAACCGCTCGATCGGCGCAAGCTGAAGAAGATCGTGGATGGAGATCCAGACCTCGTGCTCTCGATGGCCGAGCTGCACGCGCTCGATCGCTATCTCGAGCCACTCGGGGACGGGCTCGCCTACAACAGCTTCTTCAAGCGCTCCAACGCGCTGCAGACGGTTGCCGCCGCGAACAAGCCGGTGACCTTCTTGCTGGGCTCCAAGTCGGTCGATGGCTCCCGACTGAGCCTCGATCACTGGGACGTCAACGCGTTCGCAGAGATTCAGCGCGGTGTCAGCAGGTTCTCCCGCGACATTCGCTTCGACATTCGCGACGTCCCGCTCCACGAGGAACTCAAGGAGGCGCGCAAGTCCGCGGCCAAGGGCAAGTGGCTCACGTTGCTCAGAAACGGAGGCCCTTCACTCGTCTGCCTGGGCTCGAGCCGCGCGACCCATGTCGCCGAGGTCATGCTGGCCAAGATGTTCGGAACCAAGCCCTTCGTCGACGACCCCGCTCTCAAGGCCAAGCTGCCCTTCCACTTCGTCTGGAACTCCAAACTCAAGCACGTCTTTCCCAGCGCCTTTCGCTATACCGCCGAGGATCTGGAGGCCATCGACCCCAGCGCGTCCAAGATCGTCCAGAGCAAGGGCGCCTCCGCTCTGGAGATGGGAGGCACCGTGCACCTCGACCGCCTCAAGCAGCGCAACACCACCGAGAGCTACGGGGTCTGCGTCGCCCAACGCCGCCCGGGCGGCCAGATCTGGTTCGTCCTGGCCGGCGTCACCGGCCCCTCCACCTATGCCGCGGCGCTGCTGGCCAGCAGCCTCGCGCTGCCCCTGCGCCCGAAGGATCCCGACAGCCGGGACCGCTCCTCCCTGCCCTACTGGACCGCCGTCCGGGCGATCGTCCAAATCGACAGCTCCCAGACCTCCGGCAACTTCCTCACCGTCGCGAACAAGGAGATCATCAGCGGCCCCCACGCCTGGAAGGCCAGCTGACCTCGAAGTAGCCCTACCAGGTTGGGAACTGACCTTCGCTAGCGCGGGCACTAGTCGGTCGCGTCGCCCCGCCGCAACGAGCCCAACTCCCCGTGGAACGCGCGCACGCACGTGTTGAGGTTGAAGATCTCCGGATCACACAGCCACAGCCGCCGCACACTCTCCGGCATCTCCGAGAGCACCTCCGGCGAGTCGTCGATCATGAGGTCCAGCTCCAGCTCCTTCGCAACCCCCGCCTTCCACTCGGGAGCCTTGCAGCGCCCGGTCGGCAGATGAACATCGGTATAGCGAATGCCAAGCTCCGCCAACTCCGCGCGCACCCCCTCCTCCGTGCCCGGCTCGCGAAACGTAATCACGTGAACCTCGTGCCCGGAGTCCAGCAGCGCTCCCACAACGATCCCGAAGAACTCCGGCAGCTCCGTAATCGTGTCGTCGAGGTCGAGTCCAATGATCATGGGGACTCAGTCTAGCCGGTGGGATGTGAATCGATTGAATCCCCGGGCCCGGTATCTCACCTTCGCGCAGTTCGCGGGCATGCGGTAGGATCCTTGCGCGGACGGTCTATTTGGATATGCGAAACCTTGCACCTCTACTTGCACTTGTTGTGGTCGTCGGCTGGCTCTCGATGGCGGGAGCTGGGCCTACCCAGGAGGACGAGCGCGAGCCGCTGCCGCTGGAGACCGTCGAGGCCGTGTCCTGCACGGAGTGTCATCGCGGGATCGCGCTGGAGTGGGCCGAGTCGATGCACGCGAAGGCCTGGATCGATCCGATCTACCAGAAGTCGGTGAAGAAGAAGCGGCGGCCGGAGAGCTGCTACGGCTGCCACATTCCCGAGCCGCTCCACCAGGGGGAGCTCGGCCGCAAGCCCAAGCCGCGTTCCGAGGCCAGCGAGCCGCTGGTGCACGGCGTCAGCTGCAACACCTGCCATCTCGGTCCGGAGGGCGAGATCCTGGGCCCCTTCGGAGCGGAGAACGAGGCCCACCGGTCGGTCCAGTCGCCCTCCTTCCTGGGCGCGGGCCGGGACCAGCTGTGCTCCTCCTGCCACAGCACGAATATCGGCCCCGTGATCGGGGTTGCCAAGGACTTCGCGAGCACCCGGCAGGCCGATAAGGGCCGCAGTTGCGTCGGCTGCCACATGAGCTTCGAGCTGCGAAAAATCGCAGATTCCGACCCAAATGGGCCCGATATTGAGCGAAAAGGGCGCAGTCATCGCATCAATGGTCCCAGCGACCCCGAGTTCCTGCAGCGGGCCTTCCAGCTCTCGGCAAACTCCGCCGAGGGGCGCGTCCGGGTGACCATTGCCAATGGTGCCGGGCACCGCGTACCCGGCCTCATCGGGCGCCGATTCGAGCTGACCGCTCGACTGCTCGACGCGGAGGGCGCCGAGCTCGCCACCCGGGAAGCGACCTTCGACACCTTTTCGTTTCTGGATGTCACCAGGCCGTTCGAGTGGGTATTCGAGGGTGCTGGAGCGGCCGTCCACGTGACCGGCCTCCACTTCCCGACCGAAGACGCCCGCCCGATTCCCTTTCTCGATGAACGCTTGGCGATCGAGTAGCCCCATGACCCCTACCTCGATTCCCCTGCGGCGCTTCGTCGCTCGTCTGTCCGGCCTCTTGCTCGTGGCCTGCCTGCTCGCGGGCGCTGGCTCGAGCTTCACCTTGCATCCGGGTGACGACGAGTCCGGCCCCGCGGAGAAGCCGGTGCTCGACTGGATCCGGGAGTACGACCGGGGCAAGCTCGTGCTCAACGTCGGAGAGCTCCAGAACCTCCGCACGCTGGTCAAGACGGCCCAGGAGCAGGCGGCGGCGGGCTCAGCCGAGGCCAGTGACGCGGACCGCACTCGACTCCGCGAGGCTTTCCTGCAGCTCGCCAGCCTGGAGCTGATTCCGAAGCGGCGCGCCTCCAAGACTCCGCCGAACCCGCTGCTCGGCAGCGTTCGCGAGGTCGGACAGCTCGCACTTCACGCCCAGCTCGACGAGGAGGGCGGCGAGGTCTTCGCGCGCTGGCTTGCCGAAGAACTGCTTCCCGATACCAAGGCGCGGAGCGCTCACCGAGTCGTCGCCGCATCGCTCTTCGAGGGTCGCCACCTCGAGTTCTCGCGGGAGCCTCTGCTCGCTCTGGCGAGCGGTGAGAAGAACGAGCTCCTGCGCAAGACTGCCCTCAAATCGCTGATTGGGTGGCCAGATCAGGCGATAATGACTTTCGTCCTGAACGGCCTCGACCTGGCTGGGCAGATGCGAGTGCGGGACATTCTCGTGCCGCTCTCCGAAGGCGCTCGGCACCTCGAGCTGCTCAAGCCGCTTCCGATGCCCGAGGAACAGCAGGTCGAGATCCTGACCTTTCTGCGCCCCTCGTTGATCTCGGAGGACTGGCGGGAGACCTCGCGCGCGCTCGAGCTCTCGAACGCTCTGACGACCGACGAGATCTATCCAACCCTGATCGACTCGCTCGAGGTCTGGCTGAATCGTCGCGGCACCGAGCTGGCCTCGCGCCGCATCGAGAGCGACATCATCGACACGCTCTCGCGCCGGAGCAATCGCCACCTGCGCGACAACGCCGACCGCTGGCGCAACTGGTGGAACCTGGTGCAAGCCGGCAAGGTCCCGCCCCCCGCCGAGGAAGGCGAGGAGGACGGCTCCAGAGCCACCTTCTTCTCGCTCCGCCCGGTGACGCAGCGCGTGACCTTCATCATCGACCGCTCGGGCAGCATGTCGACGCCCTTCGGCGGCAACCGCCTGCACACCCGCCTGGATGAGGCCTACGACCAGACGATCGGCTTCCTGAAGCTGTCCGGCGCCGACACCGAGTTCAACGTGATCCTCTTCGGCGACGACTACGTGCGCTGGAAGTCACGGCTCCAGCTGGCCACGGAGCGCAACCTGGCCAGCCTGCGGGAGTGGCTCGACAACCAGCCTCCCTCGGGCGGTACGCACTTGCGCGAAGCCGTGGAGGAGGCGCTGGAGCTCCGCCGAGACGGTACCGCCGACCTGGGGCGCCTGGCCTCGGACACGATCATCGTCCTCTGTGACGGCGTGACGGTGGCAGGCCCCGACTGGATCGTTCCGACCCTCGCCGCCATCAAGGACAGCTCGCGGCTCGTGTTCAATTGCGTGCAGATCGGGACCGGGGGCGATGCCAGTCTTCAGCTCCTCGCGAGGGAGTCCGGCGGAGACTTCATCCACATCAAGAACTGAGACTCGCCGGGCTTTAAAAGCGTGAGGATCTCGCGATGGAGGGCTCCCAACTCTTTCAGGTGAAAGACCCGGGAGCTAGACTTCCGCCCAGGTTTAAGGATCGCCCAGCAAGGTTGCTGGAGATCCTCGAGCACATAGGAGGGTCGGCGCCCGCCCCGAACCGGAATTCAGCTCCGGACGGGATGCGCAAGCTCTCGTTCTTCGCCCCCTTCCGCGCCGCGCAGCACCCGAAGCGGCCTTCACCATGCTGATCGACTACGCCCCGGTTCTAGTTCTCCTTGCGGTGGTGATGGCCTTCGCCTCCGGCGGAGTCATCGTGTCCGAGCTGCTCGGTCGCATGCGTCCCGCGGTCGCCAAGGGCTCGGCCTACGAGTGCGGGACGAGCGGCATCGGCAACGCTCGCCTGCGGCTCTCGATCCACTACTACCTCGTCGCCGTACTGTTCATCATCTTTGACGTCGAGACGCTCCTGCTCGTTCCCTGGGCAGCCTCCGCGAAGACCTTCGCCGAAGCGGGCATCGGCAGCATCGTCTTCGCGCAGGTCGCGGCCTTCCTGTTCGTGCTCGGCCTCGGGCTCGTCTACGAGTGGCGCAAGGGAGGCATGACATGGGATCGCTAACCCCCGCCGACGCACAAGTCGATGGCGGCTTCTTCGCAACGAAGACCGAAGCCTTCATCAACTGGGGTCGCAAGAACAGCCTGTGGCCGATGCCGCTCGGGCTCTCGTGTTGCGGCATCGAGCTGATGGCCATGCTCGGCCCGAAGTTCGACCTGGCGCGCTTCGGTGCAGAGGCCGCGCGCTTCTCGCCCAGGCAGTGTGACCTCCTGATCATCGCGGGCACGATGACCTGGAAGATGGCGCAAGCGGTGCGCCTGACCTACGACCAGATGCCGGATCCGAAGTGGGTCATCGCGATGGGCGTGTGCTCCTCCAGCGGCGGCATGTACGACTCCTACGCCGTCGTCCAGGGCGCCGACTCGATCCTGCCGGTCGACGTCTACGTGCCCGGCTGTCCGCCGCGTCCGGACGCGGTCATCGACGCGCTCCTCAAGCTGCAGAGCCGAATCGAGCGCGAGCATCCGCTCAAGCGCGTCTTCGGTGACTTCAGCGGTCCCGAAGGAGACGAGGGCACCGGCGAGCAGACGCACCAGCCGAACTTCGGCCTGGGAACCAGCCACCTCGACGCTCACCCGCACACCCCCTCGCACGTCAACGAGGAGAACAAGCAGCGATGAGCTCGACAGTGACTCCTGCCGGTACCCCCGCCGTCGACACCGAAGCGATCGCCGCGGCCCTCGAAGGCATCACGACGAAGTGGATCACGACCCCGGACGGAATTCCGACGGTCGAGCTGCCCGTGGAGCGCGTACACGAGGCGCTGACCCGCCTCAAGACGAATGCAGAGTTCGAGTTCTGCACGCTCGTCACGGCCATCGATCACTTCCCCGCCTCCCCGCGCTTCCAGGTCATCTGGCAGCTGCTCTCGCTCGCGCGCAACCAGCGAGTTCGGGTCTACGCGCGGCCGTCCGACGACGACGCGGTCGTCGCGACCTGCACCGATCTGTGGCCCGGCGCCGCCTTCAGTGAGCGCGAGTGCTTCGACATGTTCGGCATTCGCTTCGCGGGGCACGTGAATCTCCGCCGCCTGTTGATGCCCGACGGCTACGACCACCACCCGCTTCGCAAGGACTTCCCCCACCAAGGCATTCAGCCCGATCGCCTCTATCGCGAGTGGGACGCCGAGCGTCGCGGTCAGTGGGAGAGCGAGAAGGACGGTGGCTCGCAGTGACGACCACGCACACCTTCGAGTACAAGCCCGGCGAGCCGCCGGCTGACGCGCGCGGCGAGTACGACGACGATCCGATCCACGGCGAGGTGATGCAGCTCAACATGGGCCCGCAGCACCCGGCGACCCACGGCGTCCTCCAGTTGCAGCTCGAGCTCGACGGAGAGCTGATGCGCAACATCAACGCGGTGGTCGGCTTCCTGCACCGCGGCAAGGAGAAGACCTGCGAGAGTCTCGGCTGGGCGAAGTTCTTCCCCCACACCGATCGCCTCGACTACGTCCAGCCGCTCATGAACAACGTCGGCTACGCGCTGGCGCTCGAGCAGCTCGCCGGGATCGAAGTCCCCGAGCGCGGCCAGGTCATCCGCGTGCTCTTGATGGAGGTCAGCCGGATCGCTTCGCACCTGATCTACCTGGGCACGACCGGCATCGACCTCGGCGCCGTCACGATGTTCTTCAACACGTTCAAAGAGCGCGAGAAGATCTACAACGTGCTCGACGCCTACACCGGCCACCGGATGAACAACACGTACGTCCGGATCGGCGGCGTGTACTCGGATGTCGACACGAGTGTCGAGGGCATGCTGCGCGAGTTCCTTCAGCAGTTCGAGGCGCAAGTCGACGAGTTCGAGTCGCTGCTCACCAGCAACCGGATCTGGTACGACCGCAACCGCAACGTCGGTGTGATCACGCAAGAGCAAGCCATGGCCTGGTCTCTGACGGGACCGAACATGCGCGGCACGGGCATCGAGTGGGACCTGCGCAAGACGCAGCCCTACAGCGGCTACGAGGACTACGACTTCGAGGTTCCGGTGGGAACGATCGGCGACTGCTACGACCGCTACCTGGTGCGAGTCGAAGAGATGCGCCAGTCCACGAAGATCGCGCTGCAGGCGCTGGATCGATTGGCGGACTCGCGCGGCGCCGATGTGCTCGCCGAAGACCGTCGCTATATCCTGCCCCCCAGGCAGCTGGTCCAGTCCTCGATGGAGGAGCTGATTCACCAGTTCAAGATCGTGACAGACCTGCGCCTGCCGAGAGGCGAGGCCTACTTCGGCATCGAGTCGAGCAAGGGCGAGCTCGGCTTCCTGGTCGCGTCCGACGGAACCTCCGATCCGCTGCGCTGCCACATCCGCGCGCCCGGATTGATGAACGTTCAAATCATCCCGCTCCTGGCCGAGGGACGACTCTTCTCCGACATGGTTGCCTTGATCGGCAGCCTGGACTTCGTGATGGGCGAGGTGGATCGCTGATGGCTCTACCCCAAGAACTGGTGACGGAGTTCAACGAGCTCTGCACGCACTATCCCGAGAAGCGCGCTGCGCTGATCATGACGCTGCACCGTTGCCAGGAAGAGCTCGGTGGCTGGGTCAGCCCCGAGATCATGGAAGACCTTGCGGCTTACTTCGAGATGGAGCCGGTCGAGGTCTACGGCGTGGCTTCCTTCTATCCGATGTTCCGCATGTCGCCTCCCGGCGAGCATGTCGTCAGCGTGTGTCACAACATCGCCTGCGAGCTGCGCGGAGCACCGGAGATTCTGAAGAAGGTCTGTGAGGTAACGGGCGCATCGGTGCACGGGACTTCGAGCGACGGTCGCTTCACGGTCGAGACGGTCGAGTGCCAGGGTGCTTGCACGACGGCGCCGATGTTCGATCTCGATGGCGTGTATCACGAAGAGCTGACGCTCGAGAGCGTCGAGAAGATTCTGGGAGGGCTCTCATGATCCCCGCGGGCGAGACCTACCTGCTCAACCGAGTGGAGAACCAGGGGTCGGAGACGCTGGCGAGCTATCGCGAGCACGGCGGCTACATCGCCATCGAGAAGATCCTCGAAGAGAACACGCCCTTCGATCAGGTCATCGAAGAGATCAAGGACTCCGGGCTGCGCGGTCGCGGCGGCGCCGGCTTCCCCACCGGACTCAAGTTCTCGTTCATGCCCGATCCCGAGAAGGATCCGCGCCCGCGCTACCTCGCGGTCAACGCCGACGAGTCCGAGCCGGGCACGTGCAAGGACCGCATTCTGCTGCGCGAAGATCCGCACGGCTTGATCGAGGGCATCCTGATCGCGTGCCGCGCCATCCGAGCGGACGCCGCCTACGTCTACGTGCGCGGCGAGTATCGCAAGGAGTACGACAACTTCTTCGCGGCGCTGGCGGAAGCGCGCGAGGCGGGACTGGTCGGCAAGAACATCGCGGGCTCCGGTTGGGACTGCGAGATCTGGACTCACAAAGGAGCGGGCGCCTACATCTGCGGTGAAGAGACCGGCCTGATGGAGAGCCTCGAGGGCAAGCGCGGTCACCCGCGACCGAAGCCCCCCTTCCCGGCTGGCTTCGGTCTGTGGGGCAAGCCCACCACCGTCAGCAACGTCGAGACCCTGTTCAACCTGCCGTTCATCCTGAACCGCGGTGCGCGCTGGTTCCGCACGATGGGCACCGAGAACAGCCCGGGCAACATCCTGTGCGGCATCTCGGGCCACGTCGAGCGACCGGGCGTCTACGAAGTGCCGCTCGGCATTCCCGCGCGCACGGTGCTCGAGGAGTACGCCGGCGGAGTCTGGAAGGGGCGCAAGCTCAAGGCCTTCTTCCCCGGCGGCTCGTCGACCGGACTCCTGCCCGCAGCATCGATCGACGTTCCGATGGATCACGACGGCCTGAAGGAAGCCGGCTCGATGCTCGGCACCGGCGCGATCATGGTGCTCGACGAGACCGCGTGCACCGTGCGCGCCATGGAGGTCGTCGCGCGCTTCTACGACCACGAGAGCTGCGGACAGTGCAGCCAGTGTCGCGAGGGCACGCAGTGGCTCTACCAGATCTTCAAGCGCCTCGAGAACGGCCAGGGCAAGGTCGAGGACGTCGAGCTGCTCGACAGCCTCGCGCACGGCATGGCGCCGGGCAAGACGATCTGCGCGCTCGCGGACGCGGCGGCGATTCCGACGCACGCGATCGTGCGCCACTTCAAGGATGAGATGATGGAGCACGCGAACCTCGGTCGCTGTCCGCTCTCGCACGACCACCAGTTGGACGAACAACGCGAACCCGCGGAGGCAGGCGCGTGACGACGATTCAGATTGACGGGCAAGACGTCGAGGTCGACGCCACGAAGCCCCTGGTGCATGCGCTCCACACCAATGGAACGGATGTCCCCACCTACTGCTATCACCCCGGACTGTCGGCGGTCGGCTCTTGCCGCATCTGCCAGGTCGAGGTCGCCATGGGCGACGGGCCCGGCCGCGTGGTCGTCGCTTGTCGCACGCCGATCGCGGAGGGCATGAAGGTCTTCACCAGCACGGACAAGGCGCACGCGGTTCGTCGCGAGTGCCTCGAGTTCTTGCTGAAGAACCACCCGCTCGACTGCCCGATCTGCGACAAGGCCGGCGAGTGCGACCTGCAGGACTTCTCGTTCGCCGAGGGTCAAGCCGAGGGACGCAGCAGCGAGCCGCGCCGCAACCTCGACAAGCGCAAGAGCCTCGGCGATGTGATCGTGCTCGACGAAGAGCGCTGCATCCTGTGCAGCCGCTGCGTGCGCTTCATGGAAGAGGTTCCCAAGACGCCGCAGCTGACCGTCTCTGGTCTCGGCGCGCGCTCGACCATCTCGACCTTCGCGGATCGTCCGCTGACCGGCAACTATCAGGGCAACCTGGCCGACGTCTGCCCGGTCGGTGCGCTGACGCTCAAGAAGTTCCGCTTCCAAGCTCGCGTGTGGAACCTGCGCAAGACGCCGTCCACCTGTGGCGAGTGCAGCCGCGGCTGCTCGATCACGAACGAGGTGCTGCGCAGCAACGAGCTCAAGCGCATCCGCCCGCGCTACAACGGCGACGTGAACGAGTGGTGGATGTGCGATGCCGGGCGCTTCTCGGTCGACCGTCACCCGCTCGAAGGACGCCTGTCCGGTGCCCTCATTCGCGGAGAGACCGGGCTCACGACGGCACCTGCACGCGTCGGAATGGAGCGCGTCGCGGACGCCCTCCGGACGCACGCCAAGCCCGTCGTCCTCGGCTCGGCCTGGCTGACCGTCGAGGAGGGTCAGGCGCTCGTCGACCTGTCGAAGCTGCTCGGTGTCGAGGCGCGCTTCGTCGCGCCTGGACCGAACGACCTCGCCGACGACCTGCTCCACACCGGCGATCCCTGCCCCAACCGACGCGGGCTGACCGAGCTCGGCCTGACCGCCATCGACAGCGCGCAGGCGCTCGAAGCGATCGCGGGCACCGAAGCGGCCGTGCTGATTGGCGAGCGCGTCCTCGAGACGATTGGCGCCGAGGCGCTGACCGAAGTGCCGGCGACCGTTCGCCTGTTCAGCTTCGACACGGTCGCGCTCGACGCACCCGCCCTCCGCGCGGCGCTCGGCGTTCCCAGCTCGATCGAACGCGACGGACACTGGGTCAATGTGGATGGGCACCGCGGCATGCTGACGATCGCTCGTCCGGCACCGGCCGACGTGGCCTCCATCGTGCAGAGCATCGAAGAGCTCAGCAGCCGCCTCTCCCCCGCCGAGACTTCCGGAGGCGCGACGTCATGACCGAGGAGCTCCTTCCGGCCGAGCTGCCCCTGCTCCTGGTCTGGGTCATCAAGGCCGTCATCATCTTCGGTGCGCTGATCAGCGCCGCCGGCATTACGACGCTCGCCGAGCGCAAGGTCTCGGCCTGGATCCAGTACCGCCACGGCCCGAACCGCGTGGGTCCGTTCGGCCTGCTCCAACCGCTCGCCGACGGTGTGAAGTTCATCTTCAAGGAGGAGCTCGTGCCCGACGGCGCGAACCGCTTGATGTTCCGCCTGGCGCCGATCATCACGGCCGCTCCCGCGATGATGGCCATTGCCGTGATTCCGTTCGCCGGCGAAGTCGTCATCGGTGAGTACAACCTGGGCAACCTCTCGATCACCGACCTCAGCGTCAGCGTGCTGTACGTCGGCGCGCTGACCGGGCTCGGCATCTACGGAATCATCCTCGGCGGCTGGAGCAGCAACTCGAAGTTCTCGCTGATGGGCGCGCTGCGCGCATCGGCACAGATGGTCAGCTACGAGCTCACGCTCTTGCTGGCGATCCTGTCGGTCGTTCTGCTCGCGGGCAGCCTCGACCTGCGCGCGATCGCCGAGAGCCAGGCCATCTCCGGCGAGAGCACCATCGGCGTCTGGAACATGTTCCTACAGCCGGTCGCCTTCGTCCTGTTCATCATCTCGATGTTCGCCGAGACGAACCGCCACCCCTTCGACTTCGCCGAGTGCGAGCCGGAGCTCGTCGGCGGCTTCCACACCGAATACAGCTCGATGAAGTTCGCGCTGTTCTTCTTGGGCGAGTACTGCGCGATCATCGTGATGTGCTGCCTCGTGACGACCTTCTTCCTGGGCGGGTACGACGTACCGTTCTGGGAGGGCGCGCCCTGGTTCGTCCAGCTGGCGAGCTTCGTGGCGAAGGCCGCCTGCTTCGTCTTCCTGTTCATCTGGGTGCGCTGGACTCTCCCGCGCTTCCGCTACGACCAGCTGATGGGCCTCGGTTGGAAGGTCATGCTTCCGCTCGCCCTCGTGAACGTGACGGTCACCGGCGCCGTGGTCTCCTTCGGGTGGTCGCCGCTCCTGACTCCCGTGCTCGCACTCGCCGCGCTCCTCCCCGCCGCCGTGCTGTTCGCCAAGATCAAGCCCGGCGAAGCGTCGCTCACAGGGCAGTCGATCGCTCGACAGGCCGTCTCCGAAGAAGGCGCGGTCTCCTGACATGGTTATCGTCAAACGCAAAGAGCTCTCGTTCTGGGAGCGGCTCTACCTGCCCGAGGTCTTGCGCGGACTCTCGGTCACCATGCAGGCCATGTTCCGCAAGCCGGTCACGCGGCAGTACCCGGAAGAGCCGCTGCCGGTGAACGAAGTCACGCGCGGTCAGCCGCGCCTGGCCGTCAATCCGGACGACACGATTCGTTGTGTGTCCTGTGGACTGTGCGAGGCCGCGTGCCCCGCCTACGCGATCACGATCGACGGACAAGAGACGGATCGGTTCATCGAGCGCGAGCCCGAGCGGTTCGACATCGACATGCTGCGCTGCATCCTGTGCGGCTTCTGCGAGGAGGCGTGCCCGAAGGACGCCATCCTGATGAGCGATGAGCTCGAGCTCGCGGACTTCTCACGCGAAGCACTCGTTTACGACATTGAAAAGTTGAAGCGGCCGGTCTCGGCTCTCCAACCTCGCCTCGACTACATCTACAAGCTGAGCGACCGGTGGAACAGTTCCTCTTCTTCCTCCTAAGCCTTTCGGCCATTGCCTTCTCGGTCGGCGTCGTCGTCGTGAAGAGTCCAATGAAGAGTGTGCTGTCGCTGCTCGGCAGCTTCGTGTCACTCGCCGTGATCTATCTCCTGATCGGCTTTCAATTCCTCGCGGCGGCCCAGCTCCTGGTCTACGCGGGCGCGATCATGGTGCTGTTCCTGTTCGTCGTCATGCTGCTCAACCTGAGCGACGTGAACGCCGTCTTCGATGCGCCGACCCGCGTGCTCGGGCAGAAGCGCTATGCGATCGCGACGGGAGCCGCGGCACTGATCGGCCTGGTGGCGCTCTTCGCGGGCGGCTCGGTCCAGGCCAGCGAGAGCGCCGGCGCGATTCCGGCCGAGGGCTATGACCGCATCGAGTATCTCGGCGCGCTCCTCTTCAGCCGCTACATGATTCCCTTCCAGGCCTCCGCGCTCCTCTTGCTGGCGACGATGATCGGCGTGCTCGTGCTCGCCAAGCGTCGGCGCGACGGCGACATCGAGGAGGTCTCGCGATGATGGCCCTCTTGAACGCGCAGGCTGAGGTCAGCGCGATCTCCAACGACCACCTCTTGGCGCTGGCCGCGATCCTGTTCTCGATCGGCATCTTCGGCTTCCTCGTTCGACGCAACGCGATCATCGTGCTCGCCAGCGTCGAGCTGATGCTCAACGCGGCCAACCTGACCTTCTTGGCGGGCAGCCGCATGCACTCCACGTCGGAGGCCCTCAATCTCGACGGCCCCGTGTTCGCGATCTTCGTGATCCTGGTCGCAGCGGCGGAAGCCGCCGTCGGTCTGGCACTCGTCATCGCACTCTACCGTCTCAAGCAGACGGTCCACCTCGACGCACTGAACCAACTCGAGGGATGAATAGTCTCTGGCTAATTCCGCTGCTCCCGCTCCTGGGCAGCGCTGTGTGTGGTTGGCTCCACTTCGCCACTCTTCGCGCGCGGCGAGAGAATGAGAGCGCGGAGGGCTCCGGCCTGATGGCGGGCTTCGTCGCGACCGGCGCCGTCATCGGCTCACTGCTCATCGCGGTCAGCGCGCTCTTCGCGAGTGGGCTGCACGAGGGCTCGCACAGCGTCGAGAGCTCCGTGTGGTCCTGGATCGACATGGGCGGCGGCTTCTCGATCGAGCTGGCCATGGTCTTCGACCGCCTGTCCGCGGTCATGACCCTAGTGATCTGCGGCGTCGGCGCGCTGATCCACATCTACTCGATCGGGTACATCAAGAGCGACCCGGGCTTCTCGAAGTTCTTCGCCTACCTGAACCTGTTCATCTTCGCGATGCTGATGCTGGTGCTCTCCAGCAACCTGCTCGGCCTGTTCGTCGGGTGGGAAGGCGTCGGCCTCTGCTCCTACTTGCTGATCGGCTTCTGGTACGAGAAAGGCTGGCCCGCGGAAGCCGGACAGAAGGCTTTTGTCGTCAACCGCATCGGCGACGCCTGCTTCCTGATCGGGAGCTTCCTGCTCGTGGACCTGTTCGCCACGCTCGACTTCTCCGAGATGCTCGGCGGACTCAGCGCGATTACCGAGACGCCGGGCGCGATGACCAAGCTGACCTTCGCGACCTTGCTGCTCTTCGGCGGCGCGTGCGGCAAGTCGGCTCAGTTCCCCCTGTTCACCTGGCTGCCCGACGCGATGGCCGGCCCGACGCCGGTCTCGGCGCTGATCCACGCGGCCACGATGGTCACGGCAGGCATCTACCTGATCGTGCGCCTCAACCCGCTGTTCGCCTCGGTGCCGATGGTGCTGATGGTGATCGGTTCGGTCGGCGCGCTGACGGCCCTGATCGGAGCATCGACGGCGCTCTTGCAGCGCGACATCAAGAAGGTGCTGGCCTACTCGACGGTCAGTCAGCTCGGCTACATGTTCCTCGCGCTCGGTGCGGGCGCTTGGGCCGCGGCGATGTTCCACCTCGTCACGCACGCCTTCTTCAAGGGGCTCTTGTTCCTCGGCTCCGGCAGCGTCATCCACGGGATGCACGAAGAGCAGGACATGCACAAGATGGGCGGGCTGCGAAAGCACATGCCGCGCACCTACGCGACCTTCGTCGCGGGAGCGCTCGCGCTCTCCGGGATGCCGCTGATGAGCGGCTACTTCTCGAAGGATGAGATCCTCGCGCACAACTTCGCTTCGGGCGGGCTGAACATGGCGCTCTGGATGGTCGGCATCCTGGCCGCCGCACTGACCGCCTTCTACACCTGGCGCATGGTCGCGCTCACCTTCCATGGAGAGGAGCGCTTCGACGCCAAGACCGTGCACCCGCACGAGTCGCCGGCCTCGATGACCGTGCCGCTGATCGTGCTCGCGGTGCTCTCCGTCTTCGGCGGACTGCTCGGGCTGCCCGCGGTCTTCGGCGATGTGCACTTCCTCGAGAACTGGCTGCATCCGATCACCGCGCAGAGTGAGGCGATCCTGGGTCACGGCGCTCCGGCCCACAGCCTCAGTCACACCGTCGAGTGGATCCTGCTCGGCCTCGGCGCCGCGATCGCGATGTTCTTCGCACACCGCGGCTTCCACGCCTACACCGGCGGCATCCAGCGCGACCTCGACTACAAGCGCGCGGTTCCGGATCGCGCCGAATTCCTCGAGAACGCCTGGCGCATCGACTCGATCTACCACAACAAGATCATCGTCCCGCTCAAGCTGTTCTCGTTCCTGCTCGCGACGCTCTTCGACCAGTTCATCATCGATGGCGCGGTCAACGGATCGGCGGTGCTGGCCCGCAAAGTCGGCGGCCGGCTGCGCAGCAGCCTGGACGGCAACGTGAAGACTTATGCGCTCTGGATCGGCGGAGGCGCCGCCATCCTGGTCGCACTCTGGAGGATCGTCTGAGATGTTCCTGACAGCCCTCACTTTCCTGCCGCTACTCGGCGCTCTCGCGATCGCGCTCTTGCCCGGCGGTGACGAGCGCAAGCAACGCACCATCGCACTTGCGACAACCATGGTGGTCGCACTGCTCGGCGTCGTCCTCTTCGTCGGCTTCGACGGCAGCTCGGCCGATCCGCAGTACGCAGTCAGCGCCGGCTGGTTCGCCCTGCCCGGCGCGACCAGCGTCGCGATCAACTTCGCGCTCAGCGTCGATGGCATCTCGGTGCTCATGGTCGTCTTGACCGCCGTGCTGATGCCGATCGTGATCCTCTCCACGTGGAGCCACATCAACAAGCGCGTGAAGGAGTTCATGATCTGGATGCTGGTCATGGAGACCGGCATGCTCGGCGTGTTCCTCGCGAGCGACCTGATGCTGTTCTACTTCTTCTGGGAAGTCAGCCTCGTCCCGCTCTACTTCATCGTCGGCATCTGGGGCGGCGAGCGCCGGCTCTACGCGACGGTCAAGTTCTTCCTGTTCACGCTGGCCGGCAGCCTGGTGATGCTCGTCGGCGTGATCTGGCTGATCTACCAGTCGAAGAGCGCGGACATCGCAGCGCTCTCGGACTTCGCCGCGGCGCTGCCCGGCGGAACTCAGGGCTGGCTGTTCGGCGCCTTCGCGCTGGCCTTCGCGATCAAGGTCCCGCTGCTCCCCTTCCACACCTGGCTCGCCGACGCGCACACCGAGGCGCCGACCTCGGGCTCCGTCGTGCTGGCTGGCGTGCTCCTGAAGATGGGCACCTACGGGCTGTTGCGCTTCGGCATCGGCATGTTCCCCGAAGCCGCCGTGACCTGGTCGCCGCTCTTCATGGGACTCGGCGCGATCGGCATCGTCTACGGCGCCTTCCTCGCGATGGCGCAGACCGACATCAAGCGCCTGATCGCCTGCTCGTCCGTCAGCCACCTCGGCTACGTCGTGCTCGGCATGTTCGCGCTGACCCAGGCAGGCCTGCGCGGCAGCATCCTGCAGATGGTCAACCACGGGCTCTCGACCGGCATGCTCTTCCTGTTGATCGGCATGATCTATGAGCGCCGCCACACGCGCGCCATCGATCAGTTCGGAGGCATCGCCGCGAGCATGCCGCTGTACTCGGTCTTCTTCGTGTTCGCCGTGCTCTCGAGCGTCGGGCTCCCCAGCCTGAATGGCTTCGTCGGCGAGTACATGATTCTGCTCGGCTCCTTCGAGGCCAGCCCGATGTGGGCATCGATCGCGGTGCTCGGCGTCATCTTCGGCGCGGTCTACCTGCTCTCGGCGACGCGCCGTGTGCTCTTCGGCCCGCTGATCCACGACGCCAATCGAAAACTCACCGATATGGTTCCGCGCGAGATCGGCATGTGCATTCCGATCATCGTCGCCTGCGTGTGGATCGGCGTCTCGCCGAACACCTGTCTCGACAAGCTGGACGGTTCGATCGATCAGCTCGTCGAGCGCCTCGACGGCGCGCGCGTGGCGATGGAGCTCAACGACACTGAAGCCGAGCCCAAAGTGGCTCTTCTCCTGACTCCCCAGCATCAAGCGCCCGAGAGCGTCCAAGCGCGATGAATCCCTTCGATCTCGACTTCGACGCACTGCTCACGCCGGGTGCCTGGACGGCGCTCTGGCCGATGCTGACTCTGGCTGCGGGCTTGATGATGCTGCTGCTCGCGGAAGTCATCACCTCGCTGCGCCCGCTGCGCACGATCATCTTCCTCGGTTCGCTCTTGATCGCCGCGCTGTTCCAGCTGCGCATTCTCGACGGTCCCGAGTCCCTCACCAGCACCGGTGGCGTCGTGCTCGGTGGCGCACTCATCGCCGACGCGACCAGCGCGATCTGGGGTCTGATCTTCCTGACCGGGACCGCGCTCGCCTTCTGCTACAGCACCACCTACTACAGCGGCAGTGAAGCGCGCTTCAAGGACGAGCACGACCTGCTCATGCTGACCTGCCCGCTGGGCATGATGATGATGGCCGGCGCGCAAGACCTGGTCGTCTTCTTCCTCGGCCTCGAGCTTCTGTCGATTCCGCTCTACATCCTGGCCGCCTACAAGCGCAGCGACGCGCGCTCCGTCGAAGCCGGCCTCAAGTACTTCCTGCTCGGCGCCTTCTCGTCGGCCCTGTTCGTCTACGGCTCGGCGCTGATCTACGCCGAGCTCGGCTCCGTCTCCTTCGGCGGCGCCAGCGCGGCCATTGCCGCGAACGGAATGGACTCCCTGGCCATGACCGGCGCGGGCCTGCTCGTCGCGAGCGTCCTGTTCAAGATCTCGGTCTTCCCCTTCCACGTCTGGGTCCCGGACGTCTACCAGGGCAGCCCGACTCCGGTGACGGCGCTGATGGCGACGGGCACCAAGGCGGCGGCGATCGCTTTCCTGCTCAACGCCTTCTTCCTGCTCCCGAGCTCGGCCGCCAACCTGATCGCGCTGCTCGGCGTGATCACGATCGCCATCGGCTACTTCGGCGCACTCGTGCAAGACGACCTGAAGCGCATGCTGGCCTACTCCGGCATCGCGAGCGCCGGCACCGTGATCCTCGTGATCGCGGGAGCGCTCGCCAACCCCGAGAGCCTCGACTCCGCTCGCACCGCAGCGCTCTACTACATCGGCGCCTACGTCTTCACGATCACAGGCGCCTTCGGCTTGATCGCCATCTTCGAGAAGAGCGGCGCACAGTTCACGCGCATCTCCAGCCTCAAAGGCCTCGCGACCGAGCGCCCCGGCATGGCCGCCGCGATGACCCTGTTCGTCCTCTCGCTCGGCGGAATCCCCGCCACCGGCGGTTTCCTCGGCAAGTACCTCGTCTTCTCGATCCTCGTCGAGGCCGACATGATCGGCTTCGCCGTCATCGGAGCCGTCCTCTCCGTCATCGCGCTTGCCTTCTACCTGCGCATCGTGATCACGATGTGGATGCAGCCCGCCGACGAAGGCGAGGTCGTCCCCGGCGGCGACCGCCCGCTGATCGCAGGCGTGGCAACGGCCGTCTGTGTCGCTGGCGTACTCGCAACCGGCCTCCTGCCGAACTTGTTTTTGTAGTACCCCGCCAGCCTCTGACCTGCCTTTACACCAAAATCTGATCGGCTCACATTCCTATTCATTAATGCTGGTACGAGAGACACCATAGCGGCATCAAACGCCTCGCAACTTCGCGCAGAATACTCATGAAGCGATCCTTACCCGGGCTGTTGTTCGTCTTCTTCGTAGCATCGGGGTGTGTCTCTTTACACTTCGACACAACACCTTGGAAGCCTACAGGGAGGGTGCGAACTGAAGGGGATCCGGAGTACCGGTTAACTGAGCGTGTGGAGCTGGAGTCAAACAAGCTGTGGCTTGAAGTTGAGAAAAGTGAGCACCTAGTCGAACGGGAGGAGAGACGTAAAAAACCGTCGGGCTTAGTGAGGGTAACCTGGGACACTGAGAAGCGATGGGTGGACGCACGGGGCCAAACACGTAAGCGCGCCAAGAACTACTCGCTATCGCGAGCCAACGGCATTCTTCGGGTCCCACCGATCATGTTGATCGGAATGGATGGAGGTCATTTCGAAGGACCATCGGGAGACCCTCTCGAACTCAGTTGGCTTCACAGTGAGCACCCGGAGACCCTTCGCTTCTTGAAAGGCGTGTACGCGATCAAGACGACTGGAACGAAGAGTCCCAGCCGAGCCACTCTTAGGTTCGGCGCCCTGTCAAGTCGTGGACTTGCAGCCGGCCTGATCGATTGGAAGCTCGAAGAAGGCAGTTTTCAATCTGCACTTGGAGATCTCGTGAACGCGGCCGAATGGGAGACGGCGGTTAAGAACAACGCGGTGGAAATCGATGCGCTGAGAGCAACCTTCACAGATGAGACCAAGGCGGTATACCGCAGCCTTTCAGCGGAGGAGTACGAAGACATTTTGCAACGATTGCGCGAGATGCAGCAGCCCGAAGAATTCGAGCGCACGCGAGGCGCAATCGATACAGTTCGGCTTGCGGCCATACCGGAGAATCGTTACGACGCAGACCTCGACGATGATGAGATCGCCGAATTGTCCGAGCACCTGCGGGCACAGCTCATTGAACTGCTAGACCAATGGCCAGGCGCTTTAGATTGGCTGCTTTCCCATCAGCGCGAACACACGGTCATTGTCAATCAACTTGATGGAATCGTCGATGATTGGCCGTCCGAGGAGTCCGCTGCGGGACTGATGCTGGCTCGCTTGCTAGCTGGCGAAATACGGTTGCAGATTTCGAGCAAGGAACCGAGTGCTACGGCAGACTTGCTCCTGCGATATGCCAGGTGCGGGGGACCAGTACATCTTCCCGAGACAGTCGCTGAGTTCTTCCCGGCGGTCCGTGAGGCCGTCGAAGATAGAGCGTGGCAGAACCTCGCCGGGCAGGAGCTCGAACTTGTTCTTCTCGACAAGACTCGTCTGCGCTTCCTGGGATCTGAGCAGATTTCGGAGATCTCTCGCGAGCTCTCGGTGGCCTTCGAATTGCGTGCTTCGGAGCATGGCTCGCGTCGGAGCTGGGACTTAGCCCTTGAAGACCTTCAAAAGTCCATGGATTCGGACGACCGACGGGCGCCTGAGCTAGCAATCGTAGCCGCTGGCTACCTGAGCGCGCGTGGACTGGACCGCAGCCAATTGAACGACTATCGCGGAGCTGTAGCGGACCTCGACGCCGCGATCAAGCTCGATGTTTCACGCCAAACCGAGTTGCTACCTCACTTAGTCGCTGCGAGGAGTGCGCGGGAGAGCCAGGAATGGCGAGAACAGCAAGCGGCTCTAAACGAGCAGCACCGTCAGCAGATGGCCGAACAGATGGTCGCGATCGAACGAGTTAACCATGAGTTTCAGCAGCAGGTTATCGGCGAGCTCGATGCCCAGCGAAAGTCGATCGCGGATGCCCTGAACGCTAGACAAAATCGGGATTCTGGTGGAGGTTTCGGCGACTTCCTGAGCGGCATCGCCGCGGTCGCGGGAACGGGAGCATTCGACCTAAGCGGAGTCGTCGATGCCGAGACGCTCGCTGGAATGGAGGGCGTGCTCGCAGCCGGCGAGATCCTCTCGGGGGGGGATCCGGAGATCGCGAAAATCCGGGGGATCATGTCAGGCGTTCGAAGGAGTGCCGGGTCTTCGACACAACTTGGAACGATCGCCTCGAGTCTGAATCAGGTGGCGGACCGGGCTTCCGGAGTGACTACGAGGAGCAGCCTAAGTGCTCAGGCAAGCGCAACGCCTGGCAACAACAGCGGTGAAATCTCGGGATACTGGTCTTCACCAGACCGTCAGACCGTGATGGTCCTCGGAACCGCAGGAGTGGGCCGATACGTAAGAGCGACGAGAGGAAACGGCAATCATCTAATCTATATCGCGCCCTTCGCCTGGCGGAATGACCCCAGCCAGAGTCAGCTCAGTGTTCAGAACAAGCCTGGAGCGTTCTGGATCGGATCGGACGAGGCAATACCCACGACTTCAGGTTGGAACGCCAGCAGGTATTCGCGAGTTTCATCGAGCCAGCTTTCCATCGGTGGCACGGTCTACACCAAGCTAAGTCAGGGTGAGGCGAACCAGGTTTGGAACAGGATGCTCGCTCAACAAAACTCCGCTCAAGGAAGTGGTGCTATCGAACGCAATGAACTCAGCGGTGGCCTGACAACGGCGCGCAATCCGATGACCATGAACGCGTACTCGCGTTAGCGTCCTTGTGCGATCCCCACCTGACGATTGACCTCCTTGTCTAGAACGTCCAATCGTGGATTCCATTCCGATTCGAAGCGCTCGATCGCGTCGGGAAATGAGCGCAGGATCGCATCGTACTCGCGACGATCACTAGGACTCGCCTGTCGAGCCAGGTCCAGCACGGCTTCGAGGGTGGCGATTCGGTGAAGCAGGAGATCCATCTGCCCCTTCGCCATCGCGACAGCCTCAGCATGAGCCGCGCGTATCTGATCGGCTTCAGCATTGGCGTTTTCTAGTGTCAGCACCATACCGAGGAAATCCGGCACACCTGCCGTCGGGGCCAACACGTCTGGCTTACGCAACAGGATGAACTCAATCGCGGCGGCCGCCTGCGCCAGCTTCTTCGCCGTGGCGGGGCTCGCCGCTACCCCTCCGTACACCAGAACGGCCGCGTGCGCCGCGCCGCTCAGGAACTGGACCGCAGCTGTGTACTCAGCCAACTCGTGCACCGTCTCGATCGATTTCTCCTTGATCTTGTCAAGCTCCTCAGCGGACTTGATGACCTTGCGTAACGCGTTTCGGTATTCCAGGCGTCGGGAGTTTAGCGCGGTGCGCTCCGACGGCGTGACTAGCTCGGCCAAGCGAGTTCTGACGGCGATCGGTACAAGATATTCATCCAATGGGGTCGCGCCTCCAAGCTCAACACCCTGCGGGGTTGTAAAGGGGAATCGATCCAGTCCCTTGGGCAGCTCCGCCCTCGGCATCGTTTTCCCACTGGGCCGGGCGAGATCTTTCAGCTCGCGTTCGAGTATGCGTAGTTCCTCAAGCAGTGCCGTGTTGCCCCACATCAAGTAGTCGCTTTCGACCTCCGAACTCCAACTCATTAGCTCTCCGCGTGTCCAACCTATAGCTCGACCCAGCTTCCCCTCTTCGATGAGCTTGTACTCGACCTGGGCGATCAGAGAAGAGAGTCGCTCTAGAGTCTCTCCCATCCCAGCGGCCGCCTTGGAACGTTCGATCGCCCAGCGAATCCGGAACGACACCGTAGGCAATGGCGTCGAGGCCCCTGCAGTCTGCGGAGCTCGCTTGTCAGCTCCGGACAAGCCCTTGGGAGCTATCGGTCGAATCCGAACTGCTCCTCGTGGCGGTGAGTCGAGTGTGCGTTGCGTGGATTCGAAAGCTGGTGCGCAACGATGGTAGATCGTGCCTGAGCCCAGGTCGGAATCCTTCGCATGCAGGCATGGTTGCACGGCCCTCCGTGGCTCGGCCTTTTTAGCGGTTCGCTCTGCCGCGGCTTCCGTAGATCGTCTCTGGTCCAGTACACGGAACTCGGCCGACCAGTAGGTCCGAGTGGGCTCCGACAGGATCTGCCTGAGGACGGCTCTTCCATTGGCAGGTACTCGGACGGAGCGCACTACCTTAGCCCCCTCGCCTGCGACTGCAAACGACTCGTAGGTCCCTCCAAGGATGCGTCCAGTAACTTCGGGGGGCGAATCCGAACCGGCTCCGTACAAAGCCGCGAGCACTTGGCTCGGCGCACGCCCCGAATCAGATCGGAGAGCGGTTTCGTAGAGTGAATCGAGGTGAACGTCCACGTCGATCGGGTAGCCATTGTGATTCGTGATCTCGCGAAAGAAGATCGTCGCACCACTTTGTGGATCGAATACTTCAGCGCCGACAAGCGTTGCGGGCACAGGAGACGACTCATTGGCGGTGCCCTGCATGGCTGCGGAAGCATTCAGGTCACTAGAGATTACTAATTCAGTCAGGAAGACCAGGGAAAAGTCGAGGATCATCATGGGCTCATCCTAGTTGGGGATTCGAATCTTGTGCTAGTTTCGAACGTGCATCCTCAGTACCTGCCGTAAGGCTTCCGCATGCTTCCCAAGAACCGTATCCCCTCTCACCCCGGCGAGATCCTGCTCGAGGATTTCTTGAAGCCGATGGGCGTCACTCAGAAAGCGCTAGCCGATCACATCGGCGTTCCGACGCAGCGCATCAACGAGATCGTGCGCGGAAAGCGCGGGATCTCCTCGGCTACGGCCTGGCTCTTTTCAGCCGCCTTCAACACGACGCTTGAGTTCTGGATGACCCTGCAAGCGCAGCACGACCTCGCGTTGACCCGGCCAGCGAAGAAGCTCATCAAGCGGTTGCGCAAGAGCGCCTGAGTCTTCGTGCGCCAGACAGCACGGATGGTTCGTGCCTCTAGTCACTCCGCACGGAGTGACTAGAGAGAAGCTCTAGAAGGCGCTGAGCGCTAGTCCGTCCAGAGACCGTAGACCGGATTGCTCAGCACTCCGTCGAAGGTCGGCGTCACGAAGAAGCCCTGGAAGAAGAAGCTATGGAGCTCGAAACCGGGAGGTAGCTGCCGAATCAAGACGTCGATGGAGAGTTGTCCGCTGCCCCGAATTCTGCCGATCTCGAAGACACCGTTCGGAGGAGCGGTGAACTGAATTCCGCAGTACTCGGCCAACCTCAGCGATTGAGTGGCGCTGGTCGCGACGAGGAAGACCCAGTCACCGGGCTCACCTTCGAACACCATCTGAGCGGGCGTACCGACGGGCACCGGAGAATTATTGAATTCCATTCGGCGTGTGGGCTCCGTGAACTCAATCACGTTCGAAGAGGCCGCGTAGTAATCGAGGTCCCCCGAATCCTTGATCCATAAGGGCCCGGGCGAGTTTCCCGTCGAAAGAATGTCCATTGCTGTATACGTGCCCGAGAAGGGGCCAGCATTGATGTACTCCGACGACTCCAGGATCGTGGAGTCCGACACGAACAAGAAACTGTCCGTCGCTTGGATCGCCTCGACCGCAGTGATGGTCGGAAAGGTGCCCCCTCCGCCCTCTAGTGTCGAACCGTAGACATGCACTGAAGAGCCGCGGCGAATATCGAGTGCGGTTGACGAATTCACGTTTAGAAAGGGCGCTGCAGCTGCGGCCGCAGTGCCTCCGTAAAACGTGCAGCCGGAGAAGGTGACGTTAGAGGCTTCCACAGTCACTGTTGGAGACGGAGTACCGCTGCCGCTAAACAGCTCACACACGAGCTTTCCGGCGGCCATCGTATCTTCAATGAAGACCTGTCCCTCGTTGTCGCGAATAGCGATCTGAATAACGCCGAGTGGAAACGGGCATTCAGAGAGCGGCTGGATCGAAAGTCCGCTGATCACGACGACTTGGCCTAGAGCGAGATTCCGGACTTCAATCTCGGCGGGGCCCGTTGGGTTCCCCTCACCGATGATCGTAAGGCTCTTCCCGTCGATGATGAAGGAACCGAGCTTCTGCGTCACGATTACGTCGCCGTCTACGGCAGCATTGATCGCCGCTGCGATCGAGCCGTATTGAGAGTTAGGTCCGCCGACTTTCAATACACGCGAATTGATATCCGCGTGAACACCGGCTGCGAGGATGACTGCGACGAAAACCGACGTAAGCCGGCGAGTGAGTGACATTGCATTCATATCGAAAACCTCAATAAGAGATGACTCGTTCAAGAACGAAGGAGCACGCTCGTTTCGAAAACAGCCGGACGACCTTGAGCATGCGCTCATTTCGCCAGATGGGTATAAAATAAAACAAACGACCAATTCCTCGACTTTGAAGCGACGAGAGAACACTACCGGTTAGATCGGTTCATTCTTGAGAAATGCCTCGCGTTCGAATCAGCAGAGCGGTTGACAACGCGCGATTCGCGTCAACGAAACGAAAGCGAATCGTCTTTGAGTGCTCGACGTCGCGCTTGCTCCGCCGACGAGGATCCCCATCTCGCTGTTGCGTTGGAGCGCGGACTGTCTGCGTTTCTACTCACTCCGAGTGGAGTGAGTGTATGTTCTAGATTCTGTCCGATTCCGCCTGGCCGAGTCGTCGCATTGCCGCGCGAGTGCTCAAGAAGACGTTTTGTTCTCCTAGCCGCTGATGAAAACGTTCCTCTCCACGCGATCGAAGCCGGAGCCCCCAACTTCCGCGAGGCTCGAGCTGCGTCGGCGTGTCGCAAACACGACAGGCACGACACCAGACTCCTCAGGCCGGGCGCGTAGATGAAGTGGATGCCGCTGCAAATCAACAGCACTTGGCGGATCGACGGGTTCGCGGAGACCGACCCGGTAGTGGTGCGGGGTCGCTCTGCTCTACCCGCGGATCTGCTCGGCCAGGTAGTTCTGCTTGCCGACTTCCTTCACGAGGTGGAGCTGGGCTTCGTGCCAGTCGACGGACTCTTCCTCCTCGGTCAGGATCGACTCGAGTAGCTCACGGGTGCCGTTGTCGCCGCTCTCGCGGCAGAGGGCGATGCCCTCGTTCAGGCGCTTGACGGCGTCGAGCTCGAGGGCGAGGTCCAGCTCGTGTTGCTCGATCGGGTCCTCACCCACCGCGACCTGCGACAGGCGCTGCATGTTCGGGACGCCGTCGAAGAAGAGGATGCGCGCGATGACCTTGTCGGCGTGCTTCATCTCTTCGATCGACTCGCCACGCTTGAACTTGGCCAGCGGCTCGTAGCCCCAGTTCTCGCACATCTTGTAGTGGATGAAGTACTGATTGATGGCCGTCAGCTCCGCCGTCAGAACCTCGTTCAGTGCCGTAATGATCCGCTCATTGCCCTTCATGGTCGCGCTCTCTCCTGAATGCCGTACTGAACTCGCTTCGCCTCTCCCTGATCGCGAGGCGCAGTACAGGATAGCAAAAGCGAGCCGGGGCCCCCACGCGAAGAGAGGAACGGCACCCTCGAGCTCGTCCCTCCCTCCGCGTTCGTGCGTCGGTCCTCGGGCGGATGACGGACTAGTAACTGCCGATGGTGATATCGATCGCGTTCGTCAGAGACAGGTTGCCTGCGGGATCGAACGAACCTGCCGACGTGCAGAGCGACACGCCCACGAAGATGCAGTCGTTCGGGATGTTCAGGTTGAAGGCCTTGCCCGGAGCTCGGAAGCGGCGGTAGATCGTCGGCCCGCACAGGACGGTTCCGATCACGGGGTCTGGTATGTTCACGGCCGATAAGGAGATTCCGAAGACGTCGAGGATGGAGTTCGGCACGAAGCTGGTGTGGTCGATGACCGGGTCCCACTTGTTGCCGATAACGGGTCCGCTGGTTTGCCCAGGCAGGTAGGCGTTCGGGTTGGGCGGAAAACCAGGGCGAATCGTCTCGACGGCCTGAACCGAGGGCAGCACGCTCGGGTCCGCGGGATCGGCGAGGAGCGGATCGTTGCCGAGATAGCCGTGGTTCAGGTCCAAGGAGGAGTCCTCGACGTCCTGGCCGAGAATGCTGTCGAACCTCCAGTAGCCTCGGAGAGCGATCGTGCTGGCCGTGGGACCGCCCTGGTAGATGCTCTGGATTTGGGATGCGGACTTGGCTCGCGACCACATGGCGACCTCGTCGATGCCCCCCTGCAAGAAGGAGTGCGGCGGCGAAGTCGAGGAGCCGATCGTGCAGCCGATCGAGAGGTCCTGTGTATTCAGCGGCGAGGGAATCAGCGAGCTACCGAATCCCGCCACGGAAGCTCCATCGACATAGAGCCGGACGAGCCCCAAGAGATCGCGAGTGGCCGCTACGTGGTGCCAGCTGCCGTCCGCGATCACGGTATTCGACGCATAGATATCGGTGACCTCGTTGCGATCCTCGATCGCGAGCTGAAAGGTGCCGTCGCTTCGAACCCGAAGCTCCCACGGTGCATTGTCGGAGCTGTCGTCATCCCCGCGACTGACGATCACGGCCCAGGGCTCCGTGGGCGCCGTGCACTTCACCCAGGCAGCGACGGTGAAGATGTCGACCGGGAAGCTGGCGTCGTAGGGCACGGTGACGAAGTCATCGATGCCGTCGAAGCACAGGGAGTTCGAGTTGAAGGGCGACTGGGCGCTGAGCGGCTGGACCCCACTCAGGGCGCCAAGCGTGGCCAGGCACAGGGTCAGTATCGATCGCATCACGGAGCTCTCTCGGTAGGAAAATCGGGTCGGGGATCGCGAGCTGTCTCGCTCAGAAGCCGAATCGCGAACCGCGCCGGGCCGTTACGGAGGCGATGAGAAAAAAAACCGAACTCGGAGAGCGGAGCGAGAGCTTTGAGCCCCCTGGCGGGGCGACGACCTCGCGGCCGGGTTCAGACAGTGCCGCTTCGCGACAGCAGCGCAGCTGACGACTTCGGGCCTTCGGGAGGGCGAGGACTGCCAGTAGCGGTTGTGGTCTCTGGCCCTGCGGAGCATCTCGAGCTGCCCGAGAGCAGTCATGCCCTGCCATTCAGGTCAACTCACCGGTCGTAAGCTCGTGGCCGTAGCTCTCTGCGACTCCGCCTGCCTCAAGCTCTCCATGGCCTCGTGGGTGCTCAAGAAGACATGCTCTTGGCCGATCCTCTCGATGAAGCCGCTCTTCGCCAAGCGGTCGGAGACGGGGCCTTTGACTTCTGCGAGGCTCAGGCTGACGTCCGCGTCTCGTAGGCACGACAGGCACGACTCCAACCCCCTCAGGCCTGTGGCGTCGATGAAGTTGATGCCGCTGCAGATCAGGAGCAAGTGGCGGATCGACGGGTTCGTGGAGACTGTGGTCAGGAGTCGCTCCTCGAGTCCGCGAACGTTGGCGAAGTAGAGGCTCTCGTCGACTCGGATGGCGAGCACGCGCTCCGTCAGCTCGACCTCGTGGCGCTCGATGTTGCGGAAGTGCTCGGACTCGCCGACGCGACCGACCGTGGCGACGTGGGGTCGGCTCGTGCGCCAGAGGAAGAACAGGATGGAAGCGAGCGCGCCGATCAGCACACCGACCTCGATGCTGATGGCGAGAACGCCGGCGAAGGTGATCAGCCAGCACGCTCCGTCCGCTCGGCTGTAGCTCCAGATGTGGCCGAGCTCGCGAAAGTCGATCAGGGTCAGGAGGGCCACGAGAATGATCGCGGCGAGAACGGCGTTCGGAATGAAGACGAGGAGCGGGGTGAGGAACAGCAGAGTGCCAGCCATGAAGGCCGCGGTCACCAGGGAGGCGAGCCCCGTCCGCGCCCCGGCATCGAAGTTGACGACGGAGCGGCTGAACCCGCCCGTCACGGGGTAGGCGCCCGAGCAGGCCGCACTGAGATTGGCGACGCCCAGAGCCACCAGCTCTCGGTCGGCATCCACGCGCTGGCGCCGCTTGCTCGCGAGCGCCTGAGCGACCGCGAAGCTCTCCATGAACCCGACCAGACTGATCACGACGGCCGTCGGCAAGAGCGCGGCGAGGTGCGTGGCGTTCACGACCGGAAGCCGCAGAGCCGGGAGTCCCTGCGGGGTCTCTCCGACCGTCGGGATCCCTGCAGAGCTACCTGCGAACCAGGCGACGAGGCTCCCGACTATCACCACGGCGAGCGGTCCGCTCTTCGACCAGAACGGAGCGGTGCCCCCATCGACCCCGACTCCCTTGGCTCGGCGCCCTGCTAGGCGCGGGATTCCGAGGAGCAGAACAACCGCTCCGACTCCGACCGCAAGCGTCACAAGGTTCAAGTCGCGCAACTGACTCCCGAGCTCGACGAAGAGCTGGTACGGACGCTCCGTCCGCGCGACGTCGACGTCCATGAAGTGCTTCAGCTGGCTCGAACCGATCACGACGGCCGCGGCCGTCGTAAAGCCGGAGAGCACGGGATGGCTGAGGAAGTTGACCAGGAAGCCCGCGCGGAGAACGCCCATGGCCAGCTGGAGCACGCCGACCATCAGCGCCAGCAGGACCGCCAACTCGATCGCGAGTGAGCTGTCGCCGCCCGCGAGAGGGCCGATGGCGTTCGCGACGAGCAGGGAGATCATCGCTACCGGCCCGACGGAGAGGAAGCGGCTCGTACCCGACAGCGCATAGACCGCAACGGGAAGCAGGCTCGCGTAGAGGCCGACCTCGACCGGAAGATCGGCCAAGAGCGCGTAGGCCATCGCTTGAGGAACCAGCATCGTTGCGACCGTGACGCCCGCGACGACATCGGCGCCGAGATCGCCCTTGCGATACGCGCGCAACCACTCGGGCCCAATCTGCCATCCGCGACGTATCGAACCTCGCTCGCCCGGCCCTCGCGCGCTCGACTTCATACGCACGAACGTAACCGACAACGGGCCTTTCGTTCGCTACGTCACAGGACGGTTCGGTGTCCGTCTTTCGACGTATGTACCGCGCTGTGCGTTCAGCCCTATATGGAAGGAGCGAACCCGGGTCTCACTCGAGGAGAACAACTATGAAGACGCGAGCGGAAGTTGCACATACACCCCAATCGACGAGTTCTCTCGATGTCGTCATCTTCGAGCACCCCCAGGGTTGCCGAAGCTTCTTGATCAACGACAAGGCGAGCGGCCAAACGCTGGCCCTGGATGTGCACCTGGATCTCGTCGACGAGATCGCAGCCCAGGTGCGCTCCCACAGATGGACTCTTCCCTACGTCGTGGACACGCACACCCACGCCGACCACCCTTCCGGGTCGGCGGCACTCGCGGCTCTCCACTCGTCGACCAGGATCGCGCACGAGCGCGCCGGTCACTCCGGAGTCGCGCGGCACCCGAAGGATGGAGATGTGCTCCACCTCGGCGACCAAGCCGTCACCGTGCACCACTGCCCGGGCCACACCCCCGACCACATTGTCCTGGGAACATCCGCCGGCCTGTTCGCGGGGGACACCCTGCTCATCGGCGGAGTGGCGCGCACCGACTTCTTGGGAGGAGACGCGGGCGAGCTGTTCGACAGCATTCACCGCCTCCTGGCGAGCTACCCCGAAGAGACCGTGCTCTACCCCTCCCACGACTACAACGGGCAGACCTCGAGCACACTCGCTCGAGAGCTCGAGTCCAACCCCTGGCTCGCGATCACTGACCGAGCCGAGTTCGTCAGCAGCCTGACGGCCAATCCGCCGCCGCGTCCGGCGAACATGGAAGCGCTGCTTCGCCTGAACAAAGAAGGCGCCTCGATTCCGACCGAGATCGAAGCTGCAGAGGCCATCGAGCGCGTGCGCGAAGGCGGAGCCGGCAGCATTCTCGATGTTCGCACGGGCGTCGAGTATCAGTCGGAGCGCATCGAGGGTTCGGTCCTGATTCCCCTCGATCAACTCGCGTCGAGAGCCGACGAGGTCAAAGCCATTCCCGCTCCGAGGCTGCTCTTGTGCCGCTCGGGTAGTCGCGCAGAGATGGCGCTGGAGACGCTGACCAGGCTGGGACTTTCTGGCCTCTCCGTCGTTCGCGGTGGGCTCGAGTCCTACCTCAAAGCGGGCGGAGAGACCGAACGATCCGGCGAGCACATCTCTCTCGAACGCCAAGTCAGGATTGCCGCTGGAGCCCTGGTCGTGATCGTCACGATTCTGGGCTTCGGGGTGCACGCGGTCTTCTTCGTCATCGCAGGACTGATTGGGCTCGGACAGGTCGTCGCGGGCCTGACGAACTGGTGCGGACTGGGGCTCACCCTGGCGCGGATGCCCTGGAATCAACGAGGCCCGGTGGAGACGAAGCAGGGCTCGGTCGGCACCTGCGCGGCAAATGCGCCAGCCTCCTGCGCCGCGAACGCTCCCTAGCGCTCGGCGTGAGACCGGCGAGGCGAGGGGGCTCGCCTCGTCGGTTCTTGCCGTCGCCCGTTGAACTCAGAAAAGAATCAGCCGAGCGCCTGGGCGAGAACGGACTTCAGAATGTCGTGCGTATAGGGTTTCGGAATGAAACCCGCGATCTCCAGGCCGACAAAGCGCTGGACAACGGCCTGCTCGCTGAACCCGCTCGAGAGAATCACCGGGATGTCCGTCCGAATCAGCTGGAGCTCGCGAAGGGTCTCCTCTCCGTCCATCCTGGGCATGGTCAGGTCGAGCACGATCCCGACGAGTTCATCGCCGTATTCGCGAATTTGATTCAGGGCTTCGACGCCGTCCTCCGCCAGAATCACTTCGAACCCAAGGCGTCGAAGCATGCGCTCCCCCACGACTCGGATGCGCTTCTCATCGTCGACCAGGAGGATCTTCCCGGAGCCCTTCCAGTGCTCGCCCGTGGGAGGCTTCGAAATCGGCAAGCGTGGAGGCTCGCTGCAGACGGGCAGATAGACTCGAAAGGTCGTACCCACGCCGAGAGTACTCTGTACATCGATAGTGCCCTTGTGCCCACGCACGATGCCCAGTACAGCAGCCAGCCCGAGTCCCCGTCCGGCAAAGTTGGTCGTGAAGAACGGGTCGAAGATTTTCAAGAGCTGGTTCTCCGCAATTCCTGATCCGGAATCGCAAACTTCCAGGAACGCGTAGGTGCCTGCCTCCAAGGGCTCCGGCATCCAGGCGTTGGTGAGCTCGCTTTCCTCTCGTTCGAAAACTCCAGTGGAAAGCTGAATGCTGCCGCTCTCATCGCCGAGGGAGTCGGAGGCGTTGATCACCAGATTCAGGATGATCTGACGCAGCTGCGCAATATCCACTTCGACGCAGGGCTCGTCAGCCATCAGGTCGAACTGTACGTCGGCCTTCTTCGATATCGAGACCTTGAGGATCGACATCATCTCTTCCAGAATCTTCGCCAGCTGGACGCGCTCGACGACGAAGCGACCCTTGCCCGAGTAAGCGAGCATTTGCCGCGCGAGCTCCGCCGCGTGGAGAGTGGCCACCTCTGCATCGAAGAGTGTCTCTCGTACCGGGCTCACCGGCGGAAGATCTAAGAGCGCGAGGTTCAAGTTCCCAATTACCGCCGTCAGGAGGTTGTTGAAGTCGTGCGCAATGCCTCCAGCCAAGAGCCCCAGACTCTCCAGTTTTTGCGCCTGTTGAAGCTGGCGTTCGAGACTCGACCGATCCTCTTCGGCTCGCTGGCGCTCCGTGATGTCCTTCACGGTGGCTGAGTAGCTGACGACTTTGCCTTCTCGATTCTTGACGCTGGAGGGACTGACGATCGCGGGAAAACGCTCACCGTTCTTCCGCATGAAGATCAGTTCGACCTCGGAGACCCTGCCCTCCATGGTCCCGTTCAAGGCAGCCTCGATCCGATCCATCTCTTCCGGCGGCCAGTAGGGGTGTGGCGGACCGGTACCGATGAGCTCATCTCTATCGAACCCGGTCATTCGGCAGAAGGCGGGGTTCACATCGATATGTACGGCGTCCGCATCGAGAACCGAGAACCCGTCTTGCATGGCGCCGATCAGACTCTGAGTGAACTCGGCCGAATTGTGCAGTGCTTCCGCTACGCGCGTCTGTTCCGTGATGTCCCAATCGGTTCCGAGCAGTCGCACGGGTGTCCCCGATGCATCGTGAAGAGCCTTGGCCACTGCCTTGATGTGACGAGTTTCTCCACTCGGCCACACGACACGGAACTCGGTATCGAATGACTTCGCACCGGAGACCGCGTTGCGGACCTCTTGGTCTACGCGATCGAGGTCAGCAGGAAAGATCGCGGTACGAAAGGCCTCTTCCGTTCCGCTGAAGTCTGCCCGTGAGATCCGGAAGAGGGCAAACATGGAGTCATCCCAGATCAACTCTCCAGTGGCTAGATTCCAGTCCCAGATACCTACGCCGTTGTGAAGCGTAGCCAGTGAGAGCCGCTCTTCTTCTTCACGCAATTCACGGTCGTGCTTCTCGCGCTGTCCGACGTCGCTGATCGACAGGCGCGTGATCGCTTCACCACGCTCATCCAGACCTGCGCTGACCGACAGGAGAGCCAAGACGAGTGATCCGCTGCTCGTCACCATGTGCAACGTGCACTTCTGCATCTGCCCACTCTGCTTGAGCTGATTCCGCAGAAGGTGGAACTTATCGGCATCCTCCCGATGGATGAACTTCGAAAAGGGCTGGTGAAGGAGATCGTCTCGCTCGAACTCGAGGAGCGTCGTTGCGGTTGCATTGGCCTCCTGAATCCGCCCATCCTCACCGAGCGTGAAGTAGCCCACGGGCGCAAAGTCATAGAGCTCCAGGTATCGGGTGCGGGAATTGCGCAGGTCCACCTGCGCGCGTCGCAACTCATCGTTCTGCAGCTCGAGTTCGATCTGTGATACGCGAAGCTCGTGGACAAGTGCGCGTATCGAGACGTTGTCGAGCGCGTCCAGGTCGTCCAGGTTCATCGAGCCTTTAGAGCTCAGGAGTTCCTCCGCTCGCGCCCGTAACTCGGCTGACACTTTATATTCCATCGCGCCTACCCTGCCCCGCCGGAGTCGAGTCGCTCGGTGGTCGAGATCGCGTACATCACTCCCGTCTCGTCCACCAAACCCGTCGCGATCATCGTGACATCCACGGTCTCGCCCGAGCTCTTCAGTCGACGCGTACGGTAAGGATCCAGACTCATCGATAGATCGAGTGAACGCATGTACTCGGCATCCCGGTCCCGAACCTCACCGGGAATTCGGTCTTCGGCCCTCATTTGTAAGGCCTCGGCTTCGCTCCACCCGTACATCCGGACGGCGCCAGGGTTCCAGGCGAGGATCCGTCCATCCAGATCCTGAACAGTGATGGCGTCGTTCGAATCGCGCACGACGATCGCCAATCGACTCAGGTCATTCGCTTTTCGCAAATCGTCCCTGGCCGAGATGAAGCTCGAGACGTCCATGAACGAGATCACGGCGCCTTCGATCGCGTTGTCCTGCGTGCGGTAGGGTTGAATCCGCATGGAGTAGCTCGTACCCGCGCGCGTCTTCACGCTCACATCCTTGGAGACGAGCGTGTCCAGGACATCCCGAACGTCGTCCTCCAAGCTTTCGTAGTCGGCAAGATTCGAGACGATATGTCCAACCGGCCTACCAACATCCGAGAGGATCAGGTTGATGATGGAGCTGACCGCCGGAGTGAAGCGCAAGATGCGCAGGTCGTGATCCACGAACACCGTGCCGATACCGGTGCCTGCAAGCAGGTTGTTCATGTCGTTGTTGGCGCGCGAGAGGTCCGCCACCTTGGACTGCAATTCGGTGTTGACGGTTGCGAGCTCTTCATTGAGCGACTGCAGCTCCTCCCGCGACGTCTCCAGCTCTTCATTGGTGGACTGCAACTCCTCGTTCACCGACTGCATTTCCTCGTTGGAGGATCGGAGCTCTTCCGCGGAGTTCTCCAGCTCATCATTGGCCGAGCGGAGCTTCTCTTCCTTCGCGCTGAGCCTGGCCTTCAGCAAAGAGATCTGTTCAGCAGCTTCTGGTGGGATAACGGTCTTGCCGCTCGTCGAGGAGTCGTCGGCACGAGCTGTCTCGAAATCGTCCAGGCTCGAGCTCTCGACGGCAGCGCCGCTCGCCTCCTCCAAGATCACGAGAAACAGTGGCGCTTCCGGCGTCGCGTTCACACCGGCCGTAACCGGTCGAATCGTCAGATCGACGAGAGTGAAGTCGCCGTTGGTCTTCACGCGCAGACCGGGACGAACGACGGTGCTCCTGGTGCTCACTGCTTTTCGCAGCCCGGTGGTCAGCTCTCGCCGCAAGCCTTCGCGGGCCATGGCGAGGACGTTGTTGATACCCGCCTCCCCCTGCGCCGGCTCGAGGAACATTCCCGTCCTACCATGCACATAGAGGATTGCGCCTTGTTGATTCACGAGTGCGCCGGCCGCGACAACCTGGGACAACAGAGCATGCTCGGTGACTTCGCGTAGAGAGCTCCTGCCACCGGAGGTCGAACCGACGCGGGTCGGTGGCGTTGAGGGCTCTCGATCGAAGGTCGTCATCGGGGGTAAGAATCGGGCCAGTGCCGTGCGGTGCGACCCATGAATGTCTTCTATGCGACGGTACACTTTTGCTTTGTGATCGAAAACGTCGAATAGACCTTCGAACTCACCAACACTCTCGGAGGTTCCAAGCAGGAGCCACCCGGTGGGTTTGAGTGCGAAGTGGAAGAGCGGAATCAGCTTCCGCTGCAACTCGGTGCTCATATAGATCAGCAGGTTGCGGCAGCTGATCAGGTCGAGCTTCGAGAATGGTGGGTCCTTGATTACATCCTGCACGGAGAACACCAGACGGTCGCGAATGCTCTTGTTGATCCGATAAGCATTCCCGTCGGCCTCCGCGGTAAAGAAGCGCGCCAGTCTCTCGGCCGAGACGTCCGCCGAGATCGACGCTGGATAGAGACCGGCACGTGCCGCGGCGATCGCTCGAGAATCGATATCCGTGGCGAAGACCTGCACGTTGAAGTTCTGCTCGAGCAGCTCGATGTGCTCGACCAGCAGGATTGCGATCGAATAGGCCTCCTCTCCAGTGGAGCAACCCGGTACCCAGACTCGAACCATATCCCCTTCGGTCCTGCCCTCGAAGAGCTTGGAAACGATGAGATCTTGAAGCAGCTCGAAGACGTCTGGGTCTCTGAAGAAGTTCGTCACGCCGATCAAGAGATCGCGAAACAGCGCCCGTACTTCCTCCTTCGACCTCTTCAAGAGTCGGACATAGCGATCGAGCGAATCGATCTGATGAACCGCCATGCGCCGTTCAATGCGCCGATGAATCGTGCTCGGCTTGTAGAGGGAGAAGTCGTGACTCGACTCCGCTCGCAGCAGAGCGAAGACCTGGTTCAGTCCATTCTCCGGTGCGGGTGAGGACGGAGACAAAGCTCTGGGCAGCTTTCCGAATGCGTGAGTTGCGTAGGCAATCAGTTGAGCGGGCATCTCTGCCGGTGGAAGTATGTAGTCCACCAATCCGGTAGCGAGAGCGCTTCCCGGCATCCCACTGAACTCCGTGGACTCGGTGTTTTGCACCATGACCATGCCGCCGCGTCCCTTGATCGCTCGCACCCCCGACGTCCCATCGCTGCCGGTGCCGGAGAGGACGATGCCGATGGCCCGCTCCCGTTGATCGAGTGCGAGTGAGCGGAAGAAGACATCTACCGGAAGCCGAAGTCCTCGAGGCTCGCCGGGCTCGGACAACCTCAGCATCCCATCTTCGAGTGTCATGTCACGCCCGGGCGGGATGATGTAGGCGCAGTCGGGATGCACGATCATGCCGTCCTCGACGTCCAAGACTTCCATGCGCGTACAACGCCGAATGAGCTCGGCGAGCATGCTCTTGTGGTCAGGGGCCAAGTGCTGCACGAGAACGAAGGCCATCCCGGGATCATCGCCTGCAGGCATCCCCGAGAAGAACGCTTCGAATGCTGCAAGCCCTCCCGCCGACGCTCCGATACCCACGATCGGAAAGCCCTTCGGGTTCGCGCTCGGTCCGGAACTATCGGCGGTCTCTGTCGTGCCAGACGAAGACTCACGTACGCGAGACGAACTCTGCTTTGGCTTCTTGCGCTTCTTCATCGCAGCCGAGTTCGCCGAATGCCAACTGCAGCCGAACGCATCTTACGCGTTCTAGCGCCAGACCGCGATTACCGAACCAGGTTCAAAACCACCACACTTGCAGAAGAGCAACTGGCCTTTAGCAGCGGTCGTCCTGCAAGAGTGGTGGTTTTGAACCTGGTTCGGTAAACGCAAACAGCCCGCGCTCTCGCACGGGCTGCTTGCGTAACGAGTCACTCCGCGTGGAGTGACTGGGAGAGCGCTCTACTTGAGCTGCTCCCAGAAGTCGCCGGGCATGTCGTGGGCGATCTTGAGAGCGCCGTTCGAGCCGCCGTACATGGCTTCTTCGGTCTTGATGACCTTGCCACCGCCGAGGTGCTCTTGCATGTAGGCTTCGACGGCGATGTCGAGGCCGCGGATCTGGGAGCCGCCACCGGCGATCAGGACGCGGTTCTTCAGGCGATCCTGGAATTCCGGGTCGAAGGAGCCGACCAGCTCGCCGAGGCCCTCGACGAGCGAGGTGCCGTCGGGAATGAGCAGGAACGACGCTCATCTCTTGCCTCAACCTCGGTTATTATCTGGCACCGAATTGCTCCAAGGTAAGCTATTCCCCGCTTCCCCCGCCGCAAGCGCCCTCTAACTGATGGCCTCGAATCACTCGCAGAATGACGTCACCAAGAGTCGAGCCGAAGAACTGCTCGCCCGGTTCCAGTGCGGCTCCCATGAGAATGTCGCACAGAGCTTCGAGGCTCTGTGCGCCGAGCATCCCGACCTAGCCGAAGAGCTGCGCCGTCTGAACGAGGGCGTCCTCGCGCTCAAGCGGAACTTCTCCTTCTTCGGAAGTCGCAGCGATCGAACCACCCCTTCCGATCTCGGTGACGGAGCCCGAGTCGGGGACACGGTCGGTGACTTCGAGTTGATCTCGCGCATTGCGCGCGGGGGGCAAGGCGAGGTCTGGGAGGCGCAGCAACTCTCCATGGAGCGCCGCGTTGCGCTCAAGCTCGTACTGCCCGGTCGCATCAACGAGCGGTCCTTGTCCCAGTTCGCGCGCGAGGCGCGCGCCGGCGGCCGGCTCAGTCACCCCGGAATTGTCGCGGTACACGGCCACGGCGAGGACGACGGCCGACATTGGATCGCGCAAGAGCTGGTCGAGGGTGCCTGGACTCTGCGCGACTTCATCGATGAGGTGCGCAACGAAGCGGAGCTTCCGACGGACTACTACCGCTCGGTCGCGCACTTCTTGTCGGTCCTGGGCGACGCGCTAGAGGCCGCACACGGAGCGGGCATCATCCACCGCGATGTGAAGCCGCAAAACGTGCTGGTCACCAAAGAGGATCATCCCAAGCTGACCGACTTCGGGCTGGCGCGCATCACCGACGAAGCCGCCGTCTCCGTCACCGGCGATTTTGCGGGCACCTGGCTCTACATGAGTCCGGAGCAGGTGACCGCCAAGCGCATCGAGCTCGATCACCGCACGGACATCTTCAGTCTGGGCGTGGTGATGTACGAGATGCTCGCGCTTCAGCGCCCCTTCGACGGCGATACCACGCACCAGATCGCCGAGAAGATCATCTACGCGGAGCCGCCGAGCCTGACCAAGCTTCGTTCGCGCATTCCCCATGACCTGGCGGTGATCTGTGGCAAGGCGCTGGAGAAGCGCAAGAGCGATCGCTACAGGACAATGGCGGAGTTCGCCGAGGATCTGCGGCGTTGGCTGGGGAACGAGCCGATCCATGCCACGCCGCCAACGCGCATGGATCGCGCGGTCAAGTGGTGCAAGCGCAACCCGACGAAGAGCGTGGCAGCTGGGCTGGTGAGCGTGGCCTTCATCGTCATTCTTTGGCTGGCATTGAGCCTCTCCAAGAGCAACGACAGTCTCAGAGCGCAGACCGCGCTCGCGGAAGGTCGCGCGGTGGAACTGGAGGAAGAGCGTGAAGCTCTGGCGAATACGAATACTGAATTGGAATTGAAGACCGCGCTGGCGGAAGAACAGACCGCGCTTGCCGAGAATCGTGCGGAAGAGCTCGAAGAGCAGCGCGCTACTCTGGCGAAGACGAACGAGGACCTGGCGGAAAAGACCGCTCTCGCGGAAGCCCAAGAACGCATAGCAAAAAAGCGCCTGAAGGACATTCTCTCGCTCTCGGCTTCCAAGGACTTGGAGGGACTGGTCACTGAGGCGGATGAGCTGTGGCCGCCCCATCCGGACATGATTCCGCGCTACGAGGCTTGGCTGGCGAACGCCCGGCTCCTGCTCGATGGGCGGAGTGCAGATGAAGAGCACGGGATTGCCGCGCGTCCGAGCCTTGCGGAGCATCAGCTCAAGCTGGGCGAGCTTCGCTCGCGGTCGCATCCGGTGACGGACAGCTCGCGGCTCGCCGCAGCGCGTGAACACGAGAGTCATCCCGCATTGAAATCCAGTCGCGCCCAACTGACTTGGTATTCGCGAATGTTGGGACGCGCTGCTTGGCCCGATGAATCGGAAACCGAAGCTGCGCTCGCCCTCGAGACGCTGCCCGCGACCGGGGCCGAGCTCAACGAATTGGCTTGGTCCCTGGTCGACCCCGCCGCGCCTGCCTTCGGCCAGGAGCTCCGTGCGCTCCTGCTCGCGCGGCGCGCACTCGAGGCCGCAAGCGATGAAACGCGTGCGTCCGTGCTGGACACCCTGGCCTGGGCCAACTTCCGCGCCGGCCGCCTGGACGAAGCCGTGGCCACGAGTGAGGCTGCCGTAGCCCTGGCAGGTGACGATTCGCTCGAAGCCTCTCACGCGAATCTCCTCGATTCGGTCGGCCGCTGGCAGATCGCCGATTCGAGCAACCAACTCGCCGAGCTTCAACGTCTCGAAGCCGCGATCTCAGAACTCGAGCTCGTCGTGGGCGAGCGCGAATTCGCCGATGCACAGGACGCGTGGTGGCATCGGCAGCTCTCCGCCCTCGTTCGCGGTATCGAAGGTTTGCACGACGCCGAGACCGGGTTGGCTGGAGAGACTCTAGCGTACCCGTTCGGTTGGGGCGTGGCAAAACGGCTCTCCTTTGCCAAGACGATCGAGGAGCGCAGCGTGACAGGTCCGGATGCGAAGCGTCTCTGGACAGAGGCGAGCGCCGCAATCGCGTCCTCACCGAAGTACTCCGGCCTGACGCTAGCCCCGCAAATGGGCCTGCTGCCGATCGGTCCCGATCCGGCCTCGGGCCTGTGGGAATTCGCGCACCTGATGACCGGCGAGCCCGCGGTGCGGGGTGCTGACGGAAAGCTGCTCCTGACGGAAGCAACCGGACTCGTGCTGGTGCTGATCCCCGACGGAACCTTTCAGATGGGTGCGCAGTCCGCCGAGCCTGACAGGCCCAACTACGACCCGCGGGCGGAGAGTGACGAAGGTCCGGTACACCCGGTGAGCTTGTCGGCTTACTTGCTCTCGAAGTACGAGATGACGCAGGGGCAGTGGCTGCGAGCAACGGGCAAGAACCCGAGCCGCTACCAACCGCCAGGCGGCCTGGCTCTGTCCCTGCTGCATCCAGTCGAGCAGGTTTCGTGGGTTTACAGCATGACGCAACTGCCGCGGCTGGGGCTGTCGCTGCCCAGCGAAGCGCAGTGGGAGTACGGAGCACGAGCAGGGACGTCGACGAGCTGGTGGACGGGGCAGGACCGTGAGAGCCTGCGCGGCAAGGTCAACCTCGCGGATCAGACGGCGAAGAATGCTGGTGCGACGTGGTCCGATATCCAGGACTGGCCTGACCTCGAGGACGGGGCAGCCGTGCATAGCGAAGTCGGCTTCTATTCCGCCAACGGCTTCGGTTTGCATGAAGTCGCGGGCAATCTGTGGGAGTGGTGCCTCGACGGATACGATCAAAACGCCTACGGCTCGAATCGTCCGCAAGACCCTGTCGTCTCCTGGGAGGGCTCCTCGGCCCGCGTGTCCCGTGGTGGCAGTTTCGTCAGCACTGCCTCGAACGCACGATCCGCGCTTCGCTACAACAACACGCCGGGGAACCGAGACACCACCCTCGGCCTGCGTCCCGCCCAGGGCATCACGCCTTGAATCTTCACCACTTCACCCGCAGGTTGGGTCGGCCGCGCCGCGGCTAGGCGCTGTCTGGAGCGGCGAGCGTAGCCGCTAGCGAAAGACAAGCGCCGGTACACCCCGCTGAGGCGAAACTCTGATAAATTTTGCGCAGTTTCTTGTGGTGCAGGGGAGGGGGGCGGGGCTCAGGGACGGATCATGCGCATCAAGCTCATGACCTTCCGCTACTCGGGTTCTCTCGGCGGATTCGACGACACGGCGCTGATCGACTTCATCCGCGACAAGGAGATGATCGCCTTTCGCGAGCACTTTTACACGGTAAACAAGGTGCCGCACTTGTCATGCATCGTGCACTACCAGGATGCAGTAGTTCCACGCGAAGCCTTGGAGGTAGCACGCGAGATTCCGGCGCGCACCATCGACAGACGAGGCCGGAAAGGCGCGCCCGATCCCTGCGAGGGATTGAATGAATCAGAACGTGCGCTCTTCAATCATCTGCGCGAATGGCGCGCGAAGCTGGCGCACGAGGACGGCATGCCTCCCTATGTGATTCTGACCAACAAGCAATTGGTGGCGATCATCCGCAAGCGTCCCGAATCCCCCACGGCACTGGGACACATCGATGGCCTGGGTCCAGGCAAGCTCGAGCGATATGGGGCGGCGATACTCCACCGGCCTTCGATGTGGGGAATCTGGGAATCTCGCATGAATACCCGCCTTTCGAGACCGGCGCTTCTCGGTCCTGCCTCCACACCATCGAGCAAAGTGGCCCTACTGGGAGCCGCAGAGTAAGATCGAGGCATGTCCGACCTAATGGAACGTATCACCGTCGATCTCGAAAAATGTGGTGGGCGACCGTGCATCCGCGGCATGCGAATCCGGGTCATCGACATCTTGGATTTGCTCGCCTCGGGCCTTAGCGCGAATGAAGTTCTTGAAGAGCTACCCGATCTCGAGCCCGAGGACATCACCGCCGCCCTGCGATACGCCAGCCGCCGCCTGGACCATCCCATCGTCGCGGCGTGATTGTCTGGATCGACGCGCAGCTCTCACCGCTTCTCGCGGAGTGGATGAACGCGCAACTCGGCGTTGAAGCCTACGCGTTGAGGGACCTCGAGCTTCGTGACGCCTCCGATCAGAAGATTTTCGAATCTGCCAGAGAGAGCGACGCCATCGTCCTCACGAAAGACTCCGACTTCGTTCGTCTCCTCGAGCTCCATGGCGCGCCGCCGCGCGTGCTCTGGCTGACGATCGGCAACACGTCCACCGCGCGAGTCCAGGAAGTCCTGCTTCAGAGCTGGCCGCGAATCGTTGATCTGTTCGACGGAGGCGAGGCCCTTGTCGAGGTACAGGCTCGGGGCGAGTGATCGACTCGTATCGTCCACTCCACTCGCTCTCGCCAGTCTCGAGGTAGTGTCCACCAACGCAAACAGCCCGCGCTCTCGCACGGGCTGTTCGCGAATCCAGTCACCCCTCGCGGAGTGACCCGACCAGGAGCTCTACTTGAGCTGCTCCCAGAAGTCGCCGGGCATGTCGTGGGCGATCTTGAGAGCGCCGTTCGAGCCGCCGTACATGGCTTCCTCGGTCTTGATGACCTTGCCGCCACCGAGGTGCTCCTGCATGTAGGCTTCGACGGCGATGTCGAGGCCGCGGATCTGGGATCCACCACCGGCGATCAGGACGCGGTTCTTCAGGCGGTCCTGGAATTCCGGGTCGAAGCTGGCGACCAGCTCGCCGAGACCTTCCACGAGCGGGGCCACGATCGACTTGCAGGACTCGCGCATGATGTCGGTGATGTCGAAGTCCGTGGGCTTGCCTTTGACGGGCAGCTGGACGATGACGGGCGGCATGTCGTCGGCGACGTTGGAGTACTTCTCCTTGATGGCCTTGATCATGTTGACGCTGAACTGAGCTTCGGGGTGCGCTTCCTTGATGCGCTCCATCAGCTGGTTGTCGACGTAGTCACCGGCAAAGGTCACGGTGATCTGGTCGGAGTCTTCCGGCATCGTGCCGTGCATCCGGCAGAGGTCGGTGGTGCCGGCGCCGATGTCGATGACGAGCACGTCGTCGAGCATGTCGAGGCCGTAGGCGACCGAGAAGGGCTCGGAGCACAACATGACCGAGTCGACCGTCTCCTTGGCGGCCTTGATGATGGCTTCCTTGCTGTGGATCGAGGCCTGAGCCGGAACGCCGATCACGGCGTAGATCAGCTCGTCCTTGCGCGGCTGGGCGCGACGGATGATCTCACCGATCAGGTCGCGGGCCGCCTTGAGGTTGCCCTTCGCGTCGGTCATGTCGTCGACGTTGCAGTCGATGACGCCGTCCGCGAGCGGACGATAAAACTCGAGGGACAGACGCTTCTCAGCAGCCTCGTCACCGAAGAGGACGTCCTTCTTCAGCAGCTTGCGACTGACGACGTCCTTCGGGTAGCCGACGTAGGACGCGACCGTCTCGCGCACGCCGTTGCTCGAGGAGACGGACGTACGAGAAGTACCCAGGTCGATGCCCAGGTAGAGGACTCCGTGGTCCTTCGAATCGTCATTGCTTTGCATGATCGTTCCAGCGCTCAGTGATGCGTCCGTCGTCTCGTTCTCGTGATCGAGATCGATGTCCGCGTCGTTGTTGGTTTCCACGTTTTCGGTGTTGCTCATGACTTCCTAAGGGGTAGCTCTAGTGGTGTTACGTATTGGTCCTGGGATTCGCGTCCCCCGGATCTCACTCGAGTCAGGCAGCCTTGTCTTGAAGCGAAAGGTTAGCTTCAAAGATTGCCATCATCATCTCCTTCTTGGACTCAGCGTTCTCATCGTTGGCGCTCAGTCCTTGCACTTGCCTGTAAATCGACTCGATGCCGGTGTCGACATCCTTGATGCCCGCCAGGCGGACGATCTCGGCTTCCGTCCGCGAGAGCGAATCGGTCAGCTTCTGGATCCTCCGCTGGTAGTTCGCGACCTCTGAGTCGTGCTTCCGGAGCTTCTCCTCGAGGTTCTTGGAGCGCTCCTGCTGGACGGTCTCCAGGGCGGCGCTCATGACCAGCTCGCGGATCTGGGCCAGCTCCGGCGTCTGCGCCATGCTGTCGAACAGCTCCTCCAGGCGCTCCGAGAGCTGCCCGTCGACCACCGCCCCATCGACGTTCTGGTCGAGGACCATGGCCTCCCGCTCGTGCCGCATCTCGTCCTTGCGGTTCTCGAGCTCCCTGGTGAGCCGGTTGAGCTCCAGGCGCGCCTGTTCGCGCTGCCGCAGGATCTCGTTCTTGCTCTCCTCCACCTCCTTGACGAAGTCCTTCACGGGCAGCCCGCGGACGGCCTTGCCCTGGCCCTTCAGGAGGTGATTGAAGCCCCTCAGCGTCGTATCCGCCACGTCCGCCAGCACCTCCTCGGCCACGTCGTCGAAGTTCCGACGCACGGCGTGGCGGACGGCCGCCCCGAGGACGGCCAACAAGCGGCTGTTCCCGATGAAGTTCAGGTTCCGACCGTTGTTCGCCATCATCTGGCGCCGTTCGGCATCATCACCCGCGGAGAGGGGCTCATCCTGGGAACTTGTGGTTTGGGCGTTGGTCATGCTGGACCGCACGAGCGGAGTAGTCCCTACCCTGGATCAGACATCCGTAGGAGGGAACGCGCCTCCATCGTCCAGAGATCCCCCCATGGCTTGAGCATCCCTGCCAGAAATGCACGGACCTGCCCTACTTCCGCGTTGATGGACCGCCCCAAGCCAGTTCCAGGGGGCTACTTGGCCTGCAGGATCTCGATGTCGTACCCGTTCGGATCCTTCACGAAGATGTAGCGCGAGCTGGAGGTCGGCTTGCTCTCCCGGAACCACCAGCCCCGGCGCTCGACCTCCGAGATCACCGAGTCCAGGTCCGCCACCGTCAGAGCCAGGTGGCCGAACTGGTTCCCCGGCTCGTACTCGCGTCCGTCGTGGTTGTAGGTCAGCTCGATGAAGTAGCTCTCCTCTTCATCGGCGAGGAAGACCAGAGTCGCTTCGTCGCCGATCGAGCTTCGGCGCACCTCTCGGAGCCCCAGGAAGCCCGTGTAGAAGTCGAGGGTGGCGTCGAGGTCGGAGACTCGGATCATCGTGTGGGCTAGCTTCATGCGCACCAGGATAGCGTCCTGGCCGTCCAGATCGACGGCCCTCCCGTACGCGGGAACGGAGAAAATCGGCGGAAAGGGCACCCACCAGAGAGCGCCCGTCGGAGTTCTCTCCCGAGTAGACAAATCCGGGAGTAGCTCTGTATTGTTTTCGCCCCTCGTTAGACGCGAGAGGAGCCTCGTGCAGCGGCCACTGCCCGAGCTCCGCTGCTCTCCCATCCATCGAGTCACCGGGCGAAACCGCCCCCGTGTCCCCTCCCTTGGTGGGGCTCGTGGGACGTGGAGTCACAGCTTCGAACAAGAGTGGTCCTCAGCAAGGAGGACCGCACGCCTGACTCGCTCGCCGAGTCGCACCCCAACACGCACGCAGGAGAATCGGAATGATCGCACTGATGAATTGGCTTCAGGACACCACGGAGAAGGTCGCGGAGAAGACGCCGGAAGCCGCGTTCGAGTGGACCAACCCGGAAGCCTATCTCCGCAAGTCGATCGAGCTGGGTACCGAGTACGGCCCCGCGCTCGTTCAAGCCATCGCGATCTACGTGATCGGCAAGATGGTCCTGAAGGTCATCCTGGGCGCGGTCGACAAGCTGATGAACAAGCGCGGTCTCGACGAGATGCTGCGCAGCTTCCTCAAGAGCATCATGCATATGGCCGGTATGGCGATGATCGTCATTGCCGCCCTGGGCGCACTGGGAGTCGACACGACCTCCTTCGCTGCAGTCCTCGGTGCTGCAGTCTTCGCGATCGGTTTCGCGCTGCAAGGCTCGCTCGGCAACTTTGCTGCCGGCGTCATGATCATTCTCTTCAAGCCGTTCAAGATCGGCGACTTCGTCGAAGCGGGCGGAACCAGCGGCGTGATCGTCGAGATCAGCGTCTTCTGCACGGTCCTCAAGACCGGTGACAACAAGAAGGTCATCGTTCCGAACTCCGCCATGACCGGTGGCAACATCGTCAACTACTCCGCCAACGAGACCCGTCGCGTGGACCTGGTCTTCGGCATCAGCTACGACGACGACATGAAGAAGGCCCGCCAGGTCATGACCGACGTGATCGCCAAGGAGAGTCGTATCCTACAAGATCCGGCCCCTACCATCGGTTTGGTGGAGCTCGGCGACAACAGTGTCAACTTCGTCTGCCGCCCGTGGGTCAAGAGCGCCGACTACTGGGGAGTCCTGTTCGACCTGAACGAGAACATGAAGGAAGCCTTTGACGCGAACGGGCTCAACTTCCCGTACCCGCAGCGCGACGTCCACATGGTCGAGGGCTGAGCGAAGCCTGGAAACAAAGAAGCCCGAGCACTCTTCGCGAGCGCTCGGGCTCTTTCGTGTCCGACCGGAAGCGCGAGTCTACTCGGCCTTCTTCGTCGCCTGGCTGGCACCCTCATCCATGAAGCGTGCGAGGTGCGCGAAGACTCGCGCCAGTCGCTTCTGGTCTTCCGTGCGCGCGGCCGCGACCTCCGAGCGAATGTCACGCCCGTCTTCGAGCGAGGTCAGTCGGAGCTCCTCGTGTGCGGCGGACGCTTCCACGCGCAAATCCTCGAGGCGCGACTCGACCGCTTCGGCCGACTCCTGAACGCGCGCCATCGCAGCCTCCGCCGTCGTGTTGCGCTCCGACTTCACATCGGAGAGCCCCTGCGACAGGACGTCGACTTCGCGCGCGAGATCTCGCTGCATCGAGTCGAGGCGTTGCTTGAGGTCCGAGCGCAGCGCGGTGATCTCGCGGTTCATGCGCTCTTCGATGCGCTGCACGCGGCGATCGAGCGCGCGCATCTCCGTGCCAAACAGCAGATCGCGGACCTGCTCCAAACTCTCCCCTGTCGTTTCGGATCCGGCGGCTGATCCGAGCGATGCGGGTGACCGTTCTTCTCTCGAGTCCACGTGTAGCCCTCGCGTTGTTATTCCCTGGTGATGAATCGAATCGAGGCGAAAGCCCCGATTACGGCGCGCATCTTAGCGAAGAGGCGGCTTTCGAGACACAACGCGGTGCCCGCCGGAGCTACTCCTCTTCCGCCTCGAGCGGCGCTTCCGGCTCCGGCTCCTCGGAGTCCACGTAGCCCAATTCCCGTAACTCGGAGAGCTCGGCTTCGTCGAACTCCGTCCGCTCCAGCTCGCGCGCTCCGGTCGCGAGTCGTGCTAAGTGCGCGTCCAGCAAGGCCGTCAAGCGCGCAACCTCCTCCGGCAGCTCCTCCGCCAGGTTCCGGATCTGGGCCTCGTCGCCCTCGTGCCGGAAGAGCTCGACCTCGCCGGACTCGTCGTCCCGGACGAGCTGAAAGCTCTCTCCCACCACAGATTTTTTGTGACAGGTCCGCAGACCGGGCTGGCCCTCATCGACGCCCAGATAGTCCACCTCGCAGAAGACCGGAGGAGCCGGATGGACCTCGCTCTGGCGGAGTCGCGGAACCAGCGAGGTCCCGTCGCCGAGGCTCTCTCGGAAACCGAGTAGCTCGAGCAGGGTCGGCGCGAGATCGACGGCCGAGACCGGCGCGGAGAATCGCCGCATCCTGTCCAGCCCGGGACCGCGCATGACGAGCGGGACATGCACCAGCTCGCGGTAGAGCGACTGCGTGTGCCCCAGCCAGCCGTGGTCTCGAAACTCTTCGCCGTGGTCCGCCGTGAAGACGACCAGTGTGTTCTCCGCCAGCCCGAGTCGCTTCAACCGATCGAGCAGCCGACCGATCGCCGCGTCCGTGAAGCGCACCTCTTCGTCGTAGCGATCGCGAATGAAGTCCAGCTCCTCCTCACTCATACTGTCGAGCATGCGGCGCAGTTGACCGATCCCCTCGTTGCCCTTCAGCCGCCCCGCCGAGTTCTTCGCGTACTCGTACTGCGGGTGATCGCGGTAGTCGTAGTGCGGGTCGAAGTAGTGCACGAACAGAAAGAACGGCTTGCCGTCCGAATCGCGCGAGAGCCTCTTCAGCTCGCGACCGGCGAGCTGCGTGAGCAGCTCACTGGAGATGAAGCGGTGACCGCGCGCGAGCTCCTGGTCGAAGCTCTCGAAGCCCTGATCGAAACGGAACTTCTTCCCGATCATGTGGTGGCTCACGACGGCCGAGGTCGCATACCCCCTGGAGAGCAAGCGCTCGGCCAACGTCTCCAGCTCCTCCGACATGAGCGCGTCGGTATTCGTCACGCCGTGTCGCGTCGGCGCGAGCCCGGTGAACATCGTCGCGACCGAGGGCATCGTCCAGGGCGCGCTGGAGTACGACTGCTCGAACACGACGCCCTGCCTGGCCAGCGCGGAGATCGCGGGAGTCGGACGCTCACTGCCGTAGGGCGCCAGGCGATCGGAGCGCAGCGAGTCGACGACGAGGAACAAGAGGTTCGGGCGGGCGGGCGGCTCGGAACACCCCAGACCGGCGAGCAAGCCGCTCGCCAAGACCAGCGTCGCGAGCGAACTAGCGAGAGCTCGAGTCATCGGCTCCCTCCCCACTCGATGGGCCCGGCAGACCGAGCACCTGGAGCCGCGGATCCCCCATGTGAACGAGGCGAGTGGTCCGCCGCGGGACCGGGTTGCGCCCGAACTTGGCGCGCTGGGTCAGTGCCCTCGTCGGTTCCATGGTCTTTCCGAAGGTCCGGGCAAAGCGCGAGCCGGGCAGGCTCTCGGGCAAGACGAAGACCGGATCCTCTTTCGCATAGTGACCGATCATATCCGGCCGGACGAGCTCCGTCAGTGGAAGCGTGTGCACGTCGAAAGCTTCGAGTTCGCGCGTATCCATCTGCAGCTCGTCCGCGATGTAGACCCGCGAGCCGTCGGGCCGGTTGGCTTCGATCCACTCGGCCGCGCGAGTGCGACTGTCCGCCGGGATGCTGTAGCTCGCTCGGATGCGCTTGTGCGGAACCGTCAAGACCAGTGCAACGACGACGAGCACAGGTCCGAGGTGCGCGAGCTTACTCTCGCGAGTGCTCTTGACGCAGACCGACAGGCCATAGGCCGCGAGGATCGGCAGGACCGCGTAGATCGAGATGATGTTGCGCGGAAAGTGCACGCGTTGCGTGGCGAGGAACACGAGGAGCGCCACGGGGAACGAGAGCAACAGCAGCGCGGACTTTCGGTCGCGCTTCACCAGCCCGACCAGACCGATGAGCGCGAACGCGAGCAGTCCGTAGCCGAACTCCTTGTGGAGCTGACCGCCGTAGTAGACGAGCTGCGAGAGACCGGGCTCGCCATCGCCACCTGCGTGACCTTCGGAGTAGTGCTCGACCTCGAAGACCAGGTGCTCGACGAAGGTCTCGCTGTCGAGCAGCGCATACGGCGTCGAGATCAAGAAGCCGAGGATCGTCGCGGCCACGATGGCCCCGGCGTTCTTCAGGAGCTGCGGGCGATGCTCGCGCTCGAACAGGAGCAGCGCGAAGGGCAAGCCGACGAGGCCGAGGTAGTACTTGCTGCCAACGGCCAGTCCGGTCAGGAGTCCGGGGAGCAGCGCGCGGTGGAGCAGGCTCGTTCGCCCGCGGGTGCAGAAGGCGTAGGCGAGTGCGCCCGTGCAGACGAGAGCACCGACGATGTCGACGTTCAGGTAGGTCCAGGACTGGATCAGGAAGCGGTCCGAGACGAGCAGGAGGAGCGGGGCCAGCGAGAGGAGCCAGGGCTCGCCCGTGGCCTTGAACGCGAGCAGCCCGACCATCGCGAAGACCGCCACCGACAAGACCGCGAACAGGTACCGCGCGGTCTCCATCACGGCGGGCCGGTCGTAGTAGGGTCGCCCGACCCTGCCGACCTCGGAATCGGTGTCACCGTCGATCACCCGACCGGCGGCGAGGCCCGCAGCCGTGAGGTAGATCGGGAGCGAGGGGTACTTGAACCAGTGCGGGTTCAGCTCCCCACGCTTGAGCATGCGCGCCGCGGGAACGGCGATCAGCGCCTCGTCCTCGTGCATCGGATAGGGCGAGGTGCCCGAGATGAACAGGGCCCTCGGAACGAGAGCCAGGAGGAGCACGCCAATGAGCAGCAGGATGTGAGTGAGGCGGAGCGGCACTGGCGAGAGGATAGGCCATCGCCCACCGCCGGGATACGGCGGGGCCGCCCGGCTCCCCCCTCAGGGTTCCCAGCGATAGAGCGAGAGGTCGATCTTGCCATTCGCCTTGAACTCGACCCCCTCCGACTCCAGCCGTCGCCGCTGCTCGCGCTCAGCGCCGCCGCGTGTACGGATCGCTCCGGCCGCGTTCACCACGCGATGCCAGGGCAGCTCCGTTCCCTCCGTCTGCTGGCCGAGCACTCGTCCGACGAGCCGCGCTCGGCGTGGCAGCCCCGCCTCACTGGCGACCTGCCCGTAGCTCGCCACGCAGCCCTTCGGAATCGAGTCCACCGTCGAGCAAATCCGCTCGCGGGCGGCGAGCGCAAGCGACGACGCCGGTCCGCTCCCTGCGGAAGCGCCGGTTCGCCTGTGTGCCTTTCGCTTCTCCGCCACCACAAAGGAGTAGCGTTGTTTGCGGAATGCGACAAGAGCCGAGCCGTCACTCCAGCGCCTGCCGGAAGAACAAGACGGAGCTCCTCGCCCTAGTGACGAACCCACTCGCGGACGTCGTAGTTCGGTGGTACCGGGCTCGAGCGAAACCCACCGATCTCCGAATGGAGGGCGTAGGTCGAAGGCGCGTCGTACAGAAAGAGATAGGGCTGCAGCTCGTCCAGTCGTCTGTGCAGCTTCCTCCAGATCTCGAATCGAGTGGCGCGGTTCAGTTCAGCCTGTCCGCGCCGAATGAGCTCATCGACATCGGGATCGTCGAGGCCGCCGAAGTTCGAGGAGCCGGAGTTCTCGGCATTGCTCGAGTGCCACTTCTGTTCCGGATCGCTCTCGAGTGGCTGCGTCCACGCGAGCAGGACAGCCTCGAAGTCTCGTGCACGAACTCGCCCCAATAGCGCTGCGATATCGAGCTGTTGGATGATGAGCCGAAGACCCAGGGGCTCGAGCTCCTCTTGCAAGACGGTCGCGACCAGCAGTCCGGGCTTGTTGCCCGCGGGCAGCAAGAGCTCGATCTCCAGGTCTTCTCCGGCGAGATCGAGAACGCCATCACCGTCGCGATCGATCCACCCCGCCTCGGTCAGCAGAGCCTCTGCTCGCTCCGGATCGAATTCGGGCGGCGCGACCGTCTGGTCATAGCCGGGACCCAGCCGGTTCTGCGGTCCGGTGACCCGGACCGCTCGGCCCGCGTACTGCGAAGCGTTGAAGCGCTCGAAGTCGAAGGCATGCGCGATCGCGCGGCGCACTCGCTGATCGGCGAGCTCCGGGAGGCGCAGGTTCCAGGCGATGAAGCCGTAGCGTCCTTGGTGAAAGCGCCCGGTCGAGTAGCGCTCGGCCAGCTGCTCATCCGTGTTCAGCTCTTCGGCCAGCTCGGGAGTCAGGCGATCCGTGAAGTCGAGAATGCCCTCGGAGAGTGCCTCGCGCAGGACGGTGTCGGAGGTGAGCGAGCGCCACCACACTTCACCCAAATGCCCGGCTCGGCTGGAGTCGTAGTAGCCCGCGAACTTCTGGGCGCGAATCCACTGTGCGCCCCACTCGAGCACGCGATACGGACCGAGGCCGACCCACTCCCGGTTGTGAGCGTTCTCGTTGATCTCACTTGCCAGCGACACCTCGTCCGCGTCCGAGTCGTGTCGTTCGTGGTCAGGGTCGCGGAGGTCGTACAGGTGCGAGGGCAGCAGGCACAACGAGGCCAGCGCTTCGATCGATTTGAAGTACTGCCCCTCGTAGAAGAACCGCACGCCATGCGATCCAAGCAGCTCGGCATCGGTGATCTTCTGGTACTGAAACCGACGCGAGTCGCAGTGAACGTGCGGATTCGAGTAGAGCTGCCAGCTGAACAGCACGTCACCCGCATCGAAGCCGTGGCCATCGTGCCAGAGCACATCCTCGCGCAGGCGCAGGGTGAAGACCGTTCCGCGCTCGACTGCCTGCACCCTGGCCATCGGGATGAAGACCGCCTCCTGCAGAGGGTTGCCCTCCGACCTCGGGGTCACGCGATAGCCGCCCTCTTCCTCCGTGACTTTACCGAACACGACGAGTCGGGACGAGCCAGCTTCGACCCCGGAGAGCTCGACCGCAAAGGCTTCGCGCGCAGCCCCCGAAGGAACCAGCACGAGCGAGTCTTCCACCACGAACTCGCGGCACAGGCTGGGTTCCAGCTCGAGCGTCTCGGCGTTGCGTCGAATCAAGCTCTCGTGGATCGCCGCGTGAATTCCTCGCCCGCTGCTCGAGCTCCCCAGTGTGAGGTTGAGCGTCGGGGGCAAGACCGCCACGTGAATTCGGGCGACTCCAGACTCCTTCGCGAGCTCTGCGTCCTGAACCGACGCACCCAGCACGAGGAGCACGCCCAGGAGCGCCGCCCAACGCACTCGGACGAGCTCAACCATGGAGCTCGGTCCCGTCCGGCCCGTCCCACTCCTTCAAGCGCTGATAGATCTTGGAACGCGAGATGCCGAGCTGCTTGGCCGCCTCTCCCTTGTCTCCGTCCGACCGTGCAATCGCGTCGAGAATGGCGTCGCGCTCCAGATCGGCGAGAGTTCGCGGGCGCCCCGTGTGCTCGACGACCGGAGCGATGCCCGGCTCGCGCACCAGCTCGGGATCGTTGATCTCATCGTCGGAGAGAACGCACAGCCGAGCGACCTCGTTCGAGAGCTCGCGCACATTGCCCGGCCAGGCGCGCCGACAGAGCCGACTCACCACGGCCGGCGAGATCGTCTGCACCCTCCCGGACTTCGCACCCTCTTGCCTCAAGAAGTGATCGACGAGAGCGGGGATGTCCTCCGTTCGGTCCGCGAGGTCGGGCATCTCCACGCGCAGGCCGTCGATGCGGTAGTAGAGGTCTGCGCGGAAGCGTCCCTCTTGAACCTCGTGCTCGAGGTTGCGGTTCGTCGCCGTAACGAGCCGGAAGTCGACCGCGCGCGGCTCGGAGTCACCGAGTCGCCGCACCGTACTGGTCTCCAGAACCCGCAGAAGCTTCGCCTGCAAGTCGATCGGGATCTCGCCGATCTCGTCCAGGAACAGGGTCCCGCCGGCGGTGCGCTCGAAGATTCCCGGGCGGTCCTGGTCCGCGCCCGTGAAGGCGCCGCGCTTGTAGCCGAAGAGCTCGGACTCGATCAACGAGGCGGGCAGCGCGGCGCAGTTCTCACACACGAACGGCTTGCCGCTGCGTGGCGAGAGCTCGTGCAATCCGCGAGCGGCCAGCTCCTTGCCTGTGCCGCTCTCTCCGATGACCAGTGCGGGCAAGTCACTCTCGGCGGCCTTCTCGACCAATCGATGAACCGAGCGCATCTTGGGTGAGTTGCCGATCAGTCCGGCCGTGGACCGCGGGAGCCCCGCCTCCACGAGCGCGCGTTGTGCAGTCTTCAGCTCGCTCTCGACGTTGACGAACTCCCCTTTCAACGCGAGGTTCAGGCGCTTGATCTCTTCCAGCCTGCGGACCTGCTGGATCGCGAGCGCGGCCTGATCCGCGAGGAGGATGAGCATGCGCTCACCGCTGTCGTTGAAGGCTCCCGCGCGAACGCGATTGTCGATATAGAGCGCCCCGCGAGTGGACTCGTCGATCGTGAACGGCGCACACATGACCGAGCGCAGGTCGAGCGAGATCACCGACGGAGCCGAACCCAACATGGGATCGTCCTGTGCATTGCTCACGCGCACGGGCTCCATCTTTGCCAGCGCTTCGCCGACGATCGAGCGCGAGAACTCGAACTCTGGGGCGTCGATCCCACCGCGACTCGAGTCGAGAGCGGTATCGAGTCGCAGCTCGCCGTGCTCTTCGAGCACGAGAAAGCCTCGCTCGGCCCCCGTCACGGAGAGCGCGCTCTCGACAATGACGCCGAGCAGAGTCGCGAGATCCTCCTGTTCCACCAGGCGGTGATTGATTTCGAGCAGGGTCATCATCTCCATCTCATCGTCTCCAGCTTCGTTACCGTCGCTCTCGAATAGAGCGAGCTCTTCGGGCTTCGGGTCGAGCAGACCCACCAAGCAATTCTTGAAGCAGCGGCTCTCATCGGTGGAGAGCCCACGGCAACACTTCTCCAACGCGGCACTGGCCATTTGCCTGGCCACGATTCTTTGCTCCGTGTCCGCACTGCGCACGGTGAGTGAGATCCACAGGCGCGCGGCACGGTCGTCGCGTCCGGCTTGTTCGAGCTCCGCAGCGAGCTCGATCGCGCGCGACTCGTCGAAGGTCCCGTCGCTCTGGATCAGTGCCAGGACCTCCGCGTCCGTGCGTACCAGCGGCGACGCGCCCTCGAGGTTCGGGAGGGGCGTCCCCTCGAAGAGGCTCGCCAGGTAGCGCGCCTCGACTTCGGCGCCCCTCTGCGAGGCCGACATCGCTTGAATCTGTGCGCTCTCCGCCCGGTTGCGCGCGACCTCTCGGTCACCTCGCAGCGCAGCTTCGCGAGCGAGCGACAGGAGCACGCGAGGATCGGAGGCGCGCAGTGCGTCATCCGGGAGCGTCTCTTCGGAACCGATACGCGCGCTCATTTCTGCCGCCTTCGCCAGCAGGATCGGCGCGAACTGGCGCTTCTGTGCATCGGAGAGCGCCTCGGCTGCACGTGTGAGCTCTTCCAGCGCCGCGCGCGGACGCCCGCGATCGGCGGCGACCAGACCGAGCATGCCCCGAACGGCAGCGGCGCCGCGATCATCGCCAAGTCGTTCGCGCGTCTCGAGTGACTTCGTCAGAGTCTCTTGCGCCGAGGTCAGTCGGCCCAACTCGCGCAGAGTGCCGCCCAGTGTCGCCCGCGCGTGCGCCATCCCCGAGATGTTCCCGGACTGGTCGTACAAGTGAACAGCACGCTCCAGGTGCTCGGCGGCACGCTCGAGCGAACCACCGCGGCGCTCGACGATGGCCAGGTCGATCGAGAGCGCTGCCTCTCGACCAAAGTCCTCGGCCTCGTTCGCCGCAACGATCAGTGACTCGAGCTCGCGGTGGGCCTGCTCGACACGCCCGAGCCGAAAGTCGCTCATGGCGCGCATCGAGCGCAAGTAGACCTGCTGCCGCGAGGGAATTTCGCGACCGCCCTCGACCGCGTTCGTCACTTGCTGCGCGACCTCCTTGTCGCGACCGAGTGTGTAGAGCAGATAGATCTTGGCGACGCAGGCATCCACCCACTGACGCGGGTTGAGGGTCATCGCACGCTCGAAGCGCTCGAGTGCTTCGTCGTTCTCGTGCTTCAGCGCCGCGACGCGCGCCTTGACTCCTTCGAGCTGTGCTTGGGTTACGGCGTCCGTCGCATCCTCGTACTTCGCGACCACCTCGAGCGCACGCTCGGCCTGCCCCATCGCCACCCAACAGAGCGCCTCTTGCACGGACCAGCGTGCGGACTGTTCTGCACCGACACGTGGAGCTGCGCGCAGAATGCGGTGCAAGAGATCCACGCCGACCTCGGGACAGCCGCAGTTGACCAGCTGTTCGAGGTGCCGGATGAGCGCCGCCTCGTTCAAGGCCGAGGGGTCGTCGCACCACCTGTGCAGCGCGAGCTCCTCTGCGGAGAAGTGCGGGCTGTAGAGCGGCTCCAGACAACGTGCATGGAGCCGACGCCAGTCCGCCTCCGAGTGGCCACCCGCTCCGCGAATTCCGCGCCGGGCTTCGATCAAGGGCTCGACGGGCGAGCGATCGAGCCGCACCCGACCGGAGCTCCTGAGCTCGGCGAGCTCGCTCGCGGACTGTTCTTCATCCTGCTCGAGCAGGCCGCCCAAGAGCGTGAGCGGAGCGCCGCGTCCAATCACCTCGAGCGCGAGCAGGAGGTCCGGTGAGGCGCCCTCTGAATCACAGAGCTCGTTCTCGTCGTCGAGTAACAGCTCCCGCGGAAGCTCGCCCGATCGAAGGCTGGGCTTCTCCTTCCCGAAGAGAATCGTTCCGTCCTCGGCGCACTTCGCCAGCAGGCGCGTCACGCGCGACGACGAGTCCTCTGCGGCGTCCGCCAGTAGCTCCGCGAAGTAGCGGTGTCGTTCGGGATCGTCTTCGGCGAGCTGTGATGCGAGGTAGCTGGTCAACGCTTCGGCCGAAAGACTGGAGATCGCGTGGACGTCGAACAGGTCCGAGTCCGTCGGCGGCGGGACGGGTGCAACGATGAGCAGTGCTCCGAGTGAGCCGCGCGTGCTCGCGTCGCGCGCCACCGCGGAGAGCATTCGCATGGACCACGGACTGGCCTCGGTGGCGAGCAGCGCCAACAATGATCCCGAGCGCCGTCTGGTCGCCAACTCTTCGACCGCATGATCGAGGTCCGTCCCGTTCTGGACTCCGCGCAAGAGCGAGCTCAGCTCCAGACCCGCGCCGCGAACACCAGAGAGACTCGCGTCGAGTCGAAGTGCGCGGAAGGCAGACGGCGCATCGTCCCCGTGAACATGCACCCAGAGCGGACGGGTGCTCGTTGTGCTGCGCGCGCGACGCACCAGCTCCTCGGCGCTCTGCTCGAACCAAATGCTGCGACCGTCGCGAACACCGAAGCGGAGCCCTGTCGCGCCCGGCACGGTGACCTGTACGCCGAGCCGACCCGCAATGTGCCTCGCGACAGCACCGGCAGATGCGGGGCGCGCATCCGGGTCGCGAGCGAGGAGCTCGGCCGTGATGTCGCGCGCCCAGTCGGGCAGCGCATCGGGCTGAGTTCGCATGACCTCGAAGAAGGGCGCATTCGGAAAGCGACCGTAGAATTCGCGCGCGGAGGGCCAGTTGCCGACCAGCAGGCGATGCAGAATGACGCCGAGAGCGAAGAGGTCCGAGCCCGGGTCCGGCGCCGCTCCGAGGAGGAGCTCGGGCGCCAGATAGATGGGTGTTCCGGCGAGGCCGTCGCGAAGATCTCCGCGTGCCAGAGAGAGACCGAAGTCGGAGAGATAGACCTCCCCCGCCTCGTCCACCAAGACGTTCTCCGGCTTGAGGTCGGCGTGAGCGAGGCCCGCCCGATGGAGGCTCTCCAGGCTGCAGCACAGAGCGGCGAGCTTGGCGCCTATCTCCGCGTCCGTGCGGTCCTTGGACCACTCGAGGAGGTCGCTGCCCTGGACCCAGGGACGCGTGACGAAGGCATGCCCTTCGGCCGTAACTCCGTGATCCACGAGCGGCAGTATTCCGGGCTCGCGAACCCTGCCCAGCACCATCAACTCGCCACGACTCTCGCCCGAGGAGCCCACCGTCTCGACGCGACAAACAACCTCCGAACCCCGGAACTCTGCCTTCGCGACCCAGGTGCCCTCGCGCCACGCGAGTTCCTCGTGGAAAATGTATTCCTCGGGTAGCTGGGGCCGTCTAGTAGGAGTGCTCAATGTGGGTTCGTACCGAGGAGGCGTCGTCCAGATTTTGGACCGGGGTTCCAAGATCTGGACGGGTGAAGTGCGAAACGAGCGAGGCACAAGAATACACCGAACCGGCGAATTGCCCCAGCGAGCACGCAAGAACGGCTGGTATCGAGATGCTGTCGTACAATTCCATGAAGGCATGCGGCTTGCCAGTGCACAGGCCGTGCCTTCGCACTTTCGAAAAGTAGTTTGTTATGCATTACAACAGAATCCTTCTCGGCCTCTTGATCCTGACCTCGACCCCGTTCGCGGAGGTCACCCTGTTCAACGGTACACCCGGCGGCGTCGGAAACATCTCCGTCCATGATGAGACCGGCACGAATGCGGCGGTCTTTCCGGTAGAGCTTCAGGGCATCCAGCTGCTCATGCTCGACTTCGTCGGACGGACCGAACTCGAAGAGCTTCTCACGGACAAGCCGCGTCTCTACATGGATGTCCCCGGTGCCTCGCGCGTTCGTATGCCCGGCTCGGGAGGATCGCTCTACCACTATCGCCGAGACCTCTCGCCTTCGGGCGCCGTCTTCGGCTGGATGTGGATCGGGAGCGACGGAACCGCGAGCTCCCTGTGGGAGCTCCAAGGAACCGGACCAACCAACGACGTCAACCCCGTGATTCCTCGAGTGGGCGTGGATCCGAGCGGAGGGAGCTTTCTGTTCGCGACCACTGTCGCTGCAGGAGGAGACCTCTTCGACCTGGACATCGCAACCTCGACGGCAACCCTGCGAACGGCACTGATCGGTCCGGAGAGCTTCTCCGTCGCCGGCCTGTTCCTGCGCTCCAGCTGGGGAATCGGAGCCGGAACGGGCGGAGTCTGGCGCTTCGACCGCACCGCGGGTGCACAGGTCGAAGCCGTGCCGATCACCCCCAGCGCGAGCTGGTTCAGTGGCGAAGTCGCCGTCAGTGGAGATGGCTTGGTCGCAACGACCGCCGCGGGTTCCTCGCCCGACATGGCGCACATCTACACGTTTGCCGCGACAGGTTCAGCGCTGCAAGTGACCCCGACTCCAACCACCATCTTCGCGGCGGGCTACCTGCCCGAGTATCGAGATGGGCCTTTTCTGGCCCTCAACCAGGACGGCTCGTGCTGTGCCTTCGCCACGAACGTGGGCGCACGCGAGGCCTTCCTCGCGGAAGGGGTCAGCCCGATCAACACCACGACTCTCCAGCTCACGGACGACGCCACCTATCTCGACACTCTCGATGAGATCGGTGTGCTCTTCTTCGTGCCCGGTGCGCTGGTTCTCGCTGTGGGCGAGATGGATCTGGCGCCCGGACAGGGCGTCGAGAACCTGGACTTCTATCGCGCACTAACCAATGGCGCCCCGGTGCCCCAGCTGCAGAACCTCAGTCTGAGTTCCGGTGTTCCGCTCCCCCCCTTCTTCGTGAAGTCCACCGTGCAGCCCGACTCGATTCGACTCCTCCCCGCCGGAGACAAGCTGCTCGTGCTTAACAGCGACGCGGGTATCGGCAAGCTCATACTCGTCGACACTGCAGGCGCCGCTCCCGTTCTCTTGTTGGATGAGGCCAAGTCTGTGGACCTCGTCGAACACTCGGCCGGACGCCTGCTGCTCGCAGTGCGGCGCGAAAACCTGGCGGAGACCCGCGACCTGTTCGTGCTCGACCTCCTCAACCCGACGGCTCTCACGACTCTGGGCTCCCTGCCCGACACCTTCGAGTTCGACCGCCCTGCCGTTCGCGCGGACGGCCGCATCGCGTTCAACGTGCGAGACACTCTCGGAGCCGGTGACTTCCTGGCGCGAGTCAATCTGCCCGCGCTGAAGGGCAAGCTCCTGGTGGACTTCCCCCTCTCCTATGGTCCCACCATGACCTGGACCGAGACTGGAAGCCTGATGTTCTCGGTCGAGCAGCCGGCCGCCGACACGCTCGTCTTCGGCTGGCCGCTGGCACCCTTCATCGTGCACGTCGCCGACGCTCCGACAACGGGTTTCATCCTTCCGAACTAGGCGCCGCCTTCGAACTGCCAATAAGAGGCCTTGCGCGACGTGTCGCGCAAGGCCTCACTGCTTCAAGGCTGGCTCGAGGCCACCGGGATCACGACCGGTCCGACTAGCGGTTCGCCATCCGTGGAGGCGGGCCCCGGCAGGAGCTCGATGCGGAAGGGCTCGGTGCCGAAGCTGCCCGAGGCTGCCTCGACCAGGAGGTTGCCGTTCGCATCGAGCGAGAGGACGGTCGGAAGCTCGCTCCCCGACTCGGTCAACACGCGCAGCGACTCCGCGCCGAGGCTCCCGAAGTCGAGGTCGCCGCCGGAGAAGCGCAGCGTCAGCGAGTCGGTCGCCTGGATTCCGATCGATGGAGTCATCGAGCTGAGGCGGAAGAGGTCGGGCCGCCCACTCTCCAGGTTTCCCGGGGCTCCGCCTTCGGGCGATCCGAAGACGCCGGCGTCCTGAACGAGGCCGCTGGCGGCGAGGCCAACTCCAACCGCAGGTGAGCCCGGCACCAATTGAAAGTCGTCGAGAGCGGAGCTCGAGGAGGCGTAGACGAAGAGCGCCTTCGGGGCTCTCACCGGAACAGGGTCGAGAGTCAATGAGTTGGGTGCGAGGACAGTGGCCACGCGAGCCACTTCGTCGTCGTCGGTCTCGACGGATGCGCCGAAGGGAAGCGCCAGACCGCTCTCGAGAGTCAGAGTCGGGCCCACCAGGCTCAGCACTCGCGCGAAGGCTTCGGGGGCATTCTGAAAGATCGAGGACGAGGGCAGAGTCGTTTCGACCGAGCCGAAGACGTCCGCGCCGCTCCATGGATTCGGTTGCTGAAAGGCGATGCTGTTGACCACGCCCGCTGTCGTGACGAAGCTGCCGATCCCGCCGTTTCGATTCCCGCCGACGACACAGTGGCTGGCGAGCAGGGTCTGGTTGCCGAAGTCCACGCGGACGCCCAGGTCGCCATTGCCGATACTGGCCGAAGCGAACATCAAGGTCTGCCCCGCGATCGACTCCGAGCTGATCCAGATCCCGTCGGCGACATTGGCGCTCGCGAGCGTGCGATGGATAAGAGTCGAAGCGACTCCATCGAGATCGAGCCTGATCCCCGCCAGGCTATTCGCTCTGGCCCTGCAACCGAGAACCGAGATGCTCGCGGACCAACCGAGAGCGGCTTCGTAGTCCGCATCGATGAGCAAGCCATCCGCACCGTTCCAGTCAAAGCGAGAGCGCTCGATGCGAACGGAGAAGCGCCCTGGATTCGTCGAGAAGAAGAGCGGTGCAGCCAGGTCGACATCCAGCCCCTCGGTTCCATTGCCGCGCAGGCTGCAGCTCTCGACCAGGAGCGAAGCCTTGTCTCCGCCAGGCGCAACCAGGTCATCGACATCCACGCCTTCTTGTGCATTGGAGTCGAACTCGGAGCCGATCAGGCTTAGGTCGAAGGCACCGCGTGCGGAGAGACCGTCCGCCCCGTTGCCACTCGCGCTCGAGCGCACAACCTCCACGGCCACAACACTACTCTCGCCAGTCCGCAAGCTCATACCGCGCCCCGCGCAGGCGCGGACGTGCACATCCCGAATCGACAGCAGTGAGTCGGTGGCGTCGATTCCGATCGACGCCACCCCATCTCCCTCGACCCTCAAGCCATCCAAGACCACACCGAAGGCAGGGCTGCTGACGGTCAGGATGCTGAAGCCCGCCGCCCCGTGAAGAACGGTCGAGTTGGCCACCGTGTCGCGGTCTTCGATATCGAAGTCAGCCTCGAAGCCGCCGAACAGGTGGACGCCATCGAAGACCGGTACGGCGACGTTGAAGTAGTCGCCGCCGAGGAGCCAGACGTTGCCTCCGCCCTGAGAGAGGGCCGTGAGAATCGCCAGGAACGGATCGGCGAAGGCGGTCTCGGGTTCCAATCCGTCGGCCACCGCGGGATCGGCATTCGGGTCCACGTACACGGGCTCCGCCGTCCGAACCGTGAGCGCGCGGCCCGCGAGGATCCAGTCGGAGGTTCCCTGTTGGCGGTTGGCCAACGCGACGAAGTGAGTCTGGTTCTTCGCAAGGCCATCGACGACCAAACTCCCGCTGGTCATCGGCTGTGCTACCGGAGACCCCGAGAGGAGCGCCTGCTCATCGGTGTCGACGAACACGGCGAACTCCAGGTTCATCGCGTCGAGCTCCCACTCGACTCGCAGCTCGTCCTCCCCTGCGACCGCGGAGACCAATCCAGCCGACTTTTCGAAGGCGGGTCCGGCACCGGTCGGCGGTGGAGGCACGGCGGCCGGCGGCCCGACGTTCTTCGCGTCCGGTGCGCTCAGTCGATCGGCGCACCCGGTCGAGAGCACGACGGCGAAGAGTAGGAGGGATGATGAGAGACGAGCCCTCACCATCCCACGGGGACACTCTCTCCCTCTACTCACAGAACTTCACCAGGACGGCATTCGTGCTCGCCAAGCCGCCGGCCGCGACAGGATCGAGCACATAGGCGCGAGCGACGATGGAAGTCCCGATCATCGACGAGTCGACCGGCATGGGAAACTTGGCCGTTCCGGCACCAGCGACACCAGCGACTCCCGTGAGCGGCTTCGTCTTCGGCGAGAGCACCGTCGGCGAGGTCACGACTCCGAAGAGCTGGCCGTTCGGGAAGGCGCTGCGGGAGCTGAACTTGGGCGGTAACGAGAGGCTCAGGAAGCCTGCCCCTCCTCCGACGCCTGCGCTCAGTTCGAGACCATAAGCCGTGTTTCCCGCACGCGGCGCTCCGCCAAAGGGATCCAGGCTGGGCACCATGGCACCGGTGCCCGGCGTTCCCGTCCCGACCGAAGTGCCGAACGGACACGCGGGCAGGCTCGCGTTGAACACCGTGTTCCCGACCACGTTGACCCCACTCACATCCTGAGTGCCGAGCGGCAGAGCGAAGCCGGGCGGATCGAACTCGAGGCTGAGCACGTCGCTGGGCACGATCACGGAGTAGTTGCCGAACTGATCCGAATTGTCCGCACACAAATGAATGGGCGTTCCATCCGAGCGGTCCGCGTCCACGTCGGCCCCCGCGACGGTCGCGCCGTCGAATGCGCGAACCGTTCCGGAGAGGACCACGCCAGCTTCCATCTCGAGCACGCCGATATTCGTGTCGGCGTTGACGGCGATGTTCTTGATCACGCGACCGACCAGCTGCTCGCCATTGACGGCACACAGTTCGGCTCGGAAGCGGCCCGCGGGCACGACGATGGAAAAAGCCCCGAAGGGGTCGGTATTGTCGTCCGGCGTGTAGAGCGGGTCGCCTGTTCGCGCCTGCGAAATGTCGAAGTCGGCATCCTCGATCGGCACCGAGCCCGGTCCGAGCACCGTCCCCGAGATCCGGAAGCCCGGCTCGAACTTGACGGTGCCGACGTCGGTGGCTCCCGCCAGCTGGAGCGACAGTGCGCGGGGCGCCAGGACCGGCCCCAGGACGCCGGAGGGGTTCAAACGCAGCTCGATCGGCCCCGCCGGCGCCGCGACCACGAAGTCGCCAAAAGCGTTCGAGAGGTCACCGGCCAAGATCAGGTTCTCGCCCGTCGTCAGGTCGATAACATCGATGTTGACCCCCGCGATCGGCAGGTTGGCCGGGTTGCGCACGGAGCCGGAGACCAGGACGCCGGGGGGCAGCACGATCGTGCCCATGTCCTTGGTTCCGACAATGATGACGTCTTCGACCTCAGTGACGAGGTGTGAACTGAGCGGCGGGATCGGCGGAGTGAAAGTGACCCGGTAGAGCCCGGCCGGCACGGTCGTGACGAAGTTGCCCAGCGCGTCGGTCCCGTCGTTGAAGATCGGCGGAGTGCCCCCGCCGCCGAGATTCTTCACATCGATGTCGACTCCGTTGACGCCGACTCCGAACGAGTCGACGACCCGCCCTGTAATGAAGTCCGCTTGTGTGGGGAGTGCGAGGAGAGCGAGTGCTAGTAGGAGTTGCGGAGTCTTGAACTTCACGGAGGTACCTCGGTTGAGAATCGATGGATCACCTTCTCGCGGGTCGCGGGTCTCAGTCTCTTCGTGCCGGCTGGCACGAGACGCCGCGGACGACCGCTCGAAGGTTGCAATGACAAGCTCGGATGCAAACGAGGTGCCGTTTCCGATCGAGCGGGCTCCTGCCGGTGACGAGCCGGATCGGCTCGAATCGCGACGCCTCACGTCGTCCACGATCTGGACGCGATCCGAGACCTGGACGAGGTGAGGCGCTGCCAAGGGCCCCTGAGGGGCCGGGAGCAGCGGCACTCCGGTTGCGTGAGGGGCTGGCATGGATATCAAGATCCCCAGCGAACAGAGGCACGACTCGCTCCCGAGCCCCGGCTCGCCGATGCGCGTCCTGCTGTACAGCCACGACTCCTTCGGGCTCGGCCACCTGCGCCGCAACCTGAACATCGCGGCAGCCTTGACGAGCGCCAACCCGGAGGCCGAGGTCCTGATCGTCACCGGCTCCCCCTGCGCCACGCACTTCCCGATGCCGCCGCGCGTCGACGTCGTCAAGCTGCCCTCGGTCACCAAGAATGCAGAGGGTCACTACGTCCCGCGCAGCCTCGGCGGCGCACTGGACTTCTCCATCGAACTGCGCGGCGCCCTGTTGATGCAGGTCTTCGAGAGCTTCAGCCCGAACCTGCTGATCGTCGACCACCAGCTCCTCGGCCTGCGTGGAGAGCTGATCCCCGTCCTCGAAGAAGCCAAGCGGGTGGGAACCCAGACCATCTTGGGCATCCGCGATGTGATCGACTCTCCCGAAGTCGTCGCCCGCGAGTGGGGCTCGAAGAGCGCCCGCTGGGCACTGGGCGAGGTCTACGATCGCGTCTGCGTCTACGGCTCCCCGCGCGTCTTCGACACGCGCGCCGAGTACCCGGTTCCGCCCGAGCTCTCCCAACGCCTCGAGTTCACCGGCTACCTCTCACCGAAACCGGCCCGCACCGCTCCTCGCTCACTCCCCAGCCTGCGCCCCGAAGTCCTCGTGACCATGGGTGGCGGCGAAGACGGGGAAGAGCGCGTCCTCACCTACCTCGACGCCGTCGAGATGAGCCCGGTCTTCTGGGACACGACCATCGTCCTCGGTCCGCTCATGCCTTCACGTGCCGTCCGCCGCATCAAGCGCCGCGCGCGCATCCTGGGCGGAATCACCGTTCATCGTTTTCACGCCGACCTCCCGAAACTGCTCTCCCACTCGTCTCTCGTGGTAGCCATGGCTGGCTACAACACCTCGACAGAGATTCTGCGAAGCGGGAGGCCGGCGGTCTTTCTTCCTCGGACCTTTCCCAGGGCCGAGCAACACATCCGCGCCGAGCGGTTCGAGCGAATCGGAGCCGCGCGCTGCTTGCCGAACGCGACGGCAGCCCAGCTCCGCGAAGCCGTCGAGCTCAGCCTGTCATCGCCCACCAAGGCGCGCGTCCAGCTCCCCCTCGATGGCCTCACCCGTCTGTGCGAGATCGCTAGTGAACTCACCTCGGGCACAGTGACCAAGAAGACGAGGACCGCCTGATGTCTGCACCGCGAGTTGCCTACCTGCTGAAGAAGTTCCCTCGACTCTCCGAGACCTTCGTCCTGAACGAGATCCTCGAGCAAGAGCGGCGCGGCTGTGACCTTCACGTATTCTCGCGTCGCCCGATCGACGACGAGCCCCAGCACGCCGAGTTCGCGCAGCTGAAGGCCGAAGTCGAGCAGCTGCCGCGCAAGCACGCGCTCAATCCCTGGGAGGAGCTCTTCTCTTCACCCGACGGCCCCGTCACCACGCTGACCCCGATTCGCGAGATCCTGGCCGACGCCGAACAGTGGCAGCACCCGCGGCTGCACGAGCTCCTGGCCGAAGCGCTCTACCTGCTTCGTCGGACGCGAGAGCTCTCCATCGAGCACGTGCACGTTCACTTCGCGACGGACTCCGCCATCACGGCCATGCTGCTCCACCGCCTGGGCGGTCCGGGTTACAGCGTGACCATGCACGCGAAGGACATCTACCGCACTGCGATTCGCCCCGAGCTCCTGAATCGGATCGTCGGCGACTCCCGCTTCACGGTGACGGTCTGTGACGCCAACGTCCGCTACCTGGACGACCTGCTCAGCGAACACGCTCGCACGAAGCTTCGTCGGCTCTACAACGGAATCGACCTGGCGTCGTTCGCGACCAACACGAACCAGCAGCGCTCAGCGAACCGAGTCTTGGCCGTCGGCCGACTCGTGGAGAAGAAGGGCTTCGACGTCTTGCTCGACGCACTGGCGCTCTTGCGCGATCGAGGAGTTCCCTTCGAAGCCACGGTCTTGGGCGACGGTGAAGCTCGGGAAGCGCTGCTGGCCCAACAACAGGAGCTCGGTCTCGAGGTCGCCGTGGAGTTCGCCGGCGCACTTCCACTCGAGCAGATCCGAGAACACATGCGGACGGCCACCGTGTTCTGCCTGCCTTGCGTCGTCGGTGAAGATGGCAACCGCGACGCTCTGCCGACGGTGCTGCTCGAGTCTCTGGCAAGTGGACTGCCCGCCATCTCGACTCCCGTCACCGGCATCCCGGAGATCCTCGACGGCGGTCGCGCCGGCCTGATCGTTCCGGAGCGGGACGCCGAGGCGACCGCGGACGCCCTCCAGCAGTTGCTCGGCGACCCCGTCGAACGACAGTCGCTCGCCCTGGCGGGTCTCGAACGAGTGCACGAGCTGTTCGACCTCTCGAAGTCGGGCGACTCTCTCAACCGGTGGTTCAACGAGGCCATTCGGGCCGAGGTCTGCGCGTGAGGATCGCTTTCGTCAACCAAGACCGAGGTATCTCGCCCGAGGGTGAGAAGGGAGCGGCCGTCCATCTCGCCGCGCTGCGAAATGCTCTGACTCACACTGGAGCCGAGGTGCTCGCCTTCGATCAACCGCACGACGACAAGCTCGTGAGCGATCTGGACCGCGCGTGGAGAGCGGGCCACTTCGACCTGATCTACGAGCGCTATGCACTCGGGAAGGACACAGCCTGTCGTTTCGCCAAGCAAGTCGGCGTGCCTTTCGCGCTGGAGGTCAACTCGCCGCTGCTCGAGGAGGCCGCGACCTATCGCGAGCACGAAGTCACCGATCGCGAGGTCGCCTGTGAGGACTTCTTGATGCGGGAGGCAGAGCGCGTCTTCGCCGTCTCCTACGCAATCGGCGAGTACGCGCGCTCGCGCGGCGCGAGGCGCATCGAGGTCTGCCCCAACGGAGTGGACACCACCGTCTTCTATCCGCGACCGCACTCGGACCTGCGCTCGAGCCTGGTCTCTCCCGGTCAGCTCGTCGTCGGGTTCCACGGTCGGCTGCGCCCCTGGCACGGAATCGAGTTCCTCGGCTTCGCCATCAAAGCCGCGCTCGCGGATGGCCTCCCGGTGCACGTCATCACGGTCGGTCGCGGCGACTACGAAGAGCTGCTCTCGCCCTACATCCCCCCGCAGAACCGCTCTCACTTTCAGTGGGTGCCGCACGATGAGGTCGCGCGCTACGTGGCGTGCTTCGACGTACTCCCGCTCTGCTACCAGCAGCCGGTCTACTTCTCCCCGCTCAAGCTCGCCGAGGGCATGGCCTCCGGCGCCGTCCCCGTCGTCCCCTACGGCGGCGACTGGGAGCGCTTCCTCGTCCACGGCGAGAACGCGCTCTATTACCCGACCGGCTCGGCGGAGAGCATGTCCGCCTGTCTCGAGCGTCTCGTCAGCGGAACGGGCGAGCGCGAGCGAATGGGAGTGAGCGCACTCAACACCGCGCAGACCCTCTCGTGGAACTCGATCGCCCAGCGCGTCCTCTCCGTCGCGTCGTTCGCCAACTCCGGACAAGAAGTGCCGTCGTGAAGCACCTCGATCGCTGGTTCGAGAGCCTCTCGGTTGGACGTCAGTTCTCCTCGGAGCTCAGGCCTCACCGCGCGCGCCTGGTGCTCGTGGTGGTCTACTCGTTGGTCCTGATCAGCCTCGACCTGCTGCGTCCCTGGCCGATCAAGTGGATCTTCGACGGCGCGCTCCTCCGCGTGGAGCAGCACTACAGCCCAGAGTTCTACCTGTGGAGCGGAGTCGGCCTGGCAATCACCGTCGCACTCGCGCACGCCGGCTTGCAGTACGTCCGCGCCATGTCCCTGGCCGCCGTCGGGCACCAGGTCACACGCGGGCTGCGCTTCCGACTGTTCTCGCATCTCTCGCGCCTCTCCCCCAGCTTCCACGCGCGCCACAAGTCCGGCGATCTCTTGATGAGATTGATGGGCGATGCGCCCCTGGTTCGCACGATGCTCGTGGATTCGAGCGTGGAGCTCCTGACACGTAGCTTCCTCATCGTGGGAACTCTGGGCGTGCTCTTGTTCCTCGACCCGCTCCTCACTCTCGTCCTTCTGATCACGCTTCCGATCCTCGGCCTGGCCGTGCGCTGGCTCTCGCGCAGCCTCGCCGTTGCCGTTCGCAAGCAGCGTCGCAAGGAAGGCGCTCTCGCCGACTTCCTGCACGAGGCCATCGCCGGAACCCGCGTGATTCAGTCGCTCGGACGAGAGCAGCACGTCGTCCAGCGTTTCGCCAGGAACAACCGTCGCGATGCGCGAGCCGGCTTGAAAGCGACGCGCCTCTCCGCGCGCCTCTCCGCTCTGGTCGAGTCTTCACTGGGAGTTGCGCTGACCGGCGCGCTGGCGCTCGGGAGCCTGCGCGTCCTCTCGGGCGACCTGACGCCGGGCGAGCTGCTCGTCTTCCTGTCCTATGTCCGGAGCCTGCTCAAGCCGATCCGCGCGGCCTCGCGCCACGCAACCAAGATCGCAAAGGGCACGGCCTGCGGTCATCGCTTGCTCGAGGTCCTGGGTCAGGGTGCTTCGGTCAAGAGCAAGCCTGGCGCACCTCTCGCGCCACTCGCTCCGGAGCTGCTCGCCTTCCGCAACGTCAGCTACAGCTACGACGGAGAGAAGCTCGCCCTCGACGGATTCTCCGCCGAGTTTCGTCGGGGAGAGCGCGTCGCCGTCGTGGGTAGTAGCGGCGCGGGCAAGTCCACCGCCGCCGCACTCGCCGTCCGCCTCTTCGACCCCGACCGGGGTGTCGTCGAGCTGGATGGTGAAGCTATCACGGGCCTCGACCTCGAGTCGGTTCGCGAGCGCTTCGCGCTCTGCCTCCAAGAGACGGTCCTGTTCGGCGAGAGCATTCGCGAGAACCTCTTGCTCGGTAAACCCGACGCCACGGATGAAGAGCTGCGAGCGGTATGTGCCGAGGTTGGTGCCTCCCGGTTCATCGATGAGCTCGAGTCAGGGCTCGACACGCAGCTCGGAACCGCGGGCGTCGGGCTCTCCGGCGGGCAACGCAAGCAGCTCGCCCTCGCGCGCGCGCTTCTCCGCGACGCCTCCATCCTCGTCGTCGATGAGCCCTTCGCGGGCCTCGACAAGTGGAGCGTCTACAAGCTCGACGACTGCCTCAAAGATTTCGCGCGCGACCGCACCGTCATCGCCATCGCACACGACCTCGATGACCTGGACTCCTTCGATCGAATCTTGCTCATCGACGACGGCCGAGTGGTCGCCAGCGGTACGCACACGGAACTCACGGCTGGGAGTTCGCTCTACCGCGACGTCGTTCGCGCAGCACCACGGGGTTTGGCGTGACCGGGCTACGCAGGTACGAGCGGGATCGAGAGCTCCCCGCGATCGGCGGTGACGAAGCCCTGGTACCGCCGACGGCCTCCGAGGTCAGCGCACTCGTCGAAGAGCATCTTCTTGGCGAGAGCTTGGTCACAGTCGCCTCGGTCACCTGGGAGTATGCGCGCTGGAAGCCGGGCGTCTCGACGACTGCTGTTCACTCCGTCCGACTGAGCGATGGCACGGAGAGGCTCGTCACGATCAAGTGCTATGCCGATGGGAAGGCCGCACAGCTCGACCAGCGCTGGTCCACGGACGCGCGACTGTTCGAGCTGTGCGCTCCCCTGCGACCAGCCGCCATCCTGCCCGCACAGAGCCTCGCCCTCTCGTGTTTCCCTGCAGATCGCAAGCTCGGCGGAGTCCCGCGCCTACTCGATCCGCGTCGCACGGCCAGAACTCTCGAGGAGTGTGGCTGGTGTGAAGAGCGCTCGATCCGAAAGCGACGACTCGCCTTCGAGCTCCTGAGGTTCAAGCCGGAACACCGCGCCGTCTACGCCATGCACGTCGACCTGCGTTCGCCTGACGGAACCAAGAGCGCGCGCAAGCTGGCCGCTCGCGTACTCCCACCCGACGCCGTGCGCCGAATCGTCGCCGCGCGCGAGCGACTGCAGAGCCGCTTCGCATTCGACCTGGCGCCAGAGTTGATCGCGTCAGATTCGGCGGCCGGGCTACTCTACGAGGCCTGGTTGGAGCTCGAGGTGTTCGATCCAAGCGCCCTCGCCTCATTCGCGGAGAGCTTCGACGCGGGTGAGCTACTCGGCCAGCTGCACAGCTGTCGACCGGAACAGTTCTCCGGCCGCCAGCTAGTCGAGAATCGCGCGCGAGTCGACCTGTTTCGGTTCGATCCCGAGCTCGCTGAACGTGTCGCGCTCCACCATCCGCGTCGCTCGTCTGCGTCCCCGGTTTGGAGGCACGGCGACTTTCATCCCGACCAGCTCGGTCGCGAACACGACGGTGGTCGCCTCCGCCTGCTCGACCTGGACGAGCTCTCGGTCGGTGACCCGGCGGACGACCTGGCCTCATGGATCGCGGATCGACTCGCCCTCGACCCGAGCTGTGAGTTCGCGGATGCAGCGGGCGAGCTGCTGGAAGGCTACCGCCGAACGGGTGGCGAGCGCCTCTCGCACTCCGAGATCGAACTGGCCACAGCGAATGCACTGGTCGACCTGGCCGCTGGTGCACTGCGACGGCTGGAGGTCGGTGCGGTGGAGAAGTCCAGGCGGCTCATCGCGTTTGCCGATCAGCTCGTCGAGAGTCACCAAGAGAGTGGGTGTTCCTCATGAGCACGCTGCTGAACAGCGCTATCCAGGCAGTCGCCAATCAGAGAGGGAACAAGACGGCGCTCGGCCTGGATCGGGTCGATGTGTGCACGGACGGAACACTGCTGCTCTCGGGCGTCGATAGCACGGGCGAGGCCAACTGGTATCGCTATGCCGCTGGAGAGCTGAGCGCCCTGACTCCGTGGTTCGACAAGAAGCTCCCTCTCGCGCGCCACCTGCGCGAGGTCAAGACGGGTTGCTGGAGCGTCCTCGCCTGGAGACCGGGCCGACGGATCGTCGTTCAGGATCGCGGCTCGATCGGTCGCAGTCCGATCCTCAAAGGGTTTCGGCGCACGCGCTCGATGCTGGCGGCGGCACGCCACCGAGCTGCCTATCGCGCAACCAGCGCGACCGACTTCAGGGTTCCGGCATTGCAAGCCCATGACTCGGAGCGAGAGCTGCTGGTCTTCCCCGAGCTTCCGGGTTCACCACTCGACCTGTCGGAGCACAGCGTCGACAACGCCTTCCGCATCGGAGCCGCACTCGCAAAGTTCCAGGCCGCCGAGCCCTGCGAGTCCCTGGATATTCACACGCCCGCGGACGAGCTCGAGGTTATCGAACACTGGTTCGCACGGCGCAAGCGCGCGATCGGTGCACCTCGCGCCGAGGAGCTCGACCTCTTGGACGAGCTACGCCTACTCGCCAAGCGGTTGCCTGCGGTCGAGCCGCGGCTGTGCCACCGCGATCTCCACGACGGCCAGTTCCTGGTTGGGTCGCGCGGCATCGCCCTGCTCGACTTCGATCTTCTCTGCCTCGCCGACCCCGCGCTCGACGCGTCCAACCTGCTCGCCCACTTCAGCCTGCGCGCACTGCAAGAACTCCACGGCGCGACGATCGTCTCGTCGCGCCTCTTGGGAGATGCCTTGATCGAGGGCCTGGACTCGTCGGCGCCAGACTTCTGGCTTCGCATGCGCTTCTACCAAGCCGCGACGTTCCTTCGGTTGTCACAGCTCTACGCGCTGCGGCCCAAGTGGCACGCGATCGTGCCCGACCTCTTCGAGCTCGCCAAGAGTTGCACCCGTGAGACCCACGCTATCTAGACTCGCTCTCTCTCTTCTCGTCTGCCTCTTCGTCTCCGCTCTACCGGTGGAAGAGAGAGGTACGGTGCTGCGCGTCGGCCACTGGGTTCGCCTCAAGGGCAACGTCGGGACGGCCGGACAGTGGGTCGCTTCGGCGGCCGAGCTCAAGGAAGCCGAGAAGTACGAGGTCTTGATCGGTACGGTCTCCGAGGACGACACGGATTGGGAGAGCTTCCGGCTGCTGGGGCTCCCCGTTTCCGTATCGGAGCGCATCGCGAACAAGGGCTTGCCGGCATCCTCACCGGCCGGCGAGAGGTTGAAGGTCGAGGGCTACTACCGCGGCGTCCACAAGTTCTCGGCGCGCGAGCTCAAGCTCCGCAATCCCGGACGCGAGTCCATCGAGGGCCGCATCGACGAAATTGAGCGAGCCGAGGGTGGAGTGGTGCTCGTCATCATGAGCCTGCGTTGCTTCCTTCCCGACTCCGTCGAGCTGGAGTACGAGGGAGAGCTTCGAGACTTCCTGATCATCGAGCCGCGCGGTGACCTGCGCGCGAAGCAATCGACCCAGAAGGGCGCGATCGATGAGGACGATGAGATCCCCGAGACGATTGCTCTCTCCGACTCGCTCTTCATCGGCGGCTCGGTGGAGTGGCGGTCGACGATGGAGGACGAGTTCAACCTCGACGAGACCGACGCGGAGGACCGCGTCGACCACGAGGCATCGGCGCGAGTGCGCCTGCGCTACGTCCCCACCGAGGACCTGCAGGCCGTCGCCACGCTGCGCTACTCCCACCGCTGGCGACGCGATGACGACGATGGTCGCTCGGAGAACAGCGACGCCAAGCTCAGCGAGACCTACCTGTGGTGGAGCGACGCACTCGACCTGAACTTCGACGTGATCGTCGGGCGTCAGGACTTCGATGACCCGAGGGAGTGGATCTACGACCAGGACCTGGACGCTGTGCGCGTGACCTGGTCACGCCCTCGCGTTCATGCCGAGCTGTCCGTCTCGACAACGATCACCGATGGTGACGTGCGTGACGAGAACACGACCAACTACGTCGCCTACGTCTCGAACAACAATAGCGACCGACACCTCGCGGGCTGGATCGTCGACCGGCGTGATGATGCCGCCACCGACGACTCCCCGATTCACTTCGGACTGCGTGCCCTGGGCGACTGGATTCCGGCGAACGAGTCGTGGCTCGACGTGGCCGTCGTGAAGGGCTTCCGCGGAACGACCGACTACGAAGGTGTTGGCTGGGATGTGGGAACGACCTGGTCGCCGGAGTGGCTCGGGCCCTTCGACCTCACGGCAGGCTGGGCCTTCGGTCGAGGCGACGATCCGGGCACGGCTGGCGCAGATGAGTCCTTCATCCAGACCGGCTTTCAGGACAACAACGGACGCTTCGGCGGAGTGACCTCCTTCCGCTACTACGGCGAGCTGTTCGACCCCGAGCTCTCGAACCTCTCGATCTACACGCTCGGGATCGGTGCACGCGTCGCCAAGAAGACCTCGCTCGACCTGGTCTGGCACATGTACTCGCAGGACGTGGCGGCGCCCATGATTCGCGACTCCGATCTGGGGATGAGCCCGAGCGGTACGGATACGGATATCGGCTCCGAGCTCGACCTGATCCTCGGTCTGCGTCGCTTCGAGTCCTGGGACATCGAGCTCGTGGCCGCCTGGTTCAGCCCGGGTGGAGCCTTCCCGAACGGTGACGATGCCTTCCTCGGCAAGGTTCAGGTCCGCTACAAGTTCTGAGTCCTGCGCCTGGGCGACTTCCTAAGAGGCTGTGACACTCGCCACGGAGGACTGCTAGGCCAGCTGATCGACCCCATTCTCTTCGCGTTGCGCTTCGGCCTCGCCGAGATCCTCTTCGGGACCCAACATGTACTCGAGCACATTCTCGGCGGTGTACGCGAAGCCGAAACGGAGCACCAGGTCGGCGACGATGCTCGTGTCGGAACCCGAAGTCAGCATGGGCTCTTCCACCTGGCCGCTCTTCTGGATTTGCGCGAGCCCGATGTTCGCGAGGAGGCTGTTGCAGATGCACTTCTTGCCTTCGATGTTCTCCGGCTTCCCGCCCTTCCGCAGATAGCTCGCTTCGGGTTCACCCGGACAACGCCACCCGAGCTTGCCATTCGGCTTCTCGTAGGCCGTTCGGAGATAGCCGAGATCGCAAGTCTTCTGCCGACTCTCGTAGACCTCGGATTGAGACATCGTGTTCGCGAGCTCGAAGACCTTGAAGGGATAGCCCGTCGGCGATGCGAGGTGGTCGGTGCGGACTCGCTCGCGTCCGGAACGAATTCGATTCAGCGCGCGCGATTTGAGCGCGGGCGTGATTCCGGACTCCGCGCAGAAGGCGAAGGCGGTTCCGATCTGCACGCCCGTTGCACCAGCGCTCTTCGCTTTCTCGAGCAAGGCGGGACTCGCGTGCGAGCCTGCGACCCAGAACGGCAAGCCGAGCTTCGCGATCAGTGTGAGGTCGGTGACGTCGCGCTCTCCATAGACTGCTTCGCCGTCTTCGTTCAGCTGCAAGAGGCCACGCGGAGGAGCGTTGTGTCCACCGGCCGTCGGCCCCTCGATGATCAGGCCATCGACTTGCCCCGTGGACTTGAGGGCCATCACGTTGGCGACCGTGACGGACGAGACGATGGCGTAGAAGTTCGGTCGCTCCAGCTGAGGCGCGCGGCCGCCAGCGAAGTCGGACGGATCGAACTCGACGTGGTTGGACTTCGGTCGTGTGCCCTCGCGGACATCGAGAGAGAGGCGCACGGGGTTGGCCTCGGCGAGGTCATCGAGGATGCCAGGGATCTCGCGGGGCAGTCCCGCCCCCATCAAGACGACGTCGACACAGGCGAGCATCGCGCCGTACAGGGAGGGCAAGGTCGGGAGCTGGATCTTCTCCAGGAGGTTGATTCCGACTTGGCCCTCGTGGCCGCGCTTCGCCAGATAGACCTCTGCAAAGTTGGCGGCGACGATCAGCTCGACGCGCTCTCTCGAGAGACTCTCGTCCAAGAGAGGCAGGCTCTCGAAAGGTTCGGTGAGGTCCTTGCCACCCTCGATGAAGAAGCGCTCGAGGATGCGGTCGGCGACTCCCTCGACCGGGAAGTTGCTGAGTGCGAGGCGCATGTGGCCATCGGGATCGCCCAGCTGCAGGCGACGCGCCAGGATCACGTCGAGCGCCGTCCCGGCAACGACTCCGAGCTGGCCCGCTCGAGACACGGCGCGAGCGAGCTTCCAGTTGGAGACACCGGCACCCATGCCGCCTTGAATAACCTCGGGGAGATTCTCTGCCTTCATCTGAACAGGCTAGGTCGGTCGGTCGGATTCAACGAATCTTGGCCCTCCAACTAGTTCGTAGAAGGCTCACGAATTGTCCGGGTGCTCGCGGAAGTTCCCGCAGAAGGCAGCTAGTCCGGGCTAGAGCGTGACGTTGAACGAGGCCGTGATCAGGTCCGTGCGCGCCGAAATGTCGGGAACCTGCGTTGCGTAGTTGAGCTCGAAGAAGGCGCGCTGGTTGAGCGACCAGCGAGTCAGGACCTGGTAGCGGTCCACCCGTTCCGTCGATATCGAGTTGGATTCCACACGGTCGACGTTGAACTGCAAGTCGAGCTTGCCGTCGCGGAAAGGAATCCAGTCGACTCGAATACGCTGGTCCAGGCCCGCGCCCGCGAAGGTGTCCACCCACTCGAGGGTGGCATCCGCCGTCACCTGGCTGCTCGGCTGAAAGACGACCGTGAGTTCATAGCGCTCTTCCGTCGGATCGGTAATGCCGCTCGCTCCAGCACCAGTGACCGTCGCGTTCTCATTGCGAGCCCCCAGCGTCAACTCGAGGAAGCGCGACAGCTCGGCGATCAAAGCGGCCGAGAAGACCGTTCTCCTCACGGTCCTCAGGTTGAAGAAGTCGTCCTGATCGCTCAGCCCGTAGACGACCTCCATCGAGAGCGTGTCGAGCAGCTGCGCAGAGATTCCGGTCTGGGCACTGCGAGTGTCCGACTCCTCCAGGTTGCCCTCTTCTCGTTCGGTTCGCGAGAAGCTCAGGTTCCAGTCCACTGTCTCCAGCGGTCTCAGGTTCGCCTGTCCACTCGTGTAGCGGACGCGCTCATCCGGACTGATTCGATCGTCTATCCTGCGCTGTTGAGCGCGAACGGTAACATCCAACTCTTGCGTGGGTGTCCAGATCATTGCGACCCCGTGGTCTATGCGGGTCTCGTCGCGCGTCGTCGCTCCGACGCTCACCGACTTCGAGTCTTGTAGCAGCACGTCATAGCTGACCGTCACCTCTTCGGTCAGACGATAGGCCATCCGGGTAGTCACGTTCCGAACGGACTCGTCGACGCGCGAGGAATTCCCACCGATTCCTGCGGTGCTGTTGAACACGCGCAGCTCGGCCACGAAGACAGCCGGAGCCGTAGCGGGAGAGACGGTATTGACGACCTTGATGTACTGATTGGATACGGGCGGGATCGAGATTCGAAAGCTCCTGTCCGCGACCTCGTACTGAAAGGAAGCGGGCGACGCGACCAGACTCCAGAACTCGTTGTCGTCGGAGGCCCAGACCGTGAAGGCGAACTGATTGACGAGAAAGGGGTCTACTTCGTCCACGGTCACGATGCGAATCACGTCGATCGTCGAGCCGCCCGGCAGCTCAGCGCCCAGGTTGCTGTCCAGGACTCCGCCGGCCGCGAAGCCTCCGATATTGATGCCCGTAGACGTCGTGAAGTTGCCATCCGTCAGGGCTGGAGTCGGCTGCAGGATGGCGATCTGCGGCGTCGAGTCGACCAGCGAGAGACCGGCACTCGAGGGCAGGGAGGTCTCCGTATCGCCCCCGGAGAGAGAGCGCGTCGTCTTGCTCTGGCGCTCGTCCACGAACACGCTAGCCGACGTCGTCAGCTTTCCTTCCAGGTAGTCGTCTTGGTATGAGCCTCGAAAGAGCTGCTGGGTCCGGTCGGTCTCCACGCGAGAAGTCCGGTTCTCGATGACTTGGTCGAGGTAGGAGAGGTAGTAGTCGACGGGGCCCAGCTCCTGATGCACCTCCAGGAGGAGCTCGGTCGTATCGCGACTCAGAAACTGGTTGTCCTCCTCCGTCCGGTAGTCGAGCCGGGTACTGACCTGGGGAAGGTCCTCCGGCGTCCAGTCCAAGCGCTCGCTCAGGTCCTTGCGGATCAGGCTGTTGGTAGAAGACTGCTCGGAGCTCGCCCGGCTGTCGGTGAGCTCGACACCCTGGCTCCAGGCCAGCGTGCCCGCTGCAAGTACCAGATCCGCCGACGACTGGCTCAGGAAGTCCTGAGCGCTGATGTCGCCCCCACCCACACTCAGCTCGCGATCCGAATAGATCAGGCGTTCGTCCAGGCGGTACTCGACGCCGGGTCCCGCCTGCGCCTGCACACCGAGCTCGGCGTGGTTCGTCAAGCTGGTCGAATCCAACCCGGCCGAGTCACTGACCTGATAGATGCTGCGGTAGGTCTGTGACGGCGGCGTGACGCAGCCGCCGAGAGCCGACGCTGCGAGAGCGAGGGTCCACCCCTGGATGCAGGCGCTAGGAACCCGCGAGCTCATCAACGGTGCGCTCTCTCCATCGGGTTGCGGCCAACGGGCCACGACCAGAGGATCGAGCCGCGCGAGGCCGGGCACTCTCGGCGCAGACGGCCAGGAAGGAGACGTTCAGCATGGCATCAGTCGACGAAGACCACGCTGGTAGGCCGCTGGCCGCAGGGAATCAGCTCGCCCTGTTTGGCGCTCAAGATGTCGATGGGCAACACGCCGCCGAGCTCGGGGCTCGCGCCGTAAATCACCGAGCCGTCGATTGGTTGTGCCAGTGAGCTGATCGGACCCGAGAGGGGAATGCGGCGCACGACCGCGGACAAGCGGCGATCGACAACGGCGAGCTCGGCCGGATTCGAGCGCGCGACGTAGATGCGATCGCGACGACGATCGGCCAACAGGGCGGTCGCGTCGCCGCCGATGAAGATCGAGTCGACAGCGGCCAGGGTCGTCGTGTCGATCACGAGCAAGTCCTGCGAGATCTTGTGGGCGACGAAGAGCTCGCGCTCGCGGCGGTCCAGCACCAGGTCCACGGGACCGGACTCCACACCGACCGTGCCGACCAGGGACCGCGAGTTCAGGTCGAGTACGCTGACGTCGTTGGAGAGCGAGTTCGCGACGAAGGCTCGATTCAAGCGGCTTGAGACGGCAATTCGCGTCGGGCGCCTGCCGACCGCGACCTCCGCGAGCTTCGTGGACTGGTTGGTATCGAAGAAGACGACGCTGTCGATCGACCGATTCGTCGCCAGGAGCTCATCGCCTCGATCGAGAACGGCGACATCCCAGGTACCGGCCCCGATTCGAATCTGAAGAGTCGACGTCACGAGGTTCTGCCGGAGATCTACTACGCTCAAGGAGCCGTCGCGCGCATTGGCGACGAAGATCCGGCGCAGGTCTCGCGAGACCGCCAGGTCGCGTGGCTCCGCTCCCACCCCGACCGAGGCCAGGACCTCGCCGGAGCTACGCTCGACGGCGAGCAGTGAAGAGCTCGCTCCATCGGTCACGTACATCCGTCCGAGCAGCACCTGTCGGCCTTCCGTGGAGAGGCTGAAGACAGGCTGAAGGTTGCCCTGGTCGTCGAGCGAAGCATCGATGTCCCAGTCCAAAAAGACCGAGGCCGCATCCGTCGGCCGAACCCGCAAGCGGATCGGAACCTCGAGAACCAAGAGCTCCGGCTCCAGGCTCTCGCCTTCGAGCTCAGCCGTTGCTGTGTTCAGCGAGAGCTGCGAGCGCCGACCGTCGCGCTCGATAGCCGCGCCGCGGAGCGCAATGATGATGGCGTCGTAGGAGGCCGCCTGGACGGCGCCTCCGGCGAACGACACCCTGCGCCTCGACTCGACCGAGTCGAGCTGATCGCGGTGAAGCTCGAGCTCGAGCTCTGCGCCCCTCGCCTCGCGAAGCCGCACCGAGTCCAACTGCAAGAAGAGCTTGCGTGCCGGTGCGCCGTGGGAGCGAACGAAGACGTCGACCCGCGGCCGCGTCGAGGTCAGAAAGACCTTGTCCGCCTTTCTGGGTAGACCGCAACCCGGCAGAGCCAGCGCGAGCACCAAGGCCGTGAGAAGACACACCGGTGCGGGTGACCCTGCTCTCGAGTGGCGCGGAGGGAGCGGGGCTGTGAGGGGGTTGCGCATCGAATTCACTGTCTTTCGGGGGACGATTGCCGCACGTCATTCTAGTGCGATTCAATCGATAAGTTCGGCGGAAACGGTTGCTTACTAAGGCGCAGACGGACTGCGAAATGGTGAGTACGCGGGGCGCTGTTGGATTCTCTACACAGCTCTTCGAGTACGAGAGGACAAGCAGAGCGGTCGTCCGTCGATCCCACTCCAGGCGGCCTCTCGAGAGAGCGGATCGGGTTCTGGTCAGAACCGACTCGAACTTCACCGAGCGCACAGGTCGAGCGCGAGCGCGTGACGACCCTCACGCTGCTACGGCGCCGGGTACAACGCGCCGCCCTGCGCGCCGTGAACGCGCTCACGCGACTCACCGCGGTGCGGAGCTTCTCATACCTACGGGCATCGAACGACGCGTAGCGCGTCTCTGCAGGGCCCACCGCGAGCTCTCCGTGAACCGCTCTCCGCGACTAGTGCTCGGGCGACCGAGCCGGACGACTTACAGGTTCGGAGTCACGTGACACTGCCCGCAGAGATGCTCGAGCGTACTCCCGCCCGCATCTCCATCTTCGGTCAACGCACCGTTGCCCGACCGCAGGATCAGGCCGAAGGCATTGCCGTTGCCGTGGCCCTTGTGGCAGCTCACACAGGTCGGCGTCGCGTCGGTCGTGGGCTGCGCCCAGCTCCCGCTGCTGCTCATGACCTTGACGCGGTTCTTGTGCGAGGCGTACTGCTCCAAGCTCGACCACTGCCCGCCGATGGCGCCGATGTCCACCCCACCGCTCGGGTGGCGGAGGAACTGCTTGAAGGAGTTGCCCTGCCTCACGCCGCCGATCTCTTCGTCCACTCCCGGTACGCCGTGGAACTCCGTGTGGCAGCCGGCGCAGAAGCGCCCCATCGCCGAGTCGCCCGGGTTCGGTTCGTTGAAGTCCACCATCGCTTCGTCATAGCGACGCGCGCTGCGCACGAAGACGTCCCGCAGCAGGTTGTTCTGACCCGGCCGGCCGTGGTTGTACGTGATCGCGCCTTGTCCCGAGGCGTTGTTCCCGGCGTCCGAGCGGAGGTTGCGATAGGTCGGCATCCCGCCCTCGCTGCCGTGCGGCGCGTGGCAGTTGATGCAGTTGAGCCCCTTTCCCGTGCCGTTCTCGAGCTCTGCCGACCAGGTCGGTTTCGAGCCAGGCGCGGGGTCGAGCGAGTCCAGCGTATGTCCCGTTCCCGCGTGGGCGCTGCCGATGACGCGGTTGAGATAGCCGGCTTGGCGCACATCGCCGGGATACCTGCCGCTATTGAGCCCGAGCACATCGGCCGCCTGAACGGAGCCGTCATGGCACGAGAGGCAGAGGTCGTTGACGTCGCTCTTCAGCAACTCGCCCGCGAGACCTGGAGGGAGCACGGAGATGTCGTCTCGAGGCAACAAGCTCGAGTCGGCCACGTGCATTACGTGGCACTCGGAGCAGTCGAGCGAGTCGCCTTCGTGATAGCCGCCTCCCGCGAACGTGTGTGCCGACGGCAACGCGCAAAGGAGAACTGCGAATGCAACAATGTGTGAGAGTCGGACCATGCTCCCGAGATCCGCTGGGTCGGATTCTCGACTGGAGCTTCTCGCCCTCCGCTCAGGTCATTCTTGAGGCCGAGCGTTAAATAGCAGCGGGCGGGACGATGTCAGCACCGTCCCGCCCGGGAGAGATTTCAGAGGTTGGTTGCTACGGAACGCCGACGAAAGCAGCAGCCTGGACGTGGCATTGGCCACACAGGTGCTCCATGACCGCTCCAGTGCTGGAGTTGGTCGCGCCGGTGTCACCATCGACGGTCAGAGTGCCAACGCCGGACCGCAAGATGAGGCCATAGGCGTTGCCGTTTCCGTGAGCTTTGTGGCAGCTGACGCAAGTCGGGGTCGCGTCATCAGCGGAGAAGGAGACGGCATCCCAGCCGGCGTTCTCGCTCATGACCTTCACCTGGTTGGTCTTGCTGTTGTAGACACCCAGGCTGGAGTGACCACCGCCAAGAGCGCCGATGTTCACGCCTGCGGTCGGGTGACGCAGGAACTTGTCCCAGTTGGTTCCACTCGCAACGCCACCAACTGTGGTCAAGTCGCCAGGACTTCCGTGGAAGTTCTCGTGGCAACCACCGCAGAAGTCGCCGATGGCGGATGCGTTGTTGTCGGGTTCGTTCCAGTCCATATCGGCCTCGTCATACTCCGCGGCCTGACGCTCGAAGACGTCCTTGGTCGGGTCGACAGTTCCAATCTGGGTGTCGTTGTAAGTAACTAGAGAGCCGAGGAAACCTGAGTTTCCCACGTTGGAGAGCAGGTTCCGGTAGGCATTGCTGCCGCCGCCGTAGCCGTGCTGGTGGTGGCAGTCCGCACAGTTGAGTCCGTCGGGATTGCTCCAAGGAGTCATCGCGTCGGAGCCCGGCGCAGTCTCGGTGGAATCCAGAGTGTGACCAGTTGCGGGAATGCCTTCGAGGCCGAGCCTGTTGAGGTAGCCGGCCAGGCGAACATCCGTGGGGCCGTTACCACCATTCGCTGCTCCGAGCACGTCGGGCGCCGAGCTGTCCTGGTCGTGGCATGACAGGCAGAGATCGTTGATCGGTGCGCGAAGCAGGTATTCATTCGGTCCTGTTCCGAGGAAGGTTGTATTCGGCCCAGCGCCAAGATAGCCGTGGGATTGGCTGAAGTGCATTACGTGGCAATCAGCGCAGCGGAGAGTCAAACCAGTGTGGTGATCTCCCGCGCGGGCCGTGCCAGTGAGCATCAGTGCCGCGGCGCCTACAAGTAGCAATCGATGAAGTTTCATTTGCGACCTCCGTCGTTGTATCTCTTTCCGTCGATGCAGTCTTTCGAGTCTCGAGCAGCCCCAGTTTCAGAACAACTTCCAAGCCGCTCAATGGGTCCAGTCTACCCCTGTAATCGAACCTTCCGCTGCAACAAACGGGGTAGCTGGATTGCGTAGGAGGCGCACGAAGATGGTCGAAGATAAATCGACTAGCGCGCGACCCGGCCTCTCGAACCCTTCAGAGCACCTGGCCCCATTCCACGATTAGAGCAATTTGGAGGCGTCTATTCTGACTTGACCGAATCTATAAAAAGCGGCGCGCGACTCTCGCGTTCAAAAGCTTGTACGCGGTTGCCAAAGCGCTCTGCGACGAAGACGCGACCGCCGGGCTCGATCGAGATGCTCGTCGGATAGAGCATCTCTCCCGGCGCACGCCCGCGTGTCTCTGGGCCGAACCAACCGCCGAAGAGCCCCTGAAACTCTCCCTGCAGATTGAAGATCTTGACGTCGTGTCGAAGCATGTCGACGACGAAGATGTACTCGTCTTCGTCGAAGGCAACGGCGCGCGGCGAGGTAAAGTTCTCCATACCGATGTCGCGACGTCCGAAGCCCGAGACGAAGTAGCCGCGACGATCGAAGACCTGCACCGGTGTCGCGCGACGATCGATCACTGCAATGCGACCCTCCGCGGAGACGGCGACTCCTGCGATCGATTCGAACGAGCCGACGTCGTCTTCTCTCGGAAGGACGAACTCTCGCTTCCGCTCGGCGTCGAACACGAACACGCGTTGAGAAGCCGAGTCCGCAACGATCCACCGACCGTCCGCGTCGATTACAAAGGCTTCGATGCGCAGCGGCTCGCCCCCTTCTTCTACGAACCGTATCGGATCGAGCGGACCACCCCGATAGTCGAACGCCTTGATCTCTGTACGGTCATTGTCGAGGACGTAGATCGTTCCGTTCGGCCGAGCGACAACGACGGTCGGCTCTACGAGCTGCTCTCCCCCGCCGAAGGCGTACAGCGGAATGCCGCTGTCGTTGAAGATGCCGATCAAGCCGTTCTTCATGTCCGAGACGTAGAGCTCTCGCTCCGTGGGATCGAAGAAGACTCCGCCCGGTTCGCGAAACTCGCCCTCCATCAGGTGCCCGCTGATGATGTCCACGGGGAGGATTCGGTAAGGATAGCCGGGGCCTTCGTCCTCGCGGACGGGGTCCTGCAACTCGCGCTGGACAACGAGTGAGGAGCTGAGGAGCGCGATCAGTGCGAGGGCTCTCTGCATGGACCTAGTCTCCTGAGGTGTGGCACTCGAGGCACAGGCCGCGCGACTGGTCGCCGCGAAGCTGGTAGGAGAACTCCGTACCGTGAGGATCGTGGCAGGTCACGCAGGTGATGACCGTCCCCGTTCGCGGGTCGAGCCGTCCCTCCCCGAGGGGGTGACCATGGCGCTGCGTCTCGTGGCAGGTCAGGCAGGTCCGAATCGGTCCCTGGGAGAGCAGGAAGTTCTCCTGTGAGGAGTGCGGTTGATGGCATGCCCCGCAGGACCCGCCGTCGTCGAAGTCCGTGGGGTGGACCGAGCGAGCGCTCGCCTTGCGCTGCACGATGTCGGCATGACAGCTGAGGCAGGTCTGCTCGAGACCGGCCGTAAGCAGGTGCTTGTCCCTGCTGGCGTGTGGCGCGTGACACGAAGCACAATCCCCCTCCGCTACGGGCTGGTGGACGAACTGGTCGTCGGAGCGCGGATACTCCTTGTGACAGGCCAAGCACAGGCGCGCACCCGTTGCTCGGACGAGCCGCGGTGACTCGCTCTCCACCAGGTGGCACATCTCGCAGCTTCCGTCCGCGAACGGCTCGTGCGTCACCGGCAACAGCAGCCCCGTGTCCACGGAAGCATGCGCGTCGTGGCAGCTCGTGCAGCGCGCCCCCTGGATGGGAATGTCGTAGTGACTCTCGATCAGCTCGGCTTTGGTGGCGTCGTGGCACAACGAACAGAGCTTGTTCGCCGGACCGGTCAGCTGGTTCGGGAAGCCCGAGTTGTGGGCCGAGTGACAGTCCAGACACTCGCCCTCCAGGACCGGCTCGTGGACCTTCTTGTTCTCCAGCGAAGCGAACATCGGCTGGTGACAGTCTGCGCACAGGGAGTTGCCCTCCGCTCTGAGCAACCCGGGGTGCTCCGAGCCATGCGATGCATGGCAACCGTTGCAGTCGCCTTCTTTCACCGGTGTGTGCACGAACCCGGTCTGGAAGCTCAGTGCCTGCTCGCGATGACAGGAGAAGCAGAGCGCGCGCGGACGCACGTTCAAGAGGTTCTCGTAGCGCGCGGCGTGTGGGTTGTGACACATGTCGCAGTCCTCGTCCGCCGCAGGCTCGTGGGGAACGGCCGCCTCGATCTGCTCACGAATGGGCTCATGACAGCGCAGGCAGCTCGTATCCACCGCGGAGCCCGCCGGCGGGTGCTCCTCCACCTGCTGTACCTCAGCTGTCTCGACTCCTTCCTGCGGGGTGCCCGTCTCCCCCGCGTTGACGACGGGGTAGAGCAGCCCACAGGTCACGAGGGCCAGACCAATCAGCCTGATCGAACTAGTCTTCGTGGCATTCATTGCAGCTCTTTTGTGAGAAGGGTGCGTGACGGTTGGGCCAGAAGAGTCCGCGACCGGCCGAGGCATGCGGAGTGTGACAGGACAAGCAATCGCTGTGCTTCGAGAGCAGACCGCCGTGCTTGGCCTCGAACTCGGGCTCGGTCAGCTCGTGACAGCTCGCACACAGCGCCGCGCCCTCCGCGACGGCGAGGCCGGGGAAGTCCGAGGAGTGTGGCAGGTGACAGGTCGCGCAGTCGCCTTCGGCGGCCGGCTCGTGAGCGTGGAAGCCGGGCTCGTTCAGCTCTTCGAACAGGCTGCGGTGACAGGAGAGACACAGCTGTCGAGGCGGGAGCAGGAGCAAGTGCTCCTCGCGCGCGTCGTGAGGAGAGTGACACGACAGGCAGGCGCCCGCTTCGGCTGGCGCGTGCTTGGAGAACGATGCGCCGATCTCGTCGTGCGTCAGGCCGTGGCAGTTCTGACAGAGGTTGTTGCTCTCCGTTACGAGGAGACCCAGCTGCGGAGAGCTGTGCGGGTCGTGACACTCCAGGCACTCGCCCTTCTGCGCGGGAACGTGGACCGAGCCCGCGCCGGTCGCATCCAGGAGGTCCTCGTGACAAGCCGTGCAGAGCTCGGCTTTCGGCGCTCGCAAGCCACCCTCGAAGTCGGAGGCATGCGGGTCGTGGCAGACATTGCAGTGGCCCTGCGCCACCGGCTGGTGAATCGTCTCCGTCTCGAATCGCTCGCGGAGGTCTTGGTGGCAATTCAGGCAGGTCTCGGCGGGACTCGCGGCGAGCATGAGCGGAGCACTCGAGGCATGCCCCGAGTGACAGCTGGTGCAGGCGTCGAGCGGAGCGTGGACGTACTCCCTGTCGTACTCGCTCTCGAGCTCCTGGTGGCAGCTCAAGCAGAGCTCATCCTCCGTAACGCGCATCAGCATGTCCTCTGCTCCACCGTGTGGATCATGACACGCGAGGCACTGCCCCTCGGCCGCCGGCGTGTGGAGGTGTGCAAACTCGGGCCGACCCTCGGCCAGTACGCTGAGCGTGTCGTGGCAGTCGTTGCACGACGCGCTGCCCTCGTGCTTGAGCAGGCTGGTGAAGTCGCTCGCATGCGCGAAGTGACAGTCGCTGCAGTTCCCGTCCATCGCCGGAACGTGACCGCTCGCGCGCGACGCGAAGTCCTTGACCTCGGCGGCGTGGCAGACCTTGCAGAGCTTGTCCGTGTCCATGCGCAGCTCGGGAGCCGCGAGAGCGAGGTCTTCGTCCGGCTCCGCGTGACAGGACGTGCAGTCGCGGTCGTCGAGTGGCTCGTGCACGACGGCCCGCAAGAGCACGTCGCCGGGCGAGCTGTGCGGAGCGTGGCAGCTGCCGCAGTTCGAGGACGACACGTCGTAGCCGCCGTGCGCCTCGACGAACAGCTCCTCGGTCGCTTCGTGGCAAGCCGCGCACAGCTCGGGAACGCCGACGTTCAGGCCCTGCGCCGTGGCGTTCTCGTGGGGATCGTGGCAGGTCTGGCAGTCCTCGGCGACGGGATCGTGCACACCCTCGGACTCGTACTCCGCGCGATCGTGACAGTCGAAGCAGAGCTCGCGGCCGACCAGGCGAACGAGCGCCGGGTGCTCGGAGCCGTGCGGATCGTGGCAGCTGCTACAACCGAGCCCCGCATCGCCGGCGTGCGGGTGTTCCGCTTCTCCGAGCGACTCCAGCTCCGTATGACAGTTCAGGCACAGCTCGGGTTCGGGTTGCTTGAGCTTGAGCACACCGACGAGCCCGTGGCGGTCGTGACACTCTTCGCAGCGCTCGGCCATGCCCTCGAAGTGAGCAACTTCGGAGGAGACGGAAGCGAACTCGGTGTGACAGTCGACGCACTGCTTGGCCGTGCGAGCACGCGGCTGCCGGCGCGACGGCCCCCCAGAGCCGCAGGCTGGAAGCAACGGAGACAGAGCGACGATCGCTCCACACAACACCACGAGGAGGACTCCCCACGTGCTGCGCTGGACTCTGGGAGTCGAGTTCAATGCGGTCCCCTCTCGCCATGGCCCCCGCTGGTCGGCGCCACGCCGGTGTCCCCCATGGCGGCTTCGGCAGCCGCTTCCTCGGCAGCTTGCTCCGCCGCGCGCACGTCGAGCCAGGCCACCGCACTGGCGATACCATCTTCGAAGATCTGGATGTCGGCGCGCTCGCGCAGGCGCTTGGCCCAGCCCGCCTTCTCGTCGCGCTGCAGCTTCTCGGTCAGCTCCCTGGTCGCGGCCAGCTTGGCTCGCTCGAACGGAACGACCGAGTGATCCTTGCGGTCTCTGAGCTGAAGAAGGAAGAATCCGGCGCTGGTCTCGATCGGCCCCACGGTTGCTCCAATCTCCATCTCGGCCATCAACTCCTCGACTTCCGGCAGCATGTCGCCTTGGTTGATCCAACCGATCTCACCGCCATGTGCAGCGGTAAAAGTATCGATCGAGAAGTCCTTCGCCAATGCGCTCAGCTCTTCGCCCGCCTCGATCCTGGCGAGTAAGGCGAGCGCGGTCTCCTCGTCCTCGAGCACGATATAAGCGGGCAAGAACTCAACGGGCTGTCGAAAGCGCGTCTCCTTGTGCTCTTCGTAGAACTCGCGAAGTCCCTCTTCGGAAATCATGAGGTCCCGATAGACGAAGTCGCGATAGAGCGTGCCGAGAATCACGCTCTTCCGGAACTTGCCGGTGTCCTTCACAACCTTGGGCTTCTGGTAGTAGTCCATCTCGGCGAGCACGATACCGGTCGCTTCCTCCATCGCCCACTGGTCGGCGACACCGATGGCCGCTTCGCTTGCGCGCTCGGGTGAGACTCGCTCGAGTGCATCCGGGTTCAAGACCTTGCGCAGCTCCCCCATCGTGAGGGTCTTGTCGGCGGCCTCGGCAACGACCGTCTCGGGAGTCTCGTCGCCGAGCAGCGCACTCTGTGTGAGCAGCTCTTCGTGGACCTTCACTCGGCCTCGTTCGCGCACCTCGGCGCGCGTCTTGTCCATGGCCTCTTCGCGCCGCCGCGACTCGAGCACACTGCGAATCTGCGGGAGTGCGACCTCGGGCTCCGGACGCTCGAAGTTCGTCAGCACGGCATCCAACCGGATGAAAGCGAAGCCATCGGACGAGGGGACCACAGGGGACAGGCTGCCCGGTTCGACCAGCGCGAAGCTGACCTCGTCGAGCTCGCCGCCGAGCGATCCACGCCGCACTCCCATCATCGTGCCGCCGAAGGAGCTCGAGGGATGGATCGAGTCGGAGCTGGCCAGCTCGCCGAAGTCCGCGCCCCCTTCGATCTGACCGCGCAGCTCTTCCGCTCGCGCGCGGTCGGGGTGCTCGATGATCGAGAGGTTGAGCGCCATCGAGCCCATGTCGTAGAACTCCTGGACCTCCTCCTCCGAGACCTCGGCGAGACGATCGACCTCTTCTTTCCAGAAGAGAATCTCTGCCGACCGGAGGCGGTAGGTCTCGACCGCCTGAAGGATTCCGGGATCCTCGGTGATTCCGAGCGTCTCGGCTTCCGCCATGAACAGCTGTTGTTCGACGATGCGGCCCGTCAGCTCTCTCACGGCGGGCTCGCCATTGATCAAGACGCCGTGCCCGGCGTGCGACGAGTCGAAGGTGCTCAAGGCCTCTTCGAGGCTCAGCGAGACGCCGTTCACCGAGGCGAGGACAATCTCACTCGGCTCGATGAGCTCGGCGGAAGAGGTCGAGCGGCAGCCGGTGAGCGACGCACACAGAGTCAGCGTCAGCGTCAATCGAAAGCAAGTCTTCATCAGGATCCTGTTCATTCCTTAACACCCATGAGGGCGACCAACTCGCGCCCCACTCGATCGGCCAACGATGTGAGGTCTTTCACGACTCCCAGCCCCAGCACGAGGTGGTAGTCATCACCGCGCCGGTGCACGCTCCCCGCAGCTACGATTCGCGAGCGCGAGACGTCGAGCAAGCGAGCCGAAGCTTGGACCTCCGGAGCGAAGGCGCCATGTCTGAAGCTGTCTGTCTCGAATCGATCCACGCTGCCCAAGAGGAAGTAGCGCACACCGAGGTCCTCGCCGACGCGCCGCATCAACTCCTCGTCCAGGAGGTCGAGGGAGCGCACTCTCTGGCGAACCAAGGCGGCACGCAGCTCGGAGCCCTCGACCACGTCGATCCCGGCCGTGCGGAACCACTGGTGTCCGAGAACTTCGGCGAAGAGGCGGCTCGCGTTGCGGCGATTCGTTCGGTTGATGAAGGGCAGGACTGCGACGCGCTCCAGCTCCAGTGGCGCGAACTCGCGATGGTTGAAGCGCGCAAGCGAGTCGGCGGGCAAGAAGTCTTCGAGGTCCTCGGGCTCGAATGGAGCGGGTCGGCCCTCCGAGTCGAACTCTTCCAGGATCCGCGCCGCAACCTCCAGCGCAAGGACATCCTCGTCCACGATCTCGCCCAAGCCCAGGAGACCCTTGAAGTCGGCGCCCCGCAGCGAGACGAGGCTGGAGAGAACGCGACGACCGGTCTCCACATCCACTACGTGCAGCGCGATGGCGAGCTGCGGAGCGGGCGCGGAAGCAAAGCTGAGCAAGGTGCTCGCGACCAGGAACCGGATCTCGGTCTCCTCTCCGATCGTCCGGGCCGCCTTCGCACTGATCGAGTCCGTCTGCCGAATGCGGTTCGCGCGCAGGACATCCTCGAGCAGAGCTGGCGGGACGAAGCGCGCGCCGCGAGCTTCGAGGCCCGTTCGCAAGAGCTCCATCGGGTACTGAGCGGACTCCGGGTTCCCCGCAAGGAAGTGCGTCGGGAGCACTCCGTACACCGGTGCCCGGACCGGCGCCTGAATCGGCGCGGCGGGTGTGCTTCCTTGCGCGACGAGCAAGAGAGCCAGGGGTCCAAGTGTTCGAATCATCTGTGAGCAGCTACAGGGTGTCGATGAGCTGGCGAACCAGCTCGCGAACAGCCTCGCTCTGCGACTCCTCTCCCATTCCAAACATCCGCGCCGTGATTCCCGCGCCCGAACGCGAGTGGCTGGCCGACCAGACGGTCAGTCCCGTCTCCACGTCGATCATTCGAAGAGCGAGCGAGATGTCCGGCGCCAGGATGGCGCCCGAGCGACGCTCGCGAAACTCGATCACGCTCCCGATCATCAGGCCCTGAACGCCCAGTCCTTGCCCGAGCTGCTTGACCTCTTCCTCGCCGAGTTCCGTTGCCGCGCCGAGCTGTTGCACGCGAAGCTGGCGGTTCACCTCGCCGACCTCGACCACCTCGAACAGGCCCTGCGCGCTGAGCTCGATCGCCAAGATCTCGCGCACGCGCTCACTCCCGAAACGGTCGGCGGAGAGGTTCTCCAGCGGCAGGACGGCGATTCGTTCGTAGGTCGAGAAGTCTGCGTTCGGGTGCGTGTACACCGATCCCCGCGCGCTGACGCATGCTGTCGCGACGAGCAGAAGAGGGAGAGCGAGGAGTTGGAGGGGGCGCATTAGCGTTCCACTTCAATGGAGTGAGTGGTCGTCGCCATGACGACCACCTCGGGCTCGAAAGCATCGGCACCCATCACTTCCCGCAGTACGTGCGGAGGTGCGATTCTGTACAAGAGCGAAGCTTCGATCGTCACGGGACCGACCGCCTTCTGAAGGACGATTCTTACGCGCTCGCGCACGGAGCCCTTCGGCGGCACCGTTCGTTTCCAGGCGAAGCCGGCGGCCTCCCAGGGCTTGTAGGTGTGCTCGCCATTCGCATCGACCAACCCCGAACCGAATCGAATCGCTCCTTCCGAGAGCTCGCCGTCGCTGTCGAGCGTGCCGCTCTCGAAGACGACTTCGCCATTCGCATCGAAGGCGAGGATGCGGACCCACATCTGACGCAGCTCGGTCAGGCTCGTGGGGAGGTCGTGCCCGGCGGCGACGTTGGTCACGATCACATCGAGGTCGAAGACGCCCTGGTTCTCGACAGAGTCAGGAGCTTCGAGCGAGAGAGAGGCGGCACTCTTGAGTCGAGCGCGAGCCATCGAGGCATGGCGCGCTCCCCCGCCGAGCTGTGCCGCATCGACATTCCCGCCGACGAAGTAGTGCGGACTGATCGAGCGCTCGGGCCCCTTGCGCGCCAGGGTTCCGACGACCTCCACCGGCTCGAGGGTTCGCGCGACGAGCACGGCGTCCTCCACGGTCCGCATGTGGCAGTCCTGACACTGGATGCCCTTCTCCGCGTAGATGCTGCCCTTCCACTCCGCGTAGGTGTGCTCGAGCCTGAGGCCGTTCACGGGATGCGCGACCGTGTGACAGGTCGCGCAGAACTCGGAGCTACTCATCTCCCCGAGGGCCGCTCCCGAGTGCGCGGGGTTGCGCGAGATCTCGGACAGCGGACCGAACTTCTGGCGACCCGGCTTCAAGATGAAGGACGCGTTGCCCTGCTCGCCGAGCGGTCCTCGCTCTCCTCGGAGACCGGAGATCTGGTGGCAGACGTCGCAGGTCACTCCGGCACGCGCCTCGTCGGGAAGTTGCGCCTCGGTCATCAGCGGAATCAGCCCGGTCGCCACTCCCGCAGGCGAGTGACAGCTCGAGCAGTAGGTGTAGACATCCTCGCCTGCCTCCTCGCGAGCGAGCTCGGCGAAGTGGCGATAGAGCGAGTCCTCATGCGCCACAGAGTGCATCGAGCCGCGCAGCTCGGTCCACTGACGAGGGTGGCAGAGCGAGCAATCTTGACTCAGGTAGAAGTCATCGATCGAGGCACGCTTTCCGTCGCTCGTATTCATCTGGGAGAGCCCGAAGGGTCCCAGCGGTTTCGCGGGCTCTTGCTGAAGTGCACTGAGTGAGAGCGTGGCGATCACGAAGGCTCCGACGCCGAGGGGCACGAGCTCGAGCGGCTTCCTTCGACTGTGGACCATCACTTCAGGCTTCGGCCAGCCTCAGCTGGACGCTCCTTCGAAGTCGGCACTCAGGCTGGCTTGGGTGCCGGCCAGCTTGCCGCTCATGCGCTGGCGTTCCATCAGGAGCGCGAGCCCTCCGAGCCCGACGATACCCCACTGAATGACGTAGTAGATGGTCAGCGCCCGACTGATTCCACTGGTGAACCCGTAGCTGTGGAGCCCGACCCCCAGCAGGTTGACGCCCCACCAGGAGAAGGCGATGACCGTTCCGCTGAACGCGGTCGCCATGCAGACTCCGTGCTCGCGCAAGTAACCGCCGATGCGTCCGTGCAGGATCAGGATCTGCGCCAGACAGATCAGGAGCGCGCCGTTCTCTTTCGGGTCCCAACCCCAGAAGCGTCCCCAGCTGTCGTTGGCCCAGATGCCTCCGAGGATGGTGCCGACGAGCGAGAAGATCAGGGAGAAGCTCAGCACGCCGTAGACCATCCGGCCGAGGTTTCGGAAGAACTCCCGGTCGCCGCGTCTCAAGCCGGCCACCTTGACGAGCAGGTAGATGCTCGCGAGCAGAGCGGCGAGCATTCCGGCCGAGTAGCCGATCGTGATAGCCGTGACGTGGGTCGCCAGCCAAAAATTGGTGTCGAGCACGGCGACCAGACTGGGCATCGTGTCGCGCTTGTCCAACATCTCGTAGCCGTTCGCGATGAACAGCCCGACGACTCCCATGACCGCCGCGGCGGAGAGGGCCAGGCGCTGTCGATTGACGGCCTCGATGAAGAGCGCGACGATCGCGCCGACAGCGACGACGAAGAGGACCGTCTCGTAGAGCGTGCTGACCGGCGGCCGCGCGCGAATCAGGCAGCGCAGGACGATGCCGACCGTCAGGAGGATCGTCGCGAGCAGCACCGAGACCGAGGTCGCGGAGTAGAGCAGCTTGCTGCGAGGGCGCAGCCACATCGCGGCCATGAAGACGAAGCCCAGAATGAACAGGTAGAGGCTGCGGGAGATCGTGTCGGCCTTGTAGTAGCCGAGCTCGAGCCCGACTTTGCCGTACTCTTGCCGAGCTTCCGCTCGCTCGACCACCTCCGAGTGCAGCGCGGCCAGCTCGCTCTCGAAAGCGGCCGGATCGCCGCGGACCTCCGTCAGCCGTTCGAGTCGACCGAGCGCCTCGACGTCCGCGCGGTACGCGGGCCGGCCCTCGAGCTCACCCAAGAAGATGGTCTCGGGAGTCATCCACTCTTCCTCGACGAGCGGCACCGGCGGGAGGAGCGCCATCGACCTCGTCCCGCTGGCCAGCTCGCCCACCGACTGGAAGATACTCGAGATGGCGGCCAGCTCTTGGTGCTCGGCGTCGGTCTCGTGTGCGCCGATCTCTTGATACAGCTCGCGCAGCTCATCGACATGAGCGATGACCTGGCTGAACTTGACCTCCGTCCGACCGTTCAGGAGCTGCGACAGGCGCTCGCCCGCTCCTACCGGCAGCTCCGCGCGGGCGAAGTCCATGTAACCGAAGAGCTGGACGTAGAAGTCGATGTTGTTTGCGAGCAGGAAGAGCTGGTGTTGCACTGTGGTGCGGTCCTTCTCTTCGATCGCCGCGTACTCGCGCGCCAGCTCGAACAGCCGGAGGATCCCGGGACGCAGCTCACTGAAGGTGTAACGATCGCGCTCCCGCTTCTCGCCTTGCGCGACTCCGATGGCCTCGATGACCTCGGCATTCTGGACCAGGAAGACCGCGTACTCCGCCGAGACTTCGGGGTAGAACAGAGTGTCGAGCAGCCACTCGACGGGCGTGATCCGCTCGCCTTGGGGTGTGGTCAAGCTGCGCTTTCCGTTGAAGCGCAAGAGTGTGAAGCCCGCGAAGGTGTGCAGCGGCTTGATCCGCCCGCCGTCCTGAATCGGGAGGCTCTCGGCTAGCTCGATAATGTGGTCCGACCAGGGCTCCACGCGCGCGTTGTGGCCCTGAACGGGCACCGGTGCAGCAACTGCAGTCGATGAGAGCAGTGCGAGTCCGAGAAGGGTTCGAATGGTCTTCATTGTGCTGTCCTCATCTGCTGCTGGATATAGCCAACGAGTCTCCGCGAGAAGTGAATGATGAGCCCGGCAGCGATGACGATGCAGGCGTACAGCGGATACTGATCAGCGGGGTTGCGAACCACCGAGAGTGTGGAGAACAGCGGCGTCCCCGCGGGTGCGTCGGCCGGTCCCCAGGAGGACTGGTAGAGCACGTAGCCTTGATCGCGCAACGGCTCGTTCATCCTGATATTCACTGCGCGGGAGCTCGGTCCCTCGGTCACGATGACATCGCTCTCGAAGGTGCGCGCCATGGTCATACCGGGGTAGTCCTCTTTGGTGAACTTCAGGAGCTCGATCGAGAACGGCAGCGGATAGCGCTCCTTGCGCAGGTCGATGGCCCAGGCCTTGTCGTCGACCTCGACTGTCAGAGGTTGCGCGGCGCGCCCCCAGAGAATGCCCTCATGCCGCGCACCACTGCTCTTCTCCACCACGGTCAGGTACACGCCGGAGATGTTCGCCTCGACCTGCTTGTTGTACGCCTCCGCGCGCAAGAAGACTCCGTCGATGACGGGGACCGCGACCTCGAAGTTCGGCCCCTTCGGGATCGGCATGGAGTTGGGCATGTATAGCCGGAGCTCGAGGTCGAACGGCAGCTCATCCGAAATGAGTCGCGTCGGGCGAGCACCAGTCGCATCGACAAAGAGCTCCTGAGGAATCAAGTACTCCGCAGTTCCGCCGTCGCCGGTCGGGTGAATGATGGCGATCTCGGTTCGGTAGTAGCTCTGGTAGAAGCTCGCACTCTCACCCTCGAAGAAGGTCAGGTGACCGTCGTCGGAGAAGGCTGTCTTCACGAAGCCCGCGAGCAGGAGCAGCGCGATGCCGATGTGCGTGGTGAGGATGCCGGCCATCGAGCCGCGGTTCCGAAGCTTCACCATGCCACCCCACAACAGGTTGACGAACAGCAGCCCCATCACCAGGTGGGCCCCCGGAAGCGGAATCGCGAGCGGGCCGACATCGTGGAACAGGATGAAGGACTCAAAGTACTTCTTCTGCACCTCGTAGAGGCCCGAATTGACTTGCTCGAGAGTTCCGAGCCAGGTCAGGAGGGCCAAGAAGATCAGGAGTACGCAGCTCAGGCCGATCGACCCGAAGAAGTTGGAGATTCGATTCAGGATGGTGCGCATCGCGGTCACTCTCCGAAGCTCAGGGATTCACAGAAACTCCGGAAGGCATCCCGTTGACCTTCCAGGGTTGAGATCGGTCCGATCATCTTGACGAAGACCGAGCGGTCCGAGAGGACACACACGGCGCCGTAGAGGCGCGCGTCCGAAACGGCTTCGCCAGCCATGCCGGAGAAGGATCCGTCGACCTCGAGCAGGATGCCTTCTCGCCCGAACATCTCGATTCGCTCGAGTGCTTGGAACTCCGCCTCCGAGAGCGGCGGCGCTCCCATCTGCTGTCGCCAACGGTTCATGTTCGCGGAGATCCCGCCGCCAGTACCGCCCAGGAGAGCGACGTAGCACTCGGCCTGATCGGCGTCGGCTCCAACGGTGAAGGTGACTTCGCGCATCTGGCGGTCGGGCGCGCGACTCCAGCCGTCGGGTGTCTCGAAGCTGAGCTTGCCGTCGTTCGTCGCCACAGGCTGCTCTGTCTTTGCGTCTCCGGCATGCGCGGCATGGTCGTGCGGATCGTCGTCATGCGAGTGTTCGGCGTGCGATTCCTTGGGTGCGCCGTGTGACTCGGAGCTGTGGAAGGAGGCGGCCAACGCATCGAACGCTGGAATTGCCGCACCGATCAGTGAGGCGGGTCCCACCATCTTCAAGAACTTCGAAGCGCTCTCGTCGACGAGCAGCAAGCCGACCAGGCGGAAGCCCTCGCCACTCTGATCGCCGGACATTCCCGACCAGGTCCCGACGAAGTCGACGCGCGAAGCGGAGCCTCCGTAGAAGTCGGACCGCGGGAGCGCCATCGCATCCGCGTCGGAAATGGGCTCGAGCGACATTTGTTTCCGCCACCGATTGATGTTCGCGACCAGACCGCCGCCGGTCCCCGGCAAGACCGTCAGGTAGCACTCGGCTTGCTCGTCACCGTTGACGAGGAAGTTGGCTTGACGCAGTGAGTTCTTCGGCAGCTCAGTCCAACCGGCCGGTGTCTCGTAGTGAACCGACGAGGCTTGCGAGGGTCCGGAAGTTCGACGCAGTCGAAAGCGCTCGGCAGTCGACGCGTTCCACTTGAAGTCCTCCTCGAGCAGGGCGGTCGAGCGCCACTCTTCGATCAGGCGTGGTTCGCCACTCGCCGGTCCACAGGCCGTCAGCCCGAGCAGAGGCGCGGCGGCCAGGAGCAGGAGGAGCGGTCGCTGAGCACTCCAACTAGGGAGTAGAGGCGCGAATGGTGAGAGCTTCGAGAGGCACTTTCCGTTCTGCATGGGCGCAATTTTAGAGCGCTCCAGAAGTTCTGGCAGTACGGCATAGTGCACGAAGTTCGCGTGTCGCCTACGCAGTAGTCCTAGTGAGACTGGCCAAGACTACGTCCATGTTCGGTTGAATTCGGATGTCTGGCATGGTCGCGTGGCGGGGCTTCGCAATACGTCGAAGAGGCTGGACGTCTCCGCTGCCCTCCGGCGGTCGCCCTCCCTCACGGAGCTCGCGCAAGCCCGGCCACGACATCGACCGCCAACTGCGAATGCGCGCTGCCCTCAAAAGTGCGCCGCAGTACCCCCTGCTCCGTATCGCCGCCGCGCTTCGGCCGAGTCCTAATGCACTCGGTACGGAATAGGAGGCAAAGTGAGCATGCCGAGAGAACGAGCGGAACGAGTGCGAGGACACGGCGCGATTCGGAACGCCCGACTGAGCTGTACGCTGTTCGTCTTTGGGCTCGTCAGTCCGTTCGGGATCGCCTACGCACAGGCGAACGAAGAGTGTCTGGAGTGCCACCAGTGGAAGCCAGGCGAGGAAGAGCTGGCGCCCTCGCTGCTGCTCCGTCTGTCTGTCTTCGAGTCGAGTGTGCACCGCGACCAAGACTGCATCGCCTGTCACTTCGAGCTCGACGGGGTCGACGAGTATCCGCACGAGACCAACCTCCCCAGAGTGGAGTGTCGCGACTGTCACGATGATGACCATGGCCCGATCTCGGTCTACGTCGAGAGCGTGCACGGGCAGCTCGCCGAGAGCGGAGACGAACGCGCACCGCGTTGTCAGGACTGCCACGGTGACCACGACATCCTCCCCTTCCATGACGCGGATCGCGCACTCTCCTTCGGCCGCATCAACACGCTCTGCACGAAGTGTCACGTCGAGGTGGCTTCCGCCAGTCCTGGCGAGCTCCACGCGGATGCACTCGTCGACCGAACCTGCCTCGCTTGTCACGATGCGCACGGACCAACGGTCGCCGAGCCGCGCGCCGCCGATCGCCTGTGCATGGTCTGTCACGAAGAGGACGAGCCCACGGATGACCTCCTGAGTTCGACGGCTCAACAGCACGCGAACTCCGTCCACGGCCAGGCTGGTCTGACTTGCGTGCTCTGCCACAGCGACCTGCTCGAGGCCGAAGACTTCCCGCACGAGGAGGAGCTGGCGCCCGTCCTGTGTCAGAGCTGCCACCCTACTGCAGGCGCGGCCTACGAGCGCGGACTGCACAGCGGGACCGCCGGGAACGGACACACCGCCGCCGAGTGCACAGACTGTCACGGCACGCACGACATCCGGCCGCGCGATGATCCGCGCTCGCCGGTCTTCCCGCGCAACCTGCCGAGCACTTGCGAGGCTTGTCACCAGCCGACGCCACCCGAAGCGCACCCGGCACCGGCCGGCGAACAGGTCTTGGTCTACGAGGACAGCGTCCACGGGAAGCTGCTCCTCGAGGAGGGCCTGCTCGTCAGTGCTTCGTGCACCTCGTGTCATGGATCGCACGAGATCCTCGCAACCGGCGACAGCGAGGCGGCCACCTCTCGCGCCCACGTGCCCTATACCTGCGGGAGCTGCCACGCCGGAATGCTCGAGCGCTACCTGGAAGGAGCGCACGGTTCGCCCTTCCTCTCCGGTGAAGCCGATGTGCCCGTGTGCACGGACTGTCACAACGAGCACTCCATCGAAGACCCAGCACTCGCCACCTCGAGTGTCTCGTCGAGCGCCATCGCCGCAACCTGCGCGCGCTGTCACGCCGACGACGAGCTCACCGCCAGCCATGAGCTGAATGCAACCGCGCTCTCCTCGTGGGGCGACTCCTACCACGGGATCGCCGCTGCGTTCGGCAACCAAGAGGCCGCCAACTGCGCTTCCTGTCATGGCTTCCACGACATCCTGCCGTCCAGCGACCCGCGCTCGCGAGTGCATCCCGCGAACCTGGACGAGACCTGCGGGAGCTGTCACTCCTGGACCGCGTCGGCCTTCACCAACATCCCGGTCCACTCGGTCGTGGACCGCGAGTCGAACTTCATTCCCTGGCTCGTTCGCGTCGTCTACGCGGTCCTGCTCATCGGCGTCATCGGCGCCTTCATACTCTTCATCCTGATCGACCTCTTCGGCCGCCTGCGCTTGCGCCTCGGCTGGGGTCCGCCGGAGACGGAGTTCGTGAGAGCCGAAGACTGGCCGGACGAAGACGAGCTCATCGCGCCCGACGCGAACCTCCCGCGCATGAATCGCCACGCACGACTCCAGCACGGAGTCCTGATCGTGTCGTTCCTCCTGCTGGTACTCACCGGTATCCCGGTCTTCCTGCACGACATCGATTGGTTGCATTCGATCATCGGCATCGAAGGCGGCTATCGACTGCGCAGCAGCCTGCACCGCGTCGGCGCGCTCGGACTGATCGGCCTCTCAGCGTGGCACCTCGGTGTTCTGCTCTGCATGCCCTCCGCCCGACGCTGGTTCGCCTCGATCATGCTTCGTCCGCGAGACGTCATCGACTTCGCGCGCGAGATGATGTTCGACCTCGGCATCGCCGACTGGCTCTCGCGCCGCCGCCTCTTGCGCCCGTTCTTCGATCGTCACCCGAGCCTGGCCTTCCGCGAGCGCCCGCGTCTCGGCCGCTACGGCCTGGTCGAGAAGCTGGAGTACGGCGCGGTCCTCTGGGGCAACCTGATCATGATCCTGTCGGGACTCATCCTCTGGCGACCGGACTGGTTCCTCGCCTGGCTGCCGACCTGGACCTTCGATGTCTGCCGCATCGTGCACGGCTTCGAAGCCACGCTCGCCTTCCTCGCCATCATCATCTGGCACATGTACCACGTGCACTTGCGTCCGGGGATCTTCCCCATGAGCCGCACCTGGTTGACCGGAACGATCGGACGGGAAGAGCTGCGACATCACCATCCCGATGAATACCTGCGGATCCTCGAAGCCCGTCGCGCTCGAGTCCGCAAGCCCGAGAAAGCTGGCGCTCGATGAAGGAGTACGGATCGCTCCAAAGGTCTTCTTCTCGCAGGCTCCTAGCTCTCTGCCTGATCGCGAATCTCCTGGCCGTCACGGCCTTCGCACAGGAGAACCCCGAGTGCATCGAGTGCCACGGCAAGTCGGGGCTCAGCGTGGATCGCGACGGTCGCTCGGTCTCGCTCTTCGTGGATGCCGAGCGCTACGAGACGAGTGTGCACGGCTCGCTCGACTGCATCATGTGCCACTACGAGCTCGACGGCGCCGAGGAGTACCCGCACGAGAGCGGCCTCGACCGCGTCGAGTGCACCGACTGTCACGATGACGATGACGGTCCGGTCAGCGCTTACCGAAAGAGCACGCACGGCCGGCTGGCCGAAGCGGGCGACGAGCTGGCGCCGCTGTGCCAGGACTGCCACGGCGACCACTACGTGCTGCGCCTGCGCGATCCGAACTCATCGATCTCGCCGTTCAACATCCCGTCGATGTGCGCGCAGTGTCACGCGCAGGGCGCGGAGGTCGAGCGCGTCTACGACTTGCCGCAAGAGCAGGTCTTCCAGCGCTACCGCCAGAGCATCCACGGCCAGGGCTTGTTCGAGCAGGGCTTGAGCGTCACGGCCGTCTGCACCAGCTGTCACACTGGACACGACGTGCTGCCGCACACCGATCCCCTCTCGACGATCAACAAGCACAACGTGGTGGGCACCTGCATGAACTGCCACGGCCTGATCGAAGAGGTCCACCGCAAGGTGATCGGCGGTGAGCTGTGGGAGCAGGAGAATGCGATTCCGATCTGCGTCGAGTGCCACGCACCGCACGAGATTCGGAAGGTCTTCTACGACACCAACATGTCGGATGCCGACTGCTTGCGCTGCCACTCCGAACCGATCGTCGCCGCCCTCGATGGTCGCTCGCTCTTCGTCGATCAAGAGGAACACCGCGGCTCCGTTCACGGTCGCAACGGTGTCTCCTGCTCGCAGTGTCACACCGGAGTCTCACCCTCGCTGGAGCGCTCCTGCGAGACGATCACCGAGCGCGTCAACTGCGCCGTCTGCCACGAGAACCAAGTGGCCAACTACGAGGCTGGAACCCACGGACAGCTGCATGCCGCCGGCGATGCCAACGCTCCGTACTGCACGGATTGCCACGGAGAGCACGGGATGCTGGAGCACCTGCTCCCCGACAACTCCACCGATGAGCTGCGTGATCGGCTGCGCAGCTCGCTGACCTACAGCCGCAACATCCCGAATCTCTGCGGTGAGTGTCACAAGGATGGCGCTCCCGCCGCGAGACGGTACCTCGGCGACCAAGACCAGATCGTCGAGCACTACGAGATGAGCATTCACGGGAAAGGCCTGCTCGAGAGCGGGCTGACCGTGACGGCCGTCTGCACCGACTGCCACACTCCACACAAAGAGCTGCCCGCCGACGATCCCGAGTCGACGGTACACGGCGACAACATCGCATCGACGTGCGGCACTTGCCACGAGGGCATCTTCGAGCAGCACGAGAGCAGCATTCACTCCGAGCTGGGCAACCCTGACTACGTGCAGCTGCGCGGAATGCCGGCGCTTCCCAAGTGCAACGACTGCCACTCCTCGCACACGATGGCTCGAACGGACCTGCCCGACTTTCAGCTCGGGATCATGGACCAGTGCGGAAAGTGTCACGAGGAGATCTCGGAGGCCTACTTCGAGACCTACCACGGCAAGGCCTCTGCACTCGGAGACATCGCGAAGGCCAAGTGCTACGACTGCCACGGCGCTCACGACATCCTGCCCCAGACCGATCCGGACTCGCGCCTGCACGAGCGGAACATCGTCGAGACTTGCGCGCAGTGTCACGAGGGTTCGCACCAACAGTTCGCGGGCTATCTGACCCACGCGAACCACCACGACCGCGAGCGCTACCCGGCGCTCTTCTACGCCTTCTGGGGAATGACCTCCCTCCTGGTGGGCGTGTTCGCCTTCTTCGGGCTGCACACCCTGGTCTGGTTGCCGCGCTCCTGGAATCTGCACAAGAAGCACCAGGCCGAACTCGACGCCGTGCCCACCAAGGAGAAGCGCTACCGACGCTTCACCGCCTACCAGCGCGGACTGCACTTGACCGTGATCCTCAGCTTCTTCGGGCTCGCCATCACCGGCATGATGCTGAAGTTCTCCTATGCCGGATGGGCGCAGGCGCTCTCGAGCATCATCGGTGGAGCCCCCGTGGCCGGTTTCATCCACCGCGTCTGTGCCATCGCGACCTTCGCCTACATGGGCCTGCACCTCGTGGATGTCGCGCGACGCTTCAAGCGCAGCGACAAGCCGCTCTTCAAGTTCCTCTTCGGCACCGACTCCCTGATGCCCCGCTGGTCCGACGTCACGGAGTTCATCGCGACCATGAAGTGGTTCCTCGGCCGCGGCCCAGCGCCGCGTTATGGGCGCTGGACCTACTGGGAGAAGTTCGACTACCTGGCGGTGTTCTGGGGCGTGATGGTGATCGGCTTCAGCGGCTTGTTCCTCTGGTTCCCCGAGGCCTTCACGCGCGTCTTCCCGGGCTGGGCCATCAATGTCGCGACAATCATCCACAGCGACGAAGCCCTGCTCGCAACCGGCTTCATCTTCACGATCCACTTCTTCAACACTCACTTCCGGCCAGAGAAGTTCCCGATGGACCCGGTCATCTTCACCGGTCAGATGAAGCAGAAGGAGCTGATGCTCGAACGTCCGGCGCTGTACGAGGAGCTGGTCGCGAGCGGCGAGCTGGAACAGCACCTCGTCGAGCCCGCGCCCGAGGCCTTCACTCGCCTGGCCAAGATCTTCGGCATGACCGCACTCGTGGTCGGCTTCACCCTGATCGGCCTGATCATCTACGCGATGCTGAGCTGAGTCCGCCACCGCCTACCCCTTCGGCGAGCGCACTCCGCGTTCGCCGAACTTTTCGAATCGCTCTATCGAGGTTGCAACTTTGTACTAAGACCGTGTCGCGACGGCACCCGCGACCCTTGTCTTCCCAAGAGCGCCAGCCGACACGCAGCCACCGACGCGATCCGATCACGAAGGACTTTGGTCTTCGCGCTTCGCCGCTACAATCTCGACGGAGAGGAGACGATGAAACCCGAAGTCAACCCAACGTTCTACGCGGCCCTGGCCGGCGCGGGGCGAAAGACTACGCCGGCGGAGCTCGCCAAGAAGGGCGTACGGCGGCTGCGCACGTACAAGATGAGCGAGGTCTCGTTCTTGATCGAGCGCGCGCTCAACAAGACTCTCGCGAAGCGGATGCTCCAGCCGCTGCCGGCCGAAGAGATGGCCGAGCTCTCGGGAGCCGTCGAGAAGGAGTTCAAGCAGCAGCTCGGCAACGTCGAGGAGCTGCGCGCATCGCGGGGAGAGCTCAAGACTCAGCGCGACTCGGCCAAGCGCGAGCTGACCAAGTTCCGCGAAGAGGTGAAGAGGCGGCCGGCTCCGGCCTCCGAGCCGGGAGGCAAGCGCCACCTCCTGCACGAGATCAGTGTCGCCCTGAAGCCCCTCACCTCTCAGTCGCAGGGGCCCGACTGGCTCACCAAGGGCGTGACCTCCGACCTGCACGCGCTGGTCGAGAAGCGGGTTGCCAACGCCCTGAACAAGGACCGCAAGCTGTTCGAGGCGCAGATCGGGAAGCTCGAGCGCCGCATCGCCAAGCTGATGGGCACGACCGAGACGATGGAGAGAGCGCTCGGGAGCATGGCCGGGACCAAGGAGCCGGAGATCGGGCTGGCTTCGATCTACCGGACCACCCAGGGGCTCTCCCACGCCGAGAACGGCGCCGAGCAGAAGAAGGCCATGATGTCCGACATCTTCAAGGCGAACCTCAAGCTACGCGACCAGCTCAAGCTGGCCTCGAGCGCCTAGCCCACATTATTCATGACCACGCGGACTAAACACCACGAACGGCCGGCTACGCCAGCCTTTCGGCCCCTACCGGCGTTTTGCGAACACTGGCTTCCTCGACGAGCTTACAAGCTCGACTGTG
>Ga0316209_1000069_pt1 | contig 214963 bp, 216 predicted proteins | sample 6monopyrite_MG_FD_204945 | JGI IMG/M metagenome (GOLD analysis project Ga0316209, IMG submission 204945) | Microbial mat bacterial communities from mineral coupon in-situ incubated in ocean water Damariscotta River, Maine, United States -... | ecosystem: Environmental > Aquatic > Marine >... | reverse complement strand
TGTACTCTATTTTTTTCCTCAAGACTTTCAAGGTCTTGAATCGCTGGTTCGATTTCTTTTTCGACATATTTTTTGAAATCGCGAATAGCTTTTTTATTCATGGAATGGTCTCATTTTATTGTCTAACGCCTTAATAACCTGACGTTTTTTCTTGCGGCCTGTCTTTTAGGCCGTAAGAAAAAATGGTCAGCGTTAATTTAATTGTTAGGCTTTTCAATGTAATGCTTCCAAAATTCTAATACTTTTTGACCGAGTTCTACTGCGTCAATTTCTATAATATTTAGTTCTCTAGATTCGGCATCAGAAAGTTTTATTAGAAGTGGCTCGTAAAATACATTTGCTTCATAAACACCCTCTTCAAATACGCGATGTTTTTCATTGCTTACAACTGACTTATGCCTTTTATCTTTTAAATGAAAATGTTTTGCACCATTAGCAATATGTGAAACTATACGAAGAATTGCATTGTTTTTAATTAGGGGGCGTTGGTTTAACCAGTCTGGTAAGTGTTCTGCTGTAACAAAGAAATTGAATGCTATGTCAGTGTTTTGCCCACTTTCCTCTAATGCAGTTAAATCTCTTTTTAGTTTCTCATATAAGTCAGCTGGTGTTTTTAGTTCAAAAAAATCAATATGAGTAGTCATTGTTTAATTGTATTTAAAATAAAGTTACATGACTTTTGAGCAAGATTGCCCTAAGTTGCTTATTTTTTCCCAGCTCCATTCTCCATTGTTATATGCCTTTCTTATAGCATCCATAACTTGAATTATGTCGTCTTGGGTGGCACCAGCTTTAATTGCTAATTTTTTATGTCGCTTTGCTTCCGAAATTATTACGTCTGCGAGCATGCCGGGTTCCATTTTTGACGCCAATAGTGCGTTTGATGCAGCGCACATAGCATACTTTGTTCTAGGCTCAATGTTTTGTTCTGCATGCAATGCGCCGAAAGTAAAAATGAATACAAATGTAAATATAATTTTTATCATAAGATATTTCCTTTACATAGCCTAACAGTTAACTAGACGGAATGCCTATATTTAGATATTCTATCTATATATAACCATAAACACCCAGATATAGAAACACATGTCTGAATCTAGCCATTTTTATTTTAGAATCCCCGTACCAAAATAAAACTAGATCAGCTGCAATACTATATTATCTATCAGCATCATTTAAGCCAGGCTTAACCATCGCCTTCGTCTCGCATCACTAATGTCAAGTACATCAAATAAATCATGAAGTTCATTTTCATTAATCCCAGGCCAGCGAATATCCTGACCGTGATTATCGAATAGTGCATCGGTCACAATAGTGGTGAGTTTTTTATTATCCGGTAAAATATGTTGATGTTCATTGACCAGGTTCTGGATTCTGGCTGAGCCGCGGAATTTCATTTTTGAAATATTTTCGATATTTTCTAAAATAGTTTCGACGCTGTTATATTTCTGCAAAATATTCGATGCCATTTTATAACCCACGCCGGGTATGCCGGGAATGTTATCGACTTTATCTCCGGCCAGTGCCAGCATGTCTGCAATGTTTTCTGGTTTAACGCCAAAGTGTTTTTCTATGCCTTTATCATTTAGCACATTGCCGCGGGCGAAATCCCACCAGGCATCGTGTTTGCCCAGCACTAATTGAGTCAGGTCTTTATCGGCGCTGACGATAGTGATATCGAAGCCTTCATTTCTTAAGCGGGTGGCCAGAGTGCCAATGATGTCATCGGCTTCATAGCGGTTGCTGCCAAATTCTGCAATACCTATGGCACGGCAAAAGTTGCGGCAATATTCAAACTGAAGAATCAGTTCTTCGGGAGCAGGTGGACGGTTGGCTTTGTATTCGGCATAAATTTCACGGCGATAGGAGTTGGTCTGGTGTTCATCAAAAGCACAGGCGATGTATTCCGGTTTTTTCTGTTGTATGAGTTGAAAAAGAAATTCGCTAAATCCATAAACTGCATTGGTGGGGTTGCCGGCAGCATCGCAGATGGACTCATCAAAAACATGCCAGGCGCGGAAAATATAAATACTGGAATCGATTAGATATGCACGAGGTTTTTTTGCCATGGGCCATTTTACATGAAAAGGGAATTTTGAGCTATGCTGGCCGGGGTATTAAAAGACTCATCGGGAAGAGCGAGATTTTTGTAGGAGCGAGTCTTTAGCTCGTGATTTTAGTACTCTGCAAGCATCGCGAGCTAAAGACTCGCTCCTACAAATACAGCTTTGCGTCGGGTGTATTTTTTTAAATCAGACCATCAAAGCGCAGCCAGAGCCTGCAAATCTTTTTTCACCGCAGCAATCGAGTTATCAAAGTCTTTCTGCTCAGACTCATTCAGCGTCAGTTGAATAATATCTTCCATGCCATCTTTACCCAGTACGGTTGGCACACCGATGGCCAGATCATTGCAGCCGTATTCATTTTGCATTATGGCCACCGAAGGCAGGATGCGTTTTCGATCATGCACTATGGCGTCAACCATTTCTGCCACGGCAGCGGCGGGTGCATCGAAGGCGCTGCTGTTTTGTCGCAATGCCAGAATTTCTGCGCCACCATTACGGGTGCGAATAATAATATCATCAATGGTTTTCTGATCCATAAAATTACTTACCGGAATACCGGATATAGTGGTGTAACGCATCATTGGCACCATTGAGTCACCGTGACCACCGAGTACCATTGCATCTATATCTAATGCGGAGTAACCGGTTTCCATAGAAATAAAACTGGCCATGCGAGTTGAATCTAGCACCCCGGCCTGACCAAAAATACGATTGCGATTCCAGCCGGTTTTTTTCCATGCGCGATAAGTGAGTATGTCCACGGGATTAGAAACAAAGAGCATCATGGAGTTGGGCGCGTATTTTAATGTGTTAGCAACAATTTCGTCGGTAATGCGAATATTGGTTTCCATTACATCGGAGCGCGACATGCCCGGTTTGCGGGGAATGCCTGCGGTGACAATTATTAAATCGGAGTCTGCCATGAGTTCAGGGTCGGAGCCGCCCTGAAGTCGGGTATCAAATAAAAATAAGGGTGCGTCTTCCTGAATATCCAGTGCGGCACCAGAAGCAGCGCCTTCATTAATATCTACTAAAGAAATTTCGCGACACAGATCGCGGCTGGCAATAAACTGGGCGGTGGATTCACCTACGCGGCCTGCGCCTACTACGGTAATTTTATTCATGTTCATTCCCTGGTTATTTTTATGTTCGACACATTATTAGTGTAGCAGTTTCATTACTATCTGGAATAAAAAAACCTGCCATCTTCGAATGCCTGTGGCGGAGATCCAGCGGCATTAGGTTTTATTGAAGTCACTGGATTCCCGATAGAAGCATTCGGGAATGACAAAATACTTATTCCGGGTAGTGGTGTAGCAGTTTCAAAAATAACTGATGCATGATAGATAAGAACAGAAATTATTTTTTAATTTTTGCAACGCCACTTTTTATTGCCGCCTCGGCTACAGCTTTAGGTACTCGTTGCAGTAAGCGGTGGTCCAGTGGTTTGGGGATAATATAGTCGGGGCCAAATTCAAGATGCTCAAGTCCGTAGGCATCCAGCACTTCCTGTGGAACTTTTACATGGGTCAGCGCGCAAATTTCTTTTACTGCGGCGACTTTCATTTCCAGGGTAATGCTGGTGGCGCGAACATCTAAAGCGCCGCGAAAAATATAGGGGAAGCCCAGCACATTGTTAACCTGATTCGGGTAATCACTGCGGCCGGTTGCCATAATTAAATCGTCCCGGGTTTTGAAAGCCAGTTCGGGATTGATTTCGGGATTAGGGTTAGAGAGTGCAAATACAATGGGTTTGGGTGCCATAGCCTTAAGCATTTCAGGGGTGAATAGATCAGCGCCAGAAACGCCAATAAATACATCCGCATCCTGCATGGCATCCAGTGCGGTGCGGCGACTGGTGTGGCCGGCAAATTCTGCCTTGTATTCATTTAAGTCTTCGCGGCCTGAATGAATCACGCCATTACGATCAAGCATATGAAGATTAACTTTTTGAGCGCCCAGACCCACCAGTAATTTCATCGATGCGATGCCTGCTGCCCCTGCGCCCATGCAGACAATCTGTGCGTCTTCAATAGTTTTGCCCTGCAGCTCAAGCGCGTTCATTAAGCCGGCCGCAATAATAATGGCGGTGCCGTGCTGGTCATCGTGAAACACGGGGATATCCAGCATGGCATCCAGTTTCTTTTCTATTTCAAAACAACGGGGGGCGGTAATGTCTTCTAAATTTATGCCGCCAAAAGTGGGGGCGATGCGAGCCACGGTATCAATAAAATCCTGGGGGGTGTCGGCATCTACTTCAATATCAAATACATCGATATCGGCGAAGCGTTTGAATAATACTGCCTTGCCTTCCATTACCGGTTTGCCTGCAAGGGAGCCAACATTGCCCAGCCCAAGTACGGCGCTGCCATCGGTGATCACACCAACAAGGTTACCCTTGGCGGTGTATCGGTAAGCATCTTCGGGATTCTCGGCGATGGCTTTAACAGGTTCGGCAACGCCGGGAGTGTAGGCTAAAGATAGATCACGCTGGGTGTTGCAGGGTTTGGTTAGTTCAGTGGCTATTTTGCCGGGTACGCCGTGTTCGTGATATTCCAGTGCGGCTTGCTTGTCTTCGTCATTCATATTTTATTGGCTTTAAGTGGAGGCAAAATACATAGCCAGACTAAAATACCGCTGACTAAACTCGTCGCTATGTTATCACTTTGAGTTTGCCCGTGGGGGCTTATTTGGGCTGAGTGATAAGGGATGACGGGTGTCGTAGCGCCATGAAATGGCCTTTTTTCTTTGGGTGAATCCAGCCTCTTACGCGGATGATTTTGCCGGTGAGCTGCTGCAGATTGTAGAGACTAAAGTAATGCAGATCAGTTGCAGCTATCCGAATGCGAACCGGCCCCTGCAAGTCAATCCAGAATGTTTTTGAGTTTTGCCGAATGCCGGTCACCTCTCCCTGGATGCGTCTGAATCCGCGGTCTGATTTTTTAAGCTGGGTCGCAGGGATGACCTGATACTCGGGCAAAGACCAGATGCCGAGCTTTTTATTGATGGCGACAGCCTCAGCCTGCCTGTAGCAATCTGCCATGCGATCATTTGGCGGGGTGACATAAGCGGTGGCCAGACCCTGCTGAATCAGTTGAGCCTGAATATTGGTGCCATTCGCCAGATACAGATGAGCCAGTGTGCGCCGGTATTTGTCTTTGCGCTCAAACCCAAAACTCAGCCCAATTTTATTATTAGATGTTTTAATCAGCGCGCGCAGTGCATCTCTGGCCTGATAAGCAAAGTTCTGAGCCGGGCGATTGTTTCTGGCCACTTCTGGGGTGTCGATGCCAAGCAGGCGAATTTTGCGCCCGTCTTTCAGTTTGAGGGTGTCACCGTCATGCACATAGGCAAGCTGTGCAGTTTCGTGGAGCTTGCTGGGCGGGCAGGCGATTGTCGCAAAAGCGCGACCCGTCAGCAGACAACAAAAAAGGACGCTAATAAATAGCGCCCTTAATATTGATTGCATAGATTCAGTAAAGGCTTCGGAGCTACTTCTTGGCGCCAAAACGTTTGTTGAACTTTTCAATCTGACCCGCGGAATCCATCACTTTTTGCTTACCTGTGTAGAAAGGGTGGCATTGTGAGCATACTTCTATGCCCATTGCTTCTTTCCCATAGGTTGAGCGCGTAGTAAATTTATTACCACAGCTGCATGTTACTGAAATCTCATTGTATTTTGGGTGTATACCTGGCCTCATTTCGAGTCCTCTAAATATGTTGCGATCTGTAAAGAGCCGCGTATATTACTCTCTCCGGCATCGTGGGGCAAGCCTGTAGTGTGTCAGGAGTGAAATAAGTGCTATAAATATTTTATCTTTCAGAGAATCAGCGCAGGGAAATACAGTGTATGGGTTTTATATTCAAAATGATGGTGCCGATTATCCTGCTTCTGCTGGTGTACGGCTATATGATGAAGGGCGATAAAATATTGAATTTTATGAACAATCTCCCCGAGGAAAAAGCCAAAGGGGTCGGGGATATAAGTAATGCGGTCACCGATGAAGATGTAACGGTTTATCAGTGGGTGGATGAAAAAGGTATTAAGCATTTTAGTAATAACCGGCCAGAAGGTCGAACAGTGGACGAGCTGAGAATGTCACCCAAAGCCAATGTGATTCAGGCGATTAAGTCGCCGGAAGAAAAAGCAAAGCCCAAAAAAGCTGGACAGGTAACCAGTATTTCTAAAAGTCCTTATGCTCCGGGTGGGGGCAAAAAACTAATGGATAAAACGAAAGGCCTGAAGGATACGCTGGATCAACGAGGCCAGAGTCAGCAGGATTTGCTGGATCAGATTATGGGTAAGCCTGGCAAGTAATGTGGGTTGACTGACAATGCCTGTGATTGCTGTTAGTCAGTAGAGGAAGTTTAAAAGAAAAAGCATGTTGTCCGCAAATACACGCGAATGAACGCAAATAAAATATAAATATGGGATTAGTTATTGCCCAATATTCTGTCATCCCGAGCGCAGCCGATGCGTGCATTTGCGGACTAATTCTTTTGACTTTTGAGCTTCTGCTTCAGGCATAAACCGTAATTTTAGCACTCAAAAAGATTAATCAAATCATTAAGAAATCGATAACCCAGCTCTGTAGGTTTTAAGTGATTACCGGATTGCATCAGTAAATCCTTTTTAATTGCCTGCTCACAGGCAGGCAATATTTTCTCACGAGGCAGGCCTGTGTGCTGTTCAAATAATTCAAGATCAAATCCCTGTTTTAAACGTAATGCATTGAGCATAAATTCAAAAACTATATCTTTTTCGCCTAGTGTTTGTTCACCAGAATTATGATCAGACGCAGCAAGATAGGCCTGAGGCTGACGGAGTTTCCAGTAGCGTTTTATTGATTGAGTATCAGCACGGGAAATTTTTCCGTGCGCCCCTGCACCGATTGCCAGGTAATCACCAAACTGCCAGTAGTTTAAATTGTGTCGGCAGGTTTTATTTTTCTGTGCATAAGCAGATATTTCATACTGGCTGAAGCCTGCATGCTTTAATAAAGATTGTCCCTGATGCTGTAACTGCCAGATTGAGTCATCGTCGGGTAATGGGGGTGGTTGAGTATGAAAAAATGTATTGGCTTCAATGGTTAACTGGTACCAGGAAATATGAGTGGGGTTTAGATTAATAGCGGTTTGTAAGTCGAGCAAACCCTGTTGTAATGTTTGCTCTGGCAGGCCAAACATCAGATCAAGATTAATGTTATCAAACCCCGCCGCTTTAGCCATCTGTACAGAGGCGATTGCTTCTTCACTATTATGAATTCGCCCCAGTTTTTTTAATTTATTGTTATCAAAACTTTGTATGCCAATGGATAAACGATTAATGCCTGCCTCATTAAACAGTTTAAATTTCTCCTGTTCAAACGTGCCGGGGTTAGCCTCCATAGTGATTTCAATATTGGCTATGCATGACATGCGAGCGCGCACAGCAGAAATTAATTTATTAATCGAGTCTGCAGAAAACAGGCTGGGTGTACCGCCGCCGATAAAAATAGACACCAGACGTCGTCCCCATACCTCAGGTAGAATCTGTTCCAGATCAATTAATAATGTATCGATATATTGCTGTTCGGGGATGTTATCTGAGGTGTGTGAATTAAAGTCACAATAGGGGCATTTACGCACACACCAGGGAATGTGAATATAAAGAGACAGGGGTGGTAGAATGCTAAATTCAGACATTGTGGTTATATGTTTTTAGAGGCGAGATAAAGTTTAACAGTTAGTATGCAGGACAGAAAGTTAATATTAAGAGTGGCAATTAAATTGATGGCTTTTGTGGCGGTCAGTTTGCTTGGCTATGTATTTTTTTCAGCCATGATTAATGATCAGCAAATAGAAAGAGAGACAGAGGTAGTGCATATCGATGTGTCATCAATAAAGCCGGGTGAAGTAAAGTTTTTTAATGTCTTAAATAAGAAACTTCTGGTTTTACACAGAACTCCTGAAATGTTGAATACGCTTGATGGTGGTAATAATGAATTACTTAAAGATGTGTCAACGGGTGACCTTGCGAATAATTTAAATAAAAAATATCGTTCGTTTTCACCGAAGTATTTTGTCGCTTATGCCTATGATCCGTTTTATGGTTGTGAGATAAAATTATCGGCTGATATTTTTGTTCCAGTGTGTATTGATCTTAAATATGATTTGTCAGGCAGGGTGTATAAATCTAGACGCGCTGAAGACAATCTAATTGTGCCCCGACATGATGTCGGGCATGGCATAAAAAATAATATGATTATTAATATTTACAGAAATTAATCAGAGTTGCCAATATCATCCATTCTTTCTTTCTGTTTTTTTAGTTTTTCATTGAGCATATCTACGGCCTGGGTTGAGCGATCAATGAATTCCTTAGGCTTTGACATAACTTTATCAGGATCGGCTGATTTTAAATTACCTGAATCAATATAAATACTCATGGCGTAGCCAATGATTGCAAGTGTAATAAGAATACTTAGAAATCGCATAATATGCCTCGGCGGTAAATTTCGCTACAGTTTTAAATGGTGATTATTAATAATAGGCTTTAAGTAGAGCTGTTTCCAGCCTTAAGAAGATTTTTTATCTGTCAGTTTGGGAGCAAAGCCCCGACGTAAAGTATTTTCGGTTACACAGGATGTATTCATAAACTGCAATAAATAATCTTCACCGCCGGCCTTGCTGCCCTGGCCGCTCATTTTAAATCCGCCAAAGGGTTGTCTTGAAACCAGTGCGCCGGTGGTGCGTCTATTTAAATACAGATTACCCACTTTAAAATTTTCTCGTGCAAGTTGCAGGTGACTCGGTTGTCGGGAATAAACACCACCGGTTAAGGCATAGCGGGTATTGTTTGCAAGTTCTAATGCATGTTCAAAATCATCGGCCTTAATAACAGATAATACCGGGCCAAAAATTTCTTCCTGTGCCAATGGGCTGTGTGGATCAACATCGGTAAATATAGCGGGCTTAATAAAATATCCGGGTTCAAAATTATTACTGTTGTCAAATAATTCCAGCTGGGCTGTTTTTTTGCCCAGTTCTATAGCCTGGAATATTCTGTGGTAAGCAGCTTCATTAATTACCGGCCCCATTATATTGCATGGCATATCGGGTGCGCCCATGGTGATGCTTCTGCTGGCTTCAACCAGACGTTCTATAAACCGATCGTGTATTTGTCTATTCACAATAACTCTGGATGCAGCGCTGCATTTTTGTCCCTGAAATCCAAAGGCAGATTGAATTGTGCCTGATATGGCCTCATCCAGATCTGCATCCTGATCTATAATTAAAGCGTTTTTGCCGCCCATCTCAGCAATCACCTGTTTTACATGTTGTTGCCCCGGCTGAATTTGTGCCCCAAGTTGAATTAATTTTGTGCCCACCTGTTGTGAGCCGGTAAAAGCAATAATATTTATTTCAGCTTTGCGCGCAAGGTACTCTCCAATTTTGCTGCCCGAGCCGGGTAAAAAATTAATCACTCCCGGGGGCAGGCCGGCTTCAACAAACAGTTCCATAAACTGTGCGGCAATAACCGGTGTTAATGATGAGGGTTTTAAAATAGCCGTGTTGCCGGTAACGATGGTGGCAGAAAGCATGCCGGCAAGTATGGCCAGGGGGAAATTCCAGGGTGGAATAATCAGCCCCACACCTTTAGCATGATGATAGTACTGATTGTGTTCGCCGCTGACTTCATTGATGACGGGTTGATTTAGATATTCTGCCTGATCGGCATAATAATTCATAAAGTCGATGGCTTCACAGATATCGCCGTCTGCTTCTCGCCAGTTTTTTCCCGCTTCAAAAACCTGCCAGCTGGCGAATTGCATACGACGCTGCTGTAATAATTTTGCAACCCGGCGTAAATAATCAGCTCTTTGAGTTACGGGTAATGTCTGCCATTCTGGAAAAGCAGCCAGAGAAGATTCAACTGCCATATCTGCCTGTGCAGGCGAGGCGGCAGAAACAAATCCAATAATATCTTCTGGATTAGCAGGATTTCGTGATTCAATGTTGTCATCACCCTGCACTTTTTTTCCATTTATTATTAGCGAATAATTTTGACCAAACTGGGCTCGAGTTTTTTTAATAATGGAGTCAAATTCATTGCGCTCTTTAGAATGGTTAAATCGTAATGCGGCAATATTTTGAAACAGTTTGCTTTGTGGCGTTAAATTTATTTTAGTGGCACTGAATTCAACGGGGGAGAAATCAATACTTTGTTTTTCTTCGTTCAGACCGAAGTCAAGAATACTTTGCCCCGAACTGTTTTCCAGTAATCGACGTACCAGATAAGCCATGCCAGGTAAGGTTTCACCATAGGGCACATAAATTCGTAAGCGATATCCCATATTAATCAGAGCGTGTTTCAGTTGCTCGGCCATACCATAGAGCATTTGAAATTCAAATTGATTAGCTTTGATATTATGTTGTTCAGCCAGAGCCATGGCACAGGCAATGCTGCGATAGTTGTGCCCTGCGACAGCTGTTTCTATTATTGGGTGCTGACTAAATAATAATTCCAGGCAACGTTCATAATTCGCATCGGTATCACATTTGTTTTGCCAGACAGGGCAGGGCCAGTTATTTTGCCGGGCGATAACAGTTTCGTAATCCCAGTAAGCGCCACGAACAAGTCGTATGGTAATCGGCGTGCCCCGCTGCTTCGCCCAGTTAATGAGGTGTTGAAGATCATCATGGGATTCTTTTAAATAAGTCTGGATGGCGATACCAACGTCTGGCCAGTGTCTGAACTCATCTTCAAGCAAAACGGTCTGGAAGCACTGCAATACAATATGTTTGAAATCATACTGTTCCATATCGAAGGTAACAAAAGCATTATGCTGACGAGCTGTCTTTAGTATTGGTCTGAGGCGTTTGAGTATATTTTTGATGCTGCCATCTGGATCAGCCCCGTTAATTTGTGAGTAAAGGGATGAAAGTTTAAGTGATATATTGAGCCGTGGAGAGGGGCGGTTATTGACAGTGTCCAGTAAATCATCCTGCTGCCAGTTACCGACGGGTTCACTCAGGCTGCGTATCATGTGCAGATAATCCTGCTGGTATTTCTCGGCCTCCGCCTCAGAAATAGTGGCTTCGCCTAATAGATCCAGGGTGAAATTCATGGACTGATGGCGAAGTTTACTGACAGAAGTGAGAGCATGATGCAGCTGACTGCCACCCATGAATCTGCGAGCCAGGCCTCTTAATGTATAACGGACAGTGGGTGCTGCAATGCGGGCAGCCCAGGGGGTATCGGTGTATTTAAGACCCCACTCAGCAAACTGTGGCAGGTCGAGATCGGCGAAATATTCCTGCAGGTGTTCAGCCAGTGCCTGATCATCATTGAGTGTGGGTAGAACATCGACAAAGCGCAGAGCCTGGGTTCTAAAGTGATCATCGCTAATGGTATGAGCCATCAGCATGTCCATCCAGCTTATCTGCGGCTGATCACTGGACAGAGATTGCAGCTGCTGACCAAAGGCTTCGATCTGTGTTTGCAGAGACATAGCATTGACTCAGTAGTGTTAACGACAGATGGTTGCAGTGCTACGGTGTTTTTAGCAGGACTAAAATAACCCAGGATTAAAATAACCAGGGATACTCTGATCAAGCCTGATTATTACAGTGGATTATTCAAGAAATTCCAGCCCTATGCCGTTCTCTTCAGCTCTGACCACCATGGCGCGATTGACAGGTGGTTCATCACCATCACCTAGCTGGTTTTTAAGCCTGACCTGAACTTCTGTGCCTAAAGGAGGCAGCTCGATGCTATCAAGTATCAGGAAAAGGCCGCCATCGCTTATATTTTTAGTGCGAACAGTAATTTGACCCTGCTCTGGCAAGGTCAGTTCTATATCGACAATAAGGCCTATACGTAAGTGTTTGCGTTGTTCGTTGCTGGAAATTTTACTCATGTGATCACTGTTATAAATTTATACACCCTATAGATAATAGCGTTGAATTAGAAAAATGCACGCGATGAAGTTATATTTCAGGGGGGGAAGCTGTTAATTCTTCTGGCTGAACTAAAATAAATCAATAAGATGCCCAAAGAGGTCAACTGTGTCGCGTGTTATCGTAATACTTATACTGGTTTCACTGCTGTTATATCTGGCTTACAGGTTCAGAAAGATTCAGGTAGGTAAACAGAAGCAGATTATAAAATATTTACTTATTATAATTTTGCTTGGTCTGTTGGCGATATTAACTGTAACGGGGCGTCTGAACTGGTTGATAGCCTTAATTGGTGCACTAATTCCCATGCTACCTAAATTTTTTTCATGGTTAATGCGAATACTTCCAACACTGGCTATTCTATCAAAAAACTATCGGACTATGGGTTCGTCTCAGAATGGACAACAGCAGCAACAGTCACAGAGAGGAACAGGATTTAAATCTGGCGTAATGGATTTAAAAGAAGCACGAGAGGTTTTATCAGTAAAAGAAAATGCAACGCGAGACGAAATTATTCATGCACATCGAAAGTTAATGCAAAAAATCCATCCCGACCGGGGAGGGTCAGATTATCTTGCAGCAAAAATCAATCAGGCAAAAGAATTATTATTAGGGAACCTCTGATTAAGTCTGGGTTGAACATATTGCCGATTAAAATGCGCGGGTTCAAGGCGTTCACTGTATATAGTATAGAGCAAGTGAGCGAGCTATTGCGAAGTTTCACAACGAAGAAGCCGCGTATTTTAATCGCAAGATGTCGATTCATGACTTGATCAGAGGTTCCTTAGCAAAAACCAAGGAGAAAAAATGACAGAGTCAGGTACTTATATCAGTGCAGATTATTTAACAAAAGTCACTGATATGGGAAAGCATATTAAGCAACGTAGTTATGATTGCCTTGCAATAGAGGAAGGCAATAAAGTGCTTGATATTGGTTGTGGCTCAGGCATAGACACAGTTGCTCTGGCAAAAGTAAATTCGAAAAAATGTAAATTTTATGGCATTGATATTGATGGAGAAATGCTAAAGGAGGCAGATGCTCTGGCAGAAGAATATGATGTGTCTGAACAGACATCACATCAATTGGGGGACGTCTGCGAGCTGCCATTTGAAGATAGTATGTTTGATGGAGTGCGAGCTGAACGATTATTTCAGGTTCTACCCGCTTTTTTACAGCCCCATGAAATATTAAAAGAAATATTACGCGTATTAAAACCAGGCGGAAGAATTGTAGTGATTGATACCGACTGGTCGAGTGCTTCAGTTGATTTTCCAAACCTGGAACTGGAGCGGCGTATGATGGCATTTTTTACCCGTTATTTACGTTCTAATGGTGTCGCGGGTCGTCAGATATATGGCTGGTTTAAGCATTGCAATATTGAAAATGTAACGACAAATATTTTTCCACTGGTACAGCATGAATTTTCCAGCACGCCTTTTGGAGAATGGTTAAAAGCGGAGTCCGTTAAGTCTGGAATTATTTCTAATGAAGAAGCAAGTGACTGGTTCCAGGAATTATCTATGCTGGAAAAATTAGGTGAGTTTTATAGCTGTGTAAATATGGTTATGGTTAGTGGGCGAAAAAGAAATTAATTATTTAAGCGTTGCACTGGCCAGTATCTGATCGAATGGAGAACTTTGCCCAATTTCAATTGCAATAGTTTCATTTAAAGGAATTTCATCGGCTTCGATATGAGGTAAAAACTCTTCACATATTTGTAAAATAGCCATCATGCCCTGTTGTTCAGCAGACTCACTGCTTTCACCAATGCCGTGCTGTAGCTGAGCAATATGACTTTTAAAATGAGTAATTCGACTATCAAGATCAAGAGACTGAAATTCAGCAGTAAAAGTTATTTCCAGTTCACGGCTATGTGACTCTGAATTATCAACAACATTAATGTTTAAAGGGCCTTCAATTAGCATGGTCTCTATCCGATCAGTAAAATAGTATTTTATTGTCGCTATTATACGCTAAGTCATGGAAGCGAGAATTATTTTTTTCTGGATTGCTTAATAAGTTCGTAGGCGGATTTGATCTCATGGGTTTTTTCATTGGCCAGTTTAATCATTTCTTCAGGCAGACCTTTGGCAACCAGTTTATCAGGGTGATGCTGGCTTATCAGGCGTCTATAGGCCTTTTTTAAATCGGCATCGCTGGTGTTTTTATTAACTCCAAGAACGGTATAGGCGCTGGAGAGGCTGGGCTTATTACTGCTGTTGATATTTTGCTGAGCATTAACCATGTTAAGTAGCTGCTCAATGTATGCTGGATTGAATCCCAGTTGTTGGCCTATATAACTAAGCGCTTTTGCTTCTTCATTGTGTAATGTGCCATCTGCCATTGCTGTAGAAATAAGTATTTCCATAAACATCTGTAGCAAATTGGTTCTGCGGGAGCATTCTTTTCGAAATTGCTGCAATGCGCCATCCAGTGGGAAATCTGCCTGCTTGCCTTCATTGAATAATGCTATGGCCGCTTTTCTCTGTTCCTGGGAGAGTTTCATCTGTGACATGATGTGTTCTGCCATGGCAACTTCATCACGTGATACATAGCCATCGGTTTTAGCCAGATATCCCATTACTGAAAATGTAGCAGTAAAGAATGCAGCCTGTGTGCGTTGTTGGTCGCCTATATCAAAGCCTGAAATATTACCCAGACCTTTATCAAAGTGATGGCCTAATGCTGCACCCATAATGGCACCTAACGGGCCACCAAGCATAAAGCCAAAACCACTGCCTACTAATTTTCCCCACCAGCTCATAATTAATATCCAAAAAAAGTTCGGACATAATTATAACGATTAAATTCACTTAATTGAGAAAAATTACAACTTTTTAAGCTAAGAGGAGGGCTAAATTATATCGTCTTTTTGAAGGGCTGAATCAAGATGTTTGTCGTGTGCAGGCGCACCCTTAAGCATATTGAGCATAAGTTTTCGTTGCTCATCAAAAGAGGCGTTAAGTTTTTGTTGCACATGATCGTAGTGTAGATTAATGGCTTTGTGACAATGGCTATACAGATAGCTATTTATAAATTCAGGAGTGTTGTCATCAGCAGTAAAGTTTTTACTAATGTAGGCGAAATCAAACAGTATTTTATCCTGCTCTATTTTCGTTAAAGTGTTGTTATCTTGTGGAGTTAGATAGGTATAGTTTTTTAATGCTTCGGATAAAATATTTTTAACAGTATCCGAACAGTTAATTTTAATGGAGACAGTTTTTGACACTAAGCCGCCTCCACCTGGTAAGCCAGCGCTTTTCTTCTGTATGCCTGTGCTGATTTACTGTCGCCAGTGGCAACACAATGTTTTGTTATTAGTTGACATGCAATAACTGTGTAATCTGGATTCAGACTCATGGCTGTTTCTAAAGCAGGAATACCATCGGTATCATGATTGTTTAACAGGGTTCTGCCAATATCAAATGGTATACGTGCATCATGTGTATTAAGTTTTAACAGATTTTTAAACAATGGTATTCGTGCCTGTTCGTCAATATACTTTTTAATAAGAAGAATATATTCCCATTTTTTTGTATCATTTATTGAACCACTTAAGGCCTGAGCGCCAAGTTCTGCAAGCTCTTCCTGTTCTTCCTGTCCTTTTTTATATTTTTGCTGCCAGTCAAATTTATGAGTCATAAGCCATACATTATCCATTTGCTGAGTAATTGTATTTAAAGTCTCTCCTAAATAATAATTAGCCGCGCTCTGCATAACAGAAGTGGGTAATAAAACGCGCTGCAGTTCAATGTTTTTAAGTCGTTGATGCAGGCTGGGTTCGGATGCATTCTGAGGTTTTTTGCTCAGAGATTGATCGATCCATGTTTGAGAGATTTCATTATCCAGACGAGTTTGAATATTACGTTCAATACTTGAATAAGGAAGATAGGGAGGTGTTTTGTGTTTATAGGCTTTACTGTGCAGGTGTGGCCAGAATATATCATCAAGATAATGCTGACTAATGCCGGATATAGAAATCATATCTACTAATGTGATTTTATCTATGCTTCCCAGTGTAAACAGGTCGGCCTGTAATTTTTCTTTTCGCACAGCACCCTGAGATAATAATTTATAAAGAGGTGCATACCAGGAAAAAAACAGACGCATAATGGCATGGGGTGGTTTCCAGCATGACTGGTACTCAAGTCTGTATTGAGACCATGTTCGCCCCTGAAAATAAAACCAGCTTGGTGGTCTTTTGTATCTTTTCTGAATATGAGAAAACTCTTTCAATAAAGCAATTTTAAATTGCCCACTTGAAAGGCATTGCATTAAAGGCAAACCGATTAGTAATGTATTGGTAAAAAAAACAGGGTAGCCATTTTTAGGCGTTCTAACAATATCGATTTCAAATTTGTCTGTAATCTTTACGGCATGAATTTTAGATGTGCCATGCTCATATTGTAAGTCATCGATTAGCTTAATGAGTTGTGGTGCTTCGTCTTTGCTAAGTGGGCGGCCAGCGGGGTTTGGAAGTTTCACCTGATAAAGAAGTATGCTGATCCATCCGCATAAAGTGGCGATGATAATTTCAGCTATGGTAAACAATACATCAATATAGGTTGTTGCTGAAATAATTTTATCAGGCAAATTTATAGCAATAAATAAAGCAGTGGCAGGGAAAGCAAATATAAAGGCGTAACCAGCTAAAGAAAATATGCCGAGACTAAAAAGATAAAGAGAAAGATGCTGTTCAGTTAATGAGCTTGTATTAAAAGGTTCAGTATTTTGTGTGCCATTGCCTGATAAAATATCTTGCTCTAAAGCTTCTATAGAGCCCTTGTCCATCTCTGTTACTCCAACTTTTTGTATTAATGGCTCTAAGCGGCTGGAGTAATAAATATATAGAATAGTTACTATTCTGTACACCCCATGCTTAAACACGGTAAAGATTAATTAATCTATGTGCAGCTATGGTTAAGGTCAAGGATTAGACCCGCACAATGAAGTAAAGTGGGAGCTGAATCACAATTGATGCTTATAATTTGAAAGGATGTGGTTCGGCAAATTAGATTATAGCGATATTCTAAATCTTGATAATTTGAGAGATTTTATAAGATAAGTGCTTATCAACGGGTAAAGTCAACTAATGCCTTTGGGCTGAAAGCACCCTGTAAAGATAATATCTACAGTTTGCTTCCCATAAATTCTGTGGCGGAAAGACCGGTCCGTATGTGTCCTTTATGACAAAAACCCTCCTGATTTTTAGTATCAAAAACGAATAGCCGGTGATAAACTGACAGGCCTTTTGAATGAGCCAAACTACATACTGGCCTTTCAATAAAATCAGGAATCGCGTTATATAAACGTAGATTATTTAGTTAAAATAAGAATTATGCATAAAGGCTTCTAATCACCGAAAACACGCCGTTATGTAAAAGGATTATCATCATATTTAGGAAGCAAGCTATGGAAATAATAATAGAAAAAAGTAAAAATCTCTGGAAAATGCTGAGATTTGTGTTTGGCAGCAGTGGCAAAGAATATGGCATTGGTCTGTTTCAGAAACTGAAGCTAATAAAACAGATGCGCCGGAACAACAGAATTATAAAATCTTTATCAACCTGGCAGCAGCACCTGGTTCTGGTGGAAGAAATTTTCGATACCCCGAAATCAGTTCAGGGCGATGTTGTGGAGTGTGGCTGCTTTAATGGTTCCAGCACCGCCACCTTATCTCTGGCCTGTGGCCTTACTAATAGAAAGTTATTTGTATGCGATTCTTTTGAAGGTCTTTCTGAGCCCACTGAGAAAGAAGAATATGAAGTAAGTTCTATACGTTCAAATTATCTGCTTTATAAAAAAGGTGATTATAGTGCTGATGGTGGTCTGGATGGTGTAAAAAGCAATGTGGCTCGATACGGTAATCCAGATGTATGCACATACGTTAAAGGTTTTTTTGCAGATAGTCTTCCCGATATTGAAACTGAATCAATTATTATGGTGTTTGAGGATGCAGACCTTCCCTCAGCTGTTGAAGATTGCCTAAAATATCTGTGGCCCAAGTTACTGGATGGTTGCAAATTTTATTGTCATGAACCCTGGTCTATTAAAGTGGTATCAGTATTTTTTAATGAGGCATGGTGGCTGGAAAATCTTGATACTAATTATCCAGGATTTTATGGTTCGGGTGATGGCGATGTTCCTGGCATGGGATACGCAAAGAAATTTAGTGCAGAACAGATAGTGAAAGAAGGAAGTGAGTTAGAGCTTAGTTTCGAAAAAGATAATGATGACTGGAAAGCCAGTCTTGCTCCCAAAGCATAAAATATTTATCAGCTGTCGGAGTCGAAATTAACTGGGGTATTGCCCCGAGAGTTTAAAAGTTAGTTACGGCTTCGGCGCACTGTTTTAAGGGTCATCTGTTTAGTTTCAGTGCACCTTAAAATTTTATTATTTGTCTCTATTCTTAAAATCTAATTCACCCGTTTTAATTAACTTATCTGGCTTCAGAGTTTCTTCATCAGGAAACAAAGTGAGCAGATCATCCATTGTTAGTGATTCGCCCTTTTTCTCAAATAGACTCCAGATCATATCCCAGCGCTGGTCATCAAAATAAAATCCTTTGGGCAGAATGCATACAGGCTCATTGTTGAAATCAGTGATGACTTTAGGTTCAATCAGTTTTCCAGGCATTTATAATATCTCTTATACTTTAATTTAAAATTTCAGTTTAATCTTTCCACCACAAAGTCAGTGCGGGGATATAAGATAACATGGCCAGCCATATTAACATGATGATTAAAAAAGGTAAGGTTGCTCTAAAAAGGGTTAATATAGGTTTGCCGAATCGTTGACTGGCAATAAATAAATTTATGCCTACGGGGGGCGTGAGGTAACCTATCTCCAGGTTGGCTAGAAAAATAATGCCTAAATGCACCGGGTCAATATTATAGCGAAGTGCTATAGGTAAAATGAGTGGAACTACAACAACAATGGCAGAAAAAATATCCATCATTGCGCCTACGATTAATAGAAAAATATTAAGCAAAATTAAAAATTGAAGCTGGCTATCTATTCTATTTTCAAATGCTGCTAAAAGTTTCATTGGTAGCTGGCTGTCAATAAGCAGATTAGTTAAACCCATAGCAACGCCGAGAATAATTAAAATACTGCCCACCAGTGTTGAGGTGTCAGTAAATATTTTTATCAGATCTTTATTCAGGCTAATTTCTTTGTGAATAAAAATTTCAATAAAGAGAGCATAAGCAGCCGTTAAGGCCGCAGCTTCTGTGACAGTGACAAAGCCACCAAAGATGCCGGCTATTATTAATACCGGTAAAAGAATATCCCATATACTGATTTTTATAGCCGCTATGACTTTACCGAAAGAAAATTCGTGGGGTGGCTTATGCCATTTCAGTGCAGAGTAATAACTATATAGCGACAACATGATGAGTAATAAAGTGCCGGGAATAATGCCGGCAATAAATAACTCATCGATGCTCACGCCTGAAACAATACCGTAAAGTAAAATGGCAAGGCTGGGAGGAAATAGCAGACCTAGTGATCCAGATGATGTTAATAGTCCCAGTGAAAATCGGTCGTTATAATTGGCCTGTTTAAAAAGCGGGTAGAGCAAACCACCAAGAGCAATAATAGTGACGCCTGAGGCACCAGTGAAAGATGTAAAAAATGCACAGGAAACAATAGTAACAACAGCAAGCCCTCCGGGCATCCAGCCAAATAAAGCGTTAAATAATTTAACCAGTCGATTAGGGCCGCCGCCTGCGGCCATTGTCATGCCGGCAAAGGTAAATAAAGGAATGGCAATAAGGTTTGGGTGCGAGGCCAGACGATACATTTCTATAATTAAACCAATCGGGTCAAGTTCGCTGGCATCACTGGCAATCAGCCCACCTGCACCCAATATTACAAACAGAGGCATACCCAGAATAGCTAAAATAATAAGTAGAAGTATTATCATGATTCTATGTCGATGGGCGCGTGTTCAAAATCTGTTATTGCAAGGAGAAGAAAGTGCAGGCTTAGAATAAAAAAGCCTACTGGCAATACTAATGCCATATATACAATCCAGAGTTCATAGGATGGAGCATAACTTAATTCATCGAGCCAGAATTTAGTTGCATACCAGGAAAATATTCCACAGATAAGGCTACTAATAATAAGCAAAGGTCTAACTAATATTTCTTTTTGTCGCGAACTTAGGAATGCAGATAGAATATCTATTTTAATATGATTGTTCTGTTCAGTGACTAATGCTGCGCCAGAAAAGGCAATAAATAATACAAGATGTCTTGAAATGGCCTCAAGGTCGGAAAAGCCAGTGTGAAAAAAATTCCGTGCAATAATTTGTGTAAGTGTGAACGCCAGTAATAATATCAGGCTACCAGCAGCTACGTATTTCTCCAGAGAAATAAGAGCATGTTTTAACTTGAAAATAAAATTTAGCACATTATCTTATTTGAGGTTATTGTTTTTTTCGCGATATTCTTTTAGCATTTTGCGAGTGCGTTGAAACTGCTCGGCAGGAATGTAATTAGATTCCGCAAGTTTAATCGCGGCCTGATCTCGAATATTAAGCATTTCAGTCATTTCGTTATCGTTCCAGTCCCACATAAATTCTATGCCGCTTTTTTTAAGCAATTCAATGCTTTTATGGTTGTCACGGCGGGAAACAAAGTTAATTTTATCGCCGACGACTTTGCCGGTGTTTCGTAATAGATCCTGTAAATCGGCAGGTAATTTTTTGAAGAAACGATTACTGACTACAATACCGCCAATAGCGTTGGTGGCAGGTAGTATTGATGCATATTTAACTTTGGTATGCCATTGCATTGCCAGTGCACCGAAGGGGGAATTAAATACAGTATTAATACTGCCGTGTTTTGCTGAAAGTTGTGAGTATACATCCACAATCGACAGGGGGACAGGTGATATGCCAGCGACTTCTGTCAGTGCTTCGCCCATAGGGTCGCCTGACCAGATCCATATACGCATTTTACGTGCATCCTGTAGTGATCGGATTGGTTTTTTAGAGAAAAAATGTATAAAGCCTACTTCTGGCCAGCCTAATAATTCGAAACCTTTTTTTCTAAAGCCTGTTTCTATTTCGGGCATTAGTTTTTTTCTAACATAATCAGATTCATCTGTGTTTTTAAACAGGAAAGGCATTTCCAGAACACGAGCAGGTGAATAAATACGGCCAATACCGTAGCCGGTAAAAAAAGCACCCTGTAATTGATTGCTGCGAATTTTTCTTAATACATCAGGCTCATCGCCCATAACGCCACCGCCATAAATTTTAAATTTAAGTCGGCCATTACTTTTTTTGTAAATATCATCTGCCCAGGCATTAATTTCATTCATCCATGCTGTATCGGGAGGAATTAATGATGCAAATTTTAGTGTATATAGTTCCTTTGCATAAATAGAAAAGCTAATACTGCCAAGCAGGATTATAAATAATATTTTTCTTAAAACCATTGGTCTTCCATTTTTAACAGGCGTTGGGCTTTATCTTTTGCAACTGTATTTAATAAGTCAATATCAGGGCGAAGTCCTTCGGGTGCATCAATGATATATTGCAAATGTTTTTTGAAAGCCTGGAGGTCTAAACCTTGTCTGTCAAGGTATTGTGCCTGCAATAAATCAACTAGCAGGAACTTTCCATTATTGGCTTTGCGAGTAGTTTCAAAATAACGTTCAGAAAGTTCCAGATTGCCACCCAGCATAGGTGATCGGCTACCGTAGTAAACGGCAAAAAACAGATTCGGGCCATCCATAAAGAAATGCTCATCCAGTTCAAGTACGCGTTGCATAAACATAACGGCTTTGGGCAACTGGGCAATGCTCTCTGCACTATGTCGATTCATGTCAATCCATTTAATCCAGCAGGAGGCCGTCCAGAATAATGCTGCGACGGCATCTTCATCCAGTTCATTAACGGCTATCTGTAATTCAGCAAGAGTCGCCTCGTAGTTTTTTAGATCAAAACCCAAAGTGTTTAGTAAGTGCTGGCCGCGGCGAAATCCGCGCTGATATAATTTTGCTGCTCGTTGCCTGTCATCTTCTTCAACAAAACTGTATGCATAACCGTAATAGGCCTGCACAACATATTCGAGTAATGGCTCGTTATCCGGGTCATTAATAAGCATGCCTTCCATTAGAGCGATATTGGGTGGGAAAGCAGCCTTTGCCAGTTGCAGATCGGTTTCTTTATATAAGGCAGTAAAGCCGCCATCGATCATGGGCATAGACATACGAACGGTTATTTTCGCCATGGAACAGGCATTGAGCAATAGAATAGAAATAATAAGGGCAGGGTATTTTATTTTCATTATTATTATACCTTAATAACTTTCGTTAAAAATCACAAGTTAAGATGTACTACATTGCGTAACACCTATCAAATAGTATTATTTTATAAGATTAAATTAATTTAAATAGATATCAACAGGCACTGGAGCGCCAGTTAACATTTATCTGTTTGATATAACCGTCCATAATCTTAAAAGGTTTAAGAGCTGAATCATTCCATAACCGAGGGAAGACGGATCGTTTAGTCGGAAAAACAAAACCATCTATGGTTTTATGCTCACTGCAGTAATGTGCGCCCCTGGCAAAAGAGGAAAAAACATCAGCTGTGTAGTCATTGCGTTCGAGTAAGCCCTGCTGGTTATAGTAAAAAGTTTGTTCACGGCAATGAGTGGGAATAGAGGCAGGAAAGCGGACATTAAGCGTATTAAGTTTGCTGCCGTCTTTTTTAATCCAGTCTTCGCCCTCACGGCAACTGAACTGCTCATTGTTAAAAATATAAGGCGTGCAAATATAGTTCCATAATGCATAACCAAGAAAATAAATCAGATCTTCATGATCCCATTTCAGTCGAGGTTTGGCGATTAGGTCGGCATCGTGCTGGAAACTTCTCTCATTTATAATTCTGTCGTTCTGGTTGTAAATATAAACATCAAAGCCATCAAAGATACTGGTCATGCCCGTTTCAGGGAAATTATGAAAACTGACATAAGGTTTATCTGTATAAATATTAGCGGTGATATTAGGCAGCCAGGGCGATTTAAATTTGGTGATGAGTATGGGGCCAAAAATATTGATATTAAGTTGAACCGATTCAACCTGTTGCCAGCGATTAAAGCCGCCATGTGCATCGTTGATACGCTGAATTAAAGAGTCATTCATAGTGAGCTCCAGTGTTAAAATAGATCCAGTTAACAGATGTGGACGTTGACCACATTGATTAATGTAAGGATAATAAGGCAGTATGTCAATGTATTAGACCGGTATATATATTTAATTAAGCAGGTAATTCTTTGAGTAAAGCTAGATCAGATCAGGCCTATCATCACGGGGACCTACGTAACGCTCTGATTCTAAAAGCATTAGAAGTGCTTGATGAAAAAGGTGTAGCAGAATTGAGCCTGAGAGAAGTCGCCCGTGAAACAGGTGTCGGTCACAATGCGCCCTATCGGCATTTTAAAAATAAAACAGAATTGCTTGAAGCACTGGCCAGTGTGGGGTTTCGTAAACTTAAGGCGCGGAATATCAGACTGGAGCTGGAGTTTGCAGGCGATGCAGAAACACAGCTATTTGAAAGTGGTATGCACTTATTATTGATGGCGACTGAACAGCCCCGATTATTTAACCTGATGTTTGGTGGCCACATAGAGCTTAATAATTGTGGAGAAGAGCTGCATAAAGAAGCAGAAGAATCTATGCAGAGCCTGGTAAAAATAATTATTAATGGTCAGCAGCAGGGTGTGTTTGTTAAAGCCGATGTATTTAAACAGGCAGTAGGCTCTATGTCGATGGTTCAGGGGCTGGCGATGATGGTGTCATCATCTGGCCTGTTGCAGCAAGTGGGGCAGGATGAAAGCCAGTTAAGAGGGCTGGCTGTTCAGGTGTTTGATGTATTGATGGATGGTTTAAAGAGTCAGCAGCAAAATAATAATGGGGAAGACAGTAGTGATTAAAAAGATTTTTTATGCAGTACTTTCAGCAGGTGTGCTAACGACATTTTTTTATTTAATTGGTGTTTATAAAAATAATGAAACGATAGCCGATTTAAAAGAACTGGAATTACAAGATCATTTAGAAAAATCCATTGTATGGCTGGTTAATAATAAGCAGAAAATCACCAGCGAAAGTAATGTTATGTTGTGGTGGATGTTGTATGAGGCGTATGAACTTGGTGGTGATAAGAGATTATTTGAATTATTAGACCTTTTTTATCAGAAAAATAATTCTGTTCGAAGAGGCTTATGGAAACCTTTATTTGGAGGTCCAAAAAAATCTTATATAAGTTCCAGTGGTTTAGATGGATTTCCTTATTATAATATACATTTTATTTATGCTTTAAACTGCGCATTAAATTTAGAGTATGAAATTCCTATTGTTGACCAGCAAAATAAATCTAATTTTTGCTATCAGTCTTCATATATTTATCGCCCGGCATGTATTACGCATCAGTTGATGGGGTTAAATTTTCTTAAGGTGCAGTCATGTGATGGAGTTGATAAAGTTGATGAGGTTATTAGTGACTTACAGAATGCTATTGTCAGCCAACTAACATGGGATATAAGAGTTGTTGATGTATATCTTCAAAGAGTAATGATGTTATTGATTACAGGTCAGGTGGATAAAGTAAAGCCAGTATGGATAAAGCAGATATTAGATCATCAGTTAGCTGATGGTGGATGGGGGGATTTTGATGCGCTGGTAAATTTTGGAGGGACTAAATCTCTTGGCTTTGGCTCAAAAATTATTTCACTGGGTTCAGAAAAAAGCTCCTTTCATGCAACGGCACAGGGAGTGTATCTGTTGACTATGCTGACTAATGCCAGATAATATTAATTACTGGCAAGCTGTAAATTATTCCAGTCTTCCTCATCTATTTCATAGGCATGATCTTCAATTACAGCAGGATCAAATTTTGCTACTCCCAATAAAGCGTAATAAGGAAAAGGGTTGCCATTTTTTTTATGGTGCCTGTAAACAAGAAAATAGCCTTCAGCTATATTGCGTCGATCTTCATTGCTTAAGTTTTCCGGGTCGCCATACAGTGTGGGTAGAGTAATAGTTCTGCCCATTAATAATTTATCAGGGTTACGAATTTTATATTTATTCGCCTGATATATGTGCGGCCAGTAAAAGGGGTTAATATAATTTTTTCTGGATAAGCGCCACAGGCTATCACCATCAGTTAGTTTGTGAGGCCTTTGTTTAAAAAACACTATGGGTTTGTGCTGGAGGATAATATTTTTATTTAAGGTGTTTGAATCAGAAGCTTCTTTTGCCGCTATAGTGCTGAATGATGTTTTGTCATCTAAGGCTGGCTCAGCTGATTTAATTGCCGTGCCTGTGTGCTGAATAATTTCTACAGTAGCCAGTGTCTTTTCTGTTTCCGTATCCACACTAATAAAATAAATAGCTGAAATTAGTAATAGTAGTGCGGCGACCAAAGCAACAGGGAAAGGCTTTCTTTTCTCTTTAGATTGAAAAGAAGAAATATTTTTTAACAGATAGGGTTCTGAATTTATTTGTGTTACCGGCTTTTTAATATGTGTAACAGAGGTCTTTTTTTCTGCAATAGCATCAGGCTTTGGTGTTTTTTCAGAGAGGGCGTTTTTTTCGATAACACCGGGTTTAATTTTTTCAATGGTTCCTGTGGACGCTTTATCTTTTAATGCTTTGGTTGCAGCAAATGTTATGCGTGGATGAGCGGGAATAATAAGTGACTCACCGGTCTTTGGGTTTTTGCCTTTACGTTGTTTGGTCCATTTCAGTTTTAAACTGCCAAACTGATGTAGTTTCACATGGCCGTCAGTTAACAGACCCTGCCGAATACAGTTGAATAATTCAGTAGAAAAATCCCGCAATAATTTTTTGCTGTCACCAGAAGTTTTAGCAATCTCATCGCGGATGGCTCCCTCGTGTATACGTTTGCTCACGAAGGTCTCCAGGATTGAACCAGATCTTTAAATTTTTGTGCGGCTCGAAAAATAACATTTTTACGAGGCGTATTGTCTACCAGTGGCCTGGCCTTTCTTAACAGTAATGTGCCAAATCCACGAATAACAACCTCGTTGCCCCTGGCCAGCTGCTGGCTGATGGCATCAAGTTCCTGATAAAGCAGCCGTTGAGCTTCTTTCTGGGTAATAGACAGCCTTTGTGATAGCTGCTTTATAAGATCGCCTGTGTTCATAAAATCAGCTCTAAAATACTGAAGTTAATGTATATATAGCCCTAAATCTGTTTATAAGCAAAGTCTTAAAAATATAAGATATTGATTGTTATGTATAAATTGACGAAAGGTGCAGGATTTAAGTGCTGTTTGCTGATGTCTTGATATAATCGCAGCTCCTGAGTATTTTTAATAGATTAATCACCCATGGAAAAAACACTTCTTTCTATTGTAGAAATGGGCGGATATGCCAATTTCTCCAAGCTATACAGCAGCAAAGGCTACGCCGTTGAAAGTGTCAATAGCATGCGTAAGGCAATAAAATTTTTGCAGAAAAATTGTCCTGAGATCATTGTGGCTGAATTTAATTTTCAGTCGGATTTTCGAGATAGAACCAGCAGTCTGGAGTCTTTGATGGCAGCAGTGCAGGGTATGAGTGATACAAAAGTAATCGTTTTTTATGAGCAGGAACAGCGCAAACAGCTAGATAGGTTACTGGCTGTGTTTCACGTATACGAGACCATTGCTTTTCCTGTAAATGAACAGATATTATCCACCACACTGGATAGAGTCCTGCAGGAGGTGGCATGAACGCCATATTTGATGACAGACCCGGCGCTCGTGAGCGTCAGCTAAAACGTAAATACAACAATCCCCTGTTTGGCGAGCAGCCAATAAGTTTGCTGGATATTCAGCAGGCACAGCAGCAGGATAAAGAAGAGGTCGAAGCTTTTTTAACTGGTTTTCGCGAACTGGTGCAACAGTCGGTTGATCTGGAGCCTAATGCAGAAGCGGATGTCATACTCAAAATTAAAGAGCAATTAGATAAAAGCTACGAGCAATGTGCGGGTCTGGCGGGGGATCAGAGCGAAATTAAAGACATGTTGAAGCGACTGGTCACCGCCATTATGCAGGCCATGTGGAAAGGTATAGGTCAGGACGCACAGGCTCATTCCAAACTGGAAATGGAAGAGCAGGCACGAGCCCGGCACTTTGAGCTGTTAGAACATCAGCTGGTGGCTGATCTATTGCGCCCGGACAGCAGCATCGGTGAAGATGATCTGGTGCCCACATTACTCAGTGAATCGGCGGAGTCAGTGCAGATCGCCATGCAGTTATTTGTGCCTGAACAGCAGGCGGTATTATGTGAGATGGCCAGAGACTTAATCCACAAACTTGATGCAACGGATGAAAAAGTTAGCCAGGCAAAATGCCGATTGACAGAGATGGAAGCTCTTATGGAGCCGAGCAATCAGGTGTTGAGTTAGCAAATCCCATAATATTAGTGTGTTGTATAAGCACAGGCTTATAATGTACAAAGCACAACCCAGATTAGCATTTAAAATTGAATGCTTAAAAATTAGAGAATAGTTATGAGTAAAGACAGCGGCGTGAGGCCAGAAGCAGGTGTAATAGAAAGTTCAGACGAGGCAGAAGCGCAAAACTTTTTGCGTGAGCAACTGGTCAATACCGATTATGAGCTTTCAATGCTGGCGGCAGACTGCGACCCCAGCGAACGAGCAAGGCTACAGCTGAATAAAGCCAATGCACTATTAGGCCTTGAGCAAAAAGCCAATGCCTGGGATGTAGCCAGACAGGCACTGGATACTTTTATTGAGCAGCAGCGCTGGTCAGATGCGGTTGAAGCCTGCGATATTCTGTATCAGACAGAGCAGCCTGCGTCCATCATCGCCCTGATTCATGGCGTCTGGTTGTCAGTAACTTTCCCAATAGACCCGGAGCATTCAATTGTTATGCTGACTTATGTGGTTGATGAAACACCGAATGATTCAGACGGTGGTGCAGTGGCTGCCGCAACCGCGCATTATATTGTGGGTTTAAGGGCGACGGATGAGCAACATGACAGCTTAAGTTTTTTAACTACAAATCTACTGGCAAAAGTAGCGCAACGTCATGGTGATGTTAAGTCACAGGAAGCACTGGATTTCTGGATGGAAAAAATGGAACTCAATGATCCGCAAATATTTTTACCCAGAATGGCAAAAGTGCTGGATGCAATTGTAAATGAAAATTCATGGTGGTTTGATCGCGATGCTTTGAGGAATCAACTGCCGGTTAATTAAATCTTTACCCGTTGAGTTTTGATTAATAAAACTCGTAGCATCTAATAGCTAGCTTTTTTGATTTTCTGAATAAGCTATTCAGTCAGTCGTCGCAATTCAGAATCTGACCACCTTAAACGATCACTCATCTCACGGCCTAATCTCATTAATAATTTAATGGCTGTTTTAGGGTGCTGAGATCGAAGTTGCTGAAAACTGTCACGACTAAGAATAAGTAACTCAGTATTATGCATGGCCTTAGCATCTGCTGTACGCTTACCCGGTTTAAGAAAAGCAATTTCACCAAAGAATGAACCCGCACCAAATTTGGCCAGTCGCTTATAGTGGTGTTGCCCATAGGGCAATAAAATATCAATCTCGCCTTCAATAACTATATACAGTGCTTTGCCGTGATCGTTAATTTTAAATAGAAAGTCACCAGATTTTATTTCAACTTTTTCCATCGCTGTTTTTAAAATGGCAAGCGTGTCTTCATGTAATCCATGAAATAAAGTGCTGTCTTCAAATTCAATTCTTTGCAGCGCAGGATTGTCTTCACCCAGTTGTTCAAGTAATTTATTCTCTGCATATTCTTTGGCTTCATCAGAGTCAATGAATGTTTTTACCGGGTAATCACCGCTGTGATGAGGGCTTATTCTACGCAAAGTTTTTTCAACTTTTATACTTAGACCTTTGCCACTTCGAACATTGGTGAAAATCAATTCGCCATTATTTTGATGCAATGTATCAGACATGTGCTGGAACATACGCACCGCAGTTAAGTCCACCTGTTGAACTCTGGCCATATCCAGGATAATTTGAGCGGGGCGAACCAGATCGGCATTTACTTCTTCAAATAATCGGTCAACGGTGCCAAAAAATAAATTGCCGGTTAACTCATAAATAATAATTCGATCATTATGTTTTGCTAACAGATCACGATGTTTTTCACTGCGTCGTCGAAGTGAAGAAAGTTGGTCAATGGTTGATCGTCGATGAATAACGGGAGATAAAAATTGTGCGCGTACAAAATGAAAAAGTGCCAGCACGATGCCGACACCAACAGCAATCATTAAATCATAAGTGATGGTTACGCCAGTTACTAAAAGTGCGGTGAGTGCATCCATTCTGCTGGTGCGACGCTTTACCCAGGCGAGCACATCCCGCTCAAACATGGCAAAAATAGCAACATGAAAAATAATGCCTGCCAGTACACTAATAGGAAGTAATGCAGCGGCAGGGCTGGCCAGTGCAATAATAATTAGAAAAAATAATGCGCTTAAAGGTGCAACCCGTTGACGTCCGCCACTCTTAATGGCGGTTAAAGTTGCACCGGTAGTGCCTGCTCCGCCAATGCCGCCAAGTAGTGCGGATAACATGTGCCCCAGACCCTGACCGGTTAATTCCCTTTTGGCATTATGTCTATGCCCTGTAGCGACATCTGCAAGCACAGAAGTTAATAAACTATCCAGCGAAGAAAGAATGGCTAAAGCCAGGCTAATGGGCAAAATAAGTTTCCACGGAATATCGGCAAAAGAATTCGGCAGTACAATATTTATGCTGCTGATGTCAGGTAAACTGCCAACCACCATATAAGCGGGATAGTTAAAATGAGTAAGATGAGCGAGCAGATGAAATGCAATAACACCGGTTATTAAACCTGAAACGGTGCCGGGCAGTGCAGGAATAAATTTAGGTAAAAATGATATGGCCAGAAATGTAATCAGGGCGGTAAGCCAGGGAATCCATAAATCTTTTTCAATAAAAAATGAAAAAGACTGAATCTCCAGCATGGTTAGCTGGGAACTAATCATTAATATGGCTGAGCCCGTCATGAAACCTGCGACCACAGGGTAAGGAATAAATTTAATCAGACGGCCACCGTTAGAAAGGCCAATAAGAATTTGAAAAATGCCACTGACAAAAATAAGTATAGCTAGATCAATGGCAAGCTCAGGTGCGGAGACACCTCTAGAGCTCATGGTGGCGAGCGCACCGCTGAGCAAAACCAGAGTCGGGCCAGTGGGTGAGCTGACCATCCCGGTAGTGCCTTTACTGAAACCGGAAAAAAAGCACAGAACAATGGCGGTAATTAAACCTGCCAGTGCCCCAACGGCAGGAGCCTGACTATAGGGTGCCCATAGCGCAATGCCAAAAGCAGTGGCCTGGGGCAGCATCACTGCGGTTGCAGATAATCCACCCCATGCATCGCCTGTTGTAATATTATGTTTCAATCTAAACTGCCCTGAAAAATATTAAATACCTAATTCAAATCGAAATTAAGTAAACTTATATCTTGGAGTTTAGACACTGCATCTGAATTAGTCAGAATTTATTTTGAATAACGAGCTGTTATTAAAAGGATTTAATTATCTGAATCTTTTTCGCTTTTCTTGATGTCATGCAGTTTTACCACATTGGTGGCTTTAGGCTGGTCAGTAAAACGAGGCCGATGCTGGCTTGGCATTCCGGCTGCTTCAGTGATTTCTTTTTCTCGGGCGGCAATTAATGCAAAAGCCTGACGGACATCCAGCATGGTCTGTTCACTTAAAGGGTGACGCATACCAGGCTCAGGGGTGATTTCTCGCACTACGCTGGATAATACCTTACGTAGGGTCACTAAAATCTGGTGTTCTTTCGATGTCTCGGAATCCATACTGATGCAGCCTGTAAAAATTAGAGGCTCATTATAGCGCAAAATCCCCTTTGCAAAGCGTTCTATTATTGTGGATTTGAGCCGTTAAAGCTTTTGCTTAACAGGCTGGCTTTGATATAATACCCGACCAAATCACTCGGTTATTAATGTCCACACAAGGGTGCGATATGCCTTATTACGTATTTAAAATGCAGGATGCTGAGCTGGCTATGCTCAAGCAGCTGGAATTATTGTCAGAATTTGAAAGCTTTAAAGCAGCAAAAAACTTTGCTAAAGCACAGCGAGCCGAGCAGGCGGCAGAGGATAAAACGGCGATTAAAGTTATGTTCGCAGATAATTTACTCAGCGCCGAAGAGCAGCTTATGGAAGCGCGTGAAAAACCTATTGTGATGGAACACGAAAAGTAATTTTTTAACACATCCCTGCGTAGATGGACGAAGACGAATATCGAAAAACCTATCAGCAAATTAATGAGACAAGGTGCATTTTTGAAAAAGCACTGTGCTCATTATATTGCGCGTGCTCAAAAAGCAAACCATTTCGACTGGCAGATAGAACCTGCTATGGCTGTCATTCACCGGCTGATCAGCAACAATGCGTTGCTTTGCTGGAGCATTTAAGAAATCAGACAAAGTTTGTATTTAAGCTAAATGACATTGATGGTCCTCTGCCGCATAACAAAGAAATACGCGTACAGAATGGAGGCTTATCGGGTCTGCAAAAAATGATTGGTGTAAAAGCAGAAAAAGTAGCTGATGTGCAGGCGGTGGTGAGTCAGGCGATAAATGAATTTGGTAGTATTGATAAACTGCCCTATGATTTATTAATGCAGTCAGTTATGGCTTTTAAAGCACGACCTAAGAGACGGCCTAAATAATTAATATTTGTAATCAGAGGTTCCTTAGCTTTATAAATATTTCAGGTTAAAATAATCAGCTTTAGTATATTTAGGGTATTGGTATGAAACGAGCAAGAACAGTTGACGAATATATAGCACTGGTAAAAGACGCCCTGTATGAAGTACAGGATCTGCGAGCGGCTATCGAATATGATGAAGAAGGCATGGGCAGTAGTTCTAAAGTTATCGCTGAGCTGGAAGAAATTTTAAATGATTTATATAAAAGTATGCAGCAGGGTGATTATTGCTGGCATACAGGTGATTTAAAATATATGGATTTAATTCGTGATCTGGATGATGGCGTGGTGCCCTTTCACTCATTATTAATTCGAATTAATGACACCCATAAAAATGGCCTGGAGCCAGATGAAGAAGAAAGCTAATCCCTGGGAAACTTTATCCAGTAAAGACATCTATTCCAATGCCTGGATAAAATTACAGGAAGATCAAATTATAAATCCTGCAGGCAAACCGGGTGTTTACGGCAAAGTCTGTTTCAGGTCTCAGGCTGTGGGTATTATTCCCGTTGACGAGCAGGGCAATACCTGGCTGGTTGGGCAATATCGTTACACGCTTAATGAGTGGTCCTGGGAAATTCCAATGGGCGGCTCGCCTTTAGGTGAAGACTGTCAGCAAACCGCGCTGCGTGAACTGGAGGAAGAAACCGGTTTAATTGCTGAAAATATAAAACAGATTCAATATTTGCATCCATCTAACTCTATAACAGATGAGCAGGGTTATGTATTTCTGGCCACAGATTTAAAACCAGGCAAACAGAATCTTGAAGATACAGAGCAGGGTCTGGAAGTTTTGAAGTTGCCATTAAGCGAGGCAATAGAAATGACGCAGGATGGAAGAATAACGGATGCGATTAGTGTAGCAGGCTTATTGTATGTTGCGCTGAACTTTAAGCAGCTGGATATATAAATATAAATCTTAATGCAAAGAAAATATTTTCTGTAGAGTTAAAGTTATCGGCGAAATAAAAACCTGAAAAAACCAGTTAATACAGCAAGATTCATCACTACAAAATAAGTTGAAATATTGGTTATCATTGGCAGTTGAATTTTCTTTCTGAAATACCAGCCAAATCCAGTTAGTGCATAAAATAATATCTGCGCTGCCAGAAATAGTTTCATGAAACCATTGTCGAATTGAATGATTGAAATAACAAACAGTATTATTAGCATAAAAGGAATAAACCATCTAATCACTTTGTGCGATAAAAAGCTAAATGCAAACCATGTTTTTGGCGGAAACAAGAATTCAAACTCTCTAAATAATGTCTGAAATCCACCCCTGGCTTTTAATGACTGCTCATTAAATAAATCCACTATATCCTTTGAAGTTTCTTTAAGAGAAATGGCATCTCTATCTGCTATTACACGATAGCCTGATTTAACCAGATTAAATGTAATAGCAGAGTCAAAATTAATGGTGTTGTCTGGTACTGGTTTGTAGAGTTCACGTCGGATAGCCAGTATTTCTCCTGCTGCTGCTGTAACTGAGCCTAGCTGGCTTTGTGCGTGTTTTATACTCGATTCATATTCCCAGTATAAACGATCACCTTCACTGGACTGTTTGGTTCTGGATTCGTAGATATTACGTACGCCCGTCACTGCACCTATTTCTGGGTCTTTAAAATGACGGGCCAGTTTTACCAGCACCATGTCATTAAAATCATTATGTATATCTGAAAAAACGACAACGTCAGCTCTGGCCAGTTTGGCGCCTATGTTTAATGCCTGATAGTAATTTGTTAAATTACTTTTTTTAAAATTAATAATGCCCTGTTTTTTATATTCAGAAAGAAAATCCTGGGCTTTGATGTCGTTCTTATTAGACACGGTTAATATCATCAGTTTGTTATCAGGATAATATAATCGTAAAGTATTCTTTATTTTTTTCTCTATGGCGTCGAAGTCACTGATGGCGGGTATGACTAAACATATACCTGGCAGATCTTCATCTTCCAGATATATGTGATGTTCAAGTGGCTTTATTTTGGCAGCGATTATAATGCCAAGAGGATAAATCAGATAGTTATATGCAATCAGAAAGATTGAAAAATAAAATATTACAGTTAGAAAAGTATCCACAAATAGTATTCTTTTTTAGTCTGTTAAAAGATTAAAACTTAATGCATTTGTCACTACAAAACTGATTGTTAAATTCAGCTTCTACCTGGTTATAGTCGATTAAATTTTACTGTAAGTTCTATCAATATAGTTATTAAGCAATACAGTAAACTCTTCTGCTATATTTTCGCCTTTAAGCGTAACGGTCTTTTTGCCGTCTTCATATACCGGGGCAACAGGTTTTTCGCCATTGCCCGGCAGGCTGATGCCGATATTAGCATGTTTGCTTTCGCCCGGGCCATTAACGACACAGCCCATCACGGCAACAGACATGGTTTCGACTCCCTGATATTGTTGCTGCCATGCCGGCATGCTGTCGCGTAAATAAGTTTGAATCTGTTGTGCAAGCTCCTGAAAGTAACTGCTGCTGGTACGACCACAGCCAGGGCATGCAGTGACCAGCGGCACAAAAGCTCTTAAGCCCATGGTCTGTAAAATTTCCTGAGCAACTATCACTTCTTTGGTGCGTGCCGCACCGGGTTCGGGGGTGAGTGAAATTCGAATAGTGTCGCCTATGCCCTCGTGCAATAAAATAGCCAGGGCAGCGGTTGAGGCGACTATGCCTTTTGATCCCATACCGGCTTCGGTAAGTCCAAGATGCAGAGCATGATCACAGCGTTCTGCCATGGCTCGGTAAACAGTTACCAGATCCTGAACGTCTGACATTTTGCAGGAGAGAATAATTTTATCTCTGGCCAGACCTAATTCTTCAGCCTGACTGGCGCTGTCTAAGGCAGAACGAATAACGGTTTCAAACATAATATCTTTGGGTTCTTTCGGCTCGGTCAGAGCTGCATTTTCATCCATTAATCTGGCCAGTAATTCCTGATCCATGCTGCCCCAGTTCACTCCAATGCGAACCGGTTTATTATATTGAATGGCAAAATTAATCATGGTGGCAAATTGTTCGTCGCGTTTTTTTCCACGACCGACATTGCCGGGATTAATGCGATATTTGTCCAGCGCCTGCGCGCATCCGGGATGCTGAGTTAAAAGTTTGTGGCCGTTAAAATGAAAGTCACCAATAATGGGTACATTGACACCCATATGATTTAAGCGAGCTTTGATGCCGGGCACACTGGCGGCGGCGGCGGCAGTGTCGACGGTGATGCGTACCATTTCAGAGCCACTGGCAGCCAGCTCTGCAATTTGCTCAGCGGTAGCGACTTCATCTGCAGTATCTGTATTGGTCATCGACTGCACAACAATCGGCGCATTGCCACCGACAGTAATATTACCGATTTGCACTGAAGCAGAATGGCGTCTGGGGTGGAAGGGAGAAGGAAAGCTCATGCTTATAAGATATGATACCTGTTGAATTCGGCATTTATAATACCACTATATGATACATTCTAATAATCCAGTTATGGATTTAAGTCACCATAAATTAAGAGGGTATCTTGTTTAAATTAGGGCTCATTATTAATCCGCTGGCAGGTATTGGCGGCACGGTTGCACTCAAAGGTTCGGATGGCGAAGAGACCGTTAAACAGGCGCAAAAATTAGGCGCTGTTTCTCAGGCTCAGGCAAGAACACGACTATCCCTTGAGCAGATTATTCCATTTAAACAACAGCTGATTATTTATACCGCGGCTAATGAAATGGGTGAAAGTCTATGCCTTGAAATGGGCTTTAATACTGAAGTGCTGGCGGCAAATGAAATTGAGCATACCTCGGCAAAAGATACCGAAGCTGCGGTGAATGCATTAATAAATCAGGGAGTGGATTTATTAATGTTTGCCGGTGGCGATGGCACCGCGCGTAATATTCATCATGCTTTGCAGGCATTGAAAAAAGACACGGTAATTCCGGTTATCGGCATACCCGCAGGCTGTAAAATACATTCGGCTGTGTATGCCGTAACCCCCAGACACGCAGGTGAGTTATTGTCACTGATTATCAAAGGCAGGCCACTGGCGGTTAAAGAAACAGCGGTGATGGATATAGATGAAGAAGCCTTTCGAAAAGATATTGTCAAAGCCAGCCTCTATGGCTACTTAACTGCACCCGCCGAAAATCAGTATATGCAAAACATGAAAGAAGGCGGGGTTGAACATGAAAGTCTGGTGTTGCAGGATATAGCTACCTATATATGTGAAGAGCTGGAAGCGGATACCATTTATTTTATTGGTTCAGGCACAACACCCAAAGCGGTGCTGGATGAGCTTGGACTAGAATCAACTTTATTAGGCATAGATGTTATAGAAAACCAGCAGCTAATTGCAAAGGATGTGGATGAGCAGAAAATATTGTCGTATCTGCAACAGAATAAATCCGCTAAAATAATTTTAACCATTATCGGTGGTCAGGGTCATTTGTTCGGACGAGGTAATCAGCAATTCAGTCCAGCGGTAATACGACAGGTCGGCAAAGAAAATATAATAGCCATTTCGACGCCGGAGAAATTGCATGCGCTGAATGGCGCACCGATAAGATTAGACACAGGCGATGATCAACTGGATAAAGAACTGAGTGGCATGATTCAAATTATCACCGGTTATGATGAACACACTTTTTACAGAATGAGTGACTAAGGCAATATTTAAACTATTTAGAATAAATAGAGACAAACTTAAATGAACGATACTGAATTTAATAAGGGTTTGATGGAATTTATCGAGCTATCACCCACACCATTTCATGCTGTGCAAACAATGGTCGGTCGCATGGAATGCATGGGCTATCAGCAGTTATTTGAATCTGAAGCCTGGCAATTAAAAAAAGGCAAAGCCTATTATGTAACCCGCAATGATTCTTCTATTATTGCCTTTAAGCTGGGAACCGAAGACTTAACAGAAACCGGAATTAAAATGGTGGGCGCGCATACCGATAGTCCCTGCCTTAAAGTAAAGCCGCAGCCAGAAATTATTAAAAATGATTATTTTCAACTCGGCGTCGAAGTTTATGGTGGTGCATTACTTAATCCCTGGTTTGATCGTGACCTCTCTCTGGCAGGTCGAGTAAATTATCTGGATCATGAAGATGAAATTAATCAGCTGCTGATAGATTTCGAAAATCCAGTTGCGGTGATTCCCAGTCTGGCTATTCATCTTGATCGTGAGGCTAATTCCAAGCGTTCAGTTAATGCACAAAAAGATATTCCGCCTGTATTATTAAAATTACCAAACAAAGATAAACCAGATTTTAAGGCAATCTTATTGCAGTTACTTGAGTCACAGTATGATGTGAATGATGCAAAAGAAATTCTGGATTATGAATTAAGTTTTTATGATGTACAGCCACCGGCACTGGTTGGCCTGCATCAGGATTTTATTGCGTCCGCCAGACTGGATAATTTATTGAGCTGTTACACAGGACTTATGAGCCTGTTCGAATCTGGAGATAAAGGCAGCAGTATGCTGGTATGTAATGATCATGAAGAAGTAGGCAGTGCTTCGTCAGCAGGTGCTCAGGGGCCGTTTCTTAAATCGGTATTAGAGCGCATCGCGGGTGTGGGCGAATCACTTACTCGTGTTATTAATCAGTCTATGTTGATTTCATCAGACAATGCACATGGTGTGCATCCAAATTTTTCAGATAAACACGATGATAATCATGGCCCGATTATTAATCAGGGGCCAGTGATTAAATCTAATGCTAATCAGCGTTATGCATCCAATAGTGAAACCGCTGCAATATTTCGTCACTTATGCAAACAGGCTGATGTGCCTGTTCAATCGTTTGTTGTTCGCAGTGATATGGCATGTGGCAGCACTATAGGGCCTATTACTGCATCTGAAATAGGCATTAAAACACTGGATGTCGGCGTGCCAACTTTTGCCATGCATTCTATCAGGGAACTTGCTGGCTACTGGGATGCCTATTATCTTTACAGAGTATTAAAAGAGTTTTATTAAAAATATTAAATGGTAAATATGGATCATGCAGGCAGCATTTGTTTTTATTATTCTATTTTTAACAATCTCAGTTAATCTGCCCGATAGCATTATTTCACGCATGGGATTTGATGCAGATATTTTGATGGCGGCACTTGTTGCAGTTGTGATAACAGGTCTGATTCAGCATAAAAATTTACTGCTGATCATACTGGTTATTTTTTGCAGTATTTTTGCCAATATGCCAGATGAAGTTATGCAGAAATGGGGGCTGGATAATGACTATTTTTTTGGAATATTAGTGGCATTAGTAGTAACACCCATTGGTGCAAAAATGTCAGGGAGATATTAATTATGTCACAACGTCCTTATGCAGAATCCTGTGATGAAAATAAACAGGTTATTTTTGATGTGATTAAAAATATTTTTTCTGAGCCGGGTAGACTTCTGGAAATAGGCAGTGGCACTGGCCAGCATGCTGTTTATTTTACCCGGCAGTTGCCGCATATAATCTGGCAGCCCAGCGATATTGAAGATCAGATAGTGGGTATTAAATTATGGATGGAGGAAGTTGATCATAATCGCATTCAGCCTCCGGTGGTGCTGGATGTAAGTAATGGCTTATGGCCATTTGAAAATATGGATTATGTGTTTACCGCAAACACAACGCATATTATTTCCTGGCTACATGTAGTGGCTATGTTTAAGGGTATTGGCAAAGTTTTAAAATCAGGCGGCATGTTTGCCCAGTATGGTCCGTTTAATTATAACGGCGAGTTTAGCAGTGAAAGCAATGCTCGATTTGATCAATGGTTAAAAGGACGAGATGCTGAGAGTGGCATTCGTAATTTTCAGGATTTAGAAAAACTGGCCGCCGTCAATGGAATGAAATTATTTAAAGATTATGAGATGCCTGCTAATAATAGAATTCTGGTCTGGCAAAAAGGTTAATTATTATTTTGTAGGAGCGAGTCTTTAGCTCGCGATTTTAGTAACCTGCAAGTATCGCGAGCTAAAGACTCGCTCCTACAAAGCTTTATATTTTTTTGGATTAAACATTATGTCGTTAAATAATAATCCATTTACAGGCGTTGCTGTCTGCGTATTTAAAGCGAATAAAATACTGCTGGGTCGACGTAATAAAATGCCTGATATAAATAGCTGGCAGTGCCCTGGGGGTTTATTAAAAACAGGCGAATCTGTTTTTGACTGCGCCCAGCGGCTGGTTCTTTATAAAACAGGGCTAAATGTGCAGAATTTTCAATATGGCCCTTACACAAATAATCGCTTTATTCAGGATGATTTTCATTCGATAACACTTTATGTTTCTGCTGAATATCTGAATGGAGAATTAGATGCATCAAATTACAGTGGCGCAGAAGACTGGCAATGGTTTAAACTGAATGAATTGCCAGAGCCATTATTTTTACCGCTGGATATTTTATATAAGGAACATGGGGTCTGGCTGGCTTCTGTCGTAGAGTAATTTTAGCCGGGGTAGCCAAGAATTTTATGATAAATGAAGTCAGCAAATTCATTATCGACCTGTTGACTAATATCACGAAATAATCGGGCTACTTCCTTAAAATTGAATGTATCATCAGGCACCATAATGGGCGTCATTTTATAGCGGCTATCTCGTGTTTCACCCGTATCAATACGAGAATGGCTAAAACCATTATGCTGATGCCAGCTAATGGAATGTTCATCAAAAGTTTTGTTGTAACAAAACTGAAAACTGACCAGCCTGCTTTGTGGATCTAGCCAGATAAACAGGTCGTTATCCTGATCGCTAAACCAGAGTTTACGACTGCTTTGATCAGAAGATTTGGTTGTGATGGATCTAAGCATATATATTATTGCCAGCTCTGTTGCAGATAATAATATGCCATAAAGTAAGCTATAAATAGTAATACTCCTTATAAATGTGAACAGGCCAGAAATACGGATCGTGCATGGGCGAAAGTGAAAACAACAACAATAAAATAAATATGCAGTCGCTCTGGGATAGTGCCATGCTGAATGCGGGCAGTGCCGCCTGGCTAGAGGGCATGTATGAATCATTTCTGCGTAATCCTAATGATGTAGATCATCGCTGGCGTGAGTATTTTGAGACTCTACCCAGAGTAAATGGTAGCGCTGTGGACGATGTGCCCCATGATGAAATTCGTGAATACTTTCGGGTGCTGGCAAAACGTAAAGACGGCATTCAAACCGCGCCCCGTGCCGATAGCAGCATTAGTCTGGAGCATGAGCAGAAACAGGTGCGAGTATTGCAGCTCATTAATGCTTACCGTTTTCGTGGACATCAGCAGGCTAAACTGGATCCACTGCAACGAAATACACGGCCTGACATCCCGGAGTTAAATCTTAGACATCATGGTTTAAGCGAAGCAGATTTTCAGACTGTGTATGAAACCGGCTCATTATATGGCCTTGAATCAGCGCCGCTAAAAAAAATTTATGACACAGTTCGGCAAACCTATTGCAAGTCCATTGGTGCAGAATACATGCACATTACCGAAACCGAAGAAAAACGCTGGATTCAGCATCGACTGGAATCCGTTCGCGGTTGTGCAGATTTAACCGCTGAACAGAAAATAAATATTCTGGGTCGATTAACAGCGGGTGAAGGTCTGGAAAAATATTTACATACCAAATATGTGGGTCAGAAAAGATTTTCACTGGAAGGCGCTGAAACTTTAATTCCTGTTATCGATGAAATTATTCAGCGTTCCGGAAGTCATGAGATGAAAGAAGTTGTCATTGGCATGGCTCATCGCGGTCGCCTGAATGTATTAATTAATATCATGGGAAAAACTCCGAATGAACTATTTCAGGAGTTCGAGGGTAAGAAGAAGAACTGTGCTGATACAGCGGGGGATGTGAAATATCATATGGGCTTCTCTTCTGATATGAATGGCCCGAAGGGTGTGGTGCATGTGGCGCTGGCATTTAATCCATCCCATCTGGAAATTGTCTCGCCGGTAGTTGAAGGTTCGGTGCGTGCTCGTCAGGATCGACGAGGTGATAAACAGGGCAGAGAAGTATTGCCGGTACAGATTCATGGTGATGCTGCATTCGCAGGTCAGGGTGTTGTTATGGAAACTTTGCAGATGTCGCAGTCGCGAGGTTATTCAACAAAAGGCACGATACACATCGTAATCAATAATCAGATTGGCTTTACTACCAGTAATATTGAAGACAGTCGTTCAGCTTATTACTGCACTGATGTGGCCAAGCTGGTGAACGCACCTATTTTTCATGTTAACGCCGATGACCTTGAAGCCACTATTCTGGTGACGCAAATTGCACTTGATTACCGCATGGAATTTAAAAAAGATGTGGTGATCGATATGGTCTGTTATCGAAGGCATGGGCACAATGAAGCAGATGAGCCCTCTGCTACTCAGCCAATGATGTATAAAAAAATTCGTCAGCTTGAAACTACGCGTACTCTTTATGCGCGGCAATTAATAAATAACAAAATTATCACCAGTCAGCAGGCTGAAGATATGATATCAGATTATCGGGATGAACTGGACGCAGGACATGGTGTTGTGCCAAAAATGATTGATAACGGAAAAATGGAATATGCATTTCATATTGACTGGCATCCTTATATGAAGAGCAGCATGGATACTCCTGCAGAAACCAGAATCAGTATGGACGATATAAGAAAGCTATCGGCAGATTTAGAACGTTTGCCCGAAGGTTTTGAATTGCAGCCAAGGGTAGAAAAAATTATGTCGGATCGACATAAAATGACAGCCGGTGCTTTGCAACTTGACTGGGGTTATGCAGAAACCATGGCCTATGCTGCATTAGTTAATGAAGGCTACGCGGTTAGATTATCGGGGCAGGACTGTGGTCGGGGTACTTTTTTTCATCGACATGCAGTGTGGCACAATCAAATTGATGGCCGTGCTTATGTGCCATTAAGAAACCTGCAGAACCAGCAGGCAAGTTTTCTAGTTATTGATTCATTATTATCAGAAGCTGCGGTGTTAGGTTTTGAATATGGCTATTCAACGGCGGAACCTGAAGTGCTGGTAATATGGGAGGCACAGTTTGGCGACTTTGCCAATAATGCCCAGGTTGTTATCGATCAGTTTATTGCTGCAGGCGAACAGAAATGGAATCGTTTGTGTGGACTGGTTATGTTATTGCCTCATGGTTTTGAAGGTCAGGGTGCGGAACATTCATCGGCACGACTGGAAAGATATTTACAACTATGTGCTCAGGATAATATGCAGGTCTGTGTGCCCAGTACGCCCGCGCAGATATTTCATTTATTAAGACGGCAGATGGTGCGTAAATACAGAAAGCCTTTAATTGTTATGACGCCTAAAAGTTTATTACGACATAAGCTTGCAGTGAGTACATTAGAAGACCTAACAGAATTTAAATTTAAACCGGTAATAGGTGAAAGTGATAAAATTACAGCCAGTAAAGTAAAGCGGGTTATTATGTGCAGCGGCAAAGTTTATTATGATTTACTGGAGCACAGGCGAGCAGCTAAAATAAAAAACATTGCCATTATTCGAATTGAAGAACTTTATCCGTTTCCGGTAAAAGAATTAAATACTGCATTGAAAGTGTATAAAAATGCAAACGAATTAATCTGGTGTCAGGAAGAGCCAAAAAATCAGGGAGCGTGGGATTATTTTGAGCCACGTATGGCCGCAAAACTAAAACATCCTGTTGCGGTTCAATATATTGGACGTGACCCGTCTGCTGCCCCTGCCGTTGGCTCATCTATTGTGCATGCTAAACAACAGAAAGCTCTGGTTGCAGAAGCTTTACAAATAACCATTCCATAAGAGAAAGTACGATGACAATAGAAGTCAAAGTTCCTACATTACCTGAATCCGTTGCCGATGCAGTAGTGGTTGGCTGGCATAAAAAAGCAGGCGACTCGATCAGGCGTGATGAACCACTGGTGGATATAGAAACAGATAAGGTGGTGCTGGAAGTGCCCGCTCCTGCAGATGGTGTGCTGGATGAAATTATCGAACAGGAAGGGGAAACCGTGGTTGCCGATCAACTGCTGGCAAAAATGACAGCCGGTGCGGTTGCAGATGCTGCGGAAAATAAGCAGACAGAAAAAGAATCAGATAAAAACATAGAAGCCGAGCAGCCACCGTCTGAAAATATTGCAATTGCTCCGGCGGCAAAAAAATTAATTATGGAAAACAAACTGTCGGCAGAAAAAATAAAAGGCAGTGGTCGTGATGGACGAATTTTAAAAGAAGATGTGAAAAACTTTCTATCTTCAGCTGGAGCAAAAAAACCCGAGGCAGAAAAGCAGCAACCTGTATCCCTGGTAGAAAATAAAAGTGTAGCGACTGACTCGGGAGAGAGAATTGAAAAAAGAGTGCCGATGACTCGCTTGCGCGCTCGTATTGCAGAGCGCTTGCTGGATGCACAGCAGAACGCTGCGATTTTAACAACCTTCAATGAAGTTAATATGCAGCCCGTTATGGATCTGCGAAAAAAATATCAGGATAAATTTGAAAAAGAATACGGTGTAAAGTTAGGCTTTATGTCGTTGTTTGTTAAAGCCAGTATTGAGGCGCTAAAAAAATTCCCCGCAGTGAATGCATCCATTGATGGTAATGATATTGTCTACCATGGCTATTTTGATGTGGGTGTTGCCGTGTCTTCTCCGCGAGGGCTGGTGGTGCCGGTTATTCGCAATGCAGATCAAATGAGTCTTGCAGAAATTGAAAAAAATATTCTGGCTTATGTTGAAAAAGCTCAGAATAATAATATCGCTCTTGAAGATATGCTGGGTGGAACATTTACCCTGTCAAATGGTGGTGTGTTTGGTTCATTATTATCAACTCCTATTCTTAATCCTCCACAAAGTGGTATTTTGGGGATGCATAAAATCCAGCCCCGAGCCGTTGTTGAAAATGGAGATATTGTTGCCCGTCCTATGATGTATCTGGCGCTGTCTTATGATCACCGTATTATTGATGGCAAAGAAGCGGTGCAGTTTCTGGTTACCATAAAAGATTGCCTGGAAGATCCGGCAAGAATGATATTAGGTATTTAGTGATGACAGATAAATTTGATGTGATAGTAATAGGCGGTGGCCCTGCAGGCTATGTGTCTGCTATTCGATGTTCACAGCTAGGTTTAAAAACAGCCTGTGTAGATAACTGGGTGGGCGTAGATGGAAAATCAATATTGGGAGGCACCTGTCTTAATGTGGGCTGCATTCCATCCAAAGCTTTGCTTGAATCATCTGAGCTGTATTCAAAATGTCAGCATGGACTGGATGACCACGGCGTAAAAATATCAGGCGTAGAGCTCGATCTTAATCGCATGATGACCAGAAAAAATAAAATTGTTAAAGAGCTTACTCAGGGAATATCGGCTTTATTTAAATCAAATAAAATTACCTGGCTTAAAGGCCGGGGTAGATTGCTGATTAACAGGCAGGTAGAAGTGACATCAGCCGATAATCAGCTCAATATAATTGAAGCCGATAATATTATTATTGCGACCGGATCATCATCGATTGAAATACCCTGGGCAAAATTAAAAGAAAATCTTATTGTGGGCTCAACCGGTGCTCTGGAATTTAATAAAGTACCAGAACGTTTAGGTGTTGTTGGTGCCGGCGTTATTGGTCTGGAGCTGGGCAGTGTGTGGAAACGTCTGGGTTCTGAAGTGATGATAATAGAAGCGCAGGATTGTTTTTTGCCTGTGGCCGATGAGCAAATAGCAAAAGACAGTCTGCGCGAATTTAAAAAACAGGGGCTGGATATCCATTTAAATTCTCGATTAATGTCAACTGAAGTCATAGAAAATGGATCAGAGCAACAGGTTAAAGTGGTGTACCAGGACAAGGATGGTGATCATACAGAAATATTTGATAAGCTGGTCGTTGCAGTTGGTAGACGCCCAAACAGTGAAAATGTTTTTGATGAAGAAGTCGATCTAATTTTAGATGAGGGTGGTTTTATACACGTTAATGAAAAATGTGAAACGTCATCCCCCGGTATTTATGCTGTCGGCGATGTAGTGCGTGGCCCAATGCTGGCACATAAAGGTTCGGAAGAAGGTATTATGGTGGCCGAGCTAATTGCCGGGAATTTCGCTGAAGTTAATTATGATTTGATTCCGGCGGTGATTTATACTCATCCTGAAATAGCCTGGGCAGGAAAAAACGAGCAGCACCTGAAAGCGGCAGGTGAAAAATACAATGTGGGTGTGTTTCCTTTTGCGGCCAGTGGTCGAGCACGTGCTCAGGGTGAAACCGCAGGCATGGTGAAAATTTTATCCCACGCGGATACAGATAGAATTTTAGGTGTGCATATAATGGGGTCACAGGCGTCAGAATTAATTGCACAGGCGGTGATCGCAATGGAAATGGGAGCGAGTGCAGAAGACATAGGTTTAACTATGTTTGCTCATCCCACTCTAGCTGAATCATTCCATGAAGCGGCACTGGCGGTAAATAATAACGCCATACATATTGCACAGAAGCGTAAAAAATAAATAGGGATAAAAAATTAATCTGTAGGAGCGACCTTCAGGTCGCGATGGTTTCAGGCTATAAAAATAGTGGTCTGAATATAATTCCAGCAGATCTCTATATTTGTTCGAGAAATAAATAGAAAACCAGTTCGCAATAGCGGAGTTAAATAATGAATTTACATGAATATCAATCCAAGCACTTATTTGCAGAATACGGAATGCCCGTTCCTAATAATAGAGTAGTCAGTTCGGCTGGCGACGTGCGCGCCGCACTGGATTTACTCGAAGGCGATAAATGGGTGGTAAAAGCACAGGTGCATGCCGGTGGCCGAGGCAAAGCCGGTGGTGTAAAAATAGCAGACAGTGCGGAAGATGTTTCCCATTATGTAGCGCAGATGCTGGGAACTCGGCTGGTAACTTTTCAGACAGATGCAAACGGTCAGCCAGTATTGCATGTGTTAATCGAAGAAGTCTGCAATATAGAAAACGAATTATATTTAGGTGCGATTGTTGATCGAGCCACACAAAGAGTCGTTTTTATGGCATCGACTGAAGGTGGTATGGAAATAGAAAAGGTAGCAGAAGAGTCGCCCGAATTAATACTAAGAACCACCGTTGACCCAATGCTGGGTTTAATGCCCTATCAATGTAGAAAGCTGGCATTTGGTTTAGGCATGGAAGGCAATCAGGTAAAACAGTTCACAAAATTATTAACCGGGCTGGCAAAACTGTTTCTGGAAAAAGATTTAAGTCTGGTAGAAATAAATCCACTGGTGGTAACAAAAGAAGGCGATCTACTGTGTCTGGATGGAAAAATAAATATTGATGATAATGCATTATATCGTCACCCAGAATTACTGGAAATGCGAGATGCCACACAGGAAGATGAAAGAGAGAATCGTGCCAAAGAGTGGGATTTAAATTATATAGCGCTAGATGGCAGCATTGGTTGCATGGTTAATGGTGCAGGGCTGGCAATGGCGACTATGGACTTAATTAAATTGCACGGTGGTGATCCGGCAAACTTTTTAGACGTGGGCGGCGGCGCAACAAAAGAACGGGTAGCTGAAGCCTTTAAAATTATATTATCAGACGACAATGTAAAAACCGTACTGGTGAATATTTTTGGCGGCATAGTGCGTTGTGATTTAATTGCTGAAGGTATTATTGGTGCAGTGGAAGAAGTGGGGGTAAAAGTACCCATTGTGGTTCGGCTTGAAGGAAATAATGCCAGCACAGGTTCAAAGCTATTGAAACAAAGCGGATTAAATATTATTGCAGCTCAGGGCTTAACCGATGCCGCACAAAAAGCAGTTGCTGCAGCGGAGGGCAAATAATGAGTGTTTTAATAAATAGCGAAACAAAAGTTATCTGTCAGGGTTTTACCGGTAAGCAGGGCACATTTCATTCTGAACAGGCTATTGAATACGGCACAAAAATGGTCGGTGGTGTGACGCCAGGAAAAGGCGGTCAGACACATCTGGATTTGCCTGTGTTTAATACAGTAAAAGAAGCGGTGACCAATACCGCCGCAACGGCATCGGTTATATATGTGCCCGCACCTTTCTGTAAAGACTCCATTCTTGAGGCGGTGGATGCAGGCATAGAATTAATTGTCTGTATTACAGAAGGCATTCCAACTTTAGATATGCTGGAAGCAAAAATTGCAGTAGATCAGGCCGGCGCTCGATTAATTGGTCCTAATTGCCCGGGCATCATTACGCCGGATGAATGCAAAATAGGTATTATGCCCGGAGTGATACACAAAGCGGGTAAAGTCGGCGTGGTTTCGCGATCTGGTACTTTAACTTATGAAGCGGTTAAACAAACAACAGATTTAGGTTTTGGTCAGAGTACCTGCATTGGTATAGGTGGTGATCCGATTCCGGGTACTAGTTTTATCGACTGCTTAAAGTTGTTTGAAGAAGATCCTGAAACTGAAGCTATTTTAATGGTGGGTGAAATTGGTGGCACTGCAGAAGAAGAAGCTGCGGAATATATTCAGATGAGTGTTAGTAAACCGGTGACTGCATTTATTGCCGGTGGCACAGCGCCAAAAGGAAAACGCATGGGTCATGCAGGTGCGATTATTTCTGGCGGTAAAGGTACCGCAGAAGAAAAATTTTCAGCACTGGAAAAAGCAGGAGTGAATACTGTTCGCTCTCCGGCAGATTTAGGTAAAGGTGTTGCCGAGGCGACAGGCTGGAAGTAATCTGCTATTTGTGAAGAGACAGGAACACTGTTTTTATAGTGAATATGAGTTACTTTTTGCTGCGTTATATGTTTTTAATATCAACTGCAATTTTATTAGTTATAGATCTTAAATAAGCATCAGTATTTAAATAATGGCCAGTAAAAAAGTGTGCAATAACTCGTGGTAACAGGTCGTCTATTTCACCATGCTCTGTGATAGACAAAGTCACGCCTTTATTATCTTCATCGGACAATAGTTCAAAAGTCCAGGATTTGTCTCTTGAATCTAATTCTTTAATGGTTTCAATAACTAAAAGTTTATCAGTTTCATGCTTTACTATTCTATAAGGTGAGGTGTTACCTTCACCGTCTATTTCTTTCCATGCCCCGTAGCTTTCATTATCAGACAGAACTTTAATTGCATAAACGTTTTCGCGCCATTCTGCATATTTATCAAAACTAACTAAAGTGTTCCATAATTTTGCAGGGGCTATATCAAAGTGCTGACTACGGGAGGCAGTGTAGTCGGCGGGTATAGTAAGGCCATACCACAGAATGCTGATAATTAACGTGGATAAAATAATAAAGATAGTCGTGGTTCGTCTCATTTATATACCAGTGTTTACTTTGGGCCAATATTAATGCCCAGTGATAACCTTATTGTTTCGCTATTGTTTCTACTTACTTCGTGACTTATATCGGGAGGGAAAAAAACAAACAGTCCCGCATCAGGTGTTACCCGAGTGGCAAGGTGTTTGTGGTGTAAAGTTAGCTCCCCTGAGTCCCTGGGAACAGATACATAATACACCGCTGACAACAGTTCGTCATCATCATCATGACGATGAGCCAGAGTAATATGCCCCGGTTGCATAGCATTGAACCAGCATCCTGCTTTTAAATCGTTTTTATTCAGCTTAAGAATGCTGGCAGCGTGTTCAATGGCTGCATTGAGAATAGTGTTAAGTTCGGGAATGGTGTCTTTTGTTATGTATATATTTTCATATCGACCTTCGAAGAAATGGCTGCGTTTAATATTTTCGTCGTCGGTATGAGCTAAATAGCCATTTAGTAATGCGGTGTTGATCTGCTCAAAGTCATTCAGATAGGCAGAAAAAAAGGCAGGGTGTTTTATTAAGGGCATTTTTACAGGCTTCTCAGGGTTAAAAAATTATTGATCCTGATTTATTAATTCTGCTTGTTATTAAGTCGATAAATCATTATATCAACCATAACACCATGATAATGCCGATGCTCAACCATTTTCCAGCCTCGCCTGAGATAAAACTCAGATTCATCAGGGGTAAAGAGATAAACTTGATCTAGCTCAAGTGCTTCTGCCTGCTGAATAATCGCGGTTATTAAAGCACTGGCAATGCCCTGCATTCTAAATGCGGGGGCAACGAAAACACTGGCAAGCCACGGGCTGTATTGAGGTCGATCTTCCATATCGTTTTCGATCAAACTGGCAGACCCCATAAGCTGGCCGTTATTCAAAGCAATTAAGGTGACAGGCACGGCAGCAGTGTTTTTATGTGTTGACATAAACTCGATGCGTTTATCAATATTTAATTGCGGGCTGATATCATGCCACTGATTTTGCTGCCACTGCGCCAGCGTGGCAATATGTTGAGGATGGTTGGCCAGATAATCAATAAGCAGGCAATCTGTGGATAGGGATTTCATGCAATAAAGTGTAAAATATTTTCACCCGTTAGAAAACCTGAGATGTAGACGTTATTTATTATGAGCCACTCCTCAAAACAAGATGCAATATATTCCCAGCCAAGAGAGGCAATAACCGACTTTGTATTTGATGAGTCGGTGGTGCAGGTATTTCAGGATATGATTGGCCGATCAGTGCCAGGCTACAGCACATTGCTGTCGATGATTCCTGTGTTAGTGCGACAGAATGTTCAGCAAAATAGCCGCTGTTATGACCTGGGCTGTTCGCTGGGAGCAGCAACGCTGGCTATGCGGCATTCAATTAATCAATCGGGGGTTAAAATAATTGCGGTTGATAATTCACCAGCAATGGCAGAGAAATGTCGTGAATATATAGAAAAAGACAGCAGCGATATACCTGTTGAAATACTGTGTGATGATATAAATAATATAGAAATAGAGCAGGCATCCATTGTGGTGATGAACTTTACATTGCAGTTTTTTGAAAAAGAAAATCGTAGCGATCTGATTAATAAAATATTTAATGGCTTAAATAAAGGTGGAGCATTGCTTTTATCTGAAAAAATAGAGCTTGAGAATAAGCAGGATCAACAATGGATAACCAGCCTGCATCACGAATTCAAAAAAGCAAACGGTTATAGTGAGCTAGAAATAAGTCAGAAACGCACAGCGCTGGAAGACGTGCTTATTCCTGAAACAATAAAACAGCATAAAGAGAGACTGAAAAAAGCAGGCTTTGAAAAAACGATTGTCTGGTTTCAGTGTTTTAATTTTATCTCGATTCTGGCTATTAAATAAAGCATGCAATACAAATTTCTAGTTAAAAGAATGCAGGACTGTGAACTTGATTCATGGGCAGATATAATTTTAGAACAGATCAGTCATGGGCTGGATGCAGAAAAACATGGGGATTTAAAATGCTGGCAGGATGTATTAGATCAGTTGCCCGATATAGCAGCAAAGAATATTAATTTTAATGCGTCTGCCATTTCAGTAACAGGAGATGTTTTAAATGATAATGAAAAAGAAGAATTAAAATTGACATTGCAAAAACTTATTCCCTGGCGCAAAGGTCCTTATGATATTCATGGCATACATATAGACACAGAATGGCGTTCAGACTGGAAGTGGGATCGGTTAAAGGATTCTATTCTGCCATTAAAAAATAAAGTAGTGCTGGATGTGGGATGCGGTAATGGCTATCACGGCTGGCGCATGATTGGTGAAGGAGCCGAGCTGGTTATAGGCGTTGACCCTTCACCATTATTTGTTGTGCAACATCAGTGCGTAAAACATTTTACCGGTGATGCGCCGTTTTATGTTCTTCCTCTGGGTATAGAAGCTGTGCCAGAAAAGCTACAGGCTTTTGATACGGTTTTTTCTATGGGTGTTTTATATCATCGCCGCTCACCCATTGATCATATAATGCAGTTGCGATACTGCTTAAAGCCGGGCGGCGAACTGGTTTTAGAAACACTAATTATTGATGGCGATGAAAATCAGGTGCTGGTGCCCAAAGGTCGTTACGCCAAAATGCGGAATGTCTGGTTTATTCCCAGTTGTGATGCGATTGTTCTATGGCTTAAACGTTGTGGATTAAAAAATATAAAAATAATAGATGTTAATGAAACAACAGTTGAAGAGCAGCGCACAACTGAATGGATGAAGTTTGATTCGCTGACTACTTTCCTGAATCCTGATAATCATGCATTAACTATTGAAGGTTATCCCTCTCCAAAACGAGCTGTGTTTTCAGCAATCGCTCCATAAAATATATCTGATCCATTGAAAAAATATTTCAAAAAAATAAATCCACCGAGCCTACTGGTTCAGCTGGGTTTGTTATTGCTTGTTATTTTTATAATACGCAGCTGTCAGCAGTCCGAAGTAGTGAATGGTGTCGCACCTGTAATTAATGATCGCCTGTTAACCGGGGAGATGGTTGATTTAAAACAATATCGAGGCAAGCCATTGCTGGTGCATTTCTGGGCAACCTGGTGCCCTGTGTGTAAATTAGAAAACAGTAATATCGATGCTATAGCCAAAGACTATCCGGTAATTACTATTGCCTCCTGGTCAGAAAGTGAAGACGAAGTAAAAGAATTTATGAGCAATGAAAACCTGGGTATGCCGGTTATTGTTGATGCGGATGGTGAATGGGCCAGACTCTACGGTATTCGAGGCGTGCCGATTAGTTTTATTCTTGATCCCCTGGGCAATATACAGTTTATAGAGTCGGGCTATAGCACTGAAGCGGGTTTGAGATTAAGATTATGGTGGGCTGGTAAATAATCTGAAAACAGTCATAATGAAATAAATATATCAGACTTTAACGGCTATTAACTACAGTTCTAAATATGATTATTAAATAAGGGATTAATCTAAATGGACCATAAGGCTATCACTAAAGATCAGGTTTCTACTCTGCCAGAGCTGTTTCATCAGCGGCTGAAATTATCCCCCAATAAAATCGCTTATCAGCAATACGATATCGCAAGTCAAAGCTGGACTACTGCAAGCTGGCAGGAAATGGCCAATGAAATTAAACGTTGGCAGGCCGCTTTCGCAAAAGAAAATTTACAGCCGGGTGATCGAGTTGCAGTGATGTTAAGAAATAGTCGCGAATGGGTGGTGTTTGATCAGGCGGCTTTGGGCATGGGTCTGGTTACAGTGCCACTCTATATAGAAGACCGCCCGGAAAATGTTGCCTATATTATTAATCATGCAGAAGTACAGTTATTATTTGTACAGGATAAACCCCAGTGGAAAAAATTATTAAGCAGCGGTGAAGATCTTGGTGGCTTAAAACGAATTATTAGTATGATTCGAATATCCAAAGATGATGAGCCGAATGATCCACGGCTTGAATCTTTATCGGACTGGCTGTTTGGTGTGCAGGGTGAATTGCAGTGTGTAAATACAGATCCTGATGCACTGGCATCTATCGTTTATACATCAGGAACAACAGGCCGTTCAAAAGGTGTAATGCTTTCGCACAAAAATATTTTATCTAATATGTTTGCCGCCGGGGAATGTAATGAGTGGACAGATGAAGAAGTCTTTCTTTCTTTTTTACCCATGTCGCACATGCTGGAGCGAACAGGCGGTTATTATCTGCCGGTAATGCTGGGTGCAAAAGTAGCTTACTCGCGTTCTATACCTCAATTAGGCGAAGACTTATTATATATAAAACCCACCGTATTAGTTTCTGTGCCAAGAATTTTTGAACGAGTATATGGAAAAATACAGGATGGCTTAAAAGAAAAATCACCCGTTGCTCGATTTTTATTTAAATCAGCAGTGAATGTAGGATGGCAGAAATTTCTGTATGAGCAGCAGCGTGGAAGCTGGCATCCAAAATTAATTTTCTGGCCAGTTTTAAATAAACTGGTCGCCAGTAAAGTGCTGGAAAAACTGGGCGGTAAAATGCAGCTGGCTATTTGCGGTGGTGCGGCTTTATCTGAAGATGTGGCAAAACTTTTTATCGGTTTAGGTTTGCCGCTGGTGCAGGGTTATGGCTTAACTGAATCCAGCCCGGTTATTGCTGTAAATCGAGTTGCAGATAATATCCCTTCCAGTATTGGCACTGCTTTACCGGGTGTGCAGGTTCGCATTGGCGATAAAGATGAGTTACAAAGTTACAGTGATTCAAATATGATTGGCTATTTAAAAAATGAACAGGCAACAAAAGATTCGTATACAGAAGATGGCTGGTTAAGAACCGGTGATAAAGCGCGCATAGATGACGATAATCATATTTATATAACCGGTCGTTTAAAAGATATTATTGTTTTGGCTAATGGTGAAAAGGTACCACCCAGCGATATGGAATTAGCTATAGCTTTAGATCCATTGTTTGAGCATGTTGTGGTTATAGGTGAAGCCAAACCTTATTTAAGTGCCATAGTTGTATTAGATCCTGCTGCCTGGGCAGATCTGGCGGTGTCATTAAGCATTCACCCTGAAGCGCCGGATGCAATTAATAAAGCTAATGTTCAACAGTTAATACTCGAAAAAGTTATGGCTCGTCTTGGGCAGTTTCCCGGTTATGCAAAAATATGCAAAGTCACCGCACTATTAGAGCCCTGGACGGTAGACAGTGGCTTGCTTACACCTACATTAAAAGTGAAGCGACCAAAGATTATGGCAAAATATGCAGATGAAATTGAAAGCATGTATCAGGGGCATTAATGATGAGCGAAACCGGGCTGCCCAAAGGCAAAATTCCTGTAATACGAGTCCCCGCCAGGCCTCTGGATGCCAATAAGGGCGGCAATATATTTGGTGGCTGGATTATGTCGCAGGTAGACATAGCCGGCAGCATACCTGCAGAGATCAGAGCGAAAGGTAGAATAGTCACTCGCGCAGTAGATTCATTTGAATTTAAAAAACCTGTTTTTATTGGAGACTTAATTAGCTGCTATGCAGATGTAATTGATGTGGGTCGCACATCAATAAAAGTAAAAGTCGATGTTTATGCACAGCGTATTAATGGCGCAAAGATAGAAGCGATTATGGTAACAGAAGCAACACTGACTTATGTGGCTATTGATGAAGATGGGCGGCCACGAGCTGTGCCATCAGAATAGTTTTATTAAAAATATTGCAGAAATAGTTTCAGACTACGACTTTAGTTCTGAAGCTTTATCTCTGTCTTAAAGTGTTCAGCTTTTATTGAAAATTTTATGCTTATGGGTATTATAAACATCATTGTGATAACAATAGGAAAATGACTATGAAAGTATCAGCCAGAAAGTTATCTGCTGCTGTCGCAGTAGCACTGATTTCTACAGGGATTTCAACAACGACACAGGCCGCTGGATTTGCACTAATTGAAAACAGTGCCAGTGGCATGGGCAATGCCTTTGCCGGCGGTTCTGCCATTGCACAGGATGCATCGACTGTCTGGTTTAACCCGGCGGGTATGACTCGACTATCGGGCAGCCAGGTTGCTTTTGTGGGGCATTTTGTTTCGCCTACAGCAGATTACACAGACACGGGTTCAACTAAAAACATTGCATTAGGCGGCGGCGCACTAACCGGCCCAGATGATGATGGTGGTGAAAGTGCACTTGTACCTAACTTTTATTATGTAACTGAAATGGGAAAAGACAGTTACTTTGGTCTTGGTGTTACCGTGCCATTTGGTTTATCTACAGATTATAACAGCAGCTGGGTTGGTCGTTATACAGCAACCAAATCAGAAGTTACAACCATTAACATCAATCCAAGTTTTGCAACAAAGGCCACAGATAAGTTGTCTATTGGCTTTGGTTTAAATATTCAATACATTGAAGCGACTCTGTCTAACCAGTTAGATTCAGCCGCCATATGTCAGGCAAGCCTTGGTGGCGCTGGAGGATTATGTAACGCCAATAATTTAACCGTTGCTAATGTTGGTGCTGCTGCTTTTGATAGCTCACAGAGTCTTACCGGTGATGATTTAAGTTTTGGCTGGAATTTTGGTTTTTTATATGACCTCGATAAAGATTCTCGATTAGGACTGGCTTATCGTTCATCTATAAAGCATAACCTGAAAGGCAATGTAGATTTCACTCGCGGAACAGAACTGAATACAGTGTTAACAACAATCGGCGGTGGCACAAATCTTCTGTTTACTGATACTTCTATAATGGCTGCTATTGAATTACCAGAATCATTGTCTGTAAGTTACTTTCGCGATATCGATTCAAACTTATCCATCATGGCAGATATTACCTGGACGAAGTGGCGAAACTTTGAAAATTTAACCATTATTTTTGCAAACCCTGCACAGCCTGCTTCAACTATTCCTGAAGACTGGGAAAACAATTATCGCTATTCCTTTGGTGCAAACTATAAGCTTGGCGATAAATTAACACTTCGTGGCGGTATTGCGTATGATCAAACACCAATTAAGTCGGCCACAGATCGCACACCACGTATACCGGGCAATGATCGCACATGGTTAAGTTTTGGTGCCGGTTATAAAATTTCTACGGATATGACGATTGATGTGGGTTACAGTCATCTGTTTATATCTGATACAGATATTAATAATACCGATGCTTCTTTTGGTCATACAGTAAAAGGAACTTATCAGGCCGACGTAGACATACTAAGTGCACAGGCAAGTTTTAAGTTTTAAATAGAATTTAATTAACAAATAAAAAAGGAGGCCTGGCCTCCTTTTTTATTTGCGTAAATTCCATAAAGGTGAATTTTTAGCATCAGTTAAATTGTTTTTAACTAGCCATTGCTGTGCATCTTCCGCATCGTTATAAAACCAGGCTTTGCTTGAGCCAAGTCGAAAGGTATAGCCCCACTCATCCATATCACTAAACATTCTTTGCATGCCAAAGCCCGGTATGAAGTCAGAGAGTAATATCTGCAAATAACAAACTCCATTTTCTTCATCGTAATCACCACTGGCATTAGTATCTAAATCTTTTCGTCGTATTTCATCCATGCAGATATAGTGGCAGGATTCATGTAAGGCGGAGTGAACAGGTGTGTCCATGCGGATATAAAGTTTATTGCTAATAAGCCCCGCTTCGCTATCGCCGAACCAGCTGCCGGGTATTTTTTTATTGTCATTAACAATAATAATTTCGAGATTATATTTACCGAGTAGTGAACGAAGGTGTTGTAGATTAATATCGGCACAGGTGAGAATAGTCATGATAGTTATTTATTGTTTCTGTCATCCCGAGCGCAGCCGAGGGATCTTACGACCCGGGTAGCAAGATCCCTCGGCTGCGCTCGGGATGACATAGAAAAATAATCAGCGACACTCATTTTCGACTAACGACTAACGACTAACGACTAACGACTAACGACTAACGACTAACGACTAACGACTAAAGAACTCCGATGCGCCCAAGCTCTTTCACCAGCGCATTCAAGGCTTTAGCCCGATGACTGATTTTATTTTTCTCTTCCAGGCTCAATTCAGCCGCAGAACATTGTCGATCTTCCAGCCAGAAAATCGGATCATAACCAAAACCGCCATCGCCTTTAGCTTCAGTTAAAATACGCCCTTCAAAAGTACCCTGGGTAATAACAGGAGTCGGGTCTTCTGCATCACGCATAAAAACCATTACACATTGATAACGGGCAGCGCGATTTTCTTCTGCAACACCATCAAGCTCCTGCAGCATTTTTTCATTATTTTTTTCATCGCCTTCACCCGAATAGCGAGCAGAATAAATTCCTGGCGCATGATTAAGTGCATCCACTTCTATGCCGGAGTCATCGGCAATGGCGGGTAGCCCCGTATGTTTTGCTGCGTGGCGTGCTTTTTTTATTGCGTTTTCAACAAAGCTTAAACCATCTTCAATAGCATCGCTGACACCATATTCAGTTTGCGGCACAACGGTGATGCCATGATCAGAAAGTAGTTTATTAATTTCCCTAACCTTGCCCGTATTGCTACTGGCCAGAACGATTTTATTATTTGCTTTATCTGTCATGACGCAATAGCCTTATCCTGCATTTCAAATAATTCATTAATGCCTTTTTTTGCCAGCTCCAGCATGGCACTCAGTTCATCACTCCGAAAAGCATGACCTTCGGCCGTGCCCTGAATTTCAATAAATGCATCGGCATCATTCATCACTACATTCATATCAGTTTCTGCATTGGAGTCTTCGGCATAATCCAGGTCGAGCACCGGTGTGCCGTTATAAATACCCACAGATACGGATGCGATTTTTCCGAACAGGGGATTCTTTTTAATCAGCTTTTTATCCAGCATATATTGAATCGCATCTGCCAGCGCAATGTAACTGCCGGTAATAGAAGCGGTGCGGGTGCCGCCATCTGCCTGTATCACATCGCAGTCAATAGCAATGCTGTGTTCGCCCAGCGCTTCAAGGTCAATCGCAGCTCGTAATGATCGGCCAATGAGTCGTTGAATTTCCAGCGTTCTGCCGCCCTGTTTACCCCGTGCCGCTTCACGACCGGTGCGAGTGCCGGTTGATCTTGGCAGCATGCCATATTCGGCAGTCACCCAGCCCTGACCTTTGCCACGCAACCAGCCCGGCACTCGGGTTTCTACCGATGCGGTGCACAGAACTTTGGTATTGCCAAATTCAATCAGCACCGAGCCTTCTGCGTGCATGGTGTAGTTACGGGTAATTTTAACCTGACGCATTTCATCAGGGGTGCGCTTGCTGGGTCTCATTCTGTATCCTCAAAAACAAATGTGCGCGTATTATACCGGTGTCGTATATCTACCGCATTAAATAGTGATGTCATGATAGAATTATATGAAATCACTAATGGGCAAACATTATGATACGCAGCATGACAGCCTTTTCCAGCAAGGCTATGGATGCAGACTGGGGTTCTCTGGTCTGGGAAATTCGCACCGTTAACCACCGCTATCTGGATATAGTTGTACGCATGCCAGAAGAATTACGCAGCATGGAAATGCAGGTGCGTGATCTGGTGTCCCATGAAGTCAAGCGTGGCAAGGTGGAATGCAATTTACGTTTTAAACCGAATAAGGGATATAAAGCTGAAATTGAAATTAATGAATCTTATGCAGCAACGGTGATTAAAGCGAGCCAGGTTGTGACCAAAGTTTTGCATCAGCCAAGCGAAATAAATGCGATGGATGTATTGCGCTGGCCGGGAGTTGTTAAAGAACCCAAGCAGGATTTAAAACCCGTGTTAGCAGCGGTTGTGGATTTAGCAAAACAGACAGTAGAAGATTTAATTAAGTGCAGAGAAAGTGAAGGCAAGCGGCTGGAATATTTTGTGATGAAAAGGCGGGAAGCCATGATCGATTTAATTCACGATGAAATTCGCAGAAGACCCGATGTTGTCAGCTCCTATCGTAAAAAATTAATTGATCGCTTGAATGAATTAAAAGCTGAACCTGATATGGATCGATTTGAACAGGAGCTAATGTATCTAACGCAGAAAATGGATGTGGACGAAGAACTGGATCGCCTAGAAAGCCACATGGAAGAACTAAAAAGAATTTTCTCCAGAAAAGAACCTATAGGCCGGCGACTGGATTTTATTATGCAGGAGTTAAATCGGGAGGCGAATACACTTGGGTCAAAATCCATGGATATTAAAACCACTCAGGATTCTGTAGAGCTTAAGGTATTGATAGAGCAGATGCGGGAGCAGGTGCAGAATATTGAATAGAGTTCTATGTGTGTAGGAGCGAGTCTTTAGCTCGCGATGATTGCAGGTTGTTAAAATCGCGAGCTAAAGACTCGCTCCTACATGCAAATGTAACTTTGAATATAAAAAGGCTCTGAATCAATCAGAGCCTTTTTTATATTTACTGCTTTTATATTTACTGCTTTTATATTTACTGCTTTTAAATTTACTTAAGCGTCTTTCTTAATCTCAAGCAATTCAATTTCAAAAATCAGTACAGAGTCCGGGCCAATAGATTTTCCTGCGCCCCGTGGTCCATAGGCTAAATCAGAAGGAATAAATAACTGCCATTTGCTGCCTACTTTCATTTTCTGTAATGCTTCAGTCCAGCCTTTAATTACGCCGGTTACCGGGAAGGTTGCAGGCTGGCCACGTTTGTAAGAACTATCAAACTCCGTGCCATCAATCAGTGTGCCTTTGTAGTGAGTCACAACGGTGTCGGTGCTTTTAGGAGTATCGCCTTTGCCTTCGGTGATAACTTTATATTGCAGGCCACTTTCTGTGGTTTTTACACCTTCAGCTGTTTTGTTTGTTGCCAGAAATTCATCGCCCGCTTTTTTATTGGTTGCAGCCGCGTTTTTCATTTTCTCAGCCTGTGTTTTTTGCAGCTGCTGCTGGAACGCCGTTAGTGATGCTCTAATTTCATCATCAGTGAGCTTTAGCTCAGCGTCATTGTAAGCGTCGTTCAGACCCTGTTTAACACGATCAAAATCAATACTGTCTTTAATCTGAGCCATTTGTTTGCCCATATTAAGGCCAATACTGTAGCTGGCTTTGTCTTTTTCAGTGGTCAGTGGCGTGCTGCTTTGAGTGGATGATTCCTGGTGGTTACAACCGGCAAGCAGGCAGATGCCAAGAATTGCTGTAAGTGATTTAAACATGTGATGCCCTTTGGATTATTGTAATAAAATTCGAACACGAAAGGTATCAGGCTCGGGTCGGGGCTGCAAGGCCTAAAGTAGCGGGATTTGGGAACTGCATCAGGTATTTTTATCAACCCAGCGATGGCCATAGGTCAGACCTTCCTTTTTCCAGAAGGGCGCGCGGGATTTAAGCTCTTCCATTAGATATCGGCAGGCATCAAAAGCCTCGGCTCGGTGGGCTGACCAGACACAGGTTAGAACGATAGGGTCATCAGGGCTAATGTCACCCACTCGATGAATAATCAGGCAATCTAATAAATCCCAGCGTTTTCTAGCTTCATCGCATATCTTGTTTAGATGATTTTCTGTCATCCCCGGATAATGCTCAAGTGTCATGGAGGTGACTGCATCGCCCTCATTGAAATCGCGCATAGTGCCAATAAAACTGGCTGTAGCACCGTATTTGCCTGCTGGCATGGTTGACTGATGCTGCCTGATTTCCTGCCAGGGATCAAAGCTGTGAGGGCGGATATCGACTGGCATATCAGCCCCCTGTAACCGGTGGAAAGAAGGCAACTTCATCGCCGTCTGCCACAGCTGAGTCTGGATTTACATATTCCATATTAATGGCGCACAGAGTATTTTCCGGCATGGCCATGCCGGGTGTGGCCTGTGCCCAGACCTGAGATACATTCATCTGCTCTGTGGCAGATAGTTCGGTTTCGGCCTGGCCGACCTGTTCACGCAGGCTGGCAAAAAATTTAACGCTAATGCTCATTCGATATTCCCGGTACCTTTTGGTAGACCCATTTGATAGGCTAGATCTATTATACATTGAGGTGAAATCATGAGTGACAAGTTAACCCATTTTAATGCGTCTGGCGAAGCGCATATGGTTGATGTGGGAGAAAAAAATGTAACTAAACGAGTGGCGGTTGCTGATGGGCGTATTTTTATGCAGGCGGAAACACTCAAATTAATCGCTCAGGGAACCCATAAAAAAGGCGATGTGCTGGGCATTGCCCGCGTTGCCGGTATTATGGCGGCAAAAAAAACCTCCGATCTGATTCCATTGTGCCACCCCATTGCACTTACTCATGTGGAGATAGATTTGCAGGTTGATGAAACTATGCCCGGCGTTTACTGCAAAGTAACCACAGAATGCACAGGCGTTACTGGCGTAGAAATGGAAGCGTTGACTGCGGTGCAGATTAGCCTGCTGACTATTTATGATATGTGCAAGGCGGTAGATCGTGGCATGCATATGGAAGATATTGGTTTGCTGGAAAAAAGTGGAGGCAAGTCGGGAGTGTGGAAAAAAAATTCTATGTAGGAGCGAGTCTTTAGCTCGCGATGATTGCAGGTTGTTAAAATCGCGAGCTAAAGACTCGCTCCTACAAAACAAACACCACTTTAAGCTGTTTACGTCAGATTATTTTTATCCTGTTTCATTAAAAACAGGATAATTAAAATGGCAGGTATACCCAGCAAAGAAGAATAAATATAAAAAACAAAATAGCCGTAACTGTCTACGACAATGCCAGAAAATCCAGCAATGATTTTTGGGAATAAGGTCATTAAAGAACTAAACAATGCATATTGAGTTGCAGTATAAGCCTTATTTGTAAGGCTGGATAAATAAGCAATAAATACCGCAGTGGCAATGCCACCGGCCAGACTATCTGCACTAATAACCAGAGCCAGTAATTTAATATCGGCACCCACAATAGATAACAGAACAAATAATAAATTACTGCCAATCACCAGTGCGCCACCCAGTAATAAAGGCCGCATAATATTAAACCGCATAACCAGTATGCCGCCTAAAGCCACGCCTGCGATAGTAAAGAAAAATCCGAAAATTTTTGCCACATTGGCAATTTCAGATTTAGTGAAGCCGAGGTCAAGATAAAAGGGGTTGGCCATCACCGACATAGTAATATCGGTTATTCTGTAAGTGCCAATTAATAATAAAATAATCAGTGCGTGTTTTCCCGAGCGGCGGAAAAATTCTGCGAACGGGCTAATCACTGCGGCACTAAACCATTCAACTATAAGTTGTAGCCTGCCTTTTACATGGGTGGCGTGATCTATTTTATTGATTAACTGTTCTTCATAAGCAAGCGTGTCTGCTTTTATTATATGTTCAGGCTCGCGAATAACGAGGGTAGTAATAATGCCCACTGCGGTGAGTGCCGCCATAGATAAATAAGCAGCTTGCCAGTTAAGAAAATCAGCCATATAAAGTGCGCCTGCACCAGAGGCTAAAGTCGCCAGACGATAACCGAATACATAAGTGGCCGCCATGGCTGCCTGATATTCATCGTCGATGGATTCTATTCTATAGGCGTCGATTACCACATCCTGAGTGGCGGATGAAAAGGCGACGATCAGTGCAAAAATAGCAAACAGTTTTAGATTATGTTCGGGGCTGGAAAGGGCTAATAAAATTAGCCCGGTAGCTATGCCTGTTTGGGCGAGCAGTAACCAGCTTCGTCTTTGCCCTAATAATGAAGTTAAAAATGGTAAACGAATCCGGTCTACTATAGGCGCCCATAATATTTTTATGGAATACATAATGCCTATCCAGCTAAAAAATCCGATGGTGGTTTTGCTTACACCCGCATCATTAAGCCAGGCAGAAAGAGTAGAGAAAACCAGCAGAAAAGGCAGGCCAGCAGAAAAGCCCAGCAATAACATAACCAGAATGCGAGGATGGGAATAAACCGCAAGTGCTTCACTCCAACTGTGTTTTATTTTTTTATTATCAGCTTCGTTCATTTAAATTGTGTAATCATAATCAATAATAAGTGGAGCATGATCAGAGAATCGTTCATCTTTATAAATGCTGGCTTTTTTTAAACAGCCTTTTAATTTGGGAGTAATAATCTGATAGTCAATGCGCCAGCCAGTGTTATTCGCCCAGGCCTGTCCCCGATTACTCCACCATGTGTACTGATGTTCCTGTTGATTGAGTGCGCGGAATGCATCGACGTAACCGACTTCATCAAATAAACGATCTAACCAGGCGCGTTCCTCGGGAAGAAAGCCGGAATTTTTCTGATTGCCGCGCCAGTTTTTTATATCAATATTTTTATGGGCAATATTCCAGTCACCACAAATAATATATTCACGACGCTTACGGCGAAGTTTTTGCAGATAAAGTATAAAGCGATCCATAAACTCAAATTTAATTTTCAGCCGTTCTTCGCTGGAAGAACCGGATTGCATATAAAGTGAAATAACACTGAGCTTTTCAAACTGCACTTCAATAAAACGACCTTCCTGATCGATATCATGCCAGCCGATTCCTTTAATAATTTTTTTCGGTTGCTGGCGACAGTAAATAGCCACACCGCTGTAGCCCTTTTTCTGGGCATCATGAAAATAGCGATAATAACCTTTGGGATGAAAAACCGGGTCGTCAAGCTGATGTTGCTGGGCTTTGGTTTCCTGAATACAGATAACATCAGCCTGCTGTTTTCTTAGCCAGTCGAAAAAGCCTTTGCGTGCCGCTGCTCGAATACCGTTAGTATTGATGGTAATAATTCGCATGTACAGAAATAGTGTTTATAATTAGACAGACACATTCTACAGTATAAACAGGCACGAGCATGCAATATAACCAACACCGATTTATTGAACTGGCACTGGACTACGATGTTTTAAAATTTGGTGAGTTCAAATTAAAATCCGGCCGAGTTAGCCCCTATTTTTTTAATGCCGGTTTGTTTAATACCGGGCGAGCACTGGCCGAGCTGGGAAAATGTTATGCCCAGGCCATTATTGATAGTGGCATTAGTTATGATGTGCTGTTCGGCCCGGCTTATAAAGGCATTCCACTGGTGGCGGTCACCGCCATGGCTTTATCTCAGGAGCATGGCATTGATATGCCCTATGCCTTTAACCGCAAAGAGAAAAAAGATCACGGTGAAGGCGGCATGATTGTGGGTGCAAAACTGGAAGGGCGAGTGTTGATTCTTGACGATGTGGTTACCGCCGGCACAGCCATTCGTGAAGCCATAGATATTATTGACCATAATGATGCCTCCGCCGTGGGTATTGTGATTGCGCTGGATCGAATGGAAAAAGGCCAGGATGATCGCTCGGCAGTGCAGGAGCTGGAAGACGATTATGGTTTGCAGGTATCCAGTGTGGTGAATATTGAACACCTGATTCAGTTTCTTGAAGAAAAAGGCGATCAGGAAGAAATGCTGGATGCGATGAAGTTTTATCGTGCAGAGTTTGGTATTAAATAACAGCTATCCAGTAATTAGCTTAAGGCCTATTAGCAGGGTAATTACTTCGTAACTGCGTTTAATAAAGAGATTGCCTTTCACTATAGCCAGATGAGCACCGATATAGCCCCCCATAAATGAGCCCAGCAACAGAGCGGGTATCCACAGCCAGTAGATATCACTGAGCAGACCCAGGGTGATAGCACCGCTACCATTCCAGAACAGGCCAACCAGCACCAGGGTATAGGCGACGGCGGTTTTGTAATCGAGGCCAAACCAGCGTATTAGCCAGAGGGTAACAAATAGCCCTGTGCCCGAGGTGAGAGAGCCATTTAATACGCCAATTATAAATATCACTATACCGCCAGCGATAAAGCCCTGAACATCTCGATGTTGAGGCTGAAAATGCTGCCCTAACTGGGGTGATAGCCATGAGTAAATACCCAGCCCTATGGTCAGTAAGCCCAGCGCGAATTGCGCCATCTGATCTGGTATCTTTAAAATAATACTGGCACCCAGAATAACGCCAGGTATGCCACAGGCCAGAATAAACAGAGCAAACTGGCGTTCCAGCCGGTTATCTCGTAAATGGCGCAGAGTAGCGCCTAGGCCCAGGGCTACGCTGGCGACTTTATGGGTCGCCAGTGCCAGACTAAATGGCAGGCCAAGAAAAATAAGTGCTGGTAGCTGAATCAGGCCGGCGCCACCTCCAGCCAGTGCTGAGAATATATTAGCGATCAGTGAAATAAGAAACAGCAGAATCTGCTCTGGATTAAACAATAGTCATGCCTGGTTTTGAGAGCCACTATTTTGCCATAAGTCAGGCTCCAAAAAGCAAAATGATAATTTTATGTATATACTCAAACTGTTATAACTAAAATTAAAGGATAGTGTGGATGCGTCTGGTTCAGAACACAGTGCTGCTTTTGTTACTGTTAAGTTTATTGCCCGCTCATGCAGTCAGAAATAAATGGGTTGATGAAAAAGGCCAGACTCATTATGGTGATCGTGTGCCAGCTCAATATCTTGGTAAAAATCGTCAGATATTGAATGATCAGGGTATTGTAATCAGGAAGCATAATCGATTAAAAACGGAAAAAGAGTTGACTGAAGCGCAAAGAAAAAAAGAGATGGAGATTGAGGAAAATAAAAGAAGGTTAATAGCGCAAAGAAAAAAAGACTTAAAAGATCGAGTGTTGATTGACACATTTACCACCGAGCGAGATATATTAATGGCTCGAGATCGAAAAATAGATTCGATTACATCGCAGATAAATCTTACTGAAACAATTATTAAAGATGATGAAAAAAAACTGGCTGCAATAAAAAAGAGAATTGAAAATATAGAAAAATCTGGTCGAACTGCACCAGTGAATACAAAAAAATCTCTGGTTAATGTAAGCCGTCAGTTAGAAAATCATTATCAGTTTATTGAGACCAAGAATCAGGAAAGAGAAAATATTCTGCAGGGTTTTGATAGAGATATAAAACGCTTTCGTGAATTGAAGGCGGCAAGAAAGAAACGCTGATCTGTATTAGTATCCTGTAGGAGCGAGTCTTTAGCTCGCGATTTTAGTGCTCTGCAAGCATCGCGAGCTAAAGACTCGCTCCTACAGATTTAGCCTTTCATCAAAGTACCGACACCTTCATCCGTAAGCAGCTCAAGTAAAACAGCATGCTCTACTCGCCCATCAATGATGTGCGCGGTTTTAACTCCAGATTTTACCGCATCAAGTGCACAGTTTACTTTAGGTAGCATGCCGCCATGAATGGTGCCGTCTGCAATATAGGTATCCACCTGTTTGCTTTCCAGGCCGGTCAGCAGAGTATTGTTTTTATCCAGAATGCCAGAGGTGTTGGTCAGCAATAATAATTTTTCTGCACCCAGCACTGTTGATAGTTTTCCAGCAACCAGATCCGCATTAATATTATAAGACTCACCATCTTCGCCTACGCCTATGGGGGCAATAACAGGAATAAAGTTATCGTTATCCAGCATAGTTACAACCGATGGATCGATGGTGCTTACTTCACCCACATGACCCAGGTCTATAATTTCAGACGGCTGCTTTTCTGTTGTGAGTTCCATTTTTCTGGCGCGAATTAAACTGCCATCTTTGCCCGTCAGGCCAACGGCGCGGCCACCCTGTTGATTAATTAAAGTAACAATACTTTTATTCACCAGACCGCCTAAAACCATTTCTACTATGTCCATGGTTTCTTTATCGGTGACACGCATGCCCCCAATAAATTTAGATTCTTTACCAACACGTTCAAGTAGCTGACCAATTTGTGGACCGCCGCCATGAACCACAACCGGATTAACGCCGACCTGTTTTAATAAAACAATATCCCGGGCAAAACCGGTCTTAAGGTTTTCGTCGGTCATGGCATTGCCGCCGTATTTAATTACGATGGTTTTGCCATTAAGTTTCTGTAGATAGGGTAGCGCCTCTGCCAGTATGCTTACAACACTGGTGGCTTTTTTGTTATCCATTATATTTCCTGATTGAGCATGATTTTATATTTTAGTTAAAATGGTAAATCAAGAGTTTTATCTGTGTTCAGTATCTGTTCGCGAAATTTCATTTGCACTTCTTTCAGGCCTGATTCATCATCAGCTTCAAATCTTAATACCAGACAGGGTGTAGTATTAGAAGGGCGAATTAATCCCCATCCATTATTCCAGGTGACACGCATACCATCAATAGTGGAAATATCGTCTGCACCTGAAAAATCTGCTGCGTCTTTAAATTTATCCATAAATTTATAATGTTCACCTTCGGCAAAATCAATCTGTATTTCAGGCGTATTAAAACTGTCAGGCAGGGCGCTGAATATTTCTTCAGCCGTGCCTGTTTTGTTGCTTAGTATTTCAAGCATTCTTGCCGCGCTATAAAGTCCGTCATCAAATCCATACCAACGTTCTTTAAAAAAGATATGCCCCGACATTTCGCCGGCTAACAGCGCGCCCGTTTCTTTCATTTTGGCTTTAATTAATGAGTGACCGGTTTTCCACATCAGGGGCTCGCCGCCCATTTTGTCAATGGCTTTACCCAGGTGGTAGCTGGATTTAATATCATAAATAATTTGTGCGCCGGGATTGCGTGACAGTACATCTTCTGAATATAAAATCATTTGACGATCAGGCCAGATAACATTCTGTTTGTTATCAATCACACCAACGCGATCACCGTCGCCATCAAAAGCAAGGCCAAGATCTAAATTGTGATCGCTTATAGATTTGCAAATGTCCTGCAAATTTTCCAGTTTGCTTGGGTCTGGATGGTGATTAGGAAAGTTACCGTCAACATCACAAAACAGTTCAGTAACTTCACAGCCCAGTTCGCGAAACAGTTGAGCGGCAATAACACCGGCAACGCCATTGCCACAGTCAACAGCAACACGCATTGGCTTTGCCAGTTTTACATCGCTGAGAATTCTTTCGCGATAAATATCCAGCACGCTTTCAGCTCGATAACTGCCACTGCCCTGACATAATTCATTTTTTTTAATAATAGCGTGCAAGTTTTGTATGTCATCGCCATAAAGTGTTTTGCTCGCCATCAGCATTTTCAATCCATTATATTCTGGTGGATTATGGCTGCCGGTGATCATAATGCCGGTGCCTGTTTTAAAATGATGGGTAGCAAAATAAAGCACGGGTGTTGGCACCATGCCAATATCAATGACATCGCAACCACCTGCCCGCAAACCTTTGGTCAGTGCCATAGAAAGTGCGGGGCTGGAAAGCCTGCCATCTCTGGCAATAACAACGGTTTTGCTGTGCTGGGCTAAAGCTTCGGTGGCAAATGCTTCGCCTATTCGTTGTACTGTGTCGGGAGTTAAGTCTGTTTTAACTATGCCGCGAATATCATAGGCTTTAAAAATGCTGGGGTTAATGCCGTTCATTTATTTTTCCTGAAAAATTATTAATGTTTATTTTTTATTTATGCCCTGAATGACCAAAGCCACCCGTGCCACGTTCACTGTTATCAAAGTCTTCCACCTGTTCAAAATCAACCTGCACCACAGGCAGAAAAACCAGTTGCGCTATACGATCGCCTACTTCAATAGTAAATTCAGTGTTGCCACGATTCCAGCAGGAAACAAATAACTGCCCCTGATAATCTGAATCGATTAGACCAACGAGATTACCCAGCACAATGCCATGCTTATGCCCCAGCCCTGACCGAGGCAAAATAGTAGCTGCCAGTTTCGGGTCGCCAATATGAATGGCTACACCAGTTGGAATAAGTTCTGTGTCACCGGGTTTTAATGTGATGCTGTTATCAATGCAGGCACGTAAATCCATGCCAGCTGAACCTGTAGTGGCATGTTCAGGCAATGGGATTTCATTGCCAATGCGGGAGTCAAGAATTTTTAACTGAATTTTTTTCATGTTTGGTCTTTTTTATTTTATGTTTAAATTTATAACGTTCAGCAATCAGTGTTATTAACTGCTGTGCAATAATATTTTTTCTGGCTCTGTGAAAGTGGGTGTGATCGTTTTGCCAGTAAATATCCAGTGCATTGTATTCACTATTAAAACCTGTGTCTTCACCAGTGAAGCTATCGTGAGATACCTTATTGGCTGCAATCATATCCAGATTTTTCTTTTTTAATTTTTGTCTGGCGTACTGTTCAAGGTTATTTGTTTCTGCGGCAAAACCCACGCTAAAGGGTGCATCTTTTAAAGCGGCCACGGCAGATAAAATATCCGGGTTAGCCTGTAGTTTTATATTTAAATCTGTAGCGGTTTTTTTTATTTTTTGCGGGTGAGTTTCTGCAGGGCAATAATCGGCTACCGCGGCTGTGGCGATAAAAATATCCTGATGCTGAATATTCTGCATTACCGCATCGTGCATCTGGCTGGCAGATTCCACATCTATTCGATGAATTTTATTTACACAATTTAAATGTACAGGGCCTGCGACTAAAGTCACTTCGGCACCGGCATCCAGTGACGCCTGAGCAATAGCAAAACCCATGCGGCCAGAACTTCGATTGCCGATATAGCGCACAGGGTCAATTGATTCAAAAGTAGGGCCAGCGGTAATCATCAACTTAAGGTCATTCAATAAAGAATTTTTAGCCGAGGCATTTAATTGCTGAATAATTTCCATTGGTTCCAGCATACGGCCTGCACCGGTTTCGCCACAGGCCTGACTGCCGATACCGGGCCCAAGTATAGAGACGCCGTGCTGATGTAAACGCTGGATATTATTTTGCGTAGCCTCTGCCTGCCACATCATATGATTCATTGCAGGGGCAACCGCAATGTCGGCTTTGCTGGCCAGGCACAGAGTTGTTAATAAATTATCTGCCTGCCCCCAGCTGAGTTTGGCCAGGGTATTGGCGCTGGCGGGAGCAATTAATATAAGATCGGCCCAGCGAGCAAGTTCAATATGACCCATGGCGGCTTCCGCCTGCAGGTCAAATAAATCGGTGTGTACTGGCTGGCCTGATAGCGCCTGAAAAGTCAGTGGAGTGACAAATTCAGTGGCGGCGGCGGTCATCACCACGCGCACAATGGCTCCCGCATCCTGCAGACGACGTACAAGATCGGCACTTTTATAGGCGGCTATGCCACCGGTTATGCCGAGGATAATATTTTTATTGTTCAGGTAGCTCATGCTGGATAACTCATAATAATGATTCTATCAGATTGTCCGATTTTTTCTTACATCATTCAGCGGTTTGGGCTTATGGTCAACCGGGCAGTGAGCAGATACACTAAGAACACATTTCAGGGAGTGAAATATGGCAATAAAAGACTGGCCGGTGGAGCAGAGGCCAAGGGAAAAACTACTGCTCAATGGCAGCGCTGCATTATCGGATGCCGAGCTGCTGGCCATTTTTTTACGCACAGGCACACGAGGTTGCAGCGCGGTTGATATGGCTCATTCTTTAGTTAAGCATTTTGGTGGCCTGCGTGAATTGCTCAAGGCAGATGAGCAGGCATTCTGCGCTTATCCCGGTCTGGGCACAGCCAAGTATGCCCAGTTGCAGGCAGTAATGGAAATGGCGCGGCGCTATCTGTTTGAATCCATGCAGCGCGGTCACGCTTTAACCAGCCCGGAAGATACTCGTCAATATTTAAGCGAATGCCTGCGAGATTATCAGCATGAAGTATTTGCTGCTCTGTTTATGGATCAACGTCATCGAGTCATCTGCTTTGAAGAATTATTTACCGGCACTATTGATGGCGCCAGCGTGTATCCCCGGGAAGTGGTTAAAAAAGCTCTACAACATAATGCCGCGGCAATTATTTTTGCCCATAACCACCCGTCAGGAATAGCTGAGCCCAGTTCAGCGGATAAACATATTACCAAACGGTTACAGGATGCATTAGCGCTGATGGATATTAAAGTGCTGGATCATTTTATTGTAGGGGATGAAGTAATCTCATTTGCTGAGAGAGGTTTGATTTAGCAGGCTTTTAGCTGCCGAATTTCGAAAAAAACGGTAGAAGTTTTTCTTTATTTTCGTTGCTGAGTATAACCCCAGCTAAATTCTTTAATAATATATTTATCTTTATTAATCTGTTTATTTAAACCAGAGCTATGGCCGGGTAGCCAGAGGCGAACACTGGATTTTAGAAAATCAGGGTTGCCATTACTAAATGCTTCTGGGTTGAGTTTTACGATCTCACTTATCAGTCGGCCTCTACGTGAAGGATTGTTGGGTAACAACTGTGCAACAATGTCGCCCAGAGTCTCGCCAGGGTCTACATCCCAGTATGTTTGCCCGGCAGAATAAACTTCAATACGTTTAGAATCAGCATGGGCTGCACAGAAAATAGTTAAGCAAAAAGTTAGTAAAAAATATTTCATGCGTTTATTTTATATTCCTGTTTTAAGATTCTGGCTCTAAAGATCTGTCTCTGATAGCATGAGTATAGCAATGATTAATTGTTTTTTTAGGCGCGTGCTTCACTATTTATGTCCAGTTCAGAACTAAGTATCCAGCAGCTCGAATATCAGTTTGTTGGCCCCATTGATCTTGAAATTAATTCGACTCAGTGTATAGGTTTGTCGGGGGAGTCAGGTTGCGGAAAGAGTTTGTTGCTAAGAGCTATTGCAGATCTCGATGAACACAAAGGCAATGTATTACTCAATGGTATTAACGCAAATGAAATCAGCGCACCGCAGTGGCGCAAACAGGTGGCAATGTTGCCAGCCGATAGTCAATGGTGGTTTGATACAGTGGGTGAGCATTTTAATCAGCCTGATAAAAAAATGTTAATTCAAATGGGTTTTGCTGAGGCAGCTCTGGCATGGAGTGTTAGTAGGGTTTCAACAGGTGAAAAACAGAGGCTGGCGTTGCTGCGATTATTTGAAAACAAACCTGTGATATTGTTACTGGATGAACCCACCGCAAACCTTGATTATAACAATACATTATTATTTGAATCGATAGTGCTGAATTATCTTCAAGAAAATAATGCCTGTGCAATATGGGTGAGCCATGATCTTGATCAACTCAATCGAGTTGCTGAAACAAAATTTAAACTTGAAGCAGGTCAGCTGGTGCAACAGTCATGTTAATTTCTCTAACAACTTTTGACTTATCACTAGCGGCAATTTTAGTGCTGCTGCTAGCAATTTTAAGCTGGCACATGCAATTAAATATTACTGGTCAGTTGCTGGTGGCAGCATTACGCACAGCTGTGCAACTGTCTCTTATCGGTTTAATTCTAAAAGCTATTTTTGAAAACACGGATATTCTCTGGATAATATTAATTACCATGATTATGTTGTCTGTTGCAGGGTGGGAAATTTTATCCCGACAGAAACGTAAACTAAAAGGCTGGTGGGGATTCAGTATTAGCACCGGCTCATTATTTGTTTCATCATTTGTTATTACATTATTAGCCTTAACAGTCATTATTCAGGCAGACCCCTGGTATGAGCCACAGTACTCTATTCCATTGCTGGGAATGTTGCTGGGCAATACTATGACTGGCATTGCTCTGGGTATGGATCGTTTAATCCAGAATGCCTGGCAGCAAAGTAAAGTTATTGAGCAGAGACTGATGCTGGGGCAGAGCAGTGTGCAGGCGATTCATGATATTCGTAAAGAAAGTATGCGCGCAGGTATGATTCCCATTATTAATTCTATGGCCGCTGCCGGTTTAGTTAGTTTGCCAGGCATGATGACAGGACAGATTCTGGCCGGAGCATCACCCATTGAAGCGGTCAAGTATCAAATATTAATTATGTTTTTAATTACTGCAGGTACAGGCTTTGGTGTGGTGACTGTGCTGTGGTTAATCTCTCATCGATTATTTGATGAGCGACATAGGTTGCGGTTTGAGCAGTTATTAAAGAAATAATATTTAACTGGGCAGGTTGTTGAAAGTGCAGAAAAAATAATCTATTCTCTACTTAGTGCTACGTTAAATGACGATCGTTCATTCTCACCCGAACGTGGCAGTGTGAGTTTTCTAATGATATCCAAACTGGTTTTAAAAAAACTCCTGGCTATTGCTGTAGTGGGCGCTTCGACTGTGGGCTATGTGTCATATCAGTCGGGTATGGGCGACTTGAGTGGCAATGGTAGTCGCAACGATCAGAATAAGATGATTCGGAATATGAGTATGTTCTCGACTGCTTATATATCTAATAATTCGAATAGAATAGGTGTGTCTGGAAAAAAGAAACGCGGCTCAGCTGGTTACCATAATGATGATGTGTCACTGCTGGGGTCTAAAGGGCGCTATGATTATTCCAGGATAGGAAAAACCCCCTGATAAACGGGGTAATATTATTAGTTGTTTACCTTCTCATCATTCGTAGTCTAAATGCACGACGTTGTGCAGGCGTCATATTTTTAAATCGCTGACGTATGGCCTGTCTTTTTTCAGGGGGAATATTTCTCCATTTTTTTCTAAGCTTCTGGCGTTTTTCCGCAGGCAGTTTTTTGAACCAGTGATGTTTTTTTCTAAGCTCACGACGTTTTTCCACGGGTAATTGCATGAAACGATGAAAACGTTTACGCAGTGATTTTCTTTTTATTTCAGGCAAGTTCTTCCATTTTTTAAATCTTTGTCGAGCCATTTTTCTTTGTGCTGGCGCCATATTAATCCAGCGTTCAGCGCCTTTTTTTAAGTGTTGCTGGCGTTCTTCAGAAAACTGATTCCATTCTCCCTGGTGACGTTTTAATGTACTTTTCTGTTCAGCAGATAAACTTTCCCAGCTAATGGCATCAGCTCGTGCTATAGAATTAAACTGCGTTGCTAATAATAGCGTGACAAAAAGTATGCGGATAAAATTATTCATGTTCAATTTCCTCGCCGTTTGTGTTTTCGGCGATTAACTCAAGTTCGACCGGGCTAATCAGTTCGCCATCGATTTCTGTTTCCAGTTCACCAAGGTATTCAAGAAAATCCAGCGACGGTGTCTCTTCGTCTATAGCTAAAGCATTGCTGCTAATTAATAAAATAATTAATAAATAATTAACTTGCATCGTCATCCACCAGCCAGGTGACAAAATCCATTTCTTCCAGCAGATTGATTTCAATATTAGAGCTCAGCAATTCAAGATCATTGTGTGATGTGTTGGCAATAAGTGCATCAGTCGATTGAGATTGCATGTTCCATAAAGAGCCAACAATAACGGCAACAGTAATTGCAGCCAGAGCGGTAACTGGTAAGCGCAAACTGGAAAAGTATGATCGCTGTTTACTCTCCAGTGCTTTATGTCGAGCCTGGTTCAGTCGCGATAAAGTAGCAGCATCGAGATTGTCCACGCTGTCATCAAGTGTCTGCTTTATCTGATTTTTAAATTGTTCATCACTCATGGGTAATGATCCTCTAACATGGTGCGTAAACTGTGCACGGCTCTTGAATAATGGGTTTTAACACTGCCTTCTGAGCAGCCCATCGCGCTGGCGGTTTCAATAACACTTAAACCTTCCCAGCTGCGTAATAAAAAAGCCTGTTGCTGACGCAAAGGTAATTGCTTAAGCGCAGAATTAATCGCTTCACCGGCATCATTATTACGAGTGCTGGATTCAGGATCTTTGCCCTGAATATCAGGTGCAGTCTGAATAGGATCCTGCTGCTCACCTTCATCACCGGTGGCAAATTTTAACCAGCCTTTTACTTTATTTCTCACCGTATTGCGACGATACCAGTCGCGGATACGGCTTTGCAATATGCGATGAAATAAAGGTCCCCATTCGGCTTCTGGTTTATGGGCGTATTTATGTACCAGACCCATCATCGCATCCTGTACCAGATCAAGAGCATCTTCACGATTTCCCGTGCCAATTTCAGCCATGCGGAAAGCGCGTCGCTCGATGCCAGCTAAAAACTGATCCATTGCCTGCCTGTTTTCCAGAGTCTTATCTCCTTGCGGCCTATGCTGCTGGGTATAATACGCCATGGGGGCGGTAATCAGACCTGTAGTTGATAAGGGTAATAATGTTGCAATTTTAATCATCAGTCCAGTTAATGTTGTGGCTCTATAAGGCTTAACGCAGCAGGATGAAATGCGTTGACGGCCAGGCTTGGACTTATGAGATAATGTTATTTTTAATAGATGGATTTTAAGTGTTAATTATGAATGATGATTCTTATGAAGATATGCTGAAAAGAGTTCAGGCTTTTCACGATAAGCATGATTTTAAAAATACCGGCGGCGAAGAAATGACTTACCGTGTGGCTTTAATGGCTGAGGAGCTGGGAGAAATTTCGGCCTGTGTCAGTAAAGGCAAATCGAAACAGGAGCTGGCAGAAGAATGTGCGGATTTATTTATATTAATAATGGGCACTGCCATTGCTCAGGATTTTGATTTGAAAAAAGCCTTCTGGGATAAGATGGAAAAAATTATGCAGCGGGAATCGAAAATGGTAAATGGAAGAATAAGAGTATCTGAGTTTAGGGATTAATGGCGGTTATTAGTCAGCAGCAGAAGATCAAAAACTTTTTACCGCAAATGAACGCGAATAGACGCAAATAAAGTCAAAACCTTATGTTAAGTGTAGTGCGCCGTAGGCGAACAAAAAAACATTAGCGTTATTTGCGTTCATTTGCGGTAAAAAGCTTTGGACTTTGATCTCCGCTTCAGGACATCAGCAGGCACTGGAATTTTAATGGCTGTATCAGCAGCTTCCATGCTCCAGAAAAAGATCAGTTAGTAATCGCGTCTCTCGCCATGGCTTTACCACGGATAAACATGAGCAGTTCTGCTTCCATTTCCGATTTGTTTTCAAAAGGCCCCAGTTGCCCGCCATTACGGGTTTCAAAAAACCATTCGCCATTATTGCAGAAGTAACGCTCGCTTCGAAAGGGTATAGAGGTGTCGTGTTCACCGGCTCTGTATTCGTTCATCGATATTGCCTCTTTTGTCATTTGGATGAAAAAAATCTATTACCAAAGCATAATCTAGATTTTACAAATATCAATATCAGGCCGATGAATGGATCATTCGTATGGGGGGTCAGGTTTTGTCCGCAACTTCATTATGCAGCTGAATGAATTCCTCCAGCGCCGTCTGCATTTCTTCTTCTGAATCATAAGGCCCTTTCTGGCCTCCGCCTCTGAGTTCGAAATACCATGAGTTATTCATCACGTATGTGCGTTGTATACGGTCGGATTCTGTGCGATCTTTATCTCGTCTATTTCTAGTCATAATGCCAACATTATAAATTGTGGTTTTACCAGGGTTTCAAAATCTTTGTAATCCATTTTAATAACTTCAAGATGAGAGCCTGCGTTAAATGCAATCTGGCTGTCTTCTGTGAGGTCTTCATCCACATAGACATCCATATTGTATAAATTGCCAAAGGGTGGCATGGCGCCGACTTCGCAATCGGGAAAGCGTTTGGTGAATTCTGCTTCAGAGGCAAGTTTTATATTGTCTGAGTCAAGTGCATCTTTAAGTAATTCTAAATCGACTTTTATATTTGCAGGCACAACAGCCATAGCCAGTTCATCATTCACTTTTATAATAACCGTTTTTGCCATTTCTCTGCTGGGGATATGAGAGTGCTTTGCTACTTCGACAGAAGTAAAAGCAAGAGAGTGCATAATAGAGACATATTTAATGTCATTATTATCAAGATATTCTTTTAGTATTTGCGAAGGCATGGCGTGCACCTTTAGTTAAATTGCTTTTGAGTATCGCTGTTTTTCCATTGTTTCTGTTATGTAACGGTCAAATATCATGCATATATTTCGAATCAGTAAACGACCTTTTGCAGTGACGATAATTTCGCTCTCACTGAGATGAATTAAACCGTCTTCATGCATAGGCTGAAGGCGTTTAAGTTCTGCGGCAAAATACTGATTAAAGTTAATATTGTTTTTAGTGTTAAACGAGTCAATTTTCAAATTAAAATGACAAATTAACTGCATAATTGCATTGCGGCGAATGATGTCATCGGCATCAATTTCTACGCCACGGAAAATGGCGAGCTTACCTGCTTCTATGCGCTCTGCATATTCATCCAGCGTTTTCAGATTTTGTGCGAAACTCTGGCCAACCGTGCCAATAGACGTAATGCCCAGACCAATAAGATCACAGTCTGCATGGGTGGCGTACCCCTGAAAGTTTCTGTAAAGCTTGCCGTTCTTTTGTGCCACGGTGAGCTCATCATCGGGCTTGGCAAAATGATCCATGCCGATATAAACATAACCCGCCTGAGTCAGGCGTTCAATGGACATTTTTAAAATTTCCAGTTTTACTGCCGACTCGGGCATATCCGCTTCATTGATGCGTCGCTGGGGTTTGAACAGTTCGGGCAGGTGAGCGTAATTAAAAATTGAAATACGATCGGGGTCGATGTCGATTATTTTTTCCAGCGTAGTAGAAAAACTGTTTACGGTTTGCAATGGCAGACCATAAATTAAATCGACGCTGATAGATTTAAATCCTGACTCACGGGCAGCATTAAGTGCGCCAAGAGTCTGTTCTTCAGACTGAATTCGATTCACCGCTTTCTGTACCGCAGGATTAAAATCCTGCACGCCCAGACTCATACGATTAAAACCAATGTCTCTTAATAAATGAATGCTTTCTTTAGTCACTTCCCGGGGGTCTATTTCTATAGAGTATTCGCCCTGATCATCATCGTGCAGATTAAAATGTTTGCGCGTCACATTCATTAATTCACGCATCTGATCGTGGCTGATAAATGTAGGCGTGCCGCCGCCCCAGTGCAGTTGATTTACTTTGCGGCTGGAGTCAAACAGTTTGCCCTGCATTTCAATTTCTTTGTGCAGGTTGGCTAAATAAGGCTCGGCCTTGCTGCGGTCTTTGGTAATGACTTTATTGCAGGCGCAGTAATAGCAGATGGTGTCACAGAAAGGCAGGTGAAAATAAAGTGATAAATCCTGGACGGACTGATTAGACAGCTCCGCATGACGACGATAATCCGCCTCAGTATATTGGTCGCTAAACTGCACGGCGGTTGGATAGGACGTGTATCTCGGGCCGGATTTGTCGTAGCGTTTAATCAGTTCGGGGTCAAAAATAATATCAGTCATAGGGTGTAATCATAATGAATATTGGGACGTTGTCACTATAGCAAAGTGTGAAGCTTAAAATATTGATCTATGTTGTGCTGAAAATCTTTTCCAGCTCATTCAGTAACTGATCAATCTGTTGCTCTGTGTGTGCCGCAGACAGGGTAATGCGTAAGCGGGCGCTGCCGTTCGGCACGGTGGGAGGGCGAATGGCGCTGATTAAAATATTTTTATCCAGCAACTGTTCACTTACTCGGATTGCCTGCTGGCTATCGCCAGTCACAATGGGCTGAATGGCGGTAGCTGAATGCATGAGTTGCAGCCCCAGTTGTTGAGCGCCTGAGCGGAATCGTTTAATCAGGCTTTGCAGCTGTTCTCTGCGCCAGCTTTCATGCTGAATGATTTTCAGACTGGCTCGGGAGGCTTCTGCCAGTGCCGGAGGCATGGCGGTGGTGTACACATAGCTGCGTGCGTGCTGAATCAGGTATTCAATTAAATCTTCTGAACCGGCTACAAAAGCACCGGCGGTGCCTGCTGCTTTTCCCAGAGTGGCCATATAAATCGGTACTTCTGCGGGTGAAACATTGAGCTGCTCTAATGTGCCTCTGCCCTGTTTTCCTAGTGTTCCAAAACCGTGAGCATCGTCGATCATCAGCCACGCCTGATGCTGGTGGCAGGTTTCGGCTAATTCACCAACCGGTGCGATATCGCCATCCATGCTGAATACGGCATCGGTCATTACCAGCTTTTCCTGCTTTTTGCTGGCGGCCAGTTTGCTATTAAGATCGTCAATATCAAGGTGGCCATAACGTTGCAGGCGAGCGCCGCTGAGCAGAGCGCCATCCAGTAGTGATGCGTGATTTAAGCGATCTTCGAAGATGCCATCTCCCTGACCGCATAAGGACTGGGCAATGCCCGAATTCGCCATATAGCCGGTGGAAAATAACAGTGCTCGAGGGTAGCCGGTGAAATCGGCGAGCTCTTCTTCAAGGGCGTGATGGGCGCGGCTGTGGCCACTGATTAAATGGGCCGAGCCACTGCCTGTGCCGTATTGATCCAGCCCCTTTTTCATCGCCTGTTTGATATCTGGGTGGTTGGCTAGAGCTAAATAATCATTGCTGCAAAAATTCAGTAGTTTTTTGCCATCGATAATTATTTCAGTGCTCTGAGCCGATTCTGTAATGCGTCGGCTGCGGTATAGGCCTTCAGACTTTCGTTGTTGCAGTTCGGTGGCGAGGTCTTTCATTTAATTATTTTATTTTTCATGGAGCGGTTAAAACTGTGCATTTTAAGGGCATGACTTTTAATACTTTCCGTTAATATCTTCTGTCATCCCGAGCGTAGCCGAGGGATCTTGCTACCTGGGTATTCAAGATCCTTCGGCTACGCTCGGGATGACAGAAGACGATGAGCAGGCGCGAGCCTTGAATTCTGTCTGGCCTTCAAGGGTGGAAGGTTTGATACCCAGTCGCTTAAACAGAGTCATGTCATCACTGGTTTCGCAGTTATCGGTGGTGAGCAGTTTTTCACCGTAAAAAATAGAATTGGCACCGGCAAAGAAACACAGAGCCTGCATTTCTTCAGTCATTTCATGGCGACCTGCAGACAGGCGCACATAGGATAAAGGCATTAATATGCGGGCTACGGCAATGGATCTAACAAACTCAATGCTATCGATTTTATCCGCGCCATACAAAGGTGTGCCTTCCACCTGCACCAGCATATTAATGGGCACGCTTTCCGGGTGCCGGGGTAAATTAGCCAGCTGTTGCAATAGCGAAGCTCGGTCGGTGGCGGTTTCGCCCATGCCTAAAATACCGCCGCTGCAAACATTGATATTGGCATCGCGCACATGGCTCAGGGTATCCAGCCTGTCTTCAAAGGTACGGGTGCTAATCACTGAGCCGTAAAACTCTGGCGAGGTATCCAGATTGTGATTGTAATAATCCAGTCCCGCCTCTTTAAGGCGCAGGGTCTGTGCTTCGGTGAGCATGCCCAGAGTGATGCAGGTTTCCATGCCCATGCCCTTCACCGCTTTCACCATATCGATGACTTTATCCAGATTTTTATCCGTGGGGTTGCGCCAGGCCGCACCCATGCAAAAACGGGTAGAGCCATTGGTCTGAGCTATCTGTGCTTTTTCGACCACTTCTTCCAGCGGTAACAGCCGTTCTCGTTCCAGCTCGGTATTATGATGAGCGCTCTGCGAGCAGTAGCCGCAGTCTTCAGAACAGGCGCCGGTTTTAATGCTCAATAGGGAGCTGATCTGCACTTCATTGGCATCAAAATTGGCTCGGTGCAGGCTGTGTGACTGAAACAGTAAGTCATTAAAGGGCAGTTGAAACAGGGCGGTGATTTCGTCCAGTGTCCAGTCGTGTCTTGTCGGTGTCTGATTCATATGAGAATATCTTGTGTATGGTCTGAAAAGGCAGCTAATGATACCGTTTTTCAGTGGGATCTGACAGGGAAAGCAGATGTTAAACAGGATATTGCAGCAGATTTATCCGTGTAGCTGTGTGCTTTGCGGTGAGGCCAAAGGGCTGGGTCGATCCATAAGCAGGAATTTATGTTCATCCTGTGAAGCGGATTTAATCGTTAATCAAACCGCATGCCGTCAATGTGCCATACCGCTATTCGATTCTCCAACTGATTCGGTGTGTGGTCAGTGTTTAAAAAAGTCCTCCGAATACGATAGTGCATGGAGTGCATTTATCTACGCGCAACCACTTGAGTGGATGATTCAGCAATTAAAATTTAATGGCAAATTAATTTACGCTGATTTACTGGCGGAGTTAATGATGCCACATCTGCCAGATTTAGATCAGCAACCTGACTGTATTATTCCGGTTCCATTGCACAGCAAAAGGCTCAGGCAACGAGGCTACAATCAAACTTATGAATTAATCAAACCTGTTGCTAAAAAAACAGGTATTAAAATAGATTTAGAAAACTGTGTGCGAAAAAAATACACCACCGCACAAACTGGATTAGATGCTAAAAGTCGGCGGCAAAATGTTAAAGCGGCGTTTGATTTTAAAAATACACATCATTATAACTATGTCATTGTATTTGATGATGTGATGACCACCGGTTCTACTATGAATGAGCTGGCAAAGGTAATTAAAAAACAGGGCGTGCAGCGAGTGGATGTGTGGAGTCTGGCGCGGGCTGAGAAGCACTTCAAATAGAGTTTTTGTAGGAGCGAGTTTTTAGCTCGCGATTTTTGTGCTCTGAAATCATCGCGAGCTAAAAACTCGCTCCTACAAAACTTCGGCTGGACAGCCTTCACTCATTAACGGTTTCAAAGTAGTTAATAAAGTTTTAAATAAACCTTCATTAGATTTTTCTTCCAGCGCCAGCAACTCTTTCATATGCTGACGCTGAGTTGGCATAGAAAAACAGGCCGGGCAGCTATCTGCAATCACAGGCAGATTTTCATCGGCAGCAAATTCACGAGTCTGATTTTCACGAGCGTAAACCAGTGGGCGTATCACTCTTAAATCACCATCGTCATTTACATAATGAGCCTTCATTGTTTTTAATTTGCCACCGTGAAAAGCAGACATTAAAAAACTTTCTGCCAGATCGTCCAGATGCTGTGCCAGGGCAATCACATTAAAATTATTTTTCCGCGCAGTGCTGTAAATAATGCCGCGTTTAATGCGCGAGCAAAATGCACAATAGGAAGGTTTGCCCATATGCTGTTTGGCCATATCCATAATCGGTTCACGTTGGTAATGATATTCAACGCCCAAAGATTCAAGATAGGGAATTAAAGTAGAAGGGTCAAAGTCACCGGCCATAGGATCAACGGTGATTGCCGCCAGATCAAAATGAATCGGTGCGTGTTTTTGGAAGTGGTGCAGTATGTGTAACAGAGATAATGAGTCTTTGCCGCCGGAAATGCCGAGCAACACCCGGTCGCCGTCGCGAATCATTTTAAAATCTGATAATGCGCGTCCGGTTTTATGCAGCAATGGTTTGGGTGGTTTGATGAATTCTGTCATAGAGCAGAAAGATACAGGCTATGAAAATGAAAGCAATAGCTGGTGAGGATTATGTGAATGGTACTGATTAGCAGCGAAAGTTTTTTGTAGGAGCGAGTCTTTAGCTCGCGATTTTGGCAGGTTGTAAAAATCGCGAGCTAAAGACTCGCTCCTACAAAAACTTTGCGTTAGGTTTTAATCTTATAGCCCCGTTTCAGAACACTACCCCTAAAACACTTTATCGAAGGCAAAAAAAACCCCAGCATCCTGCTAGGGTTTAGGCATTCCTGGCCCTGGTGATTGATTTTGGCATAGTAGCTTTAATCCTGCTTTCCTGAGCACATCATGTGCGATATCTGCTCTTCCTTAAGTTCCTGTCCCTGTGAGCTCCTTTCCTGCTACGTCCTTAAATCCCTGTGTCCTTTCTAGCCAAGTCCCTGTTTCCATGTTTATTATTATGGACAGGGAGCGTGTTTTCGTCATCAGCTGAACAGGCTAGTTATTGTCAGAAAAACGGGGTGTCTTTTGTAGGAAAAATCCTACAAAATAGCTGGATCTACATGGCTGTGAAAATTATGAATGAATAAATTATACCCTGCTATAGAGCCTTATAAAACGCATAAAATCGAGGTGGACTCGCTGCATAAGATATATGCAGAAGAATGCGGACGAGCAGATGGTGAGCCCGTTGTGTTTTTACATGGGGGGCCGGGGGCTGGCTGCGAGGTTTATCATCGACGTTTTTTTGATCCCTCTAAATACCGGATTATTCTGTTTGATCAGCGTGGCTGTGGGCGTTCAGCCCCCCATGCCGAGCTGAAAAATAATACGACCTGGGATCTGGTGGCCGATATGGAGGTGATTCGTCAGCAACTGGGTATAGATAAATGGCTTATATTTGGCGGTTCCTGGGGTTCAACCCTGGCGCTTGCCTATGCAGAAACCCATGCAGAAAGAGTCAGTGGCTTAATACTAAGAGGTGTCTTTCTTGCCCGACAGCAGGATATACACTGGTTTTATCAGCAGGGTGCCAGCCGTGTTTTTCCACAATACTGGCAGGATTTTATTCAGCCAGTAGATGCAGCAGACCGCGGCGATATATTGCCCGCCTATTACAAACTGCTGACCTCTGATGATAAAAATATTCAAGCCAGTGCTGCCATGGCATGGTCAATCTGGGAAGGGCGCACTGCTTCACTGATACCAAACCCGAGTGTGCTGAATCATTTTGGCGACCCTTATGCGGCTTTAAGTATTGCGCGCATTGAGTGTCACTATTTTGTAAATAATAGTTTTCTGCAGCCTGATCAGTTGCTCAGGGATGCTCATAAAATAAAACATATCCCCACTTATATCGTGCAGGGGCAATACGATATGATCTGTCCAGTGGAACAGGCCTGGGCTTTGCATCAGGCATTGCCTGAATCGAAACTGGATATTATTGCTGATGCAGGTCATTCCGTTATGGAAACAGGCATAACGCAGGCATTGCTTAAAGTGACCGATGAGCTGGTAAAAAAATGATTGCACTCATTCAGCGAGTTATCTCAGCCAGTGTTATTGTTAATGAAAAAGAAATTGCCGCTATTAATCAGGGCATGCTGGTATTACTGGGTGTGGAAAAAAATGACGGGCAGGCACAGGCAGATCGATTATTAAAAAAAATATTAGCTTATCGTATGTTTGAAGATGAACAGGGCAAAATGAATCTGAGTTTAAAGGATATATCCGGTGGATTATTGCTGGTGCCACAATTTACTCTGGCTGCCGATACTAATAGTGGTTTGCGTCCCAGCTTTTCATCTGCAGCGCCACCTGATCAGGGTGAAAAATGGTTTGATTATATGGCGAATGAAAGTCGAAAAAATCATTCACTGGTTGAGCTGGGTGAGTTTGGCGCAGATATGAAAGTGGGGCTGGTAAACGATGGCCCGGTTACATTCTGGTTGCAGGTTTAAATATTTTTTATTTTTTTTGCAGCACTGTTTTAGGCTGTAAAAGATAAGGCTTTTTAATATAAGCGGGTTTTAATAGTGCTTGAACCGGCTTGTTTAACGGTTTAATTACGGGTCTGTCCACTGATTTTTTTTGCAGATCAGATTTGATTTTCGTGGATTTATTTAAAGGGATTAATATTTTTTTTGTGTTGCCAGGTTTAGCCGCTGGCCGCTTAATTGTTGCGCCAGATTGGGTAATACCAGGTTTATTTAATGGCGATATGGTCGTAGGCCTTTTAAGGCCGGGCGCAGGGGTGAACGGTCTCGCTGGGCGATTAAACTTTGCAGGAGCCTCTTTTTTAAACACAGGTTTTTTATTTAAACGTTTATTTTTCTGAGCTTTACTATCAGGTAAAAAACCACCTTTTCTGGATTTTATTTTTAATAATTCAGGCAGCGCTTTATTTTTGATGCCTTTTTCATTTCGATTCTTAGATAGTTTTTTCTGGCTAATAATAAGCTGTTTATCCAGGCGTTTAAATAATCTTTTTTTGGATTGCTTAATACGATTTTCATTTCGGGACTGTTTAAAAAAATCAGGAATACCAGATAAACGAACCGCCGCTTTACGTGAGCCTAATGGAATAAACCCCGCCTGATTTTTGCCAAACTCAGCCGTGCCGAATTTATTAATCATCACTACACGCCCGGAGTTGACCTTGTCATACAGGCCGGGTTTGCCTAAAGGTTTCATGCCTGGCACAGGAGGCGGAATATACATGGGCTCATGATCAGTGCCGCGTACACCGATGGTGGCAACGGTGGTTTTGATAGCGTATTTTTTACGATTGTATTTACCAATCCAGCCGGTGATAGATCGAAAGGTACCAATCAGTAATGAAAAAACCGCTTCATCATCTTCATCACCCTTGGCGCGATAAGATTCAATTTTAAGTCTGGTATTTGCACGCACAGCGATAATCGCTTCATCCTGCATCCGTGCCTGCAGTTCGCCATCTTTACCGGTAATAATAATGTCACCGTTATAAAGAGACTGATCCATTTTAATGGCGCGGATTTTGTTGTTTGAGCCCTGAATCCAGACTACACCATCTACCAGTGTTACCTTCCCGGCAGTTTCTGCGGCCTGGATGTCACTCAGAAAACTAAAAAGTAGCAAAGCGATCAGCATGAGGAAGCGAGGGCGAAGTGTAGTCAGATGGCTTTTATTCATGATTTATTGCTCTGTTTAGGCTTGTTTTTTTATGTCGTTATCAGTGGGGGCAGGGTTCATTGTGGCATTAAATGTTGATAAAAAATAGATACGCTGGCTTTATCTAAGTTGTTGATATACTGCTATATATCATTTCTCTAATTGACTTTTACCAATCATTTCTTGACATAAATCATGGTTAACGTTAATAAGGGTGTAGCAAATATATTATCACCAATCCAGGTAGGGTATTAGCCTTTCAGGCTGATTCGGTGATTTGCAGGAAGACTGTTTTGCAACAGGATAGTTGGGGTGGATATGGTGACTGTAGCGCCCATATTTTTTAGCAGCTAAATTATTAACGGGAGAAATGGTTATGAGCGATGGACCAACGTGTAAATGTGTACTGTCTTTTTTATGGACCAATGCCCTTGTAGTAGGCGCCATTGTGTTTGGGGTCTTTACGTTTATTGACCCTGCTGATATAGCGGTGGCGATGATGCTGGATGTTGATGAGAGTGTATTTAGAATCAAGACATATATTTTTAGTTTTGTTTTTTTATGGGTAAGTTTCAGTGCATCCACTTTTCTGAATTGTTATTTTTCAAAACTGCGTTATAACAAGCACTTACAAAACTAGAACACATCAAATTTAAACAGACTTAACAGGGAAGTTGAGAAACTGTCAGATATCATTGATTACCCCATGTAATTCAGTGCCTTAGCCAGCAAATCTTTTGTTCTTCCTCTTAAATGTTCGGCTATTCCGGTGTATCATCTAATGTTAAATACCCTATGATGACTGGAGATCCACCAAATGACGGCTGAACGTACAGCACAGGTCAAACGAGATACCCTCGAAACTCAGATACAGGTCAGTGTAAATCTGGATGGCACAGGCAAATCCAGCTTTAAAACCGGTGTGCCTTTTTTAGACCACATGCTGGATCAGGTTGCGCGCCACGGTATGATTGATCTGAATGTGGAAGCAAAAGGTGATCTGCACATCGATGCACACCACACCGTAGAAGATATTGGCATTACTTTAGGCCAGGCATTTGCCCAGGCCGTGGGTGATAAAAAAGGTATTTGCCGATATGGCCATGCCTATGTGCCGCTGGATGAAGCCCTGTCTCGAGTGGTGGTGGATTTTTCTGGTCGCCCCGGGCTGGAGTATCACGCAGATTATCCCAGAGCCAGCATTGGTGAATTTGATGTGGATTTGTTCGTGGAGTTTTTTCAGGGCTTTGTGAATCACGCCCAGGTATCCTTACACATTGACAATATTCGCGGCAAAAATGCACACCACATTGCAGAAACTATTTTCAAGGCATTTGGGCGTGCGTTAAGAATGGCGCTGTCTGCCGACTCACGCATGCAGGGTATTTTGCCCTCGACCAAAGGTGCGCTATAAAGTGTCACAAATTGCGGTAGTCGATTATGGTATGGGCAATTTGCGCTCAGTCGCCAAAGCAGTGGAACATGTGGCAGACGGTCAGAATATTATTGTGACCTCCAGTGCTGAAGATATTCAAAATGCAGATAAAATTGTTTTTCCCGGCCAGGGTGCAGCACGAGATTGCATGCAGGAGTTAGCGGATAGAAATTTAAATCAGGCAGTATTGCAGGCCGCAAAGGAAAAACCATTTTTAGGCATTTGCATGGGCATGCAGGTATTGCTCGCGCACAGTGAAGAAAATAACGGAGTGGACTGCCTGGGTTTATATGATGGCGAAGTGCGTAAATTTTCTGACAGCATGAAAGACAGTCACGGCGATAAACTTAAAATTCCTCATATGGGATGGAATCAGGTGCAGCACAGTACTGAACATACCATGTGGCAGAATATAAAACAGGGCAGTCGATTTTATTTTGTGCACAGTTACTATATGGATCCACAGGATCAATCGATTGTGACAGCTACAACCGAATACGGTATTGAGTTCGTTTCCGGCATAGCGAAAGACAATGTATTTGCGGTGCAATTTCACCCAGAAAAAAGTGCAGCGGATGGTTTGCAATTATTAAAAAATTTCTCCCAGTGGAATGGGCAACAATAAAAAAACAGGGTAAAAACTCGATGCTATTAATTCCAGCTATAGATTTGAAAGACGGTCAGTGTGTGCGTTTGCGTCAGGGCATGATGGATGATGACACAGTATTTTCTGATGATCCGGTGGCGATGGCAGGAAAATGGGTAGAGGCTGGTTGTCGGCGACTGCACCTGGTGGATTTAAATGGTGCGTTTGCTGGCGAGCCGGTAAATGCAGGCGTGGTGCATGATATTGCAGAGGCTTACCCCGATGTACCGATTCAGGTCGGTGGCGGCATTCGCGATGAAAAAACTATCGAGGCTTATCTGGATGCGGGCGTCAGCTACGTTATTATCGGCACCAAAGCGGTGACCGATCCGCATTTTATTAGTGAAATTTGTGCGGGCTTTCCCGGTCACATTATTGTGGGGCTGGATGCTAAAGACGGAAAAGTCGCCACTGAAGGCTGGTCGAAAGTAACCAAACATGACGTCATCGATATGGCGCAACGTTTTGAAGAAGACGGTGTTGAGTCGATTATCTACACCGATATTTCCCGCGACGGCATGATGCAGGGTGTTAATGTTGAAGCCACAGTAAAACTGGCGCAGGCGATTCATATTCCTGTTATTGCTTCCGGTGGTATTACCAATATCGATGATATAAAAGCACTGGCTGCGGTTGAAGATGAAGGCATTATGGGTGCGATCACCGGGCGTGCGATTTACGAAGGTACGCTGAATCTTAAAGAAGCCCAGGCCTGGGTTGATAGTCATAAGTCATAAGTCATAAGTCGTATGTCTTAAGTCAAAACCTTAATAGAAAGTTAAAAATATATTTATGTCATTAGCTAAAAGAATTATTCCCTGTCTGGATGTACGCAATGGTCGCGTGGTGAAAGGTGTACAGTTTGTTGATATTCGTGATGCCGGCGATCCGGTAGAAGTGGCGCGACGTTATGATCAGGAAGGTGCAGATGAAATTACTTTTCTGGATATCACCGCCAGTTCCGATGACAGAGAAACCATAGTGCATGTAGTTGAGCAGGTCGCGGAACAAGTTTTTATTCCGTTAACCGTGGGCGGCGGCATTCGTAAAGTTGAAGACGTGCGCCGCATGTTGAATGCCGGTGCAGATAAAGTTGCCATTAATACCGCCGCTGTGTTTAATCCAGAGCTGGTAAAAGAAGCCAGTGAACGAGTCGGTTCACAATGTATTGTGGTGGCCATAGATGCGAAAAAAGTCAGCGCTGAAGGCGAACAGAATCGCTGGGAAATTTTTACCCACGGCGGTCGCAAACCTACCGGTATTGATGCCATAGAGTGGGCGGTAAAAATGGCAGATTACGGGGCAGGTGAAATACTGCTGACCAGTATGGATCGTGATGGCACTAAAATTGGTTTTGATCTTGAACTAACCAGAGCCATCAGTGAGGCGGTGACGATCCCTGTTATTGCATCCGGTGGAGTGGGCAATCTTGATCATCTTGCCGATGGCGTGACTAAAGGTAAAGCCGATGCGGTGCTGGCAGCGAGTATATTTCATTTTGCCGAACATACCGTCGAAGAAGCCAAACAGCACATGGCGTCTAAAGGCATAGAAGTGCGATTATAATTGAATGTAGGAGCAACCTTCAGGTCGCGATTTTTACAGCCTGCCCGAATCGCGAGCTAAAGACTCGCTCCTACAATTTACTGTCTGTGTTAAAATAACCCGATGAATAAAGACTGGCTAGACGAAGTAAAATGGACCGATGACGGTCTGGTGCCCGCCATCGCGCAAGATGCTGCAAGTGGTCGTGTGCTTATGTTCGCCTGGATGAATCGAGAGTCACTGGCTTTGAGCGTCGAAAAAGGAGAAGCGGTTTATTATTCCCGTTCACGGCAGAAGTTATGGCATAAAGGCGAAGAGTCAGGTCATACACAAAAAATTCAGTCACTACGGCTGGACTGCGACGGCGATGTCATATTAATGGCGATAGAACAAACCGGTGGCATTGCCTGTCACACAGGTAGAGAAAGCTGTTTTTATAAAGAGTTTCAAAATGGTCAGTGGGTTGCAGTGGATTCAGTAATCAAGGACCCGAAGGATATTTATGAGTGACATACTGGCACAACTGGCCGAAGTGCTGGAACAGCGCAAACAGGCAGAACCCGATTCATCTTATGTAGCCAAACTGTATGATAAAGGTCTGGACGCTATTCTGAAAAAAATTGGCGAAGAAGCCACCGAAACAGTGATGGCGGCCAAAGACGGCGATAAAGATAAAATTATTTATGAAACAGCAGACCTGTGGTTTCACACTATGGTACTGCTGGCACAACAGGGGTTAAAGCCCGAAGATGTACTAAATGAACTGAGCCGACGGCTTGGTCTTTCGGGGCTGGAAGAAAAAGCATCTCGAAATAATTAATCTAAATTAATTGTTTCGTTATTAGTAGAGAATTGAAATATTAAGTTTATATAAAACTTACAAAATATTGAGGAAGCACACATGGGTATTAGTATTTGGCAACTGGTCATTGTTTTAGGCATAGTTATTCTGTTATTTGGCACTAAAAAATTACGCAATATGGGTGGTGATTTAGGTTCGGCAATTAATAGTTTTAAAAAGGCTGTTAAAACAGGTGAAAAAGATGCAGATAAAAGTCTGGAAGAAAAATCTTCCAGTGATGTCATTGATGCAGAAGTAACATCTAAAGAAAAAGACAAAGAATAATTTTTAAAATTCTATGTTTGATATTGGCTTCTGGGAAATTCTGTTAATACTCGTGCTGGCTCTGGTTGTGCTTGGCCCTGAGCGATTGCCTCAGGCTGCACGTTCAGTTGGCTATTGGGTAGGTAAGGCAAGGCGTTATATTGAAGGCGTGAAAGAGCAGGTTGGTTCTGAATTTGATACAACAGAATTCAAACGTCTGTTGCATAATCAGGAAGTTCAAATCAGGGAATTGCAGAGCAAACTCGGCGATGCAGGAGATATAGTTACAGACCAGTATACAAATGAACTGGATGAGGCTGACGAACCAGAAGTTCATCATAATGAGCCTCAGTATGAAATTATGGAAGAAGATGACGATGAAGGTTCATCCGAACATCCTGCTAAAAAAATAACTGAACAAAAATCAGTCGACGAAAAGCAGGAAAAAACATCGTCGGAAAAACCAAATGACTGAAGAAGTAGAAAATAAATCAGAGCAGGGTTTTATCAGTCACCTGCTTGAATTACGTGATCGTTTATTAAAATCGGTTGTCGCTATTTTAATTTTATTTCTGGCGTTATTTTCTTTTTCCGAAGAAATTTTCAGTTATTTTGCCCAGCCGTTAATCAGTTTAATGCCGGAAGGCACGTCGATGATTGCCACCGGTGTAACCGCGCCATTTCTGGTGCCTTTTAAATTAGTGCTGATGCTGTCGGTTTTGCTGTCATTGCCTTTTACGCTTTATCAGGTTTGGTCATTCGTGGCTCCAGGTTTATATAAGCACGAAAAAAGCCTGGTCGTGCCTCTGGTCGCTTCAAGTGTATTGCTGTTTTATTGCGGTATCGCCTTTGCTTATTTTGCAGTGTTCCCATTATTGTTTGGTTTTTTTATTGCTATCGCACCCGAAGGTGTATCTGTAATGACAGATATCGGCCAGTATCTGGATTTTGTGCTGGCTATATTTTTTGCTTTTGGTATTGCATTTGAAATGCCGGTGGCTACTTTTTTACTAGTTCAGGTAGGGGCTACAACTGTTGAAAGTCTATCTGAGAAACGTCCTTACGTTATTGTTGGTGTATTTGTTATCGGCATGTTTTTAACGCCGCCGGATATTATTTCACAAACACTTTTAGCTATTCCGATGTGGCTGTTATTTGAAATTGGTTTAATAGCGTCTCGCATGATTAAAAAAGATAAAAACACTGAAGATGAGTATTCACCTTTAAGTGATGAAGAAATGAATGCTGAACTTGATGGCATCGAAAATGATGAGGATTCGCCAAAGCTGTAATTAAATCCTGATAGATGTTTTTTTGTAGGAGCGAGTCTTTAGCTCGCGATTTTCTCGGCCTGCAATGATAGCGAGCTAAAGACTCGCTCCTACAGAACATAAGCTAATGAAAAATACACCGTCAAATATACTTCATTTCTTAATTTTAATTTTTATCTCCACTGCAACTTATTCCAGTCAAAATCTTAAAAACCACCCGTCACCCTATATCCGCATGCACGCCAACGATGCAGTTAAATGGCATGTCTGGGATCAGTCTGTTATAGATCAGGCAAAAAAAGAAAATAAAATTATCTATATTTCTATTGGTTATTACGCGTGCCATTGGTGTCACGTAATGAGAAAAGAAAGTTTTTTAAATAAGGAAGTTGGCGATTATATCAATACTAATTTTATAGCGGTAAAAGTCGATAGAGAGCTTAATCCTGCGCTGGACAATTATTTAATGACTTTTCTAAATAATACGCAGGGTTATGGCGGCTGGCCACTAAATGTGTTTGTTACTCCCCAAGGGTATCCGCTTATAGGCATGGTTTATAAACCTGCTGAAAAATTCAAAATATTTATAACAAATATTCAGGCGCAATGGAAATCAAAGGATATGGAATTAAGTGCACTGGCAGAGCAGACATTTGAGTTTTTTAATCTAACAGGTCAGAAAACAGTTAAGCTGATGTCTGTGAAAGAATTAAATAAAATTCTTATGTTGCAATTGCATCAGTCGGCAGATGAGCTGGAGGGAGGGCTGGGTTCTCAGTCTAAATTTCCACGGCCACCGCTGTTATTAGTGTTGCTTGATTTATATCAGCAGGATAAAGATGAGTGGTTGAAGGAGTTTTTAACTTTAACTCTTGATCAAATGATGACTGGAGGTTTACATGATGTCATTGGTGGTGGTTTTTTTCGATACACCGTTGACCCCAACTGGAAAATTCCTCACTTTGAAAAAATGCTGTACACCAATGCAGGACTGATTCAGGTTTATCTGAAAGCATATAAAATTTTTAAAAACAAAAAGTATTTACAGGTTGCCATTGAAACAACAGAGTTTATGATCCGCGATATGAAAATTGGACAGGGCGGATTTGCAAGCTCAATTAATTCTCAGGATAAACAGGGAATTGAAGGCGGTGGATACATATGGGACAGGAAGCAGTTAGAAAAGACATTTAATACTCAACAAATTAAAAAGATAAAAAAGCACTGGGTTTATATTGATATGGAAAGCACAGAAAATATTTTTCCAACGGGTCTGGCTTTAGGTCTGCAGTGGCAGGAAATTAAACAACGTTTAAGAGAAAAAAGAAAATCAGAATCTCATGGGCTGGATGATAAGCGTTTACCCAGCTGGAATGGTTATGCATTATCCGCGCTGGCTAAAATAGTTAAGGCGTCTGAGCGTAAAGATTTCAAACAGGCAGGCGAGGATTTATATCACTGGTTAATTCAACAGGCAGAAAATGGTTTATCGAGACCCGGAGCAGGAAACAGAAAATATCTGGAAGATTATGCTTTTGTCGCCCAGGGTTTGTCTGACTGGCAGAAATACGTGCAGACAAAAGCAACGGTAACTAAAAAGCAGACTGAAAGGGTAAAAAAGCTGCTGAATGATTCAATTAAACTATTTGTTTCAACCAGTGGCTGGCGTCTGTCAGATACACAGTTGCTGCCTATGCCCTCAGATCAGTTGAATTTACCTGATGCCCAGTTACCGGCTTCTGATGTAGTTGTTTTAAGCCTGCTGCACCAGTTTGGTCTTTCAGAAAGTTTGTCAAAGGCTCTGCGGGTAACTAAGCGTAAAACTCAGCTGGATGCAGGAGTGACCGCTTCGCCGGTAGATTTTGCCAGCCAGACCCAGTATCAGCAGAGGTTCGCCAAATAAACCATTCGGCTGGGCGCTGGAGGCAATTCAATCCACAATTAAGGGTAAATTTAGTGTAGAATTACGCGCGAAAAAAGAGCATAAACTAAAGACACGAGAATCAGGTTAAGCAAACCATGCCCGAAACACGCAGCGTTCCCCGCCGGCCTTCAATATTAATCATCCTGGATGGATTCGGAGTGAATCCCAGCCGCATAAATAATGCCGTCGTTGAAGCCAATACGCCCCGGCTGGATGAGTATTTTTCCAAAAACACCCACACCACTCTTGATGCATCAGGCAAATCAGTCGGCCTGCCGGTCGGTCAGATGGGCAACTCCGAAGTGGGTCATTTAACCCTGGGCAGCGGTGCGGTAATGCGTCAGGATCTGGTGCGTATTGATGACTCTATAAAGAGTGGCGAATTCTTTGAAAATGCAGCACTGGTCGCGGCCATAGATGATACTGCTTTAAAAGGGAGACCAATGCATCTGGTGGGGCTGGTTTCAGATGGTGGCGTACACAGTCATCTTAATCACCTGCTGGCACTTATCGAAATGTGCGCGCAAAGAAAAATTAAACCTCTGGTACATATGATTACCGATGGTCGCGATACTGCGCCCCGAGCCGCCATTGGTTTTCTGACCAAACTGGAAGCCGCACTGGATGAGGCCGATGGAGCCATTGCGACTATTTGCGGTCGCTTTTATGCCATGGACAGAGATAATCGCTGGGATAGAACAGAAATCGCCTGGCGTAGCATGTGCGAGCATAAGGCTGAAAAGCATGATACCGCAAGCTATGCGATTGAAGCGGCCTACGCCAATGATCTGGGTGATGAGTTTATTCAGCCCTGTGTGTTACCTGGCGCAGAAATGATTGAAGAAGGCGACAATATTATCTTTTTTAATTTTAGAAATGACCGCCCCAGACAGTTAGCCGCAGCTTTAAGTCAGTCTAACTTCAGCGAATTTGATAAGGGCGGTTGCCCATCGGTTACTGTTACCTGCCTGACAGAATACGATCCCCAGTTTTTGCTGCCCATCGCATTTGCACCAGAACGCCCTCATTCAACCCTGGCATCGGTTGTTAGCCGTGCGGGTTATAAGCAGTTTCACTGTGCAGAAACCGAAAAATATGCCCATGTCACTTTTTTCTTTAATGGTGGCCGCGAAGAAAGCTGGGCAGGTGAAGATCGAGTGATGATCCCGTCACCTAAAGTTTCCACCTATGATGTGCAACCAGAAATGAGTGCAAAAGAAGTGGCCGATGCCACCATCGATGCGCTGAAATCCCATGAATATGGTTTTCTCGTGGTTAATTTTGCTAATGGTGATATGGTAGGCCACACCGCTGTCAGAGAAGCCGTTATTGCTGCAGTAGAGGCAATGGATACTGAAGTTGGCCGCTTGCTGGATGTGGCAGTAGAAGAAGAATATTCAGTATTTCTTACGGCAGATCATGGTAATTGTGATGAAATGGTGGATCCTGTAACTGGAGAGCCACATACACAGCATACGGTTTATCCTGTGCCATGCCTGATAATAGATAAAGAATACTGGCGTTTATCCACCGGCATGGGTTTAAGCGGTGTTGCTCCCACGCTATTGCAAATGATGGGGCTGCAGCAACCACCAGATATGACGGGCGAAAGTGTATTGCTGGAAGCTTATGATGTTTAAGTTTTATGTTGTTGTAAATATTGAATAATATAAATTTAAATTAAGATAATAACCTGCTGAGCATTAGCAGGTTTTTTTTGTTTTTAAATACGCTGGATAAAAAATAGCAATTGTTATTAAAGTGTGTAGCGCATTTTTGGGTTTAATTGAGGAAGTTATGCAAACTATTCTTAAAGCACAAAATGGAATGAATATATTTAGATATAAGGAAGATCGTTTGCCTGTTTTTATTATTTCAATAATAACTGTTATTGATTTTATTCTGTATTTTACTGTTGATAGTCTGGCATTACTGTTTGCATATTATTTGCTGATGATCATTCCAAAGAGCGCCATTTGTGCATGGAATCATCACCATCAACATCTTTTTACTTTTCGACAGGCTTCGCTTAATCGTATTATGGAATTTATTTATGCCCTGCATACAGGGGTTACGACTAACCTGTGGCGACTGCATCACGTATTAGGTCATCATTTAAATTTTCTGGATCAGGAAAAAGATGAAAGCCGCTGGCAGAGAAAAGATGGCAGTAAAATGGGCGTGGTGGAATACACACTTAATGTTGCGCTGACTGCTTATCCACGAGGTTATGTCGTTGGCAAAAAACATATGAAGCAGCTAAAACCATTTCTTATTTACACACCCGTTACATTTATTATTGTTGCGGCACTTGTATGGTTTAATCCTGTTGCAGGATTGGTGCTATTTGTATTGCCGATGATTACCAGCCTTCTATTTACTGCCTATGCGACCTACGATCATCATTCAGGGCTGGATACAAAAAATGAATTTGAAGCTTCCCGCAATAATCTGAATCCACTATACAACTTCTTCACGGGTAATCTGGGCTACCATACAGCTCATCATCATAAGCAGGGCGTTCACTGGTCAAAGCTACCAGAGCTTCATGCAGCCATCAAAGATAAAATCCCGGATTATCTATACAATAAATCTTTTATTACGCGCATGATTTTGGGCGGCTAAAAATATTGCGATTTATTTTCTTTATTCTTTTGAAATAAAATCTGCCGCAAACCACTCACTAATAGTTAAATCTTATAAATAGATCAACTGCTATAAATAATATTTATGAAATCGGCTGCTAATATAGTCATTAAGCACGAATACAGGTCATGGTAAATAATTCAAGGAGTATGAAGCCGTATCAATAAACCTAAAAGCTGAACAAACTCTTATATAGGGTGCATTTTCAGCAAAAGAGTTCTAGTATATTTATAGTGAAGCGGACTAAGCAAGTCATCACTACCCCCCCCAGACAGGATTTGATTCATGACAATTGAAACGGAAGAGAGTAAAAAAATATTCAATGTCATGCGTTCATTAGCTGTCAGTTCATCAATATCTGACTTCGAAGAGTTTTTGCGTATTTCTGTAAAAAACCTGGCTCTTCTCTATGGTTGTAAGTATGCGTTCGTAGGCGAGCTCCTTCCATGCGGGAAAAAAGTCAGAACCCTGGCCGTCTGGGCAGGGAGTGATTTCGCTAATAATTTTGAATACGATCTGCAAGGAACCCCCTGCAACGATATATTAACTATGAAAAAAGAGTTGATCCCTCGTGATGCTTCTAAACTATATCCCGATGATTTAATGCTGGCGGAGATGGGTGTTGAAAGCTATTTTGGTGCGCCCCTTGTCGCCAGAGATAAATCGATGCTGGGTCTGGTGTCAGTAATGAATACTGCCCCATTGCAACCTGATGCCTGGTCTGAGCCTGTATTAAGCGCCTATTCAGTACGTCTTGCGGTTGAGCAGGAAAACAAAATAAATGAAGAAAAACTAAGAGTTTATCAGGACAAACTGGAATCACTGGTTGATGAGCGTACAAAACAATTAGAAGAGGCGCACAAAGATCTTGTTCGGCAGGAGCGTTTAGCTACGCTTGGACAGCTTATCGCAACCGTGAGTCATGAGTTGCGTAATCCACTGGGAACTATTCGTAGCTCAGTGTACTCCATCACTGAAAAACTGGCGGATAAAGAACTGGGTGTTGATAAAGCACTTGAGCGTATTCAGCGAAATATTAGCCGTTCTGATAATATTATAAATGAGCTTCTCGATTTTACTCGCATTAAAGAGCCCAGGCTTAATATACACAACATTGATAACTGGCTTATCAGAATACTTGAAGAGTTTGAAGTTCCGAATTACATAACGCTTAAAATGAACTTTCAGAGTAAAACAGATATCTCATTCGATGAAAATTTATTGCGTCGAGTAGTGGTTAATTTATTTGACAATGCCTGTCAGGCAATGGAGTCAGAAGGCGCGCTAACTATCAGTACGTGTATATCTGATAACTATGTAAATATTTCCATTAATGATACTGGATCTGGTATTGATGAAGAAATAATGGAACATATTTTTGAACCACTCTATAGCACAAAAAGTTTTGGTGTTGGTATGGGATTATTTATTGTAAATAAAATCATTCAACAGCATCAAGGTGATATTAAAATAAACAGTCAACAGAATAATGGTACTGAGGTAATAATTAATTTACCATTACAAATAAATAATTAGTAAAATCAGGAAGGGTTAGTATAGTGAAAAAATTAAAAATATTAATTGTCGATGACGATCAGGATTTTGCGGAAAGTCTTGGCGAGCTCCTGGACAACAAAAATCATGAAATTACTGTTTGTTTTAGTCCACATCAGGGGCTTGATGTGTTTAGAACGCAAAATTTTGATATCGCTTTTCTTGATGTAAAAATGCCGAAAATGAATGGCGTTGAGCTTTTTCTTGAAATGAAAAATATACAGCCCTGTGCAAAAGTGGTGCTTATGACAGGCTATAGTATGGAAAGCTTACTCAATCAGGCCAGGGAAAATGATATATTTGGCATTATCAGCAAGCCACTTAATATGCAGGCCATATCTGAATATCTGGATAAAGCAAAAAATGCAGGTGTTGTATTAATGGTTGATGATAATAATGATTTTGCTAAATCAATTCAGGATATTCTGGAAAGTAGAAGTTATTGCGTAGAAATTGCCGAAACAGGCGAAGAGGCCATAACCATATTGGAAAGAAAAGGCTTTAATTTACTTCTACTTGATTTGAGACTGCCTAAAATGAATGGGTTTCAGGTAATGCAGAATTTACGTGCTAATGGTAAATTTTTACCAACTATTGTTATTTCCGCATATAGAAATGATTATGAGAAAGAATTAAATGAAATTTCCACAGATAAACAGATTGCATATATGGATAAACCCATCGATATTGCAGAATTAATAGAACAGATTGAAATTATTTCAGCTTGAATATAAAAAGTAAAATTAGTTTTAATGAAAAAAATTCCTCAGAGGTAACTCAACTCAATCGAGTTATTATTGTTGATGACGATACTGACTTTTCTGAGTCCTTGTCTGAAGTTCTCGAAGCAGAAAAATATCTGGTAAGAACTGCCTGCAATAAATTAGAGGCTCTGGATGTTACCAGGGAATTCAAACCACATATTGCCATACTTGATATAAAAATCGGTCAGGAAAATGGTGTTCAGTTAATTTCAGACCTCCGTAAAATCGCATCCAATATACTATGTATTATGCTTACTGGTTATGCTGATATGACCACGGTAGTTAATGCTCTTAGAGAAGATGCCTTTGATTATCTAACAAAGCCGGTTCATCCTGAAGAAATAATATTAAAACTGAAGCATGGTTTTGAAAAGCTTGAGCTTGAAAAATACCAGGTTATAACAGCAAAGGCACTAAAATTTAGCGAAGAACGCTACCGTGCAATCATTGATAATATGGTTAATGGTGTCATTATTACAGATATAGACGGGAAAATTATTAGTTTTAATTATGCAGCTGAAGCTATTTTTAACAATAACTCTAAAGATGTTGCAGGTGAAAATATAAAAACCCTGCTAAAAATAGAGCTTGATAAGCAAAGAGAGTTTTTGGCTTCACGTGTTACATTGCCAGGTTTAGTGCCGGCCTATCATGAAATTAATGCCTGCCGAAAAAATAATGAAGAGTTTCCTTTGCGTTTTTCGATTTCCGAATTACCGGTTTCTGATGGTCAGAAAAAACAACTGATTTTTTCCTGTTTTGATATATCGGAGCAAAAAAAACAGGAAGAGCAATTACGGCAAAGCCAGAAAATGGATGCTCTAGGTAAATTATCAAGTGGTATTGCCCATGACTATAATAATGTGCTTGGAGTTATTACTGGTTATGCTGAATTACTTAAAGAAGAATTAGGCGAGCAGCATAAACTTGCCAGGTATGCTCATGAGATTTTTCATGCAGGTGAGCGTAGCTCCCGATTGACTAAAAAGCTACTGGCTTTTTCACGAAAAAAAACATACGAAGCAGATATGTTAAATCTTAATGCGTTATTGCAGGATCAGAGTCATATGCTAAGAAAAACTCTGACAGTTCGCATTAATCTGGTGCTTAATCTGGCAGAAAATTTATGGCCAGTCTGGCTTGATAGCAGTGATATGGAAGATGCCATTCTCAATATAAGTATTAATGCTATGCATGCAATAGAGGGTAACGGCAAGCTAACCATAAAGACTCGCAATGAGAAAATTAATGAACTTGATGCTCGTTTATTAAGTTTAAATGCCGGGGATTATGTCACTCTTAGTATTACCGATACCGGTAGCGGCATGGATGAAATTACCCGGGAAAAAATATTTGATCCTTTCTATAGCACTAAAGGAAACAAAGGAACCGGCTTGGGTTTAAGTCAGGTGTATGGTTTTGTGGCGAGAAGCAAAGGCACAATTAAGGTTAGCACTGAATTAAGTCATGGCACAAAATTTATATTTTATTTTCCTCGGTTTCATGAAAATAAGAACAGAAGTCAGGTGCAGGAGGATCAATATATAGCCTATATAAAAGGCAATGAAAATATTCTGGTTGTAGATGATGAGCCTGCACTGCTTGAACTGAACTGCAAAATACTAAGTCAGCAGGGGTATAATATTTTTCATGCTGAAAATGGAAAACAAGCGCTGGAAATACTTGATCAGAAACCCATAGATCTATTATTTTCCGATATTATTATGCCTGAAATGAATGGTTATGAGCTGACTGCGATTGTGCAGAAAAAATATCCCAATATAAAAATTCAGTTAAGCAGTGGTTTTGAAGATGGTCATCACGCAAATATGGTGGATGAAAAATTGTGCCAAAATATGCTTCATAAACCAGTCGCTTCCCAGATGCTGCTAGAAAGACTGCGTGAACTACTTGATGAAAAATAAAGGCAGGATTACTTTTTAAATCTGTATTTTTTGAGATAAAAAATGCGGAGAGCATGAATATGCTCTCCGCTAACTTAATATTACTCGACAAGAATATATTTAATTACAAAATTATTACCCACTACCCGGGTGCTGTTGACACGACCAATTCGCATGCATCGTAATGTAGGTAGCAGGGCATTAGCTACCTGATCGCGTACTGCGGCAGTATTCAGCGCAGCTGATAAATTAGACTCTATAGCCTATTATGTTTCCCCTAAAATTATTATTGAACATACAACATTCTGGCAGTTTTCAATTGGTTTATTAAATAATGTAAAAGTGGCAGTCACCCCGGGAAGTGCATTTGGTCCTTCAGGTGAAGGGCATATTCGCATGGCCTATTGTGTAGATGAAGATTCTATTAATCTGGAATTTGATCGCATTGAGCAACATTACGGTCAATCATGATTATTGTTTTTCGTATACGTATACGGGAAAACTTTATTTGGTAGAGATAAATTACGATTTAATAATAAATGCAATATTCTTTGCTGATGTATTTGTATTGATACTATGGCTGTATGTTTTTTCTGATCTTTCTAGAGGCCTGAAATTTAACAGTTGTGTTTCCAGTACTGATAAGTCTGCATCTGAGGCATCACCTGTTCTTTGTGTGATTCTCTGTCGTAAAATATCATCTGATACAGTGAAGCTTAAAATAAAAAATTCTGCATTTTGGGATTTTGCCAATGCTTTAAACTGATCTCGTTTATCCTTTTCTAAAAATGCGGCATCAATAATCACTGAATACCCGGCGTTGATAACCATCTTTGATAATTGTTCTAATTTATCGTAAAGCTTGATGCTTATCTCCTTTGTGTAAATATCTTTTCCAGGTGATGCATGGGTGTTGTCTTTGATTTTAAGTTTGAATATTCGTTTTCTTTCTACATCAGACCTGATACGAATAGCCGGAATAAAGTTTAATAGTTTTTGGCTAAAGCTAGTTTTACCAGATGCAGAAACGCCGTGCAAAATAATTAATTTAATGGGATGTTTTTGCGTATAAGATCTCGCAAGGTTTAAGTAAGAATAGAATTCAATTTTAGCATCATTATCGTTAATGCTGGAGGTATGTGTTTGTGTCATGCTAATAGCATCAACTTTAGCGCGCACAAGTGCACGATACACCATGTAAAATGACAATAACTGAGTGCCATTGTAATCACCGGTAGATTCAAGGTAAGAATTTAAAAACTGTTGCGCCAATGCAGTTTCATTTCGAGCCTGTAAGTCCATTACAAGAAATGCAATATCACTGATAACATCAATCCAGCGTAAATATGGATTAAATTCAATACAATCAAATGCAATAGCTTGATGGTCGATCCAGGCCAGGTTGCGTAAATGCAGGTCACCGTGACATTCGCGAATAAATCCCATCTCTTTTCTTTTATTTATCAAGGGTAATAATGTTTTGTGACTGGCTTTGATCCATTGCTCTAGTTGTTTGATTGTAGTGTAGCAATTATCGTCTTTTACGCGATCTAGAATTTGTTGCAAATTTTCATTTACTGGTTCTAATACATGGTAGTCATTACCGTATTCAGATGATGAGTCTGCTACCGCAGCGGATTGGTGAAAATCGGCAATCATTTGGGCAAAAGCATTCACTACTTCAGGTGTAAGCCTGTTATTTAACAAAACACAGTCCAGTTGTGACTGTTGTGGGAATTGTTTCATTTTTACAGCGTATTCGATAGTTTCATCGTTGGATGACAACTGTGGTTTTTCTTTCGTGCCATTAATAGTAACGACTTCCAGATAAATATCAGGCGCTGTTCTTCTGTTCAACCGTAGCTCTTCTTCACAGCAGTGCTTACGTTTCTCTAAAGACGAAAAATCGAGGAAGCCAAGGCTCAATGGTTTTTTTATTTTGTATGCAAAGTCACCGGTTAAAATAACCCATGAAATATGTGTCTCAACCAACTTTATTTGTTCAACATCATGATCATACACCTGTGAATTCAGTAATGCGTTGATAAGAGTATTATCTAGAGTGCTGGCTGTGGGCATAATTATCGATTGATTCCTTAAAGGCTGCTATTTTGGGTTCTAGTAACGCCGTCACTTACCGAATAAAAATTACGCAATGGTTATGTCGCCAGAAAGATAAACGTCCTGTATCGCATTTAATAGCTGTATACCTTCGCTCATTGGCTTTTGAAAGGCTTTTCGCCCGGATATTAAACCCATACCCCCGGCTCGTTTATTAATGACTGCGGTACGTACCGCCTGATGTAAGTCATCATCGCCTGATGCACCACCCGAATTTATCATGCCTACGCGGCCCATATAGCAGTTAGCTACCTGATAGCGAACCAGATCAACAGGGTGTTCACTGCAGAGTTTGTTATATACCCCATCATGTGTTTTGCCAAAATTAATGGCCTTATAGCCGCCATTATTTTGTGCTTGTTTCTGTTTAATAATATCGGCATCTATTGTTGCTGCCAGATGATTAGCCTGGCCTGTAAGGTCAGCGGCTACGTGGTAATCCACGCCGTCTTTTTTAAACGTATCATTTCTTAGATATGCCCATAAAACGGTCACCATGCCGAGTTCATGTGCATGCTCAAATGCTTCTGATATTTCCTGTATTTGACGGCGTGATTCTTCAGAACCAAAGTAGATGGTTGCGCCGACGGCAGCGGCACCCATATCAAATGCCTGATTTACGCTGGCAAATAAAGTTTGGTCATAAGTATTGGGGTAGGTGAGTAGTTCGTTATGGTTAATTTTGACGATAAAGGGAATTTTATGAGCATAGTCCCGGGCAATGGAATTGAGTACACCCAATGTGGATGCAACGGCATTACAACCACCTTCAATGGCTAATTTTAATATATTTTCTGGGTCAAAAAAAGCTGGATTAGGTGCGAAGGACGCACCGGCAGAATGTTCAACGCCCTGGTCAACGGGAAGTAGTGATAAATATCCCGTGCCTGCAAGTCGACCGTGATTATATAAGGCATTAAGGTTACGCAGCACAGAGGGTTTGCGATTTTTTCGAGTAACTACCCTTTCAATAAAGTCGGCACCGGGAATATGTATACTGGTTTTAGGTATGCCTTCACAAGTGTGTGCAAGTAATGATGAGGCTTCGTGACCAAGCAGGGTTTCGATGTTTGTCATTTGTGTGTCCTCGGATTATTTGTTGACTGATTTATGTCGCATGAATAATTTACGTATGCTGTTGTTAACAGCTTCCTGTCTTACTCTTTATAGTACGGGTTTAGGGCATATAGTGCGCCAATGTACACGCGTATAATAGAATCAAGGGCATCTTCATTGTTTTTCAATCCTTTGCCGGTCTGTCTGTGAATATGACTCTTATCCAGATAAAATTTACTTGCTTCGTCTACTGTTAACTTCAATATAATTGTTATATCTGGTAACTATTGCTTGATTTAAACACCATATCATTCGATTAAGAAAAACTACACGAGTTTCGTTACGAGGCTGGAGCCCCCAGCACATGTGGCCTGAAGTTTTCTGATTTATGAGAATATATAACAGTGTCCAAGCTTTCCAGCTTGGACTAAAAGATCCAATCAGTAAGGCTAGAAAGGAATCTAGCCTTTTTGATGGTAACTGATTGATTTTAAATGAATGGTGGGCCTGGAAGGACTCGAACCTTCGACCGATCGATTATGAGTCGAGCGCTCTAACCAACTGAGCTACAGGCCCTTATTTTTGTTGTCGCTCTTAAGGTGTGAGCCCAGTTATTTAAAGTCACTGGATTCTGGCTCAAAAGCATACCGGAATGACGGGGTGTGTTTTTTCTTCTCTACGAAAAACGCACATTATAAATATAATGTGCGTAACAACAACTAGTTTCTTAAGTTATTGGTTGCTTATTTAAGTGCCGCCTTCTTCACCGATAAAGCTACGCAGATTTTCTGCGCGTGAAGGATGACGTAATTTTCTTAAAGCTTTGGCTTCAATCTGACGAATACGTTCACGGGTAACATCGAACTGCTTGCCTACTTCTTCCAGAGTGTGATCGGTATTCATATCAATGCCGAAACGCATGCGTAACACTTTTGCTTCCCGCGGTGTCAGGGTCGATAAAATCTCACGAGTGGATTCACGTAATGATTCACCGGTTGCCGATTCTATGGGCGATAGAATATTTAAATCTTCAATAAAGTCGCCAAGGTGTGAATCTTCATCATCACCAATGGGTGTTTCCATCGAGATAGGTTCTTTGGCAATTTTTAATACCTTGCGAACTTTATCTTCTGGCATTTCCATTTTTTCTGCCAGCTCTTCTGGAGAAGGTTCGCGACCTTTTTCCTGTAGCATCTGGCGGAAGATACGATTGAGTTTATTTATAGTTTCAATCATATGCACGGGAATACGAATGGTGCGAGCCTGATCCGCTATAGAACGAGTGATCGCCTGACGAATCCACCATGTAGCATAGGTTGAGAATTTATAACCTCGGCGGTACTCAAATTTATCTACCGCTTTCATTAAGCCAATATTGCCTTCCTGAATTAAATCGAGGAACTGCAGGCCACGGTTGGTGTATTTTTTGGCGATGGAAATAACCAGACGCAAGTTGGCTTCTACCATTTCTTTTTTCGCACGACGAGCTTTAGCTTCGCCGATAGACATCTTGCGGTTAATTTCTTTAATGTCTGCAATGGTTAAACCAAATTCTTTTTCCAGTACCGCCAGCTTAAGTTGGGTCTGTTTAATTTCTGGGGAGAGTGCAGATAATTTTTCAGAATATTCATGATCTTCTGCCAGATATTGATCAAGCCATTTAGGATTGGTTTCATTATCAGGGAAAGACTGAATTAAAAGTTTACGCGGCATGTGTGCCTTGTTAACGCACAGGTTCAGAATATGACGTTCAAGCATACGCACGCGATCAATCGTTGTGCGTAAATCTTTGGTCATGGCGATAACAATATTAGGCAGGAACTTGAGTTCCATGAAGACGTCGGCCATATCCTGTCTGGCCTGCACGGCATTCTTTTTATTCTTTTTGCCGAGTGCGCTAATGGCGGCATCATAAGTTTTTTGCAGTGCAACGAAGAAATCATGGGCGCGTTCTGGATCAGGTCCTGTATCAATTACTTCCTCTTCTTCGTCATCATCATCGTCGTCACTTGGGGGCGATGAATTAGGCTGTGCAATTTCGTCTGTGTCGTCTGCTCTAAAGCCATTAATCAGATCGGTCAGTCGTACTTCTTCAGCCTGAATTCTTTCATAGGTTTTAAGTACCTGAAGTACCGAGCGAGGGTTGGTGGCCAGCGCAACTAAAACCTGTTTCAGTCCGGCTTCAATGCGTTTGGCAATAGAAATTTCGCCTTCACGTGTGAGCAGTTCAACCGTGCCCATTTCACGCATATACATACGTACTGGGTCGGTGGTGCGACCAAATTCATTTTCGATTGAGGCCAGTGCGGCGGCGGCTTCTTCAGCTGCGGTGTCGTCAGTTGCGCTGGCATCGGTGAGTACCAGAGATTCGGTATCTGGCGCTACTTCGTGCACAGTAATGCCCATATCATTAATCATGTTAATGATATCTTCTACCTGTTCTGGATCGACAATGTCCTGAGGGAGGTGATCGTTTACCTCAGCATATGTGAGGTAGCCCTGTTCCTTGCCTTTAGCGATGAGTTGCTTAAGACGCGACTGCTTGTCTTCTTCTGGTGATGCCCCTTGTTCTGGTGCTCCTAGAGTGGTTGACTCTGGAGTAATGGGCTCAGGGTTTTTATCTGTCTTCGCTTTTTTCTGGCTCATAAAACGTCTTTATTAGGTGGAACAACAAAATCAAAACTGAACCAGCTATATTAGCATGGATGTAAGGGTCGGGCTATATAAGTGCAAAATAAAATCCAATAATTTGGTGGTTAGATTGGTTTTGACGCCGTACAATTCCGCTGCCCGAAACATATACGGTAAAACATTGTCTTTTAGTTATGGATTTTAAAAATTTTTCTGGAGAAAACCATGGTCAGCCTTGAGACCCCTGTATGCGAATTTGATTTACCTGCTATCCCGTTTTCACTGCCAGGAGTGGATGGCAATAGCTGGACGCTGGAACAGTGCAGGGGCGAAAAAGGCCTGCTGGTAATGTTCATCTGCAACCATTGCCCCTATGTAAAGGCGATTCATCAACGTATCGTGCGGGACGCAAAGGATTTAAAGGCGCTGGGCATTAATACGGTGGCGATTATGTCGAATGATCCGAGTCAGTATGAAGAAGATTCATTTGAAAACATGCAGAAAATTTCAGCCGAGTGGGAATTTGATTTCCCTTATTTAATGGATGAAAGCCAGCAGATTGCCAAGGCTTATGGCGCCGTCTGTACTCCGGATTTTTTCGGTTATAACGCTGATTTACAGTTGCAGTACCGCGGCAGGCTGGATGAAAGCCGTAAAGAGACGGCCGCAGAGGGCGTGCGTCGGGACCTGTTTGAAGCAATGAAACAGGTGGCTGAAACAGGTCGTGGGCCTGAAGGTCAGATTCCTAGCATGGGCTGTTCCATCAAATGGAGTGATGAGTGAGGTTTGCTGGCAGTCAGGGCATGAAATTTTTATGATGCGATAAAAATTTCATGGGGTAGGTGTTCTTTGTGTTATCCCAGTCATCTCATTCTATCTTGTTGAAAAGTAATAAAAATAATAGAGAGTCAGGCAGCTTTACAAGTCTGTGAAAGCAGGTTTGCAGGCTGTTATGATTTTTTGATTTGTGCGCTAATCAACACTTTGAGTTGCTCCAAAGGCCGAGATAAGGGAAAATAGCGCCCCCTAATAAATAGTCAGGGAAATGTTTTAACTCTTCCCTGGGCATTAGTTTTTAGTTTACAGAATATAAGGTCTTCACGATTGGATCAGCGCTGCATTGGCGAACCATCGGGAAGACGAAGAATTTTAACTTTATAATATTTGGAGAATATCCTATGTCATCACGCAAAGAGCTTGCTAATGCAGTCCGTGCATTGAGTATGGATGCAGTACAAAAAGCAAATTCTGGTCACCCGGGTGCCCCTATGGGTATGGCTGATATCGCTGAAGTTTTGTGGAACGATAATATGAACCACAATCCAGCTAACCCTAACTGGGCAGATCGCGACCGTTTTATTCTTTCTAATGGTCACGGCTCAATGCTGATTTATTCTTTACTTCATCTTACAGGTTACGATCTGTCGATTGATGATCTGAAAAATTTCCGTCAGTTGCATTCTAAAACTCCAGGTCATCCTGAGTATGGTTATGCGCCGGGTGTTGAGACAACGACTGGCCCATTAGGTCAGGGTATTACCAATGCTGTGGGCATGGCGATTGCTGAAAAGACAATGGCAGGCCAGTTCAACCAGAAAGGTCACGATATTGTTGATCACAACACTTATGTATTTTTGGGTGACGGTTGTTTGATGGAAGGTATCTCTCACGAAGCCTGTTCGCTAGCCGGTACTTTAGGTCTGGGTAAACTGATTGCTTACTGGGATGACAACGGTATCTCTATCGACGGTCACGTTGAAGGCTGGTTTACTGATGATACGCCCAAGCGTTTTGAAGCTTACGGCTGGCATGTGATCGCCGATGTGGACGGACATGATCCAGCAGCGATTGCAAAAGCGACTGAAACTGCAAAAGCGATGACAGACAAGCCAACCATGATTTGCTGTAAAACAACTATCGGTTTTGGTTCGCCAAATAAAGCGGGCAGCCATGCATGTCACGGCGCACCTTTAGGTGAAGAAGAAATTAATTTAACTAAAGCAGCTCTGGGCTGGGATCATGGTGCATTTGAAGTGCCTGAGTCTGTTTACCAGGGTTGGGATGCAAAAGAAAAAGGTGCAGCAGCAGAAGCTGCATGGAATGAAAAGTTTGCTGCTTATAAATCTGCGTTCCCTGAATTAGCAGCAGAATTCGAACGTCGCATGGCGGGTGATTTACCCGCAGACTGGGCGAAGACTTCTGGTGATTACATTGCATCCGTTAATGCAGACGCGAAAAGCCCGGCTACACGTCAGGCATCATTAGCGGCGATCGAAGCTTACTCTCCTATGCTGCCAGAAATGTTTGGTGGTTCTGCAGATTTAGGTTGCTCTAATCTGACTGAATGGTCGGGTTACAAGCCAATGATCAACAACGAAGATGGCAACTACCTGAACTACGGTGTGCGCGAGTTTGCCATGTCTGCGATTATGAACGGCATTGCATTGCACGGTGGTTTAATTCCATTCGGTGCAACATTCTTAATGTTTTCTGAGTACGCACGTAATGCATTACGCATGGCGGCACTGATGAAAATTCGCAGCCTGTTTGTATTCAGTCATGATTCAATTGGTCTGGGTGAAGATGGCCCGACTCATCAGCCAGTCGAGCAGATTCCTACATTACGTATGATTCCAAATATGGCGGTATGGCGTCCATGCGATGCAGTTGAATCTGCGGTTGCATGGCAGCAGGGAGCTGAGCGTAAAGAAGGTCCTTCATGCTTAATCTTCTCGCGTCAGGGTTTACCTCATCAGCAACGTACTGATGCACAGATCACCGATATCACTAAGGGTGGTTACATCCTGAAAGATTGCGACGGTACACCAGATGCAATCATTATCGGCACAGGTTCTGAAGTGGCTCTGGCAACAGGCGCGGCGGAAGCAATGTCTGGTAAGAAAGTTCGTGTTGTATCTATGCCTTGCACCAACGTATTTGATGCACAGGACGCAGCGTACAAATCTTCAGTATTAATCAAAGGCGTGCCAACTGTAGCGGTTGAAGCAGCAGTGACTGACGCATGGTACAAGTACGCAGATGCAGTAGTAGGTATAGATCACTTCGGTGAATCAGCACCTGCAGATCAGTTATTCAAAGAGTTTGGTTTCACTGTTGAGAATGTAGTTAAAGCAGTTGAAGGCGTGCTTTAAGTAAATAATTTACTGTCATCCCCGAATGATTGTGTCGGGGATCCAGCGGCTTTTAGTTATTTAAAGTCACTGGATTCCCGACACCAGGCATTCGGGAACGACAAAGTAACAAGATTTTAATTTTAGATTTTATTTTAAATATATTTAACCGAGGAAAATAAACATGACTATTAAAGTAGGCATTAACGGTTTTGGCCGTATCGGCCGTATGGTATTCCGTGCAGTAACAAACGACTTCCCAGAAATTGAAATTGTAGGTATCAACGATTTATTAGATCCTGACTACTTAGCATACATGCTTAAGTACGATTCAGTTCACGGCAACTTCCCGGGCGACGTTTCTTCTGACAACAATGCAATGATTGTTGATGGCAAGAAAATTCGTTTAACTGCAGAACGTGATCCAGCTAACCTTAAGTGGGATGAAGTGGGCGCAGAATTGGTTATCGACTGTACTGGTTTCTTCTTAACTGAAGAAAGCTGTCAGGCACACATCAAAGCGGGCGCTAAGAAAGTTGTTCAATCTGCACCTTCTAAAGATTCAACTCCAATGTTCGTATACGGCGTTAATCACAATGAATATGCAGGTCAGGCAATTGTTTCTGCCGCATCTTGCACAACTAACTGTCTTGCACCCATTGCAAAAGTTATCAATGACAAGTGGGGCATCAAACGTGGTCTTATGACTACCGTTCACGCTGCAACTGCAACACAGAAAACGGTTGATGGTCCTTCACAGAAAGACTGGCGCGGTGGTCGTGGTATTTTAGAAAATATCATCCCATCTTCAACGGGTGCTGCAAAAGCAGTTGGCGTTGTGCTTCCTGAGCTGAATGGCAAATTAACGGGTATGGCTTTCCGCGTGCCAACTTCAGACGTTTCTGTTGTTGACTTAACAGTTGAGTTAGACAAAGAAGCTTCATACGAAGAAATTTGTGCAGAGCTTAAAGCCGCTGCTACTTCTGGTGACATGAGCCGCACTTTAGGTTACACAGATGAAAAAGTTGTCTCTACTGACTTCCGTGGTTGCAGCTTTTCTTCAATCTTTGATTCAGAAGCAGGTATTGCATTAGACGGTACGTTTGTGAAGCTGGTTTCATGGTATGACAATGAGTACGGTTATACATGTAATATGCTGAGATTTGTTGAACATGTTGCGGCTAACTAAGTTTTAAAACTTAGTGGTAATGAAAAAACCAGTCCGGAAATCCGGGCTGGTTTTTGTCATTCAGCTTAGACCTGTCATTCCGACCGCAGTGGAGGAATCTTGAATCGGCTAGTGTTAGAGATAAGATCTCTCCATTACACCCCGGGAGTACTTTGTCGCTTCGCTCGGGCGCGCTATCGCTTCAGTCGAGATGACAATTTTTGATTGTAAGAGTTGTTTGTTAAGTTTCATTATTACTTAACAAACAGTTTTTAAAATATAAATATTTTTAGGAGTTACACATGTCTTTCATTAAATTGACTGATCTTGATCTTGCAGGTAAGCGCGTATTAATTCGTGCTGATCTTAATGTGCCCGTTAAAGATGGTAAGGTTACTTCTGATGCACGTATTACTGCATCTATGCCTACGGTTGAGCATTGTTTAAAAGCCGGTGCGGCTGTAATGGTAATGTCTCATCGCGGTCGTCCTGAAGAAGGTAAAGCTGACGAAGAAAATTCAATGCAGCCTATTGCTGTAACCATGTCTGAAAAATTAGGCAAAGACGTTAAGCTGGTTAAAGATTATCTGGATAACGCGCCTCAGGTAGCTGGTGGTGAAGTGGTTCTGCTGGAAAATGTTCGTTTCAATGCGGGCGAGAAAAAAGACAACGAAGAGCTGGCGAAAAAATATGCGGCACTTTGTGATGTATTTGTTATGGATGCATTTGGTACGGCGCATCGCGCCCAGGCTTCTACTCACGGTGCAGGTAAATTTGCACCGACTGCCTGTGCAGGTTTATTGCTGGCGGGCGAATTAGATAGTCTGGCTAAAGCGCTAGCCGAACCTGCTCGTCCAATGGTGGCGATTGTCGGTGGTTCAAAAGTTTCTACCAAGTTAACTGTTTTAGAAGCACTGTCTGAAAAAGTAGATCAGTTAGTAGTTGGCGGCGGCATCGCTAATACTTTCCTGAAAGCGATGGGCAACAATGTTGGCAAATCTTTATGTGAAGATGATCTGGTCGATACAGCTAAAGCACTGGTTAAGAAAATGTCTGACCGTGGTGCAAGTATTCCCATTGCAACAGACGTTGTTTGCGGTAAAGAGTTTTCAGAAACTGCAGAAGCAACTTTAAAAGCAGCAGGCGATGTTGTAGACGACGATATGATTTTTGATATCGGCCCCGACAGTGCAAAAGAGCTGGCGGATATTATTGCTAAAGCTGGCACTATTATCTGGAATGGCCCGGTTGGTGTATTTGAATTTGATCAGTTTGGTGAAGGCACTAAAACGGTTTCTATGGCGATTGCGAACTCACCTGGCTTTAGTCTGGCCGGCGGTGGCGATACTATTGCCGCGATTCAGAAATACGATATCTATGACAAGGTATCTTATATTTCTACAGCTGGTGGCGCGTTCCTTGAATATCTGGAAGGTAAAACTTTACCAGCGGTTGCGATGCTTGAAGAACGAGCAAAAGATTAGGAACTATCCAGCTCACTTTCAAAATCTGCCATTTCTTCGTTAGAAAATGGACACATACATTTGTATGCTCACATTTTCTGCCTTGAACTGGCAAATTTTGAAGGCAATCTGAATAGCGCCTTGAGCAGCTGTAGATGAAAAGAAATATTTTTTTTAAAAGTTATTTAAGGAGTTCTTACCTTTGCGTAGAACCAAAATAGTTGCAACACTCGGTCCTGCTACCGATGACCCACAGGTACTGGATGAACTGGTGCAGGCGGGCATTGATGTCGTAAGACTAAACTATTCACATGGCAGCCATAAAGAACAGGCAGAGCGTGTTGAAATGGTGCGCAAAGCAGGTGAGAAATACGGGCGTGTTATGGGTGTGCTTGCGGATATGCAGGGGCCAAAAATTCGCACGGAACGTTTTGTTGATGGCAGAGTCAATTTAACCAAGGGCGATAAATTTATTCTTGATGCGGAACTGGATAAAAATTCAGGCACCCAGGAACGTGTCGGCATTACCTATAAAACATTAGTGGATGATGTGAGGCCGGGCAATACTTTATTGCTGGATGATGGTCGTATGGTTTTCGATGTAGAAAAAATCGAAGGCCAGCAAATACACTGTGTTGTTATGCAAACCGGTGTGCTGTCTGATCGAAAAGGCATTAATTTACTGGGTGGTGGTTTATCCGCGCCTGCATTAACAGACAAAGATCGGGAAGATATAAAAGCGGCGGCGGCGATTCAGGCAGATTACGTGGCTATTTCTTTTCCAAAGTCTGCAGCAGATATTGTCGAAGCTCGAAAGTTATTACGTGACGCCGGTGGTCATGGCGGCATCGTAGCTAAAATAGAACGGGCAGAAGCCCTTGATGTTATTGATGAGATCATCGAGGCCTCTGATGCTATTATGGTCGCCCGCGGTGATCTGGGTGTAGAAGTAGGTGATGCTGAGTTGCCGGCTATTCAGAAAGATCTGATTGCCAAAGCTCGCAGTATGGACACAGTTGTTATTACTGCGACGCAGATGATGGAGTCGATGATAGAAAATTCTATTCCGACCCGAGCTGAAGTATTTGATGTGGCCAATGCAGTACACGATGGCACCGATGCGGTGATGTTGTCCGGTGAAACGGCAGCAGGCAAGAACCCAGTTAAAACAGTGAAAGCGATGAGTCGTATCTGTGAGTCGGCTGAGCAACATCCTAAAGCAAAAGTTTCAGATCATCGTATGGAGCTGACCTTTGGTCGAGTGGACGAGGCGATTGCCATGGCGACCATGTACACCGCCAATCATCTGGATGTGGATGCGATTGCGGCATTGACTGAATCCGGTTCAACGGTATTATGGATGTCCCGCATCAGCTCAGGGATACCTATTTATGCACTGAGCCCGCGAGAAGATACACGGCGTAAACTGACTCTATATAGAGGCGTGTATCCGACCAGTATTAACTTTGAAGAAATTGGTAAATATAATATCAGCTCAAAAGTAGCTGAATCGCTGTGCGAAAAAGGCATAGTGAAAGAAGGCAATAGAATTATTATCACCCGGGGCGATTATCTGGGTGATGAAGGTGGTGGCACCAATGCAATGAAAGTGGTCAGCATCGGTAATGTAAGAAAGACAAAAGATTAATTTTTAAAATTTAAATCCTATCGGAGATAAGACTATGGCACTAGTATCATTACGCCAACTATTAGATCATGCAGCTGAAAACAGCTACGGCATGCCAGCGTTTAACGTAAATAATATGGAGCAGGTGCATGCGATTATGCAGGCGGCTGATGAAGCAAATAGCCCGGTTATTATGCAGGGTTCGGCAGGTGCGCGTTCATATGCGGGCGAGCCCTTCCTGCGTCATTTAATTTCTGCGGCCATTGAAATGTATCCACACATTCCTGTTGTTATGCATCAGGATCACGGCTCAGAGCCAGCAGTATGCTTGCGCTCTATTCAGTCTGGTTTCTCATCAGTAATGATGGATGGTTCTTTAGAAGCGGATATGAAAACACCTTCTTCTTTTGAATATAATGTTGCTGTTACTAAAGAAGTGGTAAAAATGGCTCACGCTGGCGGTGTATCCGTTGAAGGCGAGCTAGGTTGTCTGGGTTCTTTAGAAACCGGTGAAATGGGTGAAGAAGATGGCCACGGCGCTGAAGGCAAACTGGATTTAGATATGCTGTTAACCAGTGTTGATGAAGCAGCTGACTTTGTTGAGCAAACCAATGTTGATGCGTTGGCGATTGCTATCGGTACTTCACACGGTGCTTATAAATTTACCAAAGAACCTACTGGTGAAGTTCTGCGTATTGATCGTATTGAAGAAATTCATGCAAAATTACCAAACACTCACCTGGTTATGCACGGTTCATCTTCAGTGCCACAGGAATGGTTAAAAATAATTAACAGCTACGGTGGTGATATGGGCCAGACTTATGGCGTGCCTGTTGAAGAAATCGTTAACGGTATTAAATCTGGTGTGCGTAAAGTTAATATCGACACTGACTTACGTATGGCGTCTACGGGTTCTGTCCGTAAACACCTGTCTGAAAACCCATCTAACTTTGATCCACGTAAATTCTTAAAAGAATCTACAGCGGCAATGAAAGAAATCTGTAAAGCGCGTTTTGAAGCTTTTGGCTGTGCGGGTAATGCAGATAAAATTAAGCCTGTTTCTCTTGAGAACATGATTAATTACTACAAATAATTTTTAAGTAAATTTTTGTAGATTAAAAAGGGGCTTCGGCCCCTTTTTTTATGGTCAGGACGACCGGTATGTCTCGGGCGCATGGATGTGCAGGAGAGACGATGGTTAATTTATATAGAATTATGCGGTATTACGTCTATAGTTATACCTATATTATGATAAGTAAGATGCTATCTAAAAAACAGATTTTTACATTAATTGCCGGGTTATTACTGGTAATTAATGTCCATGCCGGCAATAAAGATACTCTGGTTATAGGCAAGGTGTCAGTAAAGCAAAGTAAAGCTGATTATGTGGCACTAATGTCTCTGGCTAAAAAATTTGTTCCAGAATTAAAAGCTGAAGGTATAGAAAAAGTAGATGTATATCTGGCCAGCTCAGTAACAGAAATGATTGATGCAGTTAAAGACGGTAAAGTTGACTGGGTGAGTGACAGCCTTTTTGTATTATTATTGCTTTCTGAAAATACACGATCAGATGCCTTTTTAAGCAGATCCAGAGAGATTAAAAAATACAGCACAGTTTTTTTTGTTAGCAAAGAAAGTGAATCGAAGTCAATTAGTGATATTAAGAAAAAAATAATCTTGTTTGGGGATCAAATATCAACCAATCGATATTTTGTGCCTTTCTATGAACTAACCAGTCATGGTTATATTCCAATCGTATATGGAATGACTGGCGATGAATCGGGTAAGAAAAAAAATATATTTTACAGGTATGAAAAAAATCAGGATAAGATTATTCAGGAAGTTATGAGTAATGCTTTAAATATAGGCGTGCTTAATAATGAAGAGTATCGCATGTTGCCAGACAACGTTAAAGCAGGGCTTAGGGTTATTCACCGAACTGTTGGATTCCCAGAAACACTGGACTTAATCAGGTTTGACCTCAATATCAATCTCAAATTAAAGTTAAAAAAACTGCTACTAGGCAGCGAGAAAATAAACCAGAAAAATGCAAAAGAAAAAGAGGGCATTACAAGATTTGAAAAGTTCATCGCCGAAGGGCGAGATGGTTATGTTTTTCTTAGAGGCATTATAAAACATAATGTAGTGCCCAATCATATAAAAAAGATAGAAAAGAAAGAGGACTTAAAAGAGTTAAAAGATAAGGAAATATATGACCGCATAATGGCTGAGCCATAGCTCTTAGTTGTATTGGATGGTACTAAATAGAGTGTAGGAGCGAGTCTTTAGCTCGCGATGATTGCAGATTGTTAAAATCACGAGTGGTTTATTTATGTTCGCCCGCATGGGATAAATATAGAGCTAAACCTATAAGCGCAATACCTGCTGCAAATAATAATAAATCCAATGGTGTCTCAAACGCCATATCTAAAGCAAACTCAAAATATTTAACAATTAAAATCATTAAAATTACTTTTGCCAGTCGTGTCTTAAGATCATCCAGACTGTGTATTAGTAATACCTTAGATGCATTTTCAGAGTTTTCTGCCTGATCTATTTTGCTAATAAACAGTTCATATAACCCCAGGCCAAAGATAAGTAAAACAGTGGCCAGCAGGTAGCCATCAATAAGCTCAACTACATGGGTAATGGTTTCACTTCGCAAAGCAATGCGTTCAGCATTTTCCAGATAGGGGTAATCAGTAAGGTGGCTAATCATATAGGCTGCATCAATGGTGGCCATATAAAACATAACCAGACTTGAAGCCAGGCTGATTAACACGGCAATAAAAACAATCAGCCGACTATTCCATAAAGCACTTTCAATATATGTTTCCAGTTTTTTCATTAGCGGCTTACCAGTCTTTAGTGTGGTTGAGAATAATTTTGTATTTTACATTGAGTCGTATTATTGTGCATCGAAAATAAAATAAAAGGTGTCTTAATATGCTGGAATCATTAACGCTCTGGAGTGGGCAGTTGTCCGGAATTTTATGGGGCAGCTGGATTACGCTGGCTATTCTGCTGGGTGTGGGCTTTTATCTCACACTAAAAATGGGATTTGTTCAGATTCGTGGATTCAGGCACTCCGTTTCAGTTATCCGCGGGAAATATTCATGCCGTGATGATCCGGGAGAAGTGACTCATTTTCAGGCTCTGTCCACCGCACTGTCTGCCACAGTGGGCACGGGCAATATTGCGGGCGTGGCTACTGCCATTAGCCTGGGCGGTCCCGGCGCTTTATTCTGGATGTGGGTGACGGCTTTTCTGGGGATGGCAACCAAGTTTACCGAAAGCACACTGGCTATAAAATTCAGGGAGATTGATAAGGGGGATGTGGCGGGTGGCCCTATGTACACCTTATTGCATGGCCTGAATATGAAGCGAACCGCAACCCTGTTTGCGCTGTTCGCGATGATCGCTTCTTTTGGTATCGGTAATCTGGTGCAGGTTAATTCCGTTGTCGATGGTCTGGTGTTTATGGATCCGAATATTAAAGAATATGCCTGGCTGGTCGGTGTCATTATGTCAGTGATTGTGGGCATGGTTATTTTAGGTGGGGTAAAAAGAATAGCGAAAGTGGCCAGTAGCATCGTGCCTTTTATGGCGGTGACTTATATTTCTGTGGCCTTTGTGGTGCTGCTAATGAATTATGAAGCCATACCTTCCGCACTTGCGACGGTTTTGAATCATGCATTAAATCCGTGGGCAGTGGGTGGTGCAGCAGTGGGTGAGGCTATACGCTGGGGTGTGGCAAGAGGCCTGTTTTCAAATGAGGCTGGCCTGGGTTCGTCGCCTATGGCTCATGCTGCCGCAGCCACCAGAGAACCTGTTCGAGAAGGGCTGGTGGCGATGATGGAACCCTTTATTGATACTCTGGTGATTTGCAGTATGACCGGGCTGGCCATAGTGGTAACAGGAGCCTATCTGACTGCACCGGAAGGAGTCGAAGGGGCATCTTTAACCGCCTACGCTTTCAGTCAGGCCATAGGGGATTCGGGTTCCGCGGTGGTAGGGATCGGGTTATCTCTGTTTGCTTTTTCAACCATTATTGCCTGGTCCTATTATGGTGATCGCAGCGCAAAGTTTTTATTTGGCGAAAAAGCAGTGCTGCCCTATCGAATTATTTACACGGGCTTAATTGTTGTGGGTGCGGTAGTGCCTTTAAAGCTGGTGTGGAATATAGCCGATGTCACCAATATTTTAATGGCCTTGCCGAATCTACTGGCGCTGGTATTATTGGCTTCCCTGGTTAAAACCATGAAACAAGATTATTTAAAAAAGCATATTGGAGAGAAAAATGGCTGAATTGGTGATTGAAGAAATTAATGTTGGCGAAGGTGCTGAGGCCGGTGCCGGTGAAGGTGCAGAAATAGTGGTTGTGCATTACACCGGCTGGTTAGAAGATGGAACAAAATTTGATTCCAGTCTTGATCGTAATGACCCTTTTAGTTTTACTCTGGGTGTGGGTCAGGTAATAAAAGGCTGGGATGAAGGTGTTAAAGGCATGAAGATTGGTGGTAAACGTAAGCTGACTATTCCCGCAGAAATGGGTTATGGTGCCAGTGGTGCGGGTGGGGTGATTCCGCCGGATGCAACATTGGTTTTTGATGTTGAGTTGTTGGAAATTCGATAGTTTGTTTTTGGGACAGATCTTTTTTAGCTTTTCAAAATAGATCTGTCCTTTAAGTTTCATTATATAAGGAGAGAATCATGAAGAAAACACTGGCAACAATCAGCCTGATAAGTGGGGCCCTGTTAATGTCAGGATGCGGCGCTGTATACACAGGAATAAAAACGCCCATGGAAAACCTGAGTATTTCGCTGGACGACACACCCGGTAAAAAGATAGGCAGGGCATCGTGTAAATCTTATGTCTGGGTCGTGGCGGTGGGTGATTGCAGCGTAAAAGCGGCTATGGTGAATGGAAATATTAGTAAGATACATCATGTGGATACAGATATTGAAAGTGTGTTGGCTGGATTGTATGGGCGAGCGACGACTGTTGTTTATGGGGATTAGCTAGTACTATTTAGTTTTTAGTTTTTTAAAAAGCACATCTTAGGGTGTGCTTTTTAATTGGTAAGGATTAATTAATGCGAGTGTTATTTTTTTAACCCTGTGTTTTCGCCCTGATGGCGAGTTCACTTTTCTGTCTGCAGCAACAGAAAAGGAAATCAAGAGGTCAGACTCCTTTAATTAGTGGAGTTGCTGGAGATCAGGTTAATAGTTTTCTATTGGTCAGGGCAGAAGTTTAAGACCAAAAACATTTTTACCGCAGAGGTGCTTTGTAGGAGCGAGTCTTTAGCTCGCGATGCTTGCAGGCTGCTAAAATCGCGAGCTAAAGACTCGCTCCTACAAAGCACCCCTGCGGTTCAGGCTTTTGACTTTAAGTTTTGCCTAAGGACAAAACCAGCAATTAAATATTTAACATACCTGAGCCACTCTTTTTAGATCTGGTCTGTTAATTTTGCATCCAGTGTTTCAGATTGATAGGGATGAACAATAACCGGACAACTCAGCAAATCACTCAAATCCTCCAGATTATTCATTAATGGATTATCTTCATAATTTGCAGTTTGATTAAGCACCACCGCCTGCACCTTAAGCTCCCGGGTTTTAATAGCCTGCACATTTAATAAAACCTGATTAATGCAGCCTATTTTATCTTCGGCCACAAGCAGCACGGGTAAACCTAATAACTGTGCCAGATCAGCATTGAGTCCGTCTTCACATAAGGGGGTATAAAAACCGCCTGCACCTTCAAGTAGTAAAAAATCTTTTTCAGCATTCACACCTGAGCGACAGGCATCGGCTACTTTTGCAGTTGTGAGTGCCTGCCGGGCAAGGTGGGCTGCGCGCAGTGGCGAAATGGCGGGTTCAAACCGAAAGGGACAGACCTGTGCAAGACTGCCTGCATAGCCGGCTGCATTTTTTAGCGCCGCCGCATCGGCGGGTATCAGCTCATCACCCTCCCGTAAGCAGCCCGATTCAACAGGCTTTCTGGGAATAACATTAGTGCCCTGTTGCTGCAGATGGCGAGCCAGCAAAGTAGCGATATAGGTTTTGCCAACGTCGGTGTCTGTACCCGTAATGAATATGCCGTTCATAATTAATCAGTATTAAGCTATCAGTCTTAATGATTATAGATGAACATTCGGCTTATGATGTGGTGAGCTTCTGTAGAGCTTCCTGATATTTTTCGGATGTTTTATTGATAATTTCATCCGGCAGCTCTGGGCCCGGTGCGGTTTTATCCCAGTCTAATGTTTCAAGATAGTCGCGTACAAACTGTTTATCGAAACTGACCGGGCTGCTGCCGGGTTTGTACTGATCCGCTGGCCAGAAGCGGGATGAGTCCGGGGTCAGTACCTCGTCAATTAAAACCAGCTGGTCGTTTTCATCCAGGCCAAATTCGAACTTGGTGTCAGCAATAATAATGCCGCGCTTCAGTGCATAATCAGCAGCTTCTTTATATAGACGCAAACTGGCCTGTTTGACCTGACTGGCCATGTCTTCACCTAGCAGTTTCACTGTGGCATCGAAATCAATATTTTCATCATGCCCGCCCACTGCGGCCTTGCTTGAAGGTGTGTAAATAGCTTCAGGCAGTTTGTCTGCCAGCTGTAAACCTGCTGGCAACTGGATGCCGCAAACAGCACCGGTTCGCTGATAATCCTTCCAGCCAGAGCCAATAATATATCCTCGAACTATAGCCTCCACCGGCAGAGCTCTAAGTTTTTTGACTACCATAGCGCGGGATTCAACAGGCTTGCGCTCTTCAGCATCGGGTAATACCTGTTCAAGTGACAGGTCGGTTAATTGATTGGGCAGTATATGGCCTAATTTATTTAGCCAGAAGCGCGTCACTGCTGTCAGGATTGCACCCTTCTCAGGAATGGGCGTAGGCATAATGACATCAAAAGCAGAAATGCGGTCGGTGGTGACAATCAGCATATGCTGGGCATCGATATCATAGTTATCTCGAACCTTACCTTTATGAATAAGTTTCAGGCTATTGATCTGGCTGGTGTGGAGGCTGCTCATGGTAATTTTATATCAAATTCTAAAACGCTTATTGTACTCGACTATGTGTATATTTTGCAGCAATAAGTTATTCATATTCTGCTTTTAAAATAATGCTCGGCATTTAAATTCAGCTGGTGTCTGCCTTTGTTATATTCATATTTGTTAAATATATCTGTTACATAAATGTAATAAATGCCAATTAACATTTCCTCATTAAATTATAAAACTTAATTAACTAGAGTTCGGAGTAAATTTGATGAGTAAGAAAATAATGAATAGCAAACTTTATATTGCAATGCTGGCAGTGGCTTTGCCTGTTGTTTCACAGGCCGGTGGCGTTAAATATTCTGATGGTGACAAGTATGTGAAAATCGGTGGTCGTATTCAACTGCAATACAAGCAGGTAAAACCTGATGCTGGAGCAAGTACGGATGATTTATTTTTCCGTCGTTTCCGTCCTTTTATTGAAGGCAGTCTACATAAAAACTGGAAAGGTAAATTCCAGTGGGATATGGGTACAGCAGAAGGCGATAATGAAATAGCTATTAAAGATGCTTATATGCAATATAAATCAGAGTCTGGAATAAAAGTCAGTGTGGGTAATAAAATGTTTCCATTCTCACGCGAACAAATGACTTCTTCAAAGAAACAGCAGCTGATAGAAAGAACATTTGTAGGTGATCACAACTATGGTTCGCCTGATCGTCAGACGGGACTTCATTTAGAAAAATCAGGAAAAACAGTTTCATGGGCAGCCGCTTTAGTTGAAGCGAATATTGACCCGGATAATAAGAAACTGGATTTTGATACAGCGGTAAATAAAAACACAGATTTTAATGAAGGCTGGATGCTGGGTGGTCGTGTTGAAATCAGTTTAGGTAAAAAAGCTAAATTCAGCCAGGGCGATTTCAAAAATGACAGTAAATCAAGTATTGGTATAGGTGTATTTAGCTGGAGCAATGATGATGATAACAATACTGCCAGTGGCACCAGGTCACCTGTAGATTCTGTAACCGGTATTGAAGTCAGTGGCGCTTATCGCGGCAATGGTGTGTCAGTTGATGCACAGTATAATACTTTTGATGCCGAGACAGTTGATCCCGGTATCACTAACGGTATTTACAAAAACGGTAAAACCACGCTTGAGTCTATGAGTGTTGAAGGTGGGTATATGGTAGTGCCAGCAGAAGTTGAACTGGTATTTGGTTATCAAACACTGGATGCAGATAATTATGCTGAAGCATGGAATCGTGCGTCACTTGGTGTTAACTGGTTTGTACATAAGCATGATATCAAGGTGCAGTTATCATATCGCATGGGTGAAAATCTTGATGGTGTAGCGAATAATGATGCAGATGAAATCTTTCTGCAAACGCAGTACGTATTTTAATAAAGCAAAACCCTACATAATAAAAATTGTTTAAGTGTGGTCAATTGCCCTGCATCTTTTGATGCAGGGCATTTTTATTGCAAAGATAAAAATATCAGGCCACCTTTCTGCTGTGTCTTTCATGTAAGAATTTTAAAACTTCAGCTCGGTAATGATTGAACTGAGGGTTATCAGCAAGCTCAAGACGGTTACGAGGCCGATCCAGTTTTATATTCAAAATTTCGCCAATGGTGGCGGCAGGGCCATTAGTCATCATCACTATGCGATCAGATAATAAAACCGCTTCATCCACGTCATGGGTGATCATGATGACGGTATTGCCCAGGTCAGCATGAATCTCCATAATGGAATCCTGTAGATGAGCCCGGGTTAAAGCATCCAGGGCGCCAAAAGGTTCATCCATTAATAGAACCTTTGGTTCTATGGATAACGCACGGGCAATACCAACACGTTGTTTCATACCGCCTGAGATTTCATCTGGCAATTTGTCTTTTGCATGGCTCATATGAACCAGTTCAAGATTGTGCATAATCCATTCATGAATTTCAGATTTTGACTTGGTATTTTTAAACACGGTATTTACTGCCAGTTCTATATTGCCATAAGACGTTAACCAGGGCAGAAGGGAATGATTCTGAAAAACCACTGCGCGTTCTGGTCCGGGTGAGTTTACTTCTTTATTTTCAAGCAATACACCACCGGTAGTGGCCTGGTGCATGCCTGCGATTATGTTTAATACCGTTGATTTTCCGCAGCCTGAATGACCAATCAATGAAACAAATTCACCCTGGTCAATTCCCAGATTTACTTCATCAAGTGCCTTGAATGGGCCGTTATCAGTAGGGAATTCGATACTGACCTGGCTTAAATTTAAATATGCTTGTGACATTGTTTGTTCCTCAAAATGTTTAACGTATTGACGCTTTGTCCCAGGAGAATTTACGTTGTAATAACAACATGACATGGTCGAGTAAAAAGCCAATAACACCGATGGTAAAAATAGCCACCATAATTCTGGCCAGTGAGTTTGAGCTGCCGTTCTGAAATTCATCCCAGACAAATTTACCCAGCCCCGGGTTCTGAGCCAGCATTTCTGCGGCGATTAAAACCATCCAGCCAATACCCAGTGACATACGTAAGCCAGCAAAGATCATAGGAATGGATGAAGGCAGAACGATTTTAAATATATTGGTAGACCAGTTTAATCGTAATACGCGACTTACATTCATCAGGTCTTTGTCAATATTTGAGACGCCCAACGTGGTATTAATAATGGTTGGCCAGATGCAACATAAAGCAACAGTGATAGCAGAGGTCACAAATGACTTGGAAAACATAGGATCATTCGACACGTAAACAGCCGATACGATCATGGTAACAATGGGTAGCCATGCCAGTGGTGAAACGGGTTTGAATATTTGAATGACTAGATTAATGGATCGATGTATTGTACTGCTTAAGCCGCTAATAATACCAACAGGGATGGCAATCAGGCTGGCAATAATAAATCCAGTCATGACTGTAAATAAACTGGTCAGGATCTGGTCAAAGAACGTGGGTTTGCCTGTATAAGCCCTGATCTTTACTTTCGCATCAGGATTCTTTTCCAGCTTTTTTGCATTACGCTTTTCCTGGCGAGCATAAAACTTCTGTTCTTTTTCACGCTCAGCGATGTGTCCCTCATATAGAGAAACGATTTGTCCACCTACAGCAGCGGGGCCGGGTAATTTCCCCAGGGATGTTTCAACCTGTGATGCGGTGCCACTCCATATGCCTAAAAAAATAAAAAAAGCCATTAATGGAATAACCAGAGAACGAGTTAAATTCGAACTAAAATTTTTGGGTAATCTGAGCTGAGATAAATATGACATAGTACTCATTGCCTCCATTTTTAGTAACGAAAGTTTTGAAAAATAATTAAATAACATAACACCACCTGTATTTTTGTATTGCCGACCATCACTCCCGATGGTCGGCAAGCTTCTTATATTGTTTCTTTACCTTTAAGACCGATCTTGAACTTTTTCAGATAATCATTAGGCTTTTTACCATCGTAGGTAATGCCATCGATAAAGTCAGTCTGAGGTTTGCGGAAACCATCTTCTTTTGAGAAGTCCGGAAATTCAGAGGCTTTGATCTTTCCTTCAGCAATTAACATCTTTGCGGCTTTTGCATAGATATCAGGACGATAAACTTTTTTCGCGATATCTATAAACCAGCTATCGGGTTTCTGCTCAGCAATCTGACCCCAGCGACGCATCTGTGTTAAGTACCAGATAGCATCCGAGTAGTATGGGTAAGTGGCGTTATAACGGAAGAACACATTGAAATCTGGCACGCTGCGCTTGTCGCCTTTTTCGTATTCAAATGTGCCTGTCATGCTGTTGGCAATAACATCATAGTCGGCACCGACGTATTCGCTTTTAGATAAAATTTTAACCGCCTCAGGTCGATTCTTATTATTTTCCTCATCTAGCCATTTAGCCGCACGGATCATGGCTTTTACAACGGCAAGATGCGTATTAGGATTTTTATCTGCCCATTTTTTACTGACACCAAAAACTTTTTCAGGATTGTTTTTCCAGATTTCGTAATCGGTAATAACCGGAACACCAATGCCTTTGAATACAGCCTGCTGATTCCATGGCTCACCAACGCAGTAACCATAAATAGTGCCGGCTTCCATTGTTGAAGGCATTTGCGGTGGCGGCGTCACAGACAGCAGGGCATCTGCATTAATTAATCCGGAGGTGTCGCCCTTTTTGGGCGCATAATAACCGGGATGAATGCCACCTGCTGCTAACCAGTAACGTAATTCATAGTTATGAGTAGAAACCGGGAACACCATACCCAGGTTAAAAGGTTTGCCCGCATCCTTGTATGACTCAATAACAGGTTTTAAAGCATCAGCTTTAATTGGATGAACAGGTCTACCATTTTTATGGGGTACATATTTCTTCATCTGTTTCCAGACATCGTTAGACATAGTAATGGCATTACCATTCAGATCCATGCTAAAGGCAGTAATAATATCTGCCTTGGTACCAAAACCTATGGTGGCACCCAGTGGCTGACCGGCTAACATGTGCGCGCCATCCAGTTCACCGTCAATGACTCGATCCAGTAATACTTTCCAGTTTGCCTGGGCTTCGATTGTTACGTAAAGACCTTCGTCTTCGAAGAAACCTTTTTCAGCTGCTATGGCCAGTGGGGCCATGTCGGTGAGTTTTATAAAGCCAAATTTCAGTTCTTCTTTTTCAAGTTCCAGTTCGGCTGAAAAGGCGCTTGATGAAAAAGTAAAACTCATGATTGTGACAAGACAGCACTTTTTTATAAAGCTTCGTCTTGATTGTTTTCTTGAATGTAAAAACATGATTATCTCCAAAATATTTTATGCAAAAAAAAAGCGTCTCACATCACAAGCAATAACTTGTGTGTGGACGCCTTTGTCCAGACAGGATTAAAAAATTTATTTAAACAGTGATCGCCATTGATCGTGAGTCTGTGTTACCTGGTATTAATACAGTTATTGTGCCAACTTTGTAAGTCATTGATATTTTTGCAAATATAAAAGATTCTGCGAGTGATACATTTTGATAAATGCACTTTTATGAGTAGTTATTGGTGCGAGCGTTGTATTTTGAGCACTGTTTAAGTGCAAGTTAATAATGGTGGTGCGGGGTGCCTAAAGGCCGGTAGAGAAGAATATTAAAGTGAAAAATAGAAATCTACAGCATTAGGTATAAAAATATGAATAATGCGATGGTGATAAAATAATGGAGCAAGATAAAAATCAGTTTAGAATTTTTGACATCGATATAAGATTTCGGGCTACTTCACCTATTTTATTACCTGTATCCATCGCCATATTACGCATTGAATTATAAGCATCGTTTTCGTTCATGTTATAAGACTGCATCAGTACACCTTTGGCACGATCTATATCTATTCTATCTGAGAGTCGGCTTTCCAGGGACTCCACTTCCTGTTTTAATTCCATTATTTCTTCATCACGCTTTAAATTGACCTTGTGTCGGGCAATGGCAATGTTAATAACACTTTTAAGTCGTTCAAAAGATAGTTTTCCAACAATGCATGAATCGGCACCGGCGAGTATGGTTTTCTCAATCACGTGATGGTCAGTGCTGTGAGTGAGTACGATTACAGAGGGAGATATTTTTTCTCTTAACAGAGTAAGTTGTTTGTATAGGTCATTGTCTGGTTTATCAATAGAGATAACCAGAAGATCGGGTGATTCCTGAATAATCAAAGTAAACCACGGCGAGTCAGTAGAAAAGGTTTGATTAACTGTGTAACCCGCCTCATCAAACAATATAGCAGTCAGGTTTTGATGTTCAATATTGTCGTATACAAGCGTAATATTCATAGTGTAATACCAATAGGGCCTTCCATGGCATTGCAGGAGTGCTCTATTTTTTAAATTAACTTCAAATACCACGTTACCGGGTATTTGAAGGACTTAAAAATTAAGAGTGAATTTATTGCGAGAATCTGGCTTCCAGTGCCAGCCATATCTTTTGTGTATCGGTTTTACCGCCAGACGCATCCGCATCGAAATCAGAAAATTTAATTAATGCTTTCATATTTTTGTTAATAGGTTTAACCAGCAGTAAATCAAGTTCTGTACCGAAATCGGTGGAACCGGTATCAGCACTAAAATCGTGGTATACACCAACAAGCTTCATACCCGCCACTTTAGTCACAGCCTTAAGATACAGATCCGTTAAGCCACTGCCTGGCGTACCCAGGAACTGATCAGCCCAGCCATTAAAGGCATGTTTTGTAGCCAGAGGTGTACTGAAACCTACGCCGTTATCACTGCCCAATGTTTCCTGTGCCAGGAACACTTTTGTGTCACCCATTTTGTAGCCAGCTTCGAGGAATGTATAAGTTGGGCTGAAATCAGCTGTGCTGTCACCGCTATCAGACTGTTGAGCGTATTCAAGGGTATACAGCAGGTTGTCTTTCGCATCTTTTAATCGTGCACCCAATGTAGTGATGTCAGATGTGGAGTCTGGTGCATCATTGTCAATCACATATGCGTAAGCACTGACTTTACCAATGGGTGTTTTATCTACGCCGACATTGAAAATATTGTGACTGGTGTTAACTTCTCCACCGGTAATCGTATTGATCTGAGAAATATTACTAAAGGTAATAGTAGTATCGCCAAAACTCTTATTAGTGATCGTGATGGCATCGAAAGTCTGTTCTGCCTGACGCCAGCCTACATTGCCCACAAAGCGAGCATTGTCCAGAATGATGCGCTGACGACCTACTTTAATGCTGGTTTTGTCTATGCCGGTGTAATCAATCCATGCCTGATTTAACTCTTCTAATTGAGGGTCAGCAATAGTTGGGCGTGGGTTAGCATCATCGTAATTTCCACCCGTGTTGACATATTCAAGGTCTATACGGGCTTTCAGATTATTGTAGTCACCCGTCGTAAAACCCAGGCGCGTACGTAAAGTAGAGGCATTGCCATCTATGCTGCCGGCTTTGACTGTTTCATATCGATAGCGCATATTAATATCCGCTTTACCTGAAGAGAAGGCTTGCTGTAATGAGTCGGCAGCAGATACAGGTATAGTAACACCCAGACATGATGATAAAACTGTAACGCTGAATACTGTTTGTTTAAATGTAAAATATTTCATTAATAGAATTCCATAAGATTTAAGTTTGTTTGTCTTTTTGATTGGCATCGTTGCCAGGGGAGATCAGCGTTGATCAAATTTAAGAATAGAAATTGCAATTAGTATGCCAGGTTAAAATGTATAAAAATGAGTGTTTATGGTTTTAAAGTGAATCAAATGTGTGCAAAAGATTATAGAAATGTGCTTTTGTTGTGCAGTCTGATGCCTGTAGCCCCAGGCTAAGTTAGTAACTTATAAGAGTTATGGTTTACAGATGAGCATATGTTTTAGATCATTGCTGTTCCGTTAACTCGTCATTCCTGCGAAGACAGGAATCTAGTGACACTGAGGAGCCGATAGATACTGGATACCTGCCTTCGCAGGTATGACGAAGTCTTATTTTTGATTTTCATGTCTAAAATAGTTAAAAACAAATAACAACTTGCTGTAACGGCTTTGAGAAACTTGTTTTTAAAAGTTAACGTGACGGCAGTGGTTTTAGATATGACTAGCTAATAAACTGATCACGTAATTTTCGCCGTAAAATCTTACCGACATTGGTTTTAGGCACTTCACTTACAAATTCAACACGTTTTGGTATTTTGTAGCGAGTAAGACGTTCATTGCAATAGTTTTGGATATCTTCAGTATTAAGTTCAGGGTTGCTGCTGACAATAACCGCCATAACAATTTCGCCACATTGCTCATCGGGCAGGCCAATGACACCGACTTCAAGCACATCTGGATGAGAAGCGATAACCGCTTCAACTTCATTGGGGTAGACATTAAAGCCAGAAACCAGAATCATATCTTTTTTACGATCAACTATCTCGAAGTAGCCCTGTTCATCCATAAATCCGATATCACCTGAATGAAACCAGCCATCGTCATCAAAGGCTATGGCTGTTTCTTCAGGGTGTCTGTAATAACCCTGGGTAACCTGAGGCCCACGAATGCAGATTTCACCTGGCTCACCTGTTGGTAGTAATTCATTTTTATCATTTTGAATAGAAACGTCCGTTGATGGCAGGGGCAGGCCGATTTTTCCATTATAACTTTTCAGATTCATTGGGCAGATGCATACGGCCGGCGAAGTTTCGGTCAAACCATAGGCTTCAAGCAAAGGGTGCCCTGTTACCTGTTGCCATTTATCAGCTACGGCTTTCTGTACAGCCATGCCACCGCCTAAAGTGAGTTTTAGCCTGGAAAAATCCAGTTCTGAAAAGCCAGGGGTATTAAGCAGGCCATTAAATAAAGTATTCACGCCTGTAATGGCGGTGAACTTAACGGTTTTTAATTCTTTAACAAATCCTTTCATATCTCTTGGATTAGTAATAAGAAAATTAAGCGCACCAATTTTCATAAAGACAAAGCAGTTCGCCAGAAGTGAAAAGATATGATAGAGAGGCAAAGCAGTAATAATAATTTCTTCGCCCTCTGTTGTAATATGATCTATCCAGGGCGTTACCTGTTGTAAATTGGCGATCATATTGCCGTGGGTCAGAATAGCTGCTTTAGCTACACCTGTAGTGCCGCCGGTGTATTGAAGAAAAGCATAATCTTCAAGCTGAGTGTCAGGGCGACTGTATTCGCACTGGTGACCTGCTGTAAGCGCCTGTTTAAAATTGATGGCATTGGCTATTGAAAATGCTGGCACCATTTTTTTAATATGTTTTACTACAGCATTGATAATCATCGACTTAGGAAATGGAATCATATCGGCCATGCGCGTAATAATGACATGTTTTATGGATGTTTCGCTGACCACCTGTTCAAGCACATGGGCAAAGTTTTCCAGAATAATGATGGTGCTGGCACCGGAATCATTTAACTGGTACTTGAGTTCATCAGCGGTGTATAAAGGATTGGTGTTGACAACGGTAAGGCCTGCGCGCAAAGCGCCTAGAATTGAAACTGGATTTTGCAAAAGATTAGGCATCATAATGGCGATTTTATCGCCTTTTTTCATTTTCAGTTTTACCTGAAGATAAGCAGCCAGATCTTTTGTGTATCGATCCAGTTCAGCATAGTTCAGGCTTTTACCAAAATTACAGAACGCGGGTCTGTCGCTAAATTTTTTAAAACTTTGTTCGAATACATCAATTAGCGAGGAGTATGAGCCGGCATCAATATTTTCCGGCACTCCATCTGGGTAAGTCGATAACCATGGTTTTTTCATTTTACTCTCCCTGGTCTTATTGGTGTCGGAAAGTGTTTTTAAGTTGCTCTATACTAGAATAGCTTACTCAGGTTCAGACTGATAATGTTTTTATCATAATCATATATAACTGAGTCTGAGCTATTATCAGTATAGACGAATCGAGCTTTTAGTTTAGTGGTTTTATCGAATCGATACATTGCAAATAGCCCATATTTCCAGCGAGTGCTGTCTCTACTGCCGCTGGCAATAACAGGATAATTGCTCTGTCGATATGACAGCTCTCCGCCCCAGTCGATATCCCGGCTGGTCTTTATAGTATGAATAGCCCTTAAGGTGTGCCGTGTGGGCGAGTAACTTACAGTTGCCGTATCCTGACGGCTGTTGGTTTCGAGTTCATAGTAAAATCTTTGTTTAAAGTTATCTGTATTTCGTTTGAGCTCTGTTCTGAATTGTTGCTTGCTGCCCTGTAGATAATCATAGACAGTATTGTCGCTATTGATATCATAATATCGGAAACGTAGTTTAAACCTGTTATTTTTAGAAAGTTTTTTTATGCCAGCTGCTTCAAGCATTAAATTAGTCTGATAGCTTGATCCACCATAAGTGCTTTTTGACAGGCGAGTAATCAGTTTGCTTTTCCAATCTGATATTTTTAACGCTTTTTTTATAAAAGCACCATACTGGGTTGAGCTATTGGCGTTGTATGTTGAATAGCTGAAGCGGTAAAAATCTGCACCAGCTTGCCAGCCATTAGATTTTGATCCGGTTAATAATTTACTTGTTTTTAAAAAGATAGTTGCAAAACTGTCTGATCTTTCAAGAGCAGTGCCGCTGGGAGCGACACTTATATTGCTATCATTCCCTAATGCTAAAGAAGCATAGCTAGACCAGGCTTTACTGTTTTTTCTAATTGATTTTTTTCCCTTGATATTTTTTATCTGTTGTCTGGCAAGAGTGGTTAGCTTTTTATTATTACTGTTTTTTATAACCCAGATAAATTGTTTTTCTGCAGATTTTTTTCTGTTCATTTGTTTATCGGCAAGGCCAATGTTAAATGCAGCAATTGCACGCATTGCAGGGTAATCAGAAAGTTTTTTAAAAAATATTACAGACTGTTTGTATTGCTTGTTTTTATAATAACTGCTGCCGAGGTTGAAATATAATGAAGCCGATTTAAGGCCTTTTTTTTCTGCCTGCCTGAATGACTTTATGGCTGTTGAGTAGTTTTCAGATTTAAAGGATGTTACGCCCTTTTCGAAGTCGCTTTTGGCAGAAGCGTAAGCATTACCAGATAATGCAAAAATAAAAAGGATTATTTGAATGTAACTGTAATATTTCATGATTTTATTTTGCCTTAGTATAGAAAAACCCTTTTCCATAAAATGGAAAAGGGTTGGGTGTAAAATAACTATTTAAGAAGATGATTAGCTATCCTGTGATGAGCCACCAGATGTTGAGTCATTGTCATCTCCATGATCGCCGTCATTGTCATCATCACCGCCATCTCTGTCTTCCTGGTCATCGTCTTTGTCTTCCTGGCTGTCGTCCTGATCTTCTTCGTGAGCTTCGTCCTCATTATCATCCTGTTCATCTGCATCGTTATCGTTATCGTGATCATCTTCATCTTCATTCTCATGATCCACATCCTGATGTGGATCATCAGAATCATTTTCTTCATGATCAGGCATTTCAATATGATTGACGATTGTATCAGGGGATGCTTCACCCATTTCCATTACACTTATTGTGACATCGCTGTCATCAGCTGCAGCCAGTGTTATGCCGGGAAGGCTCAGACCCAGGGCAAGTATTATCGCGCTTTTAAGTTTAAAGTTCTTCATGTTTTTTCTCCGTGGTTCAGGTTGCCGGGCTTTGTACTGGCTGGAATTGCCATGCGCCGTTTAAATGTGTATTTAAAGTAATGCTAAAGTGTTTTGTTTTGTCGCCGTATTTAATATGTGCAATGAGTTCGCCATTACCTTTAGCGATTGCTTTTACAGGTAGTGACAGAATATTGCTGCCCTTGTTAAATCGGGTGGTCCAGCTTAGTGTTTTGCGGCCAGGGTAATCGGATAACTCGACATGATCAGGCAATGCAATACTCATACTGACTTGCTGTAATGCTTCTGGAGCATCAAATTTCAGTGTGACCGTGCGAGCAGTATTGAGTGCAATATTAATGCTGGCGGTGCCTGAGTCTGCGGGATCAGGTTGAAACAAACTAACGGCAAACCAGATTGCCAGACTGGCGGCTATGGCGCTGGTGAAGCCTGCCATAAATTTCTTATCAGTCTGTTTTTCATGAGCATGAACATTATTAAGTATGCGTTGTTCAAAATTACCATCCAGATGCTCAACAGGCAGATTATGCAGTTCAGACTGTAATTTCTGAGCTTGCTGTAATGTGCTCTGACATGCCTGGCAATTAGAGACATGATCGTTAAAGCGCCTGCTTGCCAGCTCGGGGAGAGCAAGGTCTAAATAGTCATCAAGATGTGTATGTATGTCTGTGCAGTTCATAATTGTTTACCTGTTATTAACTAACACGTTGTGAATCGTTAAAAGGTTCCATATGGGATAAGATCTCTCGCAGCTTTGTACGTGATCGGCTAAGACGTGACTTAAGCGTGCCCATCGGGGTATCCAGAATCTGCTGGATTTCAACCAGGGTATAACCTTCAACATCGTGCAATATAATAAGGTCTTTCTGATCGGCATTGAGCTGATCCAGAGCATGGCCTAGAGCTATTTGAGTCTGACTCGATTGAGTATATTCGCTGGGCTGGGTGTGGCTGTTTTCCAGCTGGTTATAGTTATCTTCGTCATTATCTGACTGATCCAGAGCTGAGCGCTGCTTCTTTCGATAGGTATCAATATTATGCCGATAGAGGATTCTGGCGAGCCAGGAGCCGGGTTTTTCAATCTGAGCCAGTTCGTCAACTCTGGGATAGAGTTTAAGCATCACGTCCTGAACCATATCTTCGGCATCGCTTGGATTACCGGTGAAGCGATAGGCAAGCTGGTAGAGTTTTTTTAAATGGGGTCGGACAAGGCGATCGAATTGAGCCTGTTTTGAACGTTGGGGTGGCCAGAATTTTATGATAGTCATAAATATATAACGATATTATTGCTAATAAGGTTCCATATTTTATATATAAAAGATTAACAGAGTGTTAAATGTTACAGGAGTAATGTCTCTTATTAGTCATAAGCGGAAGTTCAAAAGAAAACAGACTTACCGCAAATGAACGCGAATAGACGCAAATAAAACAAACGTTAGGATATGGCTTCATTCTACAGTCTTACGAATTAGCTGAAAGCGAATTTTCATCACCAAAGCGCTCACGCAAAAAAGCAATAATTTCTGCCGATTCATACATCCACTGTGTTTCGCCATTTTCTTCAATACGCAAACAGGGGACTTTAATTTCCCCACCTTCTTTTTCAAGTTCATCACGATAAGCAGAACCTCTGCTGGCATCACGGTACTCAATAGGTAAATTTAATTTATGAATATGACGGCGAGTGCGAACGCAGAAAGGGCAGCGTTTAAACTGATACAGGCTCATATTTTTAACCTGATCATTTACATTCTTTTGAGTGGCGGCATCTCGTTTCATTTTTCTGGGAAGAGTGATGAAGTTAATCATAACAATTAACTGACCCAGGCTTTCTCTTAATATTTTTAATAACATATTATTTCTCGCAAACTTAACCTTCTTTCTGCGCTTCATCTAAGCCGAGTTGATAGGTGTCTAATAGTGCCCGTTTTAAATCGGTTTGTGAAGATAGATCGTCGATTGCCATGCATGCCCCGTGAAGATAATTCATCAACGGTTTTTTTTTAGTGTCGCTGATTAAATATTTTTCATCTTCGACATCTATGTCAGCAGGTTCGCCATCTGTGAGAATCAGCATTAATTTTTTATCAGCCTGCTGGGCTTCAAGGTAATGCGCTGCGTGACGAATCGCACCACCCATGCGAGTAGAGTAGCATGCATCCATAGTCGCCAGTCTGCCTTTCACTGTGTCATCAAAATCGTCACTGTAGCCTTTGATGTGGTAGTAACGCACATTATGTCGAGTGTCAGAATGAAATCCTGCAATGGCGTATTTGTCGCCAAGCTGTTCAATGGTCCAGGCTAATAATGACACGGCCTCCTGACTCAATTGTAAAATGCTTTGATTAGAGCCGTTAGTATGGGCGCAAAGAGCGTAGAGAAAAGCTTGTTTACAGTTACAGCGCCTAAGGCGCAGAACAATAAAACCTCTGCGTCTCCCTGTGCCCTCTGCGATAAAAAGCTTTTTATTTCATAGAGGAAAATTTATGGCTCTCAACCTCACTTTCCGCCAATTAAAGGTGTTTGAAGCGGCAGCCTGACACTTGAGCTATACCCGTGCAGCTGAGGAATTACACCTTAGTCAGTCAGGCGTTTCTATGAAAATCAAGCAGTTAGAGGAGGTTGTCGGCCTGTCTCTGTTTGAGCAGATAGGTAAAAAATGTATCTGACAATGGCGGTGTACATCTATGGCCAGAGTATTGGTCACCTGCTGGATGAGGCGGAAGATGTGGTGGAAGAGCTAAAGGGCGTGCAGTCCGGTCGTCTGGCAATTTCGGTGTCCACTACCGCCAGTCACTTTGCTACTCGCCTGTTAGCGACGTTTTCAGAACGTTATGATGGTGTGACCATTAGCCTCGATATTACTAATCGAGCCAGCCTGCGTGAACAACTGGAAGCCAATCGCTCTGATCTGGTGATTATGGGGCAGCCCCCAGAAGGCGTGGAGGTTGAGTCGGAAACATTTATGGAAAACCCACTGGTGATGATTGCGCCACCTAATCATCCATTAGTTAAAGAAAAAAATATCCCGCTAAAAAATTTGAAGACGAACATTTTGTGATGCGTGAAGCAGGCTCAGGTACTCGAAGCGCCATTCAACGTTTTTTTGATGAGCACAGAGTGAGTTTTCATACCGGTATAGAGATGAGTTCCAATGAAGCCATTAAGCAGGCAGTAGAGGCCGGCCTGGGTTTAGGTATAGTTTCTATTCATACGCTGGAGCTGGAGTTTGAAGCAAAAAGGCTAATGATGCTGAATGTGGAAGATTTTCCTATTATGCGTCACTGGCATATTGTGCAGCGCAGTGGCAAACGACTGTCGCCTGTGGCACAAACATTTAAACAGTTTGTGTTGGAAGAGGCTGAGCAGTTTATTCGCTTATGATTTTCGTAGGAGCGAGTCTTTAGCTCGCGATTTTATCAGCGGCTGTGCAAGCATCGGTTTATGGATTAATAACAGATGAAGTGGGTGAAAATGTAGCAGTAACAAAAACCGGCGAATATTGCACTATTGTTTCTGGTAACGAAGCAGAGTTACTCTGGTAGTAAAAGCATAAGTTTTAGCTTTAGCTGTGACACCAGTAATCATCGCAGTTAATGTTCTTGAATTTCATCATGTAAATTAATTATGCGTACAAGGCTGGGATTACTGAAAGTGCCTTTTTTAAAAATACTGATGTCTGTCATATCTATATCCAGGCTAAGCATTCCCATATTAAGTTCAACATAATATTTGTTCCCAGGGCTCGCATCAATCAATACGCCTTTTTTGTCACTCAACATATTAGCGCTAAATGTTTTAAGTGCCGAAGGTGTTTCTGTTAAGGTATAAATAGTCTCTGCAACCACATGATCCTGCACTTCGGTTGTTATGATATATTTTCCGGGTGGAGTGATGACGGTAAAAAAATGGCCTGAGCCAAGCTGGCCAATTGCATTGTTATTAATGTAAATCATAAAATGACGAGCGCCAGCGACATATGTGCTCGGCTTCACTATATAGATCAGACTTTTAGTTTCAGGTGCAGGCATCTGTATGGCCTGCTCTGTTTCCTGAAGAGTTTTAGTCTGTATTATTGTGCAGCCACCAAGTGAGGTAATAATAAAGCTAAAAATTAATGTATTTATGCGAGGCATTGTTTAATCCATTATTTTATTTTTAGAAATTAATAATATTTCTAATCTGGGGTTGCTCAAATCGCCTGCATTAAAAATAGAGATTATTTGTTCTGAGAACTCATGCATAGATAGGCTCACCCTTAAAAATGCATGAGTTTTTTGGTTTCTAAATTAATTAAGCTCGTCAGCTTTCCAGTATTTAGTGCCTTTAACTGTAGCCTGAATGGCCAGTCCTGTTTCGGTTAACTGATAAATACTCACATTGTTAATAGAAATTTCTCCGCCCAGTGCCGCGCCTTTGTCGCTGGCTTTGGCTGCAGCATCTGCCTGTCCACCAAAGTCCCAGCCTTTTTCGATAAAGTCATTCATAGTTGCGGCATCATGAAAAACAAAAATCATACGAAAATCTTTTGCTCCCAGGCCAAAACCAACTCCGGCTTCTCCCATATTCATGTAAGTGTTTTTGCCAGTTTCATTATTGACAACTACGCCATAGCCACCACCGATACTGATAAACAGAGCATAAACATTAGCATTGCTGAAAACCGCGTAGCCAGGTGCATTTGCTATCTGAGATTTAACCTTGGGCTTTGTTTTATAGAGTTCATTTAAAACCTGAGTTTTCATATCAAGAATGGTCTGACGTTTCTCATCGGGTGATTTGCCGCTCATAGTTACACAGCTATTTAGTAACAGGGGAAGAATTAATATTAACAGTCGGTTTAAATATATTGTTTTATTCATGTGTCACCTTTCATTGCGTAATCGAGTTTTATAATAGGGTACATTGTATTCACGGGCCAATTGTTTTTTTCTGTGATGAGCCCAATAGTAACAATAATGTGAATCCCATCAATATCTGCGTATTCCATCAGATTTTTTCTTAGTTCTTCAAATACTTTTTCATTGACGTTCAATGAGCATTCAAGCCTGTCTGCCAGGCGCGTCATCTGCCCTAAAATTACCTGTCCGATTTCAGTTTGTGCGTATTCAGGAAAGTGATCTGACTGTTTGAATGAAATGTGTGTGTTTATGTTTTCATTGTCTAGTATGTCCGCATTTCTGATGGTGCCAGTAATGCTCAGTAACTTGCCTGTATTTTTCTCATTATTTAAAATGGCCTGCTCAAGAGAATAAAGGTGATCCCAGTTATTAACAGAAAATTTAATGGTTGTAATGGTCATGGCGTTTATAATTTATGATGATATTCAGTATTCTATTTCACTATAGTTTAATATTCTTTGATATGCCTTATTAAAGCATTTATCAGAATGCGCTAATGGACAGTAATCCCGACAGGAGGTTCATTATTTTACTTCGCTTGAGGAGTATAATTAGCAACTAACTGGTAACAATGTCGGAGGTATAAGATGGCTTCCAAAATGTCGATAGGCACCCCATATAAAGGTCTGGATCGCCGATCTAATGGAAACAGGCGGGATCATCCAGACAGGCGCAATCTTGTGCGCTTTGAGTCGCTGGGTTCTGATCGCAGGCAGGGCGACTGCCGCAGAGATGAAGAGCTGGCTATAAAATTATATCCCTGATTCAGATTTATTATGGCAGCCGGGTAACTGATTCGAGATCTATATCCATCTGCTGACTGCGGCGCTCCCACAAATATTGTTCAGCTATTTTTCTGCCTGTGCTTTGCGCGGCTTCAAGCCAGTTTTTATGCTTAATTTTTTCTGTTAGAGAAATGAGTCGATCAGCCAGCTGTTGTTCACTGCCGTCATAAAAAAAATCAAAGTCAGAATATTTAAAATCAGCCATAGTTTCCGGATAGGCAAGACGATCAGGTAAAACTGGAATGCAGCCTGTTGCAACCGCTTCCATTACCGCAATGCCAAAAAACTCATGGTTGGCGGTGGATACAATTACATCAGAGACTTGCAGTGCTTTAATGTAATCCTGTCTGCTGTCTGCATAACCCCAGATATTAATCTGATCAATAAAATCTTTTTCAGCGGTAATAAAAATGTCCGGTATTTTTTTAGATGTCGAGCCAATAACATTAAGTTTAAAATTTATATTATTCTGTTTTAGCCGGGTGAGTGCGTTAAAAAAACATTCAGGGTTTTTATCATGTTCCCAACGTGCCGCCCATAAAATAGTTAAGCACTCACCGGTTTTTTTTCTATTGGATTCAAAACAGTCACTATCTATTCCAGGGTGATGTATTCTGGATTTTTTTTCGATGGTGTTGATGGCCTGCCGAGGGCGGTTGTCAGGCATACGCATAAGCCAGTATTCCAGAGCCTGTAAGAAATCTTCTTTATGCCAGTTAGAATTAAACCAGACTTCATCGGCTGCAAGTGCGCTGGTGAAATTAATATAGGCGTAACGTAAGTCACGATGATCAGAATTCTGGCTGGGGTAGGTGAGTTGATTTTCGTGAAAATAAATAACTCGAGGCAAAGACTGAATTTTTTTATCCGCAAGGCCAATGAATTCAGCAAGATTGAGCATGTCAGTGCAAAACAGAATATCCCAGTCGGCAGCTTTTTTTTCCTGTAACTGCTGATTAAAAGTAATCGCTGCATGACTCATGCGCCATTTCCAGTGATGCGCTGGTAATGTGTGCATAGACCACTGGTGGATGCTGTGCTTTTGCCAGTTTGTTATAAAAGATTTATGCGAACCACCGTGATAGGTGTTCAGTGCCAGAATGTGCATAGTGAGTCATGGAGATGATGAGTTCAGCCTATTGTACATAAATAAACACACTGCTGTCCCGTTAACCTTTTTGGACACTATCTGCATGATTGATACAGCAGACTATGAACGTACGTCTATTAAATGAGACATGAAAATAGCAAATTACAAAATCGTCATCTCCGACACAAGCATTCGGGAATGACGGGTACCTTAAGTTAACGGGACAGCAATGAAATAAACATTAAATCTTAATCAGTATTAGAATTAAGATATTTTATATATCTCAACAAAATAAGAATATTTTTTGGTATCAATTTTATGTGGAACATTTTTTTGTAGTGTAGCAATATGAGATCTATTGACCGCCCAGCAATGGTATAGATTGTTCCAGAAAGGTGTTTCAAACAGCTTCAGAATATCGTCTGCTGTCATGTTCTGAACAGCCTCTTCGCCCACCAGGCTATTTCCTTTGACTTCATACCAGTTCAAAATTACTTTGGTAGAGGTGTTTTTACACACTTGTTCGCTCCTGCTGCCGAGGGTAACAACGGTATTATTCATTAGTTTAAGGTCTGGGTTATTAAAAATATTAGTGTGTAATATTACTAAAAATGATTTTAGTAAATATTGATAAGTATCAATTAGCAGACAAGAGTGTCAGATGGTTTGTGTCGAAATAAATTATAAAAGTTCAATAAAAAGATAAATATTAATCAAAATCAATATCTTGAGGCTTCTAACTGGTTGGTATAAGCTCTATAGCTCCGATGTGCACAGGGCAGTCTTTTGTATAATCTTCTACAACGCCGACTTAAATATTTATTTGGTACTGGCAATAAACGAGTGCTTGAAGGTCGGCAGATAGGTGTTGAAAAAGAAAGTCTGCGGGTATCACCAGATGGAAGTATCTCTTACCATCCTCACCCGGTATCTACCGGCGCTGCCCTAACCAACCCCTATATAACAACGGATTACTCTGAAGCACTGGTCGAATTTATTACCCCACCTTTTGAACATATAGAACAGGTATTGCAGTTTTTGCGCGATACCCAGACTTTTGTTTATGGCGAACTGGGTGATGAAATTTTATGGGCAACCAGTATGCCCTGTGTGGTCTCCGGCGAAACCAGTATTCCACTGGCGCAATATGGTTCATCTAATGCGGCTACGATGAAAACAGTCTATCGCCGTGGCCTGGGGCATAGATATGGCCGCACTATGCAGGTGATAGCTGGAGTGCATTTTAATTATTCACTGCCTGACAGTTTCTGGAATCTGTATCAGAAAAGTGAAAATGATGAGCAGCCACTACAGGATTTTATTTCAGAGCAGTATTTTTCTCAGATTAGAAATCTACAGCGCTATGGCTGGCTGGTGCCTTATCTATTTGGTGCTTCGCCCGCCGTATGTAAATCTTTTCTGGGAGGGGCTGAGACTACACTGGAAGAGTTCGATGCCAATACTTATTACGAACCCTATGCTACGTCATTGCGTATGGGGGATATTGGCTATCAAAATAATAAAGAAAGTGAGATCGGCATAAAAGCCTGTTATAGAAATGTGGATGCATATATACAGAGCCTTGAATATGCCATTAATACCGAGTCGCCAGAATATAAAACAATTGGCGTTAAAAAAAATGATCGCTATGAACAACTTAATGCAAATATATTGCAGATAGAAAATGAATATTACAGCACGGTTCGCCCCAAACAGATTTTGCAGGGCAATGAAAAACCTACCATCGCATTAAAGAAACGAGGTGTTCAGTATGTGGAATTACGTTCACTGGATGTAAATGCTTTTGATCCGCTGGGAATTAATGAAACCCAGCTACGTTTTCTGGAGGCTTTTATGGTTTTCTGTTTGCTGCAGGAAAGTCCCCAGATATGTTTCAGTGAGCGTGAAGAGATTGATAAAAATGAACTGGATGTTGCACATAGAGGCCGCGACCCTGAACTAAAATTAAGTAGAGATGCTGCGCCATGTTCATTAAAAGAATGGGGTCTTGAACTCTGTGGCATGATGAAGGGGATCTGTGAATTGCTTGACCAGTCTCATGAAAAAAGCCCTTATATCGAGGCATTAAATCAGCAAATAGAGAAAATAAAAAATCCAGATCTAACGCCGTCAGCCAAAATGTTGAAAGAGATGAAAGATAATGACGAAGCGTTTTATCATTTTGCGCGCCGCATGTCACAGCAGCACTACGAATATTTTGGTGGAATTGAACTGGATAGTGAACGCAAAGAATTTTTTATTAAGCAGGCAAAGATCTCGATAGAGCAGCAGAGAGAAATTGAGCGGCAGGATACAGTTTCATTTGATGAGTATCTTGAACAGTATTTTTCACAAAGTATCCCTGATGAAGTTTGAGTTTAAAAAATGAAATACAGTTATTATTTAATAGATGCATTTACCAGTCAGCCATTTCAGGGCGCGCCTATTGCAGTATTTCCAGAAGCTAAGAGTCTGAGTGACTCTCAAATGCAGATGATCGCTCGTGAATTAAATCAGGCAGAGACCGTATTCATTCTTCCGGGAGATAATGTTCATGCCAGTGAGATTAGAATCTTTGCTCCACAAAGTGAGCTGGGTTTTAGTGTGCATCCAGTTATAGCAGCCAGTTATGCTTTATTTAAAGATAAAAAAATATCAACAGGTGAGAATAAGTTAAAGATATCACTCGGCACGATTAATGTGCATGTTTCAGAAAAAGAAAAAATACAATTTAGTATTAATGCAGAGACGAAGATGGATGACTTTGTTCCATCAGCCAGAGAGCTGGGTGAAATATTGCATCTGAATGAAAATGATATTGATCTGCTCCGATATAAGGCAATGATTTCAGTCTGCGGTGAAAGCTTTCTCATCGTCCCTGTTAAATCTCGTGTGCAGCTGGACAAGGCGCATTTTAGCGAAGAAAAATGGACCATGTCTTTTGTGGCTACTTTAGCCAGGCAGATTCTTCTATTTTGTGAGAATAAAGAAGACCAGAATATAGACTTTAATGCTCGCCTGTTTGGCAAAGGCATAGCGTATAATGAAGATCCACCTATAGGCACTTCTATTCCAGCATTTGGCAATTATATATTTTCAGAAATGAAAGATGGTGTGCATACGGCAATATTGCAGCGTGGTGGAGATGGTCGCCGCGTGAGTGTGATTGAGGTTGAAGTAAATAAAAAACAGGGAGAAATATTAGATATTAAAGTAGGCGGTCATGCAGTAATGACAGGTGAAGGCTGTATTTATCTGGATTAGAAATTCTGAATTAAATCGATAATGAAATTTGAAAAACACATAGAAATTAATCTGCCAAATCAAACAGCAGTTGATGTTCTAAATAAAGAAACCGAATTAAGCAAGCAGGTTATTAAACAGGCGATGACCAAAGGTGCCGTGTGGTTAAGTCATAATAACAGTACCCAGCGTATCAGAAGAGCCAGCAAGATATTAAATCCAGGAGACTGTCTGCATGCCTATTATGATGAAGACGTTCTGTCCAGTCACCCAGATAATGCTGTACTAATTGCCGATGAAGATCAGTACAGCATATGGTGCAAACCTTATGGCATGTTAAGTCAGGGTTCTAAATGGGGAGATCATTGCACTATTAATCGCTGGGTAGAAAAAAATCTTCAGCCACAGCGCCCCGGCTTTATTGTCAACAGACTGGATCGCGCGGCATCCGGTTTAATGATCATTGCACATAAGAAAAAAATAGCGGCTTATTTTTCTCAGTTATTTCAACAACGAGAAATCGATAAGCGATATCGGGCAATAGTGCATGGGGAGTTCCCAGAAAGTAAAGATATAGAGTTTGAAGTAGATAATAAATCTGCTATCAGTCATGTTAAAAAACTTAAATACAATAAGATAGTCAATCAGTCATTAGTTGAAGTTTCAATCGAGACGGGTAGAAAACATCAGATTAGAAAGCATTTGTCAGAGTCGGGTTTTCCTGTTGTGGGTGATCGACTTTATGGCGATGCAGATAGAGAAGAGAAAGATCTGTGTTTAACATCCTGTTACCTGGCATTTAATTCCCCTGTTGATAAAGAAAAGAAAATCTATTCTCTGCCTGATAATTTATTGCCGAGATTTTAAAATTCAGAAAAAATAATATCCCTGTAGGAGCATTTATTATTTAATAATATTTCTCTGTTGCAATATGGCCAGGCTCACGATGTGTATGCTGGCGCATACCTCGCTCCTCAAGCAGGCCTGTTACATCGCTATTCATTGCTGAATTGCCACACAACATAACATGAGCTGAATCAGGCGATAGTTTTAAATTAGCGCGCCTTTCGAATTCACCGTTTTCTATACAGTTTGTTATCCGTGCGTTTATTGTCCTCGCTATTTTTTCCCGTGTTATGCAGGGAAGAAAATGAAATTGATCCGGATATTCTGACTGCATGGTTTCAAAGTCAGTGCGATATGCCAGTTTTTCCAGTGTCGTTACTGAATAGCCCAGTACAATTTTCTCAAAACGTTGCCACGGCTCTGGTGTTTTTAAAATAGATAAAAAAGGCCCGATACCTGTGCCAGTTGCAAATAGCCATAAATGGGGTACATCAGGAATTTCATCTAAAGTCAGTAAACCAGCTGCACGATCGGATACCTGAATATTATCGCCAACGGCCAAAGCAGCAAGTCGTGGACTCAGTGTGCCCTTCGCTACGGTATTGAAATGAATTTCAAGTAAAGAATCCTGTGGTGTATTGACCAGAGAATAGGGGCGAGCCAGTATTTTATTTTCTACTTCAAGGCCTATATTAACAAATTGCCCCGCAGTGAATTGCAATGGGTCAGTGCGAATTTTAAGTGATAATAGATCTTCGCACCATGTATGTCGTTCAGTAACTGTACCCTGTAACCATTTAGCCATTTTTATACTCGGTGTATTTTATTAATAGTATACCCATTATAGGTGTGGTCGTTCTGTTAAATGTTCTGACAATAAAAAGTTGCCACAATTCATCATTTTTTATCCTGTATTGAACACAATCATTCCATCTATCTGCCATATCTGGTCAGTAAATTATTATATCAGAACAGCTGCAAACAGGCTGTTCACCATTTAAATAAGTGAGGAATAAATCATGAACAGAAAAACATTAACTATGGCAATAGCCAGTATATTACCTGTATTTTTTATCGTAGCCTGTGGCACGAATGAATCTCGTCAGGTTTCAGAAGAAAATTCAGTGCAACAAATATATCTTCAGCCAGAAGAAGCAGTCACTGGTGATGAGGTAGCCATGTCTATTGAAACACCAGTAGATCATTCGGTGGTAGAAGCAGAAACAGTTGAATCAGAATTAATAAACCATGTAGTTGATACTCTGCAACAGGATCAGGTTCTACAGCCTTCAAATCTTATATTTTATTTTGATACTAATAAATCAGCCGTAAAACAGGATGATTTTGATGTGTTAATTTCCCATGCTGAGTATTTAATTAAACATCCAGAAATAAAATTAAAACTCATCGGTCATACTGATCAGAGTGGTGGTCAGAAATATAATCAATGGCTGGCCAAAAAACGTTCTGATGCCGTGGCTCAGGTATTGATTCAGTATGGTGTACAGGCTGATCAGTTGAGTATGGAAAGCAAGGGTGAAGATTTGCCTGTGTCTGGATTTGAGCATGCAATATTTGATCGACGAGTTGAGCTTGAATACAACGAAGAAACGCAGCTTAGTGAAAGATAAACAACCTTAAAGGGGGTGTTTGGCCGCTCAAAATCACTTATGTGACTGAGCGGTATTTTTTTGTATGAAGTCTGATTTTTCATTTGGGTAAGAATTTTAAGAACAAAAATATAGATGCCTGGTAAGTTAATGTGATTTAAATTTAATTTCTCAATTTTTTATAGCGTAATGCTATAATTCTGAAAATTGTTTCAGCAATAAATTAAATACATTATGGTCGAAACCAGCATTAACGGAAACACCGGTCTAGCAAGGATCGTGTTAAAACCAAATAACTCTGCCAGCTGGCGGTGTAATATGGTGGTTGCTAGCGCAGTGGCATTTGTGCTTTTTTGTGTATCAAGCTACTTCGCGTTTCTGGGATTATGGCTTGTTTTTCCTTTTGCCGGGCTGGAAGTTGCTCTTTTATTTTACTGTTTCTATCTGCGTATTCGTGCCAATTTCAATACCGAGGTAATAATTTTTAATGAAGACAGTGTAACTGTTGAGCGTGGTTATAATCATGCTGAAGAATCCTGGGAATATCAGCGTTTGTGGACAAAGTTTTTTGTAAAAAATCCGACAATACGTGGCTATCCGAAACAGATATTTATTCGCTCCCACGGCAAGGAGCTTGAAATAGGTTCTTTCCTGAATAAGAGTGATAAAGAGATTTTAATTAAAGATTTAAAAGACGTAGTGTACGCTTAGGGACATTAAAAAACTGTTCTAAAAATCCTGTCTCAGGATGTGCATTTCTTTTATCTGGACGATAATTGCATATGTAACTATTATCAAAATGCTCTATTTTCAAATACTTATAAAATAACAGGTTTACTAATATTAAAGTTTTAACAGGTAGTAATAGGCTTAAAAGCCCTGCTATCTGATATTCTTATGTTAAATATCTCTTGCCCATACTTCGCTTATTGGTATAAGCTTTCATTGTTATAGGGCAATTATCATAAAGAGTTAAGGGAATCATACTTTCTAAAAGCGAAGACAGCTGAATCTTGTCAGGGAATACATTTTGTTTGCATGGCGTGCTTTCCCCACAGGTATTTAATATTCATTCGCTAGTTACATAAAATAACTTAGAAAAACAAATCTAAGTTACGACGCATTAAGTTTGCCCGCTCCCAGGTTGTATCAATATTATTCAGAATAAGTTCGAAGTGTTTATTGTTTCGTTAATTTACTGTGGCGATTAAATTTTAATGGTGTATAAAAATGAAAAAAAACAACGCATTATCATCCGATATTTTTCTTAAAATTTTTATTTTATTTTTCATGCTGGCATCCCTTGGCGCCTGTGGCGGTGGCGGGGGTGATACTCCTGTAGTTGCTCCTTCATCTCAATCTATTTCTGGTGGCGGTGTTAAGGGGCCACTTGCTAATGCAGTGATTACCGCGTACGCAGTGGACACCAGTGCGGTTGATTTTAAAGGTTCGGTTATTGATACCGGCACAACAAATGGCAGTGCACAAATTACGGGGCTGGCACTTCCTGTTCCGTTAACGCCTCCCTATATTTTAGAATTTACCAGCGATACCGGCACAACAGATATAACCACCGGGCAGTCACCCATTATTACAACTCTGCGTACTGTATTAACTCAGGCTCTTCTTGACACTGGCGAGCAGCTTTATGCCACGCCATTAACCACAATGGCAACGGATATTGCGATTGCCAATGCCGACAAAAGTGCGCCCTATGCCGGTAATAATAACGGCACAACTACTCCACAGGAATTTTTGAATGCTTTGCCCGTGGCGGCGGCACAGGTTTTATCAACGGTAGGCTTTGGTGCTACAGGTGTGGATATCTGGGATACACCGCCGCTGATTGATAGCACAACCGACACAAATCCTGAACAATCAGCCGTTGCTGCTTATCGAACAGCGGTGGAGGCATTAACTGCGGTTGTCTTTAATATGAGCACTACCGCAGGAGGTGGCGCGGTAACAGCTGAAATTATGTTCGCAGAATTAACCTCTGATTTGAGTGACGGTAATATTGATGGTGTTGTTGCGGGAGTAACAAGCACAATTATTACTGCTAATGAATTAACCGATCTTACTAATGCAGACCCGGCTAATCTGGTTATACCCAATACAAACCCTGCTATTACCGTAGGCAATGTCGAGCAGCAGATTCTTGTTGCCGAAAAAACGACAACGGGTTCAACCACCGATACAACCGGTCTGGAAGATGGAACGATTACGGTTAACCCTGTGCCAGCCGATGTTGATCCTGATGAAGATAACGATAGCGTTGCGGATGCAATTGATAATTGCATCGCTATTGCTAACACCGGTCAGGCGGATAGTAATAATAATGGAGTCGGTAATGTCTGTGATGCTCCGCCGATTGCTGTTGCAGATAGCATCACAGTGAATGAAGGCGCAACAGTTGCGGTGCTGGATGGTGGTGCCAGCAATGTACTGACTAATGATACCGATGCGGAGAGTGATGCACTCACTGCCGTACTGGACAGCGATGTCAGTAATGGCAGCTTAACCCTTAATGCCAATGGCACATTTAGTTATGTGCATAACGGCAGTGAAACTACAACCGACAGTTTTACTTATCATGCCAGTGACGGCACTTCAAATTCCGCTATCGTGACGGTGAGTATCAGCATTACGCCACAGAACGATGCCCCGGTTGCTGTTGTTGATAGCATCACAGTGAATGAAGGTGCAACGGTTGCGGTGCTGGATGGTGGTGCGACCAATGTACTGACTAATGATACCGATGCGGAGAGTGATGCACTCACTGCCGTACTGGACAGTAACGTTAGTAATGGTGGCTTAACCCTTAATACCAATGGCACATTTAGTTATGTGCATAACGGCAGTGAAGCTACAACTGACAGCTTTACCTACCATGCCAATGATGGCACTTCAAACTCTGCTATTGTAACGGTGACTATCAGCATCACTCCGCAGAATGATGCGCCAGTGGCCACGGCTGATAGCAATAGTGTTATTGAAGATTCGGTAACCAATCCGGTGGCTGGCAATGTGCTGAGCAATGACAATGATCCTGATGGTCCGTCGTTAAGTGTATCGAATGCGACGGCATTAAATAATACCGGCACCTATGGAACCCTGACTATATCCGCCGGTGGCAGTTACAGCTATTTGCTGGATAACACCAATAGCAATGTTAATGCCCTTAATACAGGCGATACGTTGACGGATACGTTTAATTACACGGTATCGGATGGTAGTTTGAATGACAGTGCAAATCTGGTTATTACTATTACAGGTGTGACCGACAGCAGTAGTGGTGGGATTGATATTAGTGGTACCTGGGTAGGCACTTCAACGGTTACTGCTGTTACGGGTAATGTAAGTTTTTGTGATGCAATAGGTACGGTTGATTACGAGGCAACAAGCTTCACTCAAACAGGCTCGACATTAACTGCAGTGGGGGTCAATGGCGCAAGGATGACTGGAACGATTAATCCTGCTACGGGCGATTTTAGTTTTCCACTCGCTTTAAATACACCTGTACTTACATTTCAAATCCCGGACTTTACTCAGCCTGGAAATGCCACTGCGTTTGGTGACACAAGCATTGACGTTGATGTGACCGGCACGGCTCTGGCCAATGGCACTATGACCGGTACGGTTGTGGCTACGGTTAGTGTAGATGATATGCAACTCTGCACAACAACCCAAAGCTTTAGTGATAGTTTTGTGTATAAACACAAAGGTACGGAAAATTACAGTGGTGTCTACGCTGTTGAGATTTCTCAGGAATCTATAGTAGGTGACAGTACGGGTGTGAATACGAGTACAGAGCAAGATGCCCTTTCGCTTGAGCTGGAAGTCACAGCAAGCAGTATCATACTGCATTTCCTGCCGGATCCTGATCCACTTGGAGCCAATACGGAAACTTTTTCAGCAGTGAGTTACGATCCGGCCACGGGCTTCTTTACTTTTACCATAGACTGGACAGAGAAGGACGATACAGACGGTGATCTCAGTACGATTGAATTTTCGTCAAAAGGGCATGAAGTGTTTAGCGGTATCTTCCTGAGAGACCCGGCACTTGGCAATGGAGCCGACGGAGCCCCTCTGATGGCTTTATATTCAAATGGATATGAGCGAGACTACAGTGGTGATGTCGATACGGGGCTGGCTCCCTTTCGAGCAGAAAACTTTCAAAGTGCTGCTTACGCTAAACGTCTGACCACTAACAGTGAAACCCACACGGCTCTGGTACGCAGAGGGAATCTGACCGATGAAACACGTATCAGACTGGCTCTGAAGAATTCTCCGTTAAAGCGTACAAGTATCAATAGTAAGCTGTATATCGAAGTTCTGGATGGCTCGACGCTATTATGTTCAAAGCCTTATTTAAACGATGGCAGCACCAATGGGCGTTATGAAGACATGCTCTGGCTTCCTGGCCCGAGTTTTCTCATGTTCCGAGGTAACAACTACAGCGTTGTAAACTGTAATACCAGTAATGCTGGAACTGACCAGGTTGTCGATGGCAATATCTACACCATTCGCATACTGGACACAGGTCCCAATGGCACTAATGATGGCAATACAGGCGACGATGTTATTGCCTTCAGCACGACCGAAGCCGCCAGTGTGGTTGCATCAGGGGAGCGTTATACTCAGGCTATTAATGTATTTGATATTGATGTGAACGGTGCGAAAAGTTCAACCATCGCGTCAGGAAAATATGTCCCGCTTGCCGGGTATTTTGATAGCAGTGAGCTGGCGACTGTATCCTGGCCCGCTCATCCTGAAGGCGCCGATCAATATCAACTGCGAATCGAACCCGTAGATGAAGACGACCCTGAAAAACGCTATAGACCCGCATCACTCACAGCACCCAGTATATTAACCGCTGGTTTAGGTGAAAATGGCGTCAGTAATTTACGTGTAGTGGCAATAAAAAATGCTTCAAACGGTGCCAGTGCTCAGGCGTTAAGTCGTCGGCTGGTTGTGATCGAAGGCATCAGCGGAACTTTTGCGGTTGATCTGGGCAATGGTGTGCCAGCGGCATATAAAACGATGCAACTAATACTGCAGACTAATTTTCTTATAAGCAGTTGTTCAGTGGTTGGTAATTCAAATCTAAGCTGCAATGCCGCAGGCAGCTCTATAAATTACACCACTGATATTGTCTCGTTGAATATGACGGATACAACAGGCGCTCTGGTGGGCACAGCAAATTCATCATTCATCCTTGAATTGCATTTTAAAAGCACAGGTCGTCTGACCAGTAACCGTGCTGTAGTGACATCACCCAATGCAATATCAGGTATTCCCGGCTCTCCAGCAGGGGCAACGACATCGGCTGTTACCGTACCTTAGATATTTAATCTGCAACCAGAGTCTCCGCTTTTACAGGGAGGCTTTTGTTTTCAGAATTAATTTATATTTCTATAAATTAATTCTGCTTACACAACAGGCAATAAAATATGTATTTCAACCCCTGATAAATCATCTCGATTGATTGCCTGTATTGATCCCTGATGCGCTTCGCAAATTAGTCTGGCTATAAAAAGCCCCAGCCCAAGATGAGATTTTTCTGATTTCATAGCTACGTTTTTATTTCTTAAGCTGACCATAGAATCAAATAACTGAGTTTGCATATTATCCGGTAAAACAGAGCCTTCATTACTAATTACAATTTCAATATAATTCTGCTTTAATGAAGTGTTGATAATAATTTCACTATGCTCGGGGCTGAAATCAACAGCGTTGTCGATTAATTTATCCAGCATCTGAATAATAAGTTCGGCAGAACCATGCACCAGGCATTGGTTATTGCATATTGATTTAATAAATAATCTTTTGGGATAAATATCGGCATAGGCCTCAATGCTTGAAGAAATAATCTGGCATAAATCAAAGTCTTCAGTCTCAGTGGATTTTATGCTTTGTTCAACTCGATTGGCTTCAGACATGGCGGTAATAATATTACTTAATCGCTCGCCCCCATAGCGTGCTCTTTCTGCATAGGTTTTAGATTTTTCATTCAGTGACTGAGCTGCAAGATTATCCAGTGAAGATTGCACAATGGCGAGGGGTGTTCTTAGTTCATGGGATAGTTTTGATGCCAGTGATTTAAGATACTGAGTATATTCATTCAGTCTTTTCTGCATGCCATAAAAACTTCTGGATAAATCACCCAGTTCATCATTTGATTTTGATGGTTTGAAACTAGTTGTTAACTTACCATCCGGTGAAATAATATGCTCTGTTGCATTGCGTAGCTTACGGATACGCATAGATAAAAAAGTCATATAACCCAGCATGCCTGCAGTGGCAATAATAATAGCAATAGAACTCAGGGATATAAGCCGGCTTAAAGCATGATTGGTTAAAGTGAGAATGGCATCATTGCTCTGGTCGGCAATCACAACTGCGACCACATTGTTATTAATAATAATCGGCGAGACTGAAGAAACAATGGCGTTATTAGAATGTTTAGGGGTATACCAAGATGTGGCGGACTGTTTATTTAATGCCTGATTTATTAGCGCACCTGTTATCTGGTTGTTAGAACTTTGAATATTTTGTTTTACGGAATTAGAGTCAGCCATTATTAATCGGTATAACTGATTGAGTATAGTGCTTAAGGTGTCATCGTTATTAATATTTTTGTTTTGACTATAAGGTGACCCAGAGCTGGCTAGTAGCCAGTTTTGAATATCAATGATGCGTAGTCTGGCATCATTCTGTTTAAAGCGATGAAGCAGTGATTCAAGCTCTTTAGAGGGTTTGATAATCAGGCCATTATTAATTTTTGTTTTATAGTCCCATGTGCCATACCAGCCAGACACTTCTTTTGAGTCCTTCTGTGAATCAATAATGGCAAAATTAATATTTTCTTTAATCATACGTAGCGGGATGCGTAGCTCAATATTATAACCATCACCCGTGTCCTGCCATTGCCCCTGAATGCGGCGTTCTTTTTTTAAATAGGGGTTAGCAGTATTTTTTGTTACCAGATAAGAGGCTGATACTTTTCCCGGGGCAGTTGTCTGAATAATATATTCCCGGGGCGTTCTGTTTTTTCGTGACAGGTGAATATGCAGTCGATCACCATTGATGAGTCCTGCAGATGGGTTTTTATAACTAACCTGATTATCATAAACTTTAATGAACAGGTAAAAGTGGTTTGAGTCAATTGCGCTAATCATGCCGGCGCGATTGTGGCTAATATTGTTGTCAGTAATTTGATTACTAAAGAATCTTATTTTTTCAGACCATTCTCCCCAGTCATCGGCATAGCCATCGAGATTTATTTTGCTGTCGAGTTTATAAGCATAAATATTATTTTTAGAAAAATTTTCATTCGACGAGAGCTGCTTGAATCCAAAAATATTTTCACCCTCATAGGAAAGAGCGTGAGCTATAGTATTAGTTGTGCTAAGTAGATTTTTTTCCTGACCGCTGCGTAATGTGTTTTCCATTTCACGAATATATTCACAGCCAGCCCAGGGCAGGGACAGAGTGAGCAGACTGAGCATAATGATTTGATGGTGAAGTTTCATGAATAACTATAATACAGTCCAGGGAGCCTATGATTAAGCCTGGTTGATGAGATTGCTGTTCAAAAGTTTTAGATGCAAGGCGAAGATCGCAGCTAATAGCGAGCTATTAACAAGATTTTCAACACAGTAGCTGAAACTTTTGGGCAGTAAGATTACAATCATGACTTGATCAGAGGTTCCCTGGCTATGTTTTTGTATCCCATCGATAACCAAATCCGTAAACGGTTTCAATAGATGAAAATTCACTGTCAATGGCGATAAATTTTTTTCGGATACGCTTAATGTGAGAAGTAATCGTGTTGTCATCTAACACCACATTTGCAGCATCCATAAGTTGCTGACGGTTTTTAACATGGCCGGGGTGTTGAGCCAGCGCATGGATCAGCCAGAATTCAGTTAAGGTAAGTGTTACCTTACTGTGCTTCCATTGTGCAGACATTCTATCCATATCCAGAAATAAATCTTCATGCTGTAGAGTATTGGCTGCTGGAGTATGTTGCTGCAACATATCAATGCGGCGCAGCAGGGCTACAATTCGTGCGACCAGATGAGGCAGACTGATATTTTTTGTCAGGTAGTCATCGGCTCCCAGTCTTAAGCCTGAAATGGCATCCAGCTCACTGTCTCTTGCGGTTAGAAAAATAATAGGTAAATGCGGCGCCATAGAGCGTAGATCTCTACACAGCTCAAAGCCGCCTTCTATTTCATCTTCCAGTCCCACATCTATGATCGCCAGATCAGGTAGCGTTTTTTTAAATGCATCCATTGCATCAGGGCGATTGGAATGCAGGCTAACTTTATAGCCATGACGAGTTAATACGTCTTTATAGTTTTCCCTGATCGCAGGTTCATCTTCAACGATGGCGATGTGGTGCTCCATTTGAACCCCCTGTATAAAAGATAAATAGATAATAGCGTCAATCAATACAAATTTATACGTTTGCCATAATTCATCACAATTGGTTTGTGGATTGACATATTTGAGCACCGTTTTGTTCCAGTTTGACTGGTTAAATAAGTTGACAGACAAATCAGGAGGGGACGTGATGTACAAATCGCATCAGCAAAAAATAATAAGTGGATCTAAGTATAAGCTATCTAGCAGTTTAAACCCCCAGCTTTCAGGCTGGGTGATACTTGATAAATCAGAATATAAAAAGCTAAATATTTTTCAGGGTATTTTATTGTTTATTTTAATTGGGCTGTTGCCAGGCCTGGTATTTGCTGAATCAAATATAGTTAAAAATAATAGTTCCAGAGCAGAGATTGGGGCAGGTGGTTTTTTAATTAAATCAGGTCAGAACCAATATAAACCTGCTTTAAGAATGGAAAGCGAAGTGCATTTTGAGGTGAATGGGCTGATTGCACGAGCTAAAGTAAAACAGTTTTTTAAAAATGATTCTGATTTATGGGTGCAGGGTATATATGTATTTCCATTGCCTGATAATGCCGCGGTTGACCGCCTTAGAATTCATGTGGGTGAACGTGTTATAGAAGGAAGGATAAAAGAAAAATCGGCGGCAAAAAAAATATATCAAAGGGCAGTAAAGAACGGTAATCGTGCTGCATTAGTGGAGCAGGAAAGGCCGAATATGTTTACTACTTCTGTCGCCAATATTGGGCCGGGTGAAAAGATAGTTGTAGAAATTGAATATCTACAAACGTTGCAATATAATAATGGGCAGTTCAGTTTGCGTTTTCCTATGACAATAACTCCACGATATATTCCAGGAAAACTTCAGCATAAGAAATTAGAGAGTGCGCCGATTAATGGTTCAGGCTGGGCGGTTAACACTGATCAGGTTGAAGACGCTTCTCGAATTACACCATTTATGCAGATGAATAAACATGTGTTACAAAATCCCATTAAGATAACTGCTAATATTAATGCAGGGTTTGAGTTATCAAAAATTAACAGTCTGTATCACAATATAAACATAAATAAAAATAATAAAAGATATTCAATTAGCCTGCAGTCCGGGAAGGTTTCTATGGATCGTGATTTTGAACTGATCTGGAGACCAGTTACAGGCTCTGAGCCACAGGCTGCTTTTTTCAGGCAAAATTTAAATGGTGAAGATTATGGGCTGATTATGATTATGCCTCCCTATGCTGAGCATGCACTGATAGAGCGCCAGGATTCTCTGGCCAGAGAAGTTGTTTTTGTCATAGATACATCAGGTTCTATGTCGGGAGCATCAATGGATCAGGCGAAGCAGGCTTTAAAAATGGCTTTGCATACATTGATACCAGCAGACCGATTTAATGTTATTGAATTTAATTCAGTGACAAAAAAACTATTTACCCAGGCCGTCTATGCAGACAATCAATCCCTTAAAATAGCTACAGCTTATATTAATAATCTGGTTGCGGATGGTGGCACCGAAATGTTGCCGGCATTAAAATCTGCATTAAACGGTGATGCGCTAGAAAGTTATGTAAGGCAGGTTGTGTTTGTAACGGATGGCAGTGTGGGCAATGAAGACGCATTATTTAACTTAATAGAAAATAATTTAAAAGACAGCCGACTGTTTACTGTGGGCATAGGCTCTGCACCTAATAGTTATTTTATGCGTAGAGCCGCTCAATTTGGTCGAGGCAGTTATACTTTTATTGGTTCACAAAATGAAGTGGCAGAAAAAATGCAGAGACTGTTTGAAAAACTGGAGTTTCCAGTTATGTCAAAGTTAAATCTGCAATGGGCTGGCAAGCCCCCGACTGAAGTGTGGCCGGCCAGATTAAAAGATTTATATAAAAATGAACCGCTGATTATTTCTGTTCGGCTCAATCAGTCAAATACATCAGTCAAACTGGCGGGGGAAATAAAAGGCCAGAGCTGGCAGAAGATCATAAATTTAAATAGTAGTAAGTCTGATCAGGGTGTAGCAACAGTTTGGGCGCGTAATAAAATTAAATCTCTAATGGATGAAATAACTCGCTCGAAAGATTCAGCATTATTAAAGCAGAAAATAATTAATCTGGCATTGGAGCATCAACTGGTCAGTCGATATACCAGTCTGGTTGCGATTGACCCTTTCGTCGCAAGACCTGAGTCAGAGAAATTTAATAATGAAAATATAAAAAATGTTATGCCTTATGGCTCAAAACAGCAGCTTCCATCCTATGGCTTTCCCCAGACTGCAACACTCGCAGGAATAAAAGCTTTACTGGGCTTGCTGGCTCTACTGTTTGCAGGCGCATTAATTCTTGCCAGAAAACGCTATGAAATATGAGAAGCAAAGCAGTGAGCAGAGTCATTGTTCTACTCTGTGCCATTTCTGTCTGGCAATTCGGCACTGCGGTTTACATTCATGCAAAGGCTCTTGTTGCTCAGCATCTGGTAGCTCAGGCCTGGAATATAAGTCTGGAAAAAGGCGAGCCGGTTCCACCCTGGCCCTGGGCAGACACCTGGCCTGTTGCCAGCATAAAAGTGCCGCGATACCAGATTGAGCAAACTGTGCTGGCGGGAATGAATGGCCGCACTCTGGCTTTTGGCCCGGGCTGGATGCGAGCCAGTGCTGGAGCGGGAGAGTCAGGCTCAATGGTAATTGCAGGGCACAGGGACACGCACTTCAAATTTTTGCAGTATCTTAAGATGGGTGACCAGATTGAAGTTCAGGGTCTGGCTGGCCGAATGCTGTATGAAGTCACCTCAATGGAAGTAATCGATAGTCGTTATTACCGGCTGAGGCCGAATCAGGATGATATTTCTCTGCTGCTGGTCACCTGTTATCCATTTGATGCAATCGCAGCAGGTGGGTCGTTAAGGTATGTGGTGAGAGCCAGACCTCGTGCAGGAGGCGTAAGCTTTTGATTAAAAGGCATACTTATTTGATGGAGGTAGCATTATCCTATATAATCATTTGCTGTTATTTGCAGCGCGTACTTTTGTACCTGGTTAAGTAAGGGCATAATCAATTAATAGAGATGCCCTTAAATAACTTAATAACTCGACATCTGAGTTTGTGATTGCCGTTCGGGTAATTGCCCTTCTGTCAGTAAATGAACAAGCTTAATTAGGTCGGCATCAGCTGACAATTAATTGCATTCTCCAAATGCCTCTAACTGAACTATGCTTTAAATAGCATGGCATAGAGCATGTGAATGTGTTTTTTGGATAATAACTCAAAGAGAATCAGAAAAGATGAAGCACCGTTTAGCTAAAATTATTTTACCCGCCCTGTTACTGGCATTATCTGCATCGACTGCGTTTGCAGGAGAAAGAGGTGTATTTAAAAATAAGAAAGAGCAGCAACATGAGCTGACTGACAGAGAAGAAGGCAGAATGAGCGCTGAGTTTAAAGCAAAATTCAGAGGCGCTAAATCTGGTGCTTTTCAGAAGTTAAGTAATAATCCCTGGGAAGCTAAAAAAAGACGTAATCAGCATCAGGCAGATAAGGTGCTTAAGCTAAGTAATTCATGGGGCAGCTGTCGTGAATATGCGTATAAAAAACGTGGCCAGTGTTATTCAAAAGGCAATGATGCCTACACATGTGAACGTTATTATGATGCGCGTGTAAGACATTGCGATGATAAATTCTAGGGAACCTCTGATTAAGTCTGGGTCGAACATATTGCCGATTAAAATGCGCGGATTCAAGGCGTGGAGCGCACGTAATAGCGAGCTATTGCGAAGTTTCACAACGAAGAAGCCGCGTATTTTAATCGCAAGATGTCGATTCATGACTTGATCAGAGGTTCCCTAGATAAATCTGGAAGCATTAAAGTAAGATAAAAGCCTGATCATTGATCAGGCTTTTTTATGGCTAAAGATAATAGATGAATAGTAGATGAATAAAATATGATTAATATTGTGGGCTGTGGGTATATTGGTCAGCAGGTAGCGTTGAAACTTGTTCAGCAGAAATTGAATCCTGTGGCTTACGTTAAAACAGGTAATAGTTTATCTGTATGCCAGCAGAAAAATATAAAAACAGAATTACTGAATCTGGATGATCCATTATGTTCAATCGATATTAAAAATGAAAAAGTATTATATCTGGTTCCACCACAACCAGTGGGTGATAATGATATCCGGATAAAAAATTTCATAAATTCTATTACGGGCAATGTACCAGAAAAAATAGTACTGATAAGCACAACCGGAGTGTATGGCGATTGTTCGGGAGACTGGGTGGATGAAAGTCGACAGATAAACCCAGAGGTGCCGCGAGCAAAAAGACGAGCCGATGCTGAGCAACAGCTTATTGATTATTGCGAAATGTACCATGTACCCAGGGTGGTATTGCGAGTGCCGGGAATATATGGGCCAGACAAGTTGCCGATAAAACGTATCAGCAGTGGTGAACCGATAGTGCGGGAACAGGATTCTCCATATAGTAATCGCATACATGCTCATGATCTTGTAAATATATGTATGGAAGCTATTTTGTCAGATGATATTGAAGGTGTTTATAATTGTTCTGATGGAAATCCTACGACCATGTATGACTACTTCATAAAAGTATCAGATGCCTTAAATATTAAACATCCACCTGCTATCAGTTTGCAGCAGGCTAAGCAGAAGTTATCGGCAGGCATGTTATCTTATATGACTGAATCGCGAAGGATTGATAACAAAAAACTATTAACAGATTTCAAGTTAAGACTTATGTATCCAGATCTTGACTCTGGTCTAAGTATGATTAAATCTGTATGCAAAAAGAAATAGAAAAATATTAAGGATTAATTAAAACTATCACGACGATCATGAGGAATATGTGATCTAAGAAAATCCATCTGATCAGCCAGTATCCTTCTGTTAGACAAAATCATCGCTTCGGCTTTATTGGGTGAATATGGCAGAGCCAGTAATGGCATATGTGCTTCACTGGGAGTACGGCAGGCTTTTTTTACATTGCATGCTTTGCAGGCCGTAACAACATTCCCCCAGTTGTCTTTGCCGCCTTTTGCTCTGGGCAAGATGTGGTCGCGAGTTAATAAAGAAATTTTAAAATGATTACCACAATAAAGGCAGGTACACCGGTCACGTTGAAACAGTGCTCGATTGGTTAAACAGGGGATTGTGTTTTTATTGTGTTTTGCACGAGCGCCACGAACGGCAATGATAGTATTGAGATCGAGGAATGATTTGAACCCAGTTAGTTGATTGGTGCCGCCATATACTCGAAAAGTAGTTTCACTTGCTGTCCATGAAACCTGTTCGCGAACATAAAGGTTAACAACTTCCTGCCAGTGCAACCAGTTTATCGGTCTGCCTGCATTGTCCAGAGTTAGTATTAATGGCATTGCCTGCTGCTGGTTCACTTTGGCCTCCGGCTGTTAATAACAGCAATAAATTTAGTATAGACCGAATTGTGAAAAAAATCAGATAGAACAATGTGGTATGGGCGTCAGATTTTAAAAAATCCGAGTTCGAAGAATTTTGTAGGAGCGAGTCTTTAGCTCGCGATTTTGTCAGCTTGCAAGCATCGCGAGCTAAAGACTCGCTCCTACAAAATACATTAGCAGTCAATGTGTAAAATATTTTTAGGTCACGATTTTATAACAGGGTGTATATTTCTTTCCTGGTAGTTTCATTCGGTGCTGTTTCACAAAAGATTCAAGTAATAGATCCAATGGTTGCATAATTGATTTCTCACCGCGAATTTCAAAATGGCCATGTTCTTCAATTGCTCTAATGCCATCTTCTTTAACATTGCCGGCCACTATGCCTGAAAAAGCACGACGTAAATTTGCGGCGAGTTCGTGACGTTCCTGATTTTTATGTATTTCCAGTTTCGCCATATTTTCGTGGGTTGGATCAAATGGCATCTGAAAATTATTTTCAATATTTAAAATCCAGTTGTAATAAAAGGCGTCACTGTTAGCGCGCCTGAATTCTTTCACCGCATCCATGCCTGATTTCATTTCTCTGGCCACAAGGGCGGGATCATCAATAATAATTTTGTAACGTTGTTGTGCTTCAAAGCCCAGTGTCATTTCAATGAAGTGATGGATCTGTCTAAAGTATTCTTCACTGCTTTTAGGGCCGGTAAAAATTAATGGGAAGGGCAGCTCTGTGTTATCGGGGTGCAGTAGAATGCCCAGTATATAAAGTATTTCTTCTGCTGTGCCTGCGCCGCCAGGAAAAACAATAATGCCGTGACCGGTACGCACAAATGATTCCAGACGCTTTTCAATATCGGGAAAAATAACCAGTTCATTAACAATAGGGTTGGGGGATTCAGCAGCAATAATGCCGGGCTCGGTCATGCCAACATAGCGGCCGTTATAAATGCGTTGTTTGTTATGGCCAATGGTGGCGCCTTTCATCGGGCCTTTCATGGCACCCGGGCCACAGCCTGTACAGATATTCAGCCCGCGCAAGCCTAGTTCATGGCCTACCTCTTTGGTGTAGTCGTATTCTTCGCGGCTAATAGAATGGCCTCCCCAGCATACTGCCAGGTTGGGTTCTTTTTCTGGTTCTAAAATATTGGCATTACGCAGAATATGAAACACAGCATTGGTGATGCCGTCTTTGGTCTGTAAATTAAATTTATTGCGAGTTTCAATCTCATGGCTGGCAAAGACAATATCGCGCAGTACGGCAAACAGATGTTCCTGAATACCGGTGATCATTTCGCCATCAACAAAAGCGCTGGCGGGGGCATTTAATACCTCAAGCTTGATGCCTCTTTCCTGCTGAATAACGTGGATATCGAAATCTTTGTGGGCATCCAGAACAGATTTAGTGTCATCCACCACACTGCCCACATTGAGTACAGCCAGTGAGCAACGGCGATAAATATCATATCGCCCCCCTTTTTCGCTGGCCGAAACCAGCGTATTCACCTCCTGTTGAGAGAGTATATCCAGGCGTCCATGTGGTGTGATGCGTGTGGTATAAGCGTTTTTATTCATGTATTGGCTTTAATCTGTAAGTAAATTGAAAAGTGTTCTATATTATATTTAATGAGATAATATTATTTCTTTATATTAAGGGTACCTCTATTAATTGCTTGTGTCCTCTGCGTGACGTTTTCTAACCAGGCAATAAGCATGCTTACAAAAACAACCCTTGATTCTGGGCAGGGTGTAAAGCCAGAGGGCACAAGCAATTAATAGAGATGCCCTTAAATTATAGTGTGTATTCCATTGCGCTGCTGCAGCAATGAAAAAACTGGAAAGGTTAGCCTATGAGTGATGATAAATTTGAAGTGGCATTCAGCGGAGAAATTGCTGATGGTGCAGACCTGGAACAGGTTAAAGCTAAAGTTGGTCAGATGTTTAAAGCCGATGCAGCAAAAATAGCCCATCTGTTTTCAGGTAAACGAGTAGTTATTAAAAAAGATATCGACCAGCAGACAGCGGCTAAATATCAGGCGGCGCTTAATAAAGCCGGTGCTTTGTGTGAAGTAAAAAATTTATCTGCATCGATTGCAGCGCCGGTAGCCGAAACTCAGGTTTCAGCAGCCAGTGCAACAGAGCAGGTGACTACTGATTCAGGCAATATAAAAACCACAGCGCCAGATATTCCAGTAGATGCCCCCGATGCTCCGAATACTGATCCATTGCATATTACTTCAGCTGATATTGAAGATCTGTCTATGAGTATTGCCCCAGTTGGCAGTGATATGCAGGACGAAGTTAAAGAAGTGGCAGAGCCTGAAGTGGATATTTCTGGATTAGATATGGCTCCAGTTGGCAGTGATGTATCTGATAAAAAAGAAGAGGTGCCACCGCCTCAGCTGGATACCGAAGGCTTAAAAATAATTGATTAAAATTTATTTTTAATGCTTAAAACAGAAATATTATTTAGCTGAGCAGAGAGATAAAAATAGATCACTTCCGTGTGAATCAAAATAGGTTGCGTACTACAGGTGGTACGAAAACACTGTTGATAATATATGGGAATGCACCCAGTTAAGTCTGTGCGAGTTGGCACACAGGATAATACTTTTGTAAAAATTAATTCTTATTAGTTGAAAACCATTCAAGCCCCGCTTCAGATGCCAGTTCAATTTTTCCACGAGAAAGATTAACGCAGTTCTGGCGTTCAAATTCTTTTAATATTCGACTCACCACTTCCCGGGTGGTGCCTAATTCGTGGGCAAGTTCCTGATGAGTGATTTTTAATACACTGCTCTGGCTACGTTCAAACAAGCTGCCTAACATGCAGGCAAGTCGCATATTTAAATGATTAAAGGCCGTGTCCTGAATTAGATACATGGCTTCACAAAGACGCTCAGTCATGGTGGATAAAACATAATTACGAAAAATTTCTGAAATATTCATTGTATGACGAAAATCATCAGCACTTAAAACCAGAGCCGAAACATCCGATTCTGTTTCGGCGATGGCATTAAATGCACGATTCTGCAACATACTGTTGAGGCTGAGAATACACAGGTCACCCGCTTCAACGCGGTAGAGTGTCATTTCTCTGCCATCGGATGCGGTCTGGTAAATTCTAATGACGCCTTTCAAAATCAGCATGAAATTATTACAGGGAGCGGAGCCGCTAAAGAGAATGTTTCCAGGGCCAACCTGCAGATTTTTTGCCTGGTTTATGGTGTCCAGCCAGTCGGGAGCACTAATAGTTGCCAGTAACGGGTATGTGGATTGCAGGTCTTTAATTCGGTCGTTCGGTGCATCATGGTGTTGTGCGGCTATATTCTTTGGCTTGGTCATATCGAGTGTTTGCATGTTGCCTGCCTAAGTTTGAAAAATCGTTATAGTTTTAATTTATAGAGGTTTATGTCGCAAAGCTGATTATCTGTTGATATTAATACGTCTTAAATAATAGAGAGCTGCGCCATATCAAGTATGTGACTTTAGATACACATATCTGCCCGCTTGCCTGATTATAAGGAATTATGTGGATTAAGCATCACTCATATGGGTGGAGATCTTTGGGAGCTGGTTAGTAGTGGATTATTTATTGATTTGAACTTTGAATAAGCTATGCTTGTCACAGCTATATTAATTTTTTCTAACATTGGACTCATGAATGGCGTTTAAAGGAATTCAACAGATCAAAGTCAGGCATTATGCCCGTGGTTTGCTGATATTATTTGTTCTGTCATGGATGAACCTGAGTTTCCAGCTTCCTGTCCATGCAACCATGATGCAGTCGCCAGCTATGGATCATGAAATGATGGCGCATGGCCCAATGGCACATGACCCAATGGCAATGGAAGACTGTAGCTGCCCGCCCGTTCTGTGCGACGCTATATTAGCAACGGATAACCGCGCCAATAATGGTCTTATACAGGGCATAGATCAGCCAGCAGCAAGCTCATTATCATTATTCACCACTTATAGTGACACTGTTGAACAGCAACAGGTATTATCTATTTTTAGTCGCTCAGATCTGTTTGCCCAGCAAACTGGATTTCCACCTCTGCTACAGACCATTATTTTACTCATTTAGCGCCACCTTAAAAAATATTCTGTTACAGTTCGCCCATGATTTTGCGGACGCATATTTAACATACACATTTTGAGGAATGCAGGCATGAATTGCCGAAAATTAATTATAGCCACAACCCTGGTTTTCTTTGCAGCTCCGGCACTGGCTGAGCTGGGCGTGGAAACTCTGAGTCTCGAGCAGGCCGAGCAGCTGGCACTTGAGCGAGACACGATGGTGCGAAGTTTCAGCGCTCGCCAGAAAGCGTTTGATGAAGAAGCGCTGGCCAGCGATACCTGGGCTGACCCGCGGCTCAAATTTGGTGGCACATCTTTACCTGTTGATACCTTTAATCTGGATCAGGAACCCATGACCCGGATTAATCTGGGCTATCAGCAAATGTTGCCCCGGGGCGATAGTCTGGAGCATCGCAGCGGTCTGATGAACGCAAAGGCCAGCAAAGAAAAATTTGCTGGCGAAAAGCGCCGTCGTCAGGTATTGATGGCTGTGCGTAAAGCCTGGTTGAATGTGCTGTTGCAGGAAAAATCCATTGAAATTATTCGCGGTAATCGCAGCCTGTTTGAACAGATGCTGGATGTCAGTCAGTCATTTTATGCCTCAGGTCGCCAGCATCAACAAAGTGTGGTGCAGGCGCAGCTGGAAATTTCTCTGGTAGACGATCAACTGGAAAAAGTACGCACCATGCTGGTGGTGGCGCGAGCTAATTTAGCAAAGTGGGTGGGTGAAGAATATGCCCAGACGCCATTGAGTGACAGCAATGAAAATGACCTGCTTAACACCCTGCCTGAACTGAATAAAATAATGTCCGCACTGAATGCTCACCCCGAACTATTGCAGTCCAACGCGCGTATTAAAATAAGTCAGCAATCGGTTGAGTTATCGAAAGACAGTTACAGTCCTCAGTGGGGATTTGATGTGAGTTACGGCAAACGTTATGGAGAAGATCTGGCGGGTAATGATCGGCCTGATTTTCTCAGTGCTATGGTCAGTGTCGATCTACCTATATTTACAGAACAGAAACAGGATCGGCAGCTGTCGGCCAGAAAACAGAGACTGCAGGCTTCACGCTATCAGTTTCAGGATGTTAAACGTGTAATGGTCAAGCGCCTGCAGCAGGTGTATGGACGGCTGGAAAAACTGAATGACCGTATTGAGCTGTATAAAATCAGTGTGCTCCCCCAGGCAAAACAGAATGCGGATGTGGCCTTTAGTGGTTACCAAAGTGGTGTGGTGTCATTTTTTACGCTGACACGGGCACGGGTTACCGAACTGAATACACGTCTGGCTGATCTACGTTTAAAGATTGAGCACGCAACAACATTTGTCGAATTAAATTATCTGGTTGGAGAAAGTTCATGAAATTCCCCTCAATAAAAATATCCTTAATGGTAACTCTGGTTGTGGCTGCCGTTATTGCGGGTACTTATCTGAGTAAGTCCGAGCAGCAGGAAACCGCTCTTGGCCATGCTGAAAAACATCTGGATTCCAAATACCAGTGCCCTATGCATCCCAATATTGTTAAAGACAAGGAAGGCAGTTGCCCGATTTGTGGCATGACTCTGATTCCGGTGAAAGAAGATAAACCCGCAGCTAAAAAAGAAAAAGAATTGCTCTACTGGGTGGCACCGATGGACCCGAACTATCGTCGAGACAAACCGGGTAAATCACCCATGGGCATGGATTTAATTCCAGTTTATAGCGACGGTGATGAAGGCGATTCTGATGAAGCAGGGCCGGTGGTTAAAATATCTGCGGCAGTAGAAAACAATCTTGGCGTACGCACTGCGAAAGTAGAATTCGGTAAGCTGTGGCGCAAAATTGATACGGTTGCTTATGTGAATTTTGATGAATCCAAAGTCAGCCATATTCATTTAAGAGTGGATGGCTGGGTTGAAAAACTGGCAGTAAATATAGAAGGTGAGCGAGTTAAAAAGAATCAGCGCCTGTTCGATTTATATTCGCCCAAGCTGGTTAATGCCATGGAAGAATATGTGCAGGCGATGCGCTTAACTAATAGTCGATTACAGGCCGCCGCCAGAGAAAAACTGATTTCACTGGGAGTGAGTAACCGACAGATTAAACAGCTGAAAAAAACTCGTAAGGTTCCTCAGACTATCAGTATTTATGCGCCGCAGGATGGCATAGTTGCCATGCTAATGGTGCGTGATGGCATGTATGTAAAACCAAGCACTCGAGTAATGTCACTGGCTGATTTATCCAGTGTCTGGTTACTGGCCGAAGTTTTTGAAAGCCAGAGTGCATGGGTTGAAGAAGGGCAGTCTGCAGATGTGGAGTTATCCTATATTCCCGGTCGCACCTGGGAAGGTAAAGTTGATTATGTTTACCCCAGTCTGGACGCTAAAAACCGCACGCTGAGAGTGCGTCTGCGTTTCGATAATCCCGGCGAAATCTTAAAGCCAAATATGTACGCCAATGTTTCTATTTACGGCGGTGCAAAAGAAGATGTGCTTAGTGTGCCCCGGGAAGCACTGGTACGATCCGGTGGTACCGAGCGTTTAATTATTGCCAAAGGCAAAGGCCGTTTTGCACAACGCGTTGTGGTTGCGGGCATGGAATCCGGTGATTTTGTAGAAATTAAATCTGGCATTAGCAAAGGCGAAAAAGTAGTGACCTCAGCGCAGTTTTTAATTGACTCTGAAGCCAGCATGAAAGCCAGTTTGTCACGCATGACCGATCCAGAAACGGATGATGCAAAATCAAAAGATATGTCAGATATGGATATGCCAGCAAAAGGCACCGGTGTTATCACCGGCCTGATGATTGATCACGGTATGATTACTTTGCAGCATGATGCGATTGAATCTTTAGGCTGGCCAGAAATGACTATGGACTTCACTACTAAAGAAGGCGTGTCATTGCAGGGTCTGGCAGTAGGGGATGCGGTTAAATTTGAACTGCTGAAATCCGCAGATAATTATCTTATCAGCGCCATCAGTAAGCAGGGAGAATAAGCATGATTGCAGGAATTATTCACTGGTCAATCCAGAACCGTTTTATGGTGCTGGTAGTGACTTTAATTGTGACTGGCTGGGGTATTTACTCAGTTAAAAATACGCCGCTGGATGCGCTGCCAGATTTATCTGATGTGCAGGTTATTATTAAAACATCTTACCCCGGTCAGGCTCCGCGAGTAGTAGAAGATCAGGTGACCTACCCATTAACCACAGCCATGTTGTCTGTGCCTAAAGCAGTTAATGTTCGCGGTTACTCGTTCTTTGGTGACTCTTATGTTTATATTATTTTTGAAGACGGCACCGACCCATACTGGGCGCGTTCGAGGGTACTGGAATATTTAAGTCAGGTGGCGAGTAATTTACCCTCCAATGCAAAACCTACACTGGGGCCGGATGCAACCGGTGTTGGCTGGGTGTATGAATATGCACTGGTAGATCGCACCGGCAAAACAGATCTGGCGCAACTGCGTTCACTGCAGGACTGGTTTCTGAAATATGAATTACAGACCGTTGCCGGTATTTCTGAAGTGGTCACACTCGGTGGCATGGTTAAACAATATCAGGTGGTGCTGGATCCGAATAGATTACGCGCCTACAACCTGCCCATTGCCAAAATTAAAATGGCCATTAAACGCGCCAATCAGGAAACCGGCGGTTCGGTTATCGAAATGGGTGAAGCAGAATACATGGTGCGCGCCACAGGTTATATCGACAGCCTGCAGGACTTGCGTGATATTCCACTGGGGGTGAATAAAAACGGTTCACCGATTCTACTTAAAGATATAGCCGAAGTAAGATTAGGCCCACAGATGCGTCGTGGCATTGCCGAACTGAATGGTGAAGGTGAAGTGGTGGGCGGTATTGCAGTAATGCGTTTTGGTGAGAACGCACTGAAAACCATTGCCGGAGTAAAAGCAAAACTGGAAGAATTAAAACCCGGTTTACCCGAAGGTGTAGAAATAGTTGAAACCTACAATCGCTCTCATTTAATTCAACGCGCGGTTGATACTTTAAGTATGAAACTGGTAGAAGAATTTATTGTTGTGGCCATTGTTTGTGCGGCATTCCTGTTTCATATGCGCTCTGCACTGGTTGCTATTTTATCTTTACCCGTAGGTATTTTAGGTGCGTTTATTATTATGCATCAACAGGGCATGAACGCGAATATCATGTCATTGGGAGGTATAGCGATTGCTATCGGTGCGATGGTGGATGCCGCCATAGTGATGATAGAAAACATGCACAAACATATTGAGCATGAAGGCATGACCGATGAAAATCGATGGCAACTGGTTTCAAAAGCCGCCTCTGAAGTGGGGCCGCCATTATTTTTCTCATTAATAATTATTACCCTGAGTTTTATGCCAGTGTTCACCCTGGAAGCGCAGGAAGGTAAATTATTTGCGCCATTGGCCTATACCAAAACATTTGCCATGGCAGTGGCAGCCGGTTTATCAATTACATTAGTGCCGGTATTAATGGGTTATTTTATTCGCGGGCATATTACGCCTGAAGAAAAAAATCCAATTAACCGAGTGTTAATGAAAGGCTATAAACCTTTTATAGATTTGCTTTTGCATTCACCTAAAAAAGTAGTAGTGGGTTCAGTATTATTGGTAACAGTAGGCATGTGGCCAGTGACCCAACTGGGTTCAGAATTTATGCCAGATCTGGATGAAGGCGATTTAATGTATATGCCGACAACTTTCCCCGGTATTTCCATTGGCAAAGCCCAGGAACTTTTGCAGCAAACGGACAAGTTAATAAAAACCGTACCGGAAGTGAAATCTGTATTTGGTAAAATTGGTCGAGCCGATACCGCAACCGACCCCGCGCCTCTTACCATGATTGAAACCACGGTGCAGTTGAAGCCAAAAGATCAATGGCGCGAAGGCATGACCACGGAAAAACTTAAAAAGGAATTAACCGATTTAATTAAATTCCCCGGCCTGACTAATGCCTGGGTTATGCCGATTAAAACACGTATTGATATGCTGGCCACGGGCATTAAAACCCCGGTGGGCATAAAAGTAGCGGGTGCGGATTTAAGTGTCATTGAAGATATCGGCAAGAAAATTGAAAAAGCCATCTTAACCGTGCCGGGCACGGCATCCGCTTATTCAGAGCGAGTTGCAGGTGGTCGTTATATTACCGTTGATGTTGATCGTTTAGCCTCCGCACGTTTTGGTTTAAATATTGCCGATGTGCATGATGTGATTAGCACCGCATTAGGCGGTATGCAAGTATCGCAATCGGTGGAAGGGCTTGAGCGTTACCCGATTAATGTGCGTTATCCACGAGACATCCGTGACTCAATAGATAAGCTACGCAACCTGCCAGTGGTGACACCTTCCGGTGCGCGTATTGCGCTGGGTGAAGTTGCCAGCATTATAGTTGAAGATGGGCCGGCGGTTATTAAAAGTGAAAATGCTCGCCCCAATGGCTGGACTTTTGTTGATATCGAAGGCCGTGATTTAGGTTCCTATGTTGCAGAAGCACAGCAGGTGGTTGCGGCACAGGTTAAATTGCCCCCCGGTTATTCCATTGCCTGGTCTGGTCAATATGAATATATGGTGCGTGCAAAAGAACGTCTGTCTGCAGTGGTGCCCGTTACTTTAGGCATTATTGTTTTGCTGCTGTATTTAAACTTCCGCAAACTATCTGAAGTTGCTTTGATTATGGGGACTTTGCCCATGGCATTAATCGGTGGTTTCTGGTTGCTGTATTTACTGGATTACAATATGTCGGTCGCAGTGGGTGTGGGCTTTATTGCACTGGCCGGAGTGTCGGTAGAAATCGGTGTAATTATGCTGGTGTATTTGAACCAGGCATTGCAGAGACATATTGATTTAGCCTTCCATGAAAAACGCAAACTGACATTGGATGAATTGCGTATTGCGGTGGAAGAAGGGGCGCTGCTTCGTGTGCGACCTATTATGATGACAGTGGCAACTATTATTGCCGGTTTATTGCCTATTATGCTGGGTGGTGGCACCGGCTCAGAAGTTATGCGTCGAATTGCTGCACCGATGGTCGGTGGCATGGTGAGTGCAACGATACTGACACTGGTTGTTATTCCATCGGTATTTCTGTTAATGAAACAGAAATCTATAATCAATAAGTAACATTCTCTAAGTAACATTATCTTTTTTGCGCGCACCTGATTTGATATTGGGTGTGCGCTTTTATTGTTTTTATACTAAATGTTTTCTGCGTTGATCTGGTATGAAAAAATATTTTGTAACTATCTTAATCAATTTCAATAGTTAAATATAAATAACAGAATACTGTTATCCCATTGGCTTAAAAAAACTGTCGTCTCCGAATGCCTGTGTCGGGAATCTAGTGGCTTTGCAGTATTTAAGTCGCTGGATCTCCGACACAGGCATTCGGAGACGACAGTTTTTTGTTTACTACTTTCATGTCTCATTTAATTGCGAGCACATTCATAGTTCGTTATATCAGGCCTGCAATTAATGCTTTAAAAAGTTAACAGGACACGGGAATAACAGACATAAAAAAACCACATTCAATATTACATTGAATGTGGTTTTTTATTGAGCGGGTTGTTTATCCATAAACAACCCGTGTGCTGCTAATATTTAAGAACCAAAAGCTTTCTTTAAATACTCCAGAACATTTTTTAAATCACCTTCAGTTAATGCACTATTGCCACCTTTTGCTGGCATCGCCATAGGTGAACCCGGACTCTGGGAACCATTAATCAGGCTATCCATAAGTACATCATCAGACTTGCTCAGGCGGCCACTTTTATCCGTAAAATCAGGCGCACCGGGAACCACTCCTTTACCGTCTCCACCATGACAGGCGATACAGGTTTGAGTGTAAACGTCTTTACCAGTTAAGCCCGCAGTCGCTGCGGTACTGGCGCTTGAAGATTTACGCTTGCTCGGTTTTTTGCTGGCATTATTAGATGCCTGTAAAAAACTAAGTATGTCACGAGTGTCCTGACCAGTCAGGCCTGCACGTACTCGCATGTGAAGCATAGTTCCAATCCACTGATCATCACGCAGCTCTTTGCCGTCGCGAATATTGTGGCAACGGCCACAGTTATCAGCCCATAATTTAGCGCCACTGCCTGCATTGCCGGCGGGTGGCCATGTGTCTGCTGAATTTTCTGACTGGGCGGTTGCGCTAGCCATCAGTAAGCCTGCAGTCGCGATTAAAGCATAAATGCTTTTAGTTAAAGTTTTCATATTATGTCTCCTTAGAATCCGTAGGCCATTTGAACAAGCATTCTATCTTCAGCTGTATTGGCATCGTTGCTATTACTTTCAAACGCTGCTTTGGCAACAATATTGCTGTTAAAGATATAATTCACACCTGCGGTTGAACGGTCTAACGTACCTTCTGGATTGGTGTATGTGCTGGTGCGAGCAACCACTTCCCATTTTGTAGATGGGAAACGGTAGGCTACCTGAATATAAGAGGCATCAAAGTCAGCCGTTGCACTTGCGCCCCGTGCACCATAACTCTGTTTTAAATATTCACCGCGAATATCAAGCCCGCCCATATGCCAGGTAAAATCTGCGCCAATAAAATCCCAGTCACGTTTTACATTAAAATCGTTGGCTGATAAATCGGGTGCTGCATCAGGATTATAAATTTCTCCTGCTTTACCCGTGGCCCAGGACAGCCCTAAGTCCAGCTTGTTATCCGGCATATAGATACCAAAACGTCCACCAATGTTTTTATTGCCATCCTGATCCGCATTAAAACCGGGAGAATGAGCCTCTTCTAAATCATCATTATCCGCTGCACTCATCTCAGCAGCCACACCATTACCTATATAGGCCGCGTAGTTAGCACTAATGGATGAACCTATTTTAAAACCGCCACGAAGTTGTGCGCCTACATCGGCGATAGGTGCTGCACCACCATGACCAAAGCCCTGTGGTGCTGAGGGTAATTTATTAATCCATGATGGGTGAAAGTTCTGGCGGAACTGACCTAATGGGCTTAAAAATCGACCCATAACTAATATGGCATTGTCGTTCAGAACATAATCGATAGTGAAATATTCCATTTCTACTTCTGTCTCTCCCAGTTCATTTACCGAAAAAGCCAGTTCGGTTTCCAGCATCACGCTGTTTTTATACTGGTAGTGAAAAATGGGTGCAAATGATGCGGTAGAAAAACTGTTGCTACCATCGCCATTACTGTTTTCGACGCTAACGAAATTAACATCGGCGTAACCGGCCATATGAATTAATGTGTTAGGCGCCTTCCATTCTGCTGCTTCAGCAACCTGCTGTTGCAGCTCTTCTATGGTTTGCCAGAGGGCATCAATTTCCTGATCGGTCGGAGCTGCCATTGCCTGTGTGGAAAAGACGCTGGCGATGGCCAGTGGCAGCAAAGCCTTTGCCAGGGGGTGTTTGGAAATACTCATTGTATTCTCCTTATTTAGTAAAAAATCGGGGTGTAAAAAACTATGTATCTAGGAAAGGGGGACTGAGTTGACCACGCTGTTCAGATACGGTCGTGGATAATACACCAGACCGGCAGGAGTCACCATTATCTGAGAAATTTTGTTATAAACCAGCATCTCAGTCCGCCTGAAAGAATCATTCAATCGGAGGTTTCAGTAAAGGATTAATAAAAACCTGTTTATGCTGAGATATAATATCAACTGAAATTTCAGCCTGAGAGAAATCGTATTGAAACAGAGATGAGTCAGCAGGCAGATTGATTTGAGTTGTAGATTTTGAGTCGCAACCACAGTCATCATCACAGCATTGATGAGCCTGTTGTGAGTGCTGATTCTTCATATTCATATGGTGTTCAGGCGATGCGTTGTGATCATGGTGTTCACACTTGTCAAAAGAACTAGCATACAGTGCCTGGGCTGAAGAGCCTGCTATGGACAGCATAAGCAGTAAATAAGCTAATTTTTTAATGATGATCCGCATAAAAATAATGTTTGGAATAACCTGGAAAAGTTCCATCGGTTTTTAGTATGTGCACACTCTACTATTAGCATATTAATACACATTGATATATATCAAATAAATTACGCTGTCAGGTTGATGGCAATGATAAGTCTAATTTTGTACAAGATGTTTGTCGTTTTGAAAGGCGGAGCAGGGCGGGGTTTCGGGTTAAACTGCTGGTTAATACACAGCAGAAAGCTGCGCTAGTTGTCGCCATGATGTTTGATGTAAATCAATAAAGTATTACAGTTTAATAGCACTTATCCTGTTTAAAGCAGTCACAATAAACATGTGCTACACACAATATCCTGTTCTCCATTTAATTAATTGTTCTGCTATGCAGATGGTAAGGCAAACCCTGGGGCAGGCTTCAAATTCAGGTGCTATAAATAAAAAGCCAAAAACAATATTAATAATAAACAAAGGAAACAAAAATGATAACTGATCCAGTATGTGGAATGGATGTAGGCGATGATTCCGAACATCGATTTGAATATCAGGCAACAGAATATCTGTTTTGCAGTGAACACTGTCTGCATAAGTTTGAGCAGCATCCTGATCAGTATCTAAAAAACGATGCACTGAAAGACCCGGTATGTGGCATGGATGTCACAACTGATTCAGAGCATCACCTGCAACATGAGAATGAAGATTTCTATTTCTGCAGCGAGGGCTGTCAGCATAAATTTGAGAAAGACCCGCAGCAATATTTACACAAGCAGGATGACCACAGTTGTTGCCACGGTCATGGCGGCGAGAGCAGCAAGTCTGACCAGCCAGTGGATGAATCGGCTATTTACACCTGCCCCATGCACCTGGAAATTGAGCAACAGGGTCCGGGCATCTGCCCTAAATGTGGTATGGCGCTGGAGCCAAAGGGCATACCTGTTATAGCGACCAAAACCGAATATACCTGCCCTATGCATCCTGAAATTGTGCAGGATCATCCCGGCAGTTGCCCCAAGTGCGGCATGGCGCTGGAGGCGGTAACAGTAGAAGCAGAAGAAGACACAACTGAGCTGGATTATATGAGCCGGCGCTTCTGGCTCAGCGCCGTGCTGGCCATCCCTGTTTTATTCAGCGCTATGGCAGCAGAGTTCTGGCCGCAGGAAATGGCGGAGCTGATTGATCCCAATTTGCGTCAATGGCTTGAAATGATTGTTGCCACCCCCGTTATAGTCTGGGGTGGGTGGATATTCTATGTACGCGCCATACAGTCAGTCATCACCCGCAACCTGAATATGTTCACTCTGATTGGTCTTGGCGTATCGGTTGCCTATACCTATAGTATTGTCGCCACCATTGTCCCCGGCATTTTCCCGCCAGAAGTATTCAATGATGTGGGTGTAGTGCCGGTTTACTTTGAGGCCGCGGCGGTCATCACCGCATTAATTCTGTTAGGCCAGGTGCTGGAATTACGAGCACGCAGTCAGACCAATGCAGCGATTAAATTATTACTGGGGCTGGCACCCAAAACAGCGCGCATTGTACGCGATGATGGCACTGAAGAAGATATCCCTATGGAGCATGTACAGGTTGGCGATACCTTGCGAGTGCGCCCGGGGGAGAAAGTACCTGTGGATGGCGAGGTGATAGACGGCAACAGCAATGTTGATGAATCTATGGTTACCGGTGAACCCATCCCGGTAGAAAAAATGGCAGGCGAGCGTTTGATTGGTGCCACGGTGAATGGCACGGGTAGCCTGCTAATGAAAGCAAAAAAGGTCGGCGCCGATACTTTACTGTCGCAGATTGTACAAATGGTGGCCGATGCCCAGCGTTCCCGTGCGCCGATTCAGAAACTGGTGGATCTGGTATCCGGTTATTTTGTACCCGTGGTGGTGGTGATTGCCATTATTACCTTTATTGTCTGGAGTCTGTGGGGGCCTGAACCTGCGATTGCCTACGCCGTAATTAATTCTGTCGCCGTGCTGATTATTGCCTGCCCCTGTGCACTGGGGCTGGCAACCCCCATGTCAATTATGGTGGGCACCGGTCGAGGCGCGATGATGGGCGTATTATTCAAGAATGCTGAGGCACTGGAAGTGCTAAGAAAAGTAGATACGCTAGTGGTGGATAAAACCGGCACTCTTACCGAAGGCAAACCTCAACTGGTGGCAGTACAGGCTGAGCCTGGATTTGAAGAAGATGCCATTTTACGCATGGCCGCCAGTCTTGAGCGTGCCAGCGAGCATCCGCTGGCTGAAGCCATTGTAAAAGGCGCAGTCGACAGGGATATTGAACTGGTTCAGACGGACGATTTTCAGTCTGAAACCGGCATGGGTGTGACCGGCAAGGTGGAAGGAAAAGTTGTGGCGCTGGGCAATATCACTTTAATGCAGAGCCTCAAAATTGATGTGGGCAACCTGCCAAAAATAGCCGATGTGCAACGAGCCGAAGGCCAGACTGTGATGTTGCTGGCTATAGATAATAAAGCGGCGGGTTTAATTGGCGTGGCTGATCCTATAAAAGAGACAACGCCACAGGCTATTGCAGACCTGCATAAAGAAGGGGTTGAAGTGGTCATGCTTACCGGTGATAACCATACCACCGCGAAAGCCGTGGCAGACAAATTAAATATTGATCGAGTGGAGGCTGAAGTTTTGCCTGATCAGAAAGCCAGCATTGTTAAACAGTTGCAGGAGGCAGGAAAAGTGGTTGCTATGGCCGGTGATGGTATTAACGATGCCCCCGCTCTTGCACAGGCACAGGTGGGTATTGCTATGGGTACCGGCACTGACGTGGCAATGGAGAGCGCGGGCGTTACGCTGGTTAAAGGAGATCTGACGGGGATTGTGCGTGCAAGGCGATTAAGCCGCGCCACTATGCGTAATATTCGACAAAATTTATTCTTTGCCTTTATTTATAACGCGGCAGGTGTGCCCGTTGCCGCTGGCATATTATATCCCGTGTTTGGTATTTTGTTATCACCGATTATTGCTGCGGCAGCGATGAGCTTCAGTTCGGTATCGGTGATCACTAACGCGTTACGTTTACGTAATACAGATATTTGATGAGACTCAAAACTGAAGGAGAAAAATAATGTTTGATCATGGCGGCGGAATGTTTTTTGGAGGCGGTTTAATGTGGTTATTCTGGATTGCATTGATCGTGATCATTGTTGTTATCGTTAAGAGTTTGACAGCATCAAATAAAAATACAGATGATTTTAAAAATGACAGTCCGTTAACCATTCTTAAACAACGTTATGCGCGTGGTGAAATAAATGAAGAAGAATTCGAGCGCAAGCGTAAACAACTGGAGAGTTAAGCGCAATAAATTTTAAAAAGTGAGCGGTCAGATTTTAGTACATCAGTACTAAATATTAGTGAGGAGATGATCATGAAAATATTTACGTCTATCACTGTGGTTATTATTTTTAATATTCTATTTATTAATGCATTATTTGCATCGCCCACCGTGTATGTTCCTCTGGGTTCGGCGAATCAGGTCATTGCTATAGATGTTGCCAGCAGTAAAATTACCGCAACCTTTACCGGTATTAACAACCCGCACGGTCTGGTGGCTACACCTGATGGCGAATATCTAATTGCCGGCAGTATTAAAGAAGAACCCTTGAAACCTGGCCAGGCTAAAGATACAGCCAATAGTGAACTGTCTCTTATTCACCCGGCTCATGGTCATGTGATGTTGACTATTCCCGTAGCCGGCTGGACTCATCATCAAGCCATTACACCTGATGGTCGTTATGTTATTTCTACTCATGGTACTCGCGGTTATGTCAGTGTTGTGGATCTTGAAAGCAATCAGCTTATTAAAACGATTAAAACCGGTAACGGCCCCAACTACACACTGGTTAGTAAAGACGGTCGCTATGCTTATGTTAGTAATAGCGCCAGCAGTTCGATTAGTGAAATTAATATAAGTAACTGGCAAGTAACTCGCACACTTGAGTCAGGGCCGTCACCTGAGCACATGGTGTTTTCTAAAAATGGTTTGATTATTTATGTAGCCAATTCCCGTGCGGGAAAAGTATCGGCTGTTTCAGTAAAAAGCGGGAAAATTATAAAACAGTTTTCTGCTGGAAAAGGCGTGCATGGGCTGGATATTGGTGACGACGGTAAAACCCTGTTTGTCAGCTTAAAAAAAGGCGACATGCTGCTGGCTATTAATGCTGAAAATGAAGCCGTGCGTAAAATAAAATTATCACCAGCCCCCTATCACCTGAATACTATTTATGGCACAGGTAAGCTGTATGTGTCCAGTCGGGGCAAACCTCTTATCTGGGTTATTGATCAGAAAAATTTCAAACTACTGGAAACCATAGATTTACCTGCAGGTGAAGCGCATCAAATGGCTATAGTTAAATAACAGATAATTTTTTATAACAGGGGAATATTATGAATTACAGAAAAATTACCGCCATTATTCAGCCAGATAAACTCGCAGATGTTGAGCAGAGATTAAAAGAGCTATGCGTGCCGGGTATAAGCGTAACTAAAGTAGATGGTTATGGTGAGTCGCCTAATTTTTTTCACAATGACTGGACATCAGAGCATGCGCGCGTTGAGATATTTGTCACTGCTGCGCGCGCGCAGGAAATAGCAGAAGGTATTATGGGTGCAGCCCATACCGGGCATGAACACGATGGCATGATTGCTGTTTTACCAGTGGAGCACCTTTATCATATTCGCACTTGCAAACAGCTTGATCTCGATGAATGAAGATTAAATTAAAATAAAGCAGGTAAAAAATAACTAAGGTTTTCCTGGTCTGTTATCAGGATAGCAAAAACATAAATAAATAAGATAAAGTTGTTGGTCTTTTTACGCGGTGTGATATTTATTCGCATCAGGAGGACATGATGGAAAATAATATTGCACATTCTGGTGCATGGGGTCTTGCCATAATTATGATCGTGGTGGCATCCTGGTTACTTTATCGTTACCTCGCGCCAAAAACATGGCATGAGTGGGCGAGTGCAGGTGTTGTGCAGGCATTCATTATTGCCTTATACGCAGAAATGTACGGTTTTCCGCTGACAATTTATTTGCTGGCGCGGTTTTTTGGTCTGGATCGATATAATCTCAACGCCAATCTCTGGTCCTCGATAATGGGTGTGGGTGAGACCGGCATGCTGATTTCGATGGTGCTGGGTTACGCCCTGCTGTTTATCGGCATCGGTATTTTTATCCAGGGCTGGCGTGAGCTTTATCGCGCCCATCAGCAGAATCAGCTTGTCACCACAGGTATGTATAGTCTGGTGAGGCATCCTCAGTATACCGGATTGTTTATCGGGCTTTTTGGTGAAGGCGTAGTGCACTGGCCAACATTGTTTTCAGTTATTTTACTCCCCGTTATTATGCTGGCTTACGGGCTGCTGGCACGCAGTGAAGAGAGGCGAGTGATTGAACAGTTTGGTGAAGAATATCTTGCTTATCAACGGCAGGTACCCATGTTTATTCCACGTAGAAATCAGTGGCGACAATTGATCAGGCGTTCCAGTAAAGTTACTGATAAAAATGAGCGCCCTCGGGGATGAGCTGAATATTAATAATGATAAACAGGAATCGCATATGAGGCAGCGTCGTTTTTATGATTGCACACTGAGTGAAAAACTACTCTATTCCGGTTTTTTGCTGGTCATCGGCATCGGCTACCTGATGGCATTGACCTACCTGTATACCAGTCATGAGGGGCACGATGGTAAGCCCGGTTTATCGGTTGAAGATGTTGCTGAAACTTATTATGGCAATCGCAGTGGCACACGGCTGGAAGCGGCAATTCGTGGTCCTATGGCGGGTTACCTCCAGCAGGCTGATGACCGCCATCAAATTGTGGCCTGGTTAAAAGAGGGGGGACATGAAGAGGGATACAATACTCTCATCCGGCCTATTCTGGAAAAAAGCTGCCTGCAATGTCACAGTCCGACATCGGGGTTGAAGGTTCCCGACTTCTCAAATTACACCGGTATTAAAGCAGTGGTAGATATAGATACCGGTGAATCTCTGCATACTTTAATGAAGTTGTCCCATATCCATCTATTTGGCATCGGTCTTGTGGCACTGGCTATAGGTTTTATATTTCGTCTTGCTGTTGTAAATGTCTGGCTCAAGGCGCCACTCATGGTATTGCCCTTTGTGGCGATCTTTGCTGATATTCTTGCCTGGTTTCTCACCAAATGGGATCCGGTCTACGCATATACGATAGTGACGGCTGGTGCGTTTCTTGGACTGGCCTGGGCGGGGCAGATTCTAATCTCGGTGTACCAACTCTGGTTCCTGCGGGCACCAGCAGAAAAAGCTCAACCAACTGAAACAGGAGAATAAATTATGTCACATAATATTGTAAAAATATTCTGCAAAGCTGCACTTGTGTTGTTGGGTGTGGCCATGTTTAATCCTGCTGCCATAGCGGCTGACGCTCCGGATAATTTTCAGGTAGTTGACGGTGTGGCAATCTATCTGGGTGTGATGCCGGCTAGAATTGTCGAGGGCTACCCCAGAGATCATTCAGAGTCCAAAATGCATGGCGGTGTTCCTAGTGGTCATCGAGATCACATAGTCGTGGCTCTGTTTGATAATGCCACTGGCAAGCGCATCGAAAATGCCCAGGTAATGGGCAGCGTTATGGAAATCGGTCTGGGTAGCAAACAAAGAAAGCTTGAAGCGATGCGCGTCGCCGGCACCATTACCTACGGCAATTACTTCAATATGCCAGACAACAGTACATATCATATTAAGATAATGATTCGTCGTCCGGGCATAAAGGGTGTTGTTGAAACGCAATTTACTCACCGGCACTTTAAGGATTGAATTAAAAAGATAAAAGAAATAGTCTGCGAATAAACGCAAATAAAAATCAGGGAACCTCTGATTGATTATTAGGTAAACCCTCGGCTATGCCGGGGTAACTTGCATAGGTTTGACTGATACGACAGTATTACTTTTTTTAGAACGTAGTTAAAGCTATGTGTTTTAAGTGTGTGATTTTTTTTAATGTTTATTGTCATCCCGAGCGAAGCCGAGGGATCTTGAATACCCAGGTAGCAAGATTTTCGGCTGCGCTCGAGATGACAGGGAAAAAATAAGATGACTAAAGAATTAGATATTATTATGCACTAGCGCCCAGGACGCAGCCTGATATGTTCCCAGCTTTGCCGAGAGTAATTTAACGTACCTGTTGATCGCACTTGCCGTGTTTTATATTGTCACATGTATATGACTAATTAAAGATAATAAAAAATTCACCTGCCTAATAAATGGAGCTTAAACAAAGGAGAACAGGGTGGAAGGTTTATTGTCACTTTTGTTTGTCGTTGTTGTATTTTATTTAATGATGCGTTTTGGTTGCGGTGTGCATATGACTCATGGCAGTCATGGGCATGACAGGGAAACCGTTAAAAAATATATTGATCCAGTGTGTGGTGTACAGGTAGAGACGGAGCAGGGCTATGGCAAAATGCATCAGGATCAGTTGTACCGTTTCTGCTCACGGGATTGCCTGGACAAGTTTGAAGCCAGCCCCGAAAAATATATTAATGGAACAGCATTACACACGAATTGAGTTTCTGCGAGGTGATAGCAAATGTTTTTTTATGTTCAAGGCCCCAACAAACATGAACTGATGCCACTGGAAAGAATATTCGACCGGCATGTTGTTAATAAAACAGAGGCGATTAAGGCCACCAAAGCCATTGATCCGAAGCAGGTTCATGGTGTTACGCAAGAACAGACAGCACAAAAACATCCCCCCTCTTTTTCTGCAGGTGATGCGTATCAGGCTGTTGATAAGTTATCTGAGGATGGTCGGGTATTATTTGCTTATCAGATAATGACTGCCCCAGTAGTGTCGTTAACCGCGGCGATGACAGTCAATCAGGCGTTAAAAATTTTTCAGTCAAAGCGCTTTCGTCATCTGCCTGTTATTTCATCTACGGGTAAAGTGGCAGGCATGGTTTCAGATCGAGATGTTTTGCAATATATGGCGGGGCTGCACGATCATTTACAGAAAACATCTGCGCCCCATAAAACCAGCGATAAAGTAGAGCATCTGATGCAGTCACCGGTAATCACCGCTGGTATGAAAACAGATATACGTTATATAGCGAGGTTGTTTGTTGAGCAACATATCGGTGCCGTACCTGTTGTATCAGATGGTGAATTAAAAGGAATGATTACACGAAGCGATATATTGCGTGCAGTAATGAATCACTATGAACTTGAACTATGGATTTAATTATGCAAAAAAACAATGACAACGAGTTAAAAAAAACCAGCAGTAATGATGTTATTCAGATTGCCGGTGCCGGACCATCAGGACTGGCGGCAGCCATTACGCTGGCAAAAGCAGGGCGGCAGGTGCAGGTTCATGAAGCAAAAAAAGAAGTCGGCTTTCGTTTTAAAACAGATTTGCAGGGGCTGGAGAACTGGACCACAAAACAGGATGTTCTGCTCTACTTAAAAGAAGCAGGCATCACCACAGATTTTGAAAAAGTTGCCAGTTATCATGGCACTGGTTTTGATTACACCGGCGAGAGTTACGAATTCAATAGTGATGAACCGTTATTTTACATGCTTGAACGCGGCCCTGGTTCTGGCAGTCTGGATACGGCTTTGCTTACCCAGGCACAACAGCTGGGCGTGGATGTAAAGTTTAATAGCAAACTGAAAAACATTAAGGGCGAGGGCATACTGGCAACAGGGCCTCGAGGTGCGGATGCTATAGCGGTGGGATATCATTTTGATACAGATATGGATAACGGTTTCTGGTTTATCTGTGATAACAATCTGGCACCCGGAGGCTACGCCTATCTATTGGTAATGAATGGAAAGGGCACAGTAAAGAGCTGCATGTTCAGCGATTTCAAGCAGGAAAAACTTTACGTCGAGCGTACGGTCGATGCGTTTAAGCAACGGCTGGGATTAAAAATGATTAACCCTCAGCCCCACGGTGGAGCAGGCAATTTTATTTTGCCTGCCTCCGCTATTTACGGCCGTCATCCAGTGGTGGGAGAGCAGGCCGGGTTTCAGGATACACTGTGGGGGTTCGGAATGCGTCATGCTATTACATCTGGCGTGCTGGCGGCGCAAAGTCTGCTTACTGGTAGCGATTACAATACGCTGTGGCAAAAAGCATTTTCTGCACAAATAGAAACCTCAATGGTAAATCGTGCGCTGTTTACATTAATGGGTAATCGTGGCTATCGATTCTGTTTGCGTGCTTTATCGAATTCATCGCAAACACGTAGCGCACTTTACAGACATTATCATCCCATGTGGTTTAAGAAATTACTTTTTCCCTGGGCAAAAAGACGTTATAAAAATCAGCGCAAAGATAAAAGTTGCAATCATATTGATTGCAGCTGCGTCTGGTGTCGATGCGGTTAAATTTAATAATAAAAAACTGGTCATGAAGAAAGTTATGAATACAGATAATCAGTCAGTCCCCAGAGTCGGAGTGGTGCTCAGTTCCGGCGGCATTCGTGGTGCTTATGCACATACCGGATTTTTACTGGCACTGCAACAGCTGGATATTTCTGTTTCAGCTGTTTCTGGTTGCAGCGCGGGTGCTCTGGTTGGTGGTGTTTTTGCCAGCGGTAAAAATATGCAGGAATGGTCTGAAGCCATGCTGAATATAAAACAGAAAGAATTCTGGACGCCTTCCTGGGCAGGGTTTCTGTGGTCTTTACTGTTAAGGAAATGGCGGGGCTACACCGGTATGTCATCGACTGATCCAGCATTAAAATTTTGTCAGCAACAATTACAGGTTAAAAACTTTAACGAATGTAAAATTCCATTTAGTGTGCTGGCTAAAAATCTTGCCACAGGTAAAAAGAAAGTTTTTACTCAGGGTGAGCTGGCGCCGTGTATCGTTGCGAGCGCAGCCATTCCTGTTTTTTATAAACCGGTAAAGATTGGTGACGATTATTATTGCGATGGCGCATTGATAGATCTTGCGCCTACAGATACTATTTGTTGCACACATAATCTTGATGTTTTAATTGTGCATCATGTGGCACAGCGCAGTGCTGGAAGGCCTGGCCTTGAAAAAGTTATGCACCAGCCCTGGACACTGGTTACCATTCTTAATATGTTGCTCTATCAGCAGCGACCCTGGTATCTGTCAGATAAGCCGTTAATTTTTAGACGCTGCCCCTGTGGTTGTGATGCTATTATCATAGTGATTGAACCAGATTTGCCCGAACTGGCCTGGCCGATAACAGACACGGGTTCCGAGATAATGCAGGCAGCACATCAACAGACTAATGCACTATTAGAACCGCATTTGCATGCAATAAAACAGGATGCACTTTCCATGAATCATCTGATTGAAGATGTGTCAGTGAGATATTGATTTCAGCTGATTGAAAAAGAGAAAATAATTATGACCAGTAAAGACGGAAAAAAAATACGCGACCCGGTATGTCTTATGATGGTTGATGAGGGTGGTTTTGAAATAGAATACCAACAACATAATTATGCATTCTGTTCTCAGCAGTGTCGAGATCGATTTGAATCTAACCCTCATTTGTATATTGGCACACCCTGCCATCCATCACCCAAACAGCATGGTGATAAAGTCATTAAAAAACGAACGCTTAAACTGGACGAGCCTTTAGACAAACATCAGTCAGATACTATTATTACTGATGTGAAAAGTATGATGGGTATTTTCGATATACATATAGATGAGAACCACATATGCATTAGCTATGATCTATTGCAGGTAACGGCTGAACAGATTGAAGAAAAAATTGAAGCAACAGGGAAGAAACTGGGCAATGGTCTGGCAGAAAAATTAAAGCGCGCCTTTGTTCATTATCTGGAAGAATCTGAACTGGATAATCTTGAGCAGCCTGGTCAAGGGCATCAACATTGATTGCTGACAATAAAATCGAATGATTAAAAAGATAAAAATTTATGGATGATCATTACGTCTGGTTTTTGTGGTCCTCCGCTTTTTTGATTCCATGGATAATCGTTTACATTGTTTTTCCGTTGCATAGAAAAGCCATGTTATGGGCGAGTTTATTCACTATGCCTTTTGGATTAACAGAGCCCCTGTTTGTGCCTGAATACTGGTCGCCACCCAGTTTATTTGATCTGGCAATGACCACAGGTTTTGATATTGAAAGTCTTATTTTCTGTTTTGGAATTGGTGGTCTGGGTGCGGTTTTATATAATCTGATTACAGCTCAGGTACCGAGGAGTGTGTCGCCTGAGGAGAAATCTCATCCATTACATCGACACCACTATAAGGCATTGATGGCACCCTTTATTGCCTTTCCATTATTTTATTTTTTTCCATGGAACCCTATATATCCTTCAATAATCGCAATGATAATCGGTGCTATTGCAAATACACTTTGTCGGCCTGATCTGAAATCCAAAACATGGATTGGCGGTCTGTTATTTCTGATCTATTATAGTGTCTTTCTTGCAGGGCTAGAGTGGAGTGCGCCGGGTTATATCGAACGAGTGTGGAATATGGATGCGCTATCAGGCATCAGTGTTTTTTTTATGCCGCTGGAAGAGCTGCTATTTGCAATCAGTTTTGGCATGTACTGGTCCGGTGTTTATGAACACATTACCTGGAGGCGATGATCAGAACCTCAATATAAAAAAACACCAAATGATCGTGAGCTTTATCTTTGAAGATCTGCCTTCTATTGCTAACAGTCAGGCGATATAATGTAAGATAAACAATTAGAAATTAACCGCGTAGCTGTATTAAAAGATACACATCTATAATCACTATAAATAAGATTTAAACGAGAATCAGATATGCCATCCATACTTAAAAAATTTATTGAGTCACCAGAGTTTTCAGAATCTGAAGCAGCAACCATAGTTGAATATAAGCCTGGCGTCAGGATTATGATGGAAGGCGAAGAAAGTCTGGATGTGTATTATATTTTACAGGGGCACGTTAGAGTTAATAAACGAGTTGTATTACATGATGGGCGTCACATCCAGTCTGGTTTTTGTGATTTATCGGAAGGCGATACTTTTGGTGAACTTAATTTATTTGATGGTTCTCCACGCAGCGCTTCTGTGGAAGCCATTGACCAGGTTAAGCTGGTTAAAATAAACCGTGATGTATTATTAAAATACCTGGATTCAAATCCTGAAGAGGCTTATCTTTTATTTAAAGAATGGTTAAGAAGGCTGGCAAAAAATTTACGCACATCAAATGATCGCAGCAGTAACTTATTTGCGTGGGGTCTGAATCAGCACGGTATTGATGATCAGTTGTAATGAATTAATAAAAATCCGGCAACGTTATGAGCAGTCGGGCAGGTCAAAATAAAATGTTGTAGACTCTTTGCGGCTGGTAAAATTTATCCTGCCATTGTGTTTTTCAATAATAGCTCGGGCAATGCTTAACCCCAGGCCTGTGCCTCCTTTCTGTCTTGTGTCTGATGAATCTAGTTGAGTGAATTTTTCAAAAATCTTTGACTGAAATTCTTTTGGGATGCACGAGCCATGATTAGTTACTGATATTCGTATTGTACTATTCTGATGCCGAGTCATGGATACTTCAATAGCATTGCCTTTAGTTGAAAACTTGGCCGCATTAGAAAGAAAATTCGCCATCACTTGCATTAAACGATCTTTATCAGCAAACATTTTTAACTTTGTGTCGCTCTGAGTAATAATAAATTTTACCCCATACTGTTCGCCATAGCCGGTGTTGTCTTCCAGTGCCTGTTTTACAAAGGGAAAAACTTCGATACACTGAAGGTCAAAACTCATTTGATTAGATTCAATTTTCTGAATATCAAGAATGTCGTTAATCAGTAGCAATAAACGTCTGGTGTTGTTATCGGCAATTTCAATTAATTTATTAACCTGCTCAGATACTTCACCAGCGGCACCGCCACTAATCAGGGCGAGAGAGCCGTGAATGGATGTGAGTGGCGTACGCAACTCATGGCTTACGGTAGAAATAAATTCATTTTTAATTTTATCGATGCGCTTGCGATCGGTAATATCACGTAACACGCCAACAAATCCCTGTTGTTTTTTTCCTTTCATAACAGTAACCATTAGTTCCACTGGGAACAGTGATCCATCTTTACGCTGGCCTTCCACATCTCTGGTTTGATCGATAATTTGTGATGCGTATAATGATTTATTTTCCAGATAATTTTGATGAATCTTGCGTTTTTTTTCAGGAAGTAAAATAGATATATCTTTGCCAATGATTTTATCAGACTGATAACCAAATATTTTTTCGGCGGCCTGATTAAAGCTTGTAATTAAGCCCTTGCCATCAATAGTAATAATGGCATCGGCGATAGATTCAAGAATGGTGCGCTGATGTGCTTCGCTTAACTCAAGTGAATGGGTGCGTTCAGATACCTTTTTTTCCAGATTGTCATTTAGCTTGCGAAGACTATTTTGATATTCGCATACCTGCTGAATCATAGATTCAAAACTACGTGCTAGCATACCAATTTCATCCTTTTGTCTGATTGGCAGGCTGGTTTTTACTGGTCGTTGATGAGTAAAATCATTCATCACTCGGGTCATCTGTTTAATGGGGCGGGTTACCTGAATAGAAAATACTACTCCTGCAGCAGCACTGATTAGAATTAATAGTAAGGCCCATATAGATATATTATTTAGTACTTCTGATTGTTCGGCCACTATACTGTCATAGTCTTGGGATAAAATTACAGCAATAAAGCGCCCAGGATGAGCCGGATCAAAAGAAATTTTGGTGAAGTTAATTACCTTATTTCCATTATTATGTCCAGGCATTAAAATTACCTGAAGGTCATTGTTGCCTGGTAAATATAATCTGCTTAACTGTGGAATATATTCCTGAATACGAAAATTTTTACCTAGATCAAAGCCATAGGTTTTGTTCTGATCTGGATGCAATAAATATCCCCCCTGATCATTTGTGATAAAAAATTCACTGCCTTTTTTCTGCCCTAATCTGTTTTGAATAGCGCGTAGATCCTGGCCAATTTCAGCTGTAATAACTACCAGGCCAGCAAGGGAATTATTTTTCTCATTATAAACGGGAGTGGCGCTGCGTTTTACCTCCTGATGGGGCGTAATTAATTTACCAAATTCACGATTGAGGTTTATTTCTGAAACATAGATTGAGCCGGCAGGTAATTTTAGTGCTTCACGCACATATATACGATTTGATTTGTTCTGTAGATTCTTGTCTCGAAAATGAACAACCCTGGAGTTCTGATAACCTACATGAACTAGTTCCTGTCCCTGTCTGTCAATAAAACGAATCGACAAATAAGTTGATTTTCTCTTTAATTGAGATTCAAATATTTTTTCCAGTCTTTCCTGCCATTGTGCGTAACTGGAATTATCCTGACTATTATTTAACATATCTAAACGAGTTTTTAGCATTCCCTGAATAGGCGGAGTATTCGCCAGAAATAGCACGTCTTCGTCATGAGTGTTAACTATTGTCTGTAGCATCTGTCCAGCGCTTTGAGCTTCGCTGGCAATATCCTGCAATGCATGCTTTACTAACAGCCCTGTGGTTTTGTTATAAAACAGGCCACCCACTACACCTGAGCTGATTAATACCAGAAGAACAAAGCTCAGGCTAAGTTTATGAACAATTGATAGCCGCATAATTTTTTAAATTATTTCAAACAATGTAAAAATAAGAGACGAATGCCTTTTAGTAAAAAATATTCCTTTTTTCTAAAAATAGTTTCACTCATCTGTGCTTTTTTCCCCAGATGGTCCTAATATCATCTGCCAATGTCACTGGATTAAACGGTTTGGAGATGACATCTAATGCACCAAGATTTTTCAATTCTTCAATTTCTTCTTCCTGAACTTTTGCAGTCATAAACATAAAAGGTATATTTTTTAATGATGGAATTTTTTTTAATGCCTTTAATGTGTCAGGGCCATTCATTTCTGGCATCATAACATCAAGCAAAAATAGATCAGGTAAAAAATCAACCGCTTCAGCAAGCGCTTCTTTTCCTGAGCTACAGATATGCAAATCAAACCCACCCATTTCTTCGAGAGCTATTTTTACAATAGTCTGAATATCCGGCTCATCTTCTACATGCATAATGCGGTGTAATTTTTTCATTACTTGTCCTGTAAAGTTATATAATTTTCAGATCCTGGTAAAAACTAATAAAAAATGGAAATTACATTTTTATTCAGGAAAACGAATAACGGCTGCTTTGTTATCCTGTTTCTCAGGTTCCTGCATATTGATTACTGGTATATGTTCATTATAGAAATAGTCCAGCATTAAACTATATAATTTAATGCAGGATGCCATGGGGGTTCGTGACAGTTGCCGTTCCATATCAATACGAAACTGCATTCCTCTAAGTCTTTTTCGGGTGTGCGGGCTAGATCTTTCTATGGCTGCTGTCAGTAGTTTTTTACGGTAGTCTTCAAAGGCAGCAGGATTCTCTGCTGCCATTTTCATGCGTTCATCAAAAGAAAGATCCAGATTCATTGCTATTAAATACCTGCTTTATTATCTGCTCTATATTTCTCAGACTTTAAATCGGCTCACCATGTTCTGTAATTCAGCTCCCATCTGAGCCAGATCTCCACTGGAGCTAACGGTCTGTTGTGCGCCGGCCGCAGTCTCATTAGCAATAGACGATATGTTAACTATATTGCGGTTAATTTCTTCGGTGGTTGCACTTTGTTGTTCTGCTGCACTGGCAATCTGAGTGCTCATGTCGTTGATTAGTGCAACGGCGGTGGAAATAGCAGAAAGTGATTTACCTGCCTGTGCGGCCTGCTCAGATACAGCACGTGCATCTTCACGGCTTTGGGTCATTACTTCTACTGCCTTGCGTGAGCCAGATTGAAGCTTCTCAATAACCTGATTAATTTCTTCTGTGGATTCCTGAGTTCGACCGGCCAGTGTACGTACTTCATCTGCCACTACTGCAAAGCCACGACCCTGCTCACCGGCACGAGCAGCTTCTATGGCTGCATTTAATGCCAGCAGATTAGTCTGCTCAGCAATGCCTTTAATCACATCCAGTACCGTATTAATATCTTTGCTATCCTGCTCTAGCTGGTGGATAACATCCGCTGCACCTTCGAGCTGACCAGCAAGTTGCTGAATGGCCTGCACTGAAGATTCTACAACTTTGCTTCCTCCGGCAGTTTCTATATGTGCTTCATTAGCTGCATGAGCAGTACCGCTAATATTCTGGCTTACTTCCTGCACGGTGGCGCTCATTTCATTCATGGCTGTTGCCACCTGTTCTGTCTGTGACTGTTGCTCATAAATATTCTGACTGGTCTGTTCTGTAATGGTTGAAAGCTCTTCAGAAGAGCGCCCCAGATTCTGGGCTGAACCTGATATCTGTTCAATAATATCTTTCAGGCCGCTGCTCATATCATTAATAGACACAGTCAAATCTGCTATTTCATCGTGGCCTTTTGCTGTCAGCTCTGTACCCTGAAGATCTCCCGACGCAATATTTTGAGTGCGTTCAACCACAGCGTTCAGTCGCACAACAATTATGCGGCTGATAAATACTGCAACACCTGCTCCCATAATCAGAGCAATTAAAGTACCTATAATCATAGTAATCTGCATCGATTTGGTATCATCTTCCAGGTTTTGCTGATCTATTGCCGACAGAGTATCCTGGGATTCACGCATTTTTTTGATAAGACTCATAATCGCCTTTGCTTTTGGCGCCGCCCGGCTAGCTAACCAGTAATTAGCCAGATTCCAGTCATTGCCAGATCGTAGTTCAAACATTTTGCCAGGCAATGGTGAAAACTGAGCGCGGATATTTTTGTATGTTTTCCAGGCTTTATTCTGGCTGTTGCTAAACAGGTGGCTCATAGTGGATAGCTGCTTAAATCGTGCTGTGTTCACCTCCCATTTAGCTTTAAAGCTATTCGCAAACTTTATATCACCGGAGAGTAAATAGGCGCGAATATTTGCCAGTCCAATAGCAAAAGAGCCACGACTGTCAGCCAGTAGCTTCAGTAATCGTTTGCGCTCACCAGTGGCCGCCAGACTCGATTCTTCATCAATTATATCGGTAATGGCGGCAAGAATTTTTGCAGCTCTTGGCGCGGCTTCAGTTAGTAGAGTTTTGAAGGCAGGAATATTTTCAGGGGTGTGAGAAATATCTTCAACCTGCTGCTGGGCGGTACGGAATTCAGTTACCAGCCCTTTAATTTTATCAAGCATTTTAATATTTTCAGGGTCGGTCCAGTTTTTTGCAAAGCCGTCCATTTTTAGCAGAGCCTGATCAATTTCATGCCAGCCAGCCTGCCGTTCAGCCTTAAATTTTTCAGCATTGGCGGGCTCTTTACCCAGAATCATATAACCACGTAAACCCGCCAGCGAAAGATGTATGCCATCGGTTAGGCGCATACCTGCCTGCACCGTTGGTATGCGTAAATCTATTAGACGGTGTTCGTCTTTAGAAATATTGTCCAGCATTGTAATGTTGTTAATGGATATCAGTGTGGTAATCGCCAGTACTGCGCCGAAGCCCAAAAATAATTTATTCTGAATGGTTAGTTTCATATTTGATTCTCTTCCGGGAGAAAGGCCGGTTCTGGGTTTATGTGTACAAGTTCAGTAAAAACAGCAAACAATAGTAAATTGATAATTGCTGAAATTGCGCTATCAATACCTTTTGAACAGGGTAGTGTGACGGCTGCATTCAATTAAATTATTTCCTGATCAATCGTTAATAAAGCTCTTTCCCCAATATGTTGACGGCCGTTAAAACACAGCAATCACTCATTAAGATGAGGATAAATAGCATTAATAAAAATATTAGGCGGGGTGAGAGCCAGGGTTAGAAGGTGATCTGAGAAAGGCAGGGGAAGGGCTTTTTTCTATCACTATATTGACTATAGACAATAAAACATATTTTTTTATGTTTTATTGATAAATATGACATTTAAACTGCAATATTCCTGGTTTCATTTGTAGAAGTGGTAAACAGGTCAAACCCAGGCTGAATTAATATATTTAAATATTAAGATTATGCCAGGCATTTAGTATCTCACTGGCTAGATCCCTGATTTTACGTTGCTCGGAACGTGCTTTCTGGCGCAGTCGTTCAAATGCATCCTGCTGATTGAGCTTATGCCTCTCCATCAATATGCCTACAACTACATTGACCAGATTGCCTGTTTCCAGCGCGCCATCCAGTCGTATTTCTGTGTTTCTTAATGTTTGAATTTCTTCGGCTCGCTGCAGTGCGGCTTCGATGGTTGGAATGGCTTTTTCCACATCGACGGGCTTTACCAGATAAGCCAGCGCACCTTCAGCAACCGCCTGCTTTACATCTGTTTCATCATCGTAGGCAGACAGAAAAATAACGGGCACAGAAAATTGAGCCAGACGCTTTGCTGTTTCAATGCCGGATAAGCCGGGCATCCGCATGTCCAGAATAGCCAGATCCAGTGATTCATTTTGTGAAGCTATATTTATAGCTTCTTCGCCGCTATCGGCAAGACTCACTGCATAGCCGTTGTCTTTTAGACCCTTGCTAAAAGTTGATAACACCAGGCCATCATCATCCACCAGTAATATTTTTTTTGCTTTCAATACTTTGTTCTCCACTATATCTCTATATGTTTTTCTAAATATCAACCAGTAATGGCGAGCTGATTAACAGGCTGGCCACCACTTCATTATTTTTTTCTTCCAGAAGTAATTTAGCGCCTTTGCTGGGCAGCATGGATCTGGCCAATTCAAGACCGGTTCCCAGGCCTTTTCCTGCTTGCAGATCAAACCCCTCGGGAAGAGTGCCGGGGTTAGATACAGATAAAATAATGGATTCTAACTGATGTTCATGATGAACTTTTATTTTTTCATTTTTGTTTTCAGAGTGAAAATGTTTTATGGCATTCATCATCATTTCATTGATGACTAATGCCAGAGCAACGGCCTTGCTGCGATCAACTTCGCACGAACCTGATTCCTGTCCATAGGTGATTGATAGTGTTATTGGGCTCAGGCTGGCCGCGCTATGAATAATGGCTTTCAGCATCTGGCTGAAATAAATCTGTGCATTTGAATGGCTTGCCTGCAGGCCATAGACAATAGCCACAGATTCAATCTGGCTGATCGCTTCATCTATAATAGTATTGTTATCAATCTCTTCTTTTTTACGATGTCTTAGTAGCCCCATTAATCCCTGCAGGTGATTTTTAATACGGTGATGTACTTCGCGCACCAGTTCATCCTTTTGTTTTTCTGCATGAAGTAATCTCAATTCTTCATTTTCTCTTAATGCCTGCTCAGACTGTTCGCGCTCCATTGCACCACCAATAACAATGGTGGCAGATTTTAGTGAGGCAATTTCTGCATCAGACCAGTCGCGTTCATGCACACAGTCATCAAAACCCATAAAGCCCCAGAAGTGACCCTTTATAAATAAGGGCACGATTAGAATAGAAAGCACCTGCTGAGCATCGAGCATTTCACTTTCTTTCTGCGAATATGTTGAGTGTTTTACTGTTATAGCTTCACCCAGTGATAATGCATCATACCAGTGACCAAGTCCTGATTCGTGCCAGTTAAGATTCTGACAATCTTCATTATCAATCTGTGGTGTAATAGTTTCAGCGCATTTCTCAAAAAGCTGACTGCACAATAATTGCCCGTCTGAGCCAGTATGGTTTTTAAATAAATAAACTCTACTAACGCAGGCCGCCTGTTCCAGCTGCTCTAATGCAATTTCAACCAGTTCTTCCCAGCCACGAGCCAGTAAAAAATTCTGTGCAATTTCTGCAACAGCAATTAATATATTGCGATGCAGGGTAAGCTCCGTCTCTATCTGCACGCGCTGTTGAATGCCATCTTGAATAAGACGGCTCAGTTCGGTTACATTATAAGTGCGGTTTTCAAGTGTGGATTGCACAAAATTCTGTGCATCTTTTAAGGCTGAGTTTTCAGCACGAAGCCGTTGTAATTCTTCCAGCATCTGAGATTTACTAAGCTTGAAGTTTTCTGTCATTTTACGCTCCCTGTGATCAGTTGTGGTATCCTGACTCATTGTAATGCCACAGGCATCATTGATCTCTATTTTTCTCTGCTGCAGGGATCTCATTGCAATTTACTTCTAATAAAGTTATGTCGTCAGTTTGATCATTTGTGGCAACAAATGTTTTTAGCTCATTTAAAACTTTCTCGAAGCGATCATCGCCATGACGGGTAAGAGCTTCTTTTAATCTATGTGCGCCAAACATTTCATTGTTAGCATTCCAGGCCTCAATAATACCATCGCTATACAGATAAATTTTATCGTCTTTTTCTATATCGTATATTCTAACTTCTGCGTCAAATTCATCTTTATTTAAAATGCCCAGAGGCATATGCTTTGATTGAATTGTTGTTTTTAGATCGCCTGATTTCGTTAATAAATAACTTTCTGGCATGCCTCCTGCCCATACTGATATCCTGTCGCAGTGAGCATTTATTTTAATTAATGTTGCAGAAAAAAACATACCCGTTGGCATGAATGTATGCAGTTGGTGATTTAGTTCACTAGCAATATCGCTGATACTGGCAGCCTCGCCTGTCATTTTGAAAAAAATCATAGCTGCTGGTAATGTGCCCATTGCCGCTGTCAGGCCGTGACCGGTGAAATCGCCCATTAAGATATACAGCCCACCCTGAGGGCATCGCTCGATTAATAATAAGTCACCATTGAAAGTAGACATGGACGACATGTGGTATTTAATAATGTCTTTATTCAGATAACTTTTTTGCAGTGCATTTTTAAAAAAATATTCAATTAATTCCTGTTCGTAACATAGTTTTTTATTGCTGGAATTTAATTGTTGATTAAGTTCTCGAATGCGTAAATGAGCATTAATTTTTGATTCCAGCACTTCGACATTAACTGGCTTGCTAATAAAGTCGTCGCCTCCTGATGCCAAAGCATAACCAAGAGATGGTTCAGAACTAAGTGCGGTAACAAAAATCACCGGAATGTAGTTATCGCCTGAAAGTTTTTTTATTTCAGCTGTTGACTGAAATCCATCCATAACTGGCATGTCGATATCCATCAGAATCAAATCTGGGCTTTCGCTTTTAAATTTACTTATTGCCTCTTCGCCATTTACTGCTTCAATTATTTCACCTGCTTTTATCAGGCCTAGCATTTTTCCAATCATTTTTCGATTAGTTTCTATGTCATCAACAATGAGTATTTTATTCATGATTATTTAATAGTAAATACTATTATTACACTCCATAAGGTCGGGTTTATACAGGGTTATTCTTAATGGTTTAAAATTTATTGATCAGGTTCGGCGTATTTTTCTTTTATTAAAATAATTTCAGGGAGTATTTTTATAAATAAAACAACCAGTTCCGGATCAAAATGCTGGCCACTTTCTTCTGTTATCAAGGCTAAGGATTTTTCTACTGACCAGGCTTTTTTATAGGGTCGCTCTGAAGTTAGCGCATCAAACACATCGGCTATTGCGGTGACACGGCCTACCAGGGGAATGCTTTTCCCTTTAAGCTTGTTTGGGTAACCATTACCATTCCATTTTTCATGGTGAGTTAAAGCAATTTCATGAGCCATGATCATTAGATCAGAATTATCACCCGAAAGAATGTCTGCACCAATTTGTGCGTGGGTCTGCATGATTTCCCATTCATCTGCATCATGCTTGCCGGGTTTAAGTAAAATTTTATCTGGAATACCAATCTTGCCAATATCATGCATGGGTGATGCATTGAGTAATATATCGCACTGGTAATCTGACATTCCCGCAGCTTTGCCTAATAGTGCGGCCATTTTACTCATGCGAATAATGTGCAGGCCGGTTTCATTATCTCGATACTCTGCCGCGCGGCCTAAATGGCGCACAACCTGTAAACGAGTTTCCTGTATGGCCTGGGTTCGTTGTTGCACTTTCTGTTCCAGAATTTCATTCTGGTTACGCATATATTTATGCGCTATCTGTACTTCAAGCATATTGCGTACGCGGGATAATAATTCATTTGCATCAAAAGGTTTGGTTACATAATCCCGTGCGCCATTATCCAGTGCTCTTTGTCGATAACTTTGTGCATGCTGTGCAGTTAACACCAGAATAGCGGGGAGGTTATTTTGTGGTAACTGATTAAGTTGATCCATAACCCCATAACCATCCAGCACCGGCATATCAAGATCGAGTAAAATCAAATCACTATTATGCTGTTGATAGAGTGGCAGAGCCTGTACTGGATCCTGTGAGCAGATAATATTGCTATAGCCTTTTGATTGCAGTAGTTTTTCCAGTAATCGAACATTGGCTGACTCATCATCCACTATCAGGATTTTTGCAGCTTTTAGTTCTGTATTTATTTTATGATTAATTTCATTCATTAATTTTTATCTCACTGTCAGCAAGCCTGAGTTCTAGCCAGAAAGTACTGCCTTTACCGGGTGTGCTTTCAACACCCATAGCTCCATTCATTAACTCAATCAGGCGTTTGCTAATATGCAGGCCTATGCCTGTACCTTCAATATTTTCAGGTGCATTTAAACGATTGAATGCAGTAAATAAATGGGAAATTTCTTCTTCAGTTAAACCATTGCCTGTATCTGTGATACTGATTCGCAAATGTCTGTTATTAACCAGGCTGTTGTTTATTGTGATCTGCCCTGCCTGCTGGTTGTATTTCACTGCATTGGAAAGTAGATTGAGTAGCACCTGTTTAAGACGGGTAGTATCAGCCTGTACAATATGTTTTTCTGTGCAGGCATTATTAGTGAGTTTTATCTGGCGAGCTTTTGCCTGGGGTGCGATCAAAGATACACATTGTTGCAATAACTCTTCAACTGCAAACTGTTGCTCGGAGACTACCAGCTTGCCAGATTCAATTTTAGATAGATCCAGTACTTCGTTGATCAAAGTTAACAGGTGTCGACCTGCGTCAAGAATTTCCTGAATATCAATCTGTTGTTCTTTATTAAAGTTTTCTGCATCCAGTTCCAGTATTTGTGCAAAACCCAGTATGGCATTCAGCGGGGTGCGTAATTCATGGCTCATCTGTGAAAGAAATTCTGACTTGGCCGCATTGGCCTGCTCGGCCTCGTCTCGAGCATGGCTTAAGTCGAGTGTGCGTTCATTTACCAGCTCTTCCAGATGTTGTCGATGCAGCTGCAATTCCTGAGTTGCCAGTTCCCGTTCCAGTTCCAGAGATATTCGGGTGGCAAATACTCCCAGAACTGGTTCTGTCCAGTTATCCAGTTCCAGGCGTTGGGTTCCCATTACCGATAACATACCAATAATAGAACCATCTGATGTAATTAGCGGTGCGCCAAAATAACTTTCAACGCCCATATCGACTAGCATCTGATCTTTGGCATATATAGTTGATGCAGACTCTGGGATTATAGATTTTTTGCGGGTAATAATATCTTCACAGGGGGTATCGAGTAACGCATATTCGAAATTATCGATGACCTTGCCATTTGCTCTGCCTGCCAGTGTTCGTACATGCAGGCCATCTGGCAGGGTCTGACCAATAAATGCATATTGGCAATTATATAATTCAGTTAATCGCTCCAGCACATCATGCATAAATACATCAAATTGCAGCCCGGTACCTGCTGCTGCCAGCGAGTGTAAAATAGAATCAACCTGGGAGCGTTCTGATACATCGCGTATAATGACAAGTTGCCCCAGCGTTTTTTCTTCAGCGTCTATCAGTGGTGAGCTAATGGTTTCTCCCGTAATAAACTTGCCGTTTTTTGTTTGATAATTTAATTGATAAGTTTGCTCGCCAAGCTTTAAACATGAGTTTATTTGCCTGCTATCATCGGGTGCCGTGTGTAAGTTAGCAAAAGATTTCCCCAGCACTTCTGATTTTTCATATCCGAAAATAATACTAAAGGCACGATTAAGCATTTTAATGTTGTTATCTGTATCGACAAAAATAACAGCATCAGGTATAGATTCAAACATGAGTTCAAAACGTGCACGACTTTTTTCTGCTTCGTCTTCTGCATGCTTTTGTTGGGTGATGTCCTGTACCGTACCAATTAGTTCTATTACATTGCCTTGTTCATCTTTAATGGCATCAGCAATGGCATGTACCCATTTTTCTTTACTGTTACAGTCTAATAGTCGATATTTAAGATCCCAGCTTTCACCGTAGTCTTTTCCTCGTTGAATCGCTTCCATTTCCATTTCCCTGTCATCCGGGTGAATGATATCAATGAAAGATTCAAGTGTTGAAAAATCACGTGACAGACAGAGAATACGAAATAATTCATCGGAGCCTGTTACTTCTTCGGTGGCAGGATCTAATTTCCAGTGGCCGATTTTTGTTAATGTTTGTGCTCTTTCAAGCAGGTCTTCACTTTCTTTTAATGATTCTTCAATTTGTTTGCTTTTTGTTATATCCTGAATTGTTCCAAAGACCTCAACCACCTTGCCAGCACTGTTTTTTGTTGCGCCACCAATACCGTGTAGCCATTTTGTTTTACCATTGGCATCTATAAGCCTGTATTCAGTATTGCGTTCTCCACCTTTTATGCCATGTTGTAATGAGGCAAGCACTTTTGATTTATCATCAGGATGAATAGTATTCATAAAAGATTCAATAGTAATATTTTTTCTGGGATCAAATCCAAGAATGTTATACAGTTCAGTAGATGCCCATACTTCATTAGTTTCGAGAGTTAGTTTCCAGTGTCCAATACTGGCTATTTGTTGTGCTTTTTCGAGAAATAACTCGCTTTCCTGTAACGCTTTTTCTGATGCTTTACGTTCAGAAATGTCACGTATTATGGCAATAAAATGTGGTCTGGTATCCTCTAATACAATGTACTGTAAGAATACTTCTACTGGAATGAAGAGATTGTCTTTACTCTGATGAATGGTTTCAAAATTAATCGATGATTGTTTGTTTTTTAATAGTGGTGAAATTATCTCACGAAATTCAGTTTCATTATATTCAGGTTTAATGTCATATGGATGCATGTTCAGCATTTCCTCATAACTATAGCCAACCTGCTTTGAAGCGCCTTCATTTACATAGTTGAATTTTAGACTTTCTGCATCAAACATAAATACACAATCAAGAGTCTGATCTAAAGTGTGCTTGAATTTTTTAAGTGTTTCATTGGTGTTTCTTTTCTCAGTAATATCCATGCTGTAGCCAACCATTCCGATTGCTTTTTTCTGCTTGTCATAAATCATGGATAAAGAAAGGTGGGCATAAAAAGACTTGCCATTTTTATGTAACAGTTCTACTTCTACTTCATGAGAACCTTTTTTTACCAGGGCAGGTATAAGTTCATTACGCAGGTATTCTTGGCTTTGTTGCGGGTAAAGAATCGAAATATGCCTGCCTATGATTTCATCAGAATGATATCCAAAAAGTTTTTCAGACCCCTTGTTCCATGTGCTAACAAAACCTTCAAGATCGGTAGATATAACTGAGTCGTGTATATGGTCAATAATATTGACCTGCGAGAAAATATTTTCTTTTATTTTATGGTGCTTTCCTTTAAGCGTAACGTGTTTATTTATTTTACAGAATAAGCGAAAATTCCAGATCACAGAAATAGTCAATAGCGCTATTGCTATGATAGCTACAGAATAAATAAGCATATTATTGTCGTTTATCATTTATTATAAATTCGATAGCCGAGCATCAATAGAAAGCAGTAGCGCGTTTACGTCAATAGGCTTTGTAATGTAATCATCAAAACCTGCATTCCTGCCTTTTTCAATATCTTTTGGCATGGCGTTGGCACTGATGGCGATTACCTGAATGTTTTTAGTTTTCTGATATTCGCGTAATTGTTTGAGCACTTCAAAGCCGTTTATTCCGGGCAGATTAATATCCAGTAGAATCAGGTCGGGCTTGTGTTCCATTGCCAACTCAAGACCCAGTATGGGTTCATGGGCGGTAAGTAAATTAATATTCGATCGCCGCCTCAGTAGCTGGGAGACCAGCCGCAGGTTGGCAGGGTTATCTTCTATATAAAGCACACTATATTCATTAGTTGTTTCTGACATGAGTTTTTTATCCTCTGATTCATTTTTATTTATTATATTTTTTTGTTCAGCTAATATGTCTTCAGTTGGCAGATCAACCCAGAAAGTGCTGCCTTCGCCTGGCTGACTTTCTACTCCAATAGAGCCGCCCATTAGTTCAATAATTTTTTTGGTGATCATCAGGCCAATGCCAGTGCCTTCAATTTCTGATCGTTCTGCTCCCATTCTTTCAAAGGCGGTAAATAGTTGTGTCTGCTGGTCACTGCTAAGTCCTTCCCCAGTATCTATAATACTAATACGCTGCTGATCATTTTCGCTTTTACTACAGGCTATAATAATTTTTCCATTTTCATTATTGTATTTAACTGCATTACTCATTAGATTAAGCAGTACCTGACGCAACCTGACTCGATCGGCTTTTACGCCACAGTGATGTTGTGATAACTGTTCAAAACTAATTTCGGTTTCATTCTGTATTATCTTGATTTCAATGCCACGTTTTTGCGCCAGAGGCATAATGAGCTGTAATGATTCAATAACAACTTCGTTTAGTGCAATCGCTTCAATAGAAAGATCTATGCGTCCTTCTTCGATTCTGGATAAATCCAGTACATCATTGATAAGCTCTAATAGGTGACGGCCAGCTTTTATAATTTCATCAATATTTTCTTGCTGAGATGCATCAAGACTATCTCCCTCCATTTTAAGTAGTTGGCCAAAACCTAAAATGGCATTCATTGGTGTGCGTAATTCGTGACTCATGCTGGAGAGAAACTGTGACTTGGCCAGATTGGCATGCTCGGCTTCATCTCGAGCTTCTATTAATTTTTTCTGGGCAGATTTACGTTTATTTATATCCTGCACTACGCCCAGCATATGCAGGGGTTTTCCATCTTCGGAGCGAACTACATCGCCTTTTTCCTGCACCCAGTGTATATCTCCATTTGGCCATACTACTCGATGTTCGATGTTATATTCTGTGCCTTTTCCCACACAGCTGGTTATTGCATCCTGCACCATATTGCGATCATCAGGATGTATGGCAGCGATAAAATTATCATAGTTGGCTTCAGGTGCATCTTTATCATAACCAAATAGAGGGCCGATGCGATCAGACCAGAACAGTTTGCCGGTTACTATGTTCCAGTCCCAGGTGCCAATATTGGCAAAAGTCTGACTGCGGTGCAGGCGTTCTTCATTTTTTCTAACTTCTGTTACATCGGTGCGGGCAGAGAAATATTTATAGGGTTTGCCTTTATCATTCAGAAACGGAACAATGGTTGACTCTACCCAGTATTCATCACCATTTTTTTTGCGATTACAGATAGTGCCGCGCCAGACTTCTCCTTTGGCCAGACAACGCCACATGTCTTTAAAAAATGAATTAGGATGAAAATCTGATTTAAGTAGTCGATGATTCTGCCCCAGTAATTCTTCGCGACTATAGCCACTGATTTCACAGAAGCGATCATTAATGCTGGTGATTTTTCCTGTTACATCTGTGCTACTTACAATATCGTGTTGATCCATAGTGGCCAGCTGATATTTATTTTCTCTTAATGTTTCTTTTAACTGATTATTTAATAGTATGCTTTTGCGTGCTCGTTTTGCTCTGGCAGAAATTGCCGACAGTAAATACGCTGGGTCTACTGGTTTTAGCAAAAAGTCATCGCCGCCCAGCTTCATTGCCGTTTGCTGGCTAGCAGGATTTATTTCGGAGGAAAGAAACATAACAGGGATGAGTGACCAGTCATCATTCTGTCGAATAATTCTCGCCAGCTCGTGCCCTGAGCAGCCGGGCATGTGAATATCAATAACAATAACGTCCGGATTAAATTTTTCCATCACAGTTAAAATTTCGAGTGGCTGTGATAATGTTTTAACGTCAAGTTTGCTTTTACGCAAAATAGTTGCATGAAGTTTTAGAACGGATTCTTCGTCATCAATCATTAAAACTCGATAAGGGTCTGCATGCTCTTCCAGAATTAAAGCATTCAAGCTGCGGACAAGTTTTATGATATTTACGGGTTTAACAAAATAGCGGTGAGCCCCGGCGCGAGTTGCAGCCAGATGCATTTCAATATCATTGTGTTCAGAAATAAAAATAACAGGTGGGCAGTTTTTTAGCTGAGCAATAATATCAGCGGTTACTATATTATTGCTGCCAGTAACTATATCCATAATAAAGGCAGCAGGCAGAGCATCTTCGCAGGCAGCTGTGAAATCATTTATGCTGGAAAAATAATGCAGCTGATAGCCATATTGCTGAAGATTTATACGCAGATCATCTGCCAGGCTTTCATCATTTATCAATAGATAAATCAGTTTGCCATTTGGTTGAATGTTTGCTGTATCGGCAGGGGAGAGATTTGTTAACATTATTTTACGCGGCCTTTATCTGAGCTTGTTGTTGTAAAAGTATTTCCAGTTCTTCAAAGGGTACTGGTTTGGTGAACAGGTGCACACCTTCTGGTAAGCCGCCTCTTGCATCCACTTCATTTTCATTGAGGGCGGTCACCACAATAATCAGGCAGTGCTCCAGCTCGGGTAATTCTTTGATTGCTCTGACCATTTGAAAGCCATCCATTTCTGGCATCATCAGATCGGTGATAATGATATCGGGCAGGTTGCGGCCAATTTTAATTAAGCCTTCATAACCGTTTTTAGCTGTGTTGATATCCATTTCTATATGCCTGGCGGCAAGCTGTTTTTTATATAGCAGGCGTTGCTGTGGATTGTCTTCTACGATAACGGCGGATAAGCTCGGCTTGTTCTGCGTAACACTCATCGTTGCCTGTTGTTGTGCCAGTATTTCTTCAATTGAACTGCGCTCAATGCGGCGGTGACCACCTGCTGTTGTCCAGGCGCGCAGCAGGCCATTATTAGTCCACAGTTGAATGGTGCTTACGGCGACACCCAGTAGCTCGGCCGCCTGCCGGCTAGAGTAGTGACTTTTCTGTTTTTCGGGCATATCTATCCTTTGTTCTGCGGTCTGTAATTAGAGAGACCTTTAACCTATAGGATGGATCATCACTTTTGTCAATTTCGTCACTTTTGCCGATTTGGGAAGTAAGGGAGGTAAAGGGTAATTATTGTGCTCAGCCCATCGCATCACATCAGGAGCGCGCGTCTGGTAAGGCTTTAAAGATTAGAGAAATTCATTCTGCAGACGGAATGTCTGCCAGCTACGAAGCGAATATATAAAAAGTATTAATATCAGTTGTTAAGGCGGTGTAAAGCAGAAGCGATTAATAGTGGGCGGCATCTACATTACTGGTGATACGTTTTGTATGAGAGGCTTTTCTGGCCAGTTGATAGCCCAGAAACTGAGTGGATTTCAGACTGTGATCTTTATTCAAAAACATTTTTGCCGCAATGACTGTGTCAACATAGTCGCCATCGTTGACTAATGATAACTTCAGATTTAACCAGTAGCCATTGCTGGAGGCAGGGTTATTTACATGCTGTATCCGAATATTATTGTTGCGAAGAAAGGATTTAATTTTACGGTAGTCACTGCCTGTTTCCAGCTGTGTCAGCTTTTTCTGCCAGTGGCTGTATTGATTCTGGCTGTTTGCATCAACAGGAATAATGGGGAACAGGTTTTCTTCTATGGCAGGGTGAACGCTGCCAGCAAACTGTTTCATGATATTTTTAGCCACAGGCTGAGACCAGCGTTTACCGTATAGCTGGCTGATAAACTGGTCGGAGATACCAATGTCGGCAATATGTTCGTGGTTTGAGAAAAACGAAAAAATCAGGCTGACTTCAGGTCTGGATTCTTCGGGGATTGACCAGTTCGACTGGTACTGATTTACGAAACTCACTATCTGGTTGATTTTCTGAATATCTGTAATGCTGATGGTATCCAGTGTGTCGCTGCTGATTTCGACATGGCTGATATTATTTAGCGTCGGTAAAGCCTGCAACGCATGGGCGGCAGAGGAAATCCAGAGCAATAATAGAGGCAGTGCAGTAATAAAGTGTTTCATAGTCTTTTTACATTTATAGACATATTAATCATTTGTTGCTAAACATAGTATAAAAGCCTTCAGTTGTGAAGCGGTTTAAAGAAAGCGCATATAAAACAATAGTTTATAAAAATGAAAAGTAACTGCTCTGGCTATGCTTATAGTATGTGTGTCATTATCAGGGCTGTTTCTACCCCCTGGAGGTCAATTATGCATTTAGTTCGGTTAGCAATAACCTTCATGGTTCTTGCCCTGCCTGTCTCAGCATCGGTAGCGAGTGCCCAGCCGCCGATACGCTTTGGCGTGTTATCCATTGCCCCACCTTCTCGTATTTATCTTAAATGGCAGCCATTTGTGGATTATGTCAGTAATGAACTGGGTCAGCCGATAGAAATTGTTGTGCCCCGCGGATTTAAAAAAATGAAGCAGGCTGCCGCAAAAGGCAAGGTGGATTTTTTCTATATTAACTCCCATGTATTTTATCGATTAAAACAGGAAGGCCGGGCGGAAGGCATTCTGCAAATGAAAAATATTGATGGCAAGGTGACCAGTCAAAGTGAAATATTTGTGCGGAGTGATTCTGGGATCAAAAATATTGATCAATTAAAGGGACAGAAGTTTGCTTTTGTTAGCCCGATGGGTGCGGGCGGTTATCTGGCTCCCAGAGCCTATCTTTATAGTCAGGGGATTAAAACCAGAACCGATTTAGAAGAAGTGTTCACCAAAAATCTATCGACATCTTTACACAAGGTACTGTTAGATGATGCCGCTGCCGGCACCATGTGTGGAGTTAATTTTCGATTGATGAAAAAAAAGCTGGATACAGGTGAGCTGAAAATTATTGCAGTCAGTGATGCCTATCCTGAAAATCTTATTGCTGCCAGAAAAGATCTGAATGCAGAGCTAATTAAAAAAATTAAAAACATTGTGATTCGCATGCCAGAAACTGAAAAAGGTAAAAAGATTTTAGCAAAAATGTACAGTATGAAAATTCAGCAGTTTATTAATTACGATGCAGACATTGAAAAAATGACTGAAAAATTATTAAAGCAGGGTGATTTTTAATGCAGCGATTGCGTTTTGATTTATACGCACGAATTGCCCTGAGCGTGACGCTGTTAATTGCTGTTGCTATGTTTGTGCTGGCAAATTATCTGGTGTCTGATGCCAGAGAAAAATTTAATCAGGAACGACTTCAACAGATTACTGCAAGTGCCAAAACTCTGGCCAATGGCAGCCGCGATGCACTGGTCAGTGAAGATTATGAGCGGCTGGGATTCTGGCTTAATTCATCACTGGTGAGTGACTACTACGCTTATGCCTATTTATCCAGAGTGGATGGAATTATTTTAAGTCACACAGATCTGGGAATGACGGCAAAACAATCAACACCACTTGGTGCTTTGCAGCAAGTATATAAACGACAGTTACAGTATCAGGGACGCCCTGTTATGGAAGTGGTTTACCCTTCGCTGCTGGGAGAAAATCATCTGGCTAATGCCCATGTTGCCTATTTTCTGGATCAGGGAAATTTCAGCGATATTTATAATATTACTAATGTCCTCATCCTCGTATCTGTTCTGCTCGGCGTTTTATGGTTCGCTATTTTATTTATTGTTCGTTATCTGACTGTGCCGGTGAGACGGTTAACTGGCTATGCAACTCATCTGTCATTTGAAGATATTCACACCAAACTGGATGCTGATCTGCTTAAAGATCGAAGCGAAGTGGGTGAGCTTGCCAGAGCCTTCGATAGTATGGCAATGCGACTTGGGCAAGCCTATCGAGAATTAAAAAAAGAAGAGGTCACACTGAAAGAGCTGGTGGATGATCGAACCCGAGATCTGCTTGAAGTTAATAAAGAACTGGAAGCATTTAGTCATTCGGTATCCCATGATTTAAGAGCACCGTTACGAACAATCGATGGTTTCGTACAGATTTTGCAGGAAGATTATGAATCATTACTGGATGACACGGGACGTGATTATATGCACCGCATACGCGGAGGCGTAGAACGCATGAATGATCTTATTGGTGATATGTTGCAGCTCTCACAGATCAGCAGGCAGGAGCTCGATCTCCATTATTTTGATATCAGTAAACTTGTACAGACCGTTGCAGATATTCTGTGGGCCGGTGACAGGCAAAGGGATGCTGACCTTATTATTGAAGAGAATTTATCTGTAGAAGCCGATGGTCAGCTACTGCGTATAGTGATAGAAAATCTTCTGAGCAATGCATGGAAATACACCGGCAAAGTAGAACACGCTGTCATTGAATTTGGCATGCAGAAGCAGGGCAATGAAGAGGTTTATTTTGTGCGGGATAATGGCACAGGTTTTGACATGAAATATGCAGATGATCTGTTTGTGGTTTTTAAGCGTCTGCATAGTGTCGATGAGTTTGAAGGTACAGGTGTGGGGCTGGCTACGGTGGACAGAATTATTCGCCGTCATGGCGGCAGAATCTGGGCTCACGCAGAACCCGGTAAAGGCGCAACTTTTTACTTTGTTCTCAGGCCAGGGGTTCGTATGGTGATGAGCAATTAATGGTGTTTTACAGAGTGACTAGCGGCTGTTTATTGCATGCTGTGAGTTAAATTATGAAATAAAGTCAGTAAAAATTGATTATAATCAAATAACGCGTAAGTTTTAGGGAAAAGTACATATGGCTGAAAAAGTGATTTTGCTGGTAGAGGATAATCCGGATGATGAACTACTGGCTCTTCGGGCGCTGAAAAAAAACAATATAAATAACAGGGTTATTGTGGCGCGGGATGGAGAAGAGGCACTGGATTACCTGTTTGCCAGAGAGCAATACACTGATCGCGACATTACTCAGTTACCTGAAGTGATTTTTCTGGATCTTAAATTACCTAAAATAGATGGTCTGGAAGTGATTAAGCGAATTCGGGCGCATCCTCAAACCCAGACTGTGGCCATTGTTATTCTCACCACCTCCAGCGAAGAGAGCGATATAGAAGCCAGTTATAGAAATGGCGCGAATAGCTATATTCGCAAACCGGTCGATTTTGGGCAGTTCACCGAAGCAGTGCGACAACTTGGACTGTACTGGCTGGGGCTCAACTGCACGCCAGGTCATTAAGTTGTGGACTCTGCACCCAGCCAGGCAAAACTTAGCTTACTTCTGGTTGAAGACTCAGAGGACGATGCTTTACTGTTATTGCATGAGCTTTCCAAAGGCGGGCTGAAACCAGACTATCTGCGGGTAGACAGCCCTGATGATCTACAGGCTGCATTGCAGCAACAAAGCTGGGACCTGGTTATCAGCGACCATAATTTACCCGGCTTCGATTCAATTAGAACCCTGCAAATCGTTAAAAACACTCATCAGGATTTACCGGTCATTATTGTGTCTGGCAGCATAGGTGAAGACCTTGCCGTCGAAACCATGAAATCTGGAGCCAGTGATTACATTATGAAAGATAATCTGGCTCGACTTATTCCTGCCATTGAGCGGGAATTGCGGGAAAAGATTATTCGTCAGGAAAAACGTCAGGCAGAAGCCACTATTCAGCATCTGGCTTTTCACGACAGTTTAACCGGGCTGGTGAACCGGACAGAATTTGAACGTCGTCTAGAAGAAGTTATTTCCTGTTCCCAGTGTAAAGATGATTTACAGCATGCCCTGCTGTATATGGATCTTGATCAGTTCAAGCTGGTGAATGATACCTGCGGTCATGCCGCCGGTGATGATTTGCTGCAACAACTTTCAGGTCTACTGCATAAACGCATTCGAGACAGCGATACCCTTTCTCGTGTTGGTGGTGATGAATTTTGTCTGTTGCTGGAAAGCTGTTCCATTTCGCAGGCAAAGGGTATTGCAGAAAATTTGCGTCAACTGGTAAAAGGTTTTCGCTTTGCCTGGCAGGACAAGGTGTTTACTCTGGGCGTGAGCATCGGTATTGCGGTTATAGACAGTAGCTCACATAGCGCCAGTGAAACTCTTAGTAATGCCGACCTTGCCTGTTATGCGGCAAAAGACATGGGGCGTAACTGTATTCAGGTATATCAGGAACAGGATCAGGATATGATTCGCCGCCGCGGTGAAATGGACTGGGCCACCCGTATAGATAATGCTTTGAGTCAGCAAAGTTTTCTGCTTTATTACCAGCCTATTATGCCTTTAAAACCGAATGGCGTTACATCTCATTGTGAAATATTGCTGCGTTTACAGGGTGAAGATAACAGCATTATTCCACCCGGTGCATTTATACCCGCAGCAGAACGCTATCAACGAATGACCGCCATTGATCGCTGGGTTATTGAACACACCTTTACGCACCTCGATAAAACAGGCAGCCCCGAACAGAAAATGACGACCATTAATCTGTCCGGGCAGTCATTGAGTGATGCAGGGCTGTATGATTTTGTCAGAGCACAGCTAAAGCAGTGGCATATACATCCCCATTCTATTTGTTTTGAAATTACAGAAACCGCGGCGATTGCCAGGTTTAGAAATGCACTGGAGTTTATCGATAAAGTAAAATCTCTGGGCTGTCGTTTTGCGCTGGATGATTTTGGCAGCGGCCTGAGTTCATTCTCCTACCTTAAAACTTTGAAAGTAGATTTTCTTAAAATAGACGGTGCCTTTGTGCGTAATATTATTGACGACCCAATGGATATGGCAATAGTTGAAGCGATTAATAAAATTGGTCATCACGCAGGCATTAAAACCATCGCCGAATATGTAGAAACCAGTGAAATAAAAGACTGCCTGAATGGTTTGGGTGTGGACTATGTGCAGGGTTATGCTATTGGTAAACCCTCTCCACTTGAAGATGATTAACTGAAATTATCTGACCGGGGTAAAAAATGATCAGGAAGAATTCTACTTTTTTTCTCATGTCTTTAACAGGTGTTGCGCTAGCGCTTGTTTTAATGCTGTGGCTGGATATACCTTCTCGAATTACAACAGGTAAATATGGACAGCAGGCGATTCAGTTACTGGATTCCATGCGTCCACCGATGCTGGCAATAGAAAATATTGAATATAAAAAGCTAACAGTGGAAGAATCAAAAGCTTTTTTTGAAAATAAGAAAGCTGACCTAAAACAGCGCATAAAAAACTATCTGAATAAGTCCAGCTACAATAAAAAATTACTAAAGCGAGTGCAGGAACTTGAAGCCATTGTAGATAAGTGGTTACAGACAGAGCAGGTTTACTGGCAACTTAAATATGATCGTGACCCGGCTTCAAAAATACAGCATGAAATAACTATAAAGTTTTTTTTACAGGCAATAGAAGCTGTGGCTCTGGGAGAAGAGCCTGTGCATTATGATATAAATAATGGCAGCAAAGCAGTAACTCAGATGCAGGTGCTGATGGCGGTGCTGGTGCTTTATTTATTAACATTAATTGTAATATTTCAGCATCGCTCTCGTAATAAACTGAAGCAGGTTTTAAATGAGGTTGAGCAACGAGTTACTGAGTGCACCTACGAACTGGAATTAATAAATAGAGAAATGGAGTCTTTCAGTTACGCAGTCTCTCATGATTTGCGCGCACCGCTTCGTGCAATAGATGGTTTTTCTGCGGCACTGGAAGAAGATTGCCAAAATGATCTGGATGAACTGTGTAAAGGTTATCTTGGTCGTATCCGCGCTGCAAGCATGCGAATGGAAGAATTAATTACCGATCTGTTACATCTATCTCGCATCAATCGCTTTGAGATTAATACCACTGCTGTGGACATTTCAGCGATGAGTAGAGAAATATGTCAGATGTTACAGGTACAGGATGCCCCGGCTATTGAAGTGTCTATTGATGAAAATATGTGGATACAGACTGATGCCCGATTAATTAGAATTGCGCTTGAAAATTTAATAGGCAATGCATATAAATATTCTGTAATGCAGAAAAATCCACATATAAAAATTGGCACAGAACAGCAGAATAATAAAACAGTGCTGTATATAAAAGATAATGGTGTTGGTTTTGATATGGAATATTCAACTAAACTTTTCCAGCTTTTTTATCGACTTCATGGTAGTGAATACGAAGGCACTGGTATAGGTCTGGCAACTGTAAAGCGGGTAATAGATCGGCTTGGTGGAGAAGTGTGGTGTGAGTCAGAGCCAGGTAAAGGCGCAATGTTTTATTTTCACGTGTCTTAAGTTATTGCATCATTGCTGTCCCGTTAACTTAAGGTGCCCGTCATTCCCGAATGCTTGTGTCGGGAATCCAGTGACTTTGCAGGCTTTAAAGTCGCTGGATCTCCGACACAAGCATTCGGAGATGACGATTTTGTAGTTTGCTATTTTCATGTCTCATTTAATAAACGTACGTTCATAGTCTGCTGTATCAATCCTGCAGATAATGTCCAAAAAGGTTAACGGGGCAGCAGTGTTATTACATGCGTATAGTTGCATGAAGGTACTAAAATAAATTTATCTGCTGTTTCAGAATATTATCCATTGAATCACCTAAAGCGCCCAGAATGCTATCGGCAACGGGCGTGAGCTGTTTTTCTATATAGTGTTCATAGTCCAGTTTTGAATTCTGACACTCTAGTGTTTCTGGGCCATTGAGCGTTATTACATATTGAATCCAGCCTTTGTGTTTGTAACGTGACGGCTGATTTTGTTGTTGAAATATTTCTTCTGCTCTTATTGCTGCGCGCGCATGGGGAGGAATATTTTTTGTGTATTGATCCAGCGACTGCCGCAGACGTTTTCTGTATATCAGTTGCTGATCGAATTGCCCAAGCTGTAGCTGGTTAACAGTGTGGCGAATAAATTCATCGTATGGCTCATTATTAAATATCTTGCTGAATAGAGTCTGTTGAAAGTTTCTTGCTAGCTGTGTCCAGTCGGTTCTAACTGTTTCCAGTCCCTTGTATTTTATTTCTCTATTGCCGTTGCTCTCTTCAATTAGACCGGCGTAGCGTTTTTTACTGCCTTTTTCTGAGCCGCGAACCGTCGGCATAAAAAATTTCAGAAAATGGGTTTCATATTCCATTTCGAGATATGAATGAATGTCATATTTTTTTAGTAGATATTCTTTCCAGTGATGGTTAATAATGCCGATTAGTTTTTTGCCAATAACATTGGCCTGTGAATTATCAAGTTGTTTCTGTAATGAAACAAACACCGAATCAGTATCACCATAAATCACTTTATAGCCCTGTTGTTCAATAAGGCTAACAGAGTGTTTTATTATTTCGTGACTACGTTTAGTTATAGAGCTTGTAAGTCTGGAGTCGTGTATGCGACAGCCGGGCGTACCCAGTACGCCATAAAAAGAATTCATAATTATTTTTATCGCCTGTGACAACGGTTGATTGTTATTTTTTTTAGCCTGATCGCGTGCCTGCCACAATTGTTTAATAATATCAGGCAGTATATTTTCTTTTTTTGAAAAAAACGCACCATCGAAACCGGGTATTTTATCGTCTTCTGTTGAGTGTTTTGCTGCGATACGGCCATAGGGGTCAACCTTAAATGTGCGAATAATGCTGGGATACAGGCTTTTGTAATCAAGTACAATGACACTGTCATGCAGGCCGGGTTTTGAATTCATTACATAGCCACCCGGTGCGCTGGCCTGGTTCTGATAATCGCCGATATTTGGCGCAACAAAACCTTTTCGATGCAGTCGTGGTAAATACAGATTATCAAATGCAGCGACTGACCCGCCTACTCGATCCATTTCAAGTCCGGTTAATTTTGTTCGTTCAATAGCAAAGTCAATCAGTCGAGCATATTCAAAAATATCCCATACCAGTTGACAGTCTTCAAGATTATAAGTGGCAAGCGCTGCCTTATCTTTATAAAAAAGACGTTTAATTTCTTTGGCTTTAAATAACGGGTCGTGATTTTCCTGTTGCTGAATTAGCTTTCCGCGACCTAATAATTGCTGGCCTACATTTTCAAGCGAAAAACTGGGAAAAGACCAGGTGGCACTTTTTAATGTATCAATGCCATCCAGCACAACTCGGCCAGGGATTAAAAGAAAATAATGCTCTGTTTCTGTTTGTGATTTTCTCCATACTGGAGTTGAGTTGTTTCTGCCAATGGTGAATGGTTGTTTTAACTGATCTGATTTTTTCTGCAGCATGCGAAAATCAAAATTAATCACATTCCAGCCAGTAAAAATATCGGGATCAATAATATTGACCCAGTGAATAAATCGCTTTAATAAATCTGTTTCATTTTTAATATATTCAATATTTTCAGTGTTATTTTCATTGCCAATAATAAGTGTCTTTTTTATTTCATGGGAGACAAATGCGATAGAAAAAATCTCATTAGTATCGTATGCGGTTTCAATATCGAAGGACATGATTTTAAAATCAGGCTGGTAATCGGCAGGCGTGAGGCGAGGGTTATAAATGGTCTGACGAATATCTGTTTCTGTGGCCAGCTGTATTTTTACTGGTCCGGTAATAAATCGTTCTGTTAGAAAACGTTCAGGCGGACGAATGTCTGCTTCAAAAAACTGAATATCATGCTGCTGTAATATGTCTTTTGCTCGATAAATATGTTGCTGTGACTGGAAATATACGGCAGATATTTTATTGAATTTAAAGTCTTCTAATTCGAGACTTTTAATTTGAACGCCTTTAAAGCGGGTGAGCAGAGAAGCTGCCTGTTGCTGTTTACTTTGATGAATAAAAAACACGGCCTGCTGTCGATCTATAATGATGTGTAATGGTCCATCGTCGCTGCTGAACCAGAATTCAAGCCGTATGCCCTGTGGCGTTTCCAGCCACTGGCGGGTTAATAAAAAGGCGTTGATCGATGGCTCCCTGAGAATGGTGGGTCAGTGGCTGAGATATCCTTACAAAATATAGATAAAATCGAAAAGATAAAGCATTTTGTCCGCAAATGAAAGCTACCGCATCCCTGCTAACGCCCTTACCTGCATCCATGTAGGCAACGCCAATATACGCAAATAAAAGAAAAAGCACTAAATAAGGTGTAGTGCGCCGTATTAGGGCAGGAAGCCCGTAATTAGAACAATGCAGGAGCAGTTGCCGGGGCGGACAAACAAAAAAATTGCGTCAATTTGCGTTCATTTGCGGACAAAATGCTTTTGATTTTTAGAAAATATTCGCTGAAATATGACCGGGAGCACTATTTTTATTGGAAATTAGCCCAATTACTTAATGTAATACTTTAACAATCGACTATAATCAGCTAAAGTTTATCTAGTTTAGATCAATTATCTGAGGGTTTTGCATTGACAGCACCAATTCACAAAGCAGGATTTACACTGGCTCTGGCAGTTACAGCTGTTATTTTAACGGCCTGCTCTGGTTCAGCACCGGACAAACAGAACTCTCCCTGGGATCAGAGACGTGATTCAAATAGTGGTTCAGCTCCAGCCGCAGCGGAATATAAGCAGGAGCTGGCGGCGGTTGACCAAAATACCAGCGATGTTGAGCTGAGTTACCAGACTGAACAGGTGGATAGTTTTGCGCCGGATGCAGAAGCTCAAAGTGCTGATGTAGCGGAGCCTGAAGCAACAGAAACCGCAGCTGCAGTATCGGATACAGAAGCCAGCAGTGCGGAGCAGGAGATTTTAGCCATGCCTGCAACTAACTTTACCGTGCAGTTATTTGCTTCGGTGGATATAGATCGAGTTTACAAATTTGCAGAACAGAATCAGATTTCTGTTCAATATATCGTACCGACAGTACGTGATGACATTGTCTGGTATGTGCTGTTACTGGATGTTTACCCAGATTACTCAACGGCAAAAACGTCGATGGAAGAAATTTCATCTTCATTGACGACTCAGCCATGGGTGCGAAGTCTGGGGTCGGTGCAAAAATTAATTCAATAACGACTGATGTTTAATTCAGTCAGTTATGGCTGCTCGCACACAGGCGTGTTTGCAGTTGTATAAGTTGAATGTTTTCTTCCTGGTGGTTTGGGTTTTACCGGGTTGAAATACGTTTTTTGACGTTATTAAAATATAGCCTAAACTCTGTTAAAGCCATTAAGAAATGGGGAAACTACATTGAATACTAAAATTATTAAACAAACTGGAATAACTGCGCTGGCACTGGGTGTTATTTTTACTCTGGGCGCATGTTCGAGCAAGCCTTCTCCATGGTCGCAGCAATCATCGCCATGGGATAACCGAGAAGCTTCACAGGAAGAGGCAGAGCCTTTAGCCGTAGAAGATGTAGCTGCAGCAGAGGCAGAGCAAAGTCCATTTGTGGATGATGCAGCTATGACTGAGTCATCGGGTATAGAAGAGCCAGCCAGTCTTGAAGATGGTGCGGCTATTGAAGAACCTGTTGACGAAGAGCCTATGATGGAAGAACCCATGATGGAAGAGCCAATCGGTGCAGAAACGGTAAGTGTCGTTGAATCGGGCGTAAGCGGTGATATTCCTTCACAGCCTCCAGGTCATTTTGCATTACAGGTTGTGGCATCAAGTAATATGGGGAATCTGAAAGCGTTTGCAGACGCACATCAATTCTCAGATAAATGGGTTGCAGAAACGACTGTAAATGGAAAGGTGTGGTTTGTATTGTTGCAGGGTATTTATCCAACAATGGATGAAGCTAAGCAGGCACTGGAACAGGTGGGTGCAGGTCTTGATACTTCTCCATGGATCAGGTCTGTTGGTTCGTTGCAGGCTGTTATGATGCAGTAAGTTTTTTTATTATTTAATTAAAAAGCCCCGCAAGGGGCTTTTTTTGTGTGAAAAAAATACAGAGCTTTTTGTAGAAGCAACCTTTAGGTCGCGATTTTAGTAACCTACAATTATCGCGATCTAAAGGTTGCTTCTACAAAAGTTTTTTTCTTTATATTTTTTGCGCCTCAGTATTGCGCCTTTTGATCTAAAAAGTTTAAAGCAACTCAGTATCATCATCAAAATAAGCAGGAGAACAGCAACAGATGATTTTTAAATCAACTGTTCCGGTATTTTTTATATTGTGAGCAGTATTGGGATGAATGCAAATAGTATCACCAGCGCAAACAGATAATTCCTTATCGCCCAGAATCATTAATCCTTCACCCTGAGTAATATAATAAATTTCTTCACTTAGATGGTGTTTGTGCAGTTGAGTTTCGGTATCAGCAGGTACGATCGCTTCAGCAAAACTTTGATGGTTCACGGCGTGATGAAGTGGGTGCATTAGCTCTCTGATTTGCGAACCATCTTTGGTAATAAATTCATTTATATCGGCGTAATGAGTCAGTGTTTTCATATGTTTTTATTTATATAGCGGGTTAATTCAGCAAGTTCTGTTACAGGAGGCAGGCAGTGTGTGCCTTCACATATATAGGCACAGCTCTGGTCTGAATGCTTTTTACTTGCCAGTGATTCAGGTAGATCTTCATTCGCTGGGATAATAAAGCTTAATATGTCAGGCGTGTAATATTGCTGAGTACTTTGCTGCCATGATTTAAGCTCTTCGGGCTGTCCTCTTAATATAATAATTTTTAAAGGATGTAGAAAATTTTCCAGTGCATGTAGTTGTGTGCAGTGAGTCAGTGCCTGGGTTTGCAGGTTTTCATAACTGGCTTTAAGGCTATTTTCAGCAGAGCTTAAATAATCAGTTCTACCCAGTAACAGGCCTAATTGCTGTAGTGCAATAGTAGCTACAGCATTGCCTGATGGCATGGCATCATCAGAAAATATTTTATTACGCTGAATTAACTGTTCGTGATCGTGGCTGGTAAAATAAAATCCGCCATTATTTTTATCTTCAAAATTATTTAATAAAATATCAGCCAGCTCTATCGCCCAGTTTAAATAAAGTGCGCTCCATTTAAATTGAAGAGATTCAATTAAAGCCAGTAATAAATAGGCGTAATCATCGAGGTAGGCATTTAAATGTGCTTTGCCATCTTTATAAGTGGCGAGTAATCGTCGATTGCGCCATAAATGTTTATAGATAAAATCCAGCGATTCATTGGCTGAATTAATGTAATCAATTTTATTAAATGTTCGCCCACAAATAAGCATGGCTCTAATCATTAGTGCATTCCATGAGCATAGAATTTTATCATCCCGTCCTGGCGCAATGCGTTTGCTTCTGGTTTCGAATAGTGTCTTGCGACAACGGGCTAATAGCTGATCGATTTCATCTTCTGTTTTTTTAAATTTTTTTACGAGCTGTTCAATGTCAGCATAAGTATGTAAATGCCAGTTGCCTTCAAAATTATTTTTTTTATCAAGTCCATAGCAATGGGAAAAAATATTGTAATCTTCTTTGCCCAATAATTCTTTAATCTGAGTCGGTGTCCAGGTATAAAATTTTCCTTCTTCACCTTCTGAGTCGGCATCAATGGCTGAATAGTAGCCACCTTCTTTTGACTGCATTTCATTTATAACCCAGTCAGCAGTCTGGGTGGCGGTATGTTTAAAAATAGAATCGCCTGAAATTAAATAAGCCTGACAATACAACGGCAATAACTGGCCATTATCGTAAAGCATTTTTTCAAAATGAGGGATCATCCATTTCTCATCAGTTGAGTAGCGACAAAAGCCGCCACCTAAATGATCGTAAATACCTCCCAGTGCCATTTGTTTAAGCGTAAACAATGCCATTTCAAGAATGCGATCATCCGGCTTGCTTTGTGATTTCATTAGTGACCAGTGCTTTAATGAGCGTTCGATAATGGCAGGATGAGGAAATTTAGGCGCACCACTATAGCCGCCATACTCTGACTGGAATTCACTTTCTATCTGTTTGCGTGCGACATCCAGTGGCAGAGCGGTCAAAGTAGTGTTTATTGTTGTATGTTGTGAAAGCTGATCGAACATTTGCTGTAATGAAATATTCTGTTTATCAATTTCACTCTGTTTATTTTTATAGGCATCGCTAACCAGATTAAGTATTTCTTTAAAGCTCGGCATATTGTAACGAGCAGTATCAGGAAAATAAGTGCCGGCAAAAAAAGGCATTTGATTATCGGGAGAAATAAAAACAGTCAGTGGCCAGCCGCCGGATCTGCCAGTGAGTAATGAGTGGGCGGTCTGATAAATTTTATCCAGGTCGGGTCTTTCTTCCCGATCAATTTTTATATTAATGAAATGCTCATTCATTATTTCTGCTGTGTCTTTATCTTCAAAAGATTCATGTGCCATAACATGACACCAGTGACAGGCAGAGTAACCGATAGATAATAGTATGGGTTTATTGAGTTTTTTAGCAGTATCTAAAGCGTCCTGATTCCAGCCATGCCAGTTCACCGGGTTATCGGCATGCTGCAGTAAATAAGGACTGGTTTCGTTGTTTAGATGATTGTCAGGATTGCTCATAAGCATGGTTTGAGAATAAAAATGCACTATACCTCAGCTATAGTTTTGAGGCGAATTAATGGCTTTAAATGTATATGGTTATATACTCCATGAAAGCGTAGATGAAACGAGCTCCACTAATGAGTATTGAAATACACATTCGACACATGATTGAAAAACTGGCCTATGTGCTGGGAGATGATCTCAGTCATTATGCAGCCAGTCTCAGTTTCTATACTATTTTTTCAATCATCCCCATGCTCTGGGTGACTTTTTTTATTCTCAGTAAAATGGATGCCTTTGCCGGTTATTATATGGGGATTAAAGAGTTTCTTGTCTATAATCTAATTCCTGCCCACACTGATTCGGTAATAAAATATCTGGATGTATTTCTGGATAATTCAAAAAAAATGGGGTTGATTGGGCTGCTGTATATTTTGCTGGCATCGGTACTGTTTTATCGAAATTATCAGTACGTGGTCAATAAAATTTTTTATGCTTCTGATAACAGTTTGTGGCGCTCCATTGAAACCTATTTGATTCTCGCTTTTTTAATGCCGGTAACACTAGGGGGGTCATTTTACCTGTCACATTATATTGAGTTAATGGTGGGCAATGCAGATAACATGGTCGGCATGTTTGATGTGTTGTCGTATTTATTAATCTGGATGCTGTTTTTTGTGGTATTCAAAATTTCACCTAATATGAAAATACATTATAAAGTGGCGTTGTTTTCATCCTTTGTGGTATCGGTAATATGGCAGTTGGCAAAGTCAGTCTATGTCTATTATGTAGTGGCGAATCAGGCTTATGTATCTTTATATGGTTCATTCAGTGTGTTGATGTTTTTCCTGCTGTGGATATATCTCTCATGGTTTGTGTTATTGCATGGATTAAGAATGTGTTATCTATTACAGTGTCGCTGTTATAAATAGATCACTTTAATAAGGCGTGAATGAAATGAGTTTTCCTCCCCTGAAACTGAATAAAAATGAAGAGCGCAGAATTCGTGGGGGGCATCTGTGGGTGTTCAGTAATGAAGTGAATACTAAAGTCACGCCCTTTGATCAGTTTGAGCCGGGGCAGCTGGTGGATGTGCAGGCATCCAATGGCAAGTCGCTGGGCATCGCTTATATTAATCCGGCGTCTTTAATCTGCGCGCGCATATTAAGCCGTGACCCAAAGCATCCACCTAATCAATCGTTGCTGGTGCATCGCATAAAAGTTGCGCTGTCATTAAGAGAACAGTTTTTTGATCAGCCTTATTATCGACTGCTGTTTGGCGAGAGTGATTTTTTACCCGGCCTGGTAGTGGATCGTTTCAATGATGTGCTGGTGGTGCAGATTACCACTCTCGGTATGGAAATGATGAAAGATGAAATTATTGCTGCGCTGCAAAAAGTTATTAAGCCATCGTCCATTTTGTTAAGAAATGATAGCTCGGCCAGAGAGCGAGAAGGGCTGGATTCTTATATAGAAAGTGTGGTGGGTGATGTACCAGACACAGTGATCGTTGAAGACATGGGCGCAAAATATGAAGTGCCGATAAAGTCTGGTCAGAAAACCGGCTGGTATTATGATCAACGCATGAATCGCCAGATGCTCACGGGCATAGTTAAAGGCAGACGTGTACTGGATGTCTTTAGCTACATCGGAGCATGGGGTGTAAAAGCTGCGGTAGAAGGCGCCAGTGAAGTGATGTGTGTGGATGCCTCCGCTAAGGCGCTGGAAATGGTGGGCGTGAACGCGGCGTTAAATAATGTTGATGATAAAATGTCGGGCATACAGGGCGATGCGTTTCAGGCGCTGAAAGAGCTGCGAGAAGAGCGAGAAAAATTTGATCTGGTGGTGGTGGATCCGCCGGCTTTTATCAAACGGAAAAAAGATTTTAAAAATGGTCGTGAGGCCTATCATCGAATTAATAAACTGGCGATCCAGTTATTAAATAAAGACGGGATACTGGTATCCGCATCATGTTCACACCATCTGCCCCGTCATGAATTACAGAAAACCATGTTGCAGTCAGCCAGACACCTTGATCGCAATATGCAAATACTGATGCAGGGCTATCAGGGTCCTGATCATCCGGTGCATCCCGCCATCCCTGAAACCGAATATCTGAAGGCTATTTTCGCCAGAATTTTGCCTGTTTAATTAAGCATTTAAATTTATTTCCAGATAATCAAAGATAAGTGTTGACCTGCATAATCAAGTGCTTATAATGCGCCGCTCTTTACGGAAAAAGACCTGTTTGAAACAGGGTGCAACACGGAGATTTAACCTGACATAGCGAATTCGTTATTAAGGTCTATACTAGTTGATCCGCCACGAGCGATGTTAATTAAAAAAGAGATTAGATAATTTGTATGGGTGCTTATGTTAAATAAGTGCCGGGACAAAAGATAAGCGGAGCATGAAGATGCGAAGCCATGCTTTTGTCTGAACAAT